>Ga0209269_1000006_pt1 | contig 640223 bp, 531 predicted proteins | sample MTBAKMMethaMetaG_FD_187455 | JGI IMG/M metagenome (GOLD analysis project Ga0209269, IMG submission 187455) | Enrichment culture microbial communities from Arthur Kill intertidal strait, New Jersey, USA, that are MTBE-degrading - MTBE-AKM (Arthur... | ecosystem: Environmental > Aquatic > Marine...
ACCCTTCAGCTGGGACACCGACAACAAAGGTGCTCACGTCATCCACACCGGGGGCGGCTACGACTCCTACCTGCAGATCCCGGTGGTGCCTCCCAAGTATCAGGCGGGGGAGTATGTGTATCGGTAGTTGAGGGTCGTCCGGGCTGTCGGAACAGTGGAGGCGTGTGATGAGGATGCTGCGGATCTCGGAGCTGGAGGAAGCCACCGGTCTTCCGAGATCTGCCATCTACCACTATCAGCGGATGGGGTTGCTGCCCCCGGTCCATCGGTCCGGGGGCAGCCCCGCCGTGTACGGCGAGCGGCACCTGCAGGCCCTCCTGAAGATCAAGGATCTGAAGGCGGAAGGACTGAAGATCACCGAGATCCGGCGGGCACTCGAGGGTTTGGGACACAATCTGGGTGTCGAAGGACTCGACCTCGTAGCCAAGAGGCATGAGGCGACCCGCCGCCTGATCCTGGAGACCGCCGCCCGCGAGTTCGCCGCCAAAGGCTACCGGGGCAGCAGGCTCTCCGACATCGTCGCCGCCGTGGGCATGGCCACTCCGACCTTCTATCGCTACTACCCGGGGAAGCGCGAACTGTTCATCGAGGTGGTGGAGACGCTGGTCGAGCGGGTGCTGGAGGACGCCGAGGTGATGATCCTGGCCGAACCCGACCTGCCCAAGCGTCACCTCATGCGGGCTAGTGGCTTTCTCAGTCTGCGAAACATGAGTCCGGAGATGCTCACGTTCCTGCGGGCAGAGGCTCTGGGGGTGGACGAGAAGAGACGCGAAATGTTCAAGCGTGTCTACCGGTTCTTCGGTGAGTACATAGGCAACGACCTTCGGACGCTTCGCCGGGAGTCGGCGAGGCCTCCGGACGTCGAGGACGAGATGATGGCTTATGCCCTCAACGGGGCGCTCGAGAACTCCGCCATGCGGTTGTCCTGGGACGACGACTACTCCACCGAGGACTATCTGTGGACCCATCTCGACCTGTTCCTGGCTGTGAAGGGCATCTACCTGGGGCCGACGGACGTGCTGGCCGAGCGGAGCAGATACTCCCAGTTCGTGAAAGAGATCGCCGCCGAACCCCCGTTCTCGTTCGGAGTGGTCAGGGATTGACCGGAGGATCCGACACTCTTGGGGGCACAGCTCGGCGGCCTCGTTTGACAAGCGCACGACGCTACTCTACGGTATTGAACAACGGGATGTATGCCGTAACATCGTGCCGTGTGTTGATGCGAACGGGGCAACATGAGGCCGTGCACGAAAGAGGCGAGATGGGGTTGATTCCGACGGGGAGGCGGTCCGGTGACGGACCCCGATAGGATCAGGATCTCTCAGAGGTTCGGGGACGCCGACGTAGAGGTGATCTTCAGGCGGTCGCCGGCGGGCGGTCCGGAGACGACCCAGACCGTCGGCTCGGGTTTCGATCCTCCGCGGTTCTTCCCGCCCCTCGATCCTCGGACCTACGTCGATGACGGGATCCGGGTCGACCAGGACGTCCCGGTCAAGCTGCGCGACGGGGTCACCGTGTACGTCGACGTCTACCGTCCTGATGGTCCGGGCGGCGTCTCGGATCTTCCGGCGATCCTCGCCTGGGGATTCTACGGTAAGCGTCCGGGCGACAGTCCCAAGGAGTGGGCGATCCTCGGAGTCCCACCGGGGACTGTATCCGACATGGCGAAATTCGAGGGGCCCGACCCTGCCTTCTGGTGCAGGCACGGATACGCCGTGATCAACGCCGATGCGCGGGGCGCCGGCAACTCCGAGGGCGATCTTCACGTCTGGGGTGTCCAAGACGGACGGGACGGGGCCGACGTGGTGGAATGGGCGGCGCGGCAGGTGTGGTGTAACGGCCGGGTGGGCATGTTCGGCAACTCGGCGCTGTGCATGGCCCAGTGGTTCGTGGCGGCCGAGCAGCCGCCTCATCTCGCCTGTATCGCCGCCTGGGAGGGTAGTTCCGACATCTACCGGGAGTTCGCGAGCGAGAACGGCATCCCGGCCCCGGGTTTCAACAACTTCGTCATGAGCGGCGCGCGCGGCCCCGGTTACATCGAGGACTACGTGGCGATGCTGGAGGAGCACCCGCTCATGGACGCCTACTGGGAGTCGAAGATCCCCAAGTTCGAGGGCATCAAGATCCCGGTGTACGTGACGGCCGGATGGAACCACATGCACCTGCGGGGCTCCATCAACGGGTTCAGAAAGACCCGCTCGCCGAAGAAATGGCTCCGGGTACACCGCGAGTTCGAGTGGCCCGACACGTATTCGTGGTGGAACCAGGACGACCTCAGGCGGTTCTTCGAGCGCTACCTGAAGGGTGTCCGAAACGGCTGGGAACTGACCCCCAAGGTGCGCATCGAGGTCATGGACGCCTACGACTGCGACTATCAAGTGAACCGTCCGGAGCGGGAGTTCCCTCTCGCCCGTACGAGGTACACCAAGTTGCACTTGGACGCCGGTGGGGCCGACGGCTGTCGGGGCCGATTGTCACTCGAGCCGGTCGCCGTTCCCGGTGAAGCCGCGTACGACGCGAACGAGGGGTCGGCCACTTTCGACGTCCGGTTCGTTGAAGACACCGAGATCACCGGCCTCCTCAAGGCCTGTTTGTGGGTCGAGGCTCGAGGTCACGACGAGATGGACCTCTTCCTCACCGTCCAGAAGCTGGATGAGGAGGGGCGGTTGGTCCCCACGAACGTCCTCGGAGAACCGCATCCGGGGGCCTGGGGCAAGCTGCGGGTGTCGCAGCGCGCGCTCGACGCGGACCTGTCGACCGACTACCAGCCGGTGCAGTCGCATCGTTCGAGAGAGAAGTTGCACCCGGGTGAGGTCGTGCCCGCGGAGATCGAGATCTATCCGCACAGTCGGGTCTGGCACAAGGGCCAGACGTTGCGCCTGCAGATCGCCGGACGGTACATCCGCGAGGGCTGGTTCGCCCCGATGACGTGGGCGACCGACAACCACGGGACTCATGTCATACACACCGGAGGCGACCGCGACTCCTATCTCCAGGTGCCGGTCGTCCCTCCGAAATACCGATCTGGGGATTATGTCTATCGTTGAGGAGGATATGAGACAGGGGAGGTGAGAACGGGATCGCGGCCGGCTGGTGGATGCGGGTGAGAAGCGTCCATCACGGCTTGGAAGGGATCAGGTGTCAGGGATACCAGAATGGGGGAGCGGGTGATGAGCGAGATCAAGAAGAACGACGAGCAGTACGAGGGTCGCCGGTCGGATGATTCCTGCGACAAAGCGACGACTCTGAGCCGTCGTGAGTTCCTGAAGATCGCCGGGGTGGCAGGCGCGACCATCGGCGTGGGTGCTGGACTGGGTGGATTGGTCGCCGCCTGCGGCGAGGAGGCCGAGACCACCACGACCACCGGCGCGGCATCGACCACGACCACCGGCGCGGCATCGACCACGACCACCGCGGCGGCCGGGCCCGAAGAAGGCCGTCCGGTCAAGATCGGCAAGACGGCCCCCAAGACAGGCATGTTCGCCGAGTTCGCGCGGCCGATCGACTACATCGTGACCCGAGCCTCAGAGGCAGTGGCCGACGGTGTCGTGTTGGGAGACGGCAAGCTACACAAGATCGAGTTCCTCCTGAGAGACACTCAGTCCGACTCCAACCGGGCCGGACAGGTGGCTGGAGACCTCGTCCAGAACGATGGCGTGGACATGATCCTTGCCTCGGGTTCACCGGAGAACGTGCTGCCGGTGGCCGAGCAATGCGAGGCCCTCGGCGTGCCGTCGCTGAACGTCTACAGTCCTTGGCAGTCCTTCGTCTTCGGGCGAGGCGCCAAGATGGACACGAAGTTCAAGTGGACCTATCTTCACGCCATGGGCGTCGGAGACTTCATGCGGGCCGACCTGTTCGGGATCGGTCAGATCCCGACCAACAAAGTGATCGGCATGCTCTATCCGAACAACGCCAACGGGCTCTCCTTCGCCAACCGGGAGACGGGGGCGCCGCCGCTCATGGAGAAGGCCGGCTACACCGTGGTGCTGCCCGATGTCTATCCTCCCGGGCTGGAGGACTTCACCTCGCAGATCGCTCTCTTCAAGAGGGAGGGATGCGAGATCTGCATGGGGACGCCGGCGCCTTCGGAGCTGGCGAACTTCTGGAAGCAGAGTCTGCAGCAGGGTTTCAACCCGAAGATCGTGGTGGGTGGCATCTCTCTGCTCTTCCCCGCGGCCATCAACGCTATCGGCGAGACTCTCACCAACGCACTGAGCGAGCTCAACTGGCATCGCGATTGGATCTACACGTCCTCACTCACCGGGGAGACCTGCCGGGAGTTCGCCGACGAGTACGAGGTCCGTACCGGCCAGCAATGGACGCAGGCGCTCGGTATCTATCAGGTGTTCGAGTGGGCGGTCGACGTGTTCAAACGGGCGACGGACCTCGAGGACAAGGAGACCGTCCTCGCGGCCATTGAGGCTACGAACATGGTCACCATCCAGGGTCCGATCGACGCGACGGCTCCGATTGATCCGACCGGCCAGCCCGGGAAACTCCACCCGGCACCGAACGTATATCTGACCCCGGTCACGACCGGTCAGTGGCAGAAGGGCAAAGGGACGTTCCCGTTCGACATGGAGCAGGTCGGCAACGTGAACTGGCCGGATCTGCCCATCACCGCCGAAGTCCAGCCGATGAACTACGTGTAGAGACTCGGTCTGGTCACAACACGTTGGTTTGCGGCGCGCGCGTCCCCGAGGGACGCGCGCGCCGCCACGTGCCTCCACCGACGGAAAGAGAGGCGGCCTCATGGCACTCGAAGGCGAGAGAATACGGATCCTGGAGAAGTACGGCGACGAGGAGATAGAGGTCATCTATCGGAAGTCCCTTCCCATCTCCGCGCCGAAGGGGGGGATCGACGGTGCCGGCTTCTATCCTCCCTTGAATCCACGCACCTACGTGGAGGACGGCATCCGGGTCGATCAGGACGTGCCCGTCATCCTGCGGGATGGCGTGAAGATCTACCTCGATCTCTACCGGCCCGCCGGGCCGGAAGGGTTGTCGGACCTCCCGGCCATCCTCGCCTGGGGATGGTACGGCAAACGGCCGGGCGATAGCCCGAACAAGGACTGGGACGTCCACGGGGTCCCGCCGGAGGCCGTTTCGAAGATGACCAAGTTCGAGGGGCCGGACCCCGCCTATTGGTGTCGACACGGGTACGCGGTCCTCAACGTCGACTCGCGCGGCTCCGGTTGCTCGGAGGGGAATCTGCAGGCCTGGGGCCCCCAGGACGGCAAAGACGGGGCCGAGGTGATCGAGTGGGCGGCGGCCCAGGTGTGGTCGAACGGCAAGGTGGCCATGTTCGGCAACTCGGCGCTCTGTATGGCCCAATGGTGGATCGCGGCGGAGCAGCCGGAGCATCTCACCTGTATGGCGGCCTGGGAGGGGACCTCCGACATCTACCGGGAGTTCGTCGGCGAGAACGGCATCCCCGAGCTCGGCTTCAACGAGTTCGTCGCCGCCATCGCCCGCGGGCCCAACTACATCGAAGACTACATGTCGATGCTCCAAGAGTATCCCCTCATGAACGCCTATTGGGAATCGAAGATCCCCCAGTTCGAAAAGATCAAGGTCCCGGCATACGTCACCGCCGGCTGGAGCCACCTGCACGTGCGGGGCTGTTTCAACGCGTTCCGGAAGATGCGCTCGCCCAAAAAGTGGATGCGGGTGCATCGGGAGTTCGAGTGGCCGGACAGCTACGCGTGGTGGAACCTCGAAGATCTCAAGCGCTTCTTCGACCGCTATCTCAAAGGGGTCCGGAACGGTTGGGAGCTCACGCCGCGCATCCGGATCGAGGTCATGGACGCGTACGACTACGACTTCCAGGTGAACCGTCCCGAACGGGAGTGGCCTCTCGCGCGGACCGAGTACATCAAATTGTACCTGGACGCGTCCCAGGGGACGCTGTCGACCGGACCGGTGGCGACCGTCTCCAAGGCCTTGTACGATGCCAAGGAAGGCCGTACCACGTTCGACATCACGTTCGAAGAAGACACTGAGATCACAGGCCACATGAAAGCCCACCTGTGGGTCGAGGCCGACGGGAACGACGAGATGGACCTCTTCCTGACCGTCATGAAACTGGATGAGAACGGAGAGTTCCTTCCCACATCCGTGTTCGACCTGCCGCATCCTGGAGCCTGGGGCAGGCTGCGAGTCTCCCAGCGGGCGCTCGATCCCGATCTCTCCACTGACTATCAGCCGGTGCAGTCGCACCGGGCGCAGGAGAAGCTCAAGCCGGGCGAGATAGTCCCGGTCGAGATAGAGATCTATCCCCACAGCCGCATCTGGCACAAGGGGCAGAAGCTCCGCTTTCAGGTCGCCGGCCGCTACTTCCGGGGACAATGGTTCGAGCCCTTCCATTGGGACACCGACAACGAGGGCGCGCACGTCATCCACACCGGTGAGAAGTACGATTCGTACCTGCAGATCCCGGTCGTGCCGCCGAAGTATCGCGCGGGAGACTACGCCTACCGGTGAGAGGCGAAGTGACAATGGAGGAGTGGACGTCTAGGATAGGCGTCAACACGAGTAAGGTCGATACCCAAGGAGGGTGATGTTGAAAGTCGAGAATCGTTTGCCTTATCTGAAGCCGGGGGAGTTGGACGAGGAGCAGCAGAAGCTGTATGACTATCATCTCGAGGCCATGCAGCCCATGCCGTACTGCTGGATCACCACAGACGGCGAGCTGAACGGTCCTTCGAACGCCATGATGCACTACGCCGAAGCCGGCAATCTGGTGTTCCCTCTGAACAGGGTGCTCATCAAGAACAGCGTGGACAGCGTGGGTTGGCAGATCCACGAGATCGCGGTCTTGGCCACCGTCGCGGGCGCCAAAGCCCAATACGGGATCTACGCCCATACCCGGCTGGCGCGGAAGCACGGAGTGTCCGACGAGAAGATCGCCGCCATCGTGGCCGGGAACCGGCCGCCGGACCTCACCGAGAAGGAAGCGATCGCCTACGAGCTCGCCATCTCCCTGAGCCAAGCCGGCGCGGTACCGGAGATCATCTTCACACGGGCGGTCGAGGCGTTCGGGATGAAGGGCTATCTGGCTCTCGTCTTCATTCTCGGCAACTTCAAGTTCGTGGGCACGATCCTCAACGCGTTCAACGAGCCCATCCCGGCCGAGGACGCGTAGCACGCAGCACGTGGGCGGGGCAGGCACGCACCCCCTCCCCGGCGGGCGGATCCGTCCGATCCTGCCGGCCAAGGTCTTCGCCGGCGAAGGGGCTGTCTTCGGACGCTTTCCTGTGTCGGCGAGGACCTTGGTTCGGCCGGCGGGGGCGTGGAGATCATCGATGTCGACGAGCGGCGGCCGGAAGGAGGCTCCACGGTTGGTCGGTTTCGTATGGGCTGATGCGCGAGAAGAGCTCTCGCCTCAGGAGTAGAGGTATACTCAGTTTCGGATTGCGGGACTGCGGGGGAAACCGGACATCTTCGGCGTCGTGGGTTCGAAGGGGATCGTGCCCGCGACGGTGATGAGTGGTGAGGCCCCCGATGGTGCCTACGGTCAACATACTCGTCTTCAACGCCGGTAGCTCGTCCCTCGGCTGCAGACTGTACGAGTGTAGCGCAGGGACGGATCCTCGGCCGATCTTCGCGGCCAAGGCTCATCGAGTGGGCGTGATGGGCAGCGAGCCGTCGTTCCTGCAATGCGACAGTGACGGGGTGTCCGAGAGGCTGGTCCTGTCTCTTCCCGACCATCGGACGGCAGCCCGACGCATCCTCGAGTATCTCCGCGCACGCGGATCGACCATCGACCAGGTGGGCCACCGTTTCGTGCACGGAGGGGAAGCGTTCGAAGGATCGGTCCTCATCGACGGCCGGGTGCGAGAGAAGCTCCAGGAGTGTGTGCCGCTGGCGCCGATCCACAACCCGGTCTCCTTGTCGGTGATCGACGAATGCGGCAGGATGCTGGACGGATACCAGCAATACGTGGTGTTCGACACGGGCTTCCACGCGACCATGCCGGAATGGGCCTATACATACCCACTCCCATCCGATATCCGGCGACGATTCCACTACAGACGCTACGGATTCCACGGTATCTCGTACTCCTATGTCGTGCCGGCCGCCGCGGAGTCACTGGGGCTGCCGCTCGAGGAGGTCAAGATGATCGCCTGTCACCTGGGAACGGGCGGTTCCAGCGTGTGCGCCATCGACGGTGGCCGGTCCGTCGACACGTCGATGGGCTACTCGCCCCTGACTGGGCTTCTCATGAGCACTCGGTGCGGGGACGTCGACCCCTTGCTTGCCTTGCACCTCCTCGTCTCGTACGACATGAGGCCCGACGACGTCCTTTCCTTGCTCACCGACAGGAGCGGACTGCTGGGCGTGGCAGGGTTCTCGAGCGACCTCCGCGACATCCTGGACGAAGTGAGCGCCGAACGTGAAGAGCGGGCAAGCCTGGCTTTCGAGATGTACGTTCATCGCCTCAAGAAGTACATCGGCGGCTATGTGGCCGTCCTCGGTGGCATCGATGCGCTGGTGTTCACCGACGACATCGGTCTCACGAATTGGCAGGTGCGGGAAGGCGTATGTGAAACGGCGGGATGGTTCGGTCTTCGCTTGGACCCCGAGGCCAACCGCCGGGCTGTCGACAGATCGACCGCGGAGATCGGCGCCGAGGATTCGCGTGTAAGGGTCTTGGCGATGCCGACGGAAGAGGAACTGGTCATCGCCCGGGAAGGTGTGAGGCTTCTGGCGGCCGGCGCGGCCCACGGAGGACGCCCATGATGCTCCTCTTCTGGCCGGCGCCGCCTCGACTCCAGTGGTGCGTGGTATCGCGCGCCTTCATGTCAACCGGAGCCACCGAGATGACGGGCGATTGGACCGCCGACATCGACGCGCGGCTTCCGAGTGACGAGCGATTGCTCACGATCGGTCACGTTCTTCAGAGCGGGGGAGACCGGTTCACGTGCCCGTGCGCCGACCTCTCCCCGGAAGCACTCGACCGGATGGAAGAGATGGTGCCACTGATGCCGGATCACAACTCCATGTCGGTCGAAGTGTGCCGACGCTGGATGGAAAGATACCCGGACGTCCGGCACTTGGTGCTCTGCGACACGGCTTTCTTCGCTCGGTTGCCGGATGCGGTCCGGGACTACGCGCTGCCATACGAGATCACTCGTCGAGGGTTGCACAGGTACGGGGGTTTCGGGTTGTGTCATGAGCACTCATGGCGAGTGGCCGAAGATCTCTCCGGGGGAAGGGTCCGCAGGGTCGTCAGCGTCTATCTGGGAGGGTCGTCGAACCTAGCGGCGATCAAGGATGGCCTGGCGGTGGAAACGACCATCGGGCTGACTTATCTGGAGGGCCTGATGTCCTCGCGGGGCTGTGGAGAGATAGACCCGACGATCATCTTCCAACTCGGGGCAGCCGGTGCCTCACACGGGGCGATCAGCCGGCTTCTGTCGCAGGAGAGCGGGTTCGCCGGTCTGGCCGGGGGGCCATGCGGCCTCGAGACGGTTGCTGCCTCGCCATCACGTGGATCGAGAGTCTCCGGTGTCCGCCGCCAGTTCGTCTATCAACTCGTGAAGCACGCCGGCGCCATGGTGTCCGTGCTCGGCGGTGTGGACGCTCTCGTGTTCGTCTCGGAAAAACCAGACGCGACCGTCTCTCTCGTGTGGGAGGTCTGCGACGCATTGGCGTTCCTCGGAATTCGCCATGTGCCGACTGGATCGATCGGACCCGTTCCGATGGAAGTCTCGACGAAGAACTCGACCATCAAGGTCATCGCCGCGAAATACAATCGATGGGACATCGTGGCCGATCACGTCCGACGCTCGGCCCATGATGGAAAGGAGCAGGTGAGATGACGACGGAGAAACGGTTTCTGGTGGATGTGGGCATGCGCGATCTACCGTTTCCGATCAAGGTGCTCTCCAGGGACACGGAGGACGGTCAGGCCACTGTGGCCGATATCTCCATATCCGCTCGGATCATGGGTGAGTTCGAAGCACGGTGGATCGACACCTTCATCGGCATCGTGCATCAGCACCGGGAGCGGATCAGCACGTTCACACTGAAGAAGAACATCCTCGACTACGTGAAAGCGCTGAAAGCGTCGGCTGTCACCGTGACGTTCGACTTCCCCTTCTTCTACGAGAAGACGACGCCCGTCTCGAACGAGAGATGTCTGGTCAGATACATGTGCGCCTACACGGTGAAGGCGAACCCGGTCGCAGGAGGGCCGCGCGCGACGATGAAGGTCGATGTGCCGGTACTCACGACCTATCCGGTGTCTTCGCCGGAGAGTGACGGTGGATTGTTCGCGCAACTCAGCATACTGTCTCTGGAGGTCGAACCGGAGGATCAGGTCTTCCCGGAAGACCTGATCGATCTGGCCGACCGGAACGCGCTTGCGCCCGTCTATTCGTTTTTGGCAGAAGAAGACCAGCGGTATCTCATCGACAGAGCCCACGCAGAGGTGAGGACCAGTGTGGTCACGGTCGACGAGGTCAAGAAGGAACTCGCCCGCGATCGCAGCATCGCCTGGTATTCGGTCCGCTGCTCCAATCACGGGACGCTGCACCCCTACAGCACCGTCATCGGCACCGAGAAGAGCTTGTGGGTCCCGTTCAGCGGCTACGAATCTGACGATATCTGAAGGTCGTATGCGAGGCTGAGAGCGTACAGTCGACAGTCGTGCGACCGCTTGGGTTTACAAACGGAAGGGTTGTCCTGTAGGCTGGGGCGGCCAGAATCCGAGCACGCGTCAAGGAGACCCAGGTGGAATTCAAAGAGATCGTCGCCCAGAGGTTCGCTACCAAGAAGTTCGACGGCAGACCGGTCACTGATGAGCTGCTTGCCGAGCTCCTCGAGATAATCCGGTCGGCTCCGTCGGCTCTCAATCTCCAGCCTTGGAAGATCAAGATCGTCGCGGATCCCGAGGTGAAGGCCGAGCTTGCGCCGGTCACCGGCAATCCGGAGATGACCACGTCGGCCTCGCACATCCTGGTCTTCTGCGCCGACACCGATGTGACGACTTTGATCGGGAAAGTCTCGGCGCGCATGACCGCCGCCGGCGTCTCGGAGGAGATCCGCTCTCACGTGATCGGCTTGGCCGAAGGAATGGACGCCGGACTGTCCCCGGCCGAGAAGAAGGAATGGGCGACCCGACAGGTCTATCTGGCCGTCTGCAACGCGGTGAACGGCGCCAAGTCGCTCGGCTTCGACTCCTGCCCGGTGACCAACTTCCAGCCCGGCGAGTTCGCGCGCATCCTCGATATCCCGTCCCACCTGTTCCCCGTGATCATCTGCCCCATCGGCTACGCGGCGCACAAGGCCAACCCGAAGATGCGCTTCCCGGTGGAAGAGATCGTTTTCTAGGAGGCTTAGATGGAACTGTCCGAACTGATCAAGGCTCGCTACGCGACCAAGCTTTTCGACGGTCGCATGGTCCCCGAACCGACGATCTCCGAGCTTCTCGAGATGGTCCGGTACGCGCCCTCAGGCCTGAACATCCAACCGTGGAAGATCAAGGTCGTGGCCGACCCCGAGACCAAGGCGGTGCTCACGCCGGTGAGCTTCGACGAGCCTCAGATCAACAGCTGTTCGCACTTGCTCGTATTCTGTGCCGACAACGACTTCGCGGGTCTGAGCCAGAAGCTGAACAGGGGCATGAGGGAGCACGGGGTCCCCGAGAACGTCCAGGGCATCGTCATGGGTATCGCCCAGGAGATGGGAGACATACCCACCGAAGCGCTCGATGCCTGGACGGCCTGCCAGGTCTACATCGCCGCCACCTACGCGATACTGGGGGCGAAGGCATTGGGTCTCGACTCGTGTCCGATGACGCATTTCATCCCTGCCGAGTACTCCCGGATCCTGGAGCTCCCGGCCAACATCGTGCCGACCATCCTGTGTCCGGTGGGCTACGCGGCCGACCAAGCTCCGCCCAAGTGGCGCTACTCCGTGGAGGACATCCTGCTCTAACGCTTCCCGAGCAGATAGCCGCCGAAGCCGGTCACCCAGAGCAGAAGGGGATAGGCGACCCATCGCTCGATGCCGCCGGTGCCGAGAGCGGACATGGGGCCTGAGTCGCCCGTGACGAAGTAGAGCACGATCACAACGAGCGACACTACCCCGAGGACTACCGAGAAGTATCGGAACGGACCTCGCGCGACCATATAGGCGAGGATCGCCGCCACCGCGCCCGCGAGGAACGTGAGCATGGCGAAGGCGACGTGCACATTGCCGGAATCGCCGGGGAACACGCCCACGCCCAGCAGGCCGATTCCGAAGAGCGCGGTGAAGACCGTGAACGCGGTCTTGCGGAAAGTGCGGTGGAGAGCGAGAGCCGCCAGAAGCACGAGTACTCCGCACACCATCATGACCGTGTTGAAGATCGTGGCGGAGGGTTGGACGATCACGCTGTCCGGCGGTCTGCTGGCGCCCAGGTCGCTGATCTCATTGGCGAACGTGTTGTAGTCAGGGTAGAGAGCCTCGGCCGTGATGATCCCCAGCCAACTGATTACCCCTGTGCCGAACAGGAGCGCGCCGGCGAGGACGGCCTGCGGCCCACTCGCGCTGCGCGGACTCCTGCGGACCGTGCGCGCCTGCTTCGCCATCTGCCCACCTCTCTCGGTCGGAACCAGAGCTGCCCACCCGCGGATCGTCATGCGGGCCTCCCCATTGTAGGGGGTGGGGAGCGTCGGGCGTCAAGGCCTCCGATCTGTGAGGACCGGATACGTTGACAGACACTGCTCTACTATTATAAACTAGCTAGTAGTGTGTATCTCACACTATAAGAAATGGTGACTACCGAGTGTGAGAGGCGGTGATCGCGTCGATGGGAGCAGAGACCGTGCGGGGAGAAGACCCGGTGGCTGCCGGTACTCGCAAGTTCCAGAAAGAACTGAACGCGGGGACGATATCGCTGGTGCTGCTCGCGCTACTGGCCGAGGCCGCCGAGCCGGTCTACGGGTATCAGATCGCCAAGCGTCTGGAGGCGGTCTCCGATGCCGGGCTTCAGATCAAACAGGGGACCCTCTATCCGGTCCTGCGGTCCCTGGAGGCAGGGGGCCTGCTGACGAGCCGAGTCGAGCCTTCGGTCTCGGGGCCGCCGAGGCGTTACTACAGGATCACCGATATCGGGCGGGAGTCCCTCGTGGTGTGGAAGGCCACCTGGCAGGACACCCGCGGTTTCATCGACGACGCGCTGGAGGGGAACCTTGACTAGCGATATCGACACCTATCTTCGTGACCTGCGGAGCGCCCTGGAGGGAGCCGACCCGGCTCTCGTCCAAGACGCGCTCTTCGACGCCGAGGAGTATCTGAACGAAGGACTCGCGGCCGCCGGGCGGCCGCCGGACGATCGACCCGGGGGGTCGCCCGGAGACTTCGCCGCGATCGTCGAACGTTACGGCCGACCTCAGGAGGTCGCCTCCGCCTATCTCGAGAACGCTGCGGGCGTGGTCGCGGTGCGGGCGCCGGCCGGCTCGCCGGTAGTGGGGTCGGTGGCCTCGACGGAGGTCCCGGGCTCGCCCGAGATATCGGGCAGGCCGATAGGCGCGAGCGACCGAGGGGCGTGGCGGTTGTTCTTCGGGGTGGTCGGCGACCCGCGAGCATACCTGGCCCTGGTGTATATGCTCATCTCTCTTGTCACTGGCGTCCTGTTCTTCACGATCGTGGTGACCGGGCTGTCGATGAGCACCGGCCTGATCGTGCTCGTGATCGGCGTCCCGTTCTTCCTCGGTTTCTTGGCCGTGGTGCGGGCGCTGTCGTTGGCGGAAGGGAGGATCGTAGAAGCGCTGCTCGGCACTCGGATGCCACGGCGCTCGCGCTCTGAACCGTCGGCGACCGGGCTGTGGGGCCGGATCCGTTTCTGGATGAAGGACCGACGCACGTGGACGGCCATGTTCTACATGCTTCTCCTGTGTCCCTTGGGCGCGGCCTACTTCTCCCTGAGCGTCGCCGGGCTGGCCGCGGGGTTGTGGGGAGTCGTGGCCCCGTTCGTGCAGATCGCCGTCGGGCACACGTACATGACTATCGACGGCGAGTGGTACTCGCTGCCGGTGTGGTCGCTTCCCCTGATCGTCATCGCCGGAGCGTTGTTCTTGGTCGTGATGCTGCACGCGATCCGAGGGATCGGGCGTGCACACGGCGCCTTCGCCAAGGCGATGCTGGTGCGGCTGGGCTAGCCGCCGACCTACCCGGCCGCCCCGTCTGGGGAGGGGCCGGTCGCCTTCAGGGCGGCCACGACCTTCTCCGGGCTGATCGGCAGGCTCCAGATCCGCACACCCACCGCGTCGTACACGGCGTTCGCGATGGCCGCGGCCTGGTTGACGCACCCAGGTTCGCCCACGCCTTTGGCCCCGTAGGGCCCGGTGGGATCGGGTTGCTCGAGGAGGATCGTCTCCAGGGGCGGCATGTCGAGCGTGCACGGGATCTTGTAGGTGTCGAAGTCGTCGGCGAGCATTCGCCCACTCTCGGTGTCGAGCACCGGGTCCTCGTAGAGAGCGTAGCCGAGGCCCTGCGCGGTACCGCCTTCGAGTTGGCCCTCGACGATCATGGGGTTGATCGAACGCCCGCTGTCGTTCACCACGACCATCTTCCGCACCTCGACCTCGCCGGTCTCGACGTCGACCTCCACTTCGGCGAAGAGCGCCTGGTAGGGTGGGGGCGAGGTGACGGGGGTGAACGACGCTTTGCCGACGATGTCTTCCACGTCTCGGAGGTCGTAGATCGCCCGCTTCGCCATCTCCGCCACCGTCATCTCGATGTCGGGCAGCCCTGGCGCGAAGATGACGCCGTCTCGGATGTCGAGGTCCGCGGCGGCCACGCCCAGCTGGTCGGCGGCTCGGGACAGCAGCTTCTCCCGGGCGTCGGCGGCCGCGCGCTCTACCGCTTGGCCGAGTATGTACATGGTCCGCGAGGCGTGGGAGCCGATCTCGTAGAGCGTGGTGTCGGTGTCGCCCCAGTTGACGCGGATCGTGTCGAACGGCACCCCCAATGTCTCGGCGGCGACCTGGACCAGCGAGGTGAAGGCGTTGGTGCCCATCGACGCCGGCCAGACGCTCAGGACCAGCGAACCGTCCTGGTTGAACTTGATGAGGGCGTTGCTGTGCTCGACGTGGACCGGCCAGGCACCGCTCTGATGGGCCATGCACGATACACCCAGGCCCCGGCGCCGGCTCCCATTCGTCCCGCCGTCCCGTCGTGACCCCCATCCGATGCGCTCGGCCCCGATACGAAGACAATCGGCCATGCCGGTGCTGGGTATGGGGAAGTCGGGCCCGAACGGTCCGGGATCACCTACCCGACAGAGGTTCTGCAACCGGAACTCGACCGGGTCGATCCCCAACTCTTCAGCGGCCATATCCATGACCTGTTCGCGGACGAAGGTGTCCTCGGGGTTGCCGAAACCGCGCATGGCTCCGCACGGCGTCTTGTTCGTGTACACGGCGTCGACCTCGGCCCGGTACGAGCCCCGCCGGTAGAGCGGGTTGGCCGCCGCCTCACAGATGAGCGAGGTGAGGGCGGCGCATTCGATATGGGCTCCGGCCGCTGAGACGGCATGACGGTCGACAGCGGTGATGGCGCCGTCTTTCGTCACTCCCATCCGGAAGGTGTAGGGTCCGATGCACGCCCGGGTGGGACGGTCGACGAACTCCTCTTGGCGCGAGTACGCGAGCTTGACCGGCCGCCCCGACTTCTTGGCGAGAAGCGCGCAGACCGGTTCCCTGAAGACCGACAGGCCGGCGCCGAAGGCGCCGCCGGTGAACTCGTTGCGGACCCGCACCATCCCCACCGGTAGGTCGAATATGTACGCGATCATCCTCTGGAAGAGATAGGGAAGCTGGGTAGGCGTCCAGATTGCCAGTCTGCCATCGTGCTGCCAGTCGGCCACGCAATGGAAGGTCTCCAGCGGCGCCTGCTTCTGTTTGGCTGTGAACCCCACCGCCTCGAGCACGGCGTGCGCCTCGCGCAGGCCTGCGTCGACGTCGCCGATCGGTCGATGACACACGTGCGCGGCCAGATTGCGGTCGACCCCCTCGTCTCCGGGAGCCCCGTCCTCCTGCCGGCGGAGCACTCGGTCGTGGAGGGAGGGGGCCCCGGGCTCGCGGGCCTCGGATTCGGAGAAGACCGCGGGAAGCAGTTCGTACTCGACCTCGATCAGTTCGAGCGCCACTTCGGCTGTGAACTCGTCGTCGGCCGCCACCGCCGCCACCGCGTCACCCACGTAGCGGACCCGGTCCTCGAGCACCCGGGTGTCGTAGACGCCCCAGGGCTCGATGCCCCCGTAGCTCTGGAGGTTCATGAGCGTGCCGGTGTACTGCTTGGAGGGGGAGTCATGGTGTGTCACCACCGCGCGGACTCCAGGCAGAGCCTCCGCCCGTTTCGTGTCGATCCGGCGTATCCGGGCGTGTGCGTGCGGGCTATGGAGTACCTTGCCGACGAGCATCCCCGGAAGGGAGAGGTCGGATATGAAGCGGGCCGTGCCGGTGACCTTGGCGAGTCCGGTCACGTCGGGATACCGCTTCCCCACGGACGAGAATGGTCTGCTCTCCTCTACCATGACACACACCCCCCGGCCTGTTCCCGGTCCTCATGTGCCGCGTCGCCGCGCATCACGGCCGCCGCCGCCAGGACGGCCTCGACGATCTTCACATAGCCGGTGCAGCGGCATAGGTTGCCGGCCAGAGCCGCGCGCACCTCGGCCGGCGTCGGGTCGGGGTTGCTGTCGAGGAGCGCTTTGGCCGAAAGGAGCATCCCCGGGGTGCAGAAGCCGCACTGCACTGCGCCGTGTTCGAGGAACGCCTGTTGCAGGGGATGCAACCCCCCGGGGGTCGACAGACCTTCCACCGTGAGCACCTCGCGGTCCCGGGCCAGCAGCGCGAGGGTCAGACAGGAGAGCACCGGCCTTCCGTCGAGGAGCACGGTGCAGGCCCCGCAGTTGCCGCTGCCGGAGCAACCGCGTTTGGTGCCGGTGAGCCCCAACCGGTCGCGGAGCAGTTCGAGAAGGGTCATGTTCGGCGGGACCAACTCCTCGTAGGTTCTGCCGTTGACCACAAAAGTTGCCACCTGAGCCCTCACGACGTCTTTGGTCTTCACGATGCCCGCCCTTCCCGCTCGCTCGCCTTGTCCCAGGCCTCGGTGAGGGCCCGTCGAGTGAGCACCTCGACCATGTCTCGGCGGTAATCGGCGGTGGAACGCAGGTCGGTGATGGGCGTTGCCGCCTCCCGAGCGAGGCCGGCCGCTCGGGCGATCAGGTCCCTGTCGACTTCGCATCCCTCCAAAGCATGCTCCGCAGTCGGGACCCGGAGGGGTGTGGACGCCACGGCTCCCAGCGCGACCCGGGCGCGGCGACATACGTCGCCTTCGCGTTCGATCGTCACCGCGACGTTGACCTTGGCGATGCATGCTTTGGTATGTGCCAGCTTCTTGAAGGCCCAGCCCGTTCCGGCGGCCGGGGCCGGGACAGACACCTCCGTGACGATCTGCCCGGGCTCCAAGATGCTCGAGCAGACCGGGACGAAGAAGTCCTCCACCGGCACCGCCGCGGCCCCATCGGGGCGGGCGATGTGGAGCGTGGCTCCCAGGGCAAGGAGCGCCGGAGCGAGGTCCGAGGCCGGAGTGGCCACACACAGGTTCCCGACCAGGGTCCCCATGGTCTTCACCTGGACCGAGGAGATGTGATCGACGGCGGCAGCGAGGAGTGGCCAGCCCGCCTGCACCAGGGGCGAGAGTTCGATCCCGCGGAGGGTGACCATCGGTCCGATGCGGAGGGCCCCGTCGTCCTGTCGTTCCAGGACATCGAGCCCGGGTATCCGATCGAGGCTTACCAGGCAGTCCGGTTGCATCTCCCAGCGGGTCATCTTCGCGACCAGATCGAGTCCGCCGGCAAGCACTCGCGCGTCGCCACCCCAGCGGGCGAGGGACGCGACGGCCTCGTCCAGGCTCTCCGGCTCCAGCAGTTCGAACGGTTTCAGAGTGCGATGCATCCCATACCTCTCGGCGCGGTCGTCGGCAACGCTTCCAGGATATCGCGGTCCGCCGGCCCGGGGAACCCCGCTGCCGGCGCTCCTGATGGGCCGTGCGGGAGAGTCAGCCACAGCCCACCCCGGAAGCCAGCTAGGCCTGGTAGACCAGGCGGCCCTCGACCTTGCGGCCGACGTTCTGATGCACGGCGAGCCATTCCTTGAGCACGGTCTGCGCCGACGTTGCCGCCACCCGGCCGGGTGCGCCCATCGTCAACTCTTCCGGCGCCAAATCGAGGTAGGGCTTCGCGTTCTTGGCATGGTAGCCCTGCAGGATGAGGCTGTAGGTGGCGTCCTCGACCACCGGAGTACCGTGGACGGACAGCGAGACCAAGTCGTGCGCCCCCTCGGAATAGACAGCCCGGACGGCGGCGTTGACCTGGTAGCACTCACCCTCCCCGTCCCGGTTCTCGGGACGCATCCAGTGCGCGAAGGCCTTCTTCAACGTCGCTCCGGTCACTGTGTAGCGTGTCAGGGTATCGTCGTAGGGGAAGCAGGACATGAGATCCATCAGACTCACCGCCGGTCCCATCTCCTTCACCCGCACCGATCCGGCCCCAAGCAGCACCACGTCAGTTTGGGTGCTTTCCGCCAGGGCGTCGGCCAGCAGGTCCCCGAGGGCCGTCTCCTCCTCCCGCCGGGGATGGGTGAGAGCCTCGGAGAACTTGGTGACGATGACCGAGTACTTTCGGTCCACGACCGATTTGAACGACTCGATGAACTCGGCCATGCGCAGGTCGGGCTCGGCGATGTGCTCGTCTATGGGTATCAGTTGCCACATCGACTCCACGATGGAATTGGTGTCGTCGTCTACCACGATGTCGAATCGGCCTACCTGGTTGGTTCCGGTTCCCGCCTGGGTGATCAGGATGCCGTTGACCTCCTCCGGCTGCTCGAGCACGGTGTGGCTGTGCCCGCCGATGATCATGTCCACGCCCCATTCGGGCCGGAGCATGGCGGCCAGTTCTTTGTCCGACTCGAACCCGATGTGCGTGAGCAGGATGGTCAGGTCGATATCGTCGTTCTTGAAGGCGTCACAGATCTTGCCCACCTCCGCTCCGGCTTCCTCCAGCGAGACGAACGTACCGATCAACTCATCCATCTTGATGGCGTCCATGACCTTCTCGGTGAGGATGCCGGTGAAGAGGATGTCGAACCCCGCCATGGAGACGATGTGGTAGGGCCGCATCATCCTCTTCTCGAACGGCTTGATGTAGAGGTTGGCGTTGACGATCGGGAAATTCGCGATCTTCTCCAGGAACAGAAGATGCGGGAGGCCGTAGTCGATCTCGTGATTGCCCAGGGCGACCACGTCGGGAGCGAGGTAATTCATGATCTGCATGGTGGAGGTGCCCTTGAAATCGGAGTCGATGATCGACCCCTGGACCATGTCGCCTGAGATCACGTAGAGGACGTTCTCTTCCTCGCTGCGCACTTTGTTGATGTAGCCGGAGAGCAGGGGCAGGCCGCCGATCAACTCGCCGCCTCCTGCCGCCTGTTCGGCGAAGAAATCACCGTGCATGTCGTTGGAATGGAGGATGGTGAACCTGCGCGCGATGCCCATCTGAACCTCCCGGTCGGACGGTCGATCGACGCTCATCCTAGCATCGTCTCGTCCATAGGCCCGACGGTCGCTTGTGAACTTGTGAAATCGGTGTTGCGTCTCGCGGAGGTGGGGCCTATAGTAGAGGTATCGTCTAACCGACCGGTTGGTTATGTTCGGGGGGAGCTATGAAAGTCGTCATCGTCGGCGCCGGCGAACAGGGGTATGTCCTCACCTGGAATCTTGCCAAGCATCCCGCGGTGGACGAGATCGTCATCGGGGATTGGGACGAAGACCGCGCCGAGGAAGTCAAAGCGGCTTGGGGCGCCGGCAAGACCACGGCGGTCAAGGTCGACGCCCGTGACGTGGACCGCGTGGCCCAGTTGGCCGAGGGGGCGGATCTTCTCATCAACGCCGTCATCCCCGAGTGGGACGATCCCCTCATGAAGGCCGCTCTCCAGGCCAAGACGCACTATCTCGACATGGCCACTCGGGTCGATGGGGGGACCATCGACGACGGGTATCTCCTTCAGATCGCCCTGGACGACGATTTCCGGGCGATCGGTCGTACCGCTCTGATCCACACGGGCATGACACCGGGCGTGACGAACACCCTGGCAGCGATCGGCTACGAAGAGATGGAGCGCTGCGAGTCCCTGCGGATCAAGGCGGGTGGGTTCTTCAAGTCGGAGGTGCCGGTACAGGTCTGGTCCCAGGAGACCTACTACATCGATTCGCAGACGCCCACGCTGTACTTCGACGAGGGCGCTTTTCTCCGGGCCGAGCCGTTCGCCGGCTGGGAGAACGTCGACTTTCCCGCCCCGGTGGGACGACTGGCTGCGGTGCTGCACGAACACGAGGAGTGTTCCACCCTGCCCCGGTTCTTGCCCAAGCTGGGCGAGAAGGGCCTGAAGCACGTCGACTTCAAGCTGGCCGGGGGCGAGGAGGGCATGAAGAAGGCCAAGTTGCTCGTCGAGACCGGCCTCGCCAGCCCCGTGCCTCGGAAGATCCGGGGGGTCGAGGTCAGACCCATCGACGTGCTGGTGTCGGTCCTACCGCCGTCGGCGCCCAAAGAACAGATCGCCAAACTGGCGGCCGAAGGCAGGATCGTGGACGAAGGTGCCTACATCATCGAACTCTTCGCGAGAGACGACGAACCGGCGACCGAGACCTTCTACGTGTTTCCGCCGAACATCCAGAAGGTCACCGAGATGATCCCAGGGGCGAACCGCATCTCCTACGGGACCTCCACGCCGGCCGCCATCTATGCCGGGTATCTCCTGGACGGCACCATCACCCAGACCGGCGTGATCCCGCCCGAAGCGCTCGCGCGGGACGTCCGGCTGGCGTACGTGGAAGATCTGAAACGTGCCGGTCTGCGCATCGCTCGGCGCAGCACGCGCTGGTTGTGATCGGTGAGTGCTCGCGCCGACCGATCGACGACGTTCGACCTCGACGAGAGGCAGTGAAAGGGGAAGGATGGTGAAGACGAGCAACGACGTTCTGATCCCGCAGGAACTGAGGGATCGCAGCAACCTCATAGCCGGTGAATGGGTGAACGCCCGTTCGGGCGAGCGGTTCGCGGTGAAGAGCCCGGTGACCGGCGTGGTGCTGGCCGAGGTGCCCAAGTGCGCGGCGCCGGATGTCGATGCCGCGGTGGCCGCGGCCAAGGCTGCCTGGCCGGCCTATCGGGCCATGCCGGTGTACGAACGGGCTGAGGTGATCCTCCGGATGGCCGAATTGATCCGGGAGCGGGCCGAGACCATCGCGCAGGTCATGTCGGTCGAGCAAGGCAAGCCCTACGAGGGCGAAGCGCTTCCGGAAGTCCTCGAGACGGCCCTCAACTTCCAACTCGCAGCCGAAGACGTAGTGCGGATGGAGACGCCCATCATCCCCATGCGAGACCCGGCTAAGCGGGTCCTCACCTTCAGGGAGCCCTACGGGGTGATGGCTGTGATCACGCCATGGAACTTCCCGACGGTCATCCCCTCCGAGTATCTGGGTCCGGGCCTGGCGGTGGGAAACACCGTGGTCATGAAACCGGCCTCTACGACGCCGTTGTCGATGATCCTGACCGCGCGGTGCATCCAGGAAGCGCTGGATGAAGCCGGACTGCCGAAGGGCGTCTTCAACCTGGTGACCGGTCCCGGGGCGGTGGTGGGTGACTATCTGGTAGCCCACCCTGATGTCGCCCTTGTGGGTTTCACCGGCGAGACGGTGACCGGAGAGTCCATCTGCGCCCGGGCCGGAATCAAGATGACCCTCATGGAACTGGGCGGCAATGGTCCGCAGATCGTGTGCGCCGACGCCAACCTGAAAGAAGCGGCCAAGGCCGCGGCTTTCGGCTGCTTCTACAACGCCGGCCAGGTGTGCTGCGCGACCGAACGCATACTGGTCGACGCGAAGGTGCACGATGAGTTCGTGAAGCTCCTTGTCGAGGAATCCAAGGCCTACGTCTTGGGCGATCCATTCGATGCGTCCACCACCATGGGCCCGCTCAACAACGAGCCTACGGCCGTCAAGACCGAGCAACACCTGGACGATGCGCGGACCAAAGGGGCCGACGTCATCTTGGGTGGCGCTCGCGAGGCGGGGAGGCCGACCGACCTGTACTTCCCCGCAACCGTCATCGACGGCGTGCGGCGTGACATGCTCCTCAACCTGGAAGAGACGTTCGGGCCGGTGGCCCCCGTCATCGAGTTCACCACCGACGAAGAAGCAGTCGAGATCGCCAACGAGACCGGCTACGGTCTGCAGATGGCGGTCTTCACCTCGTCGATCAAGCGTTGCTTCTGGTATGCGGACCAGCTTCGCACCGGCAACGTCGTCTTCAACGACAGCACCGACTACTGGGAGGCTCATGAGCCCTTCGGTGGTGGAGGTGGCACCAGGAGCGGCCACGGGCGCCTGGGAGGCCGATACACACTCGATGACGTGACGCATCTCAAGACCGTGGCTATCGATATCGAGAAGACCCTGTAGACCACCGGAGACGTAGGACAACCTCGACAAACCTCTACCGAATCAGGAAGCCTTGAAAATGGGAGACGACACCGAAGACAGGGGGGTCCGGAGATGAACGCGAGGAGAAGAACAGGTCTGATCACGGGGGTGGCGCTCCTGCTGGTGCTCGCCCTCGCCGTCTTCGCCGTAGCATGCGGGGGCGAGGAGACGACCACCACAGCCGCGGGCGGCGGTACCGAGACCACGGGACCCGCTCCCAGTGGCGAGCCCATCAAGATCGGGGCGCCTCTTCCGCTGACCGGCGCATATGCCGCTGACGGCCAGCATATGGAGATGGGCCTGAAGATGGCGGTGGCCGATCTGAACGCGGCCGGCGGTCTGCTGGGCCGTCCAGTGGAACTGAAGACGTTCGACATCGAGGAACTGCTGCCCGAGACCGTGGCGGCGTCCAAGGACTATCTCATCGAGAAGGAGGGTGTCGACTTCGTGGTCGAGGGCTACGGCGGTTACGGCCCTGATTTCGAGGCCTACGGCGCTCAGAGCGACGTGCCGTTCATCCATGGGAGCGGTTCTGTGCGTGCCGCCGAGATGGTCAAGACGGAACCCGAGAAATACGGCAACATGTTCCAGGTCTTCTCGATCGAGGGCGACTACGGTGCTCGGGCATGGGAAGGCATGATCCAGTTCGAGGATCAATACGTCTACCCTAACAACAAGATCGCCATCCTCCACGGCGACCTCGAATGGGACCTCAACTACACTGCCTCCGTCGCGGCTCTGGCCGAAGCGGCCGGCTGGGAAGTCGTGATGAACGAGACCTTCCCCTACGGCACCACCGACTGGGGCTCGATCCTGACCCAGATCCGTTCCGAGAAGCCGGCCGCCATCGTGTGCTCGGTGCTCTCGGTCGCGGACATCTCGTCCTTCGTCAAGCAGTTCATGGAGAATCCCACTCCGTCTCTGCTCGACATCTCCTACATGGTGGTGTTCACCGAGACCCAGGAGGCCGTGGGTGACTCTCTCAAAGGCGTCATGGGCTACGTGACGAGTTTCGTGCCTCCCAGCGCGGAACACGATGCCTGGAAGGCCCGTTTCAAAGAGATGTTCGGCATGGATGTGCCCCTGACGACCCCGCCGTCGACCTACGACTCGGTGATGATCTGGGCCGAAGCGGTGAAGGCCGTGGGTGATCCCACCAAGTACGCCGAGATCGAAGAGTACATGCGGACGACCCCATACACCGGTCTGCTGGGCAAGTACGACTTCAACAACCCTGAGCAGACGGTCAAGTCCGGTCCCGACTTCCCCATCGCGTACGCTCAGTACATGGGCGCCGGCGAGCTGGCCTTCTTCGGGACGGATGAGTTCGTCCTTCCGGAGTACATCCAGCCTGCGTGGGAAGCCAAGTAGCTATCGACGCCGGCCCTGCCGGCGGTACTATCCTGTGAGAACGGGGCGCGCGCGGCGAGGCGCCGCGCGCGCCCCCTCGACGAAGAGGTGAGGAACCAGGCGCGTGTTGCTGTCACTTGAGAACGTGACCCAACGTTTCGGCCAGCTGGCGGCCGTGAACGACCTCTCGTTCGAGGTCGAGGAGGGTGAGATCTTCGGCATCGCCGGACCGAACGGCGCCGGCAAGACCACGGTGTTCAACCTCATCTCCGGTTTCCTCAACGGCTCGGGGCGCATCGTGCTCGACGGTAGACGCATCGATGGTCTTCCCCCACATCGGGTAACGCATCTGGGAGTGGCGCGCACATTCCAGATCCCACAGCCGTTCCATTCCATGACGGTGGTACAGAACCTCCGCATCGGCGAACACTTCGGCACCAGCGGCGCGAGCGGAGCGCACCACGCGCCCTGGAGAGACCTGTCCGAACTGATCTCTTTCGTCGGCCTGGGCGGCAAGGAAGACAGCCGTGTCAACACCCTGAAGCTGTATGACAAGAAGCTCACCGTCCTGGCGTCGGCCTTGGCGACCAAGCCTCGCCTGATCATGCTCGACGAGGCGCTCGGAGGCCTGAGCGCGGTGGAAGCCGAGCAGAGCCTGGCCCTGTTGCAGCGACTCAACAAGGAATGGGGACTGACCGTCATTATGATCGAGCACCTCATGAGCGCGCTCACGCGTTCGTGCGACCGCCTGCTCATCCTCAACAACGGGGAAGCTCTCCGTCTGGGCGAGCCGCGGGCAGTGGTGGAGGACCCGGTCGTGATCGAATGCCTGGTGGGGGTCAAACATGCTTGAGGTCGAAGGCGTCAGCACCTTCTACGGCGAGTACCAGGCCATCCATGACGTCTCCCTGCGGGTGGAGAGCGGTCAGTTGGTGTCGATCTTCGGTCCGAACGGTCACGGCAAGAGTACGCTGCTCAAGACCATCTGCGGTCTCATGAAGCCGGCCAGCGGCGTCATCCGGTTCGAAGGCCGGGAGATCCAGGGCCTCCCCTCCCACAAGCTGGTGGAGATGGGGGTGGTGCTGATCTCCGAAGAGCGTCATCTCTTCCCCGAGATGACCGTCATGGAGAACCTGCGTCTCGGCGCCTACGCCAAGAGCGCCCGCAAGAAAGAGGCGGAGAACCTGGAGCTTGTGCTCACCATGTTCCCCAAGCTCAAAGACTTCGAGAAGAAAGCGGCTCTGACCCTCAGCGGAGGGGAGGCGCGCATGCTGGCCATCGGGCGCGGGCTCATGTCGGACGCCCGTTTCCTGGCCATCGACGAGCCTTCGTTCGGCCTGGCGCCCATCCTGCGCACCCAGGTCTTCGAGCAGATCGTGGCCTTGCGCGACCGGGGACTCAGCATCCTCCTGGTCGAGCAGACCACCGGCGACATCGCCGAGCAATCGGACTACATCTACCTCCTGGAGGATGGACGGATCGCTTTTTCGGGCAGCAAGGACGAGGCGCTGCACGACGACGTGGTCCGCAAGGTCTTCCTGGGGATCACCTAGGCTAGCGGGGGTACCAGGTGCGGGAGTTCATCGAGGTCCTCATCACCGGCTTCACCATCGGGATCGTCTATTACCTGGTGGCGGTCGGCTTCACCCTCTGCTATGGGGTGGGACGGGTCCTCAACTACAGCTACGGCTCGTTCTTCACCTGGGGGGCGTATCTGGCCTGGGTGATCGCGGTCGGTTACGCGCAGTTGAACTACTTCCTGGTCTTCATCGTGGTCCTCCCGATCATGTTCCTTTTCGGGGTGGCCGTTGATCAGGTGCTTATAAGGCCTCTCCGCAACAGGCCGGAGTTCGACTTCAGCGTGTTGCTGGCCACCCTGGGCCTCGCCGTCTTCCTCGACAACCTGGTGTTGGTGATCTTCGGTCCGCGGACCAAGTCTCTGCCCGCCTTCCTCGAGGGGAGCATCACCGTCGGCGGGTTCACCATCAGCTGGCAGTTGGTGGCGATGTTCATCTTCGCTCTGGTGGTCGCCGTGGCCTTGGCCCTCTTCATGGCCAAGACCCGCACGGGCATGAGCATGCGCGCGGTCGCCCAGGACCCGATGGGCGCCCGCATCGTGGGCATCCCTCTCTATCGGGTGTTCGCCATCACGTTCGGCATCTCCACCATGCTCTGTGGCGCCGGCGGGATCCTGCTCGCGCCGCGGTTCTTCATGACCCCTCTGGGGGGCTGGACCTTCCTGGTCAAGGCGCTCATCATCGTGATAGCGGGCGGTTTGGGCAGCCTACGGGGCACGCTCTACGCCTCGTTCCTCCTGGGGATCCTCGAGGCGATCGTCGGCTGGCAGCTCGGGCTGCTCTGGGTCATGCCGTTCTGGTTCATCGTCCTTTTCGCGATCCTGTTGGTCAGACCGGCGGGCTTGTTCGGAGCGATCGGGAGGAAGGGATGAGCGATCAGATGACCGGGCCCGACCTCCGCACAGGCGAGACGTCCTCGAAGGGTGGCGCGCGCAGGCCCGCACAGTTGCCGGGCGACCGGCCGAAGGCGCTGCGGCTGAACCGTCAGACCGGCACCATGATCGGTCTGTTCGTCGTCCTCGCCCTTCTGCCGCTGGCGCTCGGCGACAGCAACTACACCATGCGGTTGCTGGTGATCTCGATGATCTGGGGCGGCGTGGCGATCGCCTGGGACCTACTGCTCGGATACGCCGGGATCTTCAACCTGGGCCAGATCGGTTTCTTTGCGATCGGGGCGTACACGTCGGCCATGATGTCCGAGAACCTGGGCATCAACCCCTGGTGGGGCCTGGCGGCGGGCGCGGTCACCGGCGCGATCGTCGCCGTGCTGCTCGGATTGCCCAGTCTGCGGCTGGCGGGGATCTACATCGCCCTGCTCACGTTGGCCTTCTACGAGGTGCTGGCGCCCCTTCTCACCGTGGGCCAGGCCATCGGCACCGGGGGCAAGCGGGGCATCTCCCCCGTGACGCCCTACAGCATCGGCGGGTACGAGTTCTCCGGGGGGCAACAGATCCCCTGGTACTACCTCGCCCTCGGTCTGTTCCTGGTCTGCCTGATCGTGGGGTACTTCGCCATCAACTCCCGCTTCGGTACCAGTTTCATCGCCCTGCACGACTCCGAGTCGTTCGCCCAGAGCCTAGGCATCTCCCGATACAAGGTGTCCCTCCTGATCGTGGGTCTGTCCGGCCTGTTGACAGGCATGATGGGTGCTTTCTACGCGCATTACACCGGGGTGGTGTCTCCGCGGGTGCTGGGGTTGGAGGTGTTCATCTACCTGGTGATCATGGTCCTTCTCGGGGGTATCGGGAAGTTCCCAGGGCCGGCAATCGGCGCATTCATCATCATCTTCGTCAGTGACTGGCTGCGCAGCTTCGATCGCTGGCGGCTGCTCATCTTCGGGGCGCTGGTGGTCATCATCGTCATGCTCGCTCCCCAGGGCATCATGGGAGCGGTCGACTCGGTCCGCGACGCCGTCCGGCGGCGGTTCGTCCAGACTCCTCTCGGCGACGGGCCCGACGGAGATGGGCCGGAGGGGCCGGCAGCGGGCGAGGCCCAAGCGAAGGAGACCGAATCGTGAAGTCCACACCGGCCGAACAGGCGGTGGACATCCAGGAACCGCCCGGCTTCCCCGTACAAGATCCGGCCCTTTCGCTTACTGAGACGGCGCAGAGACTGCTCGAGGCGGCGCGGAGACTGCTCCTGGCCGGCGGTTTCGACGCGCTGCGACTTGACGCCATCGCGGCGGAGGCGGGTCGGAACAAGGCCATGATCAAGTACCACTTCGGCAACAAGGACGGCCTCATACTCGCCATCCTCGATTCTCTCGACTACGATGAATGCCTTGCCTTGGCGGAGCACACCCGGGGTACCACCGGGGACGAGCGCCTCCATCGCTACATAGAGGGTCAGACTCGGTTGGCGGGTGACGAGGACAGCTTCCTCATGTTCTTCGACCTTCTGCCCCATGTGATCCGCGACGAACGGCTTCGAGAGCGACTCGCCGCGATGTACGAGTGGTACTACAAGATGAATGTCGAGTGGCTCGGACTGACCGAGCGCGTCTGTGCGGAGAACCATAAGCAGTGCATCGCTTTCACTTCTCTGATGGTCGCCGTCGTCGACGGATTGGCCCTGCAGGCCGCCATTCGGCCCGAGAGTTTCGATCTCGAGCGGGCCTTCTCGGTACTCGACTTCTTCCTCAAGCACGGATTGGACGAGTTCCTGGAGTCTCTCGAGGATCCCTCTTCGCCTCCGGACTGAGACCATGTGCCCCCGCGGCGCGGCTTCATCGTTCCATCTCATCTGGCAGATGCCCGACGTGGCTCGATCTGGTTGGCGCGTGTCGAAACCCGGTCTCGTAGAGGTCTCGGCTGTACTCGAGGTGTTGACCGAACCCAGTGTCCCGGCGCTCTACTTCTGGGCTCTTCAAGTCGACTTCGAGGATAGGCCGGCCACCTTCAGGGGACGGCGGGTCTGGGGAGGGACGCACACCGGTCTCCAATGGAACCGCCGATACCCGGGATACCGGGCGGTCAACTGGGGCGGCTACGCCTCGGCTGAGCGGGGCGGCGCGGTCCTTCCCGGCTCCGCCTCCACGCTGCCCGGTTTCGCCGATGACCCGAACACCCTCGCCTATCCGTGGGAGCCCGAGCGACCGTACAGATTCCGCGTGTACCGCTCGCCGGACACGCCGGGAAGCTGGCGGGCCGAAGTGACCGATGTGGAGTCGGGCGTGGCGACGGCGATCCGCGATCTTCATCCGGCCGGGGCAGGCCCGACGGCCCCGGGGTATCTCACCACGCCGATGGTGTGGTCGGAGGTGTTCGCGGAGTGCGAGGATCCCTCCGTCGTGGTCCGCTGGAGCGGGCTCGAGGCCCGCGACGAATCGGGGGCCGTGGTGGCTCCTGAAGCAGTCCAGGTGAACTATCAGTCTCCTGAAAGAGGGGGATGCCCGAACACCTCGGTCGCTCTGGACGATCAGGGGATCTTGCAGGTGACCAACACGCCCAGGGGCGCTGCCCAGGGTACGCGTGTGTCAGTGCCGTGATCCGGGGCCGACCTCGGTCTCTCGGGGTCTCGCCACGATGTCCTTTGTCGCTCCGAGAGTGTGTGCAGTGATTTTCCCTTGCGTTAACCCTCCGGTAACGCGCGGCTTTCCATCACGTCGTAGAGTCAGGACAGTGGGGCCGTCCACGACCCGGAGGTCGATCATGATCAAGGTGCGGACACTGGCGGAAGCGATCTCAGACCTGGAAGCCGGCTCCCCGTGCTTCTGCTGCGGGTCACCCCTGAGCGTCTCTCTGACGCATATCGGCAGGGGACGTCCCCAAGCTCGGACCCTATCTTGCGAGCGGTGTGGCGCCGAGGTCCTGCCGGGCGACAGCGACGGGTCCGCGGCCGAGCCGCAGGGGTTCGCCCGGTCTCGCTTGGTGGCGGCCTGAGGTCGTCCTGTCGAGTCGATGGCGAACGCGATGATGCCCGCACGTAGACATCCCCTCGGACCTCGACCCTGCATGGGCGTGGAGGTACTCAGAGATATACTTGCCGAACCGGGACCGGCCGGAGTGTCGACCGTCTTCGCCGAGCGCGGCGAGGGCAGGTCTCGTGGACCCGGAGGCGGGCCCGTGAGCAGACCGGAAGACCATCGACTGGGCCCTCGGGAATGGTTCGGCGGCCATATCGTGGTCTTCCTGATCGGAGCGTGGAACCTGTTCGCGATCGACCTCGCCCGCACGCCCGATACCTGGTGGTTCTGGTTCCCGGTGGGCGGATGGGCCGCCGTTCTCGGGCTTCACGCCCTGTGGCTCAGGCTCGCAGCAGCGAGGATGCACCAGGGGTCGTCGACAGCGGCCTCGATCAGGGAGTAGCGGGAAGATACACGGTGAACGTGGAGCCCACCCCCACGGTGCTCTGCACTTCCACCCGGCCACCATGTCTCTCCGCGACGTGGCGGACGATGCTGAGGCCCAACCCGGTGCCTCCGGTCTCCCGCGACCGGGCCTTGTCGACCCTGTAGAAGCGCTCGAAGATCCTTTGCTGATCGGCGAGAGGGATGCCCACTCCGTCGTCGATGACGGCCAGTACGGCCCATGGTCCGCCTTCGCCGTCCTCCTCGAGGCGTCCTTGCAGCGCCACGTGTCCGCCTGGTTCCGTATAGCGGAGGGCGTTCTCGAGAAGATTACGCACCAATGTACGCAGTGCTACGTCGTCTCCCGTCACCGGGAGTACTTCCGGCAAATCGACAGTCAGATCGTGATGCTTCGCGTCGGCGAGACCGGTCAGCTCGTCGGCGGCCTCGGATGCCACGCGCGCCAGGTCGGTCGGCTCGAACGTGGTCTTCTCGGCCATCTCCGGGTCCTCTAGGCGGGAGAGCGTCAACAGGTCTCGGACCAATTCGGTCAAACGGCCGATCTCCGCGGAGAGTCTGGTCATGAACAACTGAGCCTGCTCCGGGTCTTCCCGGACTGCGTGAGAGAGGGTGTCGGCCAGGAGCGAGAGCCCCGCGAGCGGGGTCTTCAGTTCGTGGGATACGTTCGTGGCGAAGTCGCGCCTCATCCGTTCGGTGATGCGCCGGGCGGTCTCATCCCGCACCACGAACAGGGTGTGGCCGCTCTGGTCTCCGGGCGAGCGTGAGAGTGGGACGACCTCGACCGTGAGCGAACGACCTCCCGGCAGATCGAGGATCTCGGTGGTCACCTTGCCGGCGGCGTGGGCTTTGTGAGCGTAGGCCTGCGCAGGGAACGAACGCAGGGTCAGCACGAGCGGGGTGCCTTCGTGCTCCTCGAGGCGGGTCTCGAGCATCTCCTCGGCGGCGGGGTTGCTGCGCAAGAGCCGGCCTTCGGCGTCGATCAGGAGGACGCCCTCGCTCATCGCCGCCAACACTCTGCCCGATCTCTCCATCTCAGCCCCCAACTGGCCTGCCCTGTTCTCGAGTTGGGCTGCCATGCTGTTCAGCGAGTCCGCGAGGTCGCCGAGTTCGTCGCCCGAGCGCATGCTGGTCCGGTAGCCCAGGTCTCCCGCGGCCACCCGGGCGGTCATCTGACGCAGTCGTCCGATCGGTCGCGTGATGGAACGGGTGAGGAAGTAGGCCACGGCGAGAGTGGGCACCAGAAGGATGGCCCACAGGATGAGTGGGACCCGCCATGATGCCGCCACCATCGAGCCCACCCGGCCGGTGGGGAGGGCAATGCGCAGCGCCCCTTCGGACCACGCGGCCGCGCTCGCGGGAAGCGGGATCGCCACATACACGAGTCCTTGGTCGAGCGTGGCGGAATCCCTGCGGGCTCGACCCTCATTGCCGTGAAGGGCCTGATTCACTTCGGGTCGGTCGGCGTGGTTGTCGAGGGTCGTCGGATCGACTTCGGAATCAGCCAGGACTCGGCCGTTGCTGTCGATCACGGTGAAGCGCGCCTCTCCGGCGGCCCCCATCTTCACTGTCAGGCTTTGAAGAGACTCGGTGTCCGCAGAGGCGGCCTCCTCCGACGCGGCGGGGCCACCGTCAGTCGCGGCTGCCTCCAGCGCGGCGGCGTACTGTCGGACCTGCCGGGCCATGTCGTCCTCAAGGCGGTCCAACAGGACCCCGTGGAGCACCACCGCCGACACCAGCGCCACGATTCCGGCCAGCACCAGGGTGGTGAGGGCCAGCACGAGCGGCAGGCGCCAGCGGATAGGCATCAGGATGTCTCTCTGGTCGGAGCCAGCCTGTAGCCGACGCCGCGGACCGTCTGCAACGTCACCTCGGCCTGTACCTCGCTCAACTTCGTCCGGACTCGTCGCACGTGTACGTCCAGACTCCGTGAAGCGGGGAGATACTTGTGGTGCCAGACTCGCTCGACTATCTCCTCTCGCGGGAAGAGGTGGCCGGGTCGCGACAGCAGCAACTCGAGGAGATCGTGTTCCTTGGGGTTGACCGAGACTTCGCCGTGGGTCGTGCGGATGACATGCGCGTCACGATCGAGCACGAGGTCGCCGGTGCTCAGGGTGCGGGCCTCCTCGGGTCCGCCCACGACCGGTATGCCCGCCGTACCCCGGCGGAGTCGGGCCTGGATGCGGGCGAGCAGGAGTTCGATATCGAACGGCTTCGTGATGTAGTCGTCTGCACCTGTCTCAAAGCCTTCCAGGACGGTCTCGCGCTCGCTCCTGGCGGTGAGCATGATGATGGGGAGGGACGGCTTGCGCCGCACGATCTCCTTGCTGGCGGTCATGCCGTCGAGACCCGGCAGCATGAGGTCCATCAGTACCAGATCGATCTCCTGGGTGAGCGCGGACTGTAGGCCTGCACGCCCGTTGTGCTCCTGGAGCACCTCGTATCCGGCGCGCCTCAGGTTGTAGGCGACGAGATCGGAGATGGTGGGATCGTCTTCCACCAGGAGGATGCGCTTCTGTGTGCCCTTTTCCACCGGCCCTCCTCGGGGCGCCGATCCCTGTGGCTCCGAACGCGGAAGTGGCGGCGCGGTTCTGAGCATCCGCTCCCGGTCCGGGCGTCGGTTCCGACCCGACAATTAACGTAGCCGTAACGGAATGTTAACACCCGCGGTCGGTGACGCTGTTAGCCTACCAGACGAAGATCGCGATCTACGACCAGACCACTGACCCGCCGGACGACGGAAGACCGGCGCGGATCAGTGAAGCGGATGAGAGACGAAGACGACGAAAGTGAGGAAGACAGGGATGATTCTGAAAGACTCGCGCACAGGCTTGGTCGCCGTCCTGGCCGTTGCGCTCCTGATCGTGGCGGTACTGGGTGCCGCGGTCGCCGGGTGTGGCGGCAGCGGCGATCTTCCGAGCGCAGGCGGGAGTGACACCGGCGCCGGCACGGAGACCACGGCAGGCTCAGACGGGGGTTCGCTGAAAGCAGACCTGAACGGCGCGGGCGCCACGTTTCCGAAACCTCTCTATGTCGAGTGGATCGGCGAGTTCCAGATGGCCAATCCTGACGTCAAGATCAACTACCAGGGCATAGGTTCGGGCGGCGGCATCGAACAGTTCACGAAGCTGACCGTCGACTTCGGTGCCTCCGACGCTCCGATGAAAGACGAAGAGGTCACTGCAGCCGAGACGGCGGGCGGAGCGAAGGTCCTCCACATCCCGACGGTGTTCGGCGCGGTCGTCTTGGCATACAATCTCGATGGGTCCCCCGAGATCAAACTGGATACCGAAACCCTCGCCGGGATATTCCTAGGCGAGATCACGAAATGGAACGATCCGAAATTGGTCGCACTCAATCCGGACGCTGACCTGCCAGACAGGGACATCCAGGTGGTCCATCGCTCGGATTCCTCTGGGACCACGAGCATCTTCACGAGCTACCTGGCGGAAGTCTCTCCCTCGTGGAACGACACGGTGGGCAAGGGCAAAGAGGTACAGTGGCCGGCCGGAGTCGGCGGGCAGGGCAACGACGGCGTGGCCGCAGTCGTCCAACAGCAGGTCGGTAGCATCGGGTACGTCGAACTGTCGTACGCCATAGAATCCAATCTGACCATGGCGTCGCTCAAGAATCAGGCCGGCAACTTCATCGTCCCGAGCTTGGAATCCACCTCGGCTGCCGCCGAAGGTGCAGACTTCCCCGAGGACCTGCGCTTCTCGGTCGCCAACAGCGCCGGTGCGGAAGCCTACCCCATCGTGGGAGCGACCTGGATCCTGGCATACGACAAGATGGAGGATGCCGCCAAGGTGGCCGCGCTCAAGGCCTGGCTCACCTGGTCGCTGACTGAAGGGACGTACATCGCGGAAGAACTCGGGTACGCTCCTCTCCCCGACTCTCTAAGGACTCTTGCACTGGCCAAGGTAGATGCGATCAGCGCCTTCTAGCCCCCCAGCCGGGGCCTTGGGCCCCGGTGGTCCCGCCGGGACGCAGTCCACGCGTGTCTGGCAACGGAAGGGAGTCGGCCGCAGGGCCGACTCCCTCTTCGCCGTTCTCGCGGGATTGTGCGGGGTGTTGGTTCTGCTGGTCCTGGCCTATATGGTCATCTCCACGACCGGAACGGCACTGCCCGTCTTCAGGGAAGAGGGGATATCGTTCGTCACGAGCTCCGACTGGAATCCGTCCGCGGGTCAGTTCGGGGCTCTGGCTTTCATCTACGGCACCGTCCTGACCTCGGTGATCGCCCTGGTCATAGCCGTGCCCCTGAGTGTCGGGGTGGCCCTGTTCCTCACCGAGTACTCTCCCAAGCGGCTGCGTGGTCCCATCGGATACGCGGTGGATCTGCTGGCAGCGGTGCCGAGCGTCATCTACGGGTTGTGGGGAGTATTCGTCCTGCTTCCTCTGTTCCTTCAGCCCGCGGCGGACTTCCTGGCCAAGTACCTGGGCTTCATCCCCATCTTCAGCGGACCGCCTTCCGGCCTTTCCTATTTCGGGGCGGGGGTGATCCTGGCGATCATGATCACGCCCATCATCAGCTCCCTCACCCGGGAGGTGTTCGCCACCGTCCCCACAGCCGACCGGCATGCCGCCTACGCATTGGGGGCCACCCGTTGGGAGATGGTCCGTCAGGTGGTTCTACCCAGAGGCCGGGCCGGCGTCGTCGGGGCGACCATGCTCGGTCTGGGCCGGGCGCTCGGCGAGACCATCGCCGTGGCCCTGTTGGTCGGCTCTTCGACCAAGATCAGCGCTTCGGTGGTGCAACCGGGGTATACGATGGCCGCCGTAATCGCCAACACGTTCGCCGAGGCGACCGGCTCGCACATCCGGGCCCTGGTCGGTATCGGAGTGGTGCTCTTCGTGATGACCATCATCATCAACATGATCGCGCGCGCGATCGTCTGGCGGTTCAACAGGATATGAACGAACGACCAGATCCTCGAGACGCGGGCGAAGGCCTGACAGTGACGGACGCCGCTCCGACCACTCGTTGGGCGGGAGGGCGAGTCGGTCCTGGGCTGTCTCTCCGTGAGTGTCGGCCCACTCGGCGCCGTTTGTGGCGCAACCGCCGCAACACCGGCCTCATCGTACTGGCGGTGGGCCTCACTCTCATCCCCGTGGTCCTGATCCTCTACTACATCGTGAGCAAGGGCATCGTGACCATGGACTGGGAGTTCCTCACCAGTTCGCAGCCGTTCAGTCTCCGGCGTTCGGGGGGCGGTTTCCTCAACGGCCTGATCGGCACGGCCATCATGGTGGGGCTTGCCACGGTGGTCTCGGTACCTCTGGGCATCCTGGGGGCCGTGTACTTGGTTGAGTACGGCAAGAGTAACTGGCTGGCGAAGCTGATCCGTTTCTTCTCGGACGTGATGACCGGGGTGCCCTCCATCTTCGTCGGCCTGTTCGTCTACACGGCTCTTGTGGTCCAGTTCGGCTTCGGTGCTCTGATGGGGGCCGCGTCACTGGCAATCATCATGATGCCGATCGTGGTCCGCTCGACCGAAGAGATGCTGAAGCTGGTACCGCCGGAGTTGAAGGACGCAAGCTACGCACTGGGCGCGGCCAAGTGGCAGACGGTGCTCAAGGTCATCCTGCCCTCGGCGGCCCCCGGCATCACGACCGGAGCCATGCTGGCCGTCGCTCGGGCCGCGGGTGAGACGGCACCACTGTTGCTCACCGCTTTGGGCTCGCTGCAGCTGACGGCCAAGCTCTGGGGGTCTCCGATTCAGGCCCTGCCTCTGGCCATCTTCGATGGAGCCCGTCAACCGTTTGAGGCCGGACAGGCCAGGGCGTGGGCAGGGGCGCTCGAACTGCTCATCATCGTCCTAGTGTTCACCATCGTGGCCCGAGTCGTGGCCTCAAGGAGCCGCATAAGCCGATGAATCATGAGATGCTGATGACGGGAGTCGAGCCGACCGGACCGTCAAGGCTGGGAGCCATGACCGAGCGCGACGACACACGCGATGGCAAGGATCTGGGCGAGAAGCCTGTGTTCACCGTGCGTGACCTGGGCGTCCACTACGGCAAGAACCTGGCCCTCAAGGACGTGAACTTGGAGATCCGGCCCCGTCGGATCACCGCAATCATCGGTCCGTCCGGTTGCGGCAAGAGCACGCTCATCCGTTGTTTCAACCGCATGAACGAGCTGATCCCCGGGACGAAGGTCTCCGGCGAGGTCCTCTATCACGGGGAGAACATCTATGCGCCCGGCGTTGACCCCGTGGTGGTGCGGAGGCACATCGGGATGGTCTTCCAGCGGCCGAACCCCTTTCCCAAGTCCATCTATGAAAATATCGCCTTCGGGGCGAAGATCAACGGCTACAAGGGCGACATGGACGAATTGGTGGAGCGGTCGCTGCGACAGGCCGCGCTCTGGGACGAGGTGAAGAACCAGCTCAAGAAGAGCGCCCTCGATCTCTCCGGCGGGCAGCAGCAGCGTCTGTGTATCGCCCGGGCGATCGCGGTCGAACCGGACGTGATCCTCATGGACGAACCGGCCTCGGCTCTGGACCCCATCGCCACGGTCCGCATAGAAGACTTGATGCAGGAGCTCAAGCAGGACTACTCCATCGTCATCGTGACCCACAACATGCAGCAGGCGGCGCGGGTCTCCGACGAGACCGCCTTCCTCTATACCGAGGTCGACGAGGAGACGTCCGCCCGCTGGGGAATACTGGTTGAGTTCGGGGATACCAGCGAGATCTTCACGAGACCTCGGGATAAGCGTACGGAAGACTACGTCTCGGGTCGCTTCGGATAGCGCCGGAAAGGGGCGGTTGAATCCATGCCAATGCGAATCGCTTTCCATAAGGAACTCGAGAGCCTCGACCAAGAGATCGTCCGTATGGGCGCGCTGGTCGAGCGAAGCACACAGTGGGTGACCACCGCCCTGGTCGAAGGGGACAAGGAGCTGGCCCAGAGGGTCCGCGAGGGGGATGACGAGATCGACGCGGTGTTCCTCGACATCGAGAAGCGCTCTTTGGCGCTCCTCGCGCAGCAGGCGCCGGTGGCGGGAGACCTTCGTCTCATCGTGGCCATCCTCAGAGTGGTCAACGATCTCGAGCGTGCCGGGGATCTCGCCTACAACATCGCTAAGCTCGTGCAGTTGGAAGACTTCCGGGAGCCGGGACTGAAGTCGGTGCGCGCCTTGGTGTCGCAACTGGGAACGGCCGCCGGCTGCCTGATCGGCGCCGCAATCGATGCCTGGGCGGCCAAAGACGACAAGCTGGCGGCCGACATCGCCCGTCAGGACGACAATCTCGACGACCTCCATGCTCGACTCATCGAGAAACTGGTCGACCTCAAGGGTGAGGAAAGCTTGGGACCCGCCCTCCGTCTGGCCATGGTCGGTCGATACTTCGAGCGCATCGGCGACCACGCCGTCAATCTGGGAGAGCGGGTCCGCTATTTCGTCACCGGAGACGAGGAGCACCTGGGCTAGAAGCTGACCCCGTGCGCGGCCGCCGTCGACCGGAAGCTGCTCTCGATCCGCTTGAGCCGGCTCACGTAGCTGCTGAAACCGGAGACGCTCTTGCCGTAGTACACGGCGGCGAACCGATACCAATCGGGACGGTCGGCGTTCAGGATCGGAACGTAGAAACCGTCCATGGCCGATTTGAGGTAGCGACCCCAGGCGGCCATGCCGATCTCGGGCGTCGGGAACGAGTACCAATCCTTGCCGGCAACCCAGACGCGTCCGTCAGACAGCAGGCCCCACGGGGTGTTCGCTCCGTGGTAACGCATGCATCCGAAGTTGTTGCGACGGGCTAGGGTGCCGCCGAGCTTGGGATCGCCAAGGGAGGTCTCCGCCGCCATGATCACGAGCTGTGACAGCGGCGGTATCCCGTACCACTCGGCGTTCTGGAGGACCATCATGCCGGTGACGGGACTGTTGTGGGGACCGAACAGGTACGTGTCCATGAACTCGGCCAGCGCGAGCTGGTGCGGCGCGAACCCGCTGCCGTTGGCGGCGGTCTCACTCTCGACCGGCGAAAGCACCTCTCCGGTATCGGGATCGGTGGGGAGTCCGTCGGCCCGGTGCACGACCAGACTGAACTGTGCCCTGCTCATGGGGTCCAGCGGATACAAGCGTCCTCCGTCGCCCGAGAACAGTCCGCCGATGACCGCCAGGGCCATATAGGGACGGGCATTCGGGGATATCGCCACGTCGTCGAGGAAGCGATTCAGTGTGCTATCGATCCGGTAGGGAGCCAGTCCCAACGCTTCGTCCTCCAGGCCGAGGGCGCGGATGACCACGATCGCCATCTGCTCACGGGTCAAAGAGCGTGCGGGACGGAACGTCCCGTCGGGATAACCGGCTACCCAGCCGTTATCGGCGGCGACTTCGACGTACGAGATGAACGTCTGGTCGACGTCGGGGAAGGTGGGCTCCAGGACTGTGTCCAGTCCGGGTGACGTGGTCGAAGTGGATGCGGAGGCGCTGCTCTCTCCCCGCCAGCCCACGAGGATCTTCGTAGCCTGACCCCTGGTGAGGGGGCTTTCGGGCATGAACTCGCCATCGATGTTCCCGGAGATGATGCCCGCTTGGGCGAGGGCTTCGATGGCGTCGTGTGAAGGGTCGGTCTCGGATACGTCAGGGAAGGTGGACGGATGGGCTTGCGCCGGCTCAGAGCCGAAGGCCACGAGCGCCGCCACTGCCAGCAGCAGCGCCGCGACCACAAGCATGGTCGTTCTCTTCATACCTCTGCCTATGTTCGTTTACATCTGCTCGAGGGCAGAGTGGAGGCAAGGCAGGCTGAAACACGGTTCTTCTGGGCGCGCACAGGCGTCGAGGGACGCTGCCGCACACCCGGAGGAATAAGGGAGGGATCTTCTTAGTAGAAAGGAGTCTCGCGACGTGCTTTGGGCCTGGTCAAAACTCTCCAGCTCGCCCTCTGCCAAAGTCTAAGACTTGGTAAGACTAAGGCTATATATCTATACAACGGCGCTGGATGATACCAGATGATCGCCCGACCGTCATCCGACTGCCGATTACCCTCCGCCTCAACTCCCCCGGTCGGGGAGACTCAGACGGGCGCATTCCGGCGGCTTCAGCAGGCGCGATCCGGCTGAACAAGCGTTCAGGATTAGTTCAGGAAAGTGGTGCGAATATACTCGCATGGAGTCACACAGCATTGCTCAACCCCCCTCCTGAGCTGTGGCCCCAACCCTGTCCGGTGGTTGTTGGACCCGACCGGGGCGAGACACCACCACGCCCACACGGCGGAGACGGCGTTAGCGGCGCCCGGCTAAGCCGGGCGCCGCGCCCGCCGTGTGAGTCTCTAGAACCAAGTCCCCTTCTGTGTCTCCCTTTGCGCTTGTCTGCGGCCGCTCCGCGGGCGATACTACGGGGACTATGATGGAGCCCCGCATCTTCGTTCTCGAGGACGACCCTCAGATGCGCTCCCTGCTCGTCCGCGGGCTGCGCGAGGAAGGCTATGAGGTGCACGGCTACGCCACGGGCTCCGAACTCCTGCGCAAGATCGATGAGTCGCTGCCAGAACTGTTCATCATCGATATCGGCCTGCCCGACACCGACGGCCGCGATGTCTGCCAAGCCATCAGGGCGAAGGGGATCGCCGCCCCCGTCCTCTTCCTGACCGCACGCGACTCCTTGCCCGACCGTCTGTCGGGGTTCCGGGTGGGTGGGGACGACTATCTGACCAAACCGTTCGCCTTCGCCGAGTTGCTGGCTCGACTGGAGGCGCTCGCCCGCCGAAGTGTCATCGACCGGAACGTGGCGGCGGGCGGCCTGATCCTCGATCCGGCGAAGCACGCGGTGTCGTGCGGGAAGGTGACGGTGCCTCTCACGCCCACGGAGTTCCGCCTGCTGGCCAAGTTGGCGGCATCGCCCGGAGAGGCCATACGGAGAAAGGCTCTGATCGAGACCGCGTGGCCGCATGGGGCCATCGTGTACGACAATACCCTCGATGCCTACATCGCCCGGCTGCGACGCAAAGTGTGCTCCTTGCGCGGGGCACCGCAGATCGTGACGGTCCGTGGCGTGGGCTACTCCCTGAGATGAGACCCGGGACGAAGCACGGGCGGCACTGATGAAGCGCTGGTTCGCCCGCATGGGGGTCCGCGACCGGATGCTACTCGCGGTCGTCGGCACTACCGCGGTCGCCCTCGTGACCATGACCGTGGTGTTCAACCTCGTCCTGACCACCAGCCTCACCTCCGACGCCGACGAACGACTGCAGACCATGGTGGAGGACGAGAGCCGCATCATCCGGATCTCCGGCGGCCAGGTGAGTCTGCCGCGGCCCTCGGGCGACATCAAGGAACTCGGCTCGCAGATCTGGGTCTTCGTGAGCGGCTATACGGTCACCGCCCCCGCCGTCGACCCGGCGATCGCCGAGGCGGCCAAGGCGCTCGACGGGCAGGTAGCGCAGTTCGCCGAAGTACCCGAGCACGAAGTGCGGCTCTACGGCGTGCCTCTCTATCACGAAGGGGAGCGTATCGGCACCATCGTGGCGGGACTCTCGATGACGCCGTATATCCGGACTCAGAACATGACCCTCCTGGCCACGGTCGCCTTCACCGCGGTACTCCTGATCATCGTGGGTTTCGTCGGGCGCTGGGTGCTCAACGCCGCCTTCCGCCCGGTGTCGCGGATGACTGCCGAAGCCGAGGCTTGGAGCACCGCGGACCTCGACCGGCGCTTCGAGATGGGCGAGCCGCACGACGAGGTCACCCAACTGGCCCACACCCTCGACGCCATGCTTGACCGTCTGGCGGCCAGCCTGCGTCGGGAGCAGCGCTTCTCGGCCGAGGTGTCCCACCAGCTTCGTACGCCGGTGGCGAAGATCAAGACCGAGGCCGAGCTGGCTCTTCGCCGGGAGCGCGATCCCCTCTACTACCAGGAGGCCCTGGCTTCCGTCCTGCACAGCGCCGATCAGATGGCCCGGACCGTCGAGGCCTTGCTGGCCGCATCGAAGGAGGAAGGAAGCTTGGCCCGGGGTCGCGCCGACGTGTGGCAGGTGCTGGCTGACGTCGTCACCTCGATCGGCGTGCTGGCCGAGGAGAACGACGTGGAGGTGCGGGTGCAGCCCCCGGAGCGCAGCCTGCGGGTCGGCGTCGAGGGCGATATCGCCGTGCAGATCATCCAGCCGGTCGTGGAGAACGCCTGCCGGTTCGCCAAGGCCGAAGTCCTCTTGGGAGCCATGCGCAACGGCAAGGACGTGTACTTCCTGGTCGAGGACGACGGGCCGGGGGTCGAGGAGGACGAGAAGGAGCGGATCTTCGAGCCCGGGGTGCGGGGCGCCGCCGCCGTCGGCGGAGCCGCCGCGCGGGGCGCCGGTCTCGGCCTGCCTCTCGCCCGGCGGCTGGCCCGGGCGGCGTCAGGTGACGTGGAGGTGCGTTCCGGCCAGATCGGAGCTCGTTTCGTGGTGCGGCTACCGGGAGGCTAGCCCGCTCGGACGGATCCCACAGCGATTCGGCCGGGCCGACGGGGCCGGGCCCGCCGAATGAGCCTGCCGACGGGGCGCTATCTGAGCCAGAGGATGTGGTTCGCCTCCAGGGGGATGCTCGCGGCGGGATGCCACGGCACCACCCGGGGGGTGTAGTCACTCAGAGGCCGCAGGGCCGGCACGGTCGCCGTGTATCGGTAGGTGCCCGAGGAGAGGCGATCATCCTTGGGATCAGAAGGATCGGGGGGATCCACCTCCAGCGTGACCGCGTGCGGCACGGAGTCGGCTCCCACGATGGGATCGGCATAGAGCTCGACCCGGACCGCGTCCGGCGGTATCGACCCCAGATCGACGATGGCCGTAACCACGTGGGCGTCACCGTCGGGGAGTGCCTCGGCGCTGGTCGCGTAGTCCACCAACCGGACCTCGTCCCAGTGTTCGGCGAGCAGGGCCCGCCAGGCCTGGAGGGCCGTGGCCGCGGCGGTGTCTCGGGGGAGCGCTCGCGAACGATAGGCGGCGGCACCGGGCAGGTAGAACTGCTCGAGGTACTCGGCCATCATACGGTTGGTCGAGTAGTACGGGGCCAGCCGGGCCATGCTCTCCCGCACCCGGGCGATCCAGCGACGGGGGATGCCCAGCTCGTCCCGATCGTAGAACTCGGGGACGATCTCGTTCTCGAGGAGGTCGTAGAGCCGCTCGGCTTCGACGGCGTCCCAAGCGACGTCGGAATCGTGTTCCAAGCCATCTCCCAGGGCCCAGCCCACATCGGGGGCGTAGGCTTCGGCCCACCATCCGTCGAGTTCGGAGAGGTTGAGGCCTCCGTTGGCAAGGACCTTCATCCCGCTGGTACCGCTCGCCTCCCAGGGGCGACGGGGGGTGTTGATCCACACGTCCACCCCGTGGACGAGGTGTTCCGCCACCCCCATGTCGTAGTCGACCAGGAACATGATATGGGGGCGGACGTCGCAGCGGCCGATGAACCGGGTCCACTGCTGGATCATGGCCTTGCCCTCGGTGTCGGCCGGGTGGGCCTTGCCCGCCAGCACCAATTGCACTCTGCTGTCGGGGCTGCAGAGGATGCGTTCGAGCCTGTCCGGGTCGTGAAGGAGCAGGTTGACCCGTTTGTAGCTGGTGAAGCGTCTGGCGAAACCGAGGGTGAGCACCGCCGGGTCGCACAGGCAGGTGATGTCGGAGCCCAGGGTCTCCAGACTGCCGGCGATCGGTCCCTGGCGGCCCACGTGTTCCCGGGCCGTGGCGATGAGCCGGCGTCGGTTGGCGTCGCGGAAGGCCCACAACTCCTCGTCGCCGACCTGCCGGATCCGGTCTCCGAGCCCTTCAAGCCCGCCGAGCCACCTTCCCTTGCCGCAGATCTTGGTCCAGAGGTCGTCGGTCTCCTCCGAGTCCCAGGAGGGGATGTGGATACCGTTCGTGACGTGGCCCACCGGGACCTCCCGATACGGCCATCGCGGGAAGAGAGGCTGGAACAGCTCCCGGCTGACCTCGCCGTGCAGCCGACTCACCCCGTTGACCGCCCCGCTGCCGTGGATGGCCAGGTAGGCCATGTTGAAGGGCGCGTCGGCGGCGTCGCCTGGAGCGCGACCCAGTTCCAACAGGCGGTCGATGTCGACCCCCAGGTCTCCGGCGTAGGTGTCCAGATACTCGGTCACCAACCCGCGAGGGAACCGGTCGAAACCAGCGGCCACCGGAGTGTGGGTGGTAAAGAGGTTCCCTGCTCTGGTGGCTGTGAGCGCCGTCTCGAAATCGAGTCCCGAGTCTTCCATGTGACATCTGGCCCGCTCCAAGACCGCCAGAGCCGCATGGCCTTCGTTCAGGTGACAGACTTCGGGGTCGATCCCCAGCTCGCGGAGGACCCGCCAACCGCCGATCCCGAGGATCATCTCCTGCTGGAGCCGGACCTCCGGGCCGCCGCCGTAGAGCTCGCTGGTGATGCCACGGTCGGCCGGCGAGTTGGAGAGGTCGTTGGCGTCGAGCAGGTAGAGCTTGACCCGGCCGGCGTTGACCTCCCACACTCGAAGCCGGATGGTCCGCCGGGGGAACTGCAGGGTGACACTCGACCATTCGCCGTCGCCGTTGCGCAGAGGCATGATCGGGAGTTGACCCGGATCGTTGAAGGGGAAGAACTCGATCTGCTCCCCGTTCGCGCTGAGGGCCTGCCGGAAGTATCCCTGCTGCCAGAGGAGGCCGACGCCGACCACCGGGACTCCGAGGTCGCTGGCCGCCTTGAGGAAGTCCCCGGCGAGGATGCCCAGACCCCCGCTGTAGAGGGGGAGTGCCTCGCTCAGGCCGAACTCCATGCTGAAGTAGGCCACTGGACCGAGCGGCCGCGCATCGGCGGCCAGGATCGTTCCCTCCTCCGCGGCGGCCCCGAGCGCGGAACCGGCAGGGCCTGCCTTGGCAGTCCCGGCGTCGGCGGCTTCCGGGTGGGTCCGGGAGAACCAGGAGGGGGAGTCCAGTGCCTCGCTTCGCGCCTCCAGATGCCGCTCGAGGAGACCGAGGAAGGCCGGATCCGTCGCAGCGTCCTCCAGCCGGGTCTGGGAGATCGCCTGGAGTAGGTGCCAGGGGTTGTGGGTCGCCTGCCAGAGCTCTGGATCGAGGCTGTACCACAGTTCGTCGGACGAATGGCTCCACGACCAGCGGACATCGAGGGCCAGGTCGACCAGGCCGCGAAGGGCATCGGGTACGGTCGGGAGGGTATAGCGCGGTTTGGCGGTCATGGGGCGGCCTCCGGGACGGCGGTCATTCGTCGATATCCACGTCGAGCACTTCCAAACGGTTGTTCCCTTGGATCATCACGGCCAAGCCCGGTCTGAGCTTTCGGTCACGGAACCACTTGCGGGCGATCGCGTGCCAGTCCACTTCCTCACAGGTGAGGAGGGGTTCGGCAGGAGCCCTGGGCGCGATGCGGGTCTCGGCCATGCGGGCGTGGGCGGCCTCAGGGACGAAGACCGGGTGCACGCCTCGGGAGAACTGAAGGTGGCGGCACGTCTCCTCGAAGGGGCTGAAGGCTACGATCCAGGCGCGGGGTCGGAGCCGGGCGATGGCGCGGGCGGTGGTGCCGGTCTCGGTCGGCACGAGGATGTAGCGGGCGTTCAGCCTCTCGGCCGTCGCCGCCGCCTCTTGGGCAAGGACGCCCCGGACGCTCGTGGCATCGGCGGTGGGCCGGTGGGTGTCGGGCAGGTGGCGCTCGGTGAGGTCGGCCACACGGCTCATTACCGCGACGCTCTCGACCGGATGCCGACCCATGGCCGTCTCTTCAGAGAGCATCACGCAATCGGTGCCGTCGAGGATGGCGTTCGACACGTCAGTGACCTCGGCCCGGCTGGGGCGGCGATGATCGGTCATCGACTCGAGCATCTGCGTGGCCGTGATGACCGGTCTCCCGGCTGCGTTGGCCCGGCCGATGATGAGCTTCTGCGCCACCGCGATGCGCTCGACCGGGATGTCGACCCCCAGGTCGCCGCGGGCGACCATGAGTGCGTCGGCCACTTCCAGGATGGCGTCGATCCGCTCGACCGCCTGGGCCCGCTCGATCTTGGCTATCACGAACGGGTCGTGTCCGAGCGACGCGGCCGCCTCGCGCACGGCCGTGACGTCATCGGGACCTTGCACGAACGACACCCCGACAGCCTCGATCCCCGCGGAGAGCGCGAACTCGAGAAGCTCGCGGTCGCGGTCGGTGAAGGCCGAGATGCCCAGGTCGACTCCCGGCAGAGCGACGCCGTCACGCGACCGAAGCAGGCCACCCACCAGGACGCGGGCGGTCTTGACGCAGGGGTCATCACCGCCCGGCAGGACGCGCAGTTGGATCAGGCCGTCGTTGAGGAAGATGTCGTCGCCCGCCGTGAGGGAGGCCGGGAGCGAGGGGAGAGTGAGGGGGATCTCAAGTGGGTCCGTTGCCCCAGCGTGGTCGGTCTCGGCTTGGGGGCCCGAGACGCCCCCCGCGGTCAGATCGACCGATTGGCCGCGCTTGAGGTCGATCTCGTCCGTGGCGAGGCGACCGACCCGCAGTTTCGGACCGGGAAGATCGGCCAGCAGGGTCACGCGGAGCCCGACGCGGTCGGCCGCCGACCGGACGGCGGCGATCGTCGACCGATGGCTGTCGAAATCACCGTGAGCCAGGTTGAGCCGGGCGACGTTCATACCGTTCCGAACCATGCGTTCGAGGACCCGAGAAGAGCTCGAGGCGGGACCTATCGTGCAGACGATGCGGGTTTTGTGCCGAGGCAGAGAGGTCATAGAGTGCTCCAAGGCGTAGGGTCGGGTAAGCTGGTCCTAGAGCCATGGATACCCACGAGTCACATACTCAATCCTCGGGCCGGTCGGGCGGGGCCCGGCCGGCCGGCGCCCCGGCGGCGGATCTTCTGACATGCCTGGCGACACTCTATGGGTTGCAGCCTCGATACCGCGATTCGCGCGGCCGGCCGCGAGAATCGCCCCCGGAGAGCGTGGCCTGCATCTTGGAGGTCTTGGGAGCCGGCGTGAGGCCGGGGGATGTGGGTGACGCAGCCAGGTTGAGCGCAGCCGTCGACGCTCGCCAAAGGGCCCTGGCGGAGCGGATCGTCGAGCCGGTCTCCGTCGCATGGGACGGGATACTCCCGGACAGCCTCCCCGGATCGCCGCATCGAAGTTCGGCGCGGCTCGTCCTGTCGGCCGAAGACGGCACCACCCAGATCCGGGAACTGTCGGCGGAGTCATCCGCCGTATCGGCGGGACGTCGCGGGGGGAGCGAGCGACTGCCCTATGGCTATCATCGCGTGATCGTCGAGACCGATGGGGTTGCGGCGCCGGCTACGGTGATCTCCGCCCCCCGCCGATGCCGGGCTCTGTCGGCGGCGGGACAAGGCGCATCGGGAGCCCGCGCCGACATGCAAGGCCTCGACGGGCTCGCGGGTGGGCTCGGGAGGATCCTCGCGGGTCGTCCTTGGGGGGTGTTCGCGCCGCTGTACGCGCTGCGTAGCAGACGTAACCATGGCGTCGGCGATCTGGCCGACCTCGAGACCCTCGCGGGGTGGGTGGCCGAGCAGGGCGGCTCGGTCGTATCGACTCTCCCCTTGCTGGCGAGCTTCCTCGACGTGCCGTTCGATCCGACGCCCTACCGTCCGGTCAGCCGATTGTTCTGGAACGAGATCTACCTGGCTCTCGAGTGGATCTCCGAATGGGAGCGCTGTCCCGCAGCCCGCGAGTTCTGGGCGTCCGCCCAGACGCGGGAGCGGCTGCGGTCGCTACGCGACGCGCCGCTGGTCGACTATCGGGCGGTGATGGCGCTGAAACGGGAGGCTCTCGAGCGTCTTGCCGCCTGCTTCTTCGCCGAAGCGGACTCTGCTCGGCGCGATGCCTTCTCCGCCTTCGTGCGGAGCGAGCCGGAGCTCGAGGACTACGCGGCCTTCCGAGCCGGACTCGAAGAGGACGCCGGCCGCGCGACGGCCCGCGTGATCGACCCGCTCCGCTACCACCTCTACTGCCAGTGGCAGATGGAAGAGCAGTTGAACCGCCTTTCGGCGGCGCGCTCACCCGGTCTCGTTCTCGATCTGCCGCTGGGGGTCCATCCCCAAGGCTTCGAGATCCGGCGATGGCCCGATCTGTTCGTGGGTGGCGTGTCGGTGGGGGCGCCCCCCGACGATTTCTTTGCCCGAGGCCAGGACTGGGAGTTCCCCCCGCTCGACCCGGGACGGTCGCGGGAGACCGGCCACAGCTACATCGCGGCCTGCGTGCGCCGACACATGAAGCACTCGCGACTGCTGCGGATCGACCATGTCATGTCGCTGCACCGGTTGTACTGGATACCGGAAGGGATGGGGGCCGCCGATGGCGTCTACATGACCTATCCGGCTGAAGAGCTCTATGCCGTGCTCAGTCTGGAGTCACATCTTCAGGGGACGGCGGTCTCCGGGGAGGATCTGGGGACTGTCCCCGCCGACGTGCGGCCGGCGATGAGGCGGCACGGGCTGATGCGCACCTGGGTACTGCAGGGGGCGGTGCGTCCGGGGGCCGCGGAGGTGATCGGGCCGGTGCCGCCGAACGCCGTCACCGCCCTCAACACTCACGACATGGTCCCGTTCGCCGGCTTCCTGCATGGTGAGGACATAGCGAACCGGCTCGAGACCGGCCAGGTCGGCCCCGAGCAAGCTGTTCGGGAGCGAGACGATCGTCGACGGTCGGTGGCGCGTCTGGTGGAGACGCTGCGGCGTCGGGGCCGACCCGTCCAGGGGGCTGGACTTCCGCCCTCGGACGGCGTGATCGCCGAGGCCTTCCGGGGTGCGCTCGCCCATCTGGTCCGTAGCCGGGCGGCCCTGGTCATGGTCAATCTCGAGGATGTGTTCCTGGAGAAGCAGGCACAGAACGTGCCGGGGACGGGCGCGGAAAGGCCGAACTGGCGCAGGAAGATGACGATCGGCTTGGAGCGGTTGGTTCGATCGTGAAACAGCCCATGTTCTAGGCTTGGCGTATCTCGCCGTCTTCGTCGGTTCGCGCGTCCAGGGTCTCGCGCATCCGTTCGATCAACGTCTCGGCCGTGAACGGCTTCTGGATGAAGGCCGGACCATCCGTCGAAAGCGCAGCGGGCATGACATCGCGGGCGTAGCCCGACATGAACACCACCCGCAGACCGGAGACCATGCCGGTCAATCTGCCGGCAAGTTCGGGACCGTTCATATTCGGCATCATGACGTCGGTCAGAAGGATATCCGGGCGGACAGCACCGCTCTCGACCAAGTCGATGGCCTGGACGGCCGCGGCTGCGTCAAATACGGTGTGGCCTTCGTTCCTCAAGATCCGGGCGGCCAGATTCCGCACGGCATCGTTGTCTTCTACCACGAGGATGGTATGTGACGCTTCACGAGTGGCGCCCTTCCCGGCCGAGAGTTCGCTGTCAGGAGCAGCCGTCGTATCGGGGACGATCGGAAGGTAGACAGTGAAAGTAGTGCCTTCACCCAGGGCGGTGAGGACGTCGACATGCCCCGCGCTCTGTTTGACGATACCGTAGACCATGGCGAGGCCGAGACCGGTGCCTCGACCGTGATCCTTGGTGGTGAAGAAAGGCTCGAAGACGTGGGCGAGGGTCTCTTCGTCCATCCCATGACCGGTATCGGAGACCTGGAGGAGCGCGTACCGCCCTGGCGGCACGTCGATATCTCTGCCTGCCTCCGAATCGTCGAGATCGACCATCGAGACTGAGACCTCGATGCGGCCTCCCTGCGGCATGGCATCGCTCGCGTTGATGACGAGGTTCATGACGACCTGGTGAAGCTGAGCCGGGTCTATCTCCACTGTCGGCGTAAGGCCGGGATCGTTCGGGGATGTGGTCGCCGGCCCGCTGACGGAGAGGTCGATATGGTCCCCGAGGACCCGGTCGAGCAGGTCCTTCATGCCCCACACTTCTTCATCCAGGCGGACGGTCTTCGGCTGGCGCGGCTGCTGGCGCGAGAACGCGAGCAGCTTCTGGGTCAAAGCGGCTGCCAGTTCGGCGGCTTTCTTGATCTCAGTCAACTCAGCGGTCCCGTCGTCCTCCTCCGAAATCCGTCGATCGGTCTGGCCGGCCACTGAGGATCCTCGCGCGAGGAGCCATTCGGCATTGCCCAAGATGGCCGTAAGGAGATTGTTGAAATCATGGGCGACTCCTCCGGCCAACTGGCCGACGGCTTCCATCTTCTGGCTTTGCAGCAACTGCTCTTCGATCTGCGAACGGTGCTCCATCTCCGCGCGTAGTCTTGTCAGGACCGCCTGCATCTCCCGGGCATGTCGACGGGCTTGCGAGGCCCGGTTCTGTAGGAGCAGCGCGTAGAGCATGAACAGGCCGGTCCCTGCCAGCCCCAAGGAAAGGACCAGATAGTTCACCCAGGGTCTGTGCTCGGCGAGGAAGGAGGCACTGGGCGCCGCTATCACGCTCCACGTTCTATCCGCGAAGCCCACGCTGTATTCGATGCGGAGTGCATGATCGGGCAGCACGGGCACTTCAGGTGAGGCCTCCTCGCCGTCGCCTGGGTGATACCAGAGGGGCACGTCCACCCCGGCCGAGGTGGTGTCGTAGATCGTGATGTCTACGGTGGTCGGACTCATGCCGGCGGCGGCGCTCTCCATCAGACGGCCCACGTTGACCAAGCTACCGACGAAGCCGGATATGTTCTCGGGGGAGAAGGCGGCGACAGTACCTCCTCGAAGCCTGCCATAGACGGGCTGATAGACGGCATAACCATAGGAGTCGTCGGAATCACCCATGATATCCAGCGGGGCGGTGGCAGTCAGCCGCGCCGTTCCGACCGCCCTGCGGAGCGCGTCTCCTCTCGTGGGGTCCGATCCCAGGTCCCACCCGAGTATCTCGTCCAGAGTCTGCTCTGGATACACGTAGTAGATGGGATAGTATTCGGCCCGGTCGGGACTTGTCGCCAGGGTTCCGTCGTCGGTCGACTCACGTATCCCGTAGCCTATGAGCCCGTCCGATTCGGCTTGGGCCTCGAACGCGGCTCTGTTCTCGCCGAGCACTCGAGGCGCCCAGAGAGTCGCTGCTACGGCGGGCTCGTCGGTGATGATCGGTGAGGCGAACGTCAGGAATTCCTCGCGCGTCACGTAGTCGGATGAAGTGAAGAGCGAGTGGAGGGAGCGCATATCGAGGAGTGTGTTATTCACGCTCCTGCGCAGCTGCTCGACCCGATCCCCTGCAGCTTGCTCGAAGGCCGTCTTCGTCTGGCCCTGCTCCAAGTCGAAGATCAGTCGGCAGGCGAGTATCGATGAAGCCACTCCGACGACCAGGACGAGGATCAGCGGTCCCCAGCGACGCAGGAGCGCGGCCCGGCGAGAGCGGGCGCGTGGCTGCGGTCCTCCGTCAGGTGCAGTGAGGGGCATGTCGCTGATCGAGAGGACTCCTTCGATCTTCGGGCGCGTGGTTGCGTGTCGGCTCCGGCGGGGACTATCGGCATCCCGCCACGGTAACTGTACCCGGCGGCAGCGACTGAAGAAACGCTACTGCCTGCCCCCCCCTGGGAGGCTCCTGGATGCGTCCGTAGACGACGATGTACTCCGGCGATGGGTCTGAGTCACTTCCGGCCGTTCGTCCACGAGGTGAGCCACGACGTCCTTGACCTCTTGGGCCTTGTCCATCGGTGTGACCATGACGGCGTCGGCGCTCTCTACCACGATCATGTTGTGACACCCGACGGCGGTGACCAAGCGTTCGTCGGCGTACACCAGGCTGTCTCGACAGTCTTCGAGGACCACGTCACCGCGGGCCACGTTACCGTACGGATCTTTTTCGGACACCGCCCAAAGGGCGTCCCAGGAGCCCACATCGGACCACCCCGCGTCCAGCGGGACCACCGCGCCTGGCGCGATCTCGGGAGCCTCGGCCAGCCGCTCCATGACGGCGTAGTCGATCGAATCGACCGGTGACGCGGTGAAGCTCTCTGTATCGACCCAGACGAAGTCCCCGTCGAGCCTGGCTCCGGCGACGGCGTCGCGGCATGCCGCGACGATCTTCGGCGCGAACGTCTCGATTGCCGCCAGCCACACGGAGCGGCGCATCATGAAGATCCCGCTGTTCCACAGGTAGTCGCCCGAAGCGAGGTAGCCCTCCGCGGTCTTGGTGTCGGGCTTCTCCGCGAATCCGAGCATCCGCCGGGCGATCGCCCTGTCGTCGCCCGCGGCGCCGGCGGCGCTGGATGAGACCTTCGCTTGGACCGGGTCGCCGGCGTGTATGTATCCGTAGCCCGTCTCGGGGCTGGAGGGTACGATGCCGAAGGTGACCATGGTGCCGTCGGAGGCGAGCGCCGCTCCTTTTGCGACCGCCTCGTGAAACGCCGCCGTATCCCGGATGAGGTGATCGGCCGGCATGACGAGAAGGACGGGGTCGGACGCGGAGTCGGCGACCAGCGCGGCGAGGGTGAGCGCGGGCGCGGTGTTCCGCCCGACGGGCTCGAGGATCAACTGCAGCGACCCCGGGTCGATCGCGCGGAGTTGCTCGCGGATCGTGAAGCGGTACTCAGCGTTGGCGACGACCAACAGTTGACGTTCGCCCCCGTCCCGAAACAGGTCGTCGAGGCGGGCGGCCGTCGCCTGCAGGAGCGAATGCTCACCGGCAAGGGTGAGGAGTTGTTTCGGGTAGGTCGCCCGCGACGCCGGCCAGAGGCGCGTGCCGGAGCCGCCGGCTAGGATGATGGGCAGTAGTTCCACGATGTCTCCTGGTTCGGCGTCGAGGGCGCGGGTCCTTCGGCTCATATCGTGGGCAGCGTCCAAGCGATCCGTCTTACATCCGCAGGAACCCGGTCAGTGTTCGAGAACACCACTTGGAGGCGACATCGAAATACGAGGAGGTCGGGGTGCGAGTGCTCGTGACCGGAGGTGCGGGGTATATCGGGTCGATAACTACGCGAGCGCTGCTCGATGCGGGACACTCGGTGATTGTCCTCGACACCCTCGAGAACGGTCACTCCTGGGCGGTGGACGACCGGGCCGAGTTGACGCAGGGCAATGTGGGTGACCAGGCCGTTATCGATCGGCTGCTCCCCGTCGTGGATTCGGTGATGCATCTAGCTGGATACATCGAAGTGGCAGAATCCCAACAGAACCCTGGGCGTTACTTCCAAGACAACGTGGCTTCGCCTCTCGTGATGTTGGAAGGCATGGTCCGTCACAAGGTGCGCAACTTGGTGTTTTCGTCGACGGCTGCCGTGTATGGTCAGCCCGAGTCTCTCCCGATCGAGGAATCTGCCCCCCTGGCACCCGTGAACGCATATGGAGCCTCCAAACTCATGTTCGAACAACTGCTTGACTGGTTTGGAGCCCTGCATGCGTTGCGTTCCGTGCGTTTTCGATACTTCAACGTCGCCGGGGCGTGGCCGGGCGGGGAGCTCGGGGAGGCGCACGAGCCTGAGACACATATCATCCCCCGCATCCTACGTGCCATGGCCGGCGGAACGGATGAATTCGAGGTCTATGGAAACGACTACCCAACACGAGATGGGACATGTGTACGTGACTACATTCACGTGATGGACCTGGCTGACGCCCACCGGCTGGGATTGGAGTGGCTCGACGGCGGGGGCGCTGGGGGTGTTTTCAATCTGGGCAACGGACGAGGGTACTCGAACCTCGAGGTGGTCCGAATGTGCGCTGCCGTCACCGGTCGGGACGTGCGCGTGAATTTCGGTCCCCGGAGAGCGGGCGATCCGCCTGAACTGATTGCGTCCTCAGCTCGTGCTCATGAGGTTCTCGCCTGGCGAGCAGCCAGGGGTGAACTCGAACAGATTGTGTCCGATGCCTGGGAGTGGCACACGGCGCAAGGCGAGGAATAGAACGAGACCCGGATGGGCCGGGTCTCGTTCAGCAGAGAGGATGCGGACGAAGTAGACGCCCGCTATTCTGCTCAGAGGGTCATGAGATTGTATAGGACCTGTGCAACCTCGCCGCGCATGGCCGGGGCCCACGGGTTCCAGGAAGGCCCGTACCCTTCAATTCCTTCCAGCAGACCGTTGGCCTCAGCGACGGCCATGGCTCGCGTGTGGTCAGGACTGATGAAGCCCACCGCGGAAAGCGCATTCGCCGAGGTTGCTTTCACCGCGCCGTCATCCAGGGTCTCGAGAGTTCTTACTAGGATCGTGATCATCTGAGCTCTGGTGATGGGCCTCCAGGGGGAGAATTCGGTCGGTTTGGTGCCGCCTACGGCTCCGATGGCAGTCAGCGCCGCCACGTATTTCTGTGGATACAGATTCTCGTCTGCCGGGCCCAAGTCGACGAATGGCGTGTCCGTCATGTCACTATCCGCGATGCCCAGCGCGATCGTAGCCATCTTGGCGAACTGAGCCCGAGTGGTGGAACTCTGAGGACGGAAGGACCCGTCAGGGAAGCCAGAGATTACGCTTGCTGCAGCCAGGATCTCAACGGCTGGCCCGTAGGTCGATTGAGTCCCCAGGTCAGAGAAGGTCCCTGTTGCTTCGACGGGCGGGTAGGTCTCTGCTTTGACGGCACGGCTTGAGCCGTCCACTGTCACTTCCACCTCGGTCTCTCCAATGGGACGACCCAGGCGGTCGTAGGCAACACCCCTGAGGAGACACGTATCCCCGGCGGAGATCGAGCGGGTGTTCCAGTTGAAGGTGTAGGGCGCCCGCCGGTCTTGGCTGAGTAGTCTGTCATCCACATAGAAGCGGACAGTGCCGACGTCGAGAGGCGAGGCAACGTTGACGCGTACGGTCACGCGACCTTGGACGGTGGCGCCGTCCTGTGGCGAGGCCATTGTCACTGCCGCGACTTCAGTTGTCACGGGAATATCGGGCAGCAGGGTCGGGGCCGGGCTTTCCGTGGTCGTAGTCGTGGGGGACGGAAGCTTCTTTGACGGAGCAATCGTCGTGGTCGTACTCGGCGGCGGGGTCTTTGCCGGTGACGCAGTGGTGGTCGTGGTTGGCGCAGCTGTGGTGGTCGTCGGTGCCTGAGTGGTCGTGGTCGGCGGGGCCGCTGTCGTCGTCGTGGTCAGTGCCCACACCGGGACCGTCGACGAGGTCGTTGTCGTAGGCGCCTGTGTAGTGGTGGTGGTCGGAGCAAGGGTAGTGGTGGTAGTGGTGGTCGGTTGTGCCGAAGCGTACACATCTTCCACAACCAGATTGGTGATCGTCGCGCCCGGTTGGATCAAGGTTCCCGGATACGTCCCGTTGCGAAGCGTGACATTGGCCGGGGTTGCGCCGGGGTATGTGCCCACCAGCGCGACGCCCCCCTCGCAGGTGAACCCTTCGACAAGAACATTGCGGGGCGATGCAAGCTGGATGACCCCCTTGGTTGGGTCTGTCGCATACGCGGTCAGGTTTCGGATTGTCACGCCGTCGAAACCCGACCCGATGATGACAGCCCAGCGATGGCTCACATAGACATTCTCGAAAGTGATGTTGGTCGAGGGCGAGGTCCAGCCAGCGTCGGAGTCCATCTGTAGTGCGAATCCACTGCCGCCTACGGTTCTGACATCACGAAAGCGAAGGTCGTGATTGTTGTTGGCAAGGTAAATTGGATGAAAAGTCACATCGATGAGCTTCTCATTGATCGCCTCAAGATTCAGCCGTTCGAACAACCCCCCCGAAAGATTGGATGCATACAGGGGCTGTCCACAACCGGTTGCCACGAGGTCGCGCACGACCAGGTTGGTGCCGCTTGTGTCCGACTTCAGCGCGTAGTAGCAATTGACCACCTTGACCCGTTCGATGGTCACGTTTGCGTGGTTGGTGAGGCGGATCCCGATGACCTGGCCGGCCGCCGCCGGTGAGGTGAGCGTGAGGTCTCGGATCACTGCCCCGGTGATGTCTCGTCCGTAGAGTAGATTGACGGGTGTAGCAGCAGAAGGCATGTAGAGCACGGTCTTGTCAACACCCGCGCCTTGAATGGTGATGCCAGATCGCAGCCAGATCTGGGATGCTACCGTGATGGTTCCTGCCGGAAGGACGACCGTTCCACCGGCAGGGGCCTGATCGATCGCCCTCTGAAGGTCGAAACTGATGGGCGGAGGTGCTTCGGCGGAGGCAGGCGTCGCCGGAAGGAACGTCAGGGTGAAAGCCGCTACTGCGAGAATCGATCCCAGTAACCTGGCGGTGCTTCTCATGTTGAAGCTGAATCGGGCGTGACTGCGTGCGCTCATCAGGGCCTCCTAGTATTGGCGGCTGGCCAGAAAAGGCACGCATGCGTTCAAGCATCGAAGATTCGGCAACCCGGCTAACTCAGAGAGTCCCGTGGCTTTGCGTCCCCACCTCGCGATGGGTATGCCTTTTCGAGTGGACGCCAATTCAAAATGCTACTGACGTCAATATCGACTCAGAGTGCAAATCACTTGAGCACGAATTGGGTGACCTGACCCTAGGTTCGGGTACCGGTGGGATGAGGGACTAGTTACCGGAGTGCAGCAGCGGCATCCAGTGGGATGTCAGGTCGGCAGAAAGCGGGCGTGAAGAAGGTAGTACGTGATCGCGGGCTGAAGGACTTAGTAGTAGCCCTTGTACCGCCCCCCGTAGTAGGTACCACGACCCCGCTTGACTCCATTGGCTACGATCCCGAGAGCTCTTGCTTCGCTTCTTGCCAGCAGAGTCCGGATGCTGCGCGCCTCGTCATAGGTGGTACTCCGCATACGCGCGGCCACGATGAGGCCGTCCGCGCTACCGGTCAGGGTCAGGGCGTCCGACACCAGAAGTAGGGGGGGAGTGTCTATCAGCACGTAGTCCGCGTGGGAAGCGGCGGAATCCAGGAGATCGCGCATGGCGCTGGAGCCGAGCAATTCTGCTGGATTGGGAGGCAAGGGGCCGGCAGTCATACAAAGGAGGTTCTTGCCGAGCGAGTCGTTCTCCGTCACGCCGGGTTCACCCTTTTGGGCGGGCACGAAGTCCTTAACAGCCACCAATTGGAGTGACTCACCAAAGGAGGCTGCTCTCGAGAGCACGCTGGAAACACCCAGGTTGCCATCGAGGTGGAGATACTTGTGTAGCATCGGCCGACGCAAATCCGCTTCTATGAGGATGACCCGGGCTCCCGAGAGCGCCAGGGAAAGGCCGAGGTTGATCGTAGTGATGGTCTTGCCCTCCTGCGGAAGGCCACTGGTGATGATGAGGGTCTGGCTCTGCTTTTCTGTCTTGTAGAATCCCAAGTTCGTCCTGAGAGTGCGAAAGGCTTCGAGGTAGAGTGCTTGGGTGATCCCGAAACCGACAAGACTATCTGCTCGTCTCCCGCTCCTTGAGATCCATCTCCGGCCCATACGCGGTACGCTCGCCAGGACAGGGATTCCGAGTTCTCGCTCCAGCACCGCTTCAGTCTTGATTCTACGGTCGCCGTATTCCAACACGAATGCCAGCATGACTCCCGCGAGGATCCCCCCGAGAAACGCAAATCCCCCGTTCCTGATCGGCGTTGGCGATACGGGAGACAAGGGAGCCGTCGCTTCCTGTACGAGCTCGAACCCGCCAGTCTGCATCGATTGTAGAATCGCCAGCTCTTCATGCTTCTCAGTAAGGGTGATACCGCGTTCACCCGCACGTTCCTCAGGGCTCATCTGACCGAGTTCTTCCAGTATCTTCGCATCGGCGGCCGCCAGAATCAGCACATTGGCCTGCTGCCGGTGGCTGATGAACTGAACGGCGAACGAGTTGGCCACCTCTGCGGCCTCTTTGGAGTCAGGGCCTCGCGCCGCGATCCGAATCACATCAGTCTGGACAACGGGAGTTGCCGTCACCATCTTCAGCAGGGACTGTACAGACCGATCCGACGCCAGGTCTTTCTTCACCAGTTCGGCCACCGCCGTCAGCTTCACGAGGTTTGCACCTGTCTGTAGCTGGCGCTGGGCGTCCTGGAACTGGAAGACACTCGTACCGAACAACGTCTGGTCGAGCGCCGCGGTCTGACGCAGCACTTCGGCTGACGCCTCATAGGTGGGGGTCTGCACGAACGAGATACCGAGGACTACTGCAACCGCGATAACAGTAGTAGCGACAACCACCCATTTGCGTTCGCGCAGGACCCTGAGATAGCCCGACGGCTGTTGCCGGAGCAAGTACTCTTGGTCATTTCCCACCATGTACATGGTTCCATAGTTTACTACGGGGCGTTCTCCGCAAGAAGGGGCTGGACACCCCGGCCGTTGAGTTGCCCCGCTTCCCTTCTCGCATGACGGCAACCTGCGTGTTGGTCTTGTACCATTGGTTGTTGTAGCCTATCTAGGTTGATCGCAGACGTCCGCGAGCGATGGAGTAGCATGGCAAGACCCGGTTGTGTCCTGATCACTGGAGGGGCCGGCTTCATTGGCAGCCATCTGGCCGATCGCATGCTGGAGGACGGTTGGCGGGTCACTGTGGTGGACAACTTCGACCCGTACTACGATCCGGCGACGAAATGGTCGAATGTGGGTCAGAATCGGCGGAACCCGAACTACTCCATCGAGGTGGTCGACATCCGTTCTCCCGTGGAGTTGGCTGAGCGACTCCAGGGGGTCTTCGACCTCGTCATACACCTCGCTGCAAAGGCAGGCGTACGTCCCTCTATTGCCGACCCACTGGGCTACTCGGCAGTGAACGTGTCAGGAACCCAGCATGTCCTGGAGTTCTGTCGAAACCGGGGGATCCCCCGGGTCATATTCGCGTCGTCGTCCAGCGTATACGGCGTCAACCCCCATCTTCCCTGGAAAGAGGATGACCATGTACTCCAGCCGATAAGCCCGTATGCGGCCACCAAGGTGTGTGGGGAGTTGCTCGGACATGTCTACAGTCGTCTGTGGGGGTTTCAGTTCCTGGCTCTCCGTTTTTTCACTGTGTATGGGCCACGTCAGAGGCCGGATCTCGCCATACACCGATTCGCCCGGCTCATGCTGGACGGTAGGCCAGTGCCGATCTTCGGGGATGGTAGTTCACGGCGTGACTACACCCATGTGGATGATGTGGTCGACGGGATCGCGGCGGCGGTTGACTACTCAGCCAGCCAATATGAAGTGATCAACCTCGGTAACAATCGGACCGTGTCTCTCACCGAGCTCGTGAGTCTACTCGAAGAGGCTATCGGGACACGAGCACAATTGGCCGGCCACCCTGCACAGGAGGGCGATGTGCCTGCGACGTGGGCCGACATCTCCAAGGCGGAGAGGCTGCTCGGATATCGTCCGCGAGTCCCAATAGAAGTCGGCTTGAGCGACTTCGTTTCCTGGCTGAGAGGTCAGCCTGGTGGGCATGCTGGCTCGGGTGCTTCTATCTAGGAAGTCGTTCATCCAGCGTGGAGCGAAGTAGGTGCAAGCAGGCCTCATGATGGGATTCGCAGGACAATACATTCAGTTGTCTCGCGAGCAGTCTGTTCGAGAGCCGGAGCCTCTTCGTCGGCCACAGGCGCCTGCTCAGTAGCCACGATTCCGCCCAGGTCATACACCAAATACAGGAAAGGAGCCAAGACCCCTTCTCCCGGCAGTACTGCGACCACGCGGAACGCAGTTCCGTTGGATCGTGAATGATGTCATTGAGTCTCTTCAACTCGACCCGGAATTGCCCCTGCGCACTATCTGGGACCGGCCCGATCGAGAGAGAGGTCCGATCCAGTGTGAGGGGTACGAGTTCCAGGTCTATGACAGCATGTTCGCTGATCCTTAGGTTCGCAAGGCAGCCGAGTTGTTGTCCCGCTGCTCTCTCAGCCGACGCAGAGGGAAAGAAGAAGTTGCCGACCCCGTAGACAATGGGTTTTTCCCTGTAGTACTCGTACCCACTGACAACGTGGCTGTGATGGCACACCACGGCGTCGGCCCCTTGGTCGATGAAGAAACGGCATCGTTCCTGCATCATCGGGGAGGGCAGGGGGTGGTACTCTGCTCCTCCGTGGAGGAGCACCAGAACGAAGTCGCTGCGCTGTCGGGCGGCGGCGATCTGCCGAGCGTTCTCCGGCAGATTCAGTGGCCATGCTCCAGGCGAATCATCTCTCGTGCAAGAGAACTCGTTCTCCGCGAGGCAAAGAACTGCCAGTGTCAGCTCCCCGGCTCGAGTTATCAACGTGGTTGTTGCGGTCTGATAGTCCATTCCGGCACCACAGGACAAGAGCCCGTGTCTGCTACAGGCCTCAAGCGTATCTTCCAGCCCCACCGTTCCGGCATCGAGAATATGGTTGTTTGCGAGGCACAACGCGTGAAACCCGGCAGCAACAATTCCCGATGCTACGTTTGGGGTAGCCCACAAACTCGGACCGGACTTGATGATCTGCTGCGGGCGGGCCGTCAAGGGGCATTCAAGGTTGGCAATCGCGAAGTCTGCCCCGTCAAGGAGCGGACGTACATTCCTCCAGATCTGCCCGGCGGCGGGGCCTGACAGTGGCCCTTCCGCCACCCCCGCAGGACACAAATCTCCCACGATGGCGAGGATCGCATTGGCCAAGTAGTGGTTCCCTTCTAAAGCGTGTTGGCTCATCCGAGTATATATTAGAGGAGACTCCGAGGCTTCGGAAGGAGGTCTGAATTGGGATGGTCGAAGAAGCAGTTATGGCTAATTCGCCTGGCATTGCGCGGGCCCTACTCGCAGAATCTCTCACTGCTTCGGGAGATGGAACGTGTCTCGTATCCTGAACTTCGGGAACATGGAGAGGCGCGACTCCAAGCTCTGCTGCGACACGCGCACCGGTTCACGACCTACTATCGAAGGATCCTTGGCGATCACGGGGTTGTGGCAGACGACGGCGGAGTCGATCTTGGTCGCTTCCCCGATCTTCCGTTGCTGGACAAGTCGACTCTCGTCGCGGAGTTTGAGAACCTCAAGTCTGAAGGCCTGGCCAAACGCAAGTGGTATGTGAACGCGTCGGGCGGGTCCACGGGCGAACCCGTCAAGTTCATTCAAGACGTCGAGTTCAACTGCTGGGCGGTTGCCCAGAAGATGCAGTTCGACCTATGGAGTGGGTATCAGCTGGGCGAGCCAAAGGCCGTACTCTGGGGATCCGGCCACGACGTTGGGGGCTGGAGGGAATCGCCGCGTACACGCTTGGGTAGATGGCTCCGAAACGAGATGTGGCTCCAGGCATTCAGCCTATCGAACGGGGATGTACGTGCCTATGTCCGGGCGATCAACCGTCTTCAGCCGGTCCAACTGCTTGCATATGCGGACAGCGCCTATGAATTCTCAAGGGCGATAGAGGAAGCTGGGATCTCTGTCTTCTCGCCCGATTCCATCATGACGTCTGCCGGAACCCTGCACCCGCACTTTCGCGAGACAATCGAACGCGTCTTCAAGGCGCCGGTCTTCGACCGGTATGGCTCTCGAGAGGTTGGCGATATCGCCTGCGAGTGTGAGGCGCATGAGGGACTCCATGTCAGCGCCCCCTGGCAGCATGTGGAAGTGCTACGAGAGGACGGATCGGTAGCCGATCCGGGCGAAGAGGGCGAGATCGTCGTGACCAATCTCGGCAATTTCGCGATGCCGCTGATCCGCTACCGTATCGGAGACACCGGAGCTTGGGCGACGGGTCCATGCAGTTGTGGGCGGAGATGGCCCCTTCTTGCCTCCGTGACAGGCCGGACCTGTGATACGTTCTGGACCCGGACGGGCACTCGGGTAGACGGCAAGTACTTCGTCCACGAGTTCAGAACCAAGGAGTACGTGCGGCGGTTTCGCGTCGTCCAGGAATCGCTGGACGAGGTGTCTGTTTTCCTTGAACTCAGGCCGAGCATGGTCGCGAATACGGACGCAGCGTTGGAGGAGATCCGGGAGATAGTTCGCAGAGTCATGGGTTCGGAGTGCGCCATAGAAGTACAAGTTGTCCCGGAGATCCCACCACTTCCGTCTGGGAAGTACTTACCGGTCATCTCGCGGGTTCGGGGTACATCGTCGTGACGAGTCCGCTAGATCTCCGCACTCGAGTTTCTGGTGGTCGACTGGTCACTTGACTCCACCTGTCGACATACGACGCTCCAAACCATCTTCTTCAGGGGACTCACTTTCGACCCGTGGCAGGGTCGCTTTCTTCGCGCCGTCGATGGCGGGTGGCGGGGCAGAGAAGATGCTGAGGCGGATTGCCGAGGGTTTCCTTCAGAGCGGTTACTCAGTCGACCTCGTTCTGGCCCGAGCCACTGGTCCCAACCTTGCTGCGATTCCCGTGAACATGACAGTGGTCGATTTCGACTCCGCAGGACTCATGAAGAGCCTACGGCCGCTTGCCCGCTACCTCGAGCTTGCCAGACCAGATGCGCTGATCGCGACACCCGTGCAGGCAAATCTGGTGTCGGTCATGGCTCGAGCATATTCGAGATTCAGGCCCACGCTCATCCTGCGGGAGGCGAATACTCTGAGCGTTTCTTCTGCCGACTCGCGTGACCCCAGGGACCGGCTGTCGCCGAGGCTTGCGAGTGTGCTCTACCCACGAGCTGATGCGGTTGTCGCTGTCTCCAAGGGGGTGGCAGACGACCTTGTCGTCAACATGGGCGTCCCTCAAGCAATGGTCCGAGTGATCTACAATCCCACGGTCGGCGACGACATCGAGCGACTCATGAACGAGCCGCTGGCCGATGCTTGGTTTCATGACGAAGGAGCGCCGGTTGTCCTGTCCGTCGGGCGGCTGGCCCCCCAGAAGCGGTTCGATGATCTCATCAGGGCGGTATGGTTCGCTCGCCAGAAGCGGCCGGTTCGTTTGATGATCATCGGTGAGGGTGAAGAACGCCCGCGACTGCAGGCCCTCGCGGCGAGTCTTGGTATCGACGATGCGGTGAGGCTACCGGGCTTCATCCAGAATCCCTATGCCTATATGGCCCGCGCTCACCTGTATGCGGTTTCATCCGCCTACGAGGGCTTGCCTAACACGATCATCGAAGCGTTGGCCTGCGGCCTGCCGGTCGTGTCGACCGATTGTCCGAGCGGTCCTCGTGAGATACTCACGGCAGGCGGCTCTGGAGGGGACCTTCTGGGAGCGCTTGTGCCGGTGGGCAGGCCTGAGGAACTGGGCGAAGCGATACTGGGCGAACTCAGCTGCCCGCCGAACCGCGTTCGATTGCAGAGTCGAGCGAGGAGATTCACGATGGAACGTGCCGTACGTGCCTACATGGATCTGCTGTCCAGTACTCGGGTGATCGGGCGCGGTGGGGCGTGAAGACTGCGCGAACGCAGGAAATCGGCCGGTTGCGTCAAGGTTCGAGGCTTGGGACGCATCGAGCGGCACTGCCCGCTACTGGGTGCGCTCTCTTCACGTACGTGGTCGCACTCATCCTGTGGGGATACAACCCTCGCACTACGATCGTAACCACCGTCCTTGCCTTGATCCTGGCCGTCGTGTTCGTGTTGGAACTCCTCGGGGGCCGGCGTGAGTTCTCCTTTCCGCTCCCACTGGTGTTCTTCCTGGCCTTCATCTGCTACTCGGTCCTTCAGATGATCTGGTCGCCTGGTTCGCTCACGATGCTTGCGACGATCGTCCAGGTTCTCGTCATGGCGGTGATCGTGACGAACTATGTTCAAGCCACTGGTGGACCGGGGGCGCTCGAATACGCCGTCTACGTGGCGATCATCGCCACGTTCGTCGTCAACCTCGTGGGATTATCGGAAACCGTCGATGGCAGGACGGCGTCCACTCTGGGCAATCCCAACCTGTACTCTTTTCTGCTGATGACGGGAGCCACGCTTGGGTTCCGACGGTTGCTGGCTGGAGCGGCTGGAGCGAAGCTCGACCCAAGACTGGCGGGTTTGCTGATCCTGTTCGTCGGTCTGTGCCTGTACGGGATCGTGTATCTAGCAGGTTCTCGGAAAGGCATCCTGATTTCGATGGCCGCCGTCTTTGTTCTGGCGATGTGGTGGCTGGGTCGGCAGCCTGTTCCACGCCGCGCGGTATTGGCGATGCTGCTGCTGCTGGTTCTCGCAGCACTGGGATACCTCGTATATCGCTCTCCGCAGTTTTCGCGAATCGTCGCCTTGCAGGATCTGACGGGACAGGGGATCGTGTCTGATCACAGTCTCCAGGTTCGCTCGTCGCTCCTGAGGGATGCCTTCAGACTATGGTTCGAGCGGCCGATTACCGGATGGGGCCTGGATCAGTTCAAAGTGGCGTCGGGTTGGGGCTACTATTCACATGACAACTACGTCGAATTGCTGGCGGGTTCAGGTGTCATAGGCCTAGCGGCGTACCTCGGGATCTATCTGTCCGCGCTTGCGGCGCTGGTCCGGGCGATGTGGCGCACTACGAACTCTGTGATATCGGCTGATCTGCACTGGGCGTTGACGCTGCTAGGGATGTTGCTGGCATGGGATGTGGCTGCCGTGAGCTACTATGAGAAACTGAACTGGATCGCATTGAGCCTTGTCGTGGGTATCGGTGCGGGGGTCAGTGCCCGTCTTCAACGGGGCTCTGACCACCAAGGGCCATGAAAGCGACGTTGTCGATCCAACTGTCTCACGCTGGACTTGGATTGTGGTGAAAATCTCTTCGGGGGAGACTATAGACTGAGATGAGTCAGGGATGAGTCGTGTGGACAATGAAGGCTTCGTCGTCTACGAGCGGAAGCGGGGCTGGGAGGCGGTAGACCTTCGAGAACTCTGGGCCTACCGCGAGCTACTCTTCTTTCTCGCCTGGCGCGACGTACTGGTGAGGTACAAGCAGGCGGTGCTTGGCGTCGCCTGGGCCGTGCTCCAACCGCTCTTGACCATGGTAGTCTTCACGGTAGTATTCAATAGGCTGCTGGGGGTGCAGAGCCCGGATTCGGATACTCCCTACGCGGTCTTCAGCTATTCGGGGCTTCTTCCGTGGCAGTTCTTCGCCGGGGCGCTCGCTCGTTCTGGCGTGAGCCTGGTCAGCAATGCCGGCCTGCTCACCAAGGTCTACTTCCCGCGATTGGTCATACCCCTGTCGGCAGTCATCGCGGGTCTCGTCGATCTTGCCATCTCCTTCGTAGTGTTGCTCGGATTGATGGCCGCTTACGGCCTATTTCCCACCTGGAACATCGTGTTTCTGCCCCTCTTCGTCATTCTTGCTCTGGCAACCGCGCTCGCCGTCAGTCTCTGGCTCAGCGCACTCAATGTTCTCTACCGCGATGTTCAATACGTCATCCCCTTCTTGGTGCAATTGTGGATGTTCATCAGCCCGGTCATCTACGCGATCGACGAGATACCCGCAGGTGCCCTTCGAGTCGCCTTCTCCCTGAATCCGATGACCGGCGTTATCGGTGGCTTCAGATGGGCGCTTCTAGGCCAGCGGTTTCCCGGCGGGTACATGTGGGTCTCCGTCGGTGTCGTCGGGTTGCTGCTCATCGGGGGACTCTTCTACTTCAAACGAATGGAGCGAGTCTTTGCGGACGTGGTATGAAGCATGAGTGATATCGCCCTGCGCACTACCGGTCTCGGGAAGATGTACCGGATAGGAGATACGCAGCAGGCATACCGCACATTGCGCGATTCGATCGTGCAGATGGCCAAGCGGCCCATTGAGCGGATCCGCCATCCTGGGGCTGCGACCCACGCGTCCAAAGTGATCTGGGCGTTGAAAGACGTCGATCTGGAGGTGAATGTCGGCGAAGTACTGGGAGTCATTGGACCAAATGGCTCCGGAAAGAGCACTCTCCTCAAGGTGCTGTCACACATCACCGAGCCCACCGAGGGCAAGGCAGAGATCAGAGGTAGGGTGGCGAGCCTGCTCGAGGTAGGGACCGGCTTCCACGGAGAATTGACCGGTCGGGAGAACATCCAACTCAACGGCGCGATTCTCGGCATGACTCGAGCTGAGATCAAGGATCGCTTCGATGAGATCGTAGAGTTCAGTGAGATCGGCGAGTTCTTGGATACCCCGGTGAAGCGCTACTCTAGCGGGATGTACGTCCGGTTGGCGTTCGCCGTGGCCGCTCACCTCGATCCGGAGATCCTCATCATCGATGAGGTCCTGGCTGTTGGTGATGCTCAGTTCCAGAAGAAATGTATCGGAAAGATGAATGACGTAGCCCGGGGAGGTCGCACCGTTCTTTTCGTGAGCCACAACATGACCGCTGTCTTGAGTCTCTGCGAGTCGGGTCTACTGCTAGACAAGGGCAAGGTGGTGACGCGTGGGGCCGTGCAGAACGTGGTCGACAGGTATCTCCAGACAGCAGGCGGCCAACGGGGAATGGTGGAGATCGCCCCCGAATCCTCAGCTCGCTGGCCCGGAATGACGCCACTCATCACCAGAATCGCTCTCTTCTCCGGACCAGACCAAGAGAATGATACCGGGTTGGTCAGATCAGGAGATGACGTGACGATTGAAGTCACATGCGACACGGGATCGAGAGTGGTCGACTACTGTCTCGTCTCCATCTACACGGCCCAAGGTTTGCGGTTGCTCTCGGTCGGAACACACCACGACGCAGGCTTCCACGACTCATTGAAGGGGGAGGGCAAATTCGTGTGTAGCTTGTCTTCGCTCGACTTGGCTGAGGGAGACTATTCTCTGTACGTTGCCGTCGGCACCAGGTCGCCTCAAAGCAATCTGGATGTGGTTGAGGGCGTCTTGTCGTTCCACGTGAGCTTCGCAGACTACTTCGGCACAGGGGCCGTGTTGAAGCCGCACCACGGACCGGTCGCCCTGAGATCTCGGTGGGAAGTGGTTGGTACCTGAAGTCGGATTCTGCGGAGGGATTCGGCCCGGCTTTCTACGCCTGTTTGTACCGGATTCGGATTCCGAAAAGAGCGAGGATGGCGGCAGCCCGCCACACGCACTCGCCGAGATCGGCGATAGTCCAATGCCTCATGCTTCGAGCCCGCGGAAGGAGAAGAACAGCCGCAACGAGTCTCCACGTCATCTCGAACCCGAGAGCGAAGAGCTTCGATATCTTCGCGGAGTACGGTGCGCCGGCCGAGCGAATAGCCACCGTTTGCCCATAGGCCAGACGCCTGCGAATCTGATATCGAAGAGTAGTCCTGGTCTCAGGAACCATGTGTAGGACCCTCAATCGTGGCGAGTACCAGAACTCCGCATCCGGTCCGAGAAGACCCCAGAGCCTCACAAAGAGCTCGTTATCCTCTGACAGGACCAAACGATCTCCTCGGAGGCCCAGGCTCGGGTTGAAACCGCGTACGTCTTCCAGGAGCCTTCTCTGGATGAACAGGTTTGAGCCGTAGAAGCACTCGACAGGCCGCAAGATACGGTCCTCGTCACCCCAGGAGTATGTCTCGAGGTCCTTCCGAAACCATGAAGGCTTGCGGTCTACAAAGAGGGGTTCGACTCTGCCACCAACGACAAGTGGTTGTGGCAGCATGCCGCGAATGGTCTCGACCGCTCGCTCCAGCCAATCGGGCGGGGCGAGCGCGTCGTCGTCAATGAAGGCTACGTACTCTCCGCGTGCCTCCTCAACACCTCGATTCCGTGCGGTAGACAATCCTTGCGTCGGCTCGAGGACGTAGCGCACATTCCCATGTTTCGCCGCGAGTGCCTCTGCCACAAGCCTCGTGTCGTCGCTGGAGTTGTTGTCGACCAAGAGGATCTCGAAGCACCGTGAAGGAAGCGTCTGGCGAACCAGATGCATCACGGCCCGTGGTAGCAGCCGCGAGCGGTTGTAGGTGCACACCACGACCGATACCATGGGTTCGTTGTCTGCCGCGTCGAGTAGATGCGTCATCTATGTGATCGCCCGTCTCGGGATAGGGGTCGAATGAGTAACTGTGGCATGTCACCGGGACTTGACATGGGTCTCCCCGTCATGGGCAGAGTTCTCGTCTGTGGCCGAGGACACGCGATGGGTATGAGGTTGCGACACGAACGACAGTCCAAGGCGGGTAGCCCTCCGGGGTCTGATCTGGGCAAGAGACCAGTCTTTCGAGAATCTGTCGTGCAGCAGAGTCCGTCAGAGCGGCCAAGACCACCACGCTACGAGGATATCAGTCCATGGTCAGGAGCACACGGGAGTCAGGTCCTGCAGGGGCAATTCCGGGAGACGCAGGTGCGACATGAGTTGGGTGCTTGTGGGTAGGAGAAGTAACCGTTGGCGCTTGAAGAGTGGTCTGAGGTGGATGGCCGCGAAGGCCCACGTGGCGAGGAGGCGGCCGGGAGACCCCGCGGTGGTTGTTTGGTCCGGTCGGACCACAGAACCCACCGTAGCCCTGACCTTCGATGACAACAGCCATAGTGAACTCCAGGCCACCAGCGCGATCTTGAAGGCACTCACCGATGCTCGAGTGCCAGCGACGCTGTTCGTTTCGGCGAACAGGATAGAGGAATCCCCTGAGATCTATCATCGCATCGCGAACGGGGGATTTGAGGTCGGTGATCATGGCTGCTCCCACGTAAATCTTCACCAGCTGCCCCGACCTGTGCTGGTCACTGAGATCGGGGCCGGGATCCGCGCATTCCGCTCCACTACCGGCCATTCGACGGCGCCTATCTTTCGCCCCCCCTTCGGGGCATTCGATGCCGAGGTGGCCGAAGTAGCCGGCAAGGCCGGACTCCCATACATCGTGATGTGGAATGTCGACTCAAATGACTGGCAGGGGCATGCTCCAGATATTCTCGAGAGGGACGTCTTGGAGCAGGTCACCAACGGTGCCATCGTGCTCTTTCACCTGTTCGCGCAAAACACAGCAGAGGCTTTGCCACGCATCATCGAGGAATTGCGGACCCGAGGCTACAGGTTCGTGACGGTCACAGATATGATCGAGTCCTATCGTGGTCGTCTTGAACTGGACGAGAGAGCTTCACTGGTGAGGGCGTATCGACACCTTCGCGTTCGCGGCGGAAGCCTAGTCTCCGCTCTCACGCCGAAGAGGTCGACTTGATCTCCGTTGGTTCGATGAGGAGGGACGCCGCACGGCGTTGAACACCCGGATACTGGGTATACGGTGCAGGATGTGACGGCCCCGCGCGCGGATTCCGAACCAGAGATGAGCCCCCTGGACGGCTATGGTCCAGGCGGGCAGTGGAGCGCGTTTCAGGTATCGCGCCAGCAATCCAAGTTTATCGTCACCCGGGACATATCCGGATCGTGCGAGCGATCGCGCTTGCCGGGCCTCCTTCGCGGCAAAGAGCTCACCAAACCAATACCCGGCAAGTCGGGCACGGTAAGATTCGTACCCCACGAGTTGGCGCGAGGTGAGTCTGGGAAGGAATCGTGCCTGCCAGAGATCGATGTCTGGAAACAATCTCGCGCGCACAGACGTGCTCGTGAGCGAGTCCGGGCGCCCATAGTTGTAGATCGCGAGCGGCTCAGTGATGAACCCCCAGTTCGTGAAGGTGCCGATGAAAAGCCAGTACTCCTGATCTTCGCCAAACCGGAGGTCCGTTCTCATATCGCCGGCCCTCAGGACCACGTCCCGATGGAGCACAACCGCGCCGGTCCACACATGTCCGTGCTTACCGAAAACGCCGAAGAAATCATCCAAAGGTCCAGCGGGTATGCCTTCGGGATCATCCCGCAGCACCCCCGGCATGATCCTCCGAGTGGGGCCTTCGGTCAGATAGTATGCGGAGGAAACTGCCTCGCACGAGGGGTGATCGCGTAAGAAGGTCGTGGTCGCGTCGAGAAAGCCCGGAAGCCAGTAGTCGTCTGCATCAAGGAACGCGATGTAATCGCCTGACGCTGCAGACATCCCTCTATTGCGCGCTGCTGCAACACCGCTGTTCTCCTGTCTGAGGTAATGGTATCTGCCCGCTACCGGCCAGAGGCCCTCCTCTCCTTGGTCGGTGGATCCGTCATCCACCACGATGACCTCTGTGCGAACCCCCTCCTGACTCAAGGCGCTCATGACGGCTCGAAGCACAGTCGGGCCATTGTTGTACAAGGGTACGACTACGGAGACAAGTGGCAGACTATCCCGGGCACCCGGGTCAAACGCGCCGATTGCGTCAGTGGTGGGCAGATTCTTCGCCATGTCGTCAGCTTGAGTGTCACCCGTATTCGTCAACATGAGCAAACGACCTCGATCTGGTCCGTTTCGTCGACGCCCGTGGTCCCGTGAGATAGAGTCGCACAACGGTCGGACCGATTAACGGACGTTGGCCGGCCTCAACCGTGGGAACCCTGGTCTCCTGGCACTGATGATAATGTGGTGCTGTCCAAGAGGCAAATATACGCAACCTGGCCGTGCTGTCAGCGTACTGATTGTAGTAGGGATTGCGGTCTGCAACGTCGGGTAACGGAGGCTCGCGTCGGTGAAAGTATGCCTGGTCAATCCGCCCTTCCTCTTTCCCAGACAGAGGGAGGCAGCCATCTCGCACTGTCTGGGCCTCCGGAGCATATCCTCGTATCTGAAGGAGCGCGGTGGTCACGAGGTGACCCTGGTCGATCTGCTGCTCGAGGGATTTGAACGCGTGGTGCCGGATCGCTCCGGCGTGCTCGTGGGACTTCCCATAGAAGCCGTGGCGGACATGATCCCGTCCGACTGCGCGATGATAGGTGTGTCAGCGCCATTCAGCCAACTGGCTCCGATAGTCCACGATCTCGTCGCGCAACTCAGGCGAGCGTTCCCCCAAGCCCTTGTCGTGATGGGGGGGATGTACCCCTCGACGCAACCGCATCTAGCGCTTCAGTCTGAAGCTCACGCGATCGTGGTAGGTGAGGGGGAGGTACCTGTTCTGGCCATGGCGGATGGAGCGGATCCAAGATCGATCCGGGGAGTCTATACCAGTGACAATCCCCCAGGGCAACGGCCTGCTGGCGCGGATGTCGTATCGGATCTCGATTGCCTACCGTCTCCCGACTACGAGTTCGCTGGTGTTGAGCGCTACTTTCAGGCTTCGCCACGCAGGTGGACGGGAAAGTGCGCGTCTGTGGTCACGTCCAGAGGCTGCCCCTTCGATTGTGAGTTCTGCTCCATCCACCCGGTGAGCGGCCATGTCTTCAGAGGACGAAGCGCGGACATGGTGCTGGAGGAAGTGGAGCTGCTCGCTGAGCGTTTCGGGGTGAGACGGATCGAGTTCGAGGATGACAACTTCGCCTTTGACAGGCACCGAGTGGTTGGAATACTTGAAGGATTGGTGAGGATGCGTGAGCGTGGCACACCAATCGAGTGGAGAGCGCCGAACGGGCTTCGCATCGACTCCCTTGACGACGAACTGATTCGGCTGATGAAGCGTTCCGGATGCGTCGAGGCGACGCTCGCGCTTGAACATGGCGATCCAGAGATGCTCAGACTCATGAACAAGCGTCTAGATTTGGGATACGCCTTTGAGGTGTTCCGATCTTGCCACAGGCACGCCATACCCGACATAGCCCTGTTCTACTTGGTCGGCTACCCAGGCGAGACCAAGAAGAATTTCGCCAGGGGGCTAAGATATTTGAGGAAGGTGCGACGCTTGGGCAAAGAGGTGCGGATCGTTCCGTGCCTGGCCCAGCCGTACCCGGGCACGCGGCTTCTGGCAAGATGCCTCTCGGAGGGCTATCTCTCCGATCCGGAGTACGGCAACTTCCTGACGGGGCGTGAGCAGATGGAGACGATCCACACGGTATCGATCGAGGGCCCTGATATGAGTCATACCGAGGTCCTCCGACGCAAGAACGAAATCATGGGAGTCTGCGAGTCGCCGATCAAGAGCTATCTCCGCCACTGGGGCGGTGCTTGGTTACTGGATCATGTTCGCAGGATCACAGCTGCGAGTCGAGCTGAAGGCCGGGCGGAGAGCAGTCGCAATTGAGCCGGGTAGAAATCGCCGCGAAGAAGGCTGCCAAGAGAGTTCTCCCTCCGAGGATTCTCGCTGTTCTCCATGGTCTGAGGCGTTCATGGTACAGGGTCGATCTTGGGGATCTTCGGACGACTGCTCCTATCAGCAATGACTGGGGGTTCGACAGAGGGTTGCCGATCGACCGCTACTACATAGAGACGTTTCTGCGTGGTCACGCGGACGACATCAGAGGGAATGTGCTGGAGATCGAAGAGCCTGTATACACCGACATGTTCGGCTCCGGGAGAGTGATGAGAAGCGATGTTCTTCACTACTGCGAAGGCAATCGCAGAGCCAATATCGTGGCGGATCTCACCCGTGCCGACAGCATCGAAAGCGATAGCTACGACTGCATAGTCTTCACGCAGACACTGCAGTTCATATTCGACTACCAGGCAGCACTGCGGAATCTCTTCAGAATCACCGCTCCGGGCGGGATAGTATTGGCGACAATGCACGGAACGTCGCGTATCTGTGAGGAGGACTACGCCGAGTACTGGCGTTTCACCAAAGCGTCTGCTCAGAAGTTGTTCGGAGATGTCTTTGGCGAGAGTCAAGTGGAGGTGGAGAATTACGGCAACGTTCTTTCTGCTATCGGGTTCTTGCACGGATTGGCAGCGGAAGAGTTGAAGGTCTCTGAACTGCAGCACGTTGATCCAAGGTTTGAGGTGATTATCGGGGTTCGGGCGAGGAAGCCACAGTGAAGCACGGCCCACTTGTGTCAGTCATCATGATATTCCTCAATGAAGAGAAGTACATCGAAGAGGCCATAGAGAGTGTTCTGAGGCAGGACTACCCTTCATGGGAACTGATTCTCGTCGATGATGGATCGAATGATGGAAGCAGCGCCATTGCCCGCGAGTATGCGAGGTCTTCAGGGGGCAGGATAGTCTACTGTCATCACGACGAGCACGAGAACCGAGGGATGGGCCCGTCGCGCAATCTTGGATTCTTGAAAGCTCGGGGCGAATACATGACGTTTCTCGACGCTGACGACCTGTGGGTGGAGGGGGCGCTCCGGACCCAGGTCGGCTTGTTGGAGTCTTGCCCCAGAGCAGGGATGGTCTACGGACCGACTCTATATTGGCACAGTTGGACGAATCTCCCGGAAGATGCGGCCCGGGACTTCGTCTACCGGACGGGACTGCAGCCCGGCACAGTCATGGAGCCGCCCGACCTCTTCATGCGGCTCATTTCACATACGGCCGCAGTGCCTTGTATGAGCAGTCTCTTGGTGCGTCGAGAAACCGTTGACCTAGTCGGCGGATTCGAGGACAGATTCACCGGATTGTTCGAGGATCAAGCGTTCTATGCCAAGATCAGTCTGTCTGCGCCCGTTCTCGTTTCCGGTGAGGTTCTCGACTGGTATCGACAACATGCCGAATCATCCTGCGCAGTCGCGGAGAAGGAGAACAGGGTTCGCGACGCCACCATGAACTACCTCGCATGGCTGTCCGAGTATCTGGCTGCCCGGGGTCTTCGTGGCTCGGATGCGTGGCGGCTTGTGCAGATTGAGACGTGGAATCAAGCTCATCCGCTGCTATCCCGGGTACTCAAGACGCTGAAAGTGTCGGTGGTGGTCGTGCGTTCACGTCCGCGCAGAATGCTTAGCGCGCTGAGGTCTCGCTGATGACAGTACCGGTCGGACTGCTCGGGCTCCACTGGCTCTGTCCCTGCCCCACGTGCCGGCCCATCAGGGAGTCGATGTGATAACCGTTTCAGACAGCGAGACCAAGGTCCTTCTGCTGTGTGCTGGGAGTTCCGGAGAGTTCGAGAAGATCTTCGGGGTGCCAAAGCAGTTGCTCGAATTTGGCCCCGAGACGCTGTTGGGACGCACGGTCAGACTCCTGCGCGAGAACGAGCTTCGTGATATCGATGTGGTCTCGCATGACTCCAGACTTCAGGTGGACGGATGCGGCTTCTTTCGCCCGCTGGCATATGGGTCGGCGCTGGAAACCTTTCTTTCGACCCAGACTCTATGGCAAGATCGGACGATCGTTCTCCACGGAGACGTCTTCTTCACAGAGAAGGCCATGCGGACCGTCGCCCAGTGCGATGCAGAGTTGCGGATGTTTGGACGCCTCGGCGAGAATGCGCTCACTTTGGGTCCATGGAGCGAGCTGTTTGCTTTCAGCTTCAGTTCCGGCAGTGCAGACATGATTGCTGATCACGCGAAGAAGGCCATTGAACTTGGCGGGGTCAGGATCTGGCACCTCTATCGTTCGATGGCCGGATTCGCTCCAGAAGAACACAAGATCGAAGAGCGCTACTTCCACACGATCATGGACTTCACCGATGATTTCGACACCCCGGAGAAATATCTGAAGGCTGCCTGGCGCTATCGTCACATCACCTCACCGATCAGGTTAGTCCGGCTGAGCGCACTCGCGTGGTATCAGATCCGGCGCAAGACTGCCCGCCTCTACGGGTTGGCTAGGAACCAATGGCTGCATCGATTCCTGCGTGTCGTTGTCGGAAATCGCTTGGTGGATCGTATGATTGAACTTCGGGCTCGCCGACGGGTGAGACAGATGTGACTTCGGAGGTGTGAGGGCGGATTAGCTCTTCGAACCGGCCGGCCAGGAGGGAGCATGGGAGATAGGGGAATCGACACTGGGGTTCAGGGGGAGCGTGGATTGACATGCTCCATTGTTGTTCCTCTCTACAACAAGGCAAGCCACGTTCGCCGAGCACTCGACTCCATCCGGGCCCAGGCCATCCAAGAGTTCGAGGTAGTCGTGGTCGATGATGGTTCGACCGACGGGGGCGGGGACGTAGTGCGCGCACTTGACGACCCACGAATACGCCTTTTGACACAGGAAAACAGCGGTGTGAGCGCTGCGAGGAACCGGGGTGCGCATGAGAGCCTCTGTGAACTCGTCGCCTTCCTTGATGCCGACGACGCCTGGGAGCCGGATTTCCTGGAGACTGTGTTGGCGCTCCACGAGCGTTTCCCAGAGGCAGGTGTCTACGGGACAGCTTACCGCCTCGTCCGTCGCGATGGCAGCCTTGTGCTGCCTACTTTTCACGGGCGGCTCTCGGGTGATTCGGGCGAAGGGACACTAGAGTACTTTGCTGGGGCCAGGGGATACTCCCCGCTCCATTCTTCAGCTGTTGTGTTACGAAAGCACGCCCTGTTCTCTGCTGGCGGCTTCCCTGTGGGTGTCGTATTCAGTGAAGATCATGATACCTGGCTCCGTCTCGCCCTGAGACATCAGATTGCCTGGTCTGCACGGCCCGGGGCGCGAGTGTACGAAGACGCCGAGAATCGTACGGACGGATACCTGTACCTTGGCAACTATCCGTTCTTCGAGAGCGTACACGCGTATGAGGTGGAGCAAGGCGTCGACCGTGCCCCTGATTCGGTGTACGCATATCTCGCTCGATGCCATACCGGGCTACTCCGAAACAAGTTGCTTGCCGGAGAGCCGAGAATCATGCGTGAGATCGTTCACGATTGCTGGGAGATCAGGGGATACAGACTCAGGTGTATTTGGTGGTTCATGCTTTCGTGGGTGCCGTATCGGCTCGTGAGTTTCGCATGGAAGATGAAACGAAGATTGAGCGGCCGCGGCTCTGACCTCCCGCCCCGACGCCGCATTCGTTCGAGATGATCATCTCGGGGAACAACGTTGGAGCGAAGACCGTAGTGGAAGTGACCGTTGTCATTCCCTTGTTCAACAAGGCGCGCCATGTTGGACGGGCCATCCAGTCGGTTCTGACGCAGACTCTTCGGGCTTCTGAGGTGATCGTGGTCGACGACGGGTCGACTGATGGCGGCGGGGGGATCGTGCATGGGTTCAGCGATCCAAGGATTCGACTCATATGCCAGGCAAACGCGGGAGTCGGTGCCGCAAGGAACCGAGGTATCCGCGAGGCCTCCTTTGAACACGTGGCCTTTCTGGATGCTGACGACGAATGGTGCCCATGTTTCTTGCAGTCTGTCGTCGACTTGGCCGATCGCCATCCGGGGGCTGGCATGTATGCGACCGCCTACAGGTTCGTACGAGGGGCAGCTGGCGAGCGACCGGTCTTTGTCGATCGCTCCGACCAGGGAGGAGGTCTCTTGGACGACTACTTCCGCTGTGCGCTCGGAGCCCCGCCGGTGTGCGCCTCCGCTGTGATGATACCCCGGAGCGTCTTCGACGACGTAGGCTACTTCTCTACGGTGTTGCAGCGGGGGGAAGACCTTCAAATGTGGGCCAGAATCGCCATTCGATATCCGGTCGCTTGGTCGCCGGTCGAAGGCGCGGCGTATGATCTTTCTGCCGATTCTCGCGCCAGTGAGTCCAGGCCGCTCCCGCAAGATATCGCAGCGGCCGACGTGATCGAGCGTCACATCATCGCGGGGGTTGATCCTGGGTCTTCGTTCGAATCGATGCGGGAGTATCTGGTGCGAGGGCGCCTCGCTCTTGCGCTCGACCTGTATCTGGTTGGGAGGAAGGCAGACGCTAGGGCGTTGCTCCGCAAGACAAGAGGCACGAGGGCGTTTCGGTCGAAAAGAAGAGCACTCGTGTGTGCCCTGCGCATCCCTCGGCCGGCCCTGATCGCTCTGATGGCACTGAGGCAGCGCATCCTGGCTCCGATGGCGCTGAGGAAGCGAGAGTCCACGCTGCGCAAAGGCGAAGTTGCTGGAGGCAATCGATGAGATTGGTGTATGTGACGGCGTCCTTCCCATTTGGCCCGGGGGAGGCGTTCTTCGAGGAGGAGACTGCGGAACTGGTCCGACAAGGGTGGGACCTACTGATCGTCCCGCGGTCGCCTCGAGGCGGGCTTCGCGACCTCGGCAAGCTAGAGGGGTACTCTGTCAATCGGGAACCGCTGGTCTCCATCGACATCCTTCGAGACGTCTTCCGTGAGTTCGTGCACCACCCGACCCACGCTGCCAAGTGTTTTCGCTTCATCTTGCGGGACGTGCCACACTTGGCGCGAAACATGGCGATCGTTCCCAAGGCACTCTGGCTGGCCCGATTGGCCAGAGAATGGCAAGCCGATCACATCCACGCTCATTGGGGCAGCACGACCTCGACCATGGCGATGATCGCTTCAGAACTCAGCGGAATACCATGGAGCATGACGGTGCACCGTTGGGATATCCTCGACGCGAATCTTCTCCGCGAGAAGGCTCGGAGAGCCGTCTTCGTCCGGGCCATATCCCAGGATGGGGTGGATCTCCTGCGTCAAAGACTCCCTATGGCCGACACAACGAGGATCGAACTGGTCCATATGGGTGTCTCGGTTCCCGCCGGTCGAAGACTCATAGAAGCGGGATCTGGTGAGCCGACTCCTTTCACTCTGATGTGCGCCGGACTCCTGATCGAACGCAAGGGACACAAGTACCTCTTGGAGGCGATTGCCGGTCTCAAGCAGAAGGGTGCGGAGGGTCTGTCACTTCTGGTTGCAGGTGACGGGCCGCTGCGCGCCGCTCTCGAGGCGAAGACGGCAGAGTTGCACCTGGAGTCTGAAGTGACATTTCTTGGTGGTCTCACACATGCTCGGCTTCTCGAGCACTATGCGTCGGGAGATGTTGACGTCGCTATCCTTCCCTCCCTGCACGAAGGGATACCGGTCGTGCTGATCGAGGCTATGAGCTATGGCCTCCCGGTTATCGCCACGGATGTCGGAGGAGTATCCGAGTTGTGCCGGCCGGAATGCGGCGTGCTGGTCCCACCGAGTGACAGAGATGCTCTGGAGGGGGCCATCGGGTGGATGATGGGTCATCGTGCAGAGTTGCCGGCCATGGGGGAAGCCGGCAGACGGATCATCAAGGACGAGTTCTCCATCGAAGTAACGGTTCAGAGACTCAGCGCATTGGTGATGGGACACCGTTGAAAGCGGCGGATATGGATACGCTGGCTCGAAGACTGGCGGACGTTGGTATCAGCATCTTGGCACTCATAGTGCTCTCGCCTGTGATGCTTATCGTGGCGCTTTGTATCGTAGCCAGAGATGGAAGACCTGTTCTGTATGTTGCGCGTCGGGTCGGTCGCCACGGAGTAGAGTTTGATCTCTACAAGTTCAGGACCATGAGGGAGAACCGAGGCTCGTCGGTGACGATACACGATGATCCGCGGGTCACGAGATTGGGAAGGATCTTACGCAGGACGAAGATCGATGAGTTTCCTCAACTGATCAATGTGCTTCTGGGCAACATGAGCCTTGTGGGTCCACGACCCGAAGACCCCGCGTATGTTGACAGGTATACCGCTGAGCAGCGGCGGGTCCTGGACTTCAAACCAGGTATCACGAGCGTCGCCGCTCTGCAGTACTGGGATGAGGAGACGATGTTGGGCGCTCGCGATTGGGAAACTGCGTACATCGATGATGTGATGCCGGCCAAGCTGCAGCTTGAGATAGAGTATGCCAGCCGACGGTCCTTATGGACCGATTTTGGCGTTCTGTGGCGTACCGCTCTTTTCTTCGTCCACAGAGTCTTTGGGGTCAAGTGATAGTCCCCTCCAGACGATCGACGAAGGCATCCATGATCTTTCGTCGATCGTAATGAGCCACAACGGCGATGCGTCCGGAGCGTCCCATTCCATCCCGAAGAGACGGGTCCGCGGCCAGGGAGCGGAGAGCAGAAGCCAGTCCGACGATGTCCTGTGGCGACACGACGATACCGGCTTCCGCCTCTGTCACTATGTCTGCCGCCTCACCTTTCGCGACGAGAATCACGGGGAGCCCGGCTCCCATTGCCTCATACAGCTTCGCAGGAACTTGGCCCAGAATGTGCTCCCGCAGAGGGACCACGGCGATATCTGCTGAAGCCAGCAAAGATGGCATCTCGTCGAGCGGGACAGGATCGAAGAAGCGAACGTTGTCGAGTTCACGATCCTGAGTCAGTCGGACCAGGTTCTCCTTGTCGGGTCCATCTCCAACGAAGGCTATGGTGAGTTCGCTCACATCACGCAGCATCGCGGCGGCATCGAGAATCTGGCCCAGCCCCTGAGCGATACCGTGAAGTCCGGCGAAAACAGCGATGACCTGTCGGTTCCCGCCCAGTCTGTCGCGGATCTCCTGGCGACCCGAATCTGGACGGAAGTCCTGGGTCGTGACTCCGTTGGACAGGTGGTAGACATCGACCCCGGGATATCTGGATTGGATGGTCTCCACGATCTCCCTGCTCTGCCCTGACACCAGCCACGCTTTTCTGTAGCAGAAGCTCTCGAGTCTGCGTGCGAGTCTCATCCGGAAGCCCTGGCTTGTCGCTCCTAACAGGAGGGCGCTGTCCAACCAGAGATCCGCCACGTTGAAGACCCACCGCGCTCTCTTGGCGCGAGCAAGTACGAACCCGGATATCCCCAGGAAGACGGGTGGGGAGTCGGTTATCAGGAAATCCAGCCGCGGTAGTCTCGCGAGCCCGACGATCAGCGAGGTGACAACAAACGAGAAGTAGTTGACGAGTCGGGCCATCCCCAGTCGCTTCGTTGGGTATACCCAGCTTCTCAGGACGGATGCGCCTTTGATGGTCTCGCGCCTGTACACGCCACCGTATCCTGGGTAGATCCGTCCGGTCGGGTAGTTGGGCATGGCAGTCAGCACTACCACTTCGTGACCTCGAGCGGTGAGTCGTTCTGCCAGTGCAGAGAGTCGGGTTTGCGAGGCGCCTATCTCTGGGAGGTAGTATTGAGTTAGAATTCCCACGCGCATTGGTTCACCTCTCGTCGGACGGTCCGAGTGTCCGTCCCGAGCCGGATGGTTTGTGCTCTTACTCAGCTCCCGCGATGATGGATTGGTCAGTCATGTCAAACGCTTTCCAAGAATATCGTGTTTCGATGTCGGCGCCAGATGTGAGCGAAGCGGACATCGAGGCTGTCGTCGGTGTTCTTCGGAGCGGTCGCCTCGCTCTCGGACCGAAGTGCACGGAATTCGAGCAGAAGCTCGCCGAGTACGTAGGAGTCGAGCACGCTGTGGCGGTCAGCTCGGGGACTGCCGCCCTCCATCTTCTTGTGCGGATTCTAGGTTTGGGCGCGGGGGACGAGGTGCTCGTCCCCTCATTCACTTTTGCTGCAAGTGTGAACGCCATCCTCTATGAGCGGGCGACTCCGGTCTTCGTGGATGTGCAGCCGGACACATACAATCTGGACCCAGAGGACCTAGAGAGGAAGATCACAGCGAGCACCAAAGCCATCATGGCCGTGGATGTTTTTGGACACCCGGTGGAATGGGACGAGATTCAGCAGATCGCCTCCGACAAGGGACTCATGGTCATCGATGACTGCTGTGAGGCGCTTGGGGCCGAATACCGTGGCGTTAGAGTCGGCTCGTTCGGAACGGCGGGTGCGTTCGCCTTCTACCCGAACAAGCAGATGACCACCGGGGAGGGCGGCGTCATCGTGACCAGCGATCAGTTGATAGCAGACCAGGCCAGAAGTCTGCGCAATCAGGGCCGGGATGATGGGATGTGGCTCAGACATGCGCGCCTGGGGTTCAACTACCGCATGGACGAGATGAGCGCAGCTCTGGGCAGTTCGCAGCTCGATCGCCTTGACTCGTTCCTCGCGAAGCGCAATCGGGTGGCCGCCGCCTACTCGGATAGATTGACTGGGATACAAGGGATCAGACTTCCTACCACTCGGACATATGTCCACCCGAGCTGGTTCGTATATGTTGTGACGCTGGACGAGCGTTTGGATCCCCTGGCCGTCTCCGACGGTCTGGAACGGAGGAGGATTCCCTGTCGCGACTACTTCCCCCCCATGCACGCCCAGCCCTACATTCATGCTGCCGGAACCGACGGAACCCTTGACCTGCCGGAGACCCATAGGATAGCCGGCCGGACGATGGCCTTGCCCTTTCACAACAACCTGTCGGACGATGATGTTGAGCTCGTGGCGCGCGCCCTTGAGGAGAGCATCGAAGATGCCGTGAGAGGCGGAAGCTGACAGGGGGAGCGAATACTGGCGAGGGCGGCGTCACTGAACAAACGGCTTTGTCCTCGACCAGTAGCATACTCTCCGCTGCTCTGCTCCCGGCGCCACTTTGCCCGAGAGACGGGCGCTGTCTGCCCTGCCTGTTCTCTTGCTTGAGCGTCGGCTCGCCCACTACCCTATCCGGTCATCGAACTAGTGGGCGGCGAGTAGTTCCTCGGTTGTCCTGATTGCTGTCGCGATCTCCACCGCAAGCGGGTTGCGTTCGCGGGCTTGTGAGAAGAACTGGAGCGCAATTGTGGCAATTTCAGCGGGTTCAAGGTCTCGATACGACTGCGCGATGCGTTGGGACCGTTCCGTGACGGCGAGAGAGACGGCCGCCTGTCCCGCTTCTGTCGGGTCGAGGTCGGGATCCGTCAAGCCGGACCAATCTCGGAGCCCGGGAACCGCAGGAATCAGTTTCGAATAGTCCAGGACCGGTTGGACACCGGTCGCATGGGCCTGTGCCAAGAGGAGATTGAGTGATGCGACCCCGGCCCGGAATCTGATGGTCCAATCGGCGGGCTCGCAAGCGATGGCCTTGGTGTAGCTGTCGATGCTCAAGGAAAGATCGTCGATGACCGCCCCAGCTCGATCCGGACTCTGTGAGACGAGAGCCATCTGCGCTGCGCTCGTATAAATCGAGGCTTGCGTGAGGTACGGACCAGGAGCAGACAACAAGAACCACTTGGCTGATTCGGCCCTTTGTGCAGCGCGAACTCCGTCTGACTTGGCGAGCGCCAATGCTGAGTTCTGGTATTGGATGGACAGGTAGGGGAGGCCGGCGGCGATGGTAACAACCAAAGAAAGGGTCACGAGCAAAGCCCGGAACCCGTGGGAGAGCAGGCCCGGCGGCTGCAGAAGATCGGCGGCCCGCTCCTTGCGAGCCGCACGGCGTCGGCGTCTCCTTATCTTTCCAGCGTGCTGGTCCGAACGCCGGGCGATGAGCAGAAGGCTGGCATCAGACGTCTCTGGTTTTGGGTTTGGCTCGGGTTCCGAATCGCTGGCAGCAGAGGCTGTGGCGTCGTCGATCTCACTATCCAAGCGGGGTTGCGACTGGCGGGTTATTCGTCCGACTGCCAGCCAACGGTTGAGCCGTGGCCAAAGAAGGCCTGCCCGGGCGTCGATACTGGCAATAGCCGCCGCCACGAAAAGGAGGGCAGGTATGGTAACGCCCGCCATCTGCCACAGCCAATCCACGCTTGCGTGGATCAACCAATAGGCGGCGCCGACCACCAGCGCGATCTCCCATCCATAAGCCGCCGGCTCGCTCCCCCACCGGGGATTGCACCAGCGTGGATTCGGCTTGCGACCTTCGGTATCTGGAGCTCTCCTACCGCGGCGCAGCCAGGTGCGCCGAGCGCCGCGCCAGCCAGCCGTACAGCGCGGCCACAAGACTCCTCCGAAGCTCAGGAGGATGCCACCGAAGGCGAAGATCCCACCCACGAATCCAGTCTCTCCCAACACCTGTAACTCGAACGAATGGGCTTGTTGAGGCTTGTAGTTCTCGGTCTCTCGCAACCGATCGTACTGGAACACGAAGTTGTCCGCCCCAACTCCCAAGGTGGGTGAATCTGTGAAACCCTGCCACGCAACCTCCCAGATATTCACGCGCCCACTCGATGAGACCATCACGAAGCGAGAGGCACTTTCTTCCCCCGACCCCGCGTTGCTCTCCCCCGTGAACTGCCGCCAAGTCTGTGACACCCACTTGAAGGGGCCGCCCACCTCGCTGGTGAGGGAGATGGACCCGTAGACTATGGCTGCGGCCGCACCCAAGAGTACGATCGCTCCGAATATCGTCTTCATGCGTGTGCTGACACGGATCCACCGCTCCAACAGAGTCAAGATCATGCCTATAAACGCGGCAATGATCGAGGCGACCAGAATGGTTCGGCCCGCCAATCCTCCTCCGATTGCCTCGGGACCCTCAAGCCAGTACCGGTTGAGGTTGGGGAACTCATAGACCACGAGAAGGGCAGGAACGACCAGATAGAAGAGCATGCGCAACCTGGCAGGTGACAGCACGAACATGAGCACCAACGTGATGGCCAGGCTCCAGATCGCCCCCCGCGACTGGGTCATTATGGCTATCCCCAGTAGACCCGTAGCGAGACCGAGAGCTACCCCCCGAACTGGAGCCCGCTCTCGGGGGCTGGCTGCCAGCCACATCAAGGGCCAGAAGGCCACAAGGAAGAGTGCAGCCGCGTTGTTGGGGTAGCTGACAGGATATGAGAGCCGGTTCTGGAAGAAGAGCCCGGCGATGTTACCTGTCGACCAGAGCCGCGTCAGGCAAACCGCCAGCAGGGTGAAGATCCCTGCCATCAGAAGGTATCGGAAGAAGCGCCGGGCAGAGTGGTCCGTGAAGAACGTCAGAGCCAATGCCAGCAGGAGGAGGTACCCGAACGTCCGCCCGGATTCCATCCACACACGCGAAGTGGAGTCCGCCCACAGAGCGGAGAAGGCAACCCACAATGCGTAGGCCCCGAAAGCGGCGAGAAGCGCGAGCGATAGTTGGCGTGGGCGCCGCGGGTAGGCGATAGCAAGAGCGACAACCAAGCCGAACAACCCGAGGGCGAGACTCGGAGGCAACCACTGATGCGCTTGGTAGCCCCCCGAGGAGAAGGCAAGCCACAGCCAGATACCCACCAACACGGCGAGAGGGGCGACCCAGATACTTATGATGCGGGGGCTGCTCCCGTTCTCAGGAACGGTGCTGCCTGCCGGACCCAAGCTTTACCACCGACTCCGCTGCCGGTCGATCAGGACTTCTGTGGACGCGAGAAGCGCCGTAGGGCGATTCCGCCTCCGACCAAGACTACAGCCACGATGCCCGCCACCATGAGTTGGAAGCCGGTGAACGGGAACGTGTCTCTTGTGAGCATGTCATTGACAAGATCGTCGAGCGCGCGTTTCTTGTCACGGTCCGCGTACTGGGCCACCGTCGAGTCGTTGAGGTACGCTCGGAGTTCGGAGTCGCTATAGTGCCGATCGAGCTTGCCGTTGTCTGCGAAATCGTTGTAGATGTCCTGGGGCGTGTAATGATTGGCCGCCATGGCCACCGACGACAACGCCAGAGCCATCACTACCACACCCAACAGAATGAACACCACTCGCTTGACCATCAACTGCCTCCCCGTTTCCTGCCAACTCTGTCCACTCTCGCGCCGCGCCCGAAGTACGGGCGAGTATACCTAAACTAGTGTGAGTCTAAACCACTGCTGCAGGTTTCTCAACGGCAAGCTTGTCTAGCGGCGTATACCCGTGCACGCAGCGAGTAAGGAGTTCGACGATGCGGCGGCCATCTGCGTGTTCCGAGGCCAACTGAATGAGCGCCTGCAAATCCCTCTCGAAATCGACGCCATGGCCGTTGGTGGACGGGGTGCCAGGCTTGGCGCACACTCGCCTTATGAGAGGGTGAGAACTCGGGACGGCGTGCTCGAAAGGCCACACAAGATGTTCGTCCAGTTTCTCGCCCGGGCGGAGCCCTGAGAACTCGATGCCTAGCGAGCGGCTCTGGTCTTTCCAGTAGAACTCGATCATACGCTGTGCCAATTCGATGATCGGGACGGGCGAGCCCATCTCAAGAACGAAAGTATCGAGACTTCTGTGCTCATCGGGCACGGGATCGTCCATCATGATGGACGCCTGGAGGACCAACTGCACAGCCTCTTCGATGAGCATGAAGTAGCGAGTCATCTCGGGATGGGTGATGGTCAGAGGCCCGCCATTCTCGATCTGACTCTGGAAGATGGGGATGACGCTCCCCTGGCTGCCCAGAACGTTGCCGAAACGCACCGAGGCGAACTGGGTCTCGGTAAATCGTTCCCCCAGCATGCGGACGATGAGTTCACCCGCGCGTTTCGTGGCGCCCATGACATTAACCGGTTCCACCGCCTTGTCAGTGGAGATGTTGATGAAGCGCTCGACCTGATAGCGGGCGGCTGTCTCCGCTACCAGTAGGGTGCCCTGGATGTTGTTGAGCACGGCCTCGTCGGGACTCATCTCCATGAGGGGCACATGCTTGTACGCCGCCGCGTGGAAGACAAGGCCCGGGCGATGCACGGCAAAGAGCTTGTCGAGCTTCCTAGATTGAAGGATGCTGGCCGGATACAGGATGTAACGGCGGAAACCTTGGTTGAGCAAGCGCTCATGGAGGTCGTAGAGCGACGACTCGTCGTGGTCGACGAGCACCAGTCTTGCTGGTTCGAAGCGGGCGATCTGCCGGCAGAGCTCAGATCCGATGGACCCCCCCGCCCCTGTGACGAGTACCGTTCTTCCCTGCATGAAGTCTGAGATTGCTCCAAGGTCGATATCCACCTTGGGCCGTCCAAGTAGGTCCTTGATGTCAAGGTCGCGGGCGTCGCGCAGGCTCACGCTACCGGAGACGAGATCCGCAAGGCTGGGGAGGATCTTGATTGGGACACCCGCGGGCTTACAGATACGATAGATAGCGGCGACCTCGTCGGCGTTGGCCGAAGGGATGGCGACGATGATCTGGCTCACTTGCCGTTCTTGCACGATCCGGGGCGTATCAGCGACTCTGCCGAGCACCGGGAATCCCTGGATGCTCATGTTCTGGAGCCTGTAGTGATCGTCCATCAACCCAACGACCTGCAGGTTGAGCGAGGGGGTGCGCCTGATCTCCCGAAGGAGCATATCGGCCGCCTGGCCGGCCCCCACCAGCAGCACGCGCTCGGTCGCCTCTCTGCCGGTCTGCATGAGTTCGTGGATGACGCGACGCGAGAAACGGGCGCCGATCATCACGAGAATGGCGGCCACGCCTCCTCCCAGTACCACCGACCGCGGCACCAGATAGCTGTCTTGTCCCGTATAGAGCGGCCAGCCAACCACGATGATGAAGAGAAGGGCGACCGCCAGAACCCCGGCCTGGCCGACTCGCACGGCCTGGGCCAGGCTCATGTATCGGTTGACGATCGAGTAGACCCCGGTCAGCCAGTTGACAGCGACATGGACCACGATCGCCACAACCGCGAATATGGCGAAGTCGAGGGTCCACGCGCTCCAGCCTTCCACTGTGCCCGCATACCGGAAGTTGAGGAGGAGGTAGTACATCGCAAACACGATGACCACATCGGCCGCCATGGCTGGAAGATGGCGCGCGCGCATCCGATTCGTTTGTTCTGACCTCATATGGACATTAAATCCCTGACTCGTTGCACGGTCAAACCCGCGTCCGTGTTCCCGCACGGTAAGTATCGGCAGCAAGCGGCACATGGATGAGTTCCGCGCCCGCCGGGGGATTCCTTGCGATAGGCGGCTTTGGCCGGGATTCTACGTGGGCGGCGGACCGGTCGCTCGATGGCGCATGCATTTGACAGCGGTGCCCGGTCCACGTACGGTGGTCAGTGTCAGGACCCCTTACACATCGCGAGTTCCTGAGGAGGCGCCGTGGCTGACATGGAGAAGACCTGCGCGAACTGCGGGCACAAACAGACGTCGGGCGATTTCTGCGAAGCATGCGGCACCCGGCTTCCGGTCGCCCAGCCTGCCGAGACGGCCGCCGCGGCAGGCTACGGCGCCGCCGGAGGAGTGGGCACGACCGGCACGCCGCCACCCTCATCCCCGCCGCCCCGTGCGTCTACTCCCCCACCCTACACTGGTGGTTCCCAGTATGGTGGGCCACCGCCGATGGCTCCACCGCCCGGGGCTTCGCCGCGGTACTCGGAGGGGAGAGGCTTCTGGAGCCGGTTCTTCGACTTCTCGTTCCACGAGTTCATCACCCCGAGCCTCATCAAGGTGCTCTTCATCCTCGCCGTGGTCGTCATCGGCCTGGGCGTGCTGGTGAGCATCATCATGGGCTTCGTCACCTCGGGGGTCTACGGGATCTTCTTCTTGATAGCGGCCCTGATAGCGGGATTCATCTATCTGCTCTTGGCCCGGGTGGGACTGGAGATGGTGATCATCTTCTTCCGGATCCACGATCAGACCAGGGAGATCGCTGAGAGCAAGAAGAAGTAGACGGATAGGCCGGCCTTTCCGGGGCCGGGCGATGAGGAACGTACTGAGGGCCGCCCCGACGGGGCGGCCCTCAGCTTCCGGGTCCACGGACTCGGGGCGCTGTGCCCAGCGGCCTACTGCCGGGTCAGGAAGACCTCGCCGCCACGCTGGACCACTTTGACACCCTTGATCGCATCGTTCTCGACGACCTTACGCAACCCCTGGACCAGGGTGACGGGCCTGCGGTCTGTGCCCGCGACGACCACGCTCTTCTCCCCGCTGTCGAGGAAGGCGCCGACGATCTCCTTGTAGTAACTCGACCGTTGCCGCACCGGTACGGTCTGGGGGACCAGTTGGAACCCCTTACCCTTGGCCATGATCGACCTCACTCTCATACATATGCATAGGATGCATAAACAAGATTACCACGTCATCTTCCATGTGGATGCTTCTTCAGAAGTATGAGCGTACTTGCCCACACCCAGATGATGATACTCGTCGGGATAGAAAGACTGATGGAGTCGGTTATCCCAAACGTGAGGTACGCCACTATCGAGGAGAGTATGCCCAGCGAGACTACTCCGGTGAGTCCACTATGAGCGAGACCGCGACGACCGAGGTCGACCGAGCCCACCAGGACGAAGATGAGACCGATGAGACCAGGGACACCCACGGCCAATGCCACGTCGAGGAAGAGGTTGTGAGCCTGGGATACCGGGAACGACAGCCCCACGGTCTGGTAGGGGTATCTGAGAGGCATGATCTGGTTGAACGTGCCCAGGCCTATACCGGTGAAGAAATGATCCTGGATGCCTTGCAGAGCCGACGACCAGATATCGAGACGGGCCACGAGCTTGGTGTCGAGGGTCTCGTCCCGCAGGAAGAAGCCGGCGATGGCGCCGAGCCTGCCTGAGGCGAGGAGACCGAGGGCCACCAGAGCGAGTCCCGCTCCCCACGCCCACAGCCATTTGCTGGTTCTGATCAGGACCACGAGCAGATAGGCTAGGACCAACCCGGCCAGTGCTGCACGGGAGCCGGTGAGGAACACCGTCACCGTGCCTGCCATGGTGAGGAAGGCAGCGAGCCACCGGGCCGAGCGGCCGGCGCCGGAAGAGATGGCCACGGCCATCGCGAATGCGGTCATGACGGCCAGGAACCCTCCGGTCTGGTTGGGCTGCAACCCGTCCTGGGCCCATGCGTATGGGAGCGACCGCATGGATGGCAGGGCGGCATAGACGGAGTTGAGCCAGGCTATCTTGTAGGTCGGCCAACGGCTGGTGAGCAGCGTCACGGCCAGGGTGAGTACGCCCATGTCGAGGAACGTCCAGAGCAGGCGACGCGGCGTCACCAGCCGGGCTGCCGCGCCCGACCAGCGGCCGGTCGTCACGAAGACCGCGGCCACCCCCGCCAGGGCGATGGCCACCCAAGGGAGGCTCGCGAGACGGTCAGGCGATGCCCAGAGCGAGACGAGCACGCTCAAACCAACAATAGCGGCTCCTACTCTGATGAGGCCGGTCCCCACATCCGAGGCGGGTCGGCCCGCTCCATCTGATCTCCCCTCGGCGGGTCTTGTCTCCCCGGATCTCACGGGACGGGGACCTCGAGGAGTCTCAGGCGTTCGACAAGCGGTTCCGCCTCGGGGGAACGCTTCAGGCCCTCCTCGTAGGCGGCGCGAGCTTCCCCGTCTCGATCGAGGTCGAGGTAGCAGTCTCCCAGATTGGCGAAGAGATACGGATCCTGGGTCTCCGACCGCGCCGCCTCCTCCAGCAAGGGCAGCGCGTTCTCGGCGGGCAGGGTCTTGTAGGCCGCGAGGGCGAGGGCGACGGCGAGTCTGGGGTCTGCCGGCGACTCGGCGAGACCCGTCTTGTAGAGCTCCCGAGCGCTGATGATCATCCCCTTGCTCTCGTACCAGCCTCCCAGACCGAGATAGGTCTCGGGAAGACGTGGATCGAGCGCGATCGACTCCTCGAACAATGCCCTTGCCTGCTGGTCGTCGCCGATCATCACGAGCACGCGGGCGGCCTGGAGGCATACGGCGGCGGTGTGGTCCGATGCGAGCGCCTGGTAGATCAGGGTCCTGATGCTGATCACGCTGTCGAGCCAAGCAGCGGTTTCGGGGTCCAAGGCGTAGTACGAAGAGTAGTACGAGGAGTAGACGGGCTGAGATGCCGCCGGTGGGTCGGGGAGCGTCCGGGCCAAGGCCAGAGCCAGGGTGAGAGCGAGCGACTGCTCGACCCCGGCGCCGGGCGAATCCGTCTGGGCCCGTCTGCGGGCCTCCTTGAGCACCGGGACGGCCTGGAACGGTTGACCGGCCTGCAGGAGTCCCCGGCCGATGCGGAAGAGGGCGGTGACCCGTTCGGAGGGAGGGCGCATGAACCGGCCCATCGCCGAGGAAGGGCCATCGGTCTGATCGACGAGAAGCAGTTCGGCGTCTTCGCGCTCGATGGCGGCCTCGAGGCTCGCCTTTGCCAGCTGGAACTGCCGGACGGCCAGATCCTCATCGCCGGCCTGGAGGGCCTCCTCCGCCCGGTGTATAAGGACGTTGCTGGCGTCCACCCGCCGGTAGGCGTCTTCGGCCTCATCCCAATGCTGGGTGGCCGCCGCGACCTCCGCCAACCACAGCTCGCCCGTCCGATCGAGGCGTCCGGCCATCCGGGAAGTCAGCAACAGGGCGAACGCGTAGTCTGTGGGGGACATGCTGGCGGCGGCCCCATACGTCCGCCAGATCGGGATCTCCCGAGCGGCGGAGTGGGGAGGACGAGAGGCGAGCGAGGTCATGAGGGCCATCGCCTGGTCCAGAAGGGACTGGATCTCGGCTTCCGTCTTGGCATCAGCCGTGGCGACGATCGCGCGGTTCACCGACGTCCCTGCCATGTTGACGACCCAGACGTCCCACAGGCCGACGGATGCGGCCACGAGCAGCAGGCCGGTCACTCCGGCGAGGAGCCAGCGTTTCATGCTCGATAGGTCCACCATGGTACTGCTGTGGGACTCGGTTGCGAGAAGAGGCGTTCCCCGACGTTCCGGCCGCGGCACTCTGCGATCCGAGACCGGAGACCGGAGACCGAGCCGGCTCTACCGCTCGGCTTTGCCGGGAGTCCCGGGGCAGAGGGAGACGCGACTCATCGGCTCCTCAGACGCGTCCCCACTCCTTCGTAGGTGAATCCGAGCTCCACGAGCGCAGCGCCGTTCAGGGCGTTGCGACCGTCGATCAGCACCGGCGTAGCCATGACCTGCTTCGCCTGCAGCCAGTCGAGCCCGATGAACTCGTCCCACTCCGTCACGAGCACGCCGGCATCGGCTCCCTCGAGCGCCTCGAGGGCGGTGGCTGCGTAGACCATGCCGGGTAGCAGGGCCCGCATGTTCTCCATGGCTATGGGGTCGTAACCCACCACGTCGGCACCCTCCGCGATCAGCCTTCCGGCGAGGACGATCGAGGAGGCCTGGCGGATGTCGTCGGTGTTCGGTTTGAAGGACAGGCCGAGCAGGGCGATGCGCTTGCCCCGCAACTCGTCGTCCAGATGTCGCTTGAGCTTGCCGATCACCCGCCGCTTCTGCAGCTCGTTCACTTCGATGACGGCGTTGAGGAGTTGGAAGTGGTAGCCGCTGTTCCCGGCGATCTGCTTGAGGGCGGACACGTCTTTGGGGAAACAGCTCCCCCCAAAACCGATGCCGGCTTGGAGGAAGTACGGCCCGATGCGGTGGTCCATTCCCATGCCCTGTGACACGATGGTGACGTCGGCGCCGGTGGCCTCGCACACGTTGGCGATCTCGTTGATGAAGCTGATCTTGGTGGCGAGGAAGGCGTTCGAGGCGTACTTGATCATCTCGGCGGAGGCGACGTCGGTCACCAAGACCGGACAGTCGATGCCGGAATAGAGCTGGGCCACCCGCTCGGCCACCGTCGGCTCGTCCGAGCCCACGACCACGCGGTCGGCGTGCATGAAGTCGGAGATCGCCGTGCCCTCGCGAAGGAACTCGGGGTTCGAGGCATACCCGATGTGCTTGTATCCGCGCTGAGTCAACTCAGCCTGCACTGCCGCCCCCGTGCCGACCGGGACGGTAGATTTGGTGACGAGCACATGTTCGCCTTCGTCGGGGGGAAGGTTGTCTACGGCCTGCCATATCCGGCTGAGGTCAGCGTCGCCGGAGTAGGTAGGCGGCGTATCCACACAGATGTAGACGAACTCGCTCGCTCTGTAGGCGGAGACGGGATCGTCGGTGAAGCTGATCCGGTCCCGGTTCGCAGCCATCAGCTCGGCGAGTCCTGGTTCGTAGATGGGTATCTTGCCTTCGCGGAGGGACTCGATCTTGGCCGCGTCGAGGTCCATAGCGATGACGTCGTGGCCCAACTCGGCCATGCACGCGGCCGTCACCAGACCCACATATCCTGCTCCGACTACAGTCAAGCTGCTCATGAGACCGACCTCCTCGGTGTGGCGGCAAAGCAGCGCCGGGCGCCTGGAGGGGCGCCGGACCCCTGCCGGCATCAAGCCAGCGAGCGTCCGGCCGAATATTAGCAGGATGGAGCATCGCGCGTGTCGGGAGGGGGTGGCCGCCGGGGTGCCCGCCTGGCACCACGATGTCTACCGTGCGGCCTCGGGGCGTGGCTCGCCGGCGATGGAGGGGCCTACCCCGCGCCCAGAAAGGCGACGATGGCCCGAACCAGCCCGGACACTATCTTGTCCTGATAGGCGGCGGTGGCGAGCAGCCGGTCTTCGGCGGGATTGGTCATGAAGCCGATCTCGGGGAGGATGACAGGGACGTCGCACCAGTTGAAGCCTGTGATGTCGCTCCGGGCGTCGATGCCGCGGTCCTTGGCCCCCGTGGCCGCTACGAGCTCCTTCTGCGCCAAGGAGGCGGCCTTCTTGGAGGCTGTGGCGATGTCGTCGGTCCACCCTTTGATCGAGGCGGGGTAGAGTACATGGATGCCGGCAGTGTCGGCGTTCGTGGAGCCGTCGGCATGGACCCGGACGAAGAGGTCGGCCTCGGCCGAATTGGCTATCTGGGCCCGCTCGATGTTGGAGATGCTCACGTCCTGGGTGGTCCGGGTCATGACGACCTTGATCCCTTGGCTCTCGAGCGCATCGCGCAGTCTTAGCGAGACCGCCAGGACGAGCTGGCTCTCGGGCGCCCCGGTGACCACGCTCGCGGTGCCGCTGCTCACCTTGGCCTTCTTCTCGCTCGATCCGGGGCCGACGGGCTCCAGGTCGTAGTCGGCCTTGGCCTGGTGACCGGGGTCGATGACCACTACGGCGCCTGCAGCCGAGGACCGGAGCGCGGTGGTGGACGTCGTGGAGGCGGTCGTCGTGGTCGGAGCGATGGTCGTCGTCGGGGCCGCCGTGGTGGGGGTCGTAGCGGGAGTCGTCGTCGGGGCCGCCGTGGTGGGGGTCGGGTCCGTGGTGCCGGTCGGATCGGAAGTGACTGTGGCGCCGCCGTCCCCCACTGCGACCGACACCGAGTCGCCGCCATCCGCGGGAATGATGCCGTCCGCCGCCCGCGGTCCGCCGACGATGCCTGTCAGCAAGGCGACGGCGACGGCCACGATGGCGATCAGAACGACCCCTCCGAGAACGAGCCCGGCCGATCGGAGCCGTCTGCGTCGAGCTCTGCTACTCTCCAGCCGGCGAAGGAGTTCACGGGTCTCTGCGTCTCTGACCGGGGGTCCGGTCACGGGGATCCGGCCTCATCGTCGGGCGGCAACCCGCCGAGGCCCTGGAGGGTCGTATCGACAGCCTCCTGTGCCGATGAGGCGTACCTCAGCTCGTGCCCCATGCCGGGGAGCCCCCGGTCGTGATCGAGGCGCCATCCGCCGAGGACCGTCACCGGACGACCGAGAGCGGCGGCCAGGGCTATCTCCGAGAGAGTGCCGTACTCGCCGCCGACGGCGATGACCGCGTCGCCGGAGCTGACCACCGCGAGATTCCGAGCGTGGCCGATACCGGTGGTGAGGACGAAGTCGAGGAAGGGATTGGCGGCGGAGCGGTCGTGTCCGGGAAGGATGCCGATGGTGGTGCCGCCGACCTCCTTGGCTCCCTGGGCCGCAGCCTCCATGATCCCGGACAGGCCGCCGCAGACGAGGATCACGCCGCGCCGAGCCAGGAGTCGTCCGACCTCCTCGGCCAGCGCGCGCTCCGCATCTGTGCACCGGCCCCCGCCGATCACCGAGACGTACACGGGATCCATGTCGCTAGGATAGCACCGCGTTGAGAAGCCGCAGGGCCAACTCCTTGTCCAGAGGCTCGTTCCAGTTGCCACACTTCGGTGACTGGATGCATGAGGGGCAGCCGCATTCGCACGGACAATCGCGCACCAGGTCACGGGCGTCGCGGGCCCATTCGGTGAAACGCTCGAACCCCTGGCGGGATATGCCGACGCCCCCGGCGTGGCCGTCGTAGACGAAGATGGTGGGTTCCTCGGTCTGACCGTGGAGCGGGGTCGAGAGCCCGCCGATATCCCAGCGGTCGCACATCGCGTAGAGCGGCAGCAAGGCGATGAGGGCATGCTCCACCGCGTGGATCCCTCCGGGGAGACGGACCAGGTCGCTCTCTCCGGACAGGAGGGTCGCCGGGATGGTGAACCACATCGCCTCCGTGCTGAACTCCTGCGTCGGCATGTCGAGCTCCTCGGTGCCCAGCACCTCGTCACTGCCCAGGCGCTTCTTCTGGAAGGCCACCACTCGGCTGCTCACCACGATCTCGCCGAGATGGAGAGTCAGCGGCCCTTGCCCGATCCGGAGAGTCTCGCTCACGATGCGGGTATCGGTCTCTCTCCGCGCGAGAGTGTGGTAGGTGTCCCAGAACGGGCGCACGAAGGCGACATGCCCGTCCAGATCCAACTCCGTCACCAGGTACGAGTCGCCCATATGCAGGTAGACGGCGCCCGGGTGGAGGGTGGAGAAGGCCGTCTCCGCGCCCTCGGTGCCGACGATGTCGCCGGTGTCTTCCTCTACGATGGTGAACTGCTGGCCGGCGGTGGAGCGAAGACCGATCTTGGCCGCGGGGAACCCGGTCTCGCGGCAGAACCAGGTGTCGTTCCTGTGGCGCAGGAGTCCCTCGGTCGTTCCTCGCTCGAGGTTGTCGGGGAGGCGGGGTCCGAAGAAACGCGCATCGTCGGCCATGAGGGGTCCCTCGTACGCGGCGGCGGCCAAGTGGCGTATGTGTATGAAAGGGTTGGCGAAGTCGATCGTCGCCGCCTCGACCTCCCGGCCGAGGAGCTCGTCCGGGTGCTTGACGAAGAACTGCTCGAGCGCATCGTTGCCGGCGACGAAGACTCCCAGGCTGTGGCCCTTCCCCCGGCCGGCCCGACCCCATTGCTGCCAGAGGCTGGCCATGGTCCCGGGATAGCCCACCGTCAACGCTGCGTCGAGGGCGCCGATGTCGATGCCGAGCTCCAGGGCGCTGGTGCTGACGACCGCCAACAGCTTGCCGCTGAAGAGCATGGTCTCGATGCCGCGCCGCTGCTCGGGCGTGTATCCCGCCCGATACGGGGAGAGACGGTCCGCGAGATGCGGGTCGGACTGCTTCAGCAGGTCGACCGTCTGCTGATAGATCAGCTCGGCGCTCCGGCGGGACTTGGTGAAACAGATCGAACGCACGTCGTTCCGCATGAGTTCGGCCAGCAGCCCCGCGGCCTCGCCGTGGGTGCTTCGTCTGAGGTTCAGTTCCTCCTGGACCAGCGGAGGTTCCCAGAAGACGATCTTCCGGGCGCCGACCGGTGCCCCGTCGCCGCTGATATGGGTCACTTCCAGCCCGGTGAGGTGCTCGGCGTGCTCGCGGGCGTTGCGGATGGTCGCGGAGGCCAGGATGAATCGCGGCTCGGCTCCATAGAAAGAAGCGACCCGGCGCAGCCGACGGAGGACGTTGGCCACGTTGCTGCCGAACACCCCACGATAGGTGTGGGCCTCGTCGATGACGACGTACTTGAGGTTGAAGAGGAAGTCGTCCCAGCGCTCGTGGCGGGGAAGGAGGCTCAAGTGCACCATGTCGGGATTGGTAAGGAGCACGCGGGCCTTCTGCCTGGCGGCGTAGCGGGCGGCCGAAGGCGTGTCGCCGTCGTAGGCCGCGACTTCCACCTGTTTCCCCGCGAGCAGCCGGATGCGCCGCAGCTGGTCTTGAGCAAGGGCCTTGGTCGGGTAGAAGTAGATCGCTCGCGCATGAGGGTCACGCAGCAATCCGTCGAGGACGGGGAGGTTGAAACACAGGCTCTTGCCGGAGGCGGTGCCGGTGGTGACCATGAAATGCGCGTCGTCGCGGGAGGCCTCCCAGCACTCCGCTTGGTGGGTCCAGAGCCGGGTGATCCCCTGGGCGGCCAGTGCGTCGACGAGCTGCAGGTGGAGATCGGCGGGAAGCGACGCCGGCTTCCCCGGCCGGCCGGGAAGGACCGTCTCGGCCTCCACCTGAACGAAGCGGTCGGGAGTGAGAAGTTCGAACAACTCCGGCTTCACGCGGACCCGCCTGGATGAGATGACGCCCACCGGCTCCTCCTGCCTTCTCGCATCTGCCACTTCCGGGGGTCGAGCCTAGCGATGACGACCCCCGGGAGCCATGCGACCAAAGGTGTAGATAGGTCGAAGGAGGAACTCGGTCCTAGTGTAGCGACCTGCGACCGGATGTGCTCGGGGGCACGGCGTCTATCCGCCGCCGCTTCGCAGGGTGATCTCGACGATCTGGGGTCTCGCGAAGAAGCGGATAGGCAGGATGATCGAGGACCCGACACCGTTGGACACGATGACCGTGGTGGCGTCGGTCTCGACCAGTCCCGAGCGGTATTTCTGGCCGTAGTCGGAGGGGAGATAGGGCGCCCACAGACCGAAGAAAGTGATCTGGCCGCCATGGGTGTGTCCAGAGAGCACGAGGTCGACTGCGCCGGCAGGCAGTTCTTCGGCGAAATCGGGATTGTGGGAGATGAGGAGGATGAAATCTCCTTCCTCGGTCCCTTCCAACGTCGGCGCGAGCCGGGGCACGTCGACCTGGTAGTCGCTCACCCCGCCGATCCGGAGGCGAGAACCATCCTTCTCCACCCAGACAGCCTCGTCCCGGAGCAGAGTGATGCCTGCCCCTTCGATGGCCCGGATGGCAGGTGCGGGGCCGCCGCTGCCGTCTTCGTAGTCACCATAGTCGTGGTTGCCGAGGACGGCGAATCGTCCCAGAGGAGCCTCCAGACGGGCCAACTCCCGAAAACAGGAAGCCTGATATTTCGAGTCGACATAGACGTAATCGCCGCCCAGGACGACCATATCCGGCTCCAGCGCGTTGATCCGATCGACGAGCCGGCCCACTCGCTCTTCGGAGAAGAACCATCCCCGATGGATGTCGGTCAGCAGCACGATCCGGGTCCCGTCGAAGGCCGCCGGTACGTCGGGGTCTGCGATGGTGAGCTGCTTCGTCTCGACTCGGAAGGGCTCGACGAACGAGTAGGTGACGAACGCCGCCAAGACGACGAAGACGGCGAACGCCCAGATCCACCAGGTCGTGCGCCGCCTTCGCGTGGTTCGTCTCATCGTTCGGACTCGTCCGGGCCCAGCGCGCCCGCCGCCATCCTTTCCTACCGCTTGACTCGGATGAGGTCGCGCTCGACCAAGAGCTCGGCGATCTGGACCGCGTTCAGGGCCGCACCTTTGCGCAGGTTGTCGGCCACGACCCACAGGTTCAGACCGTTCTCAACGGTCGGGTCCTGCCTGACGCGCCCGACGTAGGTATCGTCCTTGCCCGAAGCGTCTATCTGCATGGGGTAGACCTTGTTCGCGGGGTCGTCGACCACGGTGATCCCCGGGGCGTCCGCGAGGAGCGCACGCGCCTGGTCGGGGCTGAGCGGCCGGGCAAACTCGAGGTTGACCGACTCCGAATGACCGTTGAACACGGGCACGCGGACACAGGTGGCCGTCACGGCGATACTGTCGTCGCCCATGATCTTCTTGGTCTCGTCCACCATCTTGTGTTCCTCTTTGGTGTAAGCGTCGTCGAGGAACACGTCGATGTGGGGGAGGCAGTTGAACGCGATCTGATGAGGATAGACGGCGATCTCGGGGTCTTGACCGTCGAGGATCTGCCCGCTCTGCAGGGTGAGTTCGTTGATGGCCTTGGCGCCCGTGCCCGACACCGCCTGATAGGTGGAGACGACCACCCGGGTGATCTGCGCGGCATCGTGCAACGGCTTCATGACCACCACCATCTGGATGGTGGAGCAGTTGGGGTTGGCGATGATCCCCTTGTGCCAGTCGACGTCGTCCGGGTTGACCTCGGGGACGACCAAGGGGACAGCGGGATCCATGCGCCATGCCGAGGAGTTGTCGACGACCACGCACCCCGCGTCCCGCGCTATCGGTGCGTACTGCTGGGAGGTGCCGCCTCCGGCCGAGAAGAGGGCCAGATCGACATCCTTGAAACTATCGGCGGTGAGTTCCTGGCAGATGACCTCTTGTCCACAGTAATCGAGGCACATGCCTGCGGACTTCGCGGTGGCGAGCGCGACCAACTGTTTGACGGGAAAGCCCCGCTCGGCCAGGATGCTCCGCATCGCTCTTCCCACGGCGCCTGTGGCGCCTACGACCGCTACCCGATATTCCTTGCTCACGGCTCCTCCTTGCCCTCCAGACAGCCCGTCGATTCTAACATCGAAGGCCGAAAGCGGTGGATTACGGCCGGCGGTCCTGCTTGCTCACGCTACGCTGGCGCACACACGTGCGATCCTTCGGGAGGGGAGACATGCAAGAACGCGAAGCCAAGACCTTCAGTCGCCGCGAGTTCCTCAAGATAGCCGGGCTCGCCGGGGCGACCGTCGGCGTCGGTACGGGACTCGGCGGGCTTTTGGCGGCCTGCGGAGACGAGGGGACGACCACCACGACGGCGGCGGGCGGCGGGGAGACCACATCCACGGCTGCCGGCGACACCTCGACGACCGCGGCAGCGGGTGTGGAGGCCGGCGACGAGGTCAAGTGTGGGTACGTCCTGCCGATCACCGGGGGCATGGCCGCGTTTGGCGCGGCCGCTTCGTGGGAGATCGACTACTTCAACAAGAACGTCTGGAAAGACGGCATGGTCCTCGGCGACGGCAAGATGCACAAGATCACCGTGCTCGTCGAGGACATGCAGTCCGATTCGAACCGTGCCGCCATGGTGGCCGCCGACCTGATCACCAACGCGGAAGTGAACCTGATCGGCGGAAGCGCCAGCGCGGCGAACGTGGTGCCGGTGCGTGACACGGCCGAGGCCCTGGGGTGTCCGTGCATCACGTACGACTGTCCCGGCGACGCTTGGAACGCCGACCAGCCCGAGGGCGGGTTCCAGTGGTGCTGGCACACCTGGTTCGTCTTCAAGGACGTGGTCACCAACTTCTTGGGCATCTGGGAGCAGGTCGAGACCAACAAGCTCATCGGCGGCCTCTTCCCGAACGACGCGGACGGCCTGGCCTTCGCCAACGGCATGCCGCCGGCGTTCGAGGCGGCCGGCTACGGGTACGTGGATCCCGGTCGCTTCACTCCCGCCACCGAGGATTACTCGTCGATCATCTCCCAGTTCAAGAAGGAAGGCGTGGAGATAATCGTCGGCGCCTGTTCGCCGCCCGACTTCTCGAACTTCTGGAAGCAGTCGGTACAGCAGGGCTTCAAGCCCAAGGTCTCGACCCAGCCCAAGGCTCTACTCTTCCCCGACGGGGTCGAGGCTCTCGGTGACCTGGGCGTGGGCCAGACCGTCGAGACCTGGTTCCATCCCAAGTTCCCGTTCACGAGCGAGATCACCGGTCTGACCTCTCAGCAGGTCGCGGACCAGTTCTCGGCTGACAACGAGCGGCAGTGGACCCAGCCGGTGTGCTTCTTCGGACAATTCGAGGTGTGGACCGACATCCTTCTCCGCTGCACCGACCCGACCGACAAGATGGCCATCATCGAGGCCACGAAGAGCACCAAGCTGATGACGGTGGGCGGACTGGTGGACTGGAGCGTCAACCCCGAACCGTATTCCGGCTGGTGGAACTTCTCGCGGAAGCCGATCACCGCCGGCCAGTGGGTGAAGGGCAAGGGGCAGTACAAGTACGACGTGGAGATCGTCTCCAGTGTCACCGATCCCGACATCCCGAAGACGGCCGACCCGATCCTCATCCCGTACACCTACTAGAACGGAAGGATCGTCAATCTCGGCCGCCTGTGCGGAGGGTGTGCGTACGACAACCGTGCTTCGAGCGGCGCCCCCGGAAGGGGGCGCCGCTGTCGTAGTCTCAGAGAACGGCTCGCAGCACCTGTCCGATCGCCGCTGCATCGTACGGGCGCCGGATCGCTCCCGCGAACCCATGCTGCTGATGACCACGGATCTCCGCGTCTCCGCAGACCACGATGGGCGATAAGAGACCAGCCGCACGGAGGGTGGCCTTCTGATCCATGCCGGTCGAGCGGTCTGCGGAGAGAAGTTCCACGATCGCGAGGACGAAAGGCCGACCGACCGCGTCCGCACCCGCTATGGCCGCCGTGGCCTCGTCGACGGAGCCGTGTTGGACCGGCTCGTAGCCGAGACTGCAGACGATACCGGCCAACTCAGCTCCCCTGGCGCGATCGGCATCGATCACGAGCACTCTGCCGGCTCGCGATGCAGGTACGTCTTCGGCGGGGGGCGGGCAGTAGTCGGCGGACGCCGAGGCCAAGCGGCGTTCGAGTCGAGCCAAGCGTCTCTCCAGAGTGAGGTCCTCCGCCATGACCAGGGTGGTGGAGGCATCTCCCACAACATCGCGGAACGGTGCCGTCACCAGGCGGACCTCCACGTCCTCTCCATCTCTTCTCACCAGAGTGACGGAGTCCGGCGCGGGATCGGGGCTGTCGGCGGCGGAACACTCGTCGGCAGCGCAGCGGTCGTCGGCGATCGAAAAGGGAGGAGGCGCATCGAGTACTTCCGAGGCCTGCCACCCCATGAGCCTCTCGGCCGCCCGGTTCCACATGGTGACCCGCCCTTCCGAGTCGAGGGCCCACGTGGCCAGAGGGGCGGCGGTGATGAAAGCCTCGAGATTGGCGACCGCGTCGCCTCTCGACCGTTCGGCCAGGATCCGGGATACGGCGTTGCTGGCCGTGGCGCCAAGGCTGGACAGCCCGGCGCGGAGGCTGGGAGGGATCTCCGGGTAGGCCGCCGTCCCCGCTGCCAACACAGCGACCACCTGGCCGCGGTGGAGTACCGGCACGACAGCGATGGCCCGGGGCCCGCCGGGAGTGTCGGTGAGGCGGGCGGTCGCTTCGGGCGGCACCGCCCGACCCTTTTCAGCCCACTCCCGGATCAAGTCTTCGAGTACGTTCAGGCTCTCCGGCGTCAGTCCGCGCTCCAAGACGAGGGACGAAGCCGGTGGGGATCCCTCGGTCATGAACACGCAGCCGCGATCTATGCCCTCGACCAGTAGAGCCGCCTCGAGTGTCTGACGCAGCGCCTTCGAGACATTCTGGGTGGAGGCCAGACCGGACCGAAGGTCGTTGTCGATGGCGGCGACGCTCTCGGCCCGCTTCTCCTCGGTGATGTCCTCGACCACCTCGATGAAGCCTGTAGGCTGGTTGTCGGGGCCTTGTACCGGGTGGGCGCGGACCCGGGCCGCGAAGCGTGTGCCGTCGTCCCGCACCCCGACCGTCTCGGCTTCGTGGGCTTCGCCCGTGGCGAGTGCGAGGCGTCCGGGGCAGTGAGGGCACGGTTCGTCGCGCTTCTCGAACTCTCGGTAGCACTTCTTTCCGAGGAGTTCGACCATCGGTTTGCCGTAGAGTCTTTCGTTGGGGCGGTTGACCATCACCAAGTCGAAATCCGCCGAGATGAGGTTCATCCCTGGTTCGAGATCGGGGGCGATGGGTTCGAAGTCCTGCTTGTCAACGTCCACGATGCGCGACTCCTCGTCGGGCGTCTCCGTAGGCCGTCCGGACTCTCTACGCGTGCCGCCGGACGGCCATGACCAGCCTGTCGTCGCCGGGCAATGTCTCGTCGTGATACTCGCCGGCGACGGAGCACACGACACGGGCGACCTGTTCGGGTTCTCCGTCCGCCGAGCGGCGTGCAGCACCGATGATACCCTCAAGCCCGAAGACGGTGCCATCGCGGCGGGAATCCGAGACCCCATCGGTATAGATGAGCAGGGTGTCGTCGTCGGCCAGGAGGTCGTCAGCCTCCTCGAAACGGAGACCGGCGAACACGCCGAGGGGCGGGTTGGGCGGTGCGCTCGTCTCCACGCCTCTCCCTGAGCCCAGGCGGAGAGGGGAGGGATGGCCGGCAAGGCAGGTGGTCATGCGTCCCGAGCCCGGATCGATCAGGCATGCCGCGGCCGTGACGAAGCGGCCCGAGGGCAACAGATGCCGGAGTGACTCGTTCGCGGCGCTCATGAAGGACGCGGGGTCCGGCGTGACGCTGGCGTGGGCGTCGAGAGCGTGACGAGCCCGGGCGGCGATGCCGGCGGATTCGACCCCTTTCCCGGATACATCGCCGACCATGATCAAGACCCCCGCATGGCCGAGGTCGAGAACGTCGTAGAAGTCCCCGCCCAGTCGGGCGAGTTCGCTGGCCGAGGAAAAGCTGACCCCGATCCGCAGTCTCGAGATGGGCGGCGGCGTGGCGGGCAGCAGGGCGGTCTGTACCAGGTCGAGAAGCGCCTGCTCCCGCTCGTGGGACCTATGGCGCCAGAGGACGTCGCCCGCCAGGCTGCAGGCCGCCTCCACCACCTCGGCGGTTCCAGCGAAGGCATCCCTGCGGACGTCCGCAAGATGGAGGGAGCCGACCACCCGGCCGTCGGCGCGCAACGGAAAGATCCCGAGCGATTCGAAACCTTCGCGGATACAGGCGCCTCTCAGCGGGCCGAGGAGCTCCGGGTCGAAATCGTCGAGAAGCGAGCCCAGACGTCCCCAGACGAACGAACCGGCTTCAGTGTAGAAAGGTAGGTCGGGATCGGTAGCGTTCGAGGCTACCCGTCCGCACAAACAGTCCGTGTCGCCGACTACCGTCTCGTCTTTGAGGAACGTCTCCGTCCCTCCCACGGCGGCGCACCCCGCCAGCCACGGTGCGCTGTCTAGACCGTGCGGCTGCCCGGCAGTCTCCAACAGACGGAGCATGGCCGAACCGCAGGTGGTGAGACCGCGCGCCCATTCGACGAGCATGTCGGCGGCCTGTTGGAACGAGGCCGTACCGTTCAGTCGCTCGATGATGGTGGTGAGTTCGCGGAGGGTGTTCATGGATGAGATTGTAACTACTCCGGGCGAAAGCGCCACACCGCGACGCCGAAGAGCACCACGATCCAGATCCACACGAACCCCAAAGGACCAAGGACGTCGACGACCCCCCAGTCTTTAAGGATGATCCCGTGGAGGGAATCCATGACCCAGGCCGTGGGCAAGAAATGGGCGACCCGGGAGAAGGTGGCGCTGGTTATCTCCAGCGGGAACCAGGCCCCGGCCAGGGCCGCCAGAAGCTGAGCCGAGATGACGGTGGTTGCGATCACCGCCTGTTCCGAACGGAAGACCGATGAGATGAGCAGACCGGCCGAGGCCGCGAACAGCGACAGCGTCACCATCACCATCAGCAGGGCCAGGGGGCTCTGAAAGTAGTCCACGCCGAACGCGAACCGCCCGAGCAGGACGAGGAACAACTGCTGCAGGAAGGTGATGGCCAGCATCGCGAGGACCTTGCCTCCGACTATCTGCGAGCCTCGAACCCCGGTCGTCGTGAGCCGGCGCAGCAGCCCCTGGCGCCTCTCCCAGGCGAGTCCGGTGGCCACCGTCAGGAGACTGAACAGTACCCAGTTGACGAGCGCTCCCGTGGAGGCCTGGTCGAAGCCCCCGGCGGTCACCGCCACGGCGGCTCCCGAACCGCCGGTCGTCAGTCCGACGACCGGCGAAGCCAGGGCGGTGGCCGCGAGGCTATCGGCCGAAGCCAGCAAGGCGTCGTCGACCGCCGCACCGGATACCGTGGCGACCTTGGTCGCCGCGGTCCGCGCCACCAGAAGGCGGACGTTGGTCTGGCCGACGACGGCCTGGATGGCCTGATAGACCGACTGAGCCCCGCTCGAGGTCTCGAGGCGGATGAAGGGGAGCGTGACGACTTCGCCCGCACTGCGCGCGGCCTGCTCCACCTCGGCCCCGTATCCCTCGGGGATGATTATGCCGGCCGCTACTCGCTCCTCTTGCACCGCCGCGTCGATCTCGTCCGCGGCCATGGGTTCGAGCTCGAGCAGAGGCGAGGACTCGAGTCCGTCGATCAACTTCTGTGCGACCGGAGTGCCGTCCTCGTCGACGACGGCCAGAGGGAGCCGGGCCGCGCTCTCGTCCCCTCCGCCGAAGAGCAGACCCAAGAACAACGTGAACACGACCGGGAGCACGATGGTGAAGAGGGCGGCGAGCTTGTCGCGGCGGGTCTGCAAGAGTTCCTTGCCGGCGATGTGCCATACCTTGTTCACGCGTAGCGTCTCCGGAAGAAGAAGGTCGCCACGGCGAACAAGACTACGGTGAATCCCAGAGAAGCGGCCGCGGGCAGAGCGATGCTGCCCCACGAGCCGCCGAACAGCAGACGGTCCCAACCTTCGATGAGCCAGCCGTTCGGAGTCAACCGGCGCACGAGCGCGAACGTACCTCCGATGTTCGTGGAACCGACGAAGTTGCCTCCCAACAATCCGAGGAACACGAAGACGGCGGCGCTCACCGCGCCGGCCTGGGCGGGAGTCCGGGCGAACGACACCATCATCAACCCCAAGGCGCTCGCCGTGAGGGCCGTGCACAGGGTTAGGGCGATGACCGGTCCCAACTCGCCCCACTGGGCGCCCAGCAGGAGCCAGCCCGCCAGCAAGAGGAGCACGGCCTGGATGAGCACCACCAGGAACACCGAGATGTACTTGCCTCCCAGTATGACGCTGCGGCTCGTGGGAGTCGTGAACAGGCGGGGGAGCGTACCCTCGCGGTGCTCGTCGATGATGGTGCGGGCCGGCGTCGAGGCCCCGAAGAGCATGAAGAAGATCATCATGCCCACGAGCACCTGACTGGCCACGTTGGGATCCTTCCGATCTTCGGCACCGGCTACCACCGGCGAGCGGGTGTCCAGGTCGATCGTCGGGCGGGCCTGGGCGAGCGATGCAAACTCCGCGGCCGCCGAACCGGCCAGATCACCCAGGGTCCCGGGATCGGTGATGCCGACCGACGAGGCCAGCCCGATCGAGGTAGTCGCCGCCGCATAGGCACCGTTGAGACTCTGGATCACCGACTGAACGACGGAAGTGACGATCGCGGGGCCGATATTGAGGGCTGGGTCTTTGTAGATCTCCACCTCGAGCGGGACGGTCGGCTGTCCCTCCGCGCCCATCAATGCCTCGCTGAGCCCGACCGGGATGATGACCGCCACCGCCGCGTCACCGGAGTCGACGGCCCGCCGAGCCGCCTCGGGGGTATCGATGCGAGTCACAGAGACAAGGTCGGCGAGCGCCGGGCTCATCAACGCCTCGACGAACGCCGCTCCGGCTACGTCCTCGGAGCCGGCTGTTCCGACGGGGCCGCTCGCATCGCCGCTCACTTCCGCTTGGTCGGCGGAGTCCTGGTCGACCAAGATGGTCTTGACCGCGGCCACCGTGAAGGTGTCTCCCGAGCCGAACGCGGCGCCCAGGGCTGTGGCCAGCAAGAGCGGGGCGACCAGCATCATGGCCAGTCCGGCGATGTTGCGATAGGCGTGCCGGAAGTCCTTCCAGGCGATGGTCAGTGCCCGCATCGTCTACTCCGCGGCGCCGTCTTCAGTCCCGGAGGGCTCGACCGGTCAGATGGAGGAAGACCGCTTCGAGATTGGGTTCGGCCAGGTTGACCTCGGTGATCCTGGCCCCGTGCGCTCGGGCATCCTCGAACAACGAGGGGATCAGGGTGTTCGCGTCGTCGACCAACAACCACAGGCGACCGTCATCGGGTTCGGAGACCGAGGTGACTCCAGAAAGAGCACGCCACGCCTCCGCAAGGATGTCCGTCGCGCGGTCGAGCGTCAACTCGATCCGGGTCTGTTCGCCGACCATCTTGACGAGATCGTCCTGAGTGCCGACCGCGATCATGGAGCCCTTGTCCATGATGCCGATGCGGTCGGAGAGCTCCTGGGCCTCCTCCATGTAGTGGGTCGTGTAGAGGACGGTGACCCCAGCGTCGTTGAACTCCTTCACCCCGTCGAGGATGGCCCTCCGACTCTGCGGGTCGATACCCACCGTGGGCTCGTCCAGATAGAGGAAGCGGGGCTCGTGCAGCAGTGCCGCGCCGATGTTCACCCGACGCTTCATCCCGCCGGAATACTTCTCGAGCCGGTCTCTCTGACGGTCGGTAAGCCCGATGAGATCCAACACTTCGTCGACCCGCTTGATGAGCTTGGACCCGCTCAGGCCATACATCCGGCCCCAGAACATCAGGTTCTCGCGGCCGCTCAGATCCTCGTAGAGCGCGATGTCCTGAGGCACCACCCCGATGAGCGGCTTGACCTTGTCGGCTTCGCGCAAGACGGATAAGCCACCCACCCGAGCATCACCCGCATCCGGCTTGAGAAGGCACGAGAGCATGGAGATGGCAGTGGTCTTGCCGGCGCCGTTCGGGCCCAGAAGACTGAAGATCTCCCCCTCTGCGATACTGAAGGAGATACCGTCGACCGCTACCGGGCCCTTCGGTGGGTCGAACTGCTTGCGGAGTCCCTCGACGACGATCGCGTCCATCTTCGTCCGTCTCCTGTCGTGTCCTGCGGTCTTTCCATACTACCGGAAATGTCCCCAGCGTCGGACGGACGAAAAGGGCGACGAGTGATCCGGACAGGTCACTCGTCTGGAGCGGATCCTAGTGGGAGCAGCCTCCGCCTCCGCCCCCGCAGGTCTGCTGGAGCGTCATCTGCTGGAGACGTCCCGCGAGAGCGGCTTCGACCGCCTCCTTGACCAGGGGCGACACCGGATCGTACAGGACGTCGATATCGAACTCCGCGAAGTGAGCGAGGGGCCTTCCGCCGATGCCTCCGACCACGATCTCGGTGACTCCGACCGAAGCGAGTCTTTCCACGGGACCGAGACAGCCGCCCTCGGTGTGCGGCGGGCTGGCGACGACCTCGACCGACGTCACCGCGTCACCTTCGATGGTGACGATGGTGTGGCAGTCACAGTGGCCGAAATGGCCCGAGCGCGAGGCTTCGAGACCGCCGGGTCGATCGGACGGTACCGCGATCACTCGTTTGGTGGGTGCGTCTTTGTCTGGCACTTGGTGGGCTCCTCTCCGAGACGGGCAGAACGCCGAACGGCGACTAGATGCAAAATGCACGGGTATGTTAGGGCTCAGCGTCCCGAGCGTCAAGCGACCCGCCGGTTCTGTTAACATTCTCTCCACTCGACCCCGAAGCTATGGGTAGGATGGTGACATGATCCTTCCGAGTCGTCGATCAGCCGTGCCGGCCATAGGCGCCGGCGTCTTGATACTGGTGGCGATCGCCTCTTTTCTGGTCTTCAATCTGAGCATGTCCAGCGGGATATCCCCCTCGGACGTGCCGGTCGTCCAACTCGGCGAGGTCGCCGGGGGTAGCGACGGGGCCACCCAAGCGAGCGGCGCCGGAGCCGGAACAGATCGGTCCGGGGATTCTACCGCTACACCCTCCACGACCGACGGGAGCACTCCGACGTCAGCCGAGGGGTCGACCGACGGGGCGACGAGTCAGGAGACGACCACCTCCTCTTCCGTTCACATGGGATCCGGAGCCGGTTCATCGACCGCGAGCACGCTTCGCCAGACCGTCGCCGGAGACGTGCGGGTGGAAGAGGGCCACGGCATGGGGCAGGGCTCCGGCAAGGGATCGACCGGGACGACAGACGTGGAGGATTGAGCCGGAGATGCGTCTGTTATTGATAGAAGACGAGGAGAGGGTCGCATCCTTCATCGCCAAGGGCCTCGAAGGGGCGGGGTACGTGACCGAGGTAGCCGGCACCGGGAAGCAGGCCCTGGAGCATCTGCAGACCGGTGGACCGGTCGACCTGATCCTGCTCGACGTCGGACTGCCCGACATGGATGGGTTCGCGGTGCTGGCGGAAGTTCGCAAGTCCGACCAGGCCACACCGATCATCATGCTGACCGCGCGAGGCGATGTCGCTTCACGGGTGCAGGGTCTGGACTTGGGTGCCGACGACTATCTGCCCAAGCCTTTCGATTTCGACGAGTTGGTGGCTCGGATCCGGGCTCAGTTGCGGCACGCACAGCAGCCGCACGCGGCGGTGCTGCAGACCGGCGACCTGACGCTCGATCTCAAGACTCGGAGGGCCACGCGCCATGATCGGGTCGTGGATCTGACCTCCAGGGAGTTCGCTCTGCTCGAATTCCTGATGCGACACGACGGCCAGGTCCTCAGCCGCTCGCAGATCCTAGGCAGCGTCTGGGGCTATGGGTTCGATCCGCAGAGTAACGTGGTCGACGTGTACATAGGCTACCTGCGCGGCAAGATCGACCTTCCCGGCGAGGAGACCGTCATCGAGACGGTCCGCGGCGGCGGATATCGGTTACGTCCGCCCGAACCCTCCTCGGCTTGAGGCTGCGTCTAACCCTGTGGTTCGTCTTCGCGGTGGTGGTGATCGTCGTCGCGGGGGCGGTCGGAATCTACGTGGTCCTGTCGCAGCAGTTGCGTGGTGATCTCGACTCCCGACTGGTCCAACAGATCACCCGCTACGAACAGGCGGTGTCTGACGCGGGTGACGAGTCGGCTCTGATCGCTCTCACTCAGGACTATCTAGCCGGTTCGCGCTCCGACCCGCTGCGGCGGGAGGGGCTCGTCTTCTCGCTCCAGACCGCCGGAGGCTCGATCATCTCCAATTCGGAGAGCGTCCGCCCCGAATCCCTCGATCAGAGCAGGGAGCTCCTTGCCTCGGGTCTGCAGTTCGTGGTGGACGCCGATCTGGACGAGCACTCGTATCGGGTCGTCGGCACGCCGGTCCGTATCAGCGGTGAGCAGATCGGCGCGGTGGAGATCGCCGGGTCGCTCGCTGAGATCGAGGACGCCTTGAGTCGCCTTCTTCTCCTCCTGGCGGTCGGGGGGGCCCTGGGTTGTGCCGCCATGGGGCTGGGCTCCTGGTTCCTGCTCGGTGGGGCCCTCGACCCGGTGCGACGGATCACCCGGACGGCCGCCGCCATCTCCCGGGAAGACCTCTCCAAGAGGATCGAATACAAGGGACGCAGCGACGAGATCGGCGAGCTTGCGCAGACCATGGACGCCATGCTGGACCGGATACAGGCGGCTTTCGTCGCCCAGGAGCAGTTCATCTCCGACGTCTCGCACGAGTTGCGCACGCCGCTCACCATCGTCAAGGGACACCTGCAGGTCCTCGACAGGGAGGACGAGCCCAGCCCGGAACTCGTGAAGCAGGAGCATGGCCTGGTCATCGATGAACTCGACCGCATGAACCGGCTGGTGACGGACCTGCTCACACTGGCTCGGGCCACCCGGGTCGATTTTCTCAAGAGGGAGCCGATAGACGCCGATCTGTTCCTCGACTCCCTTGCCGCTCAGGGACCGCATCTCGGCGATCGGGCATGGAAGATCGATTCATTGCCGGGAGGTTCGATCGAGGTCGACCAGGACCGACTCACGCAGGTGTTCCTCAATCTCATGCAGAACGCGGTCGCCCACACCGGCCTGGGTGAGACCATCGCGCTCGGAGGCCGTAGAGAGCCATCGGGACGGGTGGTCCTCTGGGTGCGTGACGAAGGCGAGGGGATGGAGGAAGAGGTTCGCACACACCTCTTCGAACGGTTCTATCGAGGCAAGGGCGACGCCGGAGGCGGTCGGGCCGGCCTCGGGCTGGCGATCGTGAGAGCGCTGGTCGAAGCTCACGGGGGCAACGTCATCGTGGAGAGCGCCCCCGGAGAAGGCGCCAGATTCTCGGTCGCGCTCCCGAATCGACAGATAAGAGAGTTCTCATCTTCGCTTTAGTGTCTTCTCATGTTCCGCGCGTAGATTGGAGATCGTGGAAGCGATTTCCACGGTACGAAGATCTACGGACGACATGTTGAAGGAGGTCGTTTGATGCGAAAACGTAAGACTCTGATCATCCTCGGTGCGGCTGCGGTCCTCACCCTGGCGATCGCCGGCTCCTCGTTCGCCGTGGCCAGTGGGAACTCCCACGGGTACATGGGGGGGCAGTCCGGCGACACCGCGACCGTGAACGGCGATCAGTCGCGCGACCGGATCCAGGACCCCGCCAGTGAAGATTGTGACGGCACCTGTGATGCGGTCCTCGATGGGACTGGTACATGCGACGGTACGTGCGACGAACTCGGGCCTCATGGCGCCATCGGCCAGGATGCCGGATCGGATGACATGGGCCGGATGAGGGCGGGACAGCCTGACTCGGTGTCGGCCACGTCGGCCGCGGAGGCGGGCATCGACGCCGCCGGCAACGGTACGGCCACTCAGACGCGCGACCGGATCCAGGACAGCGAAGACTGCGACGGCACCTGCGACCCGGTCCAGACTCAGGACCGTCTGCAGGACCGCCTGCAGGACGGGGACTGCGACGGCACCTGTGACGGGACTGTCGCCGGCGAAGGCTACGGCTACGGTGCTCAGGACACGAACGAGGCGGGCGTCGGTCACGGCCCCGGCCCGGGCAGCGGCACCGCGAGCGGCGAATGTGACGGTTCCGGCCGGTAGATCACCGACCCGGTAGACCGCCAGTCTGGGTCTCCTCATGAGACAGACGGGCCGCAGACCCCCGAGGGTCTGCGGCCCGTTTCGTCTGAGGACCAGGGTGTCTCCGATGGGGCCCGGCTCTTCTGCCGGATCTCCCATGACCGGCGGTGGACTGCTAGCTGAAGACTTCCTCTCGGCTGGCCATGCCGTCGTGCATGTGGAAGGCCGCGTGGAGCGCCTTCACGGCGGTCTCCACAGATGACCGGCGGATCACGCAACTGATCTTTATGGAGCTGGTCGAGATCATCTCGAGGTTGATCCCGTTCTCTGCGAGGACTTCGAACATCTTCGCCGCGATGCCCGGGTAGGTCTTCATGCCCGCGCCGACCAGGGTGACCTTGGCCACCTCTTTGTCGACGTCGAACGACTTGAATCCCAACTCGGCCTGCAGACCGGCGAGCACCGAGGTCACCTTGGGCAGGTCGTCCTCGGCGACGGTGAACGAGATGTCGGCCGAGCCGCCCGCCGACACGTTCTGGATGATGACGTCGACGTTGACGTTCGTCTTGGCCAGGGTGGTGAAGACTTTCGCGGCCACCCCGATCTTGTCGGGCAGATCGTGGACGGTCACCTTCGCATCGTCGAGGGCGTACGTTACTCCGGAAACTATGGCTTGTTCCATGCCTCTGTCATCCTGTCCTATCAGTGTGCCGGGGGCGTCGGTGAAACTGGAGCGGACCCACAGGGGTACGTCGTATCGGCGGGCCACCTCGATGCTTCGCAGCATCATGACCTTGGCGCCGCCGGCCGTCAGTTCGAGCATCTCGTCGTTGGAGATGAAATCCAGCTTGCGGGCTTCGGGCACGATCCGGGGGTCGGTCGTATAGATGCCGTCCACATCGGTGAAGATCATGCAGGCCTCGGCGCCCAGAGCGGCCGCCAGAGCGACCGCGGTGGTGTCGGAGCCCCCTCGGCCCAGAGTGGTCACGTCCTGATCGGTGGAGACTCCCTGGAAACCCGCCACCAAGACGATCTTCTCCTCGTCGAGCGCCCGGCGGATACGGTGAGGCTTGATGTCCAGGATCTTGGCCTTGGTATGGACGGTGTCGGTGACGATGCCCGCCTGGGAGCCGGTCAGGGAGATCGCTTCGTAGCCGAGTTCGTGGATGGCCATCGCCAACAGGGCGGCGGAGATGCGCTCGCCGGTGGAGAGGAGCATGTCCATCTCACGGGCGGGAGGATTCTCGGAGATCTCTCTGGCCGCGGCGATGAGTTCGTCGGTCGTGTCCCCGCGCGCGGAGACCACGGCGACGACGGGATGTCCTTCTTTGCGAGCATCGACTATCCGGCTGGCGACCCGTTTGATGCAGGTGGCGTCAGCCACCGAGGAACCTCCGAATTTCATCACCACGATGTTGGTGCGTTCAGCCTTGCGCTCGGGGCCGCCGATGACGACGTACTGCGAGCCGGCCGCATCCTCCGCCGTGAGGGTCTCGTCGTGTTCGGGATGCTCTTGTTCCGTCACCTGAATCAGTGCTCCGGTTCGAGATTTGGCGAACAAGAGATTCTAGCATCGTCGAATCCCGCGGACGATGTCGGCGCCTTCGCTAGATCTCCCGCCGTCCCGTGAGCGCTCGTCCGAGCGTGACCTCATCCGCGTATTCCAGGTCACCTCCCATGGGGAGACCGGCCGCCGGCCGAGTGATACGCAGGGTGCTGGAGTCGACCAGAGAGCGGAGTTCCTCGGCGATGAACAGCGCGGTGGCTTCCCCCGCCATGTTCGGGTTGGTGGCCACGATGACCTCTCGGATCTCGCCGGACCGTACCCGCTCGAAGAGTTCAGCGAGCCGGAGCTTCGCCGGACCGACACCGTCGAGGGGCGAGAGGGCCCCACCCAGGACGTGATAGGAGCCGCGGTACTCGTGAGTCCGCTCGATGCTGATGATGTCGCCCGGTTCTTCGACCACACAGATGGTCGTCGCGTCACGTCTCGGGTCGAGGCACACGTCGCACAACTCCGCCTCGGTGAGGTTGAAACAGCGGGTGCAGAACCGGACTGTCTCCTTGACGTCGATGAGGGCTTGGGCCAGAGGAAGGGCGTCTTCGGGTGTGAGCTTGAGAAGATGGAAGGTCAGGCGCTGCGCCGTCTTCGGGCCCACCCCGGGGAGCTTGCTCAGTTCATCGATGAGTCTTTGGACGGTGGGACTGAACATGCCACGTCTGCCTTTATGGCCGTCGGCGGGACACTCGCCGGCCTACCGGGTCGTAATGAGATGGGTCCGGTCTCAGAAGGGCAGGCCGGGGATGTTGAGGCCGGATGTGATACCGCCGAGCTTCTTGTTGGCAAGCTCCTGCGCGGAGCGCAGGGCCTCGTTGGCGGCCGCCATGATCAGGTCTTCCAGCATCTCGGGGTCGTCGGGGTCGATCGCGGCCGGGTCGATCTTGATGCTCTTCATCTCGATGGCCCCGGTCACCTCCACGGTGACCATGCCGCCGCCGGCCGACGCCTCCACCACATCGTTGGCGAGATCCTCCTGCATCTTGGCCATATCGGCCTGCATCTTCTGGACCTGCTTCATCATCTTCTGGTAGTTAGGGTTCACTGGCGTCTCCTCGCCTCGTCTAGCGCGCGGGCCCGTCGTCCATGACCTGGGCGTCGAACTCCTGTTGCAGCACCCGTAGCAACTCGTCTCTGCTCAGGATTCTAGCATCTTCATTTTCGGCGGCTGCCTGAGGGGTGGAATCGGTGGCCACGCGGGCGCTCACCCGGAGGGTCTTGCCGGTGACCTCGCGAAGGGCGTCGCTGATGACCCTCGGATTGTCTCCGCGTGTCACCTGGTTGGCCTGGAATCCGTAGCCGGTAGGGAACTTGATCACGAGCTCCCCGCCCTCGAGACTCTCCGGCCGGCCCTCGCTGAGGACCGCGGCGAGCCCGGCCTGACGCTTCTTGACAGCTTCGAGGACGAGCGGCCACGCGCGACGGAGGTGGTCGACGTCGGGGGTGACGGTGGACGTCGGGGCGGCGGTTCCTTGCTCTTCGGTCGAGGGTTCGCGGCGCTTCCGCTCAGAGGTCGGGACATCCATCGGCTGCGAGGGCGGCTTCTCCTCCGGTTCCTCGGGGGTCGTCGCGGCGGACGCCGGGGAGTGCGGGGCTGGGGCAGCGGCTCCAGGTACGGGGTCGGTCGCGGCGGGCGCGGGCTCCGCAGCTGACAGCGTGCCCGACGGCGCCTTCGGGTCGGCCGGACTGGGTGCGACGGCGACGACGGCATTCGCCGCGGCTTCGGGCTGGTCGGATGCGGGTCGCGCCAATGCCGTCATCTTGATCAGGACGAGCTCCAACTCGAGCCGCGTGTCGGCGCCTTGACGGACCGCCCGCAGGGCTTCGCCGAGGAGATCTATGAAGGTGACGATCCGCGCGGTAGCGGCTCGGCTCGCCTGGCTCCTCAGGGTGTCGAGCTGCTCGTCGCTGAGGGCGATGCTGGACGGGGTCTCGGAGGTGTGTTTCACGACGTATACATCGCGCAGGTGCGCGAGAAGATCCTTCATGAACTGGTTGTAGTCGGTGCCTCCCTGGCTCAATCTCTCCACGAAAAGGAGGACCCCTTGGGTGTCGTATTCGTGCACTAGATCGACTATCTCGAAGAGCAGGTCGTGTCTGACCACTCCCAGGATGTCGAGCGTCTCCTCGAGCGATATCTTCCCGTCGGAGTAGGTGGCCAACTGGTCGAGGATGCCGATGGCATCTCGGAAGCTCCCTCCCGCTGCGCGGGCCACGACCGTGAGGGAGGTCTCGGCCACCTCGATCCCCTCCTTCTCGGCTATCGAGGCGAGGACGCTCACCACCTCGGCCAGCGAGGGGCGACGGAAGTCGAAGCGCTGACAACGGGAGAGGATGGTGGCCGGCACCTTGTGGGGTTCGGTGGTGGCAAGGACGAAGACGGCATGGGCCGGAGGTTCCTCCAGGGTCTTGAGGAGGGCGTTGAAGGCCTCTGGAGTGAGCATGTGGACCTCGTCCACGATGTACACCTTCATCCGGCCCTCTACCGGTGAGAAATGGACCTTGTCCCGCAGGTCGCGGATGTCATCGATGCCGCGGTTAGAGGCGGCGTCCATCTCCACCACATCGAGCGCGCTGCCGCGCCGGATCGCCGCGCAGTGGGAACAGGTGCCGTCCGGGGTCGCGGTCGCCTTGCCCTGTCCCGCGTCGCAGTTCAGAGCCATGGCCAAGATCTTCGCCGTCGAGGTCTTGCCCGTCCCGCGCGGACCGGTGAAAAGATACGCGTGACTGACGCGGTCGTGGGTGATGGCGTTGACGAGAGTCCGGGCCACGTGGTCCTGTCCGACGATCTCCTCGAAACGGGCCGGACGGTACTTGCGGTATAGGGAGACGGACATGCGCGCAGCGGCTCCTTGGTCGCCCTCGTCGAGTGGCGCGATTATATCAGCCGCCCCGGTCGATACCCTGTAGGCCGACCGGGAGTGATACCGGTCGCTTCAGAGGTTTGAGCCGCGTCGGTCCGGTGTATAGTGAGGGTGTGTTCGGGGGAAAGGACCGGGGGCAGGGATCGGTGGATGCCGCGACCTCGACAAGCCTTCTTTCGCTTCCGCAGGCCCTGAGCGGACTGCTCGACCTGGCCCTCGACCTGCGCTGGTCTACGGACCCTGATCTGGATGCTCTTTGGGAACGGGTCGACCCTGAGATCTGGGACCGGACGGGCAGGCCGTTCACCCTCCTTCAGAACACCTCCCATTCCCGCCTGGAAGCGCTCGCCTCTGACCGCACCTTCAAGAAGATGTTGAACGAGGCACTACGGGCGCACGCTGGGCGGCTCAGCCAGCGAAGCTGGTTCGAAGCGCACAGCGGCGGTTCGCTCGAGAGTGTGGCCTATTTCTGCATGGAGTTCGGCGTCGGGGAGACGGTGCCTATCTATGCAGGAGGATTGGGCATCCTGGCCGGAGACCATCTCAAGGCGTGCAGTGATCTGGGTGTACCGGTCGTGGGGGTCGGACTGCTCTATCAGAGAGGCTACTTCCGTCAGGCCCTGAGCGCGCTCGGGTCTCAAGTCGAGATATATCCGTTCAGCGACCCCGCCCAGATGCCGGTCCAACCTGCTCTGGACAAGGAAGGCGACCGGCTGACCGTATCCCTGGACCTGCCTCAGGGCGAGATCGTGCTCCGGGTGTGGGAGGCGCGGATAGGGCGGGTCCGGCTCTTCCTGCTCGACTCCAACCATCCGTTCAACAGCCCTGCCGATCGAGGTCTCGTGGGCGAGCTCTACGGGAGCGGCACCGAGACGAGGCTGCAGCAGGAGATCCTCCTGGGGGTCGGGGGATGGCGGCTTCTGGGCAGGCTTGGTCTCGACCCGGAGGTATGTCACATCAACGAGGGCCACGCGGCCTTCGCCGCGCTCGAAAGAGCCCGCAGCTTCATGAGCGATCGGTCGGTCGATTTCGGCCGGGCGTTGACGGCCACCAGGCCTGGGAACATCTTCACCACCCACACGCCGGTCGGCGCCGGTTTCGATCGTTTTCCCCCCGGTCTGATCACCCGCTATCTCGGGGACTACGCTTCCACCCTGGGACTATCCACCGAGCAGTTCCTGGCGTTGGGGAGGACGGGTGATGGAGATGGGTCCGAACCCTTCACGATGGCTCAACTCGCTCTCAACACCTGCGGCGCCGCCAACGGGGTCAGCCGGCTGCACGGCGAGGTCAGTCGCGGGCTGTTCTCCCGGTCGTTCCCCAACGTCCCGCTCGTGGAGGTCCCGGTCGGCCACGTGACCAACGGCGTGCACATGCCTTCGTGGCTTTCGGGGGACGCGAAACGTCTTTGGGAGGACCATTTCGGAGTGGGCTTCTGGCACGGGGACACCGGCACTCGCAAGCCGGAGAAGCCATTGACGGACGATGCGCTGTGGGGCTTCCGCTGCCGGGGTAGGGAGCGGCTCGTGCGCTCGGTGCGGCGCCGCGTCGCTCTGCGCCGCGGCGATCCGTGGCGCCCATATGGGGAGGGCGAGACCGAGGGGTCGTTGCTCGACGATTCGGCCCTCACGCTCGGCTTCGCCCGCCGTTTCACGGCCTACAAGCGGTGCACGCTCCTCCTGTCCGATCCGGACCGTCTGGCCCGGATACTGGGCTCCGACCAGCGACCGGTCCAGCTGGTCATCGCCGGCAAAGCCCATCCGTCCGACGACGAAGGCAAGGAGATGATCCACGCCTGGGCCGAGTTCACCCGGCGTCCGGACGTGCGGAGACGGACGGCCTTCCTCGTCGACTACGACATGACGATCGCGGCTCATCTCGTCCAGGGAGTCGACGTCTGGGTGAACAACCCACGCAGGCCCCTGGAGGCGAGTGGGACGAGCGGTATGAAAGTCCTCGCGAACGGCGGACTCAACCTGTCGGAGCTCGATGGCTGGTGGGCGGAAGCCTACTCGCCAGAGTACGGTTGGGCGATCGGCGAGGGATGCGACCTGCCCGACGGCCCCGAGCGCGACAGGGAGGAGGCTGAGCAGCTCTACCGGCTTCTGGAGGAGGAAGTCGTGCCCCTGTTCTACGATCGTGATGCCGACGGGTTGCCACGGGGCTGGATCGAGCGGGTCAGACAGAGCATGGAGCACCTGGTGCCGCGTTTCTCAGCCAGTCGGATGGTCGCCGAATACGTGTCGCGTCTCTACCTCCCGGGAGCCGAGGGCTACCGGCGGAGGGTGGCCGACGGTGCCGGGCCGGCCGGGCAGATCGAGTCGTGGAAGGAGGCGGTGGGTTCGCGCTGGGCCGACCTCGCTTTCGGCGCGGTGGACGTCCAGCAAGAAGGGGACAGCTTCGTGTTCGCTGTCGAAGTGTCCGCCGGCGACTTGGCGGGGGAACTTCGGTCCGGACGCGTACGGGTGGAGTTGTATGCCGATCCGGCCCCGGGGTCCGATCTCCCGATGCGGGAACCCTTGGAGTGCGACGGGGCTGTGGACGGTCGGCTGACCTTCAAGGGGAGCGTCCCCGCCACGAGGCCGGCCGGGGACTACACTCCGCGGATGCTGCCGGGTGACCCGTCCATCCTGGGCCTGCTCGAAATGCCCCTCGTCACGTGGGGGCCTCGTCCCTAAGACTCCTCATCCTGCGCTTGGCGCAGGAGCACATAATGGTCTTCGCGTATCGCTCCCGCCAGTCGCTCGACTTCCTCTTCGGGCAAGGCAAAATGACGGGCCGTGCGATAGAAGATCTCGATCGAGGTCTCGAACTCCTCGGGCACGACGTCGTCTGCCCCGAGTGCGTACAACGGCTGCACCTCGGAGATGAAACGAGTCCGGGCGATTATGTGCAGACCGGGGTTGAGTCGACGGAGTTGGACCACGACGCCGCGAGTGGCCGCGGGGTCGCCGATCACGACCGCCGCTGCGCGGGCGTTCTGGGCCCCCGCCTGCAGCAGGACTGCCTCATTCGTGGCGTCTCCGTAGCAGATCGGCTCGTGGCGGGCCGTCTCGGTGCGGACGGTCTGGGGGTTCATCTCGATCACCGAATATGGAAGATCGAATTCGCGCGCGGCTCGAGCGAGGTTCCTCCCGTTGATGCCGTACCCGACGATGAGAAGGTGACCGGTGAGTCCACGGCTCGCGGGTCCATCCTCCCCCACTCCTTCCGACATCCACCGGGGGAGGCGCAATCTCTGCGCGAGACGACCCAACCGTCCGGTCTGGGCGATGACTATCGGCGTGACGGCCATCGTGAGAACGGCGACGGCGAGGAAGCCCTGCTCAAGGTCGCGGGGCAAGAGCGAATGAGTGACCGCGACGGCGGCGAGGACGAAGGAGAATTCACCGACCTGACTCAAGCTCATGCCGGTACCCATGGCCACGCGTAGAGGATAGCGGAGGGCCAGAACGGCGATGGTGCCCGTGAGAGCCTTGAGGATCATGAGGGATATGGAGCAGAGGATGACGATCCACCAGTACTTGGCGAGGAACTCCGGGTCGAGCAGCATCCCCACGGACACGAAGAAGAAGCTGACGAGCAGGTTCCGGAAGGGCAGGATGTAGCCGATCGCCTGATGGCTGTATTCAGACTCCGAGATGATGAGTCCGGCGAGAAAGGCGCCGAGCGCCAGCGAGAGGCCGAGGCTGGCGGAGAGCGCGGCGACCCCGAAGCAGATCGTGACCACCGCCATGAGGAAGACGTCGGTGCTTCGGCTCCGCGCCGCCTCGTAGAGCAGGCGGGGCGCGATCCATTTGGTCCCCACGACCACCGCCACGATGAGGCCTATGGCGATGGCCGCGATCGTGAGGGGACCCCACGACGTCTCGACTTCGGCTCCGGCGAGGAGTGGCAGGGCCAGCATCATGGGGACCACGAGGATATCCTGAAAGATCAGGATGCCCAGGGTGTTGCGGCCAAGCGGGGTATCGACCTCTCCCCGTTCGGCGAGAGTCTTGATCACGACGGCGGTGCTGCTGAGGGCCAGGAGCATCCCCAGAACGGCCGACTGGGCCGCCGGTCGTCCGAATGCGAGCGCCACTCCCGCACCGGCCAGGCCCGTGAGCACCACCTGCACCGGCCCAGCCACGAGGATCACTCGGGCCAAGCGAAGCATCCTCCGGAACGAGAACTCGAGACCCAGGGTGAAGAGAAGGAAGATCACTCCGACTTCGGCGAGGGTGTGGACGTGCTCCGGGTCTTTCACCAAGCCGAACGTGTTGGGTCCCGCCAGGACCCCGGCGACGAAGAGGCCGACCAGAGTGGGCAACCGGAGTCTGCCGAAGATGAGCGTGACGACCACTGCCACCGCCATCACGACCAGGATGTCCACGAGGGTGCTGGTGGTCATGTCCAGGCCATCTCCAGCTCCTAGGGATGCGAAAGGACCGTGCACCCACCTTCGAAGACGGATCTCCGAGCGCCCGCCGGTAGCCGACTCAGGCCAAGCTGCCCCACGGCACATGGAAGAGTCCGCTTAGGGCTGCTACCTCCCGGTCCTGACCCGGTTCACGGATTTCCATTGCGCAGGACCTGGCCGTCAACATCACTTGCCGACGTCAGACCTCACAGTCCCGCTCCTCAGGTGGGGATTCAGTCCCGCTGAAGCGGATTGCGGGTACAGGGCACCGCTAGCTCCCCACCTAGCACGGTCGCGGGGAGTATACCTCAGGGGGTCGTGAGCGGCGCGGTCACACCGCGGCGTGACGTGCGGGCGCGATCCTCGGAAGACTAGGTGGACGCAGTCGTCGGCGTGAGGGCGGCGGCCTCTTCCAGCAGGGGTGCGAGGGCCTCGACATAGGCTTCCAGCATCGGGGCTGCCTCTTCGGGTCTGTCGGACGGGGCTCCCAGCGTCTCGATGAGGGCGCGGGCATCGGAAAGGATCTGAGCGGTCTCGCCGGTGGCGAGGTTACTTCCCAGGTTGAGTGAGGAGTAGACGTCGCGCATGGCGCTGTCGGCTACGGGCAGGTCGCCGCCGTCCAAAGCCTTGCGACAACTGAGCGCCTGGACCCGCGAACGCAGGCCGTAGACCACGGCCAACTTGGGGTCGTCGTTCCCCACGCCCTGTTCGGTGAGGTAGATGGCCAGATCGTGCTGGACGGTCGCGGTCTTGGCCAACTCCCTATCCCAGTCCGTCAGGAGGTCGGGAAGGGTGGTCGTGGTGGTGTCGCTCGCCGGAAGGGACGTATTCGGACCGATGCTGATGGCTGAACCGGTGGTCTCGGTCGCGGGGGGAGAGTCGGAAGCACACCCGGCGAAGAGAAGTGCCGCCAATCCCAGCGTCAGGGAGAGACCGATGACGTATCGCACGGATGAGATGCGGATGTGCACTGCTCCTCCAGGAGATATGGCGGAGTGGGAGGGATTCGAACCCTCGAGACGAGTTACCCCCGCCTACACGATTTCCAGTCGTGCTCCTTAAGCCAACTCGGACACCACTCCGCGCTATGATGCGCTGCGGACAACGCGGGATTATAGCTCAAGGCCGGGCTCCGCGGGGCCCGGGGGTGGGGCCTACGGCCACGTGGGCTGTCCGCCGACCACGACCGTCCAGACGATCAAGACGGCGCCTGCGATGAAAGTCCCGGGAATGATCAGAGCCCCGATGGGGTCGCGGGTGACTTCCGAGGGCGGGAGGGTCCAGAAGCTTACCGCGCAGAGCACGATGCTGGCTGCGATCGCGGGGATCACCTGTCGGCCCGCCACTCCCATGTAGACGATGACGAAACCATAGGTGGCGAAGGAGCCCAGGACGAACAGCAGCCGCTCCGGACCTGAGATGCGTTGCCCCGTCCCCTGGCCGACGAGCAGGATCGCCAGGCTCGCGAGAAAGAAGCCGAATCCGAGCAAGATGTACCCGAGGCGCACGTCGAGGAAGGCGATCTTGGCCGCGAACTCGCCCTGGTCGAATATCTCCGGCAGGGCTCTCTGCGCCGCGTGACCGGCAAGATGGACGCCGTGCCCGATCATCCCGATGCCCAGGCCCACCCAGAACGTCCAGGCGAACGGGCTGGAGATGACCGAGTACACGTTCAGGGAGCCTCGGGCCGATTGGGTCACGACCAGGAACAGGCGGGTGAAGGCGAAGGCCGTGAGCGCGGGCAGCACCACCAGGAACACCAGATCGAAGGGGGTGAGCGCCCACGACCCCTCAGGTATGGGGGCCTGCGCGCGTAGACCCTGGAACAGCTCCCAGGCCACCAGCGAGATCATCAGCCAAAAGACACTTCGGGCTACCGGCGCGGTGGCCCTTACCCGGCTCGTACCAGCTCTCACCTTGCTTCTCAGCCCTTTCCGGCGGGTGGTCGAAAGCAGCGCGTATCGGCCATTCTATCGTGCGGGGCGGCGCAGGGCACAGGCTCGGCTCCTCAGACGATGAAGGGCAGGAGGGCCTTGCGCTTCTTGGGGTAGTCGGGGAACTCCCCTCGGTACCACTGATGCGTCTTGACCGCTCGCGGCGCCAGATTGGCCACCGTCCAGACGAAGAAGGCCAGGGCACCGGGGTTCCAGCAAGCCAGAGCCCACCCTCCCCATTCGACCATCTCGCCGGTGTAGTTGGGGCACGAGATGAAGCGGTAGCCTCCCCCGTACGGGATGGAGTATGCCGTTTCCCCGCGCTTGCGCAGTCCGATCAGCACCCGGTCGGAGTGTTGGTTGAGTGCGAACCCGAACACAAAGAGGACGACACCGAACACGAACCGAGGGTCGAGCAGCCAGGAATCCTCCAACGCGGGGCCGAGGGTGTAGAGATACCGGGCGTTGAGGTACCCGTTGCCCACATTGAAGCAGGCTCCCATCGCGATGACCGACACCGTGATGCTGGGCCGGCCGGTATGCAGGCGGAAGGGATAGATGAGGGAGCGGTGGAGATAGTGGATCACCCAGAGGACGAGGAAGACCAGGGAGACGGGTTGGAGCTTCCGATCCCCCACGCCGTAGAGCACGAGGAACACCAGGAGCGAGGGGGTCTCCATGAGCACCCAGCCCCAGCGGGCGCTGATACGGGGCCCCCAACCGCCACGGGTGAACCTGCCGTAGGGAGCGGTGACGAAGAAGAGTGCCAGGAACGTGATGGCTGCGAGAGCCATCCAGGCTATGACGAGCCAGTGATAGAAGGTCGATTCATCCACTGAAGGACTTATACCATCTGGCGTCCGCGAACGCACGAGGTGTACCCTGAGGCGATGCACGAGATAGCCACGATCATAGCCCCCACCTTCTTCGCCATCCTGGTGGGCTACCTCTACGGGCGGCTGCGCAGGGCGAGTCCCGCGGCTCTCATCGATATCGCCATGTACATCGCGGTGCCCTGTCTCGCGTTCACTTCGATCATGGCCCGCCCGATCGTCTTGGGTCAGGCTGCCAAGATCTGGGCCTCCTGTGTGTTCATCATGGCCGGCACCTATGTGTTCGCCCGGGTGGTCCTGACCCTCAAGGGAGGCACGCATTCGGGCGTGTATCTGCCGATCATCTTCAGCAACTCCGTGAACATCCCGTTCCCGATCATCTACATGGCGTTCGGGGCCGAGGGGTTGGCGAACGCCGCCCTCTTCTACATACCGAACGGCATCCTCATCTACTCGCTCGGCATCTACATGGCCGCGGGGCAGAAGGGACTGAAGGTAGGGGTCGCCGAGACCCTTCGGACCCCGCTCCTCTACGCGGCCGTCCTGGGGCTGGTGCTGAATCTGAGCGGAGTGAGGGTCCCCGGTCTGGTGATGGATGCTCTCGGCCTGGTCGGCCGGGCGGGCATCCCTCTGGTGCTGATCGTGCTGGGCATCAGCATCGGGCGGATCAAGTTCTCACATCTCCCCCTCACCGTTTTCGCGAGCGTGACGCGGATGGGGGGAGGGCTCGCGTTCGGCCTGCTTGTGGTGTGGCTGCTCGGTCTGACCGGGATACCTCGTTCGGTGGTGATCTTCGACGCGGCGATGCCGGCGGCGGTGTTCACATCCATGATCGCCGCGAAGTACGACAACGAGGTGGAACTGGTCTCTTCGGTGGTGCTCATGACCACCTTGCTCAGCGTGGCGGCCATCCCGCTCTTGCTCTACTTCCTCACATAGGTGTGTCTCGACGCGACTTGTGGGTAATGCACGGCTAGTCGAGTCGAGCCATCGGAGGTAGGGATCTTGGGCGACCGCAGCATCGTGGCCGAAGCAGTGTCGCGCTATTTCGCCGACGTCAAGGCCGTGGACGGAGTGGACCTCGACATCGGCTCGGGGCAGATCTTCGGCTTCCTCGGCCCGAACGGTTCGGGGAAGACCACGACCGTCAAGGTCCTCACCACCATCCTCAAGCCGACTTCCGGCAGGGCCAGAGTGGCCGGCTTCGACGTGTCGGAAGATTCCCAAGAGGTCCGGTCGCGGATCGGGGTGGCTCTCCAGGAGGTGGGTCTCGACCTCCTCATGACCGCCCGGGAGATGCTCACGCTGCAGGCCCGGCTCTTCGGAGCCGGCGCGGCCGACGCGGAGGCCACCGCGGAACGGCTGCTGGTGACCGTGGGGCTCGACGACGTGGCATCCAAGAAGAGGGTAGGGCAGTATTCGGGAGGGATGAAACGTCGTCTCGACCTCGCCCTGGCCCTGGTGAACGGACCCGAGATCCTCTTCCTCGACGAGCCGACCACGGGCCTCGACCCGGCGAGTCGCCTTGCCATCTGGGAAGAGGTACGGCGTTTGAACGGGGAACGGGGCATGACCATCTTCCTCACCACCCAGTACCTCGAAGAAGCCGACAGGCTGGCCGACGAGGTGGCCATCATAGACCGGGGGAAGATCGTCGCTCAGGGATCTCCCGTGGCGCTGAAGAAGGAGATCGGCGACGAGGTGGTCACCATCTCCTTCGCTTCGACGGAGGAGGCGGAGAGGGCCGACGAGACGTTGGCGGAGGAGGCCCCGTCGCGACGTCGCTCGGGACGAGAGTTGCTCTGCTACTTCTCGGCCGCCGCCGACAGGCTGCCCGGACTGGTGAGGGCTCTCGACCGGGCGGGGATAGTGACCGAGGGCCTCACTCTCAGTCAACCCACGCTCGATGACGTCTTTCTCCGGGCGACGGGCACGCGGATGAGCGGCCGCGACGAGCAGGGTCCTGAGGAGCGGCCATGACCGAAGTCGTCCTCCTGGTGGGGCGGTCTCTGCGGAACAGCCTGCGTGTCCCGGCAGCGCTGATCCCCAACATCGCCATCAGCGTCTTCTTCCTGTTCGTCTTCAACTCGGGGCTGTCGTCGGTGGGGAATCTGCCGGGATTCAAGGGATCGTACCTCGCCTTCATCATCCCGGTGTCCATAGTGTCGGCCTCGGTGGGCGGCGCCGGCACCGCGGGGCAGGCCCTCGTTCGTGACATCGAGTCCGGCTACTTCACCAAGCTGCTCCTCACCCCGGCTTCTCGGTTGGCGCTGGTCTGGGGACCTATGATCGCCGGGGCCATGCTTCTGGTCGGACAAGTGGTGTTGATCCTCGCCTTGGGACTGGGGCTGGGACTCCGTTCGGCCTCGGGGGTCGGGGGACTGTTCGTGGTCCTGGTATTCGCTTTCCTGTGGGGGATGGCGTTCGCGGGATACGCGGTGTTCGTGGCCCTGAAGACGAGGAACGGAGCAGCTGCCGAGGCGGCCACTTTTGCCTTCTTCCCGTTGATCTTCCTTTCCACGACCTTCGTCCCCAAGGAGTACATCGGCGCCGTCTGGCTCAAATGGGCGGCCACCGTCAATCCCACCACCTATATCTACGATGCCATGCGCTCGCTTCTCATCGATGGGTGGCGCGCCCGGCCTTTGCTGATAGGGTTGGCGGTGATACTCGGCTTCGCCACACTCACCGGCGTCCTCGCGCTTCGTCAGGCGAGGAGGGCCACGCGGCTCGGGTAGGCCGGAAGGCCGCGACTTGGTAGCATTTGGTGGCGGGCCCCCCACCCGTACCCGTCTCGACCCATGATCCGATCGGCGGACGAAGGAGGACGATCCTTGGAGGCAGACCTTTCCTCGGGAACCGGGGCCGCTCCTGCCGGCCCATCTGCCGCTTTCCTGCCGGACGGCTCTCCGTTTCGGATCTCGGCGGTCCTGTTCGACTTCGACGACACCTTGGCCCGACCGGGCGCGATCGACTTCCCCGGCCTGCGTCAGGCGATCGGCTGTCCATCCGGAGAAGGGATCCTCGAGTACCTCGACTCGCTGAGCGACGAAGAAGTCCGGGAAAGGAGCACGGCCATCCTCGAGGAAGTGGAGGACGAGGCCGCGGCTCGTTCGCAGCCGAACGAAGGGGCCCGGGAACTCGTCGCCCATCTGCGCGACCGGACCATCCCGATAGCTATCATCACCCGTAACCGACTGTCGGCCGTCGAGCGGGCTCTCGAGAACTTCCCGGGGGTAGATCCGGCTGATTTCGCCGTCATCGTGAGTCGCGACCTCGCCGTGAGCCCCAAGCCCTCGCCTGCTGGAGTCCGTTACGCCGCTGAGAAGATGGACGTCCACCTCGGCGAACTCCTCGTCATCGGCGACCATTACTATGACATCGATGCCGGCCGTGGGGCCGGTGCGTTGACCCTGTATCTGGATTACGGGACGAAACCGCCGCCCTCGACCGCCGCGCGAGGCGCGGCCGACTTCGTGGTGGGAACACTGCAGGAGGCCCGGCGTGTGATCGACCATGGCCTTCCCCTGCCGGTGGGCAAGCTCCCCGCCGAGGCGCTCCGTGAGGGTCTGACCGTGATCGAGCCCGCGGATCCATCGGTGATCGTCGGCGCGGGTATCGGTGAGGACGCCGCCGCGCTGGATGTCAAGGAGTCAGAGATCCTGGTCGTGGCGTCCGACCCGATCACTCTCGCCACTGATGCGCTGGCCCGCTACGCGGTGCTCGTGAACGCCAACGATGTCGCCACGAGTGGAGCGACGCCCCGCTGGCTGCTCACCACCCTTCTCTTTCCCCCCGGTTCCAGCGCGTCCCAGATACTGGCGGTCATGCGGGATGTCGCCGCGATGTGCGCACAGTACGGCGTGTCGCTCTGCGGTGGGCATACCGAGGTGACAGATGCCGTCACCCGACCGCTGGTGATCGGCACGATGGCCGGTACAGCCCGGGCGGACGAGTTGATAGACAAGCCGCGGATGCACGAAGGTGACGTGATCCTGCTGACCAAGGGCGTCGCCGTGGAAGGGACCGGACTGATCGCTCACGAGTTCGGGAGTCGATTGGCACAAGCCGGGATGAGCGGAGAAGAGATCGCCGAATGCGGGCGGTTCCTGGACCGGGTCAGCATCCTCGACGAAGCTCGGATCGCTCGGTCGTTCCGAGGGGTCACCGCTCTCCACGACGTGACCGAAGGCGGGCTGGCGACCGCGGTGGCGGAGCTGGGCGCAGCCGCCGGTCGGCGGCTGCGCCTCGATCTGAGCAGGATCCCGGTGTATCCGCAGACCGCCCGGATCTGTGCGGCTCTGGGGATCGATCCACTGGGTCTGATCGGCTCCGGCAGCCTGCTCATCACCTGCTCCCCCGAAGACGTGGGTCCCCTGGAAGAGGCGATCGCAGCCGAAGGCGTCGAGGTCACGGCCATCGGGGACGTCCTGGGGCCCGGCTCGGGGGTCGAGGCGATGCGTGACGGTGTCGCCGTGGAGTGGCCTCACTTCGAGCGAGACGAGGTGTCTCGTCTGGGCGGACCCGGCGGTCTCGGGGGGATGTAGTCCGCTAGGGGCGCGCCGTCAGGCGATCTCCGCGCCTCTTCCGGCTGGATGCCGGGGCCACGTGGGCTGCGGGGAGGGATGGCCGTATAATCTCGTGGATGTGTCCCGCCCCCACAGCTCCTTCAGCGCAGGCGCGTCGTCTCGGCGCCTTCACCTTCGGTTTCCGGTCGTTCGCCAACCGCAACTACCGGCTGTTCTGGTTCGGCCAACTGGTCTCTCTGGCGGGCACCTGGATGCAGGACGTGGCCTTGAGCTGGTTGGTCCTCACGCTCACCGACTCCCCCTTGGCCCTCGGACTCACGATGACCATCCGATTCCTACCCGCTCTCTTCTTCTCCCTCTACGGTGGGGTGCTGGCCGACCGTCTGCCCAAGCGAAGGACGCTCTTGGCTACCCAGACCCTCCAGCTCGTGGTCGCCCTGGCTCTGGCGGTGCTCACCTCCACCGATCTCATCACCGTCGGTCTGATCTACGGGCTGGCGGGGCTGCGTGGTCTTGTAGACGCGATCGACCTTCCCACCCGGCAGGCTTTCCTACCGGAGATGGTGGGCACGGACCGTCTCTCGAACGCTATCGCCCTCAACTCCACACAGTTCAACGCCGCCCGCATAGTCGGTCCGGCCGTGGGGGCGGCGGTGATCAGTACCCTCGGCATAGCCGCCTGTTTCTATCTCAACACGGTCAGCTTCCTGGGCGTGATCGTGGCTCTGGCCGCCATGAGGATCGGCGATCTCCTGCCGGTAGCGCGTCCCCCTCGGGACAGGGCCCTTCGTCAACTCCGAGACGGGTTGCGGTACGCCCGCTCCACTCCCGATGTGGTGATGATCCTCATCGTGGTCGGGGCGATCGGGACCTTCGGCTACAACTTCCACACCCTGTTGCCGCTGATCACCAAGTACCTGTTGGGAGCGGACGCCTCGAGTCTGGCCCTCCTGACGACCGCCATGGGCGCGGGATCGTTGGTCTCGGGCCTCATCGTCGCGTACCGGGGCCGGCCGACCCTGCGGCTCCTGTTGGGATCGTCCGCGGTGTTCATACTGCTGTTCTTCGCCTTGAGCGCCTTCAGGTCCGTCGCGATCGCGGCGGTGCTGATGTTCTTGATCGGGATCAGCGGGGTGCTGTTCATGACGACGGCCAACACCCGGCTCCAGTTGCTGGTCCCCGATCATCTGCGCGGAAGAGTGATGGGGATGTACATGCTCCTGTTCGTCGGGACCACTCCCATCGGTAGCATCCTTATCGGGCAGGTGGCCGAGCATCTTGGGGTGCGACCTGCCGTGCTGTCGATGGCCGGGCTGTGCGCTATCGGGCTCGTCGTGGGCTTCGCGTATGCCCGGGGGACGCGGAGGGGTCCCGCGCCGGAGGCGGCGTTGGAAGACGAGCCGGGACCGGCGTAATCTAGGGGAGGCAGCACACTCGGCTGCAACCTGTGACGGGCGGGGAGGTGGCGATGGGTCGTCGACGCTACGCTCGGGCTTTGCGGCCCGTCGTGCTCGTCGTCGTTTTGGGCCTGCTCGGGCTCGGGGTCCCTGGCTGCGGTCAGTTCGACTGTGTCGGCCTCGGTCGGGACGAGTCCTCCACCGGGTCTCTGGGTCTGGGCGATCCCTACTTTCCCCTTGCCGGTAACGGTGGCTACGACGTGGTGAGCTACGACATAACCTTGACCATGGATCCGGTGAGCGGGGCGATCGAGGGTTCGACCATAGTCGAAGCTCTCGCCGTCCAGCCCTTGCGTTCCTTCAGTCTCGATCTCTCCGGGCTCGAAGTGGAGGCGGTCGATCTGTCCGGGGAGCCGGCGGAGTATCGCAGGGAGGGTCAGGAGCTGATCGTCACCTGTCCCGACCGGTTGGGAGAAGGAGACCTCTTTCGAGTGACGGTCTCGTACTCCGGTGTCCCCGAAGCTATGGAGGAAGCGGACTCACTGTCGCTCGGCTGGCAGCAGGTGGGAGATACCGTCTACACCCTTGACCAACCTCAGGGGGCGGCCACCTGGTTCCCGGCCAACGATCACCCTTCGGACAAGGCGACCTACGCGATCCGGATCACGGTGCCGGAGCCCTACGTAGCGGCGGCCAACGGCGTTCTGACCGAGACGGTCTCCGGGGATGGTTCCCGCACTTTCACGTGGGAGATGCGGCAGCCCCAAGCCAGCTACCTGGCGGCTGTCGCGATCGGCCGCTTCGAAACGGTCGAGTCGACGGCGCCGGACGGCGTCCGCATCCGCGACTACTACGCCGTCGAACTGGCCGACGAGGCCGAGTCGGCGTTCGCCCGCACCGGCGAGGTCATGGCGTTCTTCTCCTCTCTGCTCGGCCCGTACCCCTTCGACGAGTACGGGGTGGTGGTTCCTAACGCCGATACGGGCGCCGGCATGGAGAACCAGACGCTGTCGCTGTTCGGACGGGACCTGCTCGAACACAGGATGCAGGACCCCGATGTGGCCGAGGTCTATCTCGCGCACGAACTGGCACACCAATGGTTCGGCAACAGCCTCACCATCGCTCGTTGGCGGGACATCTGGCTGAACGAGGGGTTCGCGACCTACGCGAGCTGGCTGTGGATGGAGCACGATCGCGGGCCGGCGGCGATGACCCAGCTGGTCGAGGACAGTCTGGGCAGGCTGCGATCCACCGAACACGAGCCGCCGGCCGATCCCGGTCCTGACGACCTGTTCGGCCTGAGCGTGTACCGGAGGGGGGCCCTGACCCTGCATGCCCTCCGTCTCACTGTCGGGGACGAGGTGTTCTTCCAGATCATCCGCGAATGGGCCGACCGCTTCCGTCTCGGGAGTGTCTGGACCGAGGACTTCTTCGCTCTGGCCGAGGACGTGGTGGGCCGCCACGTGGCTACCACCGAGGTCGGCAAGGTCTCGGACGGGGCTGCCGGCCAGGGCACCGACGAGACCGCCACTGAGCCGCCGCTCGCGAGCGCGGTGGCCGACCTGTTCGACGCCTGGCTCTACGGCGAAGACCTGCCGGACCTCCCCGGTCAGGCGGGAGAAGGGAGCTCGAGGTGACGGACGGGCCGAGGGCCGGGCGGGGATGGGCCGATTTCGACTGGACCCGGGAGCGATACGAGGATCTGATCCGCCGGATCGTTCCGGGCTACGAAACACAGGATGCTCTCGTGGCGTCGGCGGTGCGCGAGGTGGTGGGTCCCGGATCGGTGGTGCTCGACCTGGGCGCGGGGACGGGCACGCTCTCCCGCGTCATCCTCGAGGCCTCGGTCGAGGTCCGGGTCGTCGCCATGGACGTATCTCCCGTCATGGTCGAGACCTGCAGGGAGTCGTTGGCGGAGTTCGGCGACCGGGTGGAGTTCATGCTCGCGGACTTCTCGGACCCTGAGATCGATCTCGGGCGGGGCTACGATGCCGTGGTCTCGCGGCTGGCGATCCACCATCTGACGGACGAAGAGAAGCCGGCCCTCTTCCGGCGGGTGCATGCCGCGCTCCTATCCGCGGGACTCTTCGTCGACTGCGATCTGATCCGGGGCGAGACCGCGACCGAGGATGCGGCGATGCTGACCGATTGGCGGCGGTACATGGTCGGTCGGGGTGACGACCCGACCGAATGGGAGGAGTGGCTCGTGGGCGAAGGTGACCACCCGTCTCGGGTCGGGGACCACGCGATCTGGCTGCGTGAAGCCGGGTTCGATCGTGTGGAGGTACCGTGGCGGCAGGGCGGCTTCGCGGTGATGCAGGCGCGGCGCCGGCCTTGAAGCTCGTTGCTGGGTGTGTCATCAGGGTTTACACTACGAGGTGATCGTTCACCTTCGGAGACGGCAGGCGTTCCCGGTCCATGGATCCACAGAGCCAGCAGCATCCCGGCGGACGCATACGGGCGGTGCGCCGACATCAGAACCTGAGCGTGCGGGAACTCGCGCGGCGGGCCTCGTTGACCCCAAGCCACGTGAGCAAGATCGAGCGGGGCGTGACGAACCCCTCGGTGGGCGCGCTGTGGAAGATCTCCGACGTGCTCGGACTGTCGGTCGCGCAACTGTTCTCGGGGACGCCTCCCGCGGTCGGACTCGAAACGCCGATCGTCCTGACCGAGACCGGAGAAGCGCGTTCAACCGAAGATGCATCGCCTGCTGAGTACGTGCCATCCCCGGGAGAGAGGCCGCGTCCGCGGTCGCCGGTGGTCGAGCCCGACCGACGTGAATCGATCAAGATGACCGGAGTCGAGTTCCAGCGGTTGACGCCCTCCGACGACGACTCCATCGAGTTCATCGAGGTGCGCCACGAGGTGGGGGCCGGCGACGAGGAAGCCTATCACCACAGAGGGCGCGAATACGGATTGGTGCTGCAGGGACGGCTGCAGGTGGAGGTGGGGTTCGCGAAACACGTCCTCGGACCGGGGTTCAGCATTGCCTTCGACAGCAGCATCCCCCACCGCGTACTCAACGTAGGGGACGAGCCGGCGGTCGCGGTATGGGTCACTGTCGGCCGGAACGCTCCGGCGGGAGGCTGACCCGACCTCCCCGACCTCCCGGCTTGACGGGGCAGAGGCTCCGGTGTACGTTTGTTTCCTCGGATGACTCACTCGTTGAAGCTGTCAGAAGGAGCACGCACATGCGCTACATAGACGCCCACCTGCACACCGACATGGTCGAAGACAAGCAGTTGCAGAAGCTGGTGATGATGGGCATGGAGGGGGCGGTCGTCCCCAGCCCCCACATGTTCCTGGGCAGCAAAGACGCAGACAGCGTGCTGCTCATGTGGGAGCGGTTCTTAGGCATGGAGACCACCACCGCCGCCACCCTGGGCTTCGAACTGTTCACCTCGCTCTCGGTCCCCTTTTTCGGGGTCAACCATGCCGACGCCGAGAAGTGCCTTGCCCGCCTGCCCGAGTTCCTGAAAGCCGAGCGGGCCGTGGCCATCGGGGAGATCGGCCTCGACACCGGCACCGAGTTCGAGCAAGACCTCTTCCGCGAGCACCTGCGCATCGCCAAAGCCCACGACGTCCCGGTGATCCTGCACACTCCCATCCGCCTGGCCCCCCAAGGCGAGACCGTCCTTCCCCAGGTCCTTGAGATCATCAACCAGGAGAAGTTCCCGGTGGAGAAGTGCGTGTTCGACCACGCCGGCGAGGCCACCTTGGATTGGCGGGCCGCCACCGGGGGGATGATCGGTCTGTCCATCTGCTGGGACAAGATGCCGCCCGAACCCGCCGCTCAGTACGTCATCGACAACCCCGACAAGATCGACCAGATCATCATCAACTCCGAACTGGGCGGGGAAGGCAACGACTACTTCATGGTCCCCCGGGTGATCCTGGCCATGAGACTCTTCGGACTAGACAAAGCCACCATCGACAAGGTGTGCTACCAGAATCCCAAGGACTTCTTCAACCTGCCCCTGGACTGAGGGCGCACGCGGGAACCGTATTTCCGGCCAAACCAAAGAGATATCAAGGGAGTCCATCCTAGGCGACAAAGTGACGTACTACCCCCGGCGCGATCGGGGGAGTCGAGCAGGTCTATACGAACGTGCACCCCGGCACCCCGAAATACGCCAACTCCTCGTGGTTGGCAATCTCACCTTTCTCTCGGGGATGACCCCCCAAGAGGACCAGCTTTCGAACGGTTGATATGAACTCCCGGGTCCGCCGCCCGGGCGACTTCGGGATGCGGTCGCCTCCATGAGGGTCTAAGGGGCGTATGAAGGGAGCCTATGTGCCGGCCGCTGGGGAACTTCCCAACCGTCACGGGCGGCAGGCGAAGTGAAGCGGGGAAGGAGCGCAGATGCTCCTCCAACTACTCCGCCACGGGTTCCAGGGCCTGGAGGCTCGGGGTCTCGCCCTCCCAGGTGATCTCCCAACGGTTGGACCACAGGGTCCTCTTAGCTCCCGCCGCGTCCATTTCGAAGATCTCCACGCTGAGGCGCTCTCGAGGACGAAAGAGCTCGCGGGGGACGCGGAAGCGCAGCACGGTCTCACGGCCAGGTGCGAGACTGACTCCGGTCTCCCGGCCGCGGAAGGAACCGACGGCGTAGCGGTACTGGACCTGGCCACCAGGACTCTCGCTACTGGAGCGCAGGGGGATCTTGACCGCGATGAAGCTGGTGTTGGGGCTGACCTTGCAGGTCGCCACCCCGCTTCCTTCCACTGTGATGATGTCACCTGCCTGTCCGTCGGTGCCGGCTCGTATGCTAGCAGAGCTGGGCACACATGCGCCTCCATGGGGGCTTTGATGGCCTATCTCGGGGTGAGAGTGGTGGGTCTCCCGCAAAGCACGGCAAAGCCCCGGGGGTCTGATGGGGCTTCGCCAGAGTGGCGTGGGTGTCACAGCCTGGAGGGGGAAACAGCGTGTGACTTCAGGGCCAATGTTCCCACCATCTAGATGAACGGAGCCTGAACGAGTCGCATGCAATTCGGTGGGGCCAAGCCGGACTCTTTCCCTGAGGGGGTGGAGCGCACAGAGGGTGAAGTTGCCCCGTCTTCGTTGACTCCTGCTCCTTGGACCGCTCCAGTTGGGGCCAAGTGCTCGAGGTCCCGGGAAAGGGGCGATCCGCGCGGCAGGAGACCTAGAACTCGGTGACCACCGTGCTGGTCGTCCCTGGTTCTGTGGTACTGGTTGTAGTACTTGTCGTACCTGGCTCGGTTGTCGTCGTGGGTAGGAGCGTGGTCGTTGTAGTGCTGGGGCCGACCTCGATGGTCTTGGGAATCATCGGGTAGTAGCTCTTGAAGGTCTCCACATCGGTTGTGCCGTCGGCGAAGGTGATGGTGCGCGTAACCGAACATGATCTACCCGACTGCCCGCTGATCTTCACGTGGGTGGCTCCGGGGCTCAAAGAAGGGTTCTGCACGGTGACCTCGGTTCGGGACGCGCCATAGGAGAACCCGCTGAAGCTTGCTGTCACGGTGCGGCCGTCATCGGTACCGTAGATGTTGAATGTCGTGGTTACCCCATCAGAGGTGCCGCGGATCCAGATGTAGCAGTCCCTGTCGTTTCTGAATCTGAAGTTCTTGCCGCCGCCCCCGGCCACGGTCGCGTCTCGGCCGTCGGGGTAGTGGCTTATGTACAGAGAGTGGTTCCAGCGCTCCACGACCTCGAGCCCGGCCTCGAAGACGGCGTTAAAAAGGGTGGTCGAGACCTGGCAGATGCCGCCGCCAAGCACATTCTTGAGCTCGCCACCTCCGACGATTCCCGGTGCCGGCTTGTACCCGCGCGCCGAGGTTCGCGGCCCGATCGTCTTATCGAAGTCGTATTCCTCCCCGGGGGCTAGGAACTTGTCGCTGGCATACTGGGTCGTGATGCGCACGTTGACCCGTCGGTTGGACGAACCTCGGTACGGTTCGGTGGTGTACGAGGCGAGCAGGTCCTTGATGCCCATGGCCTCGGCTTCTTCAGTGGTGAAATCAGGCTCGGTGGTCTTGACCGCCGCTTCAGCGGTTCGATTGTTCGCCCTGAGGGTCGCGGCGGTGAGCCCTTCCGCGGTGGCCTCAGCGTCGAGCGCCTCCCCGAGGATTCCAGGTACCACCCAGGCTTTGGTGCCATCGCTGTCAAAGGTCGCATCGATCGGATCACTTGCGACCAAGGGACCAATCTCCTCGAAGAAGGGCGCGAGCTTCTCGGGCGAGAAGTAGGGAACCAGCGTGGAAACGCCGTTTCGGTTCTCGGAAGCAAAGTCCATGTAGAGCCCAATCTGGTACGGGGTCAGGGTCCATTCCTGATCGCCGTTGGTGACGATGAGCGGAGCGCTAATCATGGTCTCGGCCTGTGTGAGGGCTGCCTGGTGATCCTCAGCCGTAACGGCGGGCTGCTTGACTGTCATGGGAACCGCAACTTCGGTGGCGTGAAGAGAGAGAAGCAGGTCTTCCAACTGCCCACGCAGAGTGGAGCGATCGACCACGGTGCCCGGCCGGTCTTCGATGACGTTAATCTTGCCGTTCTCCATGCTCAGGCCGGCGTTGACGGGCGGAACGTCCAGTTCCTGCGCGATGCCCTCCAAGAAAGCATCGAGCAGAGTGCCATCGACTGTTCCTCGGAGCGGCAAGTCGGCTTTGGAGAAGTAGAGCTTGAAGCGTCGTCCCAGGTCGACTATGAAGTTGCTCTTGCGGGTGACATCCATGGCCTCAGAGACGGCCTGCTCGACAAACAGTTCTGTGCCGACCTCGGTGGGCATGAGCAGCCAGGACTTCCCTTCGGATGCCAGCACGACCACGTTTGCCTGCGCATCATCGACGTAGCTGCTCAAAGCGGCTGCTGCTTCGTCCCGAGTAAGACCGCCCAGCTTAATCCCTGAGACGCTGACGCCGGCATGCACCTTGTTATACGAGAGAGCGGCGTCGATGAAGCTGGCGAGAGCGAAGAGGGCGACGATGGCCCCGAGGGCTACAAGGATGCGAAATCGGGTGCGGCTGCGCGGGGGCTTATCCTGAGTAGCACTACGCTTCCCAAACAAAGGGCCGACTCCTGATTTCGTGGGCGCCACAACATGGCAGACGACCTGAGCGCCCCGGAGGTTTCCCGGGCAATTGTCATCGCTCCTCTTGCACCAGATTCAATCGCGGATGGAGATCGAAGTCTCCTTTGGCCTGTCACTTTCCTTCAGGATACACCACCCTGTCAACGATCTGCCCGTTCGAGATACCGGCAAGTGGTGCGTCGAATCCTGTGGAGATCATCGGAGCTCTGGGTATCGAGGTCGTCGATGTGGGGACGGTTGTCTCGGATCTGCGTAAGGCAGACTCGGCCAGCCGAACCTTCGAGCTCGCTTCGTTCGCGCACGGCAAAGCCCCGGGGGTCTAGTGGGGCTTCGCCAGAGTGGCGTGAGTGTCACAGCTCAGGAGGGGGTAACAGCGTGTGACTTCACGACCGATGTTCCCACCATCTGCCTGAAGAAAGCCTGAACGGATCTTTTCCAACCGGTCTCGGTCAAGCTCTGGCCGTCAGGTGTTCCATCTTTTCTTTCTTCAGGGGCAGTCATTTCCGGGCATGTCCGCCATACTTACCATAAGGTAACCAAAGACTGTGAAGGGACCGCCCCGTGGCTTACTCACCCCACGAACGCATCCAGCGCGAGATCAAGGAGACCAGGTGCCAGCTCCATCTTCACTGGCAAATCAAGACCAGCATGGTTCGATCCAGCGCGTTGGACGGGTGGGTTTCGTGGTTCACTTGTGAGCCTAGTTCACGGACGTGGGATGACCCGCGGAAGGTTCATGCTCTCTTCACCTCAGCCGGCCACCATAGGTCGAAGGCCGCTGACCATCGACTGAGTAGACTCCTGCGCCGCCGCCACAAGCACATCTACCAGATCCGGATCGAGTTGACTTCCCTTCACCCGAAGGATGTCGCCGAGCGCATCCTCTCGGCTTTGAGCGTCTCGATATGGCCGTCGTGAGGTCATGGCTGAGAAGGCATCAGCAACAGCAAGGATGCGGCCAGCTAGCGGAGTCTCGCTGCCCGTAAGACCTCGCGGATATCCCGCGCCATCCCACCGTTCGTGATGGGAGGCAACGGCCTCTCGCACCGTCTCGGCATGGGGGATGTCCTTGATGAGTAGCTCCCCGATCTCCACGTGCCTTTCCACGATGGCTCGCTCTGCTGGGTCAAGCGCACCGGGCTTTCGCAGCACGTCTTCCGGTACCCCGATCTTGCCCACATCATGGAGTAGACCGGCAATCCGCACTGAGCGTTGCTCGTCTTCAGATAGCCCCAGAGACTCGGCGATCGCAACCGCATAGGAGGCGACTTCCTCGGAATGCCTGCGGGTATAGCGATCCTTGTTGTTGATGGCAGCAACGAGGCCTTCCAGGATGCCGAAGGCTCCCACATCTTCTCGGTGAGCGTCTCCACACGATGGTCCGACAGTGATTGTGCCGCCCCCTGCGGCCTTGGCCCGGTACAAGTTGGCATCTGCATGAGCGATGAGCTCGTTTACTTCCTCACCGCACTCAGGGAAGCTCGCGACTCCGCAACTCAGCATGACGGAGAGTCCTGGCGCGAGGTGGGCGTCGTTTCCCCAGTCTTGTTTGGCCAGTTCATGGAGGATGCGCTCGGCGAACCTGGTGGCCTCCTCTCGGTCGGCTCCGGGCAGGATGGCGACAAATTCATCTCCTCCGTAGCGGCCCAAAACATCACCGGAACGGGCGCAGACAGAGATGAGAGCTCCCACCCGACGAAGCACCTCGTCCCCCATGAGATGTCCGTAATGATCGTTTACTTGCTTGAAGTCGTCGAAGTCCATGAGAACCAGGCTGAGCGGCCGCTGTGTGCGGCGGGCCCGATGAAGCTCGCGCTCCAGATACTCGAAGAGAGCCCGGTGGTTGAGCAGGCCGGTGAGAGGGTCCCGATCGGCCAGTTCTTTGGCTTCCTTGTAGCGACCCTGCAGTCTGCTTCTTGATGCCTCCAGTTCCTCCACGAGATCATTGACCTCGTCTGCAAGGACCGTGAGTTCGCTGCTGTTTCCTTGGCGCAGGTTAAGGCGCGTGAGCTCGCCCAGTCGCAGTTTGCGCACTTGTTGTGCCAAGCCAGATAGCGGGCTAAGGACAGACCGCTCTAGGATAATCACGAGAGCGCCGGCCAAGATGGCCAGAGTGAGGACGAGGATATGGGTGACCGCGACCACGCTGGTCTTACCTTGCTCGTAGATGTCCCGAGGAATCTCAGTATCGAGGACCAGACTCGGTTGCCCGTAGATGTCGGCAACGACCACCGATCCCACCACCACTTCGCCATCGGGCGAGATCTCCGTGAGGGGCTGGGCAGACTGAGGACTGGGTTGGCGACGCAGGAAATCGCCCTCAGCGAACCCTCCGACGACGGTGCGCAGGCTGAGTTGCTGCCCGAGCCGTGCTGAGAGTTGGGAAAGGTAGGCCTCATCCAGTACTCGACCCATGACCACCGTACCCCTGAGTGGCCCCTCCTCATTGCTGTCCAGGATGGGGCGGGAGGCAAGAAGCCACTGTTCGGCCCCGATCCGGAGCGAGCCTGAGGTGGCACTCTCGGGACTATCGTGGGCGACAAGGGGACTGCCCTGGCTCAGGTGCGAGAAAAGTGCGGGGGGAGCGGGCAGGCGATTGCCGGAGGCAAGGTCATAGCCCCCTCCCCAAACCACCTCACCGGAAGCGTCAAGGATCATGACCAGATTGAGACGAAAGGAGTCAAATAGCGAATCGACCAGATTCCGCTCCGGGTAGGTCGGGTCATCACCAGCCACGTAGGCGCAAGTGTCATCCCAGGCCGAGTAGTCTACGACATCGGCATCGATCTCCCGAAGCTCTGCCTGAAGTCCGGCGGCCAGTCTTTGCGTGTGCTGTTCGGCCTGCGACTGCTCGATTTCCGCAAATCCCCGAAGCGATATGACATACGAACAGGCAAGTACGATCGCGGCGGTCACGACCACCACCGGGATCACGAGCATGTAGATGCGACGACGAAGAGTGGGCATCTGGGTCTTTCACAGTGACGTGTTTGTCTGGAATCTCCGTTTGTCCTATCGGCTTCGCCGCGGCCTGTCTTGAGTTTGAGGCCTTCGCCTGGGCTGAGCTCATTGCCCGACCAGCCCCAACAGTTTATCGGCGCCCTTCGGCATGATTGACGACCAGCGGCCGGAGAGGCGGGGTGCTGCACGTTGAGCGAACGGTCTCGTGGGTGGACTGGTACTGGAGCCAGAGGCCCTGGGCAAGAGTGGAGACGATCTCTCGAGCAGGGCGCCCACTCTACTAAGCGCCAAGTACCTCTCGCACCTTCTGCAAAAGAGCCTGGGGCACAAATGGCTTCTCCAGGAAGTCAACGCCGTCGTCTAAGCGTCCGCTGTGAACGATGGAGTTCCTGGTGTAGCCCGACATGAAGAGCACCCGGAGTTTAGGGTGGCGCTCGCGCAGCTGATCGGCAAGTACTCGACCCCCTTGGGGCCCGGCAAGGACGACGTCAGTAAGGAGAAGGTCAGGGACTTCTCCACGTGCCTGAAGCACCCTAAGGGCCTCGTCTACCGAGGCGGCCTCCAGTATTCGGTAGCCTGCCTCCATAAGAACCCGGGCGGCAAGCGCGCGCAGAGAGTCTTCATTGGAGTCCGCGATCTGCGCTAGCACGAGCCGTCTGGGGAGTGGCCAGGTCAAGGCTCCGTCGGTGATCGCCCGAGTACCCGCCGGTTGGGTTGCTGTCCTGGGAAGCGTGGATCGCATACCATGAGGCAATGGTGTTCATCGCTAGCGGTCGAGACCCCTTAGGTGGCGCTCAGCATTATCGTCGAACCAACGACCGTAGTGTTCCAGGCTCCGGGAAACGTCTCGCAGAATCTTGGCAGTTGCCGGCCACCTCGCGGCGAATCGATCGGCCTGTTGTTTGTATTCTTCGGCGAGGAGTCGCTCCTGATCTCCGCCGGCAAGGGCGCTTCGACTTGTCCCTCCCAACGAATTCTCAAGCTCGATCGCAAGACCGTCCTCGATGTCCGGGCTTTGAAGTTCTTCCAGGAGATTTCGGATCTCAGCACACGGACGCGAGCCATCGGAATCAGTCGGACCCCAGGCGAGAACGTGCCCGATGTGAATGTCGCCAACTGAAAGGTGACCGCTTTCTGCGAGGCTAGTTCGAGCACTGGCCACCCATGCGCCGAGAACTGCGGAGTCAATTGTGCCGTCCTCACGGGATCCAGGGACCACCTTCCATTCAGATAGAAGATGATGCAGGTTGCTCGCAAGCGCCGCCGCTTGCCCGTCCTCATCCGTGTCCGACGCAGGCTCAGGTTCTGATCGTTCGGCCTCCTCGTCGTCAACGCACGGGCGGTACATTCGCTTGATCGCGTCGACGAATACGTCCGGGTCCCGGGACAGCGTGCGACTGAGCGCCTTTGGCTCGCGATCAATTTCGAAGACAGGAAGATATGCCCATTCAAGCCCTGCCAGCCGCTCCTCAGGTATCTCGGAGTCTTCCAGGGCTTCGAACAGGCGAGTGAGGTCGTGGTGCGACAAGTGGCCACGTTTCGCCTCGGGGTTTCCAGGTCGGAGCAGGGCGTCTAGGCCGGCAACCACAAGTTCCGCGCGCTGCCTGCTAAGACCTTTCCCGGAACGCAGATAGAGTGCGATGATGTCGAGCGCGTCGCCCGGCCGGTCCGCCCCAAGGAGATGCTCGGCTACGACCTCAACATGGGCAAAATCCGGACCAAGCCCGAAGATCGAGAACCTGGTCCAGAAACTTCCCGCTGTTTCCTCGCCCATGGCTTCAGCCCGTTCCCATGCGGCCGGGTAGTCGTTTGAAAGACGAAGGAGCGCGCCCGCCTGCTCAGGGGCGATCCCTTCACCCGCGAAGAGTGTATCCAGCCACGGCCAGCCTTCTGTTCGGAAGCGGGCGGCAAGGTAGCCCGTCGCGAAGTCAACCTCCCTCGAAGCAACCGACAGCAGCAATTCGAGGAATTGCCCCTCATACTCGGTGCGCTCCGCATCCGCAAGAGCGCCTCCCAGAATCCCGGGATAATCGACAGAAACGGCGAAGCCGCGCAGACCCGCCCAGTCGGTGGCGTCGGCAATCTCCACAACGCGCACCCGACGAATGTCGTCAAGGGCCTGAGTGTACGCCTCGTGGTCTTCCCCAAGCTGGATACCGGGTATCTCCGGCATGAGGCTGGCGAAAAGCCATCCATAGAGGCTGATCGGATCGCTTGGTTGGAAGAGCGACGCTGCTTCCTCGATCTGGTCCACCACGTCAGAGGGCAATGCCCATTTCGCCGCAGAGAATTCGCGATGTTGTGCAGCTTTCCCCCGCAGTGCCTCCCAAATAGCCTGACGAACGTCGGAGGCCAAATCCGGACTGTCGCTTGCTTCATTCAGCTTGACCAGGAAGGCGGAGCGAGCGGCGGGCGTCAGATTGTCGATCTTCTCTACCAGTTCGACCCACCGATCGGCCGAAAGGTTGACGTCGGCGACGATACGAGCGCAGATCTCGTCCAGGTAGGTCCAATACTCCTGCGTCGGGACCGAGATCGTCGCGGGTTTCCATTCACGATACCGTGGTTCGCTTATCGGTATTGCGATGCCGCGCATGTCTGGGGGCAGGTGAAGGAGGAGTCGCCAGGACACCTCGGGATGTCGCTCACGCAGTCCGTCAATGGCAGCCAGGCGATCAGCGACTGAAACCGAATTCTGCGGGTACCAGGGAAGAAAGACCGCGACGAGACTCTTGAGGGGCCGGTTGCTGGTTCGGCCTCCGGGATCGATCTCGGCCAGCCGGCCAAGCGCCTCGACGGCGACTCCAAAGAAGTCAGGCGACCACACGCAGTTCTCGATAGCCGAGAGGAGACCGACGTGCGGAGATGTGGGTGCCAGAATATCGCGCTGGTCGGTCGAATCATTGAACATTGTGAGGATGAGCGGGCTTGGGCCTCTTGACGCTTGCCGAAGCGCGTCCAAGAATGCTCCGGGAGCCGCCTCTGCAATCGCTGGGATGATGTCTTCAAGCGAGCACCATATGCGTCCCGATTCATCGGCATTCGCATCTCGCAGCAGATTCCGGACAGCGACGATCGCCCACTCTTCGCCTGTCGTACTCGCTCCCTCGATCACTTGGGACCCACGAGTCCCGAGAAGCGCGAGCGTGCTGGCGAGTCCTCGGCGAAGCGACGGGGAATGCGCGCGGCGATTCTCCACAAGAGATGCACGCCAACGATCTTCTATCGGAAGTTCGAGTGCCGGGTCTAGCTCTGAAAGCACCGCCGCGACCGCAGACCCAACTGCATCAAGATCATCCTTCCTGATCGCACCGCTGAGGGCAAGCCAGGCATCTACGCGAGAAATGACCGCGACTTCACCGCCGAGCCGGGCTAAGAACGGGTCCTCACCCACGGCAAGGGCGGCAATCTGTTCGCGCAAGTCGTCGTAGGCGGCACCCGCGATTTGGGATATGACTTCACGATCCGCCTCAGATTCCTCCGACCACCGGCCTACAAGGCAGAGGCGGCGCACTGTCTTGTTGACGGGGGATCGCGCCCACGCTGGCTGGAGCAGTTCTGGCTTGACTGCTAGCTGACGTCGTGCAGCAAGCAGACTGACGCGAGCAAGTCTGCCAACGTCCCTCGCTTTTCGCTCTTCTAGGCCCTCGGCCTCGAGAACGTCTGCCGCCTTGGGCGAATCGATCGGCCCAAGCTCTATGTCCGCCTGGAAGCCCTCAGTGACCGGGACTATCAGAGTGTGACGTGAGCCGGAAGCAAAATCACCCGCGACCTTTTCGTTCAAGGCAATGAGCACAAGCGGGCTCGGGTGGTCTCGAAGTCGGCGCCAAGCAATGACGTCGTCGACTAGTATGGTTCGTGCTAGGAGTGCGCCTCCGTCCGTCATCGCGTCACCGAGGGCAAGGGCTGAGACAAGAGCAACGATCTCGTCTCGACTGCTTGCGAGAACGCTGACAAGTTGCCCCGACTCAGCGCATCGTTCTCTTAGCGTCTCCACGGCAGTCTCACGGCCGGCCGTCACAACTGCCGGAGGGAGTGCTGGGTAGGTGGCAGATGACCAGCCCTGCCACCAACGGTCGGGGGTGACCAAGCCGTAGGGGTGGAGACCGACAACTTCCGACAGCCAGGTATGGGTGACCGGGGCGGACTCAAGCCACGTGTCCACATCATCGACACCGAACGCACGGACCTCTTTCCACTTGCCTTCTGCCGCACGCTCCTCGGCCCACATGCTTCGATTCGGCCAGGGACGCAGCGATACCTGGACGTAGGTGCATTTTGCCCGAAAGGACTCGTCTGTAGCTGCAGTCCGCTTCGCGTAGTCGTTGTCTGCTTTTGTGCCCGGGCTCTGGTTGACTGATAGCTCCCAGGTTGAGAATCCAACCGGCACGAATGTGGTGGCGATGTCCGTAACAACAGTCCCGTCCCAGCCGCCTGCCGCGACCCCTTCGTCTGCCGGGAAACCCAGCCGCGTGACCCCAGGGGTCGTTTCGAGGACGAGGCGACGAATCAAGCGGGGAAGTTCGCTCCGTGCCCCAATGGAGCAGGCCCAAGTGACGAGGCCGCGGCGGTCAATCAAGCCCGGACGAGTCATTGTTCATCTCCATAAGCGGGGCGGCAAATTCTACCAATGGGTGTAAGGAAAATCGAGCAAGAGCGAGTCCTGCAAGCCTTGATTGTCAATTGGGATGGCCTGGCGGGTTGACACGACACCGCGCTCCGCCCGCTCGTCTCCAGATGATCATGTTTCGCTGAAGGTGGGGCCGACACGAAAGTAGTCCAGCATCACCATGTAACGATGGTGGCGCTCACAGAGAGCATAGCGAAGAGGATCAGTCTCGTTGAGGCAAGCAACCGTTCTCAGGCATTGGTGGTCCCCAGTGTAGATGGCTGAAGCAGCCGCCTGACCCCAACAGGCCAAGGAGCAGTCGCCGCTCCCAGTCACGGAGCACGTTGGGCCCATCTGTCACCGGCCCGAGCCTCAGACCCCGGTGGCGCCCCAATGCCAACTGACGGTCGGCTAATCCACCGAAGCTTTCGGTAGAGATAGATGCTCGTCTTCCCACTCCCACCCCGAGCGGGCAATTGCGTGCCCTGGGCCGGCGGCGCAAGAGAAAAACCACGCAATTTCCGACATTCTCGAGGCCGTGTTCAGTCCAACCTGTAACATCGCCGCCCCTTCTGGACACGTCGATTTCATGAGGAGCTTTCCGGCATCTGCTAGATCGCTCCCCGAGAGAGAAAGGTGAAGGTTGCTTCTTGTCGCATGACCCTGGCCCGGTCTTCCAAGAAAGGCGGCAAGGCGCAGAATGGGCACGAAGGGATTCGCCCTGCGACCAGAGGAGAAAGGCGCCGCTCGGATGTGACCACCGGTTGGGGTCACGACCCGAGTGGACAGAAAGAGGCGAGAATGGAGGTATGGAGATGAAGAGTGGGTCGAGGTGGCCAGCAGTGTGCGATCACGATGACGCCCATATCCCGTCGCACGATCCCGGTTTTGGGCGGGTAACCTCCGTGCTTGCTCGATCGAGGTTCGGAAGTAGAGGTCGGACGCTTCGTCTAGCCCTTCTCATCCTGCTTCTGACCGCGGCAGCTGTGTTTTGCCTAGCCTCTCCGGCCCGAGCCGACAGCATAAGCGCGGACGCAGATGGCTGGTTCCAATACGGGTATCCAATGTCCTACGGCGGCTATACCTTGTATCCATACTGGGGCTACCTGGTGGACCAAGACCTCAACACCGCCGGGACACAGATAATGATTGCCAACAGCAAGCCCATCAAGAGTCTGCAGTTCTGGTTCCCATCCTACGACGGCGGCTACACGGGCAACGCATTCTTCGCCTGGAACTACTACATCTACTATACCTACATCCCGGTTTCGCTTACTCCCAGGCTGGTCACGGTGCAGAACCAATCCGTCCGGTACCTGTGGGTCAAGGGGTCCACCTCGGAAGCCCGATACGCTGACGCGGTCCAGAGATTCGCGGCCGGCTACTGGGTGGCTGAATACCAAGACGGCATGAGCTGCATCATTCCCAACGGTCTGAGCGATATTGATGGAGCCCTCGGTGGCGTGTTCGGCCTGGGGGTGCCGTGTAACTTCAGCAATGACCCAGTGAACACCTCAAGCGGGAACGCCACCTACCAGGTCGTGGACCTTGCCCTTGAGGGGAAGGGTACGCCGCTAACCTTCACACGAACCTACAACTCCCAAGACGCGGCCAATTCAGGCTTCCTGGGTCGGGGCTGGCGCTGCGAGTATCAGGCGTCCCTTGTGTTCCCCTCCTCGACTGAGGTGACCTTCATGGCCGCCGACGGACGTCAAGAAACCTTCGTCTCTTCCGGGGGCGGCGACTACACCTCGCCCGAGGGGGTGAGCGAACGCCTCCATAAGAACCAAGACGACTCCTTCACTCTCACCCATCTTGACCAGAGTCACCTGGAGTTTGACTCGGGCGGACGGCTTTCGAGCCTGGTTGATCGCTATGGGAACGAAACCACGCTCAGCTACAACAGCAGCGGCGCCCTGACCGAAGTGGAAGCGGCCAGCGGCCGCACCCTTTCTTTCACCTACACCTACGCCTACCTGACCGAAGTGGAAGACAGCGCCGGGCGCACTGTCTCCTTTGCCTACGACACGAACGGCAATCTCGTCTCGGTCACCGACCCGAACTCCCACACCAGCACCTACACTTATGACTCCGACCACCAACTCGTTTCCCTGGAGCAGCCGGAGGAGAGCACCGATCCCTCGATCACCAACGCCTACACCGATGGCCAGGTGACCATGCAAACCGACGCTCTGGGGAACGAGACCGAACTATCCTATGATGCTCAGAGTCAGGAAACCTCCCTCACTGATGCCCGCGATCACACCTCCATCGATGCTTGGGATACGGACTACCGTCTCACCCGTCACACCGACCCCTACGACAACCACTACGATCTTACCTACACCGCAGCCGGCTTTCTTGAGACCTTCACCGATGAGAACGGCAACGAGACCACCTTCGACTACGACGTGCTGGGAAACGTGATCTCAGTCATCGATGCCGAGGACAATGAGATCGAGGCTCTCTATGACACCGCAAACGGCAACCTGCTCTGGGCCGAAGACGCCGAGGATAATCGCACCACCTATACCTGGGACCAAACCGGAGTCTTCCTTAACTCGGTCACCTCTCCCATCGGTACCACCAGCTTCACCTGGAACGCAGACGGCACCCTAGATACCCTAACCGACGCCGAGAGCCACACCTGGGATTTCGACTATGACGCCTACGGCGACCTGGTATCGGCCCTTGATCCCTTAGATTATGAGACCACCTACGACTACGACGCCGCCGGTCGCCTAGCCGACATCGAGGACGCCAACTCGAGTCTGGTCCAGTTCACCTATGACGAGAAGGGCAACGTCACCTGCCTGAAAGACCCCCTGGCTGAGACCGATCCCCTTAACCGCCACCAGATCGACGTCACCTACGACGACAACGACAATGTGGCCGAGATCGAAGACGCCCGGGGGAACTCAACGTACTTCACCTACGACGACATGAACCATCTCACCCTGGTAGAGGACGCGCTATCCGGGGAGGCGGCCTTCACCTACGACGAGAACTACAATCTGGCCTCAAGCGAAGACCCCAACGAACACCTAACCACCTACGCCTACGACTACAACGATCGCCTGACATCGGTCACCGACCCGCTCTCGGAAGTGACCGAATACGGCTACGACGCGGCCGGCAACCTGACCTCCATCACCTACCCGTCAGATGACGAGACCAGCTTCACCTACACCGACGATGACCTCATCTCCGTGATCAGTCACTCCGGAAGCGCTCTTGCCTACACCTACTCCTATAACCCCACCAACACGGTAAGCCAGGTAGAGCGAAACGACTCGGTCATCTGGACCTATGATTATGACGACGCGAGCCGCCTGATCGAAGAGACCGACGAGAACAACCAAGAGCTAGGCACGCTTGCCATCGAACGGGAATACGACGATGTCTCCAACCTGACCGGTCTTGATATCGGGGTGCTGGTCTCGCTCGCTCTTACCTATGACGCCCGCAATCTGCTTACGACCTTCACCGATCCCGGGGGCACCAGTTCCTTTACCCATGACTCAGGGGGACGCCTAACCGAGATCGAGACCCCGGAGGAGAGCACCCGGTCATTTACCTACGATGCCGCCAGCCGGGTGACCGAAGTCGAGAACATCACGGATTCAGGTACCCAAACCCTCACCTACACCCATGACGCCAACGGAAACGTCTTATCCGAAGGCACCACCACCTACACCTACGACGCCCTTAATCGCTTGGTGAGCTGGTATGACCCGGTGGCTGACCTCACCACCGAATACGTCTATGACGCCGGCGGCAATCTCACCCAAGTCAAAGAAGACACGGTCCCGGTCGAGACCTATACGCATAACGCCGGCGATCAGATCACCAACGCCGGCTACGCCTACGACGACAACGGCAACCTGACCGCTGACGGCACCTACACCTACACCTACGACGAGGACAACCAGCTCATCCAGGTCGACGAAGGCGAGACCACGATCGCTGCCATGACCTACGACCACATCGGTCGGCGCACTTCCCTTACCACCGGTGGAGAGACCACCTTCTTCCACTGGGCCGGTGGACTCCTCGTGGCTGAGTCAGACGAAGAGGGGGATATCACCGCCATCTACGCCTATGCCCCGGAAGGCGGCCTCATCTCCATGACCCGGGGTGAGGACACCTACTACTACCAGACCAACGCCCATGGGGACGTACTCAGCCTCACCGATGAGACCGGACTGGTAGTCAACGCCTACTCCTACGACCCTTGGGGAGAGGTCCTTGCAGCCACAGAAACGGTCAGCAACCCCTTCCGCTACGCCACCTACTACTACGACGACTGCACGGGTCTCTACTATCTCTGGCATCGGTACTATGATCCGGAGGTGAGGAGGTTCCTGAGCAAGGATCCGGTCGGGGGCGTCATCGGTGTTGCCCAGACCCTGAACAGATATGCCTATGCCTCGGATAGCCCAACCTTCCTGATGGATCCGGATGGACTGACCGTCGCGTCAAATGCACGACTTCTCTGGGATTTCCTGTGGGGGGTCGATGACGAAGGGGCTGATAGGACGTACTATCTGGGGAGCAAGGAACTTCAGGAGATGCTCCAGTCGCCCGGCGTGCAGGAGATGAGACAGGACTTCAAGGATGCGGGGTGCCCTGCCCAGCACACCTTTCACTACGGCGGCAAGTATGGTGACGAAGCTGCCTGGGACACAATAGTGAAGAACCTTCTTCCGTGGAGGTGGGGCAATCTAGGTAGCACTGCGGTTCAAGTGGGTAGCTGGACCGCCAACATTACGAACAACTATGACGGTACGGTCACCTACGCCATTGACAACTATGCTGGGAGGAACTCCTTCTTTTACCATCTACCCTGGGTGGATGACAAGGATGGTGGACGGATGGGTACGATTCATCAGAGGTTCATCTGGACTGAGAGATTGCCATGATGAGAAGCCTCATGAATAGGACTAGGGTTCAACAGCTGTGTCTGATTCTACTAATCCTTGTCCTCGCAGTTGGCCTGACCGGCTGTTTCGCTCCGGAATCCTCGACCGATCTGGTCGGCACGTACCTGGCAGAGTACCCGGATGGAAGCGAGGAACTCACGCTGGCTGATGATGGGGTCTTTCGGCAGGTCATACATATTGATGGGAGGGATGAGATCCGGTCAGAAGGCACGTGGCAGTACGGTGAGGATGGCTATCTGAGGTTGAAAGGCGGGTTCCTTGTTGCTCACGATCCATCAGGCAAGCTTCGCCCGGATGTCGAGGCCTGGCGGTTCGATTCGGCGACTTTCCCGGTTGAGCAATGGCCCCTGAAGGCGATCTGGATAGGGCAGAGCGAGCACTACTCATACGAGAAGCAGGACTGATGACCTGACCCCATTCCTTGGTCCACGGATGTGACGGGGCTGGTCGCGGTTGCTGCCGGAGGTGGCGGACTTGGCGTGAGTGGTGCTGGCTACGATGTGCTCATCGATCTCATGACCGGACTCGGGCCTCGGGTGAGGTACTACGGGCCGAATAATCCGGCTACGCAAGACATGAGGAATTCTGCTGGGGCCGAAGCGCTACGTCAGCAGTTCCGAGAGAACGGATGCGAGTCGATAACGAGCGGTGAGTTTGGCCACTGGGAGGCCCTCGAGGCCACCATGGACAGAGCTTTCGGAGGCTTGCACGGATTCCTTGCCGCGGTGTGCCCCGCATATGCTGTCTATCGAGGTGCGACCGTCTGGGACAACGCTTCGGATCAAGTGGGAGGATTCGGGGGCGCTTGGGTTATCAACAACGGGGACGGGACTGCTACGTTCATCATCAGAAACGTAGCCGGAACCAAGTCGCTTCTCGACTACCTCAACCTGGCGTTCGACAAGATTGGACTCGAGGATGTCGGCATAGGACGTCCCCCGGAAGAGCGGCCCCCTGAGCAGCATCAGGCAGGTCTTCCACTGGACAGAGGATATCAACTAGGAAGACTCGAGGTATCACCATGGGAACCATCAGAGCTATCCGGCCTCGGCCGGCGATTCCGGTCAGCGTCCTCGCTCCAGCTCTAGGCGTGCTGCTGTGTTGTCTGACTCTCATTGTGGTCGCCTGTGGGTCGAGCGGGCCATTGAACTCAGAGGATGTGTCCGGATCCTGGACTAGTAGATACCTTGAAGGGTGGATAGACCTTGAACTCCGGTCCGACGGAACCTATGAGGAATCCCTCTACGGATTCGAATCCGGAGTCGTTTCGTTGGAGGAACAGAACCACACGGGGACGTGGACCGTTGTCAACGACGCCGTGGTTCTCGCCGCACCGCTGGATGTCATCCCCGAGCCGATTGGCGAGAATGACTTCAAGTGGAAATACGCCGTGGGTTCAAGCTGGGAACTTGATGCCGTGCACGGTCTCCTTGGCGGGGTCAGCCATCTCGAGATCGAAGAGGTGGTCAGCTTCAAGAGAGTCGAGGAGAAAGAGATGGAATGAAAGACCGCATGAATCGCCCCGGGTTCCGCGGAGGCTCCATATCTGGGATTCTGTGAGATTCCAGAGGAAGGAGTCCGTGACCCATGAGAGCTTCCAAGTATTCGCCTGAGTTCCGAGAGCGCGCTGTGCGCCTCGTCCGCGAATCAGAACGACCGATCAGCGCCGTCGCCCGTGATCTCGGAGTGTGCCACGAGACCCTGCGCTCCTGGATACGCCAGGACGAGGCTGACAACGGAACCCGCAACGATCGACTGACCACCGCCGAGAGGGATGAGTTGGCCGCGCTCCGCCGTGAGGTCCGCGATCTGCGCCGCTCCAACGAGATCCTGAAAGCCGCCAGCGTGTTTTTCGCCCGCGAACTCGACCAGCCCCGTCCGAAGTGAGTGCGTTCATCGACGCGCATCGTGGCCGCTTCGGGGTCGAGCCGATATGCCGGGAGATCGAGGTCTCAGCGAGCGCCTATTGGGCCAGAAAGACCCCGGCCACCATCTTTGCGCGCTCGGCATGACCAATATCTGCTTGCAGCCATCAGGCGCGTGCATGCTGCTTCTGGCGGCGTCTACGGCCAGCTCAAGATCTGGGACGAACTCCGAGACCAGGGCGTCATGGTGGCCCGTTGCACCGTCGAGAGGTTGATGCGCGCACAGGGCCTCGAAGGCCTGCGCAATGGCTTGGTGAAGCGCACCACCCTGCCCGGCCTTTCCCCGGTGGCTGCCGATGATCTCGTGCGCAGGAACTTCACCGCCGATTGCCCCGACGCCGTGTGGTTGTCGGACTTCACCTATATCCGTACCTGGGAGGGCTGGAGCTATCTGGCGGTGGTCCTTGATGTGCACACCCGGCGGATCGTGGGTTGGCAGGTGGCGAGCCACATGCGCCAGAGTCTGGTGACGGACGCCTTGGAGATGGCCATCGCCAGCAAGAAGGAGCGCGAGATCGTGACGGTGGCGCACTCCGACAACGGAAGCCAATACACGTCATATGAGTACACCGAGCGTCTGAAGCGGGCCGGCATCGCGCCCAGCCGGGGAAGAACCGGGACCGCTCTCGATAACGCCATGGCGGAGAGCATCATGGCAACCCTCAAACGGGAACTGACCAAACGCTACTGCTGGAGGACGCGGCTGGATCTCGAACTGGCTCTCGTCAGCTACATCGGGTGGTATAACGCCCGGCGCAAGCACCGCTCACTCAAGATCGTCGAGGAGGGCCGGGTCAGACGGCTCGCGCCTCTCGAGATGCTCGAAGGATACAATCAGAAAGTCGCCACCCGATTGGTGGCTTCCAATTGAACGAGCCTCCGCGGAACCCGGGGCGCTTCACTTCTCTCCGTCGACATCATGTGAAGCGCTCTGTATTTGGGTTCAGAAGTGGTCTCACCTCGAGGGTTTCGTTCTCGCGGAACTCGAGGCGGTCAGCGAAGAAGAGAACGCCCTCCCTTGCTTTGATTGCGGCGGTGAACGTTACGGCTTTGCCTTCCTTCAAACTCACGAGTGAGACGAGTGGGCGCAGGCGAGTGGCCGCCCAACACTGGCATGTGGGCAAGCCCGTCCGCGCACCCGGGGCCACCTACAGGCCGTTCGAGGATCCCTGCCGGGCGCGGGGGGCACTCGGCCGCACTAGGCTCTGGGGACCTTCACCATGGCGAGATAGTGATCGTTCCCGAATGGTAAGTGGGTTGTGTGCCAACCCCCAGGCCTCAGCCGTTGTGGCAGGTTGGTGCTCTTCCTGTCTTCCGGCACTTGGCCAGCTGGAGCGCGTCATTGGCTGCGGACGCGGTGAGCCTGACGGCTTCGGAAGAAGGGGCCCCCAGCTACTGGTCTAAACCCGCCCGCTGCCCGCCAGACGTCGCGGCATTCGACCTTGCGATCGGCGCGGCCGCCTTAGCTCCTGGGGGATCCCCATACAGGTGTCAGCGGGGGCCGAGGAGGGTCGCAACTTCCCTCTTTCAGGTGTCTCCACAACCCGCCTTGTCGCTTCTCCAAGCGTTGCACTACTATGGCGTGCAATATGCCTCAAGTCCCGAACGCGGCAAAGCCGCTCTGAAAGCGGGTTTGCGGCCGTTTTGACATGAATACTTTTCGGCTGGCGACGGGGAGGCTCGTTCTTGGGAGGCATAATCCCCCATTCTGGGGGTCTGGAGGCTGCCCAGCGGGGCTTGGGCGGTAGGTGACAAAGAAGGCGAAAAGGGGTATCACGCGGCGGTCCCCACCGGGGGCTCTTGCCGCCTGCCCTGACGTTTTCTGTCACCTACGGTCCACTGACCGGGCATCCGAATCGGGGCTCAGGTTTCTGAGACGGGGTCCTGGGCCACCCTAGGGGCCTCGATGCACAGCCGCTCACCTCTTCGCATCTGAACCTGCCGCTTCACGCCCGCTCGCATGGCCTCTGCCTCCTCCGCGGACTCGCCGCATTCGGCCGGATCGGCGAATTCCATCCAGTTCCCGAGGATCAGCCGGTCGGGGTGATCTTCGTAGGCAAAGAGATGGGATCCCTCCTCGAAGCGGAAATCCCGGTAGAGCCGCCGGACAGACCCTAGGAAGCCAGGAAGACCAGAGAGCTTGCGCAGGCGGTTTTTGATGATCTCAACGCTGCACTCGTCGTCTGCGCCCTGTAGCCGGCGCAGGTAGTCGAGGTAGAGATAGACGAGAACATCAGCATGGCGCAGCTCTCCTTGGCGCACCTCGTGCAGCAGCACGTCAAAGGCGAAGCGGTGCACCGGCAGGGCGTGGTCAGCATCTGATGCCCAACCGAGCGTCACCGTAAGATATCTGGTGGCCAGGTTCCGTCCCCCGCTCTGGAATCCTGGTCTTATGGTGATCCAACCCATGCCGGCAAAGAGGCGTCGGGCCTGACGGACTTTGGAGAGGCTCATGCCCAGGGTCACCGCGACCTCGAGATCCGACCGGTAGAAGGGGCCACGGAGGCCAAACTCGGAGAGCGCCCAGACCAGATAGAGGCGTTCGCGAACGGTCGCCTGACGGAAGTGCGAGTGCTCTAGGAGATTAGCGGGGAGCAAGAAGCAGGAACTCATTTCCTCCTCCTCTTGATCCGCAGCTGTACCACGAGTTCTCTCGCGGTCTCGAGGGTCGTGCTACGGACGACAATGGTCCCGTTGGCGTCGGTGAGAATGAGTGGCCAGCTCCATATTTGACTGGGATCGGTTCCCCGAGAGCCCGGCCTCGCTCGGTGCCCTGGCTGGCGTTATCGGGATCGAAATGCAGAACGTTGGCGCCGGACACCATCCTGGCGGGACCACCTGTTGGAGGGTCGTTCGGCTGATTGGAGAGGGCGGGATATGAAGCGGACGTACTCACCATGGAACCCTCCGTGTCTCGGTCTCTATCCGGGCAGGGACGAAGTGTTCATATAGGGATGAGGTTTGGACACTTCGTTGCTTTGATCAGCAACGGGCAATGGGAGCAGGACGATAGCCTTGCTATCTGTCCAAACCCTTCTCTTATATGGACAGTTCATCAGCCTCATCGCTGAGATCGTTACTACGCCAATAGCCATAGGCCCGGGAGGAGCCTGATGCCGTTCCCTTGCGGCGATGAACCCGACCCTCACTTCGTAGTTGGCTGAGACTCCGCTTGAGTGTAGAGCGGCTGACCTCATCCCCGAAGCGCTCGAGAATATCCTTCTCGGAGATGGCCTCCGTGTCTGAACCGCCAAGAGTGCACAGGAGCAGTTCCCGGGCCTTCCGGGCCTCGATTTCGGCTGCGTCGCCTAAGAAGACGTAGCGCTGGTTCTGCACCTCAATGATGAGTTGGGTGGGAATATCGTCCAGGCGACCGACCGCCTCTAGCTTGCGGCGGTTGTCGTGGCCTTGCCCGGCTGTTCGGGAGAGGGAAAGCAGGATATCGGCCGCACCGCCAAAGGCCGAGGATCCCCGAGCGGAATCACCCACCTCGCCCCCAGCTTTGCGTTCGTGGCGAAGGACGAGCACGGCGAGATTGGCGTCGGCCAGCATCTGCAACGGTCGCATGGCCTCAAGTGCGGCAGCCGAATCGTTTTCCTCCTCTGGTTTGAGCCCGCCCCAGTCCGAGAGGGTGTCACAGATCACGAGTCCTGCCCCCAGTGTCTTGGCCTGGCATCTCACGCGATGAGCGACCGCCGGCCACTCTCCGGGCGCGTCCCGGCGCTGAAGCACATAGAGGTAGTCCTCGTTTTTCAGGCCCACTCGGGCAAGTGCCGATCGGAAGGTGCTGGCCCGCTCCTCGGTCAAGTAGATGATTGGGACCGGGGCGGTGATCTTGCCGAGGAAGGGCTCACCGGCAAGAACCCGAGCGGCAAGATCGCAGGCGAAGTGCGTCTTACCAGCCTTGATCTTGGCCGTCAGTTCCGTGACTACTCCCTGGGCCACGTAGTGCTCGACCAGCCAGTCTGGACTTTCGTTCGTCTGACTGCAGAGCTCCCGGGCGGTCAGGAGCGGAAGGGCGCCTACATCATCTTCTTCCTCGAGCTGGCGAAGCAGGGTCTGCGCCTCGGCTGGAGTCAGGCGGTTTTCGAGAAGGGCGCGAGCGATTTCCTTGGTGCGCCGCGCGAGGGCGAGTCTTTTCACTCGGTGGGCGTGCTCCAGCACATTGGCGGCCGGCACCGAGATGCTGGGGAGCAAGGTCAGGTAGTTCCGGCCGCCCCGCCCCTCGAAAACGGGGTTGCCTTCGAGAAGCTCGCTCACGGTGATGAAGTCGATCGGTTTGCCGACTTCTTGGAGCTCTTTGATGGCACCGAAGACCAGTCCATGAAAGGGGCTGAAGAAGTCATCCGCCTTAACCGCCTCAAGGACGGCCGCTATCCAGTTAGGCAGGAGGAGGAGGGCGCCGATGACTGACTGCTCGGCCGATTCGTCCCAGTTGGAGTCGTGTCCGGCCAAGGAAGAAGGCCGCGCCGGGCGGTCTCGGGTAGGGGCTGTGATTGGCGCGGTTATGGCTACCTGGCCTTCATCTGCCGCCCCAAGGGCGTGTCGACGACTCTGCGGTAGATGCAGGTGGTGTAGTTCTGACCCGTAGGGTTGTGTTTGAAGTCCATTACTCTGGCCACCATGGCCGGCAAGTCGCCCAGATGTCTCCTCTCCGGATCGAAGCAGGGGAGGGCGGGACGGAGACGAAGGACTTCCGGGGATACGGAGTCGACGGCTTCGCGAGGAAGTCTGCGATGATTCTCACTGCAGGCAATCCGCTCTCGATCGCCGACGGTCTCCTTCCAAACCTTCTCCAGGCGAGCGTGGCCCCTGCCAGCATCGCTATGTTCCGGTCTTGCGCTCACCGGTATTCTCTCCCTCGGCACCCAACAGCTGCAGCAACTTGGGCACCGGCACGAGGCGCTTTCGTCCCAGGGCAAGCGAGGGGATCTCCCCGTTGCGGACACATTCGTAGGCAGCGCCTCGCCCCAGACGCAGGAAATGCCTGGCTTCCTCGATCGTGATGGTGAGAGCACCGCTCTCCAGGAGCTCCTGCCGGGTGTACTCGCGGAATCGCAACCGGGGCAAACAGGCGGTGCCGACCAGGTCTTCGTGGTTTGTCATCAGGCGTTCTCCCTCGCGGCCCACGTCTTCGTCGGGTCCCGCATCCGCCCGTTCTTTATCTCGCTGTGACACAGTCAGCCTCCTTGTGCCTTCGGGTTATCCCAGCTACAATTCTAGGCATATAAGCGGAAGTAGTCAAGCTTACATCGTCTGTTGGCCCGCCTTCGTCTTGACTGATGCCGCGGTATCCCGCTACGATGTAGATGAGAAGAAGGCCGTCATATCGTCTGAAAGAAGGCAGTCATGACCAAATCGGAGGAAGTCTCCTTCAAGGGAATCACCCAGGCGATCTTCGCCCGCGGTCAGTATGTGGCTAAGGACGGTTACCAGTGGGTTGATACGCTACCCGAGCAATGGCTTACCCCAGACAGCGACCCCAGCACGGGGCCTTGGCTGCGGGAACGCCTCCCGGCTCTGATGCCCCCGGAGACCACGGTCCGCGATCCTCTCAGTAGGGACCGCCAGAATCCCGGGCTTCATCGGCTTTTTGCCGCCCTGCCCGATAGCGAAAGGGCCATCCGCGCATTTGCCAAGAAGTGGGGACAACTTGGACGCAAATCCGGTCTTATGCTTGGATCCGCCGGATATGCCGAGTCACTTTCCTTCTGGCGAAGGGAACTTGACCACATGAAGCGCCTCATCGGTCTCTGGGAGCTTGTGCGCAAAGACGACGGAGAAGCCCTCTCCCCCTATGTCCGATGGACGGATCGGCCGCGGCAGGTGTCTATCTACCTCGCCCTTCGCGAGGGGCAGCTTGACCCGGACGGGGCCGAAGCGCTTGCCGACAGTCTTGAGCTGGTCTGCCCAACCGACCGGCGCCAGCCCCCACCGCCCCCGGTCCTTGCCCGCTGTCGCGGTGTCGCCGAGATCTTGGCCTGCGCGGAGGAAGAACACCTCCATCATGCCGACCTCCTGGCTGACTGGAAGGAAGGCGACCGCCTGGGGCCGGCCCGCTACTTCCTGCACGCGGGGGTGAACAAGCAGCTGGCCGGCCACGTAAATCCGGTCATTACTCTGCCCGATAGCAGGGGGGCGGTTGGCCTGTGGTTCGTCCCCGATACCCTTCTGGCCAGCCTCTATGTGCTCTTTGCTCTTGAACTTGGGGGACAACTCCTTCAGCCACGGGAATGTGCGGCCGAGGACTGCCGGAAGGTGTTCGTGCCCGCGAGCTCAAAGCAGAGGTACTGCACAAGTGTGTGTCGGGTGCGAGCAGACGCCCATCGCCGGCGCCGAAGGATGCAGGGCTAAGGACGGTCAGCGAGCGACCTCATGAGGGGACACATCCGCCAAGTGCCCGGGTGCAAGACCTGGCAGGTCATCTACGAGCTCGGGGAGCAAAGTGCTCAGCGGTGCGAGGACTGCAACAAGCGCTTCTGGATAGAGCGTCGGCCCTTTGAATCATGCCCGAGTTGCGGGGGCATGCTCAGGCAGCGGCTTGAGCGCCGTCAGGGCTGTCGCTCGGGATTCCGGACGAAGAAGGGGGCAGAAGCCGCGCTGAACGACCTCCTTGGTTCGCTCCAGCACGGCACGTACATCCAGCCAGCGAAGGTTAGGTTGGCCGAATTCCTCAAAGAGGAATGGCTGCCTGCCATCACCCCCACGGTTCGAGCCACCACTCTCGTGGGCTATAAGTGCATCATTAGCGGGCACATTATCCCTTGTCTCGGCGCCACTCCCCTGCAGAAGCTCACTCCTTCGGCCATCAACGCCTTCTACGGTAGGCTTCTTTCTGAGCCCCGCACAAGTCGTAAGAAACCCAGGCAGGCGGGAGCAAAGGACGCGACGGTCGACGCGCAGGACCCTGTGCCGGGAGCGGAGCGCAAGCCTCTTTCTGCAACAACCGTCAATCACGTCCACACCCTTCTCCACCGGGTACTCGGAGACGCGATGCGTTGGGGCCTCTTGCAGCGTAACCCCGCTGATGCCGCCGATCCTCCCACAGCCAGGGTGACGAAGGACAACGAGATGAAAACCTGGTCGGCCAGGGAGCTCAAGGTCTTTCTGGATATGACGAAGAGCGATCGGCTTCATCCATTGTGGCGCACGCTTGCTTCGACCGGCATGCGACGGGGGGAAGCCCTCGGCTTAAGGTGGGCTGATCTCGATCTTGAGGGCCATAGTCCCTTCCTCATGGTCCGGCAGGCCCTTGTCTCCGCCGGATATGATCCTCAGTTCTCTGAACCCAAGACGAAACGCGGCCGCCGCACCATTCCTCTCGACACCTCGACGGTGGTTGTGCTCGGGGAATGGCGGGAACGACAGGATAAGGAGAAGAAGGACTGGGGAGAACTCTGGACTGACACTGGTCTTGTCTTCACACGAGAGGACGGCGAAGCGTGGCATCCGGACCGGATCAGCAAGATATTTCAGGCGAGGGTGTGCGCCTCGGGGCTGCCCCGTATTCGTCTCCATGACCTTCGCCACACCCACGCCACCATCGCCCTGGGCGCGAACGTCCACCCCAAGGTGGTGTCCGACCGTCTCGGTCACAGTACCGTGTCTTTCACGCTGGACACCTATTCCCACTGCGTCCCCGCTCTTGCTCAAGACGCCGCTGAGAAGATCGCGGCGCTGGTGGCCAACGCCGAATGACGCACGCTTCTACTCCTGCTCGTGCCGCTGCATGTCCGTTGATGCCTTGTGCGTACGCATGGCCCGTTGATGAAACGTTGACGGAAGATGTCTCGAAGGCTGCCGCCGGGCCTTTTCCCAACAAGAAAGCCCCGCAAAACGGGGCTTTCTTTACGCGCCTGACGGGATTCGAACCCATGACCTTCGGTTTCGTAGACCGACGCTCTATCCAGCTGAGCTACAGGCGCAAGCTGGCGGAGAAGGAGGGATTCGAACCCTCGGAAGGAGCATTCACTCCTTCACTCGCTTAGCAGGCGAGCGCCTTCAGCCAACTCGGCCACTTCTCCAGACGACGGCGAGGCTCGCCGCCTCAGCGAACGACTATTCTAGCAGAGGCTCTTTCTGTCGTCAGCGTTCCCGCATATCAGCGGTCCTACACGGGTATCTACCACCCGCGTCGAATCCTGCCGGGGCGTATCAGGCGGCTGTCGGCCGCCGGTGTCCCCAGAAAGCGAGACGGGCATGAAGATCAGCGCTCGAAACGTGCTGAAAGGGAAGGTCAAGAGCATCACGCACGGAGCGGTTAACTCAGAAGTGGTCCTGGAACTTCCAGGCGGCGCCGAGTTGGTCTCGATCATCACGAAACACTCGGCCGAGGATCTCGGGCTCGCGGTGGGCGTCGAGGCGTACGCGGTCGTCAAGGCCTCGAACGTGATGATCGCGGTCGACTAGGGCAACGGTGCGCAGGAGTGCGCCCCCCATCCCGCGAATGATGCTCAAGATCGTGTCGGGGTCGATTTCGAGATCGTATCGAGGAGGAGTCGATGGGCTTTCTGCGCGTGGTGAAGATGATGGTCATTTTGGGTGCGTTGGCTGCAGGTGGGCTGGCGATATGGCGGCGGAAAGACGCCGTCAAACACACCTGGGAATCAGTAGGCGGAGTCGAGGGGATCAGGAGTTCGGCCGACAAGGTGATCAAGACCGCCGGTCCCGTCAAGGACCTCATCGACCAAGTGACCCACCTGAAGTAGAGGCGCTGCGGTCGTGAAGATACTCGTCACAGGGGCCACCGGGTACATCGGCGGCCTTCTCGCGCCTCGGTTGCTCGAGCGTGGGCACGAGGTGCGATGTCTGATCCGCGCGCGTGTCGGCGATGGGGAGCCTCCCGATCTACCCCCACAGGCGGAGAAGGTGGAGGGCGACGTCTTCGATATCGATTCCCTTACCCCCGTTCTGCGGGGTATCGATGTGGCCTACTACCTCATCCACTCCATGGGAAGTGAGACGGGTCCCGATTTCGCTCGGAGGGATCGCCAGGCAGCGTCGAACTTCGCCCTGGTGGCGCGCGAGCAAGGGGTCCGGCGTATCGTCTACTTAGGTGGTCTCGGGAACGAGGAGAAGGGACTATCCGAGCACCTCGCGAGTCGACAGGAGGTCGGCCGGGTGCTGGCGAGTGCCGGGGTACCGGCAACCGAGTTCCGGGCGGCGGTGATCGTCGGATCGGGGAGCATATCCTTCCGCATGGTCCGCTATCTTGCCGAGCGGCTGCCGGTGATGATCACTCCCAAGTGGGTGAGTACCCGTATCCAGCCTATAGCCGAAGACGATGTCGTGCGCTACCTCCTCGAGGCCCTGGACCGACCCGGATCCACCGGCAAGGTGATCGAGATCGGGGGAGCCGACGTGGTCACCTACGGCGCCATGATCACCACCTATGCTCGTCTGCGCGGCCTCCGTCGGACTCTGGTCCCGGTTCCTTTGCTCACCCCTTCGCTCTCCTCGTACTGGGTGGCACTGACCACCCCCATCCCGTCAGCGATCGCCCGCCCCTTGATCGAGGGTCTCAAGAACGAGGTGGTGGTGAAGAGTCCCCTGGCAGGAGAGTTGTTCCCGTTCGAACCGATTGGTTACGAAGAGGCCATAGAGCGTGTCCTGGAGCGGGAACCGGTGCTTCGTTGACGCTCGGAGGGGCTCCCGATAAACTGCCCGGCAGCCTGTCACGGCCCACAACCGAGAGACAATGAGGGAGAGCCGCCTCCGATGAGACCCACTGTGCGACCTGCGAACCCCTGCTTCTCCTCCGGCCCCTGTGCCAAGCGACCGGGTTGGTCTCCGGCCGCGCTCGCGGGAGCCCTGGTGGGGAGGTCGCACAGGTCGAAGGAAGGCAGGGCGCGGATCCAGGAGGTCGTCGACCGGTCCCGGGCCCTCCTCGGGGTGCCCGACGAGTATCGGATGGGGATCGTCCCCGCCTCCGACACCGGGGCGATGGAGATGGTGCTCTGGTCGCTTCTCGGACCTCGCGGGGTGGACGTCCTTGCCTGGGAGAGTTTCGGGCAGGGCTGGGTCACCGACATCACGAAGCAACTCAGACTCGACGACGTGCGCGTCCTCGCGGCCGACTACGGAAGGATGCCCGATCTGACACAGACGGACCCCGACCGCGACGTGGTCTTCACGTGGAACGGAACCACGTCGGGCGTCCGTGTCCCTGATACGGGCTGGATCGCGGCTGATCGTCAGGGCCTCATGATCTGCGACGCGACGTCCGCGGTCTTTGCCATGGACGTGCCGATCGGGGCGTTGGACGTGGTCACCTACTCCTGGCAGAAGGTGCTCGGCGGCGAAGCCCAGCATGGGATCCTCATCCTGAGCCCGAGAGCGGTCGAGCGGCTCGAGACCTACCGGCCCCCGTGGCCTCTGCCCAAACTCTTCAGGATGACGAAGGGCGGAGAGTTCTTGGAGGCTGTGTTCAAGGGTGACACCATCAACACCCCTTCGATGCTGTGCGTGGAGGATGCACTCGATGGACTTCGCTGGGCGGAGTCGATCGGCGGACTGCCCGAGTTGATCCGGCGCAGCGAGGCCAACCTCGCGGTGGTGGCCGAATGGGTGACACGGACTCCGTGGGTGGATTTCCTTGCCGAGGAGCCGGCGACGAGGTCATGTACCTCGATCTGCCTGAGGATCGTCGACCCGTGGTTCGTGACTCTCTCCGACGACGAGCAGACCCAGACGGCGAAGAAGGTCGCCTCGCTGCTCGATGCGGAGGGCGTGGCTCACGACATCGCTCCCTATCGTGAGGCTCCTCCCGGACTCCGGATCTGGGGGGGAGCCACCGTTGAGCGTTCCGATCTCGAAGCGCTCCTACCGTGGCTCGACTGGGCCTTCTCGGAGGTACGCGGCGCGTAGCGCTCCAGGCGGTCGCTCGCCGGGTGGCCGCGCTCCGGGCTGTCGTATCACGGGGTGGCCGCGCTCGCCGGGGCTAGCTGCAGGTGCCGGTCTTCACCGTCGACCTGTCCGCCAGCCGTCTGCGGACCCATTTTTCTGCCTCGGCCACCACATGGATCACGAAGCCGGCTGCGACGATCCAGGCCCACTCGGTCGCTCCGATGGGTGCCGTGCCGAAGAGGCGGTTCATACCGGGAAGATACGTGTAGAGGAGTTGGAGGACGATCATGAGCCCGACTCCTCCCAGGAGGAATCGGTTCGTGCGCAGACTGACGCGCCATGACGGCAAGGTGAGCGACCGGCAGTTGAAGAGATAGAACATCTCCCCGAAGACGAACACGTTCGCCGCGACGGTACGGGATCTTTCGAGGCTGAGGCCGACCGCCTGCGCGTATTCGAAGAGACCGAACGAACCGGCCAACAACAGGATCCCGACGATGACGATCCGCCCGATGAGCACTCGGTCCAATATGGGGGCCCCAGGTATACGTGGAGGCCGGTGCATGATGCCGACCTCCTTGGGCTCGAAGGCCAGCATCAACCCCAGGAGCACGGCGGTCGTCATGTTGATCCAGAGGATCTGTACGGGGAGGATCGGCAGCGACACCCCGGCGAACACCGCGGCGAGGATGACCAGGCCTTCTCCCAGATTCGTGGGAAGGGTCCAGGCTACGAACTTGGTCAGATTGTCGAAGACTCCTCGACCTTCCTCCACGGCAGCCTCGATCGAGGCGAAATCGTCGTCGGTGAGCACCATATCGGCAGCTTCCTTGGCCACCTCGGTGCCGCTCCGGCCCATGGCCACGCCGATGTCGGCTTGGCGGAGGGCCGGAGCGTCGTTGACGCCGTCGCCCGTTACCGCCACTATGTGTCCGCGGTCCTGGAGCGCGGTCACTAGGCGCAGCTTCTGTTCGGGGGTCACCCGGGCGAACACATACGTATCCTCGGCGGTTTGGGCGAAGCGGGTCGCGTCGACGGCGTCCAGGTGCGTTCCGGTGAGGGCGACGACCGGACCGGTGCGCGGGCATCCAGGCGGGTGTAGATCGAGTTGTTCGGCGATCGCCGAGGCGGTCAGAACGTGGTCGCCTGTGATCATCTTCACGTGGATGCCCGCGGCGTGACAGGCTCTGATGGCGGCCAGGGCTTCGGAGCGTGGCGGGTCTATCATGCCCTGCAGACCCAGGAATACGAGGTCGCTCTCCAGCTTGTCATGGGTGATCTCATCGGTCCCTGGAGGGAACTGTTTCAGCGCAAAGGCGAGCACGCGCAGGCCATCGCCTGCCATCTCCTCAGCCAGGTGTTCCACGCGTGACTTGCTGAGCGGCGTCAAGGTCCCGTCCTCGCCCATCTCGATCGCGCTACGGGCAAGGATCTTTTCGACCGCACCCTTGACGTAGACGATCCGGTTCCGGGAATCGGGCGCATCCGCCCTCTCGCCGACCGCATGGAGAGTGGCCATGTATTGGTGCTCCGACTCGAAGGGCACCGTATCGAGCCGGGGGAAGCCATGCTCGAGCGCCTCCCGGCTCAGGCCCGCCTTGATAGCCGAGACGATCAGGGCTCCTTCGGTGGGGTCGCCGCTGATCCGCCACTGGTCGTCCTCGAAGTAGAGCGATCCGTCGTTGCACAGGAGGCCGGCGCTGAGGAGTTCACTCAGGGCGGCATGCCGGCGCGCATCGACGACGATCGGGTCCCCCGCGGGGTCCACCAGCATGCCGTAGGGAGAATAGCCTCCTCCCGTGACGGCGAAGACCGTCTCCCCGGCCGAGATCCGCTTGACCGTCATCTGGTTCTCCGTCAACGTCCCGGTCTTGTCGGAACAGATGACGGTGGTGCTTCCCAGTGTCTCGACCGCGGGCAGTCTTCTGACGATCGCTCGGCGTCGAGCCATCCTCGAGACGCCGATGGCCAAGGTGATGGTCACCGCGGCCGGCAGACCTTCGGGGATCGCTCCCACCGCCAAAGCCACGGCGGCGAGGAACATCTCTACCAGCGGCTGCCCGCGCAGCATCCCGACGGCGGCGGTGATGACGGCCAAGCCCAAGATCACGTAGAGCAGCAGCCGGCTGAATTGGGCGAGCTTGCGGGTCAGCGGGGTCTGCAACTCCTCGGCTTCGGCGATGAGGTTGGAGATGAGTCCCACCTCGGTCGCATCACCGGTGGTCACGACCACACCGCTGGCCTGCCCGCCTGTCGCCAGTGTCGAGGCGTAGACCATGTTGGTTCGATCGGCGAGCCCGGTCGACTCGGCGAGGGGCTTGGTCTGCTTCTCCACGGGCATCGACTCGCCGGTGAGGGCCGACTCGTCCACCCGCAGATCTCGTGAATAGGCAAGGCGGATATCGGCCGGGATCTTGTCACCGGCCTGGAAGAACACCACATCGCCGGGTACCAACTCCGAGGCCGAGAGGCGGAGGCGTTGGCCGTCCCGCATGACGGTAGCCTCGCTCACCATGGCCCTCGACAGCGCGTCGATCGCCTTGACGGCCTTGGTCTCCTGCAGGTAGCCGATGATCGCGTTGATCACCACCACCCCGAAGATGACCCCGGAGTCCACCCACTCACCGAGTGCAGCTGTCACACCACCGGAGACGATCAGGATGATGACCAGCGCCTGGTTCAGTTGGGCCAGCACCCGCTTCAGAGGACCGGTGCCCTTCTGCGGAGTTATCGCGTTCTGCCCGTAGACAGCCAGCCGCTCACGGGCCTCTGCCACGGCAAGACCGCGATCCAGGTCGGTGGAGAGAAGGGAAAGGGTCTCGTCAGTTGTCAGCCGATGCCACGGACGCTCCGGCTGGTGCTGGGGGCCCTGCATAAAATATTCCCGCTGCTCGTGTCCTTACACGCTGAGTGCGTCAGCGACGACGGGGCGGCCGACAAGCCGACCCCTGGGGCCTCCCCCGGGGAGCCCCGGATGACCCAGGACTCAGCTCTCTTCGGTCTTCTCGGTCTTGACGGCAGTGTCCGCAGCGGCGGTCTCGCTACCCGGTTCGGCAGACACGTCTTCCTTCATCGCCGCTTGGACGTCGTCTTTGGTCTCCTTCAGACCCTTTTTGAAACCGGTGATCGAACGGCCAAGCGATGAGCCCAGGTCGGGAAGCTTCTTGGGCCCGAAGATAAGCAGAGCCAGGACGAGAACGATCGCGATTTCCCATGGTCCGATCCAACTAGGCATCCAACACTCTCCTCATGAGTACGAAAGGAGCTTGAGACCCCATTATCTCACGGTTTGCGGCGGGTGACATCCTCGGGACCTTACAGGAACCTGACCACTTGTCCATTCCTCTGACGGTCGGGAAGAGGTCGCCGGACCGGGTGCGGGGGGGGTCGTCGGGACAGTCCGCTTCAGAATTGGTCCTTCAGTCGCCGACGGATATCCTCGGTGGTGACAGATCCCCCGAGCCCCGATGAATCGCCCACCCCCATCCCGGAGGGATCCGCGGAGGGAACGAGGTCGGAAGCGGGGCTCAGTTCGAAAGACCCGCGCACGGAAGCCGGCAGGAAACGCGTCAACTGCGCGTAGCCGTGCACGTCGCTGAACGTTCGGGGATAGGTGTAGTACCGCAGCGGATAGCAGACGTAGAGCCAGTCCTTGGCTCGGGTCAGGGCAACGTAGAACAAGCGGCGCTCTTCTTCGATCTCCTCGAGCTTGCCGGTAGCCATGTCGGACGGGATGTTCCCGTCGGAGGCGTGGATCACATAGACCGCGTCCCACTCGAGACCCTTCGCCGAGTGGATCGTACTCAGGATGAGGAAGTCCTCGTCGAGAACGGGCGGACCGGCCAGGTCTTCCGTGTAGGTCGGGGGATCGAGGGCGATCTCAGCCAAGAAGCGAGCGCGGTCAGGAAAGCGGGAGGCCATCCATTCGAGCTGCTCCAGATCCATGAGCCTGGCCCTGGCGTTGTCGTAGAGACGTTCGAGGAGCGGTGCATAGAAAAGTCTGATCCGTCTTATCTGGGAGGCGAGATCCCCCGCATCGCGACTCCCGATGCCGGTCATGAGCGACACCAGACCGTCCCAGGCGCCGGCCGAGGCCGCGGCCGGCGCCTGGGACGATTGCCAGCCGACGAATCCGGATGAAGCGAGCCGGTCCATGAGTCCCCGGGCTCTCTTGGGGCCGACCCCCGGCAACAGCATGAGTACCCGGGTACCGGCCATGAGGTCGCGAGGATTCTCGGCCAGGCGGAGAAAAGCGAGCAGGTCCTTGACATGGGCGGTCTCGACAAAACGGAGGCCGCCGTACTTGTGGAACGGGATGTTGCGCCTGGCCAGTTCCAGTTCGAGAGCGAGGCTGTGGTGCGACGCCCGGAAAAGCACCGCTTGGCGGCGCAGCGCTATGCCGGCCTCGCGATGTTCGAGTACCTGGCGGATGACGAACTCGGTCTGCTCGTCCTCGTCTTCGCAGGAGACCAGACGAGGGCGGTCCCCATCGGGTCGATCGGACCAGAGGTCCTTGACATGGCGCTCAGACGCCTCGGCTATCACTCTGTTCGTGGCTTGGAGGAGGGCCGGGGTGCTGCGGTAGTTCTGTTCCAGGGTCACGATGCGGGTCTCGGGGAACCGCTCGGCGAAATCGAGGATGTTGCGCACCGTGGCAGCGCGGAACGAATAGATCGCTTGGGCGTCGTCGCCCACCACCGTGAGGTCGCGTCCTCCGGGGCAGAGCATCTCCAGTATCTCGGCCTGGAGGCGGTTGGTGTCTTGGTATTCGTCGACGAGCGCGCAGTCGAAACGGTCGCGCACCGACCGGGAGCCACGGGGGTCGGTCAGCAGTCCGTGCCAGTAGAGGAGGAGGTCGTCGAAGTCGAGGACCATGTTCTCCCCTTTGTGGTCGACGTAGGCGGAGAAGAGCCTCCGCAGGTCGCCGATATCGTCCTTGCACCAGGGAAAATGCGTTTCTACGGCTTCTTCGACCGTCTCGCGCGCGTTGACGCATCGACTGTAGATCTCCATGCAGGTGCCCTTGAGGGGGAAGCGCCTGTCGGCCTTGGCGAGGTCGAGCTCGGTGCGCAGCACCCCCATGAGGTCTTCGGCGTCACCGCGGTCGAGGATGGTGAACGACGGATCGAGGCCGATGGCCCGTCCGTGCAATCGCAGCAGGCGGGTCGCCGTGGCATGGAAGGTGCCGCCCCATACCTTGCCGGCGGGCGCAGTCCGGGAAGCCGCCGACGCCTCAGTGCCCGGTCGAGCCTGTCGCACGATGTCCTCGACCCGACGCAGCATCTCCGCGGCTGCGCGTCGGGTGAACGTGAGCAGGAGGATGCGGCCGGGATCGACACCCTGATCGATCTTGTGGGCGACGCGATGGGCCAGTGTGGCTGTCTTGCCGGTGCCGGCCCCCGCCACGATGAGGAGGGGCTCTCTGCCATGGACCACTGCCAGCCGCTGCCGCTCGTTCAATCCGGAGCCCGCCGTTTCGAGACTGCGAAAGACGTTGTCCGTGCGGTCTGTCGTCGGTGGATCCATATGGACAGGATACAGCCCGCCGCGGACAGGAAGCGGGACCTCCGGTCCAGGGCACCGGGTTGCGAGAGGGATGAGATCTAGAGCGGGGGCGACAACTCGACGGTGGAGCACTCGGCGACCGCGGGCTCCGCGCCCGGACACTCCGCGCTCTGGTACTCCTCGACGGCGGTCTTGTCGCCCATGCGGGCGGTCGCCTTGCTGCGAAGAAGCATGGTTCCCAGGGCTCCCAGCAGAGCCACCCCGGACGCCAGCAGGTAGCTCGGCGCGAAGGAGGGTAGGACGTCGGCCATCCTTCCGGCTACGTACGGGCCGCTCGATTGGCCCAGTCCGTGGAAGAACGTGAGGAAGCCATACGCGGCCGGAGCCATCACCGGCCCCACCACATCGCCACAGACCACCGCCATGATGGCGGGGATGCCCCAGGCGGTGATACCGAAGAGGACCGCGGAGAGAGTCAACCCCCCCGTCGTGGTCCACAATGCGAACAGAGCGTACGCGACCGCCTGGATGCAGAAGATGATCGCCATCGCCCGCTTGCGCCCGATGGCGTCGGAGATCCATCCCCAGACGACTCCACAGATGAGACTGGCCCAACCGAGGATCATGAAGAGGTTGCCCGCTGCCTCCTGCGAGTAGCCGAGATCGGCGACCAATCGTTTGGTGAAGAAGGTCATGTAGATCATGTAGGCGAAGCCGAAGAAGAAGTACACGCCGCCCAGATGCCAGATGGAGCCGGACAGGTACAGACGCTTCCAGCCGAGAGTGGTATGCGATCCGGCGGGTTCATGGTCGATCGGCTGATATCCGGGGCGATCGCGCATCACCGCGAACGCAAGGATGGCGAGAACGAAGGTCGCCGCAGCCATCACGTACCAGGACATGCGCCACCCGGATTCACCGTGAGCGCGGATGATCCAGGGGATCAAGGGCCCGACCACGATGAGACCGATCGAGGCTCCGGATGTGGCTGTACCGGTCACGAGGCCGCGTCTCCTCTGCGTGAACCACAGAGCGAGGACGGTGTGGGCGGGCACGTTGGCGGCCGCGCTACCCAGGCCGCTGAGCACTCGGCCTGAAGCAGCGGTCACATAGGTCGTGGAGATGCCGGTCAACAGCATCCCCAGGCCGGCGAGGAGAAGCCCGGCGGTGATCACCCGACGGGGACCGAGACGGGCCGCCAGAGCGCCGCCGACGATGGCCATGGCCAGATACCCGGCCAGGTTCGCGGTGGCGAGCCCTCCCGATTGGGTGTTGCTCAAGCCAAGACCGGCCTGCATGGAAGGCAGGATGGCGGTGTAGCTGAATCGCGAGAGCCCCAGCGCCCCGAACACGACGAGCCCGGCTGTTGCCAGGATGGCCCATCTGTAGCGTGGACCGGGGCTGCGCGAGTCCATCGGATACGCCCTTTCGGTCGGGGTAGCGCCTGGTGGTGCCGCCCTTCCCCAAGAGGGCGTGGCGTCCTCAGGATACAGCTTCCTCGCGTCTCCGGGCGATGGTCACGTCTGGGGAGAGGCGGCTCTGGTTCGATCCGCGGCTACAGTTTCGTAACCTCGGATCGGAGGTATCTGTTGGCCGAGACGCCCGGGGACGAAGGAGGCCACGACTCATGAAGATGATCTGGAAGGGAGCCATCTCGTTCGGTCTGATCTCGGTGCCGGTGCGCCTCTACCCGGCTGTGCAGGAGCGGACCGTCTCCTTCCACCAGTTGCACGACAAGGACGACGGCCGCATCTACTACACACGTGTGTGCTCGCTCTGCGGAGAAGAGGTCCCCTACGACCACATCGCCCGTGGGTACGAATACGAAAAAGGACGGTACGTCTCTCTCACCGACGAGGACTTGGCCGCGGTCCGGGCCCGCTCCTCCCGCACGATCGACCTGGTCCGGTTCGTCGACCTGGCCGCGGTCGACCCCGTGTACTTCCAGAAGCCCTACTACTTGGAGCCGGACGAACTCAGCCTCAAGCCGTACCAACTGCTACGTCAGGCCATGGAGACGGCGGGCAAGGTCGCGGTGGGCAAACTGGCTCTTCATGCCAAGGAACACTTGGTCACCATCCGGCCCTACTCTGGGATGCTGTTGCTGGAGACGATGAACTGGCCCGATGAGATCCGCGAGGTCTCGTTCCCCATCCTCGAGGCGGACCCCGGGATACGGGCGCAGGAAGCGGAGATGGCTCGTTCGTTGGTGAAGAGTCTCTCGGCCGAGTGGCGCCCCGATGAGTTCCATGACGAATATCGCGAGGCCCTGCTGGCCCTCATCGAGGAGAAGGTGGCCGGTCTGCCCGTGGAGTCACCCCGCGAAGACGATGGGGGTCCGGGCGGGGGCCACGACTCGGGCGAAGGCTCCGTGGTCGACTTCGTGGCGGCATTGCAGGCCAGCCTCGACGCAGCCAAGAAGCGGATGGCCGGGGAGAGGTAGACGGCCCGGGCGGTGGGCGCCCGAACTGGAGGCGCTTCGATCGTATCCTAGCTTCGGCTGTGGGCCCGCTCGAGCGCTCGGGCCAGGTCCGGCCCGGGAGGGCGTTCGAGCTGGTCGAGGGTGCAGTCGCGGGGCTCCTTGTCCGGTCGCCAACGCTCGAAGCGGGTGGCGTGACGGAAGCGATCGCCGGTCAGTTGGTCGTAGCTCACCTCGACGACGAGCACGGGCGGTACCGGGCTGAAGTCGAGGTCCTTGCCGCCGCTCCAGCGACTCTGCCGCCCGGGGTTGCGGGCGTGTTCGCCGAAGCCGACCGAGCCCAGGTCGGCAGCTTGTGACTCGAGATCGCGGAGGGACCGCAGGAGGAGCGTGGCCTCCTCTGTGCTGAACGACGAGCAGTGACCGATGAAATGGAGCCCACCGGCGCGGTCGTAGAGCCCGAGGAGGAGGGACCCGACGCGCTTCCCGTCCTTGTGGATGCGATATCCGCCGACGACGCAATCCACGGTGCGCCGGTGTTTGATCTTGACCATGTCGCGCTTGCCCTCGCGATAGGGATGGTCGAGCGACTTGGCCACGATGCCGTCGAACCCCGCCGACTCGAGATCGCGATACCAACGTCGCGCCGTCTCGGGGTCGAGGGTGATCGGCGAGAGCAGCCAGGGGGACGAAGGGTCGGAGCCGGCCTCCAGGTCTTCGGCCAGCGTCTCGAGCGCCGAACGGCGCTCGCGGAACGGCTGTTCCCGCAGGTCGTCACCCGCGAGGGCGAGGAGATCGAACAGGGCGATACGGGCCGGGGTCTCGGCGGCGAGCCGGCGGGCCCGACTTTCGGCGGGGTGGATGCGGTTCTGCAGGGCGTCGAAATCGAGTCGACCGGCGACGACCACCACGAGTTCGCCATCCACCACCGTGCCTGAGGGCAGTCGGCCCAGCGCAGGCTCGAGTTCCGGGAAGTAGCGAAGGAGCGGTTTGCCGTTCCGGCTGTCCAAACGAGGCGGGAGCGTCCGGCCGTCGGGACCCGTGGCGGAGCTCCAAGCGATGACCCGGAAGCCGTCCCACTTCGGCTCGTACGCCCAATCGGGCGGCGGCGGGAGTCCGTCCGCCATCGCCGCCTCCGTGGGGGTCAAGGGTGGAGGGAAGGGTCTCTCGGCCAACGTCGCACCTGTCACTTGGAGAGGAGTCCGGTCTGCTCCACAGAACGGACCCTGATGGCGGCCTCATTGGTCACGGGGCAGTTGTACTGGCATATCCCACAGCCGATGCAGCGCTCCGGGACGACGTGCGGGAGTTTCACGGTCCCGGCCGCGCCCTCGGTCCCGCCGGCCCCGTCTTCGCCGCTCGCCCGGCCGGAATCAAGCGCCAGTCCGCCGCCCTGAGTGAAGACGATCGCCTTCTCGGGGGCGGGGCACAGTTCCTGGCAGACCAAGCAGTCGCGTCCTTCGGCCCATGGTATGCAGGTGCTCTTGTCGATGTAGGCCCGGCCGATCACCTTGAGTCGTTTCTCGGGAAGGGAGAGTTCGCGGATGGCCTCGGTGGGGCAGACTTTGCCGCATTCGTTGCAGTTCCAGTCGCAGTACCCCCGGCGGTAGTCCATCTGGGGCGTGAAGAAGCCCTCGAGGCCGGCGTCGAAGACGGCCGGCTGGATGACGTTGGTGGGACACACCTTGAGACATTGGGCGCAGCGGGCGCAGATGGACATGAAGTCCAGTTCGGAGCGGGCGCCGGGGGGACGGATGAGGTGGACGTCACGCTGGACGCGGGCCAACCCGGTGAAGAGGAAGAAACCGCCGACGAAGGCCAGACCCCCGGCCTTCAAGAACGCCCTCCGGCTCGGGTCGTACTCGTGCTGCTTGCGGGGCCGCAGGCCCCAGCCGATCGCCTTCTGCGGGCAGACGTCGGCGCACTCCAGACCCGCTTCGCAGCGGGAGCAGTCGGTGGAGCGGCCGTCGTCGCGGATGGCGTCCATAGGGCACGCCGCCGTGCAGGCTCCGCACGAAGTGCAGGCATCCTGGTCGACGACCCGGCCGAAGATGGCTCCTCGCCCCACCAGACCCAGGAGGGCGCCCAACGGACAGAGATGACGGCACCAGAGGCGTCGCTCGATCAACGAGATCGCGAGGATCCCTACGAACATCACCAGGATGACCAGTTGCAGCTTGTAGGCGAGTCCGTTCGCGAAGACCAGACGTCCGGTGAGAAAGTCGGTGGCCGAGTCGACGCCGCCGCGCAGCGGCGGCGCGAGATAGGCCACATCGCCCACCAGGCGAAGGCCTCGGTCCACAGCTGGATACACGAGGGTGGTCGCGGTGCGGGTGAAGATCGAGAGGGGGTCGAACACCAGGAAGGCCGCGCTCCCGAACAGGATGAGAAAGAAGCTGGCAAGCAGCCCGAACAGCGGGACTCCCCGCAGGACCTTCCTGGTCCGCGGCCCGGGGTGACGCTCTCGCCGCGGTCCGAACAGCTCGACCATCAGGCCGAGTGGGCACACGTAGCCGCAGAAGGCTCGGCCGATGAGAAGCGGGCTCAGCAGGACCGGGATGGCCAGAGCCAACTCCCAGCGGATCACTCCGTTGGCCACCGAGTTCATGGCGAGGAGTGGGTCGGCGAGTAGGAAGCCGCCGAGGATGATGGTCCCGATCGGCCAGACGGTGAGGGTCAAAAGACCAAGGAACAGGAGAAGGAACAGGATTTGGAAGAGACGCCTGTATCGGTGTACGCCCCGCCGCTTCACGCGGTGCTCTCCGTGATGGTGAGTCTCGACAGGTCGATCTCGCCCAATCCCCGGGAGGCGGCTTCCACCAGGCTGGGAAGGTCGGTGGGCTGCCAGCCCATGATCGTGGTCCCGTAAGCGTCGATGGCTATCTGGCTCGTGCCGGCAACGACCGTCTTCGGCATCGCCACGTCGTCGAGGTTGCCGCCGGTGGGACCGTTGCGCGTGAGGATACGGTATGCGTCGAGTATGACCAGATGCGGCTTGACTCGGGTGTTGACGTCGGTGATCTTGCGGGCGTAGTCGGTGTGGATGCGTCCGCGCGGGTCGCCCATGATGCCCATGAGGTTCTTCATCGCCAGGGTCAGCCCGGCCATGCCGTGGGTCTTGCCGATGGGGACGTTGATGAACGTGTCGGCCTCGAGCACATCGGTGACCAGGGGCCACGAGGTGATCGACTGACCCTCGGGGATCTCCACCTGCTCGAAGTTGCGGTTGCTGAGGTATTTGAGGTCACCGCCTGCCTCCTCAACCGCCTGGGCGAGTCCGGATTCCTGGAAGGCCGCGCGGGGGCTGCTGGTGGGGTAGTCGAGCACCGTGACCTGCCGTGCGCCTGCCTCCAGACACATCCGGACGATGGCGCCGATGACCAGCGGGTTGGTGGTGGTGGCGTATTCGGGGGGGCGGCCGGTGAGGACGTTGGGCTTGACGACCACCCGGGCGTCGCGCTTCACGAAGCGCTCCATCCCTCCCAGGAGGGCAACGGCGGCACGCACGTTCTTGTCAGGGAAGTCGCCTCGGATGACGGCCAGATCGGGAGTCGACGAGGTGGTCGTGCCTGTCGGGCCGGGAGATCCGCCATCGGCGGTAGTCGCCGTGCCGGCCGTGGTCGACGTGGTGGTCTCGGCGGTGCCGGTCGTTCCCGGAGTCGAGCCGCCGCTTTCGGATCCTGCTTCCGTGCGACCCTGGGATTCCGACCAGCGCAAGGCCCGGGCGCAGCCGGTCACGGTCGGCGCCACCGCGGCCAGGACGAGCCACCGCCCGGTCGAGAGCAAGAAGGTCCTGCGATCCATGTTCCGCATTTCGAGGGCTATCTACCTGATGATCGGCAAAAGTATGCTCACAAGGTTGTTTCGCGCGTCGCTCCGCTGGAGAGAATCAACCAAACGGCGCGGGAACGGCGTGGGAATCGGCTGAGAGTGACGAGAAGGAGGCGCGTCGCCTGTGGACGACGACACGATACGGACGGCAGGTGATAGCTCGGTCGAAGGCGCCGACCTCTCCCGGTCCGGCGGTGACCGTGGCGAGACTTCCTCGGACGAGAAGCACATCGGCCGGAGGGCGTTCCTCGGTTTGGTCGTGGCCGGTGTCGCCGCCCTTCTCTTGGGCAAGGAGGTCCTTCCGCGCCTCCCCGGTGGCACGGCCGGGTCGGGGGGGGCGGGCGATTTCCGGATCAACAGCATCTCCCCGGGGGCCGATTTCGACCGGGGCACGTGGACGCTGACACTCGACGGGCTGATGCGCAAGCCCCGGGTACTGAGTTTCACCGACCTGACGGCGCTTCCCCAAGTCGAGAGGATCAGGGACTTCTACTGCGTCGAGGGTTGGGGAGTCGACGAGGTGAGGTGGAGAGGCGTGACGGTGCGCCAACTCATGGATCTGGGTGACATCGACCCCCAGGCCACACATCTGGTGTTCCACTCGAGCGACGGTGTCTACACGGACTCGCTGACGCTCGACGAGGCTCTCCGCGACGACACCCTCCTCGCTCACGAAGTGAACGGGGAACTGCTCCCTCAGGACCTGGGTCGACCGCTTCGGCTCGTCCTGCCGGGCAACTACGGCTACAAGTACGTCAAGTGGGTGGTGAGGGTCGAGGCGATCGCCGCGGGCCCCGAGGGATACACGGGCTACTGGGAACAGTATGGATATCCGGCAGACGCCACCATCCGCTGAGTCGCCGCCACGCGCCGGCGCCGGGGTCACGGGCGGGCGACCAACCGGTATGATCCCCCGTTTCGTGGTCGCCGAACGGATCGCCCACTGGCTGTACGCCCTTCTCTTCATCGTCGCGTTCGTCAGCGGGCTGCTCATGTGGATCCCGGCGACTCGGGCCTGGATGCTGGGAGCGCGGGAGAGCTTTTCACACGTCCATGGCGCCATCGGCTATCTGATGGTCGTGGTACCGGTCCTGCTCCTTCTCGTGATCGACCGGCGGAGACTGCGTGAGGACCTCCGGGAGATGGATCTGTGGACCAGCGACGATCGCCGCTGGTTCTGGGCGGCGCTCAGGGGGCGGGGACTGCGCGGGAAGGAGATGCCGCCGCAGGGTAGGTTCAACGCGGGGCAGAAGGCCAACACGGTGTTGGTGGCGGCCATGGCTTTCGGCTTCGCGCTCACCGGCTCGATACTGCTGGCGGGTCCTCATGCGCCGGCCTGGCTGGTGTCGAGGGCTCTTTGGTTACACGGGTTCCTCGCCGTCGCCGGCATCGCCTTGTTCGCCGGCCATCTCGGCCATGTCGTTCTCACCCGGCACGGACGCTACTACCTCAAGGGCATGATCGGGGGAGAGTTGGCGGAGGCCATCGCCCGGGAGCGACATCGGACTTGGTGGGAGAAGACCGGTCGGGACGGATTGTAGTAACCTTTCCGTCCTCTGGATCCGAACGAAGGGACTTCCCTCATGCAAGCCACTCGCGGCGCCGTTGTCAGTCTCAACTACACGCTCACAGACGACGAAGGCACCATCCTGGGCTCGAACCTGCAATACGAGCCTCTTGACTACCTGCACGGCTACGACAACATCATCGCCGGTCTCGAGAGGGCGCTGGACGGTGTCGAGGAGGGCTTCAAGTCCACGGTGATCGTGGAAGCGGCCGACGCCTACGGGGAGGCCGACCCCCAAGCGCTCTTCGAAGTGTCGAAAGAGCACTTTCCCGAGGAGGTAGAGGTGGAAGTCGGGATGGAACTTATGGGCGAGACCCCGAGCGGTGAGGTTTCGCTGGTAGTGGTGGAAGTCAGAGAGGCGTCGGTCATCGTGGACGCCAACCATCCTCTGGCCGGCAGACGCCTCACCTTCGATGTCGAGGTGGTCGGCGTGCGAACCGCTTCGGACGAGGAGTTGGAACTCGGACATCCTCAGCAGGCGAGCTGAGCATGGGGCGAGTCGTCCACACCTCACGCATCACCATCACCCGGGAGAACGGGCCCACGCGGAAGGCTGTGATCGATGGTTTCTGCGAGCCCATCTACTACGGCGTGCACGGGGGCATCAAGAAGTTCTACCGAGTGGATCCCGAGACCGAACACGCGGCGACCCTCGATCATATAGTCGGTGCCGTCGGCGGCTGAATGATGGGAACACTGGCCACGGCGCTGGCCGGCCGCAAGATCCCCACTCACACGGATCGGTATGAAGCTCGGGTGGAAGGCGACATCGAGGATGTCGATGGGGTGCTGCGCATCACGCGCATCCGGGTGGACTACAAGCTCAAGGTACCGGCGGGCAAGGGCGAAGAGGCCCGAGACGTCTTCACGGGCTACATCACAGGATGCCCGGCGGCCATGAGCGTCCGCGGGTGTATCGAGATAATCGACAGCCTGGAGATCTCGGAACTCGAGCCCCGTTGACCGTGTCGGGGAACGATCACGCGCTCGGGCCTCCATCCCGGGAGCTGACACCGGATGGAGGCCCGAGCGGCTCTCAGGTTCTACAGAAGCGCGCTATTCGGACAGACTGAACGGCGGGTACTGGTCGGTGATGAGCAGGAGGGCGTACGCGTCGACCCGCAGGGTCCAGCGGTTCACCCCCACCACGTAGTCGAAGAGGCTGCGCGGGTATCTTCCCGTGAACAGGATCGCGAACCACGCGATGATCACGGAGACACATGCCCCGATCCATAGGAAGTAGAGCACGATCCAATGGGGGATGGCCAAGAACCACTTGACGATGGGCATCCACCGGCTGAGCTGAGTGGCGTCCGGGTAGGGGAAGTCGAGATGGACGGACTGCTCTTCGTCGGTGGAAGGGTATTCATCGGTGAGCAACTCCGCGTAGGCCCCCACCCGCATGAGAAAACGGGTGAGGTGGAGGTTCCAGTCGAACCACCAGCGTGGGTACTTCTGCCGGAACAGCAGCATCAACAGCACGGGGAAGAACAGTATTCCTCCCACCGCCCAGGACCATGAGTAACCCATGCCCTCAACCGAGAGGGTACCCGATCCCAATAGACCGGCGATGATCCCGATGGGGATGAGCCACAGGAGGCGGAAGAACGTGGTGAGTCGGTTGAGCGGCCTGTCGGGGTAGTCGATCCTCAGAGTCAGCGGATATGGGTTGGCGGGTGGATACTGCGTCGGTGGCTGCTGCACGGTCGCACCTCCATGGGACTGCTGGTTCATCCGGCCACGCTGGGAACGGTGTCGTTCGTTGGTTTCCCCACGGCGCGAGAACGACAAACGTCGGCGCGGGGCCGGTAGGAGGTCCTTGCATGTGGAGGGACCCTCCCCGATAATGGGCGGACTCGTACAGACACGTCCTGCGAGCGATACATGGGCCTGAAACGCATATCCAATCTTGGTCCCGTCAAACGCTACCGCTCCGAGCGGTACGTGCTGATCTCCCTGGTGACCTTCGCGCTCACCGTGGTCACCCTGCGGGGGGTCCTCAAGCTCACGGGCTATGCGCAGATCGGCAACGACACCGTCCACATCGCCCATGTCCTTTGGGGGGGCCTTGCGCTGTTCGCGGCGTCGTTGATCCTCCTCGTCGTCGCCAATCGCTGGGCCCTGGTCCTCGGAGCGGTCCTCTGCGGGGGAGGAGTGGGCTTGTTCATCGATGAGGTGGGCAAGTTCATCACCCAGAGCAACGACTACTTCACGCCTGTCGCGGCCCCCATCATCTACGCGCTCTTCCTGGCGACGGTCATGGTGTATCTGCGGGTGCGCAGGCCGCCCGAGCGCGATGTGAGGGGCGAGATGTACCGGGCGCTCGAGCAGATGTCCGGCGTACTCGACCGAGAGATGAGCCGGCACGACCTGAGTGTTCTTTCGCAGCGGCTCGTGACGGTGAAGCACACAGCGAAGGAACAGACGGTGAGAGACCTAGCGCAGTCGATGCTGGCGTTCGTCGAGGCCGAGACACCGCGGATCGTGGAGCCCCAGCCGGGGCGTGCGCAAAGGTTCTTCACCCATACTCGGGCCTGGGCGCGCGAGGTCTTCACCCGGCGGCGCCTGCGGGTGTTCCTGATCTTCGCGTTGTTCGTGGGAGGCGTCTACGCGGTCCTCGATATCGCGTTGCTGGCGTTCTTGGCGGTCGCGCCTCGCTCCACAGTCACCGATTTCCTGCGCGGTCTCGTCTCTTCTGGGGAGCTGGCCGCTCTCGGGGACAAGATCTGGTTCACCGTCCGGGCCGTCCTCGAAGGCGGGGTGGGAGTGGCGTCTCTCGCTGGCGCCGTGTTGATCGGGCTACAGAGAGAGTGGCGAGGAGTCAGCATCGCCGTGGCGGGGTTGATCGTGGATCTCACCGTCGTGAACCTCTTGGTCTTCTATCAAGACCAGTTCAAGGCGTTGATCGGTACTGCGCTCCAATACGTCGTGCTCGTGGCGGCCTTCTCCTATCGCCGGATCTACCTGGAGGACGAGATGGAGTCCGCGGCCCAGGCAGAGTCGGCCGCAGAGGCGGAGTTGGCTCGGGCGCTTCGTGAAGCGGCCTTCGAGCCCGCTACCGCTGCCACGAGAACGACATGACGGACAGCGGGCGCGGTCTGCGCAAGGGGGCTCTGAGCGGCCTCGTCTTCTTCGCCGGTATCGGGACCATGGCCACTGAGATGTGTGCTTCCCGGCTTCTCGCCCCGTACTACGGCTCGTCGACCATGATCTGGGCCAACATCATCGGACTGATCCTTATCGCTCTTTCCCTCGGGTACGTGCTCGGGGGGAGGCTGGCCGATCGGCATCCCAGTCCGCGGGTACTCGGGATCGTGGTCCTGTCTGGGGCAGTGCTCACCGCAGTGGTCCCATTCGTAGCTCGGCCTTTTCTGAATGTCACCATCAACGGTATCGATTCGGTCTCGACCGGGGCGGTCATCGGTTCGTTCCTCGCGTGCGTCATCCTTTTCGTACCGTCCGTGTTGCTGCTCGGCATGGTGACGCCGTTCGCCATCCGTATCGGCATCCGGGAGATGGAGAAAGCCGGGGCTACCGCCGGACGTATCTTCGCTCTGTCGACGGCGGGCAGCCTGTTGGGGACGTTCATGCCTCCCTTGGTCACGATCCCCCTGTTCGGCACGCAGCGCACCCTCCTCGGTGCCGCGGCGCTGATCGCCGCCGCCGCCGCGTTGCTGCTCGGATTCCGCTGGCTGATCGTCGCCGTGGTACTGGCGGGGCTCATCGCGATCCCACCCGGCGCGGTCAAGGCTACCGCTGGGCTCATCTACGAGAAGGAGTCGCGCTACCAGTTCGTGCAGGTGGTCCAGCGGGACGACCGGCGCCTGCTCTATCTCAACGAGGGATACGCGGTCCACTCGGTATGGCGGGAGGATGAGGTGCTGACAGGGGGCGAGTGGGACATGTTCCTGGCTGTTCCCTCGATGCTCGACCGACCGGTGGACCGGATCGCCATACTGGGGAACGCCGGGGGCACGACCGCTCGAGCTTTCGGAGTCTACTATCCGGATGTCGACATCGACGGAGTGGAGATCGATCCTCAGGTGAACGAGGTGGCCGCCCGTTTCTTCGGCCTGGGCGACAACCCGCGATTGAACGTCATAGCCGCCGACGCGCGACCTTTCCTCCAGAACGCCCCCGAGCGATACGACCTGATCTTCATTGACGCCTACCGGCAACCCTACGTGCCCTTCTATCTGGCGACGGCGGAGTTCTTCAAACTGTGCCGCGATCGGTTGGCGCCGGACGGGATAGTCGCCCTCAATGTCTCCACCGTGCCTGGTGACGACCGTCTCTCTCGATCGATCGCCGGTACTCTTGCCACCCAGTTCCCCCTTGTGATGAAGTGGCCGGCCCTTCGTTTCAATCAACTGGTTCTCGGGTTCGCCTCGGCTGAAGACCCCGGCGTCCTACTCGAGCGGGGCCGACTCGCTCCTGCCGACCTCGTGCCTCTCACCGAACTGATGACCGAAGACTGGGAGCAGGTCCCGGCTATGGCCGACTACTGGACCGACGACAGGGCCCCGGTGGAATGGATAACCGACCGTATGATCGTCAGCTACGGTACGAGCGGACAGGAGCGCGGCGAACAGGGTCTTCCGACCAGACCGCAGTGAACGGAGATCCAAGTCGATGAGGGAGCAGATCGATCAGGCGCTGCGGGGAGCGGGCCTGCGGCATCGCGCGGTGGGCATGGAGGTGCTCGAAGAGATCGAGGAGACCTTCGCAATGCTGCTGGGCCGAGGCCTACTCTCTCCCGAGATCCACGAGGAGTATAGGGAGAGCTTGGACTTCGTCGCTCCCTCCGACATGGGCGAGCCCCGCTCGCTCATCGTGGTGGCCACGCCGTCACCCCCGCTCAAGGTCCGATTCGAGCTCGAGGATGGATCCCTGGAGGCTGTCATACCTCCTACCTACGTGTCTTCGGAAGCGCGCGCGCGTTGCCTGCGCTCGCTCCAAGAGATCCTGGTCCCCGCCGGATACTCTGTCGCCGAGACCGCTGCCCCGAAGCGGTTGTTGGCCGTGAGGACGGGGCTGGCAGAGTACGGACGCAACAACATCGCGTATGTCATGGGACGCGGCAGCCATCACCGGCTCGACGTCTATGCCACCGACGCCGATCTCGTGCCGCCGGGAGCCCGGCGTGGCGGCATGTCGCGCTTCATCGTCGGAGGTCGCGATCCCGTGACCGGTCATTGGAGCTTGCCCCGCCGCATGGGCAGCTGCTCGGCCTGCAAAGCCTGCCACCATGCCTGTCCGACCGGGTGCATCCCCCACCCGGACGACGGAGATGTCATCGATGCCACCCGGTGTCTCACGTATCTGAACGAGCACGAAGGCGAATGGCCGGAGTGGCTCGATCCGGGGAGCCACAACGCCCTGATCGGGTGCATGGTGTGTCAAAGGACGTGTCCGGCGAACCGCGTCAATATCCATCGCGAGGAAGTGGTCGCCGTGTTCGACCGCGAAGAGACCGAGATGATCCTGAGAGAGACCCCCTGGGATGGACTGACCGCGGATATGCGCCGAAGACTGGCTACGTTGGACCTACGCGAGTACTACCCGGTCATATGCAGGAACCTCACAGCGCTGGTGGACCGCGACCGCCCGCCCGTCCGAGGGAGGGTCGCGGGCGCCTGAAGAGCCGGTCGCGCGCCGTTCTTCGGCCGAAAGGAATCTCATCCCTCCCCCCGAAGTGTCCACCATGACACGAGACCTTTCCAGAGCCCCCGAGCACTCGGAGGTGAGTAATCTATGCGCGGGTCTCCACCGTGCCTATCGAGACCTGCGCTTCTATCCGGTCGATCATCCGGTAGCCCTCCAGACTCTGGAGGTCCTCACCGCGGCGCTCCTCGGTGAGGTGAACACCAGCGGTTCGATCACGCTGGAGGTGGAGGAGGATCGTCTCCTCTATCAAGGGGAGCAGGTGTATTCGTATGAGACCAGTCGCGACAACGTCGCCTTCCTCATGTTCAGGGACGGGGTGCGTTCGCTGTCCTTCCACTCCGGCTTGGAGGAGGCTGAAGTAAGAGCCTTCGTGGACTGTCTCGCCCACGCCGACGACCTGATCAACGCCGACCACGATCTTCTCACGGCCTTCTGGGAACAGGATTTCGGCCATATCGACTATCGTGCGGCTGACCCGTTCCTCGGAGGGGAGGTGCTCAAGGAGGGCACCGTGGACGCCCTGCGCGAGACGGTGCTCCGGCGGCTCGACGAGGTCGCCCTCGGCGGGCAGGACAAAGGGGACTCGCAGGTCGACCTGAGGCCGGTCGCCTCACAGGCGATGGACATGGGGCGATTGCGTCTCACCCGCTCGGAGGTCGAGCGGACGGAACGTGAGGCTGCCGATCCCGGCAACGCTTTCGAGGCCTTCGCCGTCGTCCTGCTCGAACTGGCCGGCCACCGGCTGGGTCATGGCTCGGTCCGAGAGGCGGGCTGGATATCGCAGGACGATGCGCTTGCCCGCTCACTCGGTATGGTCGTCGACACCTACATGCGGGGCCAGGATCTCGACTGGATCGAGACCGTGGTCGCCCGGCTGCGCGTTCTCGAAGCCGGACCGGGAGGCACGGACGGTTTCAGCGAGGCCGTCATGGCGACGGGCGTCTCCGCTCAAGCCTTGAAGGGGCTCATCGAAGGAGCCGGGCAAGGGACGACCCGGGAGGCGGCACGGGTCGAGAGACTGCTGCTGGCGATGCGCTCGTGGATCATCGGTCCATTACTGGAGGTGTTGGCCGACACCGAGGACCGGGGCGCGAGAAAGGTCGCCCTGGATGTGCTCCAGGCTGAGGGGGGTGTGCCGGCGGCACACCTCGAACCGTTGTTTCTGGATCCTCGTTGGTACGTCGTGCGTAACGCAGTGCAACTGGCCGCGGGTTCGCGCGATCCGGAGATGCCGGTCAGGTTGGGGCGCTTGGGGGTCCACGGGGATGCCCGCGTTCGACGCGAGGTGATGAGGACCCTCGATACCCTTGGCAGCGCCGGAGGGTTGCAGGTGCTGACGCGTGCTCTCGTCGACGAGGACCCCTCCGTCCGGATCCTGGCCGTCCGCGCTCTGGGTCGTCAGGGTGGGAGGGATCATGAGGTCCAAGTCCTCGCCCAGATCGAGAGCCGCGACTTCGAAGGTCGCACTGCGGAAGAGATGGAAGCGTTCCTGCGGGCGTTCGCGGCACTTGCCGGCGATCGGGCGGTCCCCGTCCTCGACAGGCTGTGGCGGCGGAAGCGACTCCTGAATCGGCCGCTTGCCCTTCGCCTGGCCGCGGTGAGCGCACTCGGTAGCATGCCCTCGCCCGCGGCCGACGCGGTATTGACGGCGGCGGCCGCGTCCACGGAGGTGCAGGTGCAGCGGACCGCGCTCCGAGCTCGGCAGGAAGCTCAAGCCCTCAGAAGGACCTCATCGGCATGAGCGACGATCCGCATACGCCTGGGCCGGCAACGGACACGAGTCCACCATCGAGCCCGAGCGCCGACGACCAAGCGTTGGCCCTGGCTCTCGCGGTGGCGGTGCGGACCGCCGCCTACTACGACCCGGACAATGACGTCATGCGGCAGTCGTGCGATGCACTGGGCAGGCTGCTGTCCGAATACATCCGCGAGGAGGGTTCCGTCACCATCGGGGTGCACAGCCATTCCGTGTTCGTGGGTAGGTCCCGGGTCCGGACCACGGTCTCCACATATGGGCGATTCACATACTTGAACCAACTGTACGAACGCTGGGGCATCAGCACTCTCACCTTTGCTGCGGGCCTGAGCGAAGCCGAACTGGTCGGATGTGTCCTGGTGCTCGCCCGTGAACACGGAGAAGGGCCGGAGGATCTCACTCGTTGGTTCAAGGAGCGCCGACTCGAGCACGTCGAGGTCGACTTGCTGTCCGGGGAAGGTCATGCGCAGGCCGTCGCCCCCCTTGAGGCGTACGCGGCCGCCATGCAGGTGGGTGACGAGATGCGGGAAGTCTCCGAGTCCGGGGAACCCGCGAACGTCCGGCGGTTGCGCCACGTGACGCAGGCGGTCGTGGACCAGATCTTGCGTGACCCGGGATCCCTCGTCGCGCTGACCACCATCAAGGAGTTCGACCGCTACCTGATATCCCACTCTACGAACGTGGCCGTCCTTGCCGTTGTGTTGGGTCAGCGCCTGGGGTTGAGCAAGTCCAGGCTGGGGGAGTTGTGCTTGGCCGCATTCCTTCACGATGCCGGCAAGCTCGAGGTGACGCCGGAAGTGCTCAACAAGCCCGGTATCCTCGATGACGACGAATGGGAAGAGATGCGGCGCCATCCGATCCTCGCCGCCCGCTCACTCTTGGAGCACAAGCATCTGACCACGGCCAACATGCGTGCCGCGGTGGTCGCGTTCGAGCATCATCTCAACTTCGACCTGAGCGGCTATCCTCGGACCGAGATCATGGGCAAGGTGACCCTGTTCGGCAACATCGTGGCGATCGCCGACCGCTATGACGCGCTCACCACGGCCCGGGTGTATCGCGAGAACAACTTCACCCCATACGAAGCCCTGACGTACATCCTGGCCAACGCGGGGACCATGTTCGACCCGGTGCTGGTCAAGCTGTTCGCGGAGATCATGGGCATCTATCCGCCCGGGACGCTCGTCGAACTCTCCTCGGGGGAGTTGGCGGTGGTGTGCGAGTCGCCTGCGGTGGGGCGCCCATTGGACCGTCCCAAGGTGCGGGTGCTGCAAGGAGGCGAGCCGGGCACGATCATCGACGTGGATGTACAACGCGACGGACGATTCGTCCGGTCGGTCTCCGCCGTGCTCAATCCCGCGAACCAAGGCCAACTGCCCGCGGTGGACGATTCCATCTTCGCAACGATCGACTGAGAACTCCAAGCGCAGCAAGCGGCCTCTCTGGGAGCAAGACAAAGGCCGCGCACCCCGACCGAGGTGCGCGGCCTCGAGAGGACGCGATCGACGAAGCCTAGGCTCCGCCGGCCAGGCGTTCCGCGGCCTTGCGTTCGACGTCCAGGCTCAGTTCGTTCGGATCTCCCTGACGTAGGGCCTTGGTGGGACACACGCGTACGCACGCGGGCTCGAGACCGTGCTCGAGTCTCGTGCTGCAGAGATCGCACTTCTGCATGACGCCGTCCTTGCCGAAACGCGGGACCCCGAACGGACAGGCCATCGAGCAACTGTGGCAGCCGATACACAGGTCGGCCGTCACCTTGACCACCCGGGTGCCCGGTTCGCGCGCGATGGCGCCGGTGGGGCACGCCATGATGCACGGGGCGTCTTCGCAGTGCATGCAGGCGAGGGATATGTAGCGCAGACGAGCGTCCGGGCCGGTCCCGTTCTCGACCTTGAAGATCTGGCGCCAGGCCGTGGGCTCGGAGCCGATCTCGAGGTCGTTCTGATCCATGCACGCCACGGCGCAGGCGAAGCAACCGGTGCAGCGGTCTACGTCGAGATAGAACGCGTGGCTCATCGTGCCACCTCCGTGTCCAGAGAGACCTTCTTCACCGCGCACAGCGCTCCCTTGAATCCAGGGAAGCCTGATACCGGATCGAGATAGTCACCATCGATCAGCGTGTTGACGTCGGCTTCGGGATAGGCGTGGTACATGTGCGCGACCCCGGGCTGCACCAACTCACTCAGGTTGGCCGCCACTTGGATCGAGCCGGTGGGGCTGGAGAGCTCGACCCGGTCGCCCTGGGCGATACCGAGACTGACGGCGTCACCAGGATTGAGGTCGACCGCGGCCTCACGGCGCAGGCTGCGCGTCCAGGGAAGGCGGAACGTTCGGGAGTGCACGAACATCGGCAGGCGGGACCCGGTGTTGAGTACGAAGGGGTACTCGGCCGCCAAGTCGGGGGTCGAGGCGGGGCTGTTCTCGGGCTCGTAGTACACCGGTAGAGCGTCGATGCCGGGGCGATCCGCATGCTTCTCGAGCAGCGACGACGCGAACTCCATCTTGCCGCTCGGAGTGGGGAAGCCGTTCTTCTCGTACTTGCGGAACGTCGGCATGACGGCGTTCGGGACCGGCATGCCGCCCGGGTGCGCCTTCATCTGGGCCATGGTCATGCCGTTCGGTTCGAAGATCCAGTCGATGACCCGATCGAACTGAGTCGAGAAATCCGGCGCACCGTTGGGCAGGAACCCACATCCCGGAGCGGTGGCCGGTTCGGCGCCGCTCGGGTTCAGCAGGGGGTCGTCGAGGCCGAGCCTGTTGGCGAGCCCGAAGATGATGTCGGTATCGGACCGGGATTCCCCCACCGGGTCGATGACCGGCTCGGTGCCGATGATGTATTTCTCCGGATAGCACCGAACTTCGCTCCGCTCCAGCGACGTGCATGCCGGCAGGACGATGTCGGCGTACGAAGTGCTGTCGGTCCGGAAGATGTCGACATCGCAGATGAAATCGAGCTTGTCCATGGCCTCGAGCAGCTTGAGGTTGTCCGGCCAGAGTCGGTGATTCCAGCCGAAGCCTACGAACGCTCGAAGAGGATGGGGTTCGCCCGTGCGGAGCTGGCGGGGGAGATCCATCCCCTGCCCTTGGTCGATCATGTCGGCCCACACGGGGAAGCGTTCCGCGCCGAGCCGCGGGGGGAGATCGCTCCACGCCCGGGGGAGTTCGAACTCCTTCTCCCGGGTGACGAACCCAGCGCCACCGATCTCCAGCCAACTCGGCCCCTCGGCCACGTTCCCGCCGGGTACGTCGTAGTTGCCGGTGAGCCCGACGAGAGCGGCCACAGCCCGCTGGTTCTGGACGCCGTTCGTGTGATGCACGACCGGGGCCGCGCTCGGCATCATGGCTGCGGGTTTGGTCGTCGCGTAGAGGAGGGCGGCGTCGCGGATGGTGGCCGCCGGTACGCCGGTGATCTGCTCGGCCCTGTCCAGAGGGTACTCAGCCGCGAGGGCGCGGTATTCGTCGAAGCCCCGGGTCCATTGGCCGACGAAATCCCGGTCGTAGAGACCCTCGGAGATGATGACGTTCGCCATCGCCAGCGCGAGTGCTCCGTCCGTGCCCGGCCGGAGCTGCAGATGGATATCGGCGATGCCGGCGATGGGCGACTTGCGGGGATCGATCACAATGAACTTCACTCCGCGGTCTCGGGCATCCATCAACCGTCGGGCGAAGGAGGTGTTCGCGTGGAAAGGGTTCGCGCTCCATACCATCGCGCACTTGGTCTGGGCCATGTGAGGCCCGGCCATCTGGCCGTAGTCGAGACGCCAGGCCATGCCCATGGCGGTGAAGCACACGCTCGACTCGGTGCAGTAGTTGGGGGAGCCGAACTGGAGGGCCAGGCGAAGTAGGAACGGACGCAACTGCTTGGGATAGCCGCAGTAGAAGACCACGCCCTCCGGTCCCGTCTCCGCCTTGATACGTTGCAGGTTCTCGGTGATCGTGTCGAGGGCCTCGGTCCAGGAGATCGGTTCCATCCGGCCCGAACCCCGAGGTCCGACCCGCTTGAGGGGGGTGCGAAGGCGCTCGTCCGAATAGACCCACTGGCGGGTGGCCGCACCCTTGGAGCAGAGGGTCCCGCCGCTGCGGGCGTTCTCGAGCGAACCTTCCACCTTGATGATCCGCCCGTCTTTGACGTAGCAGTCAAGGCCGCACTGAGTGGTCGGGTCACAGATGGTGCATACCGACTTTCGCACCTCGATGCCCGTCGCGTCTCCAGGGATCTTTCCTTTGATCATTCGTTGAAGCTTGTCCACGTCGCCTCCATCTCGGTGACCGCGCCGCCCGCCGCCCTCAGAAAGGCCTGTTTCAAGACCCCGGCGTTGGAGCAGCAGTTCAGAAGGTTCACGCCCTTCAACCTTCCCTCCTGCCAGACCCGCACTTGGAAGGTATCGCCTTCGGAGCAGGTCGTGATCGCATCGTAGTCGTTCAGGCAGCCTACGCTGGCAAAGAGCATGCTACCCACGTGGGTGATGTTGTGTGGCACGCCCCCCGGGTATCCGGACGGCGCGCCGGCCATACTCCGCCCGGCGGCCCGCCCCTGGTAGCGGGCACTGGCCCACAGCCCGATTATCTCATGGCGCCCAGAGAGAAGGTTCTTGCCCTGGGCCACGTCTCCGGCCGCGTAGAGAGTGGGTATGCTCGAGCGTTGGTGTTCGTCCACGAGTATCCCCGTGCCTACGTCGATCTGGCCGGGGCTGAGAAAGGCGAGCGAAGGGCGGGTGCCCGTGCAGACCACCACGAGGTCCACGTCCTCCTGCGCCGGCGATTCGTCACACGCGGTCCCGCCCGCACCGCCGGGATCGGTGGTCCCCGGCAGGGCCCCGAAATCGAGCTTCACGCCGGAATCGTGGACGTCTACCCCGGCGAGCGCGGCGCCGAGATGCAGTTGATAGCCTTGTTCCAGCAGATGGGTCTCCATCCTCCGAGCACAATCCGGGTGGGCCGAGAGGGGAAGGATCGACGATTCCCGTTCGATCAGGCTCACCTGGACCCCGGCTTCGTGCAGCACCGAAGCGATCTTGATCCCGGCGAAAGAGGCGCCGACCACCGCTGCGTGGGGCCGGTCTCCCGAAGCGAAGCTGCCGCCGGCCCCAGAGGAGGAGGCGCGGGCGAGGAGATCGGTGAGCGCCTGCTTGAGACGCAGGGTGTCGTCCAGAGACTGGATGGTGTGCGCACGTCGTCGTGCCGCCACGGCCTCCCGGAGCCCCGGGATGGGCGGCACGGCCGGCCGGGCCCCGGTCGCGACAAGGCACATCTCGTATTCGAACACAGACTCGTCGGCGAGGGTGATGGTCTGGCGCTCGGCGTCGAGCGCCGTCACAGCGGGGCCGAGATGGGTGATGACCCGGTTGGCCTCGTAGAAGCCCTGGGTGTCACCGAAGGGGAAGGCGCGCTCGAGGGGGATGGCTTCTGACACCAGGTACGTGCCGAGCATGGGGTTGTAGGGGGGGTGATCGTTGTCGGCGAAGAGATGGATGTCTCCCTCGAAACCGTGTGCGCGCAGGGCGAGCACGGCTTCGGCCGCCGCGGCACCGTTACCCACGATGGCTATCGCCACTCTCACCGTCCCCTCGACCTCTTGTCCCGCACGAACGTGGCGACCACCACTGAGACCACACTGATGATGAGGGCACCGAGGACCGCGTTCCAGAAACCATCGACCCGGAAATCGAGTCCGAGCCCCTCGGTCGTGATGTACGAGGCCAGCCAAAGCATCAAGCCGTTCAGGACCAAGGTGAACAGGCCCAGAGTCAGGACGATGAGGCCGCAGGAGAGTACGGCGAGGATGGGGCGGATGAAGGCGTTGACGAGCCCGAGGACGAGGGCGACGAGGATGACGGTCCAGACGCGATGAGGCTCTCCCACGCTGATGCCGGGGACGATCCAGGCAGCGATGGCCACCGCTACGGCCGTGATACCCCAACGGATCAGAAACTTCGTCAAACGGGACCTCCCCCACAGGCAGGACCCAGGTTCTGCCTGTCCGCCTTTCCCGGGCAGCTGGTCGACTGCGGGGGCGGGTGCACTTTCCCGAGCAGACTAACATGCCGAGGCCGCCCTGTTCCACCCCGGCCACCCTTTCGCTATATTGACTGCGGACGATCGAGACGCCGCCCCGAGGGACCAGGCGGCCCTACGGCACCCAGGCAGGGACGACATGGTCGATCACCTCACCGCAGACGACTCGCCCAGCCCCGAGCGGGTCATGGTCACCACCCGCCTGGGAGCGGATGTGCTTGCCCTCACTCTCATGTTCATCTTCATCACCGGCGCGGTGACGCTCTCTCTCATGCCCGTCGTCACGAACGAACTGCGCGAGGGCGTGGGCCTCACCGACGCACAGATCGGGCTCCTGACCGCCGTGTTCATGGGCTTCTATGGGGTATCCGGCATCTCATCCGGGATCGGGGCGGCACGATGGGGAGGGAGACTCCTGGGGGTCAGTTGCGCCTGTTTCGTAGTAGGGTCGGTCGTGTTCGCCCTCAGTTCCGGGCTCGGCGGCTTCCTGGTGGGGCGCGCGATCCAGGGGATCGGGGGCGGTATGGTCATCGCCACCAGCAGCCCGGTGTTGGCTCACACCCTCCCGCCGCACCGTTTGGGCCGGGCCTGGGGGATCCTGGGATCCGGGTGGGGATTGGGGAGCATGGCTGCTCTGCTGGTGATGCCGAGCGTCCAATCCTGGGGCGGGTACCGCGCGGTCTTCCTCGTCACAGCGGCTTTGGGAGTGGTCGTCGGGGTGGCGGCGATCTCGCAGAAGGCGATCCGGGCGCTTCCTCATCATCCCGAGGGGGCAACGACTGTTCGCGGGCTGGCGGTGTCCTTGGGAGTCGTGGTGAGGAACCGCAGGGTGCTGATCCTCAGCTTCACCAATACCGCGGCATTGGCCATCGGGGTGGGGGTGCTTGCCTGGACTCCCAGTTTCCTCCAAGACGTGCACGGTTCGGCCGAGGCCGTGTCCGTGTACTTGGTGGCGGGCTTAGGGGCCACCCAGCTCGTGGGCAACCCTGTGGGAGCCATCGCCTCGACGCGTTGGGGCAAGTTCTGGGTGATTATCGTGTCGGTCCTGGGGATGGTGGTGATTACGGCTGCGGCCGGTGTGGCCCCGTGGGTGGCTCTCGTCTTCGGGTTGGTCCTCGTGGTCGGGTTCTTCAGCATGTTCTTCTTCCCTGCGATGATGAGCTATATCCCCGAAGTGGTGGACAAGCCCGAGCAGGTGGGTCCCGCCACCGGCATCACCACGCTCATGGGGTTCGCGGGATCGATGATCGCACCCTGGATCTTCGGGCTCATCCTTGATTCCGGCGGGCAATCGGCCGGTTCGTACGCGGCCAGCTACCTCATGCTCTCCGCATTCGGCGTAGCCGCGCTCGTCGGACTGGCCTTCTTCAAGAGGAGCCCCAAACGGGTCGAATAGGCGGCAGCGAGGTCCCACATGTTCGGCGGCCCCCCGTCGGGGGCGGAGACATGCTGGCGATGACCCTCATGATCTTCTACCTGCTCTCGACCTTGGCCCTCTCGCTGATGGCGGTCGTCACCCCCGAACTGCAGCGCCGTTTCGGGCTTTCCGGCTCCCAACTGGGGCTCTTGACCTCATCGTTCATGCTGGCATACGGCCTCGTGGGCATCCCGGCGGGGGTCCAGGCCGCCCGTTGGGGAGGGCGGGTCCTCGGGATCAGTTGCGCCTTGTTGATCGTCGGGTCGATCGTCTTCGCCGTGAGTTCGTCCTTCGCCGGCTTCTTGGCCGGCCGGATCATCCAGGGGCTGGGAGCGGGGATGGTGATCCCGGTCTGCAGCCCCGTCCTCGCCCGGTTCCTGGCGCCGCAGGCCCGAGACCGCGGCTGGGGGTTCCTCGCCAGCGGCAAAGGATTGGGCACTCTGGTGGGCCTGCTGATCATGCCGACCGTGGCGTCTTTGGGGAGCTTCAGGGCCGTCTACTTCGCTACCGCCGGTGTCGCTCTGGTGATCGGAGTGCTCGCCCTGGCCCAGAAGCCGGTCAGAGAGCTTCCCGAGCGGGTGCCCGGCGGGACCTCGTTCCGTTCGATAGGCCAGGGGCTCAAAGCGGTGGCTCTCAATCGGCGGGTGTTGCTTCTGGGACTGTTCAACTGCTCCTCGCTCGCCGTCGGTACGGGAGTGCTCATCTGGACACCCGACTTCCTGCGGAGCGAACACGGATCGAGCATCGGAGTGGCCGCGTATCTGACCGCCGGCTTGGCCGTGGCCCAGTTGATCGGAGCCCCGGCGGGAGCGGCGGGGGCGTCTCGGTGGGGGAGGATGCCCGTCATCGCCGGATCGATGATCGCGATGACGGTGACCGCCGTGTTGGTGCCCCTGGTCCCGGGGAGGGTGGCGGTCTTCGTCATAGTCGCTCTGGTGGGACTGTTCAGCCTTGCCTATTTCTCGCCTCGTTTCGCCATGGTCCCCGATGTCGTCTCCCGGCCGGAACACGTGGGACCGGCGACAGGGTTCATCAATGCGCTCGGGTTCGGCACCTCCATGCTCGCCCCGTGGCTGTTCGGCCTGGTACTCGACCGAGGCCTCGGCTATGTCGCGGGGTATCTGGTGCTGGCGGGCTTCGGCGCCGCGGGGGCACTGGGCGCGGCCGTCTTCCGGGCGCCGAACGGGCGTACGACTCAGGACTCGCCGAACGAGGCTGTCACGAGATAGCGGGCGACCTGAGGGGCCGCGAGACTCTCCCACCGGCCTGCGACCCCCATGAGGGCCGCTCCGACCTGGAAGTGGAGCATCGCGATCCCACAATCGAGCCGGCGAGAGACGTTGCCCTCGCTGCCCTTGGTCACGGCCGAGATGGTCATGGTGCCGCTCACCGGGGAACCGGGACCAGCTTGGCCCGGGGTGATCTCCTCCGATCCGAAGGTGAACCGCCACGGCTGCCTGTTGACCGCTGAGGGGGCCACTCGGCCGAGACGGACGCCCTCGGCCGCCCACGCTGGCCAGTGGTCTTCGTCGAAGCCGGGGGCGATCTCCTCGATGGGACGACGTTTGTGGGCCCCGACCACGCGTTTGAGTACTCGCTCTCCCGTCCGCGGTCTGCTCTGAGCCGTACCAAGGGGCGACAGGGCGACCACCTGCTCGCCAGGCCGTAGCGGGACGAGGCCCGAAGCCAAGGTGCGGTCGAAATAGCCGGCGATCCAGCAGGTGCCAAGGCCGCGGGAGGTGGCCTCGAGGACCGTGGCCTCACCCAGGTAGCCGACACTCTCGTGGACGGACGGCTGGGTCAGGTCGCCGATCATGAGCAGCGCTGAGGGGGCGTGCAGGACTTTGCCGTAGCTGCCCACGAACCCTCGGAAGACCGCATCCGGGACGTCCGGGACCACCACCACTCGGGCGATCTCCGGAGCCGGGAGCTTCGCACAGAGATCTTCGAGGTGTCGCAGTTCGGCCTGGTCCACCGGCTGCCCGGTATACGTGCGGGCGGAGTGCCTCACCACGATCGCGGCCGCCCATTCGGCGGCGGGCAGGGTCGCCAGGGCGGCGGAGAATCCGGTCGCGGACCCCGACCCCTCGTCGTCAGCCGGGCCGGCCATCAATCCTCGGTCTCATCGCCGGCCCGGATGAGCGACTTGCCGATGCTCCAGGCTTCTCCCACCGGGTCGCCCAGGGCCCAGTACGTGTTGCCGGGCATGGTGAGTACGAACGGGCGGAGCTTGACCGGGTCGACATGCGTCCCCGAGAGGATGGACTCGCTCGCGTAGACGTTCTCCACCTCCCCGATGAAGAAATAGTCCTTGGGGAGTTCGACGGTCTGAGTGAGCGTGCACTCCATCGAGAGCGGACACTGACGGACCATCGGTGCACCGTCCAGTGCCCCGGTGAATATGTCGATGTGCCTGGACTTGTCCTCCTCGTACCCGTGGACCAGACCGCAATAGTCGACGAGGACCGCTTGGTCGACGCTCGGGAAGCTGACACTGAACTGGCCACACTGCTGGATGCCCTTGGCCGTGTGCTGGCGCCGACCCAGGGACAGCCCGATCAGAGGGGGATCGGAGTTGAGCTTGGTGAGCCAAGCAACGGTCATGAAGTTGGGCTTGTCGTCGGTGACGGTCCCGACGATCACAACGGGCATGGGGTAGATGTTGAACGCTGAGCCGATGTTCTTCTTTGCCATGGGTCCTCCGGGTGATGTGGATCTCTTCGCCTGCCGGCTGCCCTACGTCGCCTCGACGATGGCACCGTCTATGCCGACAACGACCCTGTGGGCGGGTATGTCCACCCCTGACAGCATGATTGCCCGTTCCACGATCCTGTCCAATCCAGAACAGCACGGGACCGTCATGACGGCCACCGTCAGGGACTTCAGGTCGTTGTCGCGGATCAATTCGGCGATCTTGTCGACATAGGGACCGGTCTCGTCGAGCTTCGGACAGGCCACCACCAGCTTCCGTCCCTTGAGCAACTCGGAATGGAAACCGCCGAACGCGAAGGCGGTGCAGTCCGCGGCGATCAACAGGTCGGCGTTCTTGAAGTAGGGAGCCTGCGGGGATATGAGGTGCAATTGCACCGGCCACTGGCTGATCTCCGAGACGGCCGCGGTAGACGCGGCGCCCGGTCCGATGTGAACCGCTTCAGCGGCTTCGGCGCCGCGGGTGCGGAGCACATGCTCGCGCGTGGCCTGGGAGTCGTACTCGTGGCCTTCCCGCTCCACGATGGTGAGGGCTCCGGTCGGACAGACGTTCAGGCATACGCCCATGCCGTCGCAGTAGATGTCGCGGACGAGCACCGCCTTGTCCTCTTCATCCAGCGCAAGCGCCCCTTCGTCGCAGGCTGTGGTACACAGCCCGCAGCCGTTACAGAGGTCGCGGTCGATCTCGATGATCTTTCTGGTGCCCACTATCGCTCCTCGTTCGTGCTTGGTGTTCCCGCGGCTCGGATGGCTCCCTGGCTCACGTAGGTCTACTTGTCCCCAGACTTGCCACTGGCGGAAACACTCCGCCCCAGGCCCGCGCGCTGGTATCCTGGGCTTATGTACACGGTCATCGTGGGTGCAGGTGAAGTAGGTTTCCACATCGCTACGATCCTCAGCCAAGAGGGTCACGAGGTCGCCGTCATCGACCGCGAGCGGGAGTCCTACGAAAGAGCCGCGCAGGAACTCGACGTCCTCGCCGTCCACGGCAACGGCGCGAGCCGCCGGACTCTCGAAAGGGTCAGCATGGGCCGGGCCGACCTACTGGTGGCCGTCACGGACTCCGACGAGGTCAACATGATCGCCTGCATGGCGGCCAAGCGAGTCGGGGTGGCCCAGACGATCGCCCGGGTCCGGAACCCTGACTACATCGAAGACGTGCGTACGCTCTCCACGGGGTTCACGGGGGTGGATCACGTGATCCAACCGGAAGCAGCCGTGGCCGACGAGGTCGCGAAACTGGCTTCCATCCCGGGCGCGCTGGACGTGGAGACGTTCGCAGGCGGACAGGTGTTGGTCCTGGAGGTACAGGTGCAGCCCGACCATCCGAGTTCGGGTGTCCGGCTGCGCGATCTCGGTCTTCCCGAGGGGGTGGTCATCACCGCTCTCGTCCGCGAAGGCGAGACCGTGATCCCCAAGGGTGACTCGACCATCGAGGGACGGGACCGGGTCTTCCTCACCGGGCGGCCGGAGGCCGCCATCCAGGTCGCGAGCGGTCTCAGCGGACACTCCGAGGCTCCGAAGAAGGCCATCCTTCTCGGGTGCGGGGAGATCGGTCTCGGTATCGCCCGTGCGCTCGAGGACCAGAAGATCCGCCTCACCATCTTCGAGAAGGACGGGGAGCGGGCGACCGAGGCCGCCACGATCCTGCGCCGCTCTCTCGTCCTGCGCGATGAAGGCATCAACGAAGCGATCCTGGCCGCCGAGGGAGTGTCCACCACCGATCTGTTCATCGCGGCCACCGGGGACGACCGGCTCAACATCCTCACCGGCCTCATGGCCAAGCAGATGGGAGCCAGGAGGACCATCTCGATCGTGGAGAGGACCGAGTTCTCCCGGGTGGTGGAGAGTGTGGGTGTCGATGTCGCCATAAGCCCCCGGCGGATGACCGCCTCCGCGATCCTCCGCTTCGTGAGGGCGGGCAAGGTGGTCAGTGCCGCGGTGCTCGACAAGTCGGCCGGCGAGGTGCTGGAATTCGTGGTCGGGGCCTCGAGCCCCGTCTGCGGCAGGCGGTTGGCCGACGTCCACTTCCCGACCGCAGCTATCGTGGGTGCCGTGGTCCGGGACGGCGACGTCCACATCCCCGACGGGAGGACGGGGCTCGACGACGGCGACATCGCCGTGGTCTTCACGCTCCCGGAGTCGGTCAAAACGGTGGAGAAGCTCTTCGCCCCCCGCCTCGGCCGATGAACTTCCGTTTCGTCGGTTACCTGGTCGGTCTGGTATTGGTGGCCATCGGGGCCGGGATGTTCGTATCGGCCGGGGTCTCCGGCATCTACCACGATGCCAGCCTCGTGCCCCTCGTCGTCTCCGGGGCCGTCTGCCTGGCTGTCGGCGCCCCGGCCTTCTACGTCACCAGAGCGTCCCGCCGGGCCTATATCGGTTTTCGCGAAGGGTTCGTAGCAGTCGTCATCTGTTGGTTGGCCGCCGCCGCGTTCGGGGCGCTACCCTTTGTGATCTCGGGAGTGTTCGGCCCGATCGACGCCCTGTTCGAGTCGATGTCGGGATTCACGACCACGGGGGCGAGTGTCCTCACCGACTACGGACAGCCTCGCGGACTGATGTTCTGGCGGAGCCTTTCTCACTGGTACGGCGGGATGGGGATCGTTGTCTTGTTCATCGCCCTCCTGCCTTCGGTGGGGGGCGGGGCGATCAGGCTGTTCGCCGCCGAAGCACCCGGGCCGACTCCGGAGAGGCTGACTCCCAGGCTCAAAGACACCGCCAAACACCTCTGGTACATATATGTCGGCCTGAGCGTCGCTGAGGTGCTCGTACTCATCGCCCTGGGCATGGGGCCATACTTCGCGGTGACCCACACCTTCGGCACGATGGCCACGGGGGGCTTCTCGCCTCTGGCCGGCTCCATCAGCGAGTACTCGAGTTGGTCGATCCAGCTTGCCATAACGATCTTCATGCTGCTCGCCGGGGGGAATTTCGCTCTCTATTTCGCCTTTCTCTCGGGGAGGCGGAGGGCCATCTTCCGAGATCCGGAGTTCAGGCTCTATCTGAGCATCCTGGTAGCGGGCACCGTCCTGGTGGCAGTGAGCCTCATGATCGCCAAGTCCCATTTCAGCGCTACCCACGCGTTGCGCGAGGCGGTGTTCCAGGTGGTCTCGCTCCAGACCACCACCGGGTACGTCACGGCCGATTTCGATCAATGGAACAGCTTTGCCAAGACGCTTCTCCTGCTGTTGATGTTCATCGGGGGGTGTGCCGGCTCCACGGCCGGCGGCATCAAGGTCGCTCGGTTCCTGGTCCTGTCGAAGAGCGCCAGCAGGGTCTTGGCGCAATCGGTGCACCCGCGGGCGGTCATCCCGGTCAAGGTGGGAAGACGGGTAGTAGCGGATCACGTGCGCGCCGGGGTGCTCGGGTTCTTCTTCCTCTGGATGGCAACGTTCGCCATCGGGACCCTGCTGCTCTCCACTTCGAACGTGAGTATCGTCACCTCCGCCTCCGCTGTGGCGGCGACTCTCAACAACGTGGGACCGGGACTCGAGCTGGTGGGTGCCACCCTCAACTACGCGCCGATCGCGCCCTTCGGGAAGGTGGTGCTGATCGCCATGATGCTCCTGGGACGGCTCGAACTGCTCGCCGTCATGCTGCCTTTCACGCGTACGTTCTGGTCACGCTAGATCGGGATCACCGAGAGCCCGCTGGGCCGCCCGGAACCGGAGGTCGACCAGGCGCCGGTCCTCGGCTTCGGGTATCGATTCGTCGCTCGACCTCTTGAGCATGCGCGCTTGGTTCAGGAGCGCGGACCGGGAGGCCTCGTGTTGCACGCGGGGTCCGAGGCTGGCGATGACCTCGAGCAGGCGCAGGACCACGGGCATATGACCCCGGCCGTATTGGCGGATACGGCTGAGGGAGAGGTCGACGAGACGGACATACGTGAGGGGATAGGTGACCAGCCTGATCTCCCCGGTCTCAGGTAGGAACGCCGGGGGTATCCCTCTTTCGCCGGCCCTGCCCAGAGCGTCGGCCAATTGGTCGATGCACGCTACCGCCGTGTCTGGGTCGTTGATCCCGGGTGAGAGGGACCGGAGGGCGATCTCCACCAGTTGGTCGACCGCCGCCTCGGCGTCCGGCAGTAAGGGACGATGAGCCCCCAGGACGAAGCAATCGTTGAGCTGGGCGAGTTGTTCCTCGCTCAGGTCTCGCGCAGGCCAGGCCTCGAGCAGATCCCCTTCTTCCGAGATGAAATGGCCGGCGCGATGCTCGAGCCGTAGCACCAGGTCGTACTTCTCCGCCAGACGCACGAGTCGGCCGATATCGACCACCTGGATGTAACCGGTACCCTGGGATGCGATCTCGCGGGCGCCTGACGGGAAGCCCTCGGGGAGGCTGCGGGAGGTGGTAGCGGCCGGCCGGTCGCGTCGGTCGCGTTCCGGGAAGAGCCGTTCTACCGCGGCCCTGAGCTCGCGGCCGGTCGAAGCGACGATGGACTCAGCTCGGATCGCGGAAGCGGCATGGTGGATGAAGTAGACGAGCACACCGACCCCGGCGACCGCCCAGATCATGGCCACTGCCAGTGAGACATACGGCACGAACTGCGTGGTGTCGGTGCTTCGGACCGTGCGTAGGACGAGGAGGCAGTAGACGAAGGCCGAAAGGAACGTGCCCAGCACGAGTTGATAACCGCGGTCGCTGATGAAACTGCGGAGCAGGCGGGGTCCGAACTGTTGGGACGCGGTGGTCAGCCCGACGATCGTGATCGAGAAGGTGAGAGCGGCCACAGTGATCATCGAGCCGGCGATGGTGGACAGGAGTGCCCGAGCGCCGTCCGGACCGCCCCCGTATACCCAGTCCGGCACGAGAGTGGAGGCCCGTCCACCGCCGTGGTCGACCCAAGGGAGGAGGAACGACAGCGCCATGGCGGCCACCACCATCGTACCCGGGACGAACCAGTAGTTTCGCGACAACCGGCTCCAGTGATGGGCCAGTCTCATCGTCTTCACGCGGCCTTCGACCCCCACGGTCTGGCCGTTGCCGGACGAGAAGATACTACACGAACAGGTTCACGTTCGCTTCGTCAGCTTCAAGCCCTCTTGACGGATCTTGTGAGAGGTTTCTCGTGAACCGTGGACATCCGACCTCTTGCACGTCTCGGTCGGTGGTCGCGGGTCGTCTGGAGCGTCGGAGTATCACCGAGACGGCGCGCGACGGGATGAGGCGGAGGGGAGGGGATTCGAACCCCTGAGACCTTGCGGCCTGCCGGTTTTCAAGACCGGTGCGATAAACCAGACTCCGCCACCCCTCCGAGCACGAGCCGAGACCGTCGGCTCCGTCGACCAGAAGGTCGGGGACGGACCGGCCGACGGTCCAGGATCGCGTGGAGTATAGCCTCTAGTAGATGGTGAAGACCGCCGCGGCCGCCACGAGCCAAAGGATGATCGCCAGGACGGTGATCCCCACTCCGATGGCGAAGGTGATCCACGACCACGTCTTCGCTTTGCGGGACGATTCCTGAGCGCCCGCGATGTCGCCTAGGGCCAGTCTGTTGTTGACCCGACTGGCGTGCACCACCGCCACGATGCCGGTGGGCCAGAAGCATAGTATCAACGTGGCGATGGCCCAGCCCATGTAGCTCGGGATGTTGGGGAGCGCGCCGTATGCCCGCGCGGGCTGACCGTATTGTGCCTGCTGATACGGGGCCTGCTGATACGGGGCCTGCTGGTAGGCAGGCTGCTGATAGGTGGGTTGATACGGCTGTTGTCCGTACGCGGGTTGTCCCGGCTCTGGGCCGGCGGATTGGGTCCCGGGCTCTTGCCATTGCTGCCGGTACTGATCGAGATCCAAGCCGCACTTGACGCAGAACTTCGCCGAGTCATCGTTGGTGTTACCGCATTGCGGGCAGTACATCCATCCCTCCCTTGCGCCTACTTGCCATCTCGTCCAAGACAACATTAGCAGGAATCGGAGGAAAGCTGAGGCGACCGACGAAACCAATGGGACCGGGTCGACTTGCGGCTCGCATGTGGGGCGCCGATACGTGGAGGCTCGTGGTGAAAACAGCTTACCTGGGTGGGACGAGGGGCAGCCAGTCGTCCATCTATCGGCCGGGTACGGGTTGGAGCCAGGTCGATCGGCGGATCAGTCTCCGCCGCTGTCCTCCTGACTCGATGAAGCATTCGGGGATCTGCCTGCAGCCCATGACGATCTCGCAGAAACGCCGGCCCGGCATCGGCGCCAAATTGCTGATCGTGACGACGGTTGTGCTCGTCGCCCTTCTTCTCGCCGTGGTGCTTGGATCCGGGTTGCGTTTCTAGCTTCGGGGGACTCCGACTAGGCGGGTCTCTCCTTCGCGGCGTCGTTTCTGCGTGCCTGCTCCGCCGTCTTGCGAGCGTGGCGGGACAGACGTTCCAGGGCCGCCGCCCTGCCCGACAGCTCATCGGCCATCCGCTCGAGAGCCTCGACACCGTTGGCCGTCACCACATAGACCCTGCGGCTGGGACCGGCCTCGGCGGTCTGCCAGGTCGAGCTGATCAGCCCTTCGTCCTCCATAGCCCGGAGCAGACGATACATGCTGCCGGGATCGATGCAGACTTGGTCTCCGGCGAGGGAGCCTATCTGTTCGACGAGGTCGTAGCCGTGGGTCTCGCTCTCGACCAGAGACGCAAGGATCGCTGCTTCGAGCACCGACCGGCGGAACGGACCCCGTAGTCCAGCGCGGCCGCCGCCGCCCTGGCCGGCGCAACGACCCGCTCCCTTGCCTCTTCTGCCCCTACCGCGTGGTGTCTCTTGATCGGTGCTCATGCTCCCCGTCCGACTCCATGGTCCGATCGCGTATTCGTCCGGCCGCCGGTCCTTCCGACCACGTAGGCGACGATGGCTTCGCGGAGAGCCGCCGCGGCGTGATTCGAGCAGTGCTGCTTCGCATCCGGCAGGCCTCCCAGTGCTCGCATGATATCAAGGTCGTCCAACTCGTAGGCCTCGTCGATGGTCAGACCCGTGGCGAGTTCGGTCATGACGCTGCAGGCGGCCACAGCCGCCGGACATCCTCTCACCTTGAAGGTGACGCGGTCGAGTCTTCCCTCGCGGACCCGTATCCAGACTTTGAACAGGTCTCCGCATTCCGGATCGCCCAGAGTGCCGACGCCGTCGGCCTCGGCCAACTCGCCCACGTTGCGAGGCCTGAGGAAGTGGTCGAGGAGAGGGTCGTCCTCTTGTCCGGCCCGACCTAGTGGTCGCACACGTTGTCCCCGGTCTGTAGCGAGCCGGTCAGATACAGGGCCACTATCTCTTCGGGCGTGCCGGCGGGGGCGCCGGTCACGACCGTCAACCCGCGTTCCGCGAAGAGCTGCTGGGCGCGTGAGCCCATCCCCCCGGCGATGATCGTGTGCGCGCCCCTGTCCGCGAGCCAGCCTGGGAGCAGTCCCGGTTCGTGCTCGGGCGCGGGCACCATCGTGGTGCCGACGACTGCCCTGGTCGAACTGTCGGTGTCGACGAGCGCGAATTCCTGACAGTGGCCGAAGTGGGCGCTGAGGATTCCGCCGTTTACCGGTACCGCGAAGCGCACGATCCCGTCGGGAAGCGAGGTGTCCTGGCTGGGAACCGCTGCTGCGCCGGTCTCGGCCACATGAGCGGTCGCGGTCGTTTTCACGGCCGCCGCGGAGTCCTGGTGTCCATTGCCTTCGTCGAGCGCGAGGATGGGGAGGACGGCTTTGGCGAACTCTTGGGCGGCCGCGCCCTCCGGGTCGGAGTGGATGTAGGGTCTACCTGTATCGCCCGCCTGCACGATCCTCGGATCGAGAGGCACGCTCGCCAAGAACGGCACCCTGGCTTTGGCGGCCATGGCCTCGCCGCCACCTTTGCTGAATATATGGGTGACCTCCCCGCAATGCGGGCACACGAAGCCGCTCATGTTCTCGATGACTCCCAGGACAGGAAGCTCCAGCAGAGAGCAGAACTTGACCGAACGCCGCACGTTGGCCAGGGCCGTCTCCTGAGGGGTGGTGACGATGATGGCGCCGTCGACATCTCCTATCGCCTGGCAGACGGCCAGAGGCTCGTCGCCGGTGCCAGGCGGGGAATCGATGATCAGATAGTCCAGATCACCCCACTCGACTTCCCCGAGGAGCTGTTCGATGGCGACGGCCTTCATCGGACCCCTCCACACGACCGCTCCGTCCTCCTCGCCGAGAAGGAAGCCTATTGACATGACCTTCAAGTTCGGGCCCGCTTGGACCGGGAAGAAGGTCTCACCGACGGTCTCCACGGCCGCGCCTTTCAGGCCGAGAAGCTGGGGCACCGTGGGACCGTGGAGGTCGACGTCGAGCAGTCCGACCGACCGACCCTCGAGGGCCAGAGACGTCGCTAGGTTGACGGCGACCGTACTCTTGCCGACCCCTCCCTTGCCGGAGAGGACGATGATCTTGTGCCGTATCTGCCCCATCCTCGCCTTGACGGCGGGTCCTCGGTCGTTATGCGAACCCGAACAGTCCATATCAGTAGTCCTCCTTGATAAGCATCATCTCGACTATCTCCCACATGGCCCGGATCTGATCGGCGACCGGACTCTCTCCATATTCCACGACACTCTTACCGGCCACCTGGGCTTTGACGACAGCGATGTCGTAGCTCAACTCGCCGACGATCGGGACCTCCTCTGCCCTGCAGTACTCCCGCAGCCGGGTGGTCATCTCCTGGTTGAGATCGGCCTTGTTGATGCAGACTACGGGACGGATGCCGAAACCCTTGATCAAAGCGACCACGCGCTGCAGATCGTGGACACCGGACACGGTCGGTTCGGTGACCACGAGGGCTAGATCGGCTCCTGTCACCGAGGCGATCACTGGACACCCGATACCCGGGGGGCCGTCCGCCAACACGAACCGAGCGCCGGACTGGCCTGCCAGCGCCAGAGCGCGTTCTCTCACCAAGGTGACCAGCTTACCGGAATTCTCTCCGCCGATATTCAGCGAGGCGAACACGAGAGGCCCGTTGCGCGTGTCGGCCACGAACAGCCGGCCCCGCTCGGCATCGGACAGGTCGACCGCGTTGGAGGTGCACACATGCACGCACATCCCACAACCCTCACAGCTGGTCGGATCGACCGCGTAGACGGCCCGCCCGGCCGACCCGTCGTCCACTCGGATCGCGTCGAACCGGCAGCGTTCAAGACAAAGCCCGCACGAGCTGCATCTCTCTGGAGAGATGTGGGCCTCCTTGCCCGAGGTGAAAGACTCCTGACTGCGGCCGGAGGGGTCCAGGACCAGATGCAGGTCGGCGGCGTCGACGTCGCAATCGGCGAGCACCTTGCTGGGGGCCAGAGCGGCGAACGACGCTACCACGCTGGTCTTGCCGGTCCCGCCCTTGCCGCTGAGCACGATCAATTCGCCGGGTTTGGCTCGTTCCCCACTCATCTCGGTCCCGCCTTCGACAGAGCGGGAGTCGCGCTATGCTCGGCTTCGTCCACCCGTCTGCGTACATCGGCCGCAAGCCCGCGCAGCGTCTCCGCGAACGACTCATCATTCGCAGCGTAGATATCCCCTCGCGAGCACGCTTCCGCGATGCGTCTGTCGTCAGGGATCTCCAGAAGGATGGGTACGTTCTCCGCGGTGCAATAGACCCGGACACGGTCATCGCCGATGCCCGCCCGATTGACGACTACACCGCAGGGGATCTGCATGTCTTTGGCCGTCTCGACGGCGAGTTTCAGGTCGTGCAGGCCGAACGGGGTAGGTTCGGTCACGAGGATAGCGAAGTCCACCGAACGCAGCGTCTCCACGGCCGGACAAGCGACTCCCGGGGGGGCGTCGATGATCACCGTCTCCAGGGGAGGCGCGCCACTCAGGTCCTTCGCGGCCTTGATGAGCGGCGTGGATCGGGCTTCGCCAACGTCGAGGCGAGCCCAGCGGAAGTAGAGGTCCCCTACGGAGCCCGCCCCTGCGCGGCCTACCTCCCGTCCCTCCTCCGTGATCGCCTCCTCCGGACACACGAAGGCGCAGACGCCGCAACTGTGGCAGAGCTCGTTGAGGAGAAGCGGCACGCCCGGCAGCGCCAGCAAAGCGTGGAACTCGCACGCACGCGCGCAAAGCCCGCATCCCGTGCAGATGTCTTCGTCGATAACGGGGACGGGGACTTCCACGATCTCGTCGAGCTCGAACTGGGGCTTCAGATACAGATGGCAATTGGGCTCCTCGACATCACAGTCGAGGAGCCCGACGGGTTCTTGGCCGGCAAGGGCTGAAGCCAGGTTCACGGAGAGAGTAGTCTTCCCCGTGCCTCCCTTACCGCTCGCGACGGCGATCCTCACGTCGTCTCGAGCTGGTCCAGCCGGCGTTCGATGGTCTCGAGGACCGAACGGAGCCGCTCGGCTTCACCCTTGAGGAGTGATATCTCCTCGTCCTGTCCGAGGGCCTGCCCCGGACCGGATGGGTAGGCTCTGAACGGCACGCCGGTGGCATAGTAACGATTGCGGTAGCCGCGACCTCTGCCGCCTCCGCGGCTCAGGCCGGGGGCGAAGCCGCCCTGTCCCGGACTGCTCGCGAAGCCGGGCGTGGCATACCCCGCACAATAGCCGGCTCCTCGGCCGGTAAGGGATCCCTGTCCGAAGGGACCTGTCCCATCTCCTCTAGGCATGATCTACCTCCTGATCTTCTGCCACCGGTCTACCAGTGGCTGTCTACGTCTGCTGCGGCCGAGAGGGCAAGGTCCCCCGCCTCGAAACGATCGAGGGCGTCGGCGACGCTTCCTTCTCCTGCCAGGTACACATCGATGTTCGCGGCTCTGAGAGCTCTGAATGCCTTGGGGCCGCAATGACCCGTGATCAACGCTTCGGCCTTGTGGTCTATGAGAGTCTGGGCGGCCTGGATGCCGGCCCCTTGAGCCGCGCCCATTCCGGCCTGGTTGTCGATCGGAGTGACCGTTCTCTGGGGAAGATCGATCACCAACAGATGGCGGGCTCTCCCGAATCTCTGATCGAGGGGACTGTCGAGTCCCGGGCCGGTGCTCGTTACCGCAACCTTCATATCGCGTTCCTTTCTATCGTCGTCCTTGCATCTGACCGCCGCGACAACGTTCGCGACGTCCCTGCCCAAGACCGCGGCCTTGGCCCCGTGGGCGGCCGACCCTTCGGTGCTCAGTATCGGATCGGACCGCCAAGGAGCGTTTCAGTCCCACAGCCTCGTTCGCGAGGGCGGCGACCGAAAGGAGCCCGGACAGCATCCGTTCTACGATCCCCGGTTCGACCGGCCTCGGCGGTGTTAGAGCCCCCGTCCGGACGACCTGCACGTCTGGTTTCCGGACGGGGGCGTACCGCAGGGGAGGGTCCGGGGGGACCTCCATGGTGATGATCGCTCCCGTGAGGCACACGTCGGCGCATCGACCGCAAGAGATGCAGCGTTCCTGGTCGATGACCGCGGAGTGATCGGTCAGGCTTATGGCGTCGGACTGACACGAGGCCACACAGACGCCGCACCCGGTACAGAGCTGTTCGTCTACGTAGATCATTGGGGCCTTTCGCAGCTAAATGCAATTTGCATCTATATGAAAGCACTAATGTCTTCGGGATGCAAGAGTCGGTGCACCGTCTTTCGCAGGCGGTTTCCTTTTGGTGGTGTCAGGTGCTAGTTTTCATTCGGACCAGCATCCGGGGAGGGTGACGTGGACGATGCGAGACCGGGTCTGAGCGCGCGGATCCGCGAGACCATAGACAACGACCGGCTCATCCATCTCTACGGGATGGAGGTGGAAGAAGCGGGCGCCTCGCTGACCCGGGTCTCTGCTACGGTCGAAGAGGATTTCCTCAATGCGCACCGCTTGGCCCACGGTGCCTTCATGTTCGCGCTGATGGACGTGGCCTTCGCGCTGACGGTCAACGCCGAACTCGATGCGGTCGCCGTCCAGTGGAGCCTGAGCCAGTTCCGCTCGGCCGGCCTTGGGGACAAGGTCGTCGCCGAGTGCCGGCGGCTGTACAGCGGTCGGCGGTTGATCGTGGTCGAACTGCAGGCGTCCGTCGACGGGGGCAAGCTCCTCTCGAAAGGCCAGGCGACGGCGATACCCGTGGGTGGAGCGCCCTCGGGCGGATAGGCTGCGAAGGGCGAGAGCCCGACTATCGGGCCGAGTCCGTCCCGTCGGGAGAAGCGGCTGGTCCGGGTGCCGCCGGCCCGGTCCCGAGATAGCCGGGAGAGGTACCGATGAGCCGGACCTTCTCGGCGGCCAGCGGGGGCGACAGTCCCACTGCGTATATCTCCGGGTTGCGGAGGCGCCGGATCTCTTCGGGCAGGGCGGCCACCTGATCACAGGCCAGCTTCCGGATCTCGTCGAGCGAAGGCCGCGCGTCCGCGCGGCGCCCGTCGCGCATGGCCGGCTGGAGAAGGTCCTGCGAAGAGGCCGCGTCCCACACCGCCCGCATGAAGGAGAGGTCGTGCCTTTCTGAGAACGGGACCGGTGGGTAGGCGGGTCCAGGCACGACGGGGGAGACCGGCTCCTCGTGAAGGCGGATGAGGTCGGCGAGCGGGTGCCCGTCACCGTCGTAGTACCGTTCGAGGCGTTTGCGGCCGGGATCCGTCATCTTGGCGGGGTTCGATGAGAGTTTGATGCGGGCCTCCCACGGTCCGTCGCCGGGGCGCACCGCCACCAACTTGTAGACGCCGCCCAGGGCCGGGTGGGCCGACGAGGTGATGAGATGGGTACCGACCCCCCAGGAGTTGATCGGAGCTCCCTGCCGCTTGAGGTCGGCGATCAGGTCCTCGTCCAGCTCGTTCGAGGCCACGATGAGCGGATCTTCGAAGCCCGCCTCGCTGAACATACGATGGGCGGCTTTGCTGAGCCGGGCCAGGTCTCCCGAATCCAGGCGTACAGCGGCGCGGACCGGTCGACCGGCTGCTCTCAGCTCCTGGAACACGGTCAGGGCGTTCGGCAGCCCCGAACTCAGAGTGTCGTAGGTGTCGACCAGGAAGATCGGGTCGGGATAGCAGGCCGCGTAGGCGCGGAACGCGTCTATCTCGTGCTCGAAGCTCATGACCCAGGAATGGGCGTGGGTGCCGCGGACGGGGATGCCGAAGACCTTGCCGGCGAGCACGTTCGAGGTGCTGCTGGCCCCTCCGATGTACGCGGCGCGTGAGCCGCTCAATCCACCATCGGGCCCTTGGGCTCGCCGGAGTCCGAACTCCACCAACGTGTCGTCTTCGCATGCGAGGCGGATGCGCGCCGTCTTCGTGGCCACGAGGGTCTGGTAGTTGAGAGTGTTGAGGAGAGCGGTCTCGAGGAACTGAGCCTCGAGCAGCGGACCCTCGACTTGGACCACCGGTTCGTGCGGGAACACCACCGTGCCCTCGGTGACCGCGTCCACGTTGCAGCGCGGGCGGAAATCCCGAAGATAGTCGAGAAAGGCGTCATCGAAGACGTTCAGACTCCGCAGATAGCCCAGGTCGTCCTCGCTGAACCGAAGGCCCTCGACCAGGTCCAGGAATTGCTCGAGGCCTGCGGCAACGGCGAACCCGGTGTGCGGGGGGAGTTCTCTGAACGAGTAGTTGAAGCACGCGGTCAGGTCCTTGCGGCCGGTCTTCCAGTATCCGCCCATCATCGTGAGCTGGTAGAAGTCGGTGAGAAGGGCCAGGTTCTCGCGCCGGGCCCAGCGCTCCGATACGTCGGCGCTCATCGGTGAGCGCTCCCTTCCACGGGATGCCCGTGCTCGTCGTAGGCGGCGGGCGGACGTTCGCCCGAGTCCTCGATCTGGTCGGACTGTACGCGGACGACCCCGGCCGTCTCCATGTCGGCCAGAGCGCGCGCCGTGGTCGCGGGTGAGACGCCCCTCACAGCATCCTCCACGAGGAAGACGGCGAAGCCTGCTTGCCGCGCATCGAGCGCGGTCTGCCGGACGCAGTAGTCCGTCGCGAGCCCGACGACGAAGAGCCGTTCCACATCGCGGTGGCGGAGGAAATCGGCCAAATCGAGGCGATCGACCTGGAACCCGCTGTACTCCTCACGGTCCGCTCGATCCCCCTTGCTCACCAGGATGGCGTTCATGGGCATGTCGAGTCCGGGACACCATTCAGAGCCTGGCGTCCCCATGACGGCGTGCGGCGGCCACGATCCGTCGCGGGACTCCGGCGGGTCCGCGAAGCTGACGTGATCGGCCGGGTGCCAGTCGCGCGTATAGATCCACCGTCCGAACTTGGGCAGAAGGCCGTTGATGACGGGTATGATCTCGTCGGCGCCGGGCACGGCGAGCGCCCCACCTGCGCAAAAGTCCCGCTGGACGTCGACCACCACGATCGCGTCCCGCGCTCCGGTGGTGAACCGAGCGGTCATCTCCCCAGCCTGTCCATCCCTGCCGGCAAGAAGGGGCGCAGCACCTCCGGCGGCTCGACGGTCCCGTCCTCGTTCTGGTAGTTCTCCATGATCGCGATGATCGTGCGACCGATGGCCACCACGGTACCGTTGAGGGTGTGAAGGAGATAGGGACCGCCTTTCTCCCCCTTGGCCCGCACTTTGAGGCGGCGGGCCTGATAGTCGGTGCAGTTGGAGCAGGAGGTGACCTCACGGTAGCGTTCTTGCGTGGGCAGCCAGGCCTCGAGGTCGTATTTCTTGGCCGCCGGGGCGCCGAGGTCGCCGGCGGCGATGTTGACGGCCCGATAGGGTAGACCCAGCTCTTGGAGGATCTCCTCCTCGATCGACCGCATGAAGTCGTGCTCCTCCACCGACCTGTCGGCGGCGCAGAAACTGAACATCTCCACTTTGTCGAACTGATGGACCCGGAAGATCCCGCGAGTGTCCTTGCCGGCCGCGCCCGCCTCCCGGCGGAAACAACTGGAGTAGCCGACATATCGGAGGGGCAGGTCGGTCTCGTCGACGATCTCATCCATGTGTAGTGCCGCCAGAGGCACCTCGGAGGTGCCGACCAGGTTCAGGCCATCCGCTTCCACCCTGTACATCTGCTGCATGTCGGTGGGGAAGAAGCCGGTGCCGTACATGGCTTCGTCTCTGACCAGGACCGGCACCACCACCGGCCGGAAACCCTTCGAGGCCAGCTTCTGCAGAGCGAACTGGACCAGCGCGAACTGCAGGAACACAAGGTCGCCCTTGAGGTAGGTGAACCGACTGCCCGAGGTGCGCGCCCCCCGCTCCATGTCGATGAGGTCGTGGGGCAGAGCGAGGTCGAGGTGGTCCTTCGGGGCGAAGGTGAAGGAGCGGGGCGTACCCCACTCGTGCATCACCGCCGACTCTTCCTCGCCTCCGGAGGGAGCGGTGGGGTCGGGCAGGTTGGGGACTTGGAGAAGCTCCTCCTCCAGTTCCGCCTCGATCTCCTTGAGCCGGGATTCGAGCTCTTTGATCTCCTGGCCCACTGCCCGCATGGCCTCTATCTTGGCTGAGGCATCGGCCTTCTCCCGCTTGGCATGGGCTATCTCCTCGCTCACCGTGTTCCGCAGGCCTCGCTTGTCTTCGACCGACACCAGGATCTCTCTCCTGGAGCGGTCGAGTTCGAGAAGCGTGTCGAGAGCGGCCTCGGCGTCGGCACCGCGACGGCGCAGCGCCTCCCGCACCATGTCCGGCTCCGAGCGGATGAGCTTGAGATCCAGCATGTTCCCTCCTAGGGCGACTGTGGTACATCCGACCCCGGACGGCCTCGGCGGCCGGTGCGGAGTCGGATGTCGGCCATCAGCGGGCGACCTGCCCGGGCGGATGACCCACCGGGTAGCTGCCCAGCACTGTCAGCCGGGGCAGTTTGCAGCAGAGACAACGCAACGCGTCGGCGACCGAAGCGTCTTCCACCTTGCCCTCCATGTCGATGAGGAAGACATAGTCGCCCAAGCGCTTCTTCGATGGCCTCGACTCCACTTTGGCGAGGTTGATATGCCGGAACGCGAACTCCTGGAGGATCAAGAGCAGTGCGCCCGGCTGGTTCTTGATGATCTCGCACACGACGGAGGTCTTGTACGGTTCGAACCAATCCTGCCTCTCGCGCTGGCGGGCCAAGAAGACGAACCGTGTCTCGTTGTCCTTGTGATCCTCGATATCGGCCACGAGCGGCACGCAGCCGTATGTCTCGCCGGCCAACTGGTTGCCGATCGCCGCCCACGGCTCGGTCGAGCTCGCGACCCGTTCCACCGCATTGGCGGTAGAGTTGGCGGCTTCGATCTCCCTGCCGGGCAGGTTGAGACCGAGCCAGCCGCGACACTGGGCGTTGGCGTGGGGATGAGAGACGACTTTGGTTATCTGCTCGAGCGTGACACCGGGTCTGGCCAAGAGGGTGTGGCTGATGGGGATCCGCACCTCCCGCACTATCTGGATGTTGTCGGTCTCGTGAGCCAGGATGTCCACCGTCGCCGAGACCGAACCCTCGATGGAGTTCTCGATAGCGACGATCGCGCAGTCGACTTCGGCTCTCGCCACGGCTTGTATGGTGTCTTGCATCGACGGATAGGGGATGAAGCGGCGGATCCTCCCATCCGGAGCCTCCTCCTCGAGGGAGGCTCGCAGCGCTACCTCGGTGAACGTGCCGCTCGGACCGAGGAAGCCCACGGTAGATGCAGCCACTGGTAGCGGTTCTGTCAGAGATGAGACCGGCCAGGGGATCAAGACCGGTCCGGATGCTTCACACCTCACTGGGACCCCTGCTCTCATCCGTCGGGTCCGACTTCGCCGGCATCTGGTCGCCGTTCGGGTCGCTCGACCGCGGGAGTTTGCGTTCGGCGAGGAACTTCTCGGCAAGACTGGCCTCCACTGGTGCCGGGGTCTGTGGCTCGTCCCATCCTCGGGCGGAGGGGACGACCTTCTCCTGCACCGGTGGCATGCCCTCTCGCCTGCGCCGGCGGTTCTCCCGGGCCACCTCCCGCTCGTTGCCACGTCGCCGGCCGGGGAGGCCGAGGGAGACCGGTTCGTGGCTCGGTACCTGCTCTTCGGCCTCCTCTTCCGGAGTGCCCGGCTCTTTGGCCGCGCCGTTCTCCACCCGCGGGCGGATGGTGAAGGGACCGCTTCCGCGGGCCTGCTCGACGGCTTCGTTCTCCTCGGGCGCCAGAGCGATATCGGCCTGACCCTCTTTGATCAGCTTGACGTACATCCGGGCGAAGTCGCGGCTGACCACCGTGGTGATGACCACGCCGTCGCCGATGCTGTTCAGAAACGCGACCGCCGTGCTCTGCCTACCGCCCAGGTCCTGGTAGGCGTCGAACCGCACGATGCCGACGCGGGAGAGTCCGGCGTCGATCCGTACGTCGTGGTCCCGGGTGGCCAGGGTCAGGTCTTCGAGTGCCAGCCGTACGTTGGTCAGCTTCTCGTCCACCGACGACACGTGTTCGACGATGTCCACGGAACCTCGGGAACCAAGGATCACATGCTGGTTACGCTGATACCGCTGGAGCCTCCTGTAGACGAGCGCCAACCCGGCCCCCGCGGCTACCGCCAGCACGATTGCCACCACAGCGATGATCTCGAATATCTGTACTGCGCTCAATTCTGCCCCTAGAGTGTGAAGATCAGACTGGCTTCCATGGAGTTGTTGTCGGTGTATTTCTCCTGCTTGACCGGCCCCGCCTCCACCCGCAGGAGGGCGACCTCACCATAGGCCGTGGGATTGAGACCCTCCACGGTCACCGTGACCTCTTCCTTGGGTTTGATCTCGGGGATCTCCACCGTCACTTTCTGTGGTTGCGTGTCTTCGGGAGACAGGAGAGTGATGGTCACGGGAACGGCCTTCTCCGACATGTTGCCCTGGTTCTCGACCGTCACCAGGAACGCCAAGGCATCACTCGAGTGTAGGTTGTACGTGTTGCCGGCGGATATGGTCTTGTCGTCGGGCATGGCGATCACGTCGCCGAGAGCCACGCCATGGACCGCCTGCAGGTTGCCAGTGCTCTTGAGCACCGCGAGGATCTCTTGAGTGCGGGTCTTCGAGGCGATATCGGGGTCGTCGAGGAACTGGGTCGTGGGTACCTTCACCCCGGTAAGGTTCTTCAGCTTGAGGATCTCTGTGGCCTTCGGGATGAAGACCTCCTTGTAGAGGAAGTCGGAGTTGGTCAGATAGTAGAGCGAGCGGGAGATCTGCTCCGCCGAGACCTCGGTGTCCTGCACCTCGAGGGCCGTCATGAGAGAGGGCTTGAGGTCGGCCAGGCCTGTGTGGCGGAAGGTCATGACCAAGACGAAGAACTGGTGGACGCTCTGCTCGATGAGCTCCTTGGGAGCGTCGAGGGATTTCGCCTCCAGCTCGAGCTTCTCCGATGTCGCGACGAACTGATCGAGCTGTGTCTGGATGTCCTTGCGCGTGGTATCGCCTGGGTTCGTCAGGAGAGTGACCAGGTCCTCGCCCATGGCGTCGGACTGCGCGAGGATGGCCTCTACCGACGTCATGTAGGTCTGGTAGTCGGCGGCCTCTCCGCTGCTGATGGCGCTGCGCGCGACCACGACGACCACGACCACGACTATGACGATGGCGACGAGCAGCAAGACCAGACGGAGCAGCGGCTTGGGCAGTGTCTTTCTCTGCCGCCGTTTCTGCTCTCCCGAGGTCAACTCGATAAAAGTGTCGTCCCTATCCAGATCGGTCATATGCAGCGGCAACGCAAAGACGATGATGGTGGGCGAGGGGGGACTTGAACCCCCATGAGCGTAAGCTCACTAGACCCTGAACCTAGCGCGTCTGCCAATTCCGCCACTCGCCCTTTAAGTGCGCACGAGTATAGCATGTCACTGGGCGGCGACCCCCTCACTCCCCGGGTCGCGCGCGGTCGTCCCATGCGCGACTAGCTCCCCGGGAAGCAAGGGGGTCGCCGCGGTTATCGGGGGGCTTCGCTTCGCTCGCCCTGTCGCGTGGCTCGCCCCGCCCTCGAGTACAGCGAGAACCCGGTATGCGTCGGCGAAGCTGGTCGCGCATGGTGTAGACGCGCGCGGAGCAGACGCATACCGGGTTCTCGCCGACGATATACTGGGGCGATGGCCGACTCCACCCTTCTCTATGATCGCTACCAGATCGTCCGCAAGCTGGGCAGCGGCGCGTTCGCCACCGTCTATCTGGCCGATGACCTGCGCATGGGGCGCCCGGTCGCCATAAAGATGGTCGAGCACACGGCCGACGTCGACGATCGGGTGGTGCGGGAGGCCCAGGCGGCGGCGAAGCTGAACCATCACAACATCCTCACTGTCTATGAGATGGTCCGGGAGCCGGATCGGACGCTCCTTTTCACTGAGTACATCCAAGGCGGCACGCTGCGCGACCACTATCGCGCCCAGACCCTCAGCGACCTCGATATCCTCGAGATCGGCATCCAGCTGTGCCGCGCTCTCGAGCACGCGCACAAGCGCGGCGTGGTCCATCGCGACATCAAGCCCGAGAACATCATGCTCGTCGAAGGAGACGCGGTCGACGTGCGTCTCATGGACTTCGGCATCGCTCAACTCGAGGACCGGGCCTCGATCACTCTTGACGGGGACCTGGTGGGGACGATCGCATACATGTCGCCGGAGCAAGGAGAGGGCAGGAACGTCGATTCCCGCAGCGACGTCTATTCCCTGGCCCTCACCCTCTACGAAGGTTTCACGAGAAAGATCCCCTCGAGAGGCAAGAGACTCCAGGAGTTGCTGCGCGATTTCTCCCGCCCGGACATACCCCCGTTGGCCGCGAACCGCCCGGACCTGCCTGTGGCCCTCAGTGACGCGCTCAAGAGAGCCATGGCGCGCGACCGATACGCCCGCCCCGATGCACAGGCGTTGGGACGACTCCTCGCCCAGACCGCTCGCGAGATGCCCGAGGAGATCCCCGAAGAACGCCTGGCCACCCGGGTGCGCGAGCGGTTCACCCCGGCTCGGGTCGATCGCGATCGGCTGGTCTATCTGGGGCAGCACCTGGCGGCGGGCGTGTTCTCGCTCTGCTGCCTCCTCTACCTTCTGCCTCGGGCGCCCTTCTACCCGGAAGTGGCGATCATGCCGCTGGTGATCGTGCCGGCGTTCGCGTCGCTCCTGTGGCCGTTCGGTGGCGGGGTGCTCACCCTGGCCCTGCTGGCTCCGCCCATCTTCGCGTTTGGCGCCGGGTGGGGCACGATATATGCGGTCCTCGCCCTCGTGACCATGGGCCTGCTGCGCTGGCGGAGACTGGAGTGGGCCGCCCTGATCCCCGGGGCCGTGCCCTTTGCGGTGGCCGGGGGGGTCGGGCTGGCACTCGTCCCTCTGTCGGGGGCGCTGTTGCGCCGATGGGGTGCGCTGGCCGGCTTCTTGAGTGGCCTTGTGCTCACAGTCACGGCGGGACTCGTGGGGTGGAGCACTCTTCCCTATGCCTTCAACTCCGGACCCGGGGCATCGCTCATGTCTGCCGAGTATGCGGCTTCACCATGGACGGTCCTCACCGCGCTGGCCCGTTTCCTCGATTCGCGACCGGAACTGAGCCTGCAGATCCTCGTTCTCACCCTGTTCTCGCTCCCCTTGTACCGTCTCGTGGGGCGATCGACCGAGCGTCGGATGTGGGGCGCGAGCGCGTATCTCATCGCCTTCTTCCTCGGCCTCACCGTTCTGCCCATCGTGGTCCTGGGTGTGCCGGTGGCCGTCGGCCCGCTGCTGGTGGCCTATGTGCCGTGCGCTATAATCGCCTTCCTGTCCGCTCTTCTCAGCCCGGCCGAGGGTCCGGGAGCCTTCTAGGAGGCAGCGAACATGGGTCTGTTGCGGAAGGTCGAGTCACGTGTAGAGAGCGCGGTCGGCGCAGGTCCCGCAGGGGCAGACCCTGGGACCCCCCGGCCTTCTCGTCCTGATAAGGGGGCCAAGCTGTACGTACAACCCGCCGAACTGGCCCGAAAGCTGGTGAAGGAGATGGAGGACCACAAGGTCGTCCGTCCGGAGCGGGTGCTCGTCTGCAACCGCTACACCGTTTTTCTGTGCGCGCGCGACGGAGAGCGACTGGGTCCCCGCCGAGAAGAGATCTCGATGAAGCTCGCCCGCCATCTGGCCAAGCACGCGCGCGCCAAGAAATACGAGGTCCCCGGGGAGATATCGGTGGCGATGGTGGTGGACGCAGATCTGGACATCGGCCGCTTCGGTATCTTGGCCGAACGGGTGAACGGGATCCGCGCAGAGTCGGACGAGCCTGACATGGTCCCGAGCGCGCCCGAAGCAGCTCTGGTGCCGGAGACGCCCCGCAGCCGCAAGCCGAACGGCCCGGCACGGGTCAGTGCCGCGACCGAGATCATCCGTCCCGCCGATGCCGAGGACCTGGGGCTGGCGCGCCAGACGATCGTGCTTCGTGCCGGCAACCGAGTCCGGGAGTACACGAAGGGCCGGGTCTTCATCGGCCGCGGCCGGGACGCGGACTTCCGTGTCGACGATCCCAACGTGTCGCGCCGTCATGCGGTGATCCACTGGGTCGAAGGGCGTGTCGTGGTAGAGGATCTCGGGTCCACCAACGGCACCATGGTGAACGGATATCCGGTGAACAGTTCGGTGGTAGCCCCCGATGATGTCATCGTGATCGGGGGCTGCCGGATCTCTGTGGAAACGCGCTAGGCGAGCCGCGGGGAGATGGAACCATGCTGCAGATAGTCCTCCTTGCAGGGAAGTTCGTCTTCCTGATCATCCTCTATCTATTCATCTATCGGGTCGTCCGCTCGACCACTCGCGAATTGCGGGCCGCTGCGCCGACACAGAAAGACGCCGGGAGTTGGCAGCCGCAGCAATACGCGGCTTCTGAAGCGTTGCCCGTCCCTCCGATCGAGGGGCGGCCGGTCGACCGTCCCGGTGGCGTCTGGTCGCTCGTGGTCCAGAAGAGTCCCACACTGTCTCCCGGAAACGTGTATCCGTTCCCGACGGGGGCGCGTGCCTTGGTGGGCCGGTCGTCCGAGACCGACATCCAGCTCGACGACACCTTCGTCTCTTCGAAGCACGCTGTGTTCGAGTCGACGGCGGCCGGGCTGCAGGTCGAGGACCTTCGCAGCACCAACGGGACCCAGGTGAACGGAGCAGACGTCCAGGAGGTCAGGCTCCTTCGCCACGGTGACCGTGTGGAGGTCGGCGACACCGTCTTCCATGTGGAGGCACTGTGATGCGCCCGCGGGCCGGGGTGGTGAGTGATCGCGGCCTCGTCCGTCAGACCAACGAGGATTCGTACCTGGTCCGGCGCGGCCTCTACGCCGTCTGCGATGGGATGGGGGGAGCGCGGGCGGGAGAAGTGGCCTCCGAGATGGCCTGTCGCGGACTGTCGGGCCTCGATCCCTCCGCATCAGGACCCGATGAATTGCGGACGGCGATCAGAGAGGCGAACCGGGCGATCGCCGGGCGAAGCATGGACGAGGAGCATCTTCTGGGGATGGGCACGACCTTGACCGCCGCCCTGTTCGGGGGAGATGTCTTCCACATCGCTCATGTCGGCGATTCTCGCGCCTATCTGCTACATGACGGCACGCTCACGCAACTCACGGATGACCACTCCTGGGTCGGGGAGATGGTCAGGCGGGGGGAACTGACCGCCGCGCAGGCGGCCCTGCATCCGCACCGGAGCGTCATCACCAAGGCCCTTGGCACTGACGCCGAAGCTGAACCTGACCTGCTGGTGGTCCCGGTCGCCCCGGGCGATCGTGTCCTGCTGTGCAGCGACGGGCTCACGGGTATGGTCTCCGATCCGGAGATCGCTGCGATCATGGGTCGAGACACGGATCCGCAGACCGTGGCGGCCACGCTGGTGGAGGCTGCCCTCGCAGAAGGTGGCGAGGACAACGTGACGGTCGTGGTCATAGACGTGTCATCCGAGGGCGCTGACGGCTCGGAGAGTGCCGAGGATCTCGGGGACGCGGGGGGCTCGGAAGACGCCGAGATGCTGCTGGGTCCGACGGATCGGGGTGGTATCTCACCGGCATCCGGCGGCCGAGGTCGAATGTCGAGGGCGGCGGTCCGCGAGCGGCTGGGTGGGCGTGTGGGACCGCTGCTCCGTCCGGCGGGCGGCCGGTCGCATGATGTGAAACCCGCGACCGTGGCGGACGGTGGCGCAGGGCCCGAGGAGAGCGCGCCGGCTGCCGCGCCATCCCTGGCCTCGCCCGGACCTCCGCCCGCGCCATCGTCGGCCGCGTCACCGGCGGCCGTGTCGCCGGCGGCTACTCCCGCGGCCGCGGCGCCGCGGCCGAAGCGAAGAAGCCGGCGCATCTGGATCATCGCGCTCGTGGTCTTCGTGATAGTCGTGATCGCGGCAGTCGCCGGATTCGCGCTGTTCAACTCCACCGTGTACTACGTAGGCACTTCCGACGGTGTGGTGGCTCTCTACAACGGGCTTCCCGCCCGCCTGCTCGGGATCGAATTGTCGTCCGTAGTGGAGTACGGGGTAGTCGACTACGGTTCGCTCTCCCCGTATCTACAAACGCGGGTCGACGCGCACGACATCGTCAGTAAGGAGGAGGGTCAGTTGTTCCTCCGCTCCCTCGGTCTGCAGCAGTGAGCACCCGCAATCGCGAGCTCGTCTTCCTGATCCCTGCCCTGGTCCTGACCACTCTGGGCTTCGCTCTCGTCTACACCCAGAAGGCCTCGACCCTGAGCTGGTCGTCTCTGACCTACGGGGCCCTGTTCTTGGCCTTGTTCGCCATCGCGCACATCGGGCGGCGGGTGCTGGCGCGTTCCGCGGATCCCTATCTACTGCCGGTCACCGCCCTCCTGTCCACGCTGGGCATCCTCATGATCTATCGGCTCGACGAGAAGCTCGCGCTGCAACAGGCCATGTGGTTGGTGGTGGGGCTCGTCCTTTTTCTGCTAGTCCTCGCCTTCGTCCGTGATATCCGGGTATTGCGCGACTATCGTTTTCTCATCGGCATCCTCGGGTTGCTCCTGCTACTGATGACGGCCGTGTTCGGTCGGGAGATCAACGGAGCCAAGCTATGGGTGGCCTTCGGCCCGATCCGCTTCCAACCGGCGGAGTTCGGCAAGATCCTCTTGGTCGTCTTTTTCGCGGGTTATCTGGTCGACATAAGAGAGGTGCTCACAGTGAGCACGCGCCGGATACTGGGCGTGCCCCTTCCGCCCCTCAAGTATCTGGCGCCGCTTCTGATCGTCTGGGTCCTCTCGATGGCGCTGATGGTCTTCATGAAAGACCTGGGGACGAGCCTCCTGTTCTTCGGGGCCCTGCTCGCGCTGATCTACGTGGCCACCGGCCGGCTTTTCTATGTGGGGGTCGGCATCGTGCTCTTCCTGGCGGGAGCCGGTCTCCTCTACCTGGGGTTCCCGCACGTGCAGACCCGGGTCGACATCTGGCTGGACCCCTGGCAGGACCCCAGTGGCAAGGGCTACCAGATAATCCAGTCGCTCTTCGCTCTCGCGGACGGGGGGGTCCTCGGGCGGGGATTGGGGGAGGGCTACCTCATCCTCCAATCGGGGAACACGATCATCCCGGCGTTGGAGACCGACTTCATCTTCTCGGCCATCGGTGAGGAACTCGGACTCGTCGGTGGGGTCGGCATCATCCTCCTCTATCTGATCTTCACGTATCGCGGGTTCCGGGTGGCGGTGCAGGCCCGGGACGATTTCGCCCGGCTGCTGGCGACCGGGCTGACGAGCATCTTCGCTCTACAGGCGTTCCTGATCCTCGGGGGCGTCATCAAGTTGATACCGCTCACGGGGATCACCCTGCCCTTCGTCAGCTACGGCGGCAGTTCGATCGTGGCGAACTTCGCTCTGGTGGCCCTGCTCTTGCGCACGAGCGACTGGGTGGCCCGCAACGAGGCTGGGGATACCGGCCAGGGTGCCCTGGTGGGCGCCGGGCGCGGGCCCCGGACGGCGGCGGGGATGGAGTCCTAGCATGGATCGTCCCATCCGTCGGTTGTTCCTGGTTTTCACCCTCTTGTTCGTGGCTCTCCTGATCCAGTTGACCTACGTCCAGGTCTGGGCAGCGCCTCGGCTCAAGACCGATCCGGCCAACACCCGTGCGATCGAGGAGGAGATGAAGGTCGAACGCGGGGCGATCGTATCCGCGGACGGCGTCGAATTGGCGGTGAACCGGGCAGACGGCCAGTATTTCTTGCGCGAGTATCCACAGGGCGATCTCACCTCACCGTGGCTCGGCTACAACAGCCTGCGCTACGGCCGAGCCGGGGTCGAGCGCGTGTACAACGAAGAGCTCTCGGGCAAGGCCGGGATCCTGGGCATCACCAGTTATTGGGACCAACTCCTGGGCAACCCTCACCGGGGCGCCGACCTGAAACTGACCGTCGACATGGGTGTGCAGCGGGTGGCCGCCGAGGCTCTGGGGGACAGGAACGGGGCCGTCGTGGCCCTCGACCCACGGACCGGAGCGATCCTGGCCATGGTCTCCTATCCCCGGTATGACCCCAATGAGATCGACTCGTTGTGGAAAGACATCAACGCCGACCCCGACACGCCCCTGCTCAACCGAGCCGCCCAGGGTCTGTATCCACCCGGTTCGGTGTTCAAGACCATCGTGGCCGCGGCGGCCCTGGAGACAGGCACCGCGACGCCGGAGACCGCTTTCACCGACACGGGGACCGTGACCGCCGGCGGGTATGTGGTCCGGAACTACGGCGATCAGAGCTTCGGGGAGCACGACTTCACGGAGGCGTTCGCCAGCAGCATCAACACGACGTTCGCCAAGGTGGGCGTGGAGTTGGGAGCGGACACGCTCGCGGCATACGCAGGCGAGTTCGGGTTCGGCAAGGTGCCGCCCTGGCCGCTTGCCGGAGCGAAGAGCTTCTTCCCCGATCCGGGCGATATGGACAAGGCTCACGTCGCCCAGGCCGCCTTCGGCCAGGGTGAGGTGTTGGCGACGCCGCTGGAGATGGCTCTCTCCACAGCGGCCATCGCCAACGGGGGGACGATCATGAAGCCGTATCTGGTCCACCAGGTCTTGGACTATCACCAGAACATGCTCCAAGAGACGAAGCCCGAGGCCTGGCTGCGGCCGATCTCGAGCGAGACCGCGGCATCGGTCCGGGATCTGATGGTAGAGACCGTCCGAAACGGCACGGGAACCGCAGCGGCCATAGGAGGCGTCCAGGTAGCGGGCAAGACAGGCACTGCCGAGGTGGCAGACGACGAGACCCACGCCTGGTTCGTCGCCTTCGCCCCGGCCAACGATCCGCAGGTGGTCGTCGCGGTCCTGGTGGAGAATGCAGGGACCGGGGGAGGCGTGGCGGCCCCCATAGCCCGGCAGGTACTCGTGAAGGCACTGGGCTTGTGAGTGGCCGGGCTCTGAGGCTGCATCATAGGGTAGTATTGCGCGGGGTATCCTTGCCCGGATCGAAGCGCGGGACGATTGACACCGGGAAGTGTCGGAGGACGGTAGGACCTTGATAGGACGAGTGTTCGACGATCGCTACGAGGTCGTAGGGAAGCTGGGTAGCGGAGGCATGGCGGAGGTCTACCTCGCCAACGACCGGCTGCTCGGCCGCCAAGTAGCGCTCAAGGTCCTTTCCAGCAGGTATGCCGGCGACGAGCAGTTCGTCGAGCGGTTCCGCCGCGAGGCAAGTGCGGCCGCGAGCCTCAATCATCCCAACATCGTCCAGATCTACGACCGGGGTGAGGCCGAGGGGACCTACTACATCGCGATGGAGTACCTCGAGGGACGTTCCCTCAAGGAGATCATCCTCAAGTACGCCCCCCTGAGCCCCGATCTGGTGATCTCGGTGTCGATCCAGATCGTGGAGGCCCTCCGCTTCGCCCATCGACGGGATGTCATCCACCGGGACATCAAACCGCAGAACATCATCATCGACGACGACGGCCGGGTCAAGGTCACGGATTTCGGCATCGCGAGAGCCGGGAACGTCTCGACCATGACCGAGGCCGGCTCGATCCTGGGCACGGCCCACTACCTCTCTCCCGAGCAGGCACAGGGGCAGCCGGTGGAAGCGGCTTCGGACCTGTATTCGTTGGGCATAGTCATGTACGAGATGGCCACGGGCAAGATGCCGTTCGACGGGGACAATCCCGTGAGCATCGCCATGCAACATGTCCACGACCAGCCAGCGCCCCCTCGCAGCATCGTCCCCGATCTGCCTGAGAACCTCGAGGCCGTCATCCTGCGCTCGCTGGGCAAGCGGCCCACAGAACGCTACCTGACCGCCCAGGCCATGCACGAGGACCTCAAGCGGGCGCAGGACGGTCGACCGGTCAGCGCGCCTATGGCCTATGTGGAAGAAGCCACCCAGGTCATGACCCCGGTGGCGGCGAACTCCATGGCCCAGGCTACTCAGATCCGGCCCAGGAACGGTGACTACCCGACGGAGTCCGGTCCCTACTACGAACAGCCCCGCCGGAGCAGTGTCTGGCCTTGGATCTTGGTGATCATACTGATCCTGGCTCTCGCGGGGGGCGCCTACGCCATCTTCTCCAGTTGGGGCACACCCTCGGCCGACCTCGTGACGGTGCCGAGCGTGATAGGCCTGGGCGAGGCCGAGGCCAAGCAGAAGATCGAGGCGGCCGACCTGAGTATCAAGGTGGAGGGAGAGCAGCCGTCCGCCGACGTCGCCGCGGGCGACGTCGCCCGCCAGGAGCCCGAAGAGGGCGTCAAACTGGCGCGGGGCGAGACGGTCAAGGTATGGATCTCGTCTGGGAAAGGCAAGGTCGAGGTGCCGAACGTGGTGGGTAAGACCCAGGTGGACGCGGCGGCGGAACTCGGCGCGCTGCTGTTCAAGGTCGAACTCAAGGAAGAGACGAGCGACGAGCAGCCGGTGGGGACCGTCCTCAGACAGAACCCTGAAGCCGGAAAACAGGTCGACGTCGGGACCAAGGTGATCATCGTGGTCGTCGCGCCGACAAACACGGTGGCGGTGCCGCGTCTGATAGGGATGAACCAAGACGCCGCGATCACCACCCTCGAAAGTCTGAAACTCGTCCCCAAAGTGGAGTTGGTCGACTCCACCGAGGTCGGGGGGACAGTGGTGGACCAGAGCCCCAAAGAAGGCGATGAAGTCGAGCCGGATTCCGAGGTCATCATCTACGTGAGCAACGCTCCGGAGCCGACCACGGTGAAGGTGCCGGCCGTCGCCGGGTTGGGTCTTTCTCTGAGCCAGGCGCGGGCCAAGCTGGCCACGTACGGCCTGCGTTCCCGGGTGGTGGAACTGGAGACCCCGGACTACCCTCCGAACGAGGTCATCTATCAGGATCCGGCAGCGGGTCAGGAGGTCCAACGGAACAGCGTCGTGGAGTTGACGGTCTCGATAGAACCGCCTTCGACCACGACCACCTCGACCACCCTGCCGTCGACCACGACCTCGAGCAGCAGCAGCACCACGACCACCACGACGACCCTACCGGGCCCGAGTACCACCGGCTTCTGAGTCCGGTCCGAATGGCTCCTGCCATGGGGACGGCTACGGGTCCACCCGGTTGCCGGGCTGCTACAATCGCTGCTCAAGCGCGAATGTGAGGTCGACTGTGAGTGGAGACAAACCCTCGTTTCAAGATGTCCTTCTGGGCCTGGAGGAGTTCTGGGCCGCCAAGGGCTGTGTCATCTGGCAACCACACCACACTGAAGTGGGCGCGGGAACCTTCAACCCCGCCACTTTTCTCAAGGTGCTGGGTCCCGATCCGTGGAAGACGGCCTATGTCGAGCCATCGATCCGTCCCACCGACGGGAGGTATGGAGAGAATCCCTACCGACTGGGGCATTACTACCAGTACCAGGTGATCCTGAAGCCCTGCCCCGACGACGTCCAGGATCTCTATCTGGCCTCACTGGAGCATCTGGGCATCGATCCATCCAAACACGATATCCGCTTCGTGGAGGACGACTGGGAATCGCCCACGCTGGGTGCGTGGGGCTTGGGCTGGGAAGTGTGGATCGACGGGATGGAATGCACCCAGTTCACCTACTTCCAGCAGGTGGGCGGAGTCGATCTCGACCCGCCGAGCGTGGAACTCACCTACGGCACCGAGCGCCTGGCCATGTATCTCCAGGGAGTCGACGACGTGTACGACCTGGAATGGGTCCCAGGCGTCACCTACGGCGACGTGCACAAGGCCAACGAGGCGCAATGGTCGGTCTACAATTTCGAACTCGCCGACATCGGCATGCTGCAGAAGGCGTTCGTCGATTACGAGCGGGAGTGCGAATCCTGCCTGGAGCGGGGGCTGGTACGGCCGGCCTACGATTTCGTTCTGAAGACTTCGCACATGTTCAACCTCCTGGACGCTCGGGGGGCGGTGAGTGTCACCGAACGTACCGGCTACATCGCGCGGGTCCGCAACTTGGCGCGCAAGGTGGCCGAAGGCTACGTCGGCCAGCTTCCCGAGAGCGCGGGGGACGGCCCTTCGGTGGATGTTTCGACTATCGGCGTCGGGGCCTCGGATCCGGGCTGGATCTCCCCGGACGACCGAGGGGACCGCGACTTCCTTCTCGAGATCGGGGTGGAAGAGATGCCGGCCTCGGCCTGCCGAGCGGCCATCGACCTGCTGCCCGAGAGGGTGGTTGGGTTGTTCAGCGGTGAAGGTGTCGAGGTGGCGGCTGACGACGTACAGGTGATGGTATCGCCGCGTCGGATCGCCATCCTCGTCCGCGATGTCCCCGGCCAGCAGGTGCCTCGCGAGATCGTCCAGCGGGGCCCCGCTTTCGAGGCCGCTTTCGACGCGGAAGGCAACCCCACCAAGGCGGCGGAGGGTTTCGCCCGGGCGAAGGGTGCCACGGCTGCCGATCTCGAGGTGAGGGAAGAGGCCGGAAGGCGGTTCGTCTACTACGTCACACAGAGCGAGAGTCGGCCTACTACGGCCCTGCTTCCCGAGATCTGCTTCAAGATCGTCCGCGACATGTACTTCCCCAAGAACATGCGCTGGGGATACCGGGATCTGCGCTTCTCCCGTCCCGTCCGGTGGCTGGTGGCACTATGGGGCGATACGGTCGTGCCCTTCGGCATCGCCGGTCTCGTTTCCGGGCGTACCAGCAAGGGACATCGTTGGCTGGGGGGCGCGGTGGACGTCGTCTCGCCCGGCGACTACGTCGAAGCCATGCGTTCAGTGGCGGTCGTGGTGGACCACCGAGAGCGGGAGCGCCGTATCTGGGACGGGCTCGAGTCGGCGGCCGGGGAGAGGGGTCTGACGGCCACCGATCCTTCGGGCAAGATGGAGGAGGTGCTGTTCCTGGTCGAGCAGCCCACCGTGGCCGAGGGGTCGTTCGCCGAGCAACACCTGACGCTGCCCGGCGACGTGCTGGTGACGGCCATGCAATCGCACCAGCGGTACTTCCCGTTGGTCGACCAAGCGGGGGGCCTCTCCAACCATTTCCTGTACGTCTCCAACGGCGATCCGGCGTGGTCGGACGAGATCACGGCCGGGAACGAGCGGGTGCTTCATGGCCGGCTTGAAGACGCCGAGTTCTCGTTCGCCAAGGACAAGGCTACCGGCCTCGAGGAGATGGCGGCCGGACTCGGCAAGATCGTCTTCCACGAGAAGGCGGGGACGATGAAGGACAAGACCGACCGGCTGGTCTCTCTCGCCGACTATCTGGCCCAGGCGATCGGAACTGCTCCCGAGATCCGCGACCGGGCGCTCGAAGCCGCCCGTCTGGCCAAGGCCGACCAAGTGTCGGTGATGGTGCGTGAGTTCGCCGACCTGGAAGGGGTGATGGGGGAGACGTACGCGCTTATGGAGGGTCGCGATCCCGAGGTGGCTCAGGCCTTGCGCGAGCAGTTCCTCCCAGATGCGGCCGGCGGCGCGGTCCCGGCGACCCTGCCCGGAGCCCTGCTCGCGACAGCCGAGAAGGTCGACAACATCGCGGCTGCGTTCGCCTGCGGCGAGCCCCCCACGGGCTCCAAGGACCCCTATGGACTGCGGCGGGCCGCGGCGGGTATGGTGGCGATCGCGGTCGAACATGGATTCCACTACGATGTCGGCGAGTTGTTGGGCCGCGCGTACGCCGGTCTTGAGCGCTTTCCCGGCCTGGTCGAGAGGGAGACGGTCGTCGAAGAAGCGACAGCCTTCATTCTCGAGCGGGTGGCCAAGAGCCTCACCGACGAAGGTCTCAACCGGGACACGGTCGACGCGGTGCTGCCCGCTTCCCGTGACTTTCTGGATCTGCGCGCCCGGGCAGCCGCACTTCATGCGTTCCGCGGCGGACCGGCCTGGGACGATCTGGTCACCGCGTTCAGCCGCCCGTCGAACCTGGCAAAGAAGCTGCCGGCCGAAGGCGCCGGAGCGGAAATGACGGTGTCGCCGGCTCTCTTCGTGGAGGAGGCCGAGTCACTGCTGGCGGCCGCCTGGCAGGAGGCGAACAGCCTGGTGGAGGCCGCCAACGCCGAACGCCGCTACGATGACGCGCTCGCCGTCTGCGCCGGACTGCGTCCGGCCGTCGACAGGTACTTCACCGACGTGCTGGTGATGGCCGAAGACGAGGCGGTGCGCCTCAACCGCCTCACGCAGTTGGCCGCGGTCGCGTCGACGATCCGGTCGGTGGTGCATCTGGATCTCGTCCAGGGCTAGCTGGAAGACAATGCAGAAGGGGCGGCGCCTCCGGCGCCGCCCCTTCGTGTCCTACATCGTCGATCAAGTCGTGCTAGTTGAAGGCTCCGGTCTTGTCGCCTATCGGGTCGCCGGCTTCGTCCGGCGCTTCGTCGGCGTCATGGCCGCGTTTCGCGCGACGCTGATACTCGGGATCGGCATCGAGCCACTGGTGGGCCCAAGGCATCTCGTTCTGCCACACCGGGGTGAGCACCTCGCGGACGCCCTTGGCGTAGGCGTGCAGTCCGGGCTGGAGCTCGTCGAGGAGCGACTCGGCGCCCTCGTGGGTGGGGTAGGCGTTGTTGCGCTCGACCGCGCGTTTCATCACCGCGGGGTGATCGATGATCGGGCAGGGCCGCAGCAGGTTCTTGCCGAAAGGCTGCATCCTGCGGAGGTCCTTGAAGAAGTCGGAGCACAGGCAATCGAGGAGCGACTTCTCCTTGATGTTGTCGACCGCGAAGTGCGCGAAGATGCAGGGCTCGACGTCACCCTTGTTGTTGATGTGGAGATACTTGCGCCCGCCGGACAGGCAGCCGCCGGTGAGGGTGCCGTCGCCCCAGAAGTCGGCCACCAACAGAGGCCGGGTGTTGCGGATACGCATGACGCCGCGCCTGAGTTGGTTGCGTTGCTCGGGACTGGGCATGAGGCTGAGATCCGGTTCGCGCCCCACCGGCATGTACGAGAAATACCAGCCGTAGAACGCGCCCTTCTCCACCATGAGATCGGCGAACTCGTCGGACGTGATCTCGTCGATGTTCTGGCTCGTCGCGGTGCACGAGAACGCGAACATGGCGCCGCGTTCGCGCAAGCGGTCCATCGCAGCCATGATGCGGTCGTAGGTGCCTTCGCCGCGCCGGGCGTCCGTCGCTTCGCGCCCACCCTCGATGCTGATGGTGGGACAGACGTTGCCTAGTTCGACGATGCGATCGGCCACACGGTCGTTGATCATGGTGGCATTGGTGAACACCATGAAGACCGACTGCGGATGGCGCTCGATCACGTCGAGGAGCGGCCGCCAGACGAACGGCTCGCCGCCGAGCATCACGTACACCCGGGAGCCGATCTCCTCACCCTGGTCGATGATGCTCTCGACCTCTTCTTCGCTCAGGTCGTCTTCCGAATCGTATTCTGCCGCGTAGCACCCCACACAGCGCAGGTTGCAGCGCATGGAGGGGCTGATGAGGATCGCCGTCGGCGACGAGATCCCCCGTTCTGCGAGGAGCGACTCAGTGTACTCGGGATCCCGCATGAAGAAGTTGGCCATCATACCGGCTACGAAACGCTTGCGTACATTAGGATGAAGATGACGGATGTTCTTGAAGAAAGCGTTGCCGGGATTGCCTGGGGCCGTGTACGTCTTGAGCCAGTCGGCGATGATCTGCTGCTGCGGTGACTTGGCCGTACGTCTCACGGCAGCGGTCAAGCCGCGCATGGCGAGATCGGAACTGCCGACTACGGTCAGGGCCCCCGAGATGATGGAGGCGGTCCTCTCGTAGTCGCGTCGCTCCCGAGCCGTAGTCAATGAGCGCTCGGGCATGTGACCTCCCTTCTCCTGTTGCTAGAGATACTTCTTACTGGCCTACCATAACATACCGAAACCGGTCTTCGGACTGCGTTTTTGCGTTATGTGTCGGCCGCGGTGCCGGCCTTCCTCCTTCGCTTCACAACGGGCGGCGGCTTAGCTAGAATGGGGGGCTCTAGGGGGCAGGTCGAGTCGTGTCGGGCTGTGTGTGCGGAAGGAGTTTGTTTCTGATGAGCCCCAATAAGTACGTCTATGACTTCTCGGAAGGTGACGCCACCATGAAGCCCCTCCTGGGGGGGAAGGGCGCGAACCTGGCGGAGATGACCGGACTGGGCATCCCTGTCCCCCCCGGGTTCATCGTGACCACCGAAGCCTGCGTGCATTATTCGGGCAACGGGGCGTATCCCGACGGACTGGAACGGGAGATCGTCGATCACCTGCGGGCGCTCGAGAGTCTCACGGGCAAGTCCCTGGGCGATCCGGCGAAGCCGCTGCTCCTCTCCATCCGCTCCGGAGCGGTCTTCTCCATGCCTGGGATGATGGACACCGTGCTCAACCTGGGCTTGAACGACGATACCGTCGCCGGTCTGGCCGATTCCACGGGCAATCCCCGGTTCGCATACGACTCTTACCGCCGGTTCATCAGCATGTTCGGTGACGTGGTCATGGGCGTCGATCCGCAGGTCTTCGAGGATGCGCTGACCGCCAAGAAGGCGGAGGCAGGGGCGGCGCTCGACACGGATCTCTCCGCGGCCGACCTCGAGGATCTCACCATCCGTTTCAAGAAGATCCTGGGCGAGCACGCGGGCGAGCAGTTCCCCGTGGATCCCTTGAAGCAGCTTCACATGAGCGTGATCGCCGTGTTCAAGAGCTGGGACAATCAGCGGGCCAAGGTCTATCGCCGCACACAGGGCATCCCCGACGACCTGGGCACGGCCGTCAACGTGCAGACCATGGTCTTCGGCAACAAGGGCGACACCTCCGGTACCGGGGTGGCCTTCACCCGAGATCCTTCCACGGGCGAGAACTTCTTCTACGGCGAGTTCCTCATGAACGCGCAGGGTGAAGACGTGGTGGCCGGCGTACGCCATCCCCGTCCCCTCGAAGAGATGCGCGAAGTGATGCCCGCGGCGCTCGAGGAACTCTACGCCATCCGCGACAAGCTCGAAGCGCACTACCGAGACATGCAGGACGTCGAGTTCACCATCGAGGACACCAAGCTCTACATGCTGCAGACGCGGAACGGCAAGCGCACTGCTCCCGCTGCTCTGCGCATCGCCGCGGAGATGGTGGCTGAGGGGTTGATCACCAAAGAAGAGGCTCTTCTGAGGGTCGATCCCAGCCAGCTCGATCAGTTGCTCCATCCTCGCCTCGACCCCAAGGGCTCGTTCGAGGTCCTTGCCACCGGTCTGGGAGCCTCTCCGGGCGCCGCCGTCGGTCAGGTCGTGTTCGACGCTGATCAGGCGGAGGAAAAGGGCTCCGCGGGCGAGAAGGTCATCCTGGTCCGCTGGGAGACCAACCCGGACGACATCCACGGGCTCATCCAGGCCCAAGGGGTCATCACCAGCCACGGAGGCATGACCTCGCATGCGGCCGTGGTGGCCCGGGGGATGGGCAAGCCCTGTATCGCCGGAGCCCAAGACCTCAAGATCGACGTGGAAGCGGGCAAGTTCACCGTGGGCGAGACCGTGGTCCGCGAGGGCGACTGGATCTCCATGGACGGGGCTACCGGGCGGGTCATCCTAGGCCAGGCCCAGCTCATCCCGGCCTCCATCGACGAGAACGTCAACACGGTGCTCGGTTGGGCCGACGAAGTCCGTCGTCTGAGGGTGCGCACCAACGCCGACACGCCGGAAGACGCTGCCAAGGCTCGGGAGTTCGGGGCCGAAGGCATCGGACTGTGCCGCACCGAGCACATGTTCATGCAGGAAGAGCGTCTTCCCCACGTACAGGCTATGATCATGGCCGACACCGAAGAGGAGCGGGAAGGTCATCTGGCCAAGCTCCTGCCCTTCCAGCGCGATGACTTCGCGGGCATATTCCTGGCCATGGAAGGCCTGCCGGTGACCATCCGTCTGCTCGACCCGCCGCTGCACGAGTTCCTCCCCGACTACACCGAGGTCATGGTGGATCTCGAGCGACTGCGGCTGACCGGCGCTCCGACCGCCGCAGTCCAGGCCCAAGAGAAGCTGGCCGCCAAGGTCAAGGCTTTGGCGGAAGCCAACCCGATGCTCGGTACCCGCGGGTGCCGCCTGGGCATCCAGTGGCCGGAGATCTACGCCATGCAGGTCCGCGCCATCATGGAGGCGGCTTGTGACGTGCTTGCCGAGAGCGGAAAGATGCCGCACGTGGAGATCATGATCCCGCTCGTGGGCTTCGAAGAAGAGCTGAAGCTCATGAGGCAGCTGACCGAGGATACGGCGACTCGAGTCCTCGCTGAGCGGCAAGTGTCCGTGGACTACACGGTAGGGACCATGATCGAGGTGCCCCGGGCGGCGCTCACGGCCGACGAGATCGCGCGCCAGGCAGACTTCTTCAGCTTCGGTACCAATGACCTCACCCAGACCACACTGGCCTTCTCCCGGGACGATGCCGAAGGCAAGTTCCTGACTCACTACCTGCGCACCGATCTTCTCAAGGCCAATCCCTTCGAGAAGCTCGACCAGGTGGGTGTCGGCCAGCTCGTGGCGATGGCGGCCGAGAAGGCACGCGCGGTCAAGCCGGACATCAAGCTCGGCATCTGTGGGGAACACGGGGGCGAGCCTTCCAGCGTCAAGTTCTGTCACCGCGTGGGGCTGAACTACGTGAGCTGCAGTCCGTACCGGGTGCCGCTCGCCCGGTTGGCGGCCGCCCAGGCGGTCCTGGAGGAGAGCGCGGCAGGCAAAGTGGGCGACTGAGACACACCGGGGCTCACGCGGGCCCCTCGACCCGACAAGGCCGGTGAGGTGTGAAGCACGAGAGGGCCGGTAGAGTCCATCTGTCGACCGACCTGTTCGAGGCGGGGCTCTCTCGGTGGGCCCAGCGGTCGGCCGACTCGCGCGGCCGCGAGACGGCCGAGGAGCCGTGCACGTTGCGCACGCCCTACCAGCGCGACCGGGACCGCATCGTCCACAGCAAGTCTTTCCGGCGTCTCAAGCACAAGACGCAGGTGTTCATCTCCCCGGAGGGGGATCACTACCGTACACGGTTGACCCACACTCTCGAAGTCTCCGGTATCGCGCGGACGATCGCTCGTGCCTTGCGCCTGAACGAAGACCTGGTCGAGGCGATCGCACTCGGTCACGACCTGGGGCACACGCCGTTCGGCCACGCCGGCGAGGCGGTCATCGACCGGATGCTGCGGCGACTCGACGCCGGTGGTTTCAGGCACAACGAACAGAGTGCCAGGGTGGTCGAGGTCCTGGAGAACGACGGCCGGGGTCTCAACCTCACCTGGGAAGTGCGCGACGGGATCCGTCACCACACCGGCGAGACCAAGCCGGCCACTCTCGAAGGTCACATCGTCCATTTCGCCGACCGTATCGCCTACATCAACCATGATATCGACGACGCACTACGGGCGGGATTGATAACGATAGGAGATCTCCCCCCCGAACCCATCCGCCTACTGGGGGAGACGGGGAGCGACCGTATCGATGCCTTGGTCCACGATCTCGTCGACAGCAGCGAGGATTCGGGCGAGATCCGCCAGACGCCGGCGGTCGGCCAGGCCATGGACGGACTGCGCACCTTCCTGTTCCAGACGGTGTATGCTCGCTCCCTCCAAGAGGCGGGAGAGCCGAAGGTCAGCCGGTTGATCACTCAGCTCATGGAGTACTTCCTCGACCACCCAGAGATCCTGCAGCTGGATCCGCACCTGGCGAAGGCCGAGGTGATCCGCGCGGTCACCGACCACGTGGCGGGTATGACCGACCGGTATGCCCAGCGCATGTATCTCGAACTGTTCGTGCCGCGCAGTTGGGCGGACGGGTGAGGCCTGAGTGATGAGCCCTCGTATCAAGGACGCGAGTGTCCAAGCGGTGCTGTCGTCGGCAAACATCGTCGACGTCGTCTCGGGGTACACGAGCCTGCGCAAGCGCGGGGCTACCTACCTGGGACTGTGCCCCTTCCATCAGGAGAAGACCCCGTCTTTCACCGTCAGCGCGGACAAGGGTCTGTACTACTGCTTCGGCTGCGGCGAGGGCGGGGACGTCGTGCGTTTCGTGGAGCGGATGGAGAACCTCTCCTTCACTGAGGCCATCGAGCAACTGGGTGACCGGTTCGGGGTGCAACTGGAGTTCGAGGAGGGAGGTACCGCGGACCCCGGTCGTCGAGATCGAGAGTCCCGGCTCTTGCAGGCCCTGGAAAAGGCGGCCACGTTTTACGAACGGTACCTCTGGGAAACTGAAGACGGTCGTCGGGCGCGGGAGTATCTGGAGGCACGGGGGCTGTTGGAGGAGGTCTGCCGCGCCTATCGAGTGGGCTACTCGCCCGACGAGTGGCGGGGGCTCCACCGCAGGGCGACGAAGGAAGGATTCACGGACCGCGAGTTGGAGGAGACCGGCCTGCTGGTGCGTCAAGCGGGAAAGACCTACGACCGCTTCAGGGGCAGGCTCATGTTCCCGTTGGTGGATCATCGAGGGCGAGTGCTCGGCTTCGGGGGACGGACGCTCAAGGATGAGACGCCCAAGTACGTGAACTCCCCCGAGGGGCCGCTGTACCAGAAAGGGCATCTGCTCTACGGTCTCTATCAGGCCCGAAAGGCCATAGCCGATGCGGACGAGGTGGTGGTTGTGGAAGGCTACACAGACGTGTTGGCTCTGGTTCAGGCGGGCGCCGGAAACGTCGTGGCTTCGATGGGCACCGCGCTCACCGATGCCCAGGTGGGGCTGATGATGCGTTTCACCTCGAACCTCACGTTCATGTTCGATGCAGACCGAGCGGGGACCGAGGCCATGCTCCGGTCGGGAGAACTGGCTCGGGGCCGCTCCCTGCGGCCCATGGTCGCCGCTCTTCCGGGCGGGAAGGACCCGGCCGATCTGGCCCGAGAGAGCAGCGTCGACGGTGTGACCCGGGTGCTCTCCGGCAAGATCTCGATGTTGGGCTTCGAACTCCGCCAGGCTCTCGCCCGGGGCGACACTGCGACCGCCGAGGGCAGGGTGCGGGTGTTCGAGGAGGTCCGTCGTATCATGGCGCGAGCCTCTTCCCTCAAGGAGCGCGAAGAAGAAGTCTCGGTGGTCGCCGACAGCCTTCGTCTTTCGGAAGACAGTGTGGCACTACTTCTGCGGAGCGGGTCTAACGGGTCGAAGAGGGCGCCCGCCGGGGGCGGAGGGAGGTCGCCTGCAGGCGATGCGGGGGCGCGGCGGAGCGCTTTCGAGCGTCGGCTCCTGGGTAGCGGAGTAGTGGTGGAACAGGACTTCCTGGTGGCGGCCGCCTGCCACCCTGTGAGAGCCGCCACGATGCTCCAGGCTCTCACGCCGGCCCACTTCACCGACCCCAGCAATCGCGAGGTGTTCGAAGGACTACGGGAGGCCTTGTCGACATTGGCTGAAGCCTCCGACCCTGAAGCGGCGCTCTCGGCGGTGAAGGCCAAGGCTCACGGGGAATCCGCGGCCGGTCGGCTGTTCGTCAGACTGGTGATGGAGGCCGATCAGGGTCGATACGGACCGGCCACGCTCGAAGAACTTCATCTGCGCCTTCAGGAGCAACATCTCATGAGGACCATCAACGAGCTTCGCAACCGACTTCAGACGGGGGATCTGGCAGAGGCCGAGCAGCGGCGCCTTTTCGGGCTCCAGCAGCTACTGCAGACGGTCCGAGCCAATCTCACCAATCTCGACCCCGAGGAAGGACGTACCTGACATGGCCGCCGACGGCGAGCTCATGAACGAACTCGTCCAGGAGGTCCTCGACCGGGGACGGACCCGCGGCTCGATGACTGTGGACGAGATCGGCGCGCTCGTCCGTGACGCCGATCTCTCCCCCGACGATCTCGAGTTCCTGTACTCCATGCTTTCCGACCAGGGGGTGGAGGTCGTCGACGAGCGGGCGGAAGAGGCCGACGACTTCTCTGAAGAAGAGGAGTTCCTCGGTCATCTGGATGTGACCATCGATCATAGCGTCGACGATCCGGTCCGTATGTATCTCCGGGAGATCGGGCGGGTTCCGCTGTTGACCACCGAGGAAGAGGTGGAGCTCGCGCGGCTCATCGAGAAGAAGGACGTCGAGGCGAAGCGGCGGCTGACCGAGGCGAACCTTCGCCTGGTGGTCTCGATTGCCAAGCGCTACATGGGCAGAGGTCTCTTGTTCCTGGACCTCATCCAGGAAGGCAATCTCGGGCTCATTCGAGCGGTCGAGAAGTTCGATCACCGGCTGGGCTACAAGTTCTCCACGTACGCGACTTGGTGGATCCGGCAGGCGGTCACTCGGGCGATCGCCGATCAGGCTCGGACCATCCGGGTCCCGGTCCACGCGGTCGAGACGATGAACAAGCTGAACCGCGTGCAACGCGAACTCCTCCAGAAGAACGGGAAGGAGCCCAGCGCCACCGAATTGGCGGCCGCGCTGGGAGTCACGGTCGGCAAGGTCAGGGAGATCCAGAAGGCTGCGCAGGAGCCGGTGTCGCTCGAGACTCCGGTGGGTGACGAGGACGACTCCGAACTGGGTGACTTCATCGAAGATCTGGAGGCCGACCAACCCCTCGAGGTCGTGTTCCGCGAGATTCGGCGAGAGGAGCTCTTCAGAGTGCTCGACAGCCTGCCCACCCGCGACCGCAAGGTGCTCGAGCTACGTTTCGGTCTGAAGGGGGAACGGCCTCGTACCCTGGAAGAGGTGGGCGAGCGTTTCGGCGTGACGCGTGAACGGATCAGACAGGTGGAGGCCAAGACCCTGAACCGTCTCAAGAACTACCGCGACGCTCAGGCCCTGAGAGATATCGAAGGGTGAGTGGATACTCACTTTTTTTGACGATCGGGCCTGAGAAGGCTTGACCCTTGCTTCCTGTTTCGCTACTGTAGCGCGGCGAGCCCGGAGAGATTCGGACTCGTCTGCGATAGAGAGGGGTGGGCTCGGGTGCCGCGTCGCCCCAAAATCATGGAGGTTGCAGGGTTGGCTGAGGGGACTGTGAAGTGGTTTAGTCCCGAAAAGGGCTACGGATTTATCGAACAGCCGGAGGGGGAGGACCTATTCGTCCATTTCAGTGAGATCCAAACGGAAGGTTTCCGTACGCTCACTGAAGGGCAAGCTGTCCGATTCGATGTGGTCCAGGGCCCAAAGGGTCTGCAGGCGGCGAATGTAGCGCCCGCTTGATCGAAACGAAGAGTTAGCTCTTCATGACTGATAAGCCCCGCTTCGGCGGGGCTTTTTTTGTTGCGCCTCGTGGCTCGGCCTCGACAGTGATGGTGAACGCGCCGTCGGTGGTCCGAAGCAGAGATCTTTTGAGCTTCGCTAAAGTATCGACGGTCGGGGCCGATAGGGAGGGAGAGAGTTTCCCATTCAAAACTCTCCTTTCTCCTCTCGGGCGCCTGGCCAAGGCGCCCTTTTCTTTTTCGCTATAATCCGGGAGGTCCGCGCCGCTGCGGGTCGCGCCGCCCATGCGCCCCGCGCGCGCCCGCGTCGTCGAAGGAGAGCTGCACCATGATTTCCCGGGAAGAGGTCGAGCATGTCGCGCGCCTTGCGCGTCTTCATTTCAGCGAGGAGGAGCTCGCCCGGCTGCAGCCGGAGCTGGGCCAGATCATCGACTACGTGCACCAGCTTGCCGAGCTCGATCTCTCCGGTCTCGAGGTGACCTCCCACGCGGTCGCACTGAAGAACGTGCTGCGCTCCGACGTACCCGAGGCGAGCCTCACGCAGGAAGAAGCCACACGAAACGGGCCGGCCGTCGAACGAGGTCAGTTCGTCGTCCCCCGGATCGGGTAGGTCGCGATGAGCGTCGACACCACTGGACTGACCGCATACCGGTGCCGGGAACTCCTCGCGGGCGGCGAGGTATCGGCTTCGGAACTCACGCGCGCCTATCTGGATCGCGTGGCCGCCGTCGATGAAGCGGTGGGCTCGTTCCTCCTGGTCGACGAGGCCGGCGCGCTGGCGGCGGCCGCCGCGGTCGACGCAAAGCCTTTGGCGGAACGCCTTCCCTGGGAGGGCGTGCCCATCGGGCTCAAGGACATCTTCTGCGTGACGGATATGGAGACCACCTGCGCTTCGCGCATCCTCAAAGGCTACGTGCCCCCGTTCGACGCGACCGTGGTCGCCAAGTTGCGCGCCGCCGGCTTGATATTCCTAGGCAAGCTCAACATGGACGAGTTCGCCATGGGTAGCTCCACTGAGAACTCCGCCTTCGCCATCACGCGTAACCCCTGGGACCTCGAACGGGTGCCCGGCGGCTCCAGTGGCGGCTCCGCCGCCTGTGTCGCCGCGGGCGAGGCCCCGTGGGCATTGGGAACCGATACGGGCGGGTCCATCCGCCAGCCCGCGTCCTTGTGCGGGGTGGTGGGCCTGAAGCCCACCTACGGCGCCGTCAGCCGGTACGGGGTCGTGGCCTTCGCCAGCTCGCTCGACCAAGTCGGTCCGCTGACCCGCGACGTCAAGGACGCCGCCGCCCTGCTCGACCTGGTCGCCGGTCGCGATCCGCGCGACTCCACCACCATCGGTCTGTCCGAGCCGGCCGGTCGGCCGGAGAGGACCGACCTCGAGGGCCTGCGCTTCGGGGTGATCAAGGAGTTCGGCGGGGACGCCTTCGATGCGGGGGTCAGCGATGTGTTCGCTTCCGCGGTCGACGGCGTCGCCGCGCTGGGCGGGGTCTGTGAAGAGGTGAGCCTCCCCAGTGTGGAGCGCGGCATCGCCGCCTACTATCTGATAGCCCCGTCCGAGGCGAGCGCGAACCTGGCCCGATTCGACGGCGTCCGCTACGGTCACCGGGTCGCTGCGAGCGACGACCTCTACGAGATGTATGTTCGCACTCGGAGCGAGGGCTTTGGCCCTGAGGTCAAGCGCCGTATCATGATCGGCACGTACGCCCTCTCCGCCGGCTACTACGACGCATACTACGCTCAGGCGCAGCGGACCCGGACACTCATCATCAAGGACTTCGAGCAGGCCTTCGCCCGTTACGACTTCCTGATCTCACCCACCTCGCCGACCCCGGCGTTCAAGATCGGCGAACGCATCGACGACCCCCTGACCATGTATCTCTCCGACCTGTGCACCATCCCCGTCAATCTGGCGGCGCTGCCGGGCATCAGTATCCCGGCCGGTTTCGCGGCAGGACTGCCCGTCGGGCTGCAGATCATCGGCCCGCATTTCTCCGAGCGGCGGATGCTCGAGGCGGCCCATGCTCTCGAGCAGCGGCTACAGGTGGACACGGTACCCCCTCTGGCGGAGGTGACCCGATGAGTGCGAACAGCGGCTCGGCGTCAAGCCACGGAGCGTCCCGGCCGGACGGCTGGGAGGCGGTCATCGGCCTCGAGATCCACGTGCAGCTCAGCACCCGCACGAAGATGTTCTGCGGTTGCGAGGTGAGTTTCGGCGATCCACCCAACACCCGGGTGTGTCCGGTGTGCCTGGGCCATCCGGGTGTGCTCCCCGTGACCAATGAGAAGGCGATCGAGTACGCGACGCGGATCGCGCTGGCTCTCGACTGCCGGATCGCGGAGCGTACGATCTTCCATCGCAAGAACTACTTCTATCCCGATCTGCCCAAGGGTTATCAGATCTCGCAGTACGACCTGCCTCTGGGCATCGGCGGGCACCTCGACGTAGAGATGGAGGATGGCGAGACCGTGCGGGTCGGCATCACCCGAGTGCATCTGGAAGAGGACGCCGGCAAACTGGTCCACGCCGGTGGGACCACGGGTCGCATCGACGGGGCCGACTACTCGCTGGTCGACTTCAACCGCGGAGGCACGCCCCTGGTCGAGATAGTGTCCGAGCCCGACATCTCCACGCCCGACCAGGCTCGGGCCTTCCTCAACCAGTTGCGCATCTTGGTGCAGCATCTGGGGGTCTCCGACGTGAACATGGAGGAGGGTTCGCTTCGCTGCGACGCGAACGTCTCGATCCGGCGGCCGGGGGATCCTTTCGGCACCAAGACCGAGCTCAAGAACATGAACTCCTTCCGCTTCCTCCACCGCGGCTTGGAGGCGGAGATCGAGCGCCAGGTCGAGTCCCTCGATTCCGGCGAACGGGTGGTCCAGGAGACAGTGCACTTCGACCCCGCTACCGGGATGGTATCGAGTCTGCGGAGCAAGGAGGAGGCCCACGACTACCGCTACTTCCCCGAGCCGGACCTTCCGCCGGTCGAGCTCGACGCGGCCTACGTGGAGCGGGTCCGGAGCGCGCTGCCCGAGCTTCCCCCGGCCCGCAGGGCGCGGATCATCGAGCAGTACGGACTGCCTGCCAAGGATGCGGCTCTGCTCGCCGACAACCGGCCGCTCGGCGACTACTTCGAGGCGGTGACCGCCTCGACCGGCGACGCGCGCACGGCGGCCAACTGGGTGCTGGGCGATCTGTCGGCTTATCTGAACGCCGCCGGGGTACCGGCGACCGAATGCCCGGTGAGCGCCGAAGCCCTGGCGGAGATGCTCGGTCTCGTCCGCGATGGAACGCTTTCGGGCAAGATGGCCAAGGAGGTGTTCGAGGCTATGGCTTCGACGGGGAAGGGCGCTCGCACGGTCGTCGACGAGAAGGGCATGGGGCAGATATCCGATGCCGGAGAACTCGAAGCCATCGTGGCGCGCATCGTGGAGGCCAACCCCGGGCCGGCGGAGGAGTTCCGCCAGGGACGCGATCGGGTGCTGGGATTCTTCGTCGGTCAGGTCATGAAGGAGACGAAGGGCCAGGCGAACCCTCAGGTCGTCAACGAGTTGCTGCGGGAGCATCTGTCCGACAGTGGCGGTTGAGGGTTCAGACCGGGACCATAGCAGGCATAAAGTGGGCGTAAGGTTGAAAACCCGCGTTATGTCTGGTACCTTGCCTTACCTTTTCTAGGGACCCGACCCGTTTCGGATTCCAGTGCAGTGTCGGTTAATGCTCGAACATCCCAGGAAGGTTGTCAGCGTCGTGCAATCCACAGATGCGCACCCGGAATCGTGCCCCGTTCTGAGAACAGCCGATATCATCTCGGGCAAGTGGACGCTCCTCATCCTGCGCGACCTGTCGAAGGGCATCAATCGTTTCAGCGCGCTTGAGCGTTCGCTCGTGGGCATAAGTCCCAAGACCCTCTCCGAACGGCTGAAGAGCCTGGAGAAGGCGGGCATCGTGACCCGCAAGAGCTACGCCGAGGTGCCGCCACGAGTGGAGTACACCCTCACCGAAATGGGGTGGGATCTCATCCCTCTCATCGATCACATGCGGGAATACGGCAGCAAATGGCTCAACGACGGCCGGTCCGCCGGTCCGCCGTCCGGAAAACCTACCGCACGCTGAAGCCGCACTTGATGACAAGAACCAGGGAGCGCATCAACCCCATCCTTCCCGACCACACCGGAGGTGTCAGGTGACAAGTACCCCTGCGTCGGAGGGTTGGGTCATCAACCTCGAGGAAGTCGAAGGGCTGATAGAACTCGGCCGGGGTAGGGGTTTCGTCACGACCGAAGACATCGCCGAGGTGTTGACCGAGGTCGACCTCACCACCGAGCAGATCGAGCTCATGTACACCACGTTGCTCGACCAGGGCATCGAGGTCGTCGACGAGTCCATGAGCGATTCCGACGATGATCTGGAGCTCGACGAGTGCAGCAGCCAGATCGAGTGGCGACGCGGGGCCGACGATGTCGATCTGAGCGTGGACGTCCCCACGACCGACCCGGTACGCATGTATCTGAAGGAGATCGGGCGGGTCAAGTTGCTGACGGCTCAGCAGGAGGTCTCGCTGGCCAAACGCATCGAGCGGGGCGACATCAGGGCCAAGCACGAGCTGACCGAGGCCAACCTCCGACTGGTGGTCTCCATCGCCAAGCGCTATCACACCGATGGCATGAGTTTCCTCGATCTCATCCAAGAGGGTAACCTGGGTCTCATCCGGGCGGTGGAGAAGTTCGACTACCGCAAGGGCCACAAGTTCTCGACCTATGCGACCTGGTGGATCCGGCAGGCGATCACTCGGGCGATCGCCGACAAGGCTCGGACGATCCGCATCCCGGTGCACATGGTGGAGAAGATCAACAAACTCATCCGGGTCCAGCGCCAACTCCTGCAGAACATGGGCCGTGAACCGGCGCCCGAGGAGATCGCCTCGGAGATGGGTATGACCGACGTGGAGATCCGCGAGATCCTTCGCATCAGCCAGACCACTGTCTCTCTCGAGACTCCTATCGGTGAAGAAGAGGATTCCGAGTTGGGTGACTTCATCGAAGACGAGGACGCAGTCCGGTCTTTCGACGCGGTCGCCTCGCAACTCGATCGCGACGGGGTCAACGAGGCGCTCAGCATGCTGCCCTACCGGGAGCGGAAGGTCATCGAACTGCGTTTTGGCCTGAAAGGCGAGCACCCCCGCACCTTGGAAGAGGTAGCCAAGCGGTTCGGGGTCACCCGGGAGCGGATCAGACAGATCGAAGCTAAAGCTCTAGCTAAGCTTCAGGCAATAGACAAGACCCGCAACCTGCGCAGCAAAGCGCAGTAGCGGGACAGGGGCGCGGCGTGCCCCGATCTTCCCTGGATATCCGGCCCGCGGACGATCTGAGGCTGCGTGCGGACAGGGTCGGCCGATGACCAGCATCCGACTGCCCATCCTGCAGATGAGTTGCGCCGTGTGCGCCGGCCGGGTCGAGAAGGCGCTGCAGGCGACTGACGGGGTGGCGGCGGCCACGGTCAACTTTGCCACCGAGCAGGCTCACGTGGAGTACGACCCCGAGACCGTGACCCTCAGGGGACTCGTCCGGGCCGTCCAAGAGGCGGGCTATCAGGTCGCCCAGAGTACGGAGACCTTCTCGGTCACCGGCATGAACTGCGCGGCCTGTTCCGCCCGGGTGGAGAAGACCGTGCAGGGTCTGCCTGGGATGGTCCACGCCGCGGTCAACCTGGCTACGGAGAGGCTGAGCGTCACCTACATCCCTGATGCGATCACCCCGGCCACTATCGCCGCCGCCGTGGCGGGCGCCGGCTATCGGATGATCGTGGCCGATGCCGGTGCCACGACGATCGAGCCGGTGCCCACGGCCGAAGTCGCCCGAGCGAGGCAGATACGGCTGATCAGGCTGAAGTTCATCGTCGCTCTTGCCGTCGGGGTGGTTCTGATGCTGATGATGCTGGTGCCGCGCTCGTGGCTCAGCATGGAAAGACAGTGGATCGTCATGTTCGTCCTCGCCACCCCAGTACAGTTCTGGGCCGGGGCCCAGTTCTACCGGGGCACATGGGCGGCGCTCCGCCATCGCTCGAGCGACATGAACACGCTGATCGCCGTCGGCACGTCGGTCGCCTACCTGTACTCGGCGGCGGTCACCTTCTTCCCGGACGCTTTCGAGCGGGCCGCGGGGGCAGGGTTCGAAGCGGCGGCGTACTACGACTCGGCCGTCATGATCATCGGCCTCATCTTGCTGGGGAGGTATCTGGAAGCGCGGGCGAAAGGGCAGACATCGGCCGCCATGCGCCGGTTGATCGGGCTCCAGGCCAAGACCGCCCGGGTGGTACGGATGCCGAGGCCCGAGAGCGCGACGGCTATGGGGGCCGATGGTGGCGCCGCCTGTACGCTGGCCGCGGCCGGAGACGCGATGGCTCCGACCTGCCCGGCCCCGTCGATCGACGCCGGTACCGCGGCCGAGGTCGCGGTGGAGGTCGAGATGGACGTCCCGGTCGAAGAGGTGATGGTCGGCGACGTGGTGGTCGTGCGACCGGGCGAGAAGATCCCGGTCGACGGTCTGGTCGTCGAAGGGCGTTCGGCCGTGGACGAATCGATGTTGACCGGGGAGTCCATCCCCGTCGAGAAGGGTCCGGGGGACGAGGTCATCGGGGCCACGCTCAACCGGACAGGCTCGTTCCGCTTCCGGGCCACCAAAGTGGGTCGGGACACGGCCCTGGCCCAGATCGTGCGTCTGGTGGAGGAAGCCCAAGGCTCCAAAGCTCCCATCCAACGCCTGGCGGACTACATCGCCAGTATCTTCGTGCCCATCGTACTCGGGGTGGCGGCGATCACCTTCCTCATATGGCTGTTCTTCGGCCCGGAGCCTGCGGTCACGCTCGCTCTGCTGGCTTTCGTCTCGGTGGTGGTCATCGCCTGCCCGTGCGCGATGGGTCTGGCCACGCCGACGGCCATCGTGGTCGGTACCGGCAAGGGCGCGGAGAACGGCATCCTCATCCGCTCGGGCGAAGCCCTCGAGCGGGCCTACAAGCTGGACGCCATCGTCCTCGACAAGACGGGCACGCTGACCCGGGGCAGACCGGAGGTCACCGACATCGTGACGACCGCCGCCTGGGACGAGACGGCCCTGCTGGCTTACGCGGCGTCGGCGGAGCGGGGTTCGGAACATCCGCTGGGCGAGGCGATCGTGGCGGAAGCGGTCTCGCGGGGACTCGATCTGGTCTCGGCGAGCGAGTTCTCCGCCGTTCCGGGGCGAGGGGTCGAAGCGGTCCTGCCGAAGGTCGGAGTCGGGGATGGCTCCGGGAGTGTCGCGGTACTGCTGGGGAACCGGCGCCTGCTCGAAGAACGGCACGTCCCGTTGGACGATGTGGAGCCTCTGGCCGAGCGGATGGCTACCGAGGGTAAGACCCCGATGTTCGTGGTCTTCGATGGGCATCTGGCCGGCGTGATCGCGGTGGCCGACGTTCTCAAGCCCGATTCGATCACGGCCGTCCGGAGCCTCGAGGGACTCGGTCTCGAAGTGTTCATGATCACCGGCGACAATCAGCGTACCGCTGAGGCGATAGCGGACCAGGCAGGCATCCGGAACGTGCTTGCCGAGGTGTTGCCCGAACGCAAGGCCCAGGTGGTCAGGGACCTGCAGGCCGCCGGCCGGGTGGTGGCCATGGTCGGGGACGGCATCAACGACGCGCCCGCTCTCGCCCAGGCCGACATCGGCATGGCCATCGGCACCGGTACCGACGTGGCCATGGAGACCTCCGACATCACCCTCATCCGGGGCGATCTTCCTCCGATCGGAACGGCCATCAGTCTCAGCCGGGCGACGATGCGTGTCATCAAGCAGAATCTCGGCTGGGCCTTCGGGTACAACATCGCTCTCATCCCCGTGGCCGCGGGCATCCTGTATCCGGCTTTCGGCATCTTGCTCGATCCGATGTACGCTGCCGTGGCGATGGCGCTGTCTTCGGTGAGCGTCCTCTCGAACTCCCTGCGGCTGCGGCGGTTCCGGGTCGACTGACGCGATCGTTCCGACCCCGCGGTCTTGGCGTCGCGAGGGGCCTGCTGGTATCATCATCCCCCGCTGTACGGGGCGATTAGCTCAGTGGGAGAGCGCTGCATTCACACTGCAGAGGCCACTGGTTCAAATCCAGTATCGCCCACCTGATTCGGGAGTCCTCCAACGAGGGCTCCTTCTCTCGTGGTGACGATCGATGGGGAGGCGTGCCCTCGCCAGGTGACTCGTCGACCCACTACCGCCTTCTTGCCCCAAGCCGTTCGTCTATGCTAGCGTGGCATCCTGGTGGCAAAGCTCTTCAAGGGGTCGGGGGGATCAAGCGACTCGTTGCCTGGAGGGCCGTATGACCTGCGCCGAGGGAAAAGCAGTCGCCGCTATGGCGCTGTTTCGAGTCGTGTCCGATCGGCATCGCCGATCGGGGTTAGTACGATGTGCGCCTGAAACGGCGCCTCCCGCGACGAGAGCCTGGGTCTGAGAGCCCATGGGGACCGCAGGCAGCCACACTCAGAACGAGCGGCCGGTCCCCTTCGCCGGTCCCGGGCGCACGATTCCCTCATCACCGGCGGTGGCCGTCATCGGTTTCGGTGAGCCGGGGAAGGGAGACGCCGCCGCTGGGCCTTCCGTGATAGATGCCCTCCGGCGCTCGGGTCTGTACGGCGCCGACCTCTATTCTTTCCCCGAACCACGGCTCGAACACGCGCAGACGATCGCCGGTTTCTCCACGGTCGTCTTCATCGACGTAGATGGGCCAGGCGAGATGTCAACCGGCATCGGGTCGGATATCCGTCGCCTCCGCTCATCGGACGGCGCGAGAGTAGGATCGCGCCCCTTCTCCCCGACCGACCTGCTCTCGGTGTGCGGGGCCGTATACGGCAAGGAACCAGAGAGCTACATGTGCATGATCTCGGGTGAGAACTTCTCCGAGCGAGAAGGGATGTCTGCCAGCGTGCAACAGCGGGTGATCGACGCCGCGGAGCGCATCGCATCGTTCCTAGCCGGAAACGAGGCGACACGACCCGGGGCACCTGCACGGGAATCGCGCCACGTACGATCAAGGGGGTTCGTATGAGGACGGGCGTATTCATCTGCCAGGCGGGCGAAGCCGACCAAGGAGGACTGGACCTACACTCGGTGGAGGCCTATGCGGCCAACCTCCCCGACGTGGAACTGGTCCGGAACCTCGGTCTCCGCCCAGCGCTCGACCCGAGCGTCCTTGCCGAGGAGATCCGGAGCGCCCGGCTGGAACGGGTGGTCTTGGCCGGCGACTCCCCAGGCTTCTTCAAGCCGGCCTTCACTCGGGCCATGGCGCAGGCCGGCGGCTCGACCGACGAGGTTCGCCTGGCTTCGTTCCGAGCCCATGGAGCCATGAGTGGGATGGGCACCGTCCGGGCCAAGTCGGTGTTGGCCTGCGCGGTGTTCGGCGTGCCCTTCTCCTTGGCCGCGGTCCCGGATACCACCGCCACGCGCCCGGGTACGCTCATTGTCGGGGCCGGGGTCGCGGGTATACAGGCTGCCCTCGAGATCGCCGATGCCGGCAAGCAGGTCTACCTCGTGGAGAGGACCGCCACCATCGGCGGACACATGGCGATGTTCGACAAGACCTTCCCCACCTTGGACTGCGCCGCCTGCATCCTCACTCCGAAGATGGTGGCCGTGGGGCAGCATCCGATGATCGATCTCATGACGTACGCCGAGGTCGAGGACGTCACGGGATCGCCGGGTGACTACCGCGCCAAGATCCGCAAGAAGGCGCGGCACGTGGACATCGACGCCTGCGTGGCCTGCGCGGCGTGTCGCGACAGTTGTCCAGGCAAGGCCCCCAGCGAGTTCGACTCCGGCATCTCGGAGCGCCGGGCGATCGACATCCCCTTCCCCCAGGCGGTGCCCAACGCGTACGTGCTCGACGAGGCGTCGTGCCTCTACTTCCAGAGCGACGGGAAGCGCTGCGGGGTGTGCGTGAAGAAATGTCCCAAAGAGTGCATCGACCTCGAAGCGAAGGACGAGATCATAGAGGTCGAGATCGGCAACATCATCCTGGCGACCGGATACGACATCTACGACGCGGGGAAGATCGAGCGCTATGGCTACGGCCTTCTTCCAAATGTGCTCACCGCCATCGAATTCGAGCGGCTGACGAATGCCTCGGGGCCGACAGGCGGCAAGATCGTCACCAAGACCCTGAAACACAACAACCGCAAGAAGACCGACGAATGGGTGCTCGATCCCTCCGGGGATCCGCCCAAGAGCGTGGCTATCATCCACTGCGTCGGGTCACGCGACGTCCAGCACAACGCCTACTGCTCCCGCGTGTGCTGCATGTATTCGCTGAAGTTCGCCCACCTGGTGAAAGAGAAGCTCCCCGATGCCGAGTGCTACGAGTACTACATCGACATGCGCGCCTTCGGCAAAGGCTACGAGGAGTTCGCCGACCGCATCGCCGAAGAGGGCACGTATGTGGTGCGTGGCCGCACTGCCCGCATCGTCCAAGAGAAAGGGCAGATGGTCATCAAAGGCGAGGACATCATCAGCGAGAGGATGGTAGACACTCCCGTGGACATGGCCATCCTCGCGGTGGGTCTTGTCCCGGCCGAGGGCAGCGCCAAGCTGGCGGAGATGCTCGGCATCTCACGAGACCGGGATCTGTGGTTCAGCGAGTTGGACTACAACTCCGATCCCACCGACACGGAACGGGGCGGGGTGTTCGTGGCCGGCGCATGCCAGGCTCCCAAGGACATCCCCGATACGGTGGCCCAGGCGTCGGCAGTCGCCGCCGGGGTCCTCAAGAGCATAACCAGCGGCCGGGGGTCCGACAGCCGGGCCGAGCTCTCGCTCAGCGAGATCGAAGCACGGGCACGTAGTCTCGTACAGGTTTAGGGGGCGAGCATGGCGATCCGCGTGAATCCCAAACTCATCGGAGACCTGGAGGCCTTCGGGGCCGAGGACGTGTCCAAGTGCTACCACTGCGGGAACTGCTCGGCGGTGTGCCCCTTCTCCAAGGAGACGCACATCATCCCGCGTCGGTCCATGCGCTATCTGCAGATGGGCATGGAGGAGAAGCTCAAGGGCAGTCTGGAACCCTGGCTCTGCTACTACTGTGGGGAGTGTTCCGAGACCTGCCCTCGCGACGCGGAGCCGGGCGAGACCATGATGGCGCTGCGCCGCTGGTTGACCAGCCGGTACGACTTCACGGGCATCTCACGCTTGTTCTACCGATCGGGCAAGTTCGAGATCATGGCGGTGGTCGTGGCGGCGCTCCTCACCGCCCTGGGCTTCGTGCTCTGGGGGATGTCGCGGGGCAGCATCCACAACTACGATCCGCCGAACGCCTTCCTTCCCGACTCAGGGATCCACATCTTCGACTGGGCGCTGGCGGGGGTCTTGCTGGTGCTCTTGATCACGAACTGCATTCGGATGTGGTGGTTCACCATCGGCAGGGACAAGAATCTGCATGTACCCTTCTGGATCTACGCCAAGAAGCTGTTCGTATTGCCGCTCCATTTTTTGACCCAGAAGCGCTACGCACAGTGCGAGCGGAAGCGTCCCTGGCTCATCCACTTGGCTCTGATGTTGAGCTACGTGATCATGCTGGTGTTGATCATGTTCTTCCTCGGATTCATGCAGGACGGGCCGTCGATCGACTGGAGGGTCCATGTGTTCGGCTATATAGCCACGGTGGGCCTGCTCGGGACCACCATCTTCCTGCTGACCCGGCGTATTCGGAAGACCGAGACCCAGTACAAGCACTCGCACGAGACGGACTGGATCTTCCTGGTGCTTCTCATAGTCGTCGCGTTCACGGGGATCCTGCAGCATATCCTCCACCGGTCCGGCCTCGACGCCGCCGCCAACGTCACGTACATCGTGCACCTCATGGGCGTGGTGCCGATGCTGGGTCTGGAGGTCCCGTTCAGCAAGTGGTCGCATCTGGCTTACCGCCCGCTGGCCATGTTCTTCTCCGAGGTGCGGGATGAAACCGAACTGGCCGCCGAGAAGGCCGCCGGACCGGTATCGGCCCCGCAGGCGATGTAGGGGGATGTCATGACGGATGAATGCAAGATCGGCGTGTATGTCTGCAACTGCGGTACGAACATCGCCAAGGTGGTGGATTGCGACGCGGTCGCCGAGTTCGCTCTCGATCAGCCGGGGGTGACAGTGGCCAAGTCGTACAAGTACATGTGTTCCAACCCCGGGCAGGAGATGATCATCGAAGACATCAAGGCCGAGGGCCTCGACCGGGTAGTCGTGGCTGCCTGCAGCCCCCGGATGCACGAGCCCACCTTCCGCAAGGCCCTCCAGACCGCGGGTATCAACCCGTACTTTCTGGAGATGGCGAACATCCGCGAACAATGCAGTTGGGTCCACGACGACCCGGGGGAGGCCACCGGCAAGGCCCGCGCATTGACTATGGCCGCAGTCCGCCGTGTCGCCTACCACGAACCGCTCGAGAAACGCTCGGTGGACATGAACTCCAACGTGCTGGTCATCGGGGGCGGAGTGGTCGGCATGACCGCGGCCCTCGAGTTGGCCGGGGGAGGGAGCCGGGTGTATCTCGTGGAACGCGAAGACCACCTGGGCGGCAATGTCGCCCGGGTTGACCTGACGGCGCCGTTCCTCGACTCGGCGCGCGATGTGGTGACCTCCCTGGTGACGCGTGTAACCGAGAACCCTCGCATCGAGGTGCTGCTCGAGTCGGAAGTGACGTCGTTCGAGGGGTTCGTGGGGAACTTCGAGACAAAGGTCGTCACTAAGGGGAACGGCGCGGTCAGCAGCGAGTTCCAGGTGGGCAACGTGGTCGTCGCCACCGGCTACCAGCAGTTCGACGCGTCGCGCGTGACTCACTACGGCTACGGCAAGCTACCCAATGTCATCACCTCCTTCGAGCTCGAGCAGATGCTCCGGGCGGGGTGCATCGAGACCAAGGAAGGCAGACCGCCCCATTACGTGGCCATCATCCATTGCGTGGGCAGCCGCAGCAGGGAGTTTCATCCCTACTGCTCCCGGGTCTGCTGCATGACCGCGCTCAAGTACGCGCACGAGGTCAGGTCGGCGGTGCCGGGATGCTACGTGAGCGACATCTACATCGACATGCACGCGTTCGGCAAGGGTCACGAGGACTTCTATCGCGGAGCCTCGGAGGCCAAGACGCTCTTCCTCATGTACGGCAAGAACGACCATCCCGTGATCCGCAAGGCCGGCCCCAAAGACGACTGCGAGATGCTGATCGAGGTGAACGAGAAGCTCTCGGGCGAGGTCATCGAGATCCCGGCCGACCTGGTGATCCTGATGGTCGGCATGGAGGCGCAGGCGGATTCCGAGGCGACGGCTCGGCTGGTGAACATCAGCCGCGACAAAGACGGCTGGTTCATCGAGAGTCATCCCAAGCTCGATCCGGTGGCGACCACGACCGACGGGGTCTACATCGCGGGTGCGTGCGCAGCGCCGAAGGACATCCCCGACTCGGTCGCCCAGGCCCGGGCTGCCGCCGGGCGCATCCTGGCCCGTAGCATCCACGGGACCATCGAAGTGGACGCCGTTTTCGCCGAGATCGACGAAGAGAAGTGCTCCGGGTGTCGGATCTGCAACGATCTGTGTCCGTACTCGGCGATCGACTTCGACGAGGAGAAGAAGCGCAGCACTGTCATCAGCGCGGTGTGCAAGGCGTGCGGTGCCTGCGTGGCGGCGTGCCCATCGGGGGCTATCACGGCGCGGCATTTCACCGACCGGCAGATCAACGCGCAGATCGAGGGGGTGCTGGCATGAGCTTCGAGCCCACGATAGTCGGTTTTCTCTGCAACTGGTGCTCCTACACGGGCGCAGACTTGGCCGGCACCAGCCGCATCCACTACGCGCCCAACGTCCGCGTCATCCGGGTGATGTGCACGGCGCGCATCGATCCCACGTTCGTGCTCAAGGCGCTGCATGACGGGGCGGACGGGGTACTCATCTGTGGCTGCCACCCGGGCGATTGCCACTACTCGGAGGGCAACTACAAGATGATGCGTCGCTACCCGCTCCTGAAGAAGATGCTCGCCGATTACGGCATCGACGAGGCCCGGGTGCGTCTGGAATGGGTGAGCGCGAGCGAGGGACAGCGCTTCGCCGACATCGTCGACGACATGACCCAGAGAGTACGTGAATTGGGTCCCAGCCCCATCAAGGAAGGGCTGGCCCGCGACATGGCGGAGAGGTGAGTCGTGGCTGATAAGCTCCAGATCGCCATCTACTGGGGTGCCGCCTGCGGGGGTTGCGACGTGGCGGTGCTGGATACCAATGAGTTCATCCTTGACGTGGGGGCGGTGGCCGACATCCGCCTATGGCCCATCGCCGCCGACGGCAAGTACAAAGACGTCGAAGCCATGGAGGACGACGAGCTCGATCTGTCGATCTACAACGGTGCCGTCCGCAATTCCGAGAACGAGCACATCGCCCGACTCCTCCGCCAGAAGAGCAAGCTCCTCATCGCGTTCGGGGCCTGCGCCTACATGGGAGGGATCCCCGGACTGGCGAACCTCACCACCCGCGACAAGATCTTCGACACGGCCTATGTCGACAACGCCTCGATCGAGCCGGGGAACCACAAGATCCCCCGTCCCGAGACGGAGATCGACGGCAAGGTGCTCGACATCCCCGCCTTCTACCGGCGGGTGTACCGACTCGACCACGTGGTAGACGTCGACTATTACATCCCGGGCTGTCCGCCTCAGCCGGACCAGGTGAAGGCAGCGCTCCTCGCAGTGGTAAAAGGCGAACTGCCGGCCAAGGGCTCGGTGGTGGGGGCCTACGAGCATGCGTTGTGCGAGGATTGTCCGCGCACGAGGAACGAGAAGAAGATCACCCGCTTCTATCGGCCGTGGGAGATCATAGCCGATCCGGATACCTGCCTGCTGGAACAAGGAGTGTTGTGCGCGGGAGTGGCAACGCGATCGGGGTGCGGGGCACGGTGCCCGACCAGCGGTATCCCCTGCCGCGGCTGCTACGGTCCCGCGCCGGGGGTCGTGGACCAAGGGGCCAAACTGGCCAGCGCTGTCGCCTCGATCGTCGACAGCAAAGATCCGGAGGAGATCCAGACCATCCTCGAAGGATTGCCCGACTTCACGAGCTTCGCCTATCGATATGGTGTCGCCTCGTCGCTGCTGCAAAGGAGCCACAGGCCATGACCAGAAAGATCACTATCGATCCCATCACCCGGCTCGAGGGTCACGGGAAGATTTCTATCTTCCTTGACGACTCCGGAGCCGTAGAGGACTGCTACTTCCAGATCCCCGAACTCCGCGGGTTCGAGCAGTTCGTGGTCGGTCGGCCGCTCGAGGAGCTGCCGCGCATCGTCACGCGCATCTGCGGAGTATGCCCTGCCAGCCACCACATGGCGAGCGCCAAGGCGGTCGACGGCTGCTTCAACGACGAGGTGGCGCCGCTCGCCCACAAGCTGCGCGACATGTACTACAACGCCCACTTCATCCACAGTCACACGGCCCACTTCTACGCGCTGGCCGCTCCCGACTTCGTGCTCGGCCCCGACGCCGATCCGGCAGTGAGGAACATCCTGGGGGTGGTCGCGAAGGTCGGGCTCGAGATAGGCGGCCGGGTCATCCGTGTCCGGGGTTTGGCCCAGGAGGTGCAGAGGGTCATCGGCGGGCGGAACAACCAGGACATCTGGTGCCTTCCTGGTGGCGTCGCGAAACGACTGAAGGAAGACGAGTTGGAGCAGATCACGGAATGGGTGGGGGAGATGTATGACTTCACCCAGTTCAGTCTCCAACTGTTCCGGGACGTGGTTCTGGGAAACCCCCAGTACGTAGACCTCATCCTCAATGGGCCCTACACACTCGACGTCCACAACATGGGTCTGGTGGACGAGAACAACGCCCCCAACTTCTACCACGGCAAGGTGCGGGTCGTGGATTACGAGGGCGAGGAGATCTGCAAGTACGAGGCCAAGGACTATGCTGAACACGTCGCCGAGCACGTGGAACCCTGGACCTATCTCAAGTTCCCGTACCTGAAGAAACGAGGCTGGAAAGGCTTCGTGGAGGGAATAGATTCGAGCATCTACTGCGCTACGCCGCTGTCACGGCTCAACGTGGCAGAACGCATGGCCACGCCCAAGGCGCAGGAGGCCTTCGAGGAGATGTACGGCGTCCTGGGCTCGCATCCGTGCAAGGCGCTCCTCGCTCAGCACTGGGCCCGGTTGGTGGAGATGGTTCAGAATGCGGAGACCCTTCAAGGATACTGCGCCGATCCGGAGATAACCGGGGAGGAGGTCCGGGTGATCCCGCAGACCATCAGCGGCGAAGGCTTCGGGATCGTGGAGGCGATGCGCGGGACTCTCACCCATCACTATACCTGCGATGAGCGGGGTATCTGCACCAGCGCGAACCTCATCGTGGGGACCACGAACAACAACGCTCCCATCCAGATGGTCACGAAGAAGGTGGCCGAGGCTTTGATCAAGCCCGGGGTGGAACCGGACCAGGGCCTGCTGAACATGGTGGAGATGGCCTTCCGGGCGTTCGACCCCTGTTACAGCTGTGCCACGCACAGTCTGGGGCAGATGCCTCTCGAGGCGTGCGTGTACCGGGGAGACGAACTCATCAGTCAGATCAAACGCAATTGCTGAAGGGTCGATCTCGACGAAAGGGGTAACGATGATCGAGATCTCCGATCTGCAGTGTTGTGGCTTGTTCGCCGACCTGAACGAGCGCGAAGCGGCTGAGGTGGCCAGGCTCGGAACGATCGAGAAGCGCGGCGCGGGTTCGAAGTTGATCTCCGAACGGGGGGAAGCCGCTAATCTCTATCTCCTGAGGGAAGGTAAGGCGGAGGTGCGGATGACCAGCCGCGACGGTCACGAGGTGGTGATCGACGAGACCGGTCCGGGTGGGTTGTTCGGTTGGTCGTCGGTGCTCGACCGGCAATCGTTCACGGCCGCGGTATGGGCCGTGGAGGATTGCACCCTGGTGGTGTTCGACGGCGTGCGTTTGCGTCAGATCTTCGAGGCCAACAACCACATCGGTTATCGGATGATGAAAGAGATCGCCGGCCTGGTCGCGAGCCGGCTGGAGAATCTGCGGTCCCGTTTGGCCGACCAGCCGTTCGCCAAGAAGAACCTCCTTCCGGCCCAGCCCGCAGCAGTGTCGGCGGCCGGCGAAAAGAGCGAGATGCGTGATGTGGCCTGTCCCGAGTGCTCCACGCGCAACCGGCCTTTCGCCATCCTCAACGAGACCGAGCAGTACCGGTGCCGCAACTGCGGCATGGTCTACTACTCGCCGATCGGCTGCGAGACGGGCGAGGTGGCCGCGGACGAGGCGAAGAAAGAGCCGCCGGAGGCTCGGTTGGGCGATAACTGGTCGGCGTCCACGCCGTCGGGCCACTAGACGCCTTGGAGGAGGCGCAGAGCTTGGCCCACTATCTCCCTGGAGATCCAGGCATATGCGCGCTCCAACTCCGGTGTCATCGTCTCGGAGAATCTGGTGTTGTCCTCGATCTCGACCGCGAATATGTGTACGTCCTCGGGCGACGGGGTATGCACCCCTATCCGCCGGCCGAGTTCGAGCGCAGTGGTGAAGTTGGCGTCGTGGACGTTCGTGAGGTTCATGGTCTCGCGGAAAGTGGCGCCGGTCATGGCGTGCCACTCGCCCGGCTTCCCTTCGGGCGTGCGGATGGAGTCGAAGACCACGAGGCGGTCGTAGCCGGCGACGAGGTCGAGCAGCCTGAGGCCGCCCAGGGAGCAGTCGTCGATCACGTCGATGTCCGCTGGGAGAGGTTGCCGAGCTTCGAGGCGGTCGCGCAGATCGCGGGCCAGGCGTATGCCTACCGCGTCGTCGCACAAGATCGGGTTCCCCATGCCGAGAACGAGAGTTCGCATGATGTGCCCATCATCGCACGAAGGTGAGGTGTGAGTCATGCACGAGTTGAGCATCGCCCAGGCTCTCGTCGACCAGGTCGAGGCGGCGAGACAGGCCCACGGTGGCGGTAGGGTGGTCTCGATCGATGTCCAGATCGGCGAATGGCAGGCGGTGGTCCCCGAGATCCTCACCGGCTACTTCGACTATCTGGCCCAGGGCACTCCTCTGGAGGGCGCTCGTATCTTCATCGAGGACGTCGTGGCGACGGCGCGTTGCGGCGGATGCGGGCTGGTGTTCGAAAGTCACGCCGGCTACCTTCCGTGCCCGTCGTGCGGTTCGGTGGCCTGCTCGGTGGTGGCGGGCAAAGAACTGCATCTGACCGGAGTGGAGCTGGACGACTAGGAGTGCGGGCATGAAGATCAAGGTACTCGAGAGCATCTTGGCCGGGAACGCGCGGGCGGCCGAAGAGGTACGTGAACTCCTTGCCGCCGAGCGGGTCACCGCGCTCAATCTCATCAGTGGTCCCGGAGCTGGGAAGACGTCGCTCTTGGAGCAGGTCGTCCCCCGGTTACAGCCTGGGTTGCGGGTCGGTGTCCTCGAGGGCGATATCGCGACCACCCGCGATGGCGAACGGGTGGGAAAGTTGGGCGTGCCCGTAGTGCAACTGCTCACGAACGGTGGTTGCCATCTCGAGGCGGCTCTGGTCGCTCGGGGTCTGGCGGAACTCGACCTGGACTCGCTCGACCTGGTCTTCATCGAGAACGTGGGCAACATCGCCTGTCCGGCGGAGTTCGATCTGGGGGAGATGGCCAAGGTCGGTCTACTCAGCGTGGCCGAGGGCCACGACAAGCCGGCCAAGTACCCGCTGCTCTTCAGCGAGCTGTCCGCGCTCGTTCTGGGCAAGATGGACCTTCTGCCGTACACGGACTTCGACATGGGCGCGTTCGAGAGCGATCTTCGTGCGCTCAACGCCGCCGCTCCGGTGTTCCCCTTATCCTGTCGGACGGGGGACGGAGTGGGTGCTTTTGTGGGCTGGATCGAGGAGATGTGCCGGCCGCAGCTCGCCCCCGCGAGCGCCGGCGGAACGAGTTGATCACGAGAGTCAAAGCCCGGGTGGAAGGACGGGTGCAGGGGGTCGGCTTCAGACCGGCGGTCTACCGGCACGCCTTGGCCTGTGGAGTCGCCGGGTTTGTGAGGAACGACCCGCGGGGAGTGACTGTCGATGTGGAGGGCGAAGAAAGCGCGGTGGCCGCTTTCTTCGCCGACCTGGCTGCGAACGCTCCCGGCCGGTCGGAGATCGTGCGAGTCACGAGGCGCCGGCTTCCCCCGAAAGGCTACCGCTGCTTCACTGTCGACGCGTCCGACACTCGCGGCGATGTGAGGGTACACCTTCCTCCCGACCTGGCGGTGTGCGAAGCCTGTCTGCGGGAGATGCGCGATCCGGCCGATCGCCGCTACCGGTATCCCTTCATCAACTGCGTGGACTGCGGGCCGCGCTTCACCATCGTCACCGCGCTCCCGTACGACCGGGCGAACACCTCGATGAACGGATTCACCATGTGCGATGAATGCGCGGCCGAGTATCACGATCCGTCCGATCGCAGATTTCACGCCCAGCCGATCGCCTGCCCCGTCTGCGGCCCCCGGTTGAAGCTGCTGGATCCGAGCGGACTACAAGGTCCTACGGACGATGCCGCGCTTGCGCGTGCGTGGGAGATCATCGGCGAAGGAGGCATCGTTGCCGTCAAGGGTCTTGGCGGGTTCCATCTGGCGTGCGATGCGCTCGATGAGCGCGCGGTCGCGAGACTGAGAGAGCGCAAGACGAGGCCGGACCAGGCCGTGGCGGTGATGTTCCGCGATCTGAGGGAGCTGCAGACGCGACTCCCTGTCTCGCAAACCGAGGCTGTGGAACTGCTTTCGGGCGCGGCTCCCATCGTGGTGGTGGATGGCAACCTGGGCGAGGGCATCTCCCCGGACACTGGGACCACCGGGGTGTTCCTTCCCTACACGCCGTTGCACCATCTTCTCCTCGAGCCATTCTCGGCCCTAGTGATGACCAGCGCCAATCGTCGCGATGAGCCGCTGGCGCTGGACGACGCCGAGGTCTCGGCGCTGCTGGGCCCGGTGGCGGACGCGGTCCTCACCCACGACCGTCCTATCGTCAGGCGGTGCGACGATCCTGTCGTGCGGATGGCCGGTTCTCGTAGACGCTTCCTCCGGCGAGCGCGCGGCTTCGTCCCCGAGCCCGTGAGGATCGGCGCGGGCTCCCCGGTGGTTCTGGCCGTCGGCGCCGAACTGAAGAGCACGTTCTGCCTGGTGTCTCACGGTGAGGCCTACGTCTCGCAGCACATCGGGGAGCTTCGCGACCACAAGACCTACGTCCACTTCGGCGAAGAGATCACCAGGTGGAAAGAGACGCTCGGCCTCGAACCCCTCGCCGTGGCGCACGACCTCCACCCCGCCTATCTATCCACGCGCTACGCGCACGAATGCGGCGCGCCCGAGATCTTCGGGGTGCAGCATCACCACGCGCACGTGGCGAGCGTGATGGCGGAATGCGGTCTCGTCGGCCTTGTTCTGGGAGTGGCTCTCGACGGCACGGGATACGGCCCGGACGGAACGATCTGGGGCGGCGAGTTCCTTCTTGCCGACCGCCGGGACTACCGGCGCGTGGCCAGGTTCAAGCCCTACCCTCTCCCGGGCGGGGATGCGGCGGTAGTGGAGCCGTGGCGCATGGCCCTCAGTATCGCGGTAGAGGAGGATCTGCCGTGGCGGCCGGACCGGCGAGAGGCCTCGCGAAGCTCGGCCGTGGAACGTCTGCTCCGTTCGGGGCCGGGGTGCCCCCTCACCTCCAGCGCGGGCCGTTTGTTCGACGGGGCCGCGGCGATGCTGGGACTCTGCGACCGGGCCGGATACGAAGCGCAGGCCGCCATCCGCCTCGAGGCTGTCGCGGACCCGTCGGAGCGCGGAGGCTATCCGCACGCACTTGACCGCGGGAAGACACCCTGGGCGCTCGACTTCGGCCCCGCGTTCCAAGACATGGCGGAGGCGGTGGTGTGCGGCGCGGCGGTGGCGCAGACGGCGGGCAGGTTCCAGAACACCGTCGTGGCGGGCGTCGCCGAGACCTGTCTGACGCTCTGCGACGAGTACGGGATCGGCGACGTGGTCCTCTCGGGAGGAGTCTTCCAGAATCGGACGGTCCTGGAGGGCCTCGATCGGGCGCTTCACGATGCCGGACTCGCCGTGCATTCGAACGCGGCGGTGCCGGCGAACGACGGGGGGGTCTCTCTCGGCCAGGCGGCGGTGGCCTGCTCCCGGATGGAGGCGGCGGCATGTGTCTAGCCGTCCCTGCGCTCGTGACCTCGCTGGATTGGCCTCTCGCGACCATCTCGGTCGAGGGTGCGTTGCGGGAGGTGGATGTCTCGCTCGTGGGGGAGGTACAGGTGGGCGACTACGTGCTCGTCCACGCCGGCTTCGCCCTTCACCGGTGGGGCGAGGACGACTACCTCGCCTGGAAGGCGCTCATGGCTGAGATGGCTCCGGGCGGCGACGTCGGTCGGCCTGACGGCGATGGGCGTCGCGGTGGCGAGGGACTGTGACCTCCTTGCTCGACAGCGTGGCGGTCCGGGCTCGGCGGATCGGGCGGCCGGTGCGCTTGATGGAGGTCTGTGGGACCCACACGATGGTCGCGTTTCGCAGCGGGTTGCGTCGGTTGTTGCCCCCGGACGTGTCGCTGGTGTCGGGCCCCGGATGTCCGGTGTGTGTCACCCCACCGGGACTGATCGACGCCGCCGTTGAGCTGGGCCGGATGCCGGAGGTGACCATCGCCTCCTTCGGGGACATGGTACGGGTGCCGGGGAGTTCGTCATCGCTCGAGCAGGCTCGGGCCGAAGGCGTCGACGTGCGGGTCGTGTACTCCGCGGCTGACGCCCTGCGACTGGCGCGGGAGCGGCCGGAGCGGATGGTGGTGTTCGTGGCTGTGGGGTTCGAGACGACCGCTCCTACTGTGGCTCTCACGGTCGAGGCGGCCCAACGGTCGCGCGCGGAGGGATTCCTCGTGCTCGTCGCTCACAAGACCATGCCGGGGGCCATGGCGGCTCTGGTGGACGGAGACGAGATCCGGATCGACGGCTTCCTTTGTCCGGGCCACGTGAGCGTGGTCACGGGAGCCTCCATCTTCTCGTTCCTCGCCAAGGAGCACGGTGTCCCGTGCGTGGTGGCCGGGTTCGAGCCCGAAGACATCCTCAAGGGGATAGACATGCTTCTCGCTCAGATCGAGCAAGGGCGGAGCGAGATCGAGATCGAATACGAGCGAGCGGTGACCTGGGAGGGGAACCGAGCCGCTCAAGCGGCCGTGTTCCGCGTCTTCGCCCCGTGTGACAGTGAGTGGCGGGGGCTTGGCGTGATCCCGGGCAGCGGCTTGGGACTGCGGCCGGAGTTCGCGCGCTTCAACGCAGTCGAAAGGCTCGGGGTCGAGGTCCGGTCGGGAGACTCTCCGGCCGGCTGCCGGTGCGGGGACGTTCTCAGGGGGGCGATCACTCCCACCGAGTGTGCTCTGTTCGGCACGGCCTGCTCTCCCCGACGCCCCCTGGGGCCCTGCATGGTGTCGAGCGAGGGAGCGTGCGCGGCCTTCGCCCGTTACGGCCCGGGGCGGGCGTCATGAGCGACGAGCGTATTCTTCTCGGCCACGGTGGCGGAGGGAGCCTCACGGCGCGGCTGCTCGAGGACGTGATCCTGCCCGTGCTCGACGACCCCGTGCTTCACCGCTTGGACGACGCTGCGGTGGTGGAGGTGGAGACCGGGCGGCTGGCGCTCACCACCGACGGGTATGTCGTGTCGCCTCTCTTCTTTCCCGGCGGCGACATCGGGAAGCTGGCGGTGTGCGGCACAGTCAACGACCTAAGCGTCATGGGGGCGGAGCCGCTCTGGATGACTCTGGGGATGGTGCTCGAAGAGGGGCTCCCGGTCTCGGACCTCCGTGCAGTCGTGGAGTCGGTAGGCCGGTGGTCTCGGGCCGTGGGGGTGCGCGTGATCGCCGGGGACACGAAGGTGGTGGAGAGAGGGAAGGCCGATGGGCTGTATCTGACCACCACGGGCGTGGGGCGGATCGTTCCGGTCGAGTCACCCGGCCCGGGCCGTATCCGGGAGGGTGATACCGTCATCGTGAACGGTCCCTTGGGTGACCACGGCATGACCATCATGGCTCGTCGGTCGGGTCTCGCTTTCGGGGAGGGTCTGGAGAGCGACTGTGCCCCGCTCTGGGGTCTGGTGAAGGCGGTTCTCGAGAGCGGCTGCCGGGTCCACGCCATGCGTGACCTCACCCGCGGCGGACTGGCCGGGGCGCTGTGTGAGCTGGCCCGCGCCTCGGCAACCACGATCCTGGTAGAGGAGGCGAGCCTGCCGGTGAGGCCGGAGGTGAAGGGAGCATGCGACCTCTTGGGGATCGACCCCCTCACGGTGGCCAACGAGGGGAGGCTCGTGCTCTTCTGCGCGCCCGCGGATGCCGACAAAGCGCTCGCGGCCATGAACGGTCACGAGCACGGTGTCCACGCCCGGGTGGTGGGCGGGGTCGGCGCGGACGGCACGGGGATGGCCGTGCTGCGCACCACTTTCGGGGGGAACAGGATCATAGACCAGCCCGTCGGGGAGGATCTACCGCGGATCTGCTGACCCGTCACGGCTCGTTACGTCCTGTTTCGTTGCGCTGAATGGAAGGAGCCCCCGGGGGTGCCGGGGGCTCCTTCGTGATACTCGCTCGCCGCTGACGACGGCCCGTGATGCCGGCCGGGGACGCCGCTGCCGGCGGCCTGCGGCGCCGTTACTCGATGAACTTGCCTCGATCCACGTAGTGCGTGTGGAGGAGTTCGTGACTCTTGTGGCCGCAGGGCCCGTCGGTGAGGAACTCCTCATAGACCCGCGTGACCGCCGGGTTCTCGTACGACTTGCGTACGTCGAGGGTCTTCTCCTCGCCATAGATGGCCCTCGCTCGGGCGGCCCGGATCTCCGTGCTGGTGGGGATGGGCTGGCCACCCCCACCCAGGCACCCGCCGGGACAGGCCATGAACTCGATGAAGTGACACTGGCTGAACTTGCCGCCGGCTTTGATGTCCTCCATGACCCTCTTCGCGTTGGCGGTGCCGTGAGCCACCGCCACCTTGAGGGTGGCACCCTTGAGCCACTCCCAGTCGGGGACCAGGTGGGCGAGCAGACCCGGTACCGGTCCCACCTCGTCTATCGTGAGTTCCACGTAGCGGACGCCGTCGAATCCTCGGACAGGGATGATGTCGCCGTGCTCGTAGATGGTCTCGAGCTTCTTCCCGGTGACGATCTCGAGCACCGTGCGCAGGGCCGACTCCATCACGCCTCCGGTGGCGCCGAAGATGAGGCCTGATCCGGTGGCGCTGCCGAAGGGATCGTCGAAGTCCGACCTCGGCATGCTGGGTACGTGGAGCCCCGCCTGGCGGAACATCCTGCCCAGCTCTCGGGTGGTGAGTCCGTAGTCGACGTCCTTGTAGCCGCTTGAGTGCATCTCCGGGCGGTTGCACTCGAACTTCTTGGCCGAGCAGGGCATGAGCGCGACGCTCACGATCTTGGAAGGATCGACGCCCATCTTCTCGGAATAGAAGGTCTTGATGAGGGCTCCGAACATCTGCTGTGGGCTCTTGGCGCTCGAAAGATGGGGGATGTATTCGGGATAGAAATGCTCACAGAATTTGATCCACCCCGGTGAGCAGCTGGTGAACTGGGGTAGGGCCACCGACTCGTCGCCTTTCACCAGCGCGTTATAGAGGCGGAGGATGAGCTCGGTCCCCTCCTCGATGATGGTGAGATCGGCGGTGAAATTGGTGTCGAAGACGTTCTTGAATCCCATGCGCCGAAGAGCGGTGTTCATCTCGTAGGTCACCGTGGTGCCCGGCTCCAGATCGAACATCTCACCCATGGCCGCGCGGGGGGAAGGAGCGGTCTGGATGACCACGTGCTTGTCGGGATCATCCAGGGCCTTCCACACGTCCTCGGAGGCGTTCTTGGCATACAGAGCCGCGGTCGGGCAGCGGTTGATGCACTGGCCGCAGTTGATGCAGACCACCCCGGCCAGCGGTTTCTGCATGAAGGTGGCGATCTCCACTTGGCCCGAGCGGTTGATGGCCTCAAGGACGCCCACTTCTTGGACGTCGATGCAGGTGCGCACGCACCGGCGGCAGCGGATGCACTTGTTCATGTCACGGACGACCGAGTAGCTCGAGTCATCCACTGGCCTCGGGGTGTCGCAGTGACCGAAGCGGAAGCTGTCGACCCCGTATTCCTCCGCCAGTGACTGCAGTTCGCAGTTGCCGTTGCGCTTGCACGAATAGCAGTCGCCGCAGTGTTCGGAGAGGAGAAGGTCGAGGATGTGCCGGCGGGCCAGGCGCACGGCTTTGGAGTAGGTGCTGATCTTGATGGGAGCGGTGATGGGGTAGGCGCAGGAGGCCTGCAGGGTCCGCTGCCCCTCGACCTCCACCACACAGATGCGGCAGATGCCGGCGATCTCAAGGTCGGGGTGATAGCAGAGCGTGGGGATGCGCACCCCGATGCTTTTCGCGGCCTCAAGGATGGTCGTCCCCAGAGGGACCTTGGTCTCGATACCGTCGATGGTCACCGGGATGACCGCGCCGATGGCCTCGGGCGATACCGGGGCCGGCTCCAGATCGGGCTGGAAGAGCTGACTGAGCGGGGCCCGGCGCTTGGGGAGGCAGGTGTTCTTATCGGGCATGGATCTCGCCTCCGAAGTGCTCGAGGATGGAGAGGAAGGCCACCGAACTGGTCTGTCCCAGACCGCATTTGGAGGCGACCTGCATGGTGTTGGCTAGGCCTTTGAGCTCGTTTAGGTACTCGACCGAGCAGGTGCCCTCGCGGAGCATCTCCACTCCTTCTAGGAGCTTGCCGTTGCCGAGGCGGCAGGGGGTGCACTGGCCGCAGGACTCGTCTGCGAAGAAATGAAGGAGGTTGTGGGCCAGAGCCAGCATGTCCCGGCCGGGACCGACCACGATCACCGAGCCTCCGGTGGGGATGTCCTCGAAGGCGAGGCGCCGTTCGAACTCCGAACGGGGGACGCAGCGCCCCGAAGCGCCGCCGATCTGCACCGCTTTGGCGTCCTGGCCCCCCACCTGGCGCAGGAGTTCGCCCACGGTGATGCCGAAGGGGAACTCATACACGCCCGGCCGCTCGCAGTCGCCGGAGATGCTAAAGAGCTTGTGCCCGGTGGAGTTCTCCGTGCCGCAGCTTCGAAACCAGTCGACCCCCTTGGCAAGGATACAGGGCACCCAGGCCAGGGTCTCCACGTTGTTGATGACCGAGGGGCGGTTCAGAAAACCGGAGACCACCGGGAACGGCGGCCGGTTGCGGGGCTCGCCCCGGAACCCCTCCAGCGACTCGATAAGGGCCGTCTCCTCACCGCAGACGTAAGCGCCGGCGCCCATGGCCACCATGATGGTGAAGTCAAAACCTTCGAGGCCGCCGACGGCCTTGCCCAAGAGGCCGGTCTCTTCGCGCCGGGTGATGACCTCGCTTAGGTGGTCGCGCAGGTAGCCGTACTCGGCCCGCAGATAGATGAGACCCAAGGATGCCCCGATGGCCCGGGCCCCGATGGTCATTCCTTCCATCACCAGGTCGGCGAACTCGCTGAGGATGAGCCGGTCTTTGAAGGTGCCGGGCTCGCCCTCGTCGGCGTTGCAGATCAGGTACTTGGGACTCCGCGTTTCGGCGGCGGCGAAGTTCCACTTGACCCCGGTGGGGAAACCGGCGCCGCCGCGCCCTTTGAGTCTGGAGTCGCGCACCAGGTCGATGATGTCGCCGCGGGACAGGGCAAGAGCGGCCGCAAGACCCTCGCCGGGAGTGACCGAGGCGAAGGTGAGGTCGTTGGTGGTGGTGGTGATGGTGGCTGAGGTGCTCATGAGTCACACTCCGCTATCAGGCGGGGTGACGGAGCCGGTCGCGAGACTTGGGCCGCCTGCGAGGAGAACCTCTCGCTGCGGTTGCGGTACTCCTTCACGATCTCATGCACCGAGTCCGGGGTGAGGCGGGTGTAGACCTCTTCGTTTACCAGCATGGCCGGACCTTGGTCGCACATGCCCATGCAGTTGGCCCACTCCAGGGTGAACGAGCCGTCGGTGGTGGTTTCGCCGAAGGCGATCCCCAGGTCGCGTTCCAGCTGTTTGGCCACGCTTTCCTTGCCGGCCAGCTCGCAAGAGAAGGTCCGGCACAGGCGGAAGACGAAACGGCCCTCGGTCCGGGGCTGGACAAAAGCGTAGAAGGTGGCCACCGCGTCGACCTCGACCGGATGGATGCCCAGGACATCGGCGATGAGCTGCATGGCGTAGTTGTCTATGCCGCGGTACTTGCGCTTGACCTCACGCAGGATGGGGATGAGCGACGCCCGGTTGTTGCCGGTGAGCTCGGCCACCGCCAGCACGTCGTCGCGGAGTCTCTCTCGATCGGTGATCAGCATCATTGTCCTTCCCGGCCCGCGAGCAGCTGCCGTACCTTCTGGGCCAAGACGACCGGGTCGACCGGTTTCTCCTGGAACTCATCGACGGGGACCATCTCCGCGTCTTTGCCGATGCGCACCCCCATGGCCCGGTTCACGCTGGTCAGCATGAGGATGGGGAGGGTGTGGCCTTCGCGCCGGGCCTGGCGGGCAAACCGCAGGCCGTCGTCGGGCTCCTCCATCATGACGTCGAGGATGAGCAGGTCGGGTCTTGTCTCGGCGAGCGCCTTGAGGCCGTCTGAGACGTTCGAGGCGCTTTCCACCGTGTGGCCTTCTTTCTCCAATACGATCCGACCCGCTTCCACCATGTCCGGGTCGTCGTCCACGATCAGGATCTTGGACACTGCAGCTTTCCCCCTTGCTCGTTCGTTCCGCCCCGGCGGGCCGCTGCTGGCTCTCGCTGCGCGGCACTTCCACCGGGTATTGTGAATATTATCTCAGCTTGCCTGGATGTCGCGCAATGTGACGGTGAAGATGCTTCCGGAGCCCTTCTGGCTCTTGACCGTGGCGTCGCCGCGGTAGAGTTGAGCGAGCTTGCGTACGGTCGAAAGGCCGAGGCCGCTGCCCAGGATCTTGTGGGTGTCCTCGTTCTTGATGCGCACGAACTCGGAAAAGAGTTTGGCGCTCTCCTCGGGGCTCATCCCGATGCCGGTGTCGGCCACCGTGATACGGACCGTGTCACCGACCGGGCCGCCCACCGGGCCGCCCACCGGGCCGCCCGCACTACCGTCCGGTGCGACGTCCGCGGCGCGGCTCCCGGTCTCGTCCCGGGCTCCGTCGCGGGAGAGGGCGATGGTGACACTGCCGCCGTCCCGGTTGTACTTGACCGCGTTCGAGACGAGGTTGTTGAAGACGATCTCGATCTCACTCCGGTCGGCAGTCATGAATACCGGGTCGGGAGCGCGCAGGGTCATATCGATCTTTCGAGCCGAGGCTTCGGCCGCGAACATGTCCATGGTCGCTTGAGCCACGTCGCGCACGTCGACCTGCGAGAAGGTCCGCAGCTTCTGACCCGATTCGATGCGGGTGAGATCGAGTAGGTCGAAGATCAACTTGCGCATACCCTCGAGCCTCAGGAGGCTCCGCTCGATCATGTGCGCCCGCTCGGGCGGTTCGTCGGCTTCGAGGATCTTCAGATAGCCCTCGATCGCGTTGATCGGGGCCTTCAACTCGTGGGCGAGCACCGAGATGAAGTTGAACCGCACCTGGCGTTTCTCCTCGGCCAGCCTCCGGGCTTCGCGGCTGATGATCAACTGGTCGGTGGCCTTGCGCACCGAGTAGCGCAACTCCTCGGGAGAGAACGGTTTGGGGAGGAAGTCGTAGGCGCCCAGCTTGGTCGCCTGTACCGCGGTCTCGAACGTCGCGTAGGCGGTGATCATGATCGTGAGGATGCTGCGGTCCCGGTCGTTCAATTCGTTCAGCACGTCGAGACCACTCATGCCGGGGAGCTTGAGGTCGAGAAGGAGGAGGTCGAAGTCGGCCCCCGCCTCGACACTCTCGAGGAACTGTTCGGCGGTCGTGAAGTGGGTGGGGGCGTAGCCCACGTCGATACCCACGTCGGTGACATGGGCCCGGTACTTGGACAGGATACGGGCGACCGCCTGACACAGCGGCTCCTCGTCGTCCACCATGGCGACCTTGAGGATCTGGGGCTGGTCTACCATCCGACTCTCCCGGCTCCGGCTCAGGACCCGTTCTCGGTGCGGGGCAACGTGATCGTGAAGGTCGTCCCCCGCGGACCGGCGGTCGGATCGGCGTTGGAATCGACAGTGATCTGCCCCCGGTGCATCTTGACGATGCCGTGAGTGACGGCCAGACCGAGTCCGGTGCCCATCCCCACCTGTTTCGTGGTGAAGAACGGATCGAACAGCCGGGTCATGTTCTCCTTCGAGATGCCGGCGCCCGTGTCCGAGACTCGGATGGTCATCTCGCTCGGAGTGTCGGTGAGGGCGACTGTCAGCGTGCCCTTGTCGGGCATAGCCTGGAGCGCGTTGCTGAACAGGTTGGTGAGCACCTGCACCATCTGATCGGCGTCCACTTCCGCGACGGGGTCGCTCAGGCGGTTGTTCACCTGGACCCGGATGGTCTCCGGGGTCGGAGTGGTGCGTAGGACCTTCTCCACCAGCGCGCCGACGTCGGCCGGTTGGCGGACCACCCGGTTCTGGCGGGCGAAGTTCAACAGGCCGCTGATGATGCGCTTGCAGCGGTTCGCCTGGTCGACGATGGTCTCGAGATCCTGTCGGGTCTGCGACTGGGTCTCGCACTCCTCCAGAAGAAGGTTGGCGTGCAGGAGAAGGGTGCCCAGGGGGTTGTTCACTTCGTGGGCGATGCCGGCGGCCAATTGCCCCATGCTCGCCAGCTTGCCCGAGCGCTCGAGGGCTTCCTTGGCGTCTTCCAGCGAGCGGTGAGAGTCCTCCAGCTCGTCGTAGGCTTCCCGCAGTTGCTCGATGGTATGGGGCAGGCACATCTCCGAGCCGGCCAGCCCCGCGTACACGGCGTGAGCGTGGTCGAGACACGTATCGTAGCCGCAGGCTCCGCAGTCGAGCAGGTCTTCGGCCCTGAACTTGCCCATGCGGTGGAGGATCTCCTCCAGTTCGTCGGGGGTGGCCGAATCGCCCAGGGTCTGCTCGTCCGGGTAGTAGGCGCGGGAGAGGTCGAGCGAGCGATAGCGCTCCTTGGCCTGCTCCACTTGAGCGGCCTCCTCCTCGGTGAAGTCGTTCAGCCGTCCCCGGGCGTAGTTGCTCACCCGGGTGCGGCGCTGCAGCATGGTCTCGTCGCTGGTCATCCCCGCGCCTGCGAAACAGCCTTGGCAGGAGAGCACGTCGAGGAGTCTGGTATCGGCATGAGCCACGTCGAACTCGCTGATGGTCTCGACGAACTCCCCCCGCCCTTCGGCGACGATGACCTCGCCGCTGAGCAGGTCCTCCTTCAGCTCGGCCGTCTGCAGGAGGCCGCCGGATATGGGGAAGACCGCTCCCACTCCGCCGTACGGAGGATCGAAATGGTCGGGTTCGGTGAACGATTCCGGTCTGATCCCTCTCTTCTGGAACATGTTCCGGAGTTCGACGAAGGTGAGGACCGCGTCGACCTCGCCGTGGGTGGTGTCGATCGAGGCCCGCTTCTTGGCCACGCAGGGTCCGATGAAGACGACCTTGATGCCGGTCCCCAGATCGTGGCGCAGGACTCTCGCCATCGCCACCATGGGGGAGACCACCGGGGCCAGGTACGGCATCAACCGGGGATGGTACTTGCGCACAAAGGAGACCACCGCCGGACAGGGGGTGGTGATGTAGCGCTTGTCGGGATGGTTCTCGAGTAGACGCCGGTATTCGTGGGCCACCAGGTCGGCGCCCAACGAGACCTCGTGGACGGACGAGAATCCGAGCGCCCGGATCATCGCCACGAGAGTACCGGGCCCCACGTCGGTGAACTCGGCGGGGAAGCTGGGGGCGACCATGGCCACCACCTGCGCCTTCGATTGGAGCAGGCCGAAGGCCCGAGACGTGTCGTCCCGGACCTGCTTGGCGTTCTGACTGCACACCCGCAGACAGTTGCCGCAGCCGATGCACCGCGGTTGGATGACGCTCGCCTGGCCGTCGACCACCCGGATCGCCTTGGCCGGGCATTCCCTGACGCAGGCATAGCACATGCGGCATTTCTCACCGATGATGGTGATGAGAGGGTTGGCCCAAGTCGGCATCACTCACCACCCGAGGGGTCGTCTTCCGCCGGGGACGCCGCGTCGTCTCGGGTCACGGCGTCGTCCTGGGCCACGGCGTCGTCCTGGGCCACGGCGTCGTCCTGGGCCACGGCGGCCTTTTTGGCGGCCGCCAGCAGATCGGCGATCGTGGTGAGGAGCTTGACGGGGTCGAGCGGTTTGTCGAAGTAGGCGTCGACGTGCATCTGGGCCATGTCTTCAGCGGAACGCGGCCGGAAGTCCAAGCCCAGCGCGCTCGCCACCGAGGTGGAGATGATGACGGGGATCCCCGCGTAGCGCGGGTCGGTCTTGATGGCGCGGGCGAACGAGAAACCTGAATCGAGGCTGGTCATCATGAGATCGGAGATGACCAGGTCGGGACGCTCCTTCTCCATCTTGGTGAGGGCTTGGCGCGGCTCGGCCGCGGTCATGACCCGATAACCGGCCCTCTCGAGGATCATGCGGTTGATCTCGAGGAAGTCGTAATCGTCATCGACGATCAGGATGAGGGCCGGGGTATCGCTGGTCATGGCGTCCTCACAATAGCATGGGGTGTGAGCGGCTCTTGGGCCCGCCTCCTATACCCGCTTCTTCTCCGTGTAGTGGGTGTGTAGCAGCCTGTGCGAGACTTCACCGAGGGGCTCGCCCAGGTACTCCTCGTACAGGGCGATGATGTCGGGGTTCTCGTGAGACTTGCGCAGCTCGCGACCCTCGTCCTCCGCGTAGATGGCCCGGATCCGGGCCTCACGGACCGCGTCGGAGGTGAGACGAGGTTGCCCGCCTCCGCCGATGCAGCCGCCGGGACAGGTCATGATCTCCACGAAGTGATACGTGGCCTCACCGCTGCGGATGCGGTCGATGACCTTCTGGGCGTTGCCGAGACCGTGAGCCACGGCCACGTTCAGCGTCGCGCCTTCGAGGAAGGCCCAGTCGGGAGTGGTCTGCTCGATGGTCACCGAGGCCTCCTTGACTCCTTCGAGCCCGGCGATCGGCGTCACATGCAGGTTCTCGAACGGGAACGCCGTGCCGGTGACTATCTCGTAGGCTGTCCGCAGCGCCGCTTCCATGACCCCGCCGGTGACGGCGAAGATGTCGGCCGCGCCCGTGGACATACCCAGCGGTCTGTCCATGGTGTCGTCGGGCAGGCTGGTGAAATCGATGGCAGCCTGTTTGACCATGCGGCCGAGCTCCCGGGTGGTCAGTACGACGTCGACGTCCCTGATGCCGTCACGGCCCATCTCCGGCCGGTCACACTCGAACTTCTTGGCCGTGCAGGGCATGATCGACACCACGACGATGTCCTCCGGCCTCTTGCCCAGCTTGTCGGCGTAGTAGGTCTTGGCGAGGGCGCCGAACATCTGCTGCGGCGACTTACACGTGGACAGGTTGGCCAGCATGTCCGGGTTGTAGTGCTCCATGTAGTTGATCCAACCGGGGGAGCAACTCGTGAACATGGGGAGGGCCACCTCTTCGCCCTCCACGAGGGCTTTCTTGAGGCGGGTAAGGAGTTCCGTTCCCTCTTCCATGATGGTGAGATCGGCCGTGAAGTTGGTGTCGAACACCGCGTCGAAGCCGAGCCTCCGGAGGGCCGAGACCATCTTGCCGGTGACCAGGGTCCCCGGCTCGTAGCCGAACTCCTCACCGAGAGCGCCGCGGATAGCCGGGGCCGTTTGCACGATCACGTGCTTTCCCGGATCGTCGAGAGCCGCCCATACTTCCTCGACGGACGTGTTCTCGATGATGGCGCCCACCGGGCAGACCGCGGCGCACTGGCCGCACTGCACGCAGGCGACGTCGCTGAGGTCGCTGGCGAAGGCCGGGCCGATCACCGTGGTGAAGCCGCGGCCTTGCGGGAAGAGCGCGCCCACTCCCTGTATCTCGTTGCACACGGTCACGCACCGTCGGCAGTTCACACACTTGCCGGTGTCGCGGATGAGGGCGGGAGTGGAGGTGTCGACGATGCGCCGGGTTCTCTCGCCGACGTAGCTGACCTGGTCCACGCCCAACTCGAGGGCGAGGCTCCGGAGCTCGCAGTCGGCGCTGCGCAGACACGTCTGGCAGTTGCCGTCATGCTCGGAGAGGAGTAGTTCGAGGACGGTGCGGCGCCCCCGGCGTACGCGGGGCGTGTTGGTCCGCACCACCATGCCGTCGTTGGCGGGCTGGGTGCACGACGCCACCAAGGTGCGCGCACCCTCGATCTCGACCAGGCACAGGCGGCAGGCGCCGATCGCTTGGACACCCTCCAGATAGCACAGGGTGGGTATTCTGGCGCCCGCCTGCCGGCAGGCGTCCAGGACCGTGGTGCCCTCGGGCACCTCGATCCTCATGTCGTCAACGGTCAGGACAGGCATTACTTCACGTCTCCTTGCATATCCGCAACCTGCGCGGGGATCTTGCCGTAGTCGCAGCGGAGACACCGTCTGGCCTCGGCGCAGGCCGTGTCCAGGTTCCAGGACAGTTCCACCTCGTCGAACGTGCACGCCCGGGCACCCGGGTCGAGACACACGACCGCGGCCCGCGGAGTGGCCGTCGGATCGGCGTCCGGGTCGAAAGGCACGTCGACGGCGATGTCGCGCCGCCAGAACGCGTGATTGGCTCCGGTGAGGTACTGATCGATGGCCGCCGCCGCTCGTTCTCCGGCGCCGACCGCCTCGACCACCGAAGCCGGGCCGGTGACCGCGTCACCGCCCGCGAACAGCCACTCGACCGAGGTCGCGCCGGTACGGCGGTCGGTCTTGAACCAGCCGTCCTGCAATCCGACCGGCTGGCCGCCCAGCAGGGTCTCGGCGTCGAGCGACTGGCCTACCGCCGCGATCACCTGGTCACACTCCACCGTGAAGTCGGGGTTGCGGCCGGCGACCGGGCGGCGGCGGCCGCTTCGGTCGTAGTCGCCCAGGGCCATCTGCCGACAGAGGACGCCGGTCACGGCGCCGGACGCGTCGCGCACGATCTCTTTCGGGCTGGTCAGCGGGAGTATTTCGATACCCTCCTCGTCGGCTGCGATGATCTCTTCGGCCCAGGCCGGCATCTGCGCCCGCTGCCGTCGATAGAGGATGGTCACGTGGTCGGCCCCGAGCCGGCGAGCGGTGCGAGCCGCGTCGATGGCGGAGTTGCCGCCTCCGATGATGGCCACCTGCCTACCCACCGCGGTGGTGCCGTTGACGTTGTAGTCACGCAGGAAGGAAAGGGCCTCGGTCACGCCTTCGCCCTCCTCGCCGGGCAGCCCGAGGCTCACGCCGTCGGGCGCGCCCACGGCCAAGAAGACCGCCTCGTAGCCTTGGTCCTTGAGTTCGGCCAGGGTGAAGTCGACGCCCAGGGCCAGGCCGGTCCGGAGGGCGACGCCCATGCTGTCGATCATGCTGATCTCGCGACCCAGTTCCTCGCGGGGAAGCCGGTAGGCGGGGATGGCCTGCACCAACATGCCACCTGGGCTGGGCTCTTTCTCGAAGATGGTCGGCCTGTAACCGAGCCGAGCCAGGAAGTAGGCGCAGGAGAGGCCGGCCGGGCCGCTGCCGATCACGGCGACCTTGCGGGCCGCGTTGTCGGCGTTCTCCAGCACACTGGGCAGTCGCGCTTCGGTCTCCTGCTCGGTCATGAAGCGCTTGAGACTGCGGATGGCCACCGGTTCGTCCAGGGCCGCGCGTTGACACTTGCTCTCGCAGGGGTGGAAGCACACCCGGCCGCAGATGCTGGCCAGCGGGTTGCGTTCCCGGTGCAGCTTGAGGGCCTCGTCGAACCGCTTCTCCCCGATGAGGCTGACGAACCCGGGGACGTTCACACCGGCCGGGCAGGCGTTGCTGCACCGGGCGGTGAACATGCTCGAGCAGACACCGGCTTCGCAGTAGTGGTCCCTGATGTGGGCCTCGTACTCGTGCCGGAAGTGACGGATGGTCGACAGTACCGGGTTGGCGGCTGTCTGGCCCAGGCCGCACAGGGCGGTGTCCTGGATGGTGGTGCCCAACTCGACGAGGGTCTCGATGTCGCCCTCTTCACCCTCTCCGTTGCAGATGCGGGTGACGATCTCGAGCATCCGCTTGGTGCCGACCCGGCAGGGTGGGCACTTGCCGCAACTCTCGTCTTGTATGAAGTCCAGGAAGTAGCGGGCCACGTCGACCATGCAGCTGTCGTCGTCCATGACGATGCATCCGCCGGAGCCCATGATGGCTCCCAGCTCCTGCAGGGTCTCGTAGTCGACCGCGACGTCGAGGTCGGTCTTCGGGATGCATCCGCCGGAGGGACCCCCGAGTTGGACCGCCTTGAGTTCCTTGCCGCCGGGCACGCCGCCGCCGATCTCGTAGACGATCTCTCCGAGCGGCACCCCGATGGGCACCTCGACCAGACCGGCGTGCTGGATGGCCCCGCCGAGCGCGAAGACCTTGGTGCCCTTGCTCTTCTCGGTCCCCGTGCTGGCGAACCACTCGGCGCCCTTCATGATGATGGGCGCGATGTTGGCGAAGGTCTCGACGTTGTTGAGCACGCTGGGCTTGTCCCAGAGACCCTTCTCCGCTGGGAACGGGGGACGGGGCCGCGGCTCGCCGCGGCCGCCCTCGATGGAACGCATGAGCGCAGTCTCCTCACCGCAGACGAACGCGCCGGAGCCCATGCGGATCTCGAGGTCGAAGTCGAAGCCGGTCCCCATGATGTCGGCGCCGAGCAGCCCCATGTCCCGGGCCTGGTCGATCGCATACTGGAGCCGCTCCACCGCCAGGGGGTACTCGGCCCGCAGGTAGACGTAGCCCTGCTTCGCCCCGATCGCGTACGCTCCGATGGCCATGCCCTCGATGAGGCTGTGCGGGTCGCCTTCGAGCACCGAGCGGTCCATGAAGGCCCCGGGATCGCCCTCGTCGGCGTTGCAGAGGATGTACTTGACGTCCGACTCGGTCTGGCGGGCGAACTTCCACTTGAGTCCGGTGGGGAAGCCGGCGCCCCCGCGGCCGCGGAGACCGCTGCGGAGCACTTCGCTCACCACTTCGGCCGGAGTCATCTCGGTGAGGGCCTTGGCCAGGCCCTGATATCCCTCCCGGGCGACGTACTCCTCGATCTTGAGTGGGTCGATGATGCCGGAGTTGCGCAGGACGATCTTCACCTGGCGGTTGAAGAACTCCACGTCGCCCATCTCGGCGACGGTCTTGTCGGTGCCGGGAGCGTGGCTGACCAGCCGCTGCACGACGCGACCCTTGAGCAGGTGTTCCTCCACGATCTCGCGGACGTCGTCGATCTTGACGTTCTGATAGAAGACCCCGTCGGGGTAGATGAGGACGACCGGCCCGACCGCGCATGGGCCGAGGCAGCCGGTCTCGACGACCCGGTTCTCGGCGGCGAGATCGTGGTCGCCCAATTCCTTGGTGAAGGCGGCGCTGATCTCCAGCGCGCCGGAGGCGATGCACCCCCCGCCTGTGCAGACGAGGACGTGGTTCTTAATATGATCCATGGCGGATTCCCCTGGTTCTCATTCTGGCGCTCACGCCTGCGACTGGACGAGGTACTGGGACACGGGAGAGCCGCCCATGAGGTGCGACTCCACGATCTCGTGCACCTTCTCGCGCCCGTCGAGGCGGCCATACCGGTAGGTGGTGCCGTCGGCTGTCTGGATGGTGGCCATCGGCTCCATCTCGCAGAGGCCGGCGCATCCGGACTGGTGGATGGTGACGTTGTCGAGCTTGGCGTCGGCGATCTCGGACATGAACGCCACCACCAACTCCCGGGCCCCGGCGGCGATGCCGCAGGTGCCCATATGGACGGTGACCTTCATCTCTTTCGCGCCGGAACGCAGGTCGACGCCCTCCTTGGCCTTCGCGGCCATGGCCAGGAGGTCGGCCGGGCTCTTGATCTTGTCGGCCATGGTCACACGCTCCTCTCGCCGGCTCCGGCCGCTACCGCTTCCGGAGCGTATTGGCCCAGGATCTCGCCCACTCGGGTCGGTTTGACCCGGTGATGGACGATGTCGTTCACGGTGATGACGGGAGCCAGGCCACAGGCCCCGAAACAACGGGCGACCTCGAGCGAGAACTCGCGGTCTTCGGTCGTCTCACCCACGTCGATCCCCAGTTCTTTCCTCAGAGCGTTGAGCACCGCCATGCCCCCGCGCACGTAACAGGCGGTCCCGAGGCACACCCTGACCAGGTTGCGTCCCCGGGGCACGGTGGAGAAGAACGAATAGAAGCCGACCACGCCGGCCACCTCGCTGTATGGCTTGCCCATCCGCTCGGCGACCCGTTTGAGGGCCACCTCCGGCAGATAGCCGAAGATGCCCTGGGCCGTCTGCAGCACCGGGATGAGGGCTCCCGGGCGGTCCTTCTGACTCTCTATCACTTCGTCCAGGCGCGCGAGGAGCTCTTCTTCCGAAGGCTCTTCGCAGCAGCCGTTGCGGCCGCAGTCGTGTTTCTCTCTATCGTTCGCCATCCCTAGGACTCCCTTGCCGTTTCTCTCATGTCCAGCTATCCCGTCGAGCCGTGCTCGCTCTGTCTTCACCCACGTCAGGGGCCCTCCGCGTAGCGCGTGAGCCGGTCTATCCCCTGGGCGGCCGGAGCCGCCACCAAGGGAGGGTCGAACTCGTCGCCGGAGAGGCTGACGGCGAAGCGGACCGCGGGGTTGGTCGCGACAGTGACCAACAGCGTGGTGGCGATGTCGCCCAAGGGTGGACGGTCCACGTGGCCGAGACGCATGAAGACCTGCACTCTCGTGCCCCCGAGACGTTCGGAGGGTCCGATCTCGAGGTCTCCGCCCGCCGCCTCGGCCTCCGCCTTGAAGAGGCTCAAGCCCAGCCCGGTCTTCTTGCCGGGTTTGGTCGTATAGAAGGGGTCGAGGGTCTGCTCCGGGGTGGTCGACAACCCGGAGCCGTCGTCATCGACGGTGAGGCGCACCTCGTCCGAAGCCCTGTCGATCACCAATCCCACGTCCACGCAGGTCGCTCCGGCCCGGATGGAGTTCTCGAGGATCTCGAGCAGATAGAGGGACAGATCATGCACGGGCGGCGCTCCTCCCGTTGGCGGCGGCGAGAGCCAGCACCAACTCGGCGAAGGTCGGCTCGGCCATACGTAGTCCGGTGACCGCGGAACCGATGTCTTCGAGATAGTGAGCGTCAGAGGAGCCGATCACGGGGAGGCCGAGGGCTCGGAACTCCTCCAGCCTCGGCGAGTCGGCGGGAAGATGGCGCGACGTCTCCACCGCGTCGAAGCCGGCGTCGTGGGGGAAGAACCCCAGTTGGGAGTACACGCTGAACGACCGTCGGTCGACGTGAGCCGCTATCGCGAGCCCTCCGGCCTCGTGGATGAGGGCGACCGTCTCGTCGAGGGCGAGGGGAGCGGCCAGAGCCAGGGCCGCGCTCTCTTCACCCACCGGGCCCCCGTCGGCGGCCACCAGCGGCTGCACGCCGAAGAACGAGTAGTATCCGGCGTCGGCCACTGGGAGCAGGGCCCGGAGCCGGGAGCCGACCCCTTCGGCGGTCTCGACGTCGGGGAAGAGGCCCACCACGTGGGCTTCCTCCCCGCCGGCGAGTTCCATGCCGGCCAAGACCACCAAGTGGTCGCCGGCCGCCTCCTGGACGGCCCGCACGTTGCCGGCGCTGTTATGGTCGCAGATGGCGATCATGTCAAGCCCGCGTTCCCGGGCCGTCTTGACGATGGCGGGCGGGGTCATGTCGTCCGAGCCGCACGGCGACAGCACCGTGTGGATGTGCAGGTCGGCCCGGAAGAGTCTGAGGCCCTCGGTCATGGCTGCCGGCCGGTCGCTCAAGCATGGGGTCCTTCCGCTCCGGTCTTCACGAGTCCCCTCCTCTGATCCCCAGGGCGTACAACCGCCCCACGACATCGAAGGTGTCCTTCTCGGTGCCGTAGAGGAACAGACCCTCATCGGTGGCCCGCTCCACTATCTCGGCGTCCGGGGTCCGTCCACACGAGAAGATGACCGCTCTCAGTCCGGAATGGCTCGCCACCGCGATCACGTTCAAGTGGACCTGCAGCGTGACGAGCACACCGCCCGCGGGGGCGTGGGCCAGGACGTCGCTGAGCAGGTCGGAGGCATACCCCTGCGTGATCTCGACGTCGGTGCCGCCGGGCGCCGCCGGCGTCAACTCGGTGAGATCCAGGGCCTGTACGAGCTCCTCTAGTCTCATCTGTCCGACTCCTCCTTGTCTTCGCCCACGTAGGGACACAGATCGACAGCGGCCCGCTCCATGACGACGTCTTCGGCGAGCGCAGCGCAGGTGGGGGCTCCGCAGGCCCCGCAGTCGCGGCCCGGGAGTGAGCGGATCACCGCCTGCAGACGGCCCAGCTTCTCGATGGCTCGACCCATGTCGGCGTCGAGTCGGATGCCGGGACGGATGGAATAGGGCCGCCGACGCGCCGTGGCGGTATGGGGGCGACGCCCCTCGGCAGATGAACGCGCGGTCTCGACCGCGGCGCGCCCGCGCTCCCAGCGCAGCCTCGATACGTGGTGGTCCTCGGCGATCAGTGGAGAGCCGAAGCATCCGCCCTCGCAGGAGAAAGGCTCGAGCACCAGGACGTCGTCGAGCAGACCGTTCTCCAGTTCCTCCAGCACCGCGATCACGTGGTCCATCCCTGTGACGGTGAGGGGGGCCAGTGCCTGGGAAGCCCGCGCCGCCGGGGTTCCGCTCGCGCCCGGGGTCCCGCTCGCACCGGAGGTCCCGCTCGCGTCGACGGTCCCGTGCGCGCCCGGGGTCTCGTGCGCCGCGACCCGGTCGGTCGCGTCGGCAGCCGCGGAGGATCCGAGGCCGCCATGGGCGAGCACTGCCATCACCGCCTGCCGCACCGCGCCCGGGGTCAGGCATTCGACGTCCGCCCGCGCGCACCCGTCGACAGTGTCCTCTTCGGGGCAGAGGAGGGCCGAGCGCTGGCTGGGGCAGGAGACTACGCACGCGAGCGGCCGGTCGGCGTAGGCGCTCCGGAGAGATCCCCAGGGCGACTCGAAGGCGGCCAGGTGCGCCACCAGCGAGGGGAAGCGCAGTTCGATCAGGTTCACCACCGCCGGACACGAGGGCACGATGACCGGTCTCGGTCGGGCATCGCCTTCGCCGCCCGCGGCAGCCTCGAAGCCCTCGGGCTTCGGCGGGGCGCCATCGGGCTCCACCGTGTCGTCGACGCATGGGCTGGTCATGTCCGCGACGGCGTCGCGCAAGGCTTCCTCGAACGGGGCGACCGTCACCACCTCGGCGAAGCCGAGCGACCCCAGGCCGGCCAAGACCTGGGCCGGTGTGTGGGCGGGGCCGCACGCGGCGAGAAGGGCCGGGGGTACGGCCAGGACCATGTCCTCCTTGCCCTGAAGGTCGCCCAGTCCGGGAGCGTCGGTCCGGATCGAGAGGGCCTCGGGCGCGCACGCGGCGATGCAGCGGGCGCAGTCGACGCACAGGTGCTCGAGCACGCTTGGCCTACCCTCACGGACGCGCATGGCCTGCGTGGGGCAGGCCGCCAGGCAGGAACGGCAGTCCCTGCAGCGGTCGGCGGACGCATAGAGGGAGATGGTGCACGGCGGACATGTCGCTTCCGGCCGCAGGCTCACGGTGAAGCTCACCCGGGTGCCCTCGTCCGGCCGGGAGGTGACGCGCAGGCGATCGCTGTTGCGGCGGATGTTCGGGAGGCCCATCCCCGCCCCGAACCCGAGAGCCCGGGCCTCGGGGCCCGCGGTGGAGAAGCCTTCGGTCATGGCCCGCTCGATGTCGGGGATGCCCGGCCCCGAATCGATCACCTCGACGTCGACCCGGGTGTCGGTGAGAGAGGCTTCGAGCCGTCCGCCCTGGGAGTGGATCACCACGTTCATCTCCGCTTCGTAGGCGGCGATCATCGTGCGCCGGATGGCCTCGGCGTCGGCTCCTATCCGCTTGAGATGCTCCTTGATGGCGCGCGAAGCCGCCCCCGCTCTGCGGAAGTCGTTGCTCGCGATCTCGTAGGATACGAATTCCATCACATCACCCGTCGTCCGCCTCAGGACCGGTCGCTCTCCGACAGCGCCTGGTAGATCAGGCCACAGGTCTCGAACACGCTGAGCGGAGAGACCATGATCAGGGTCTGGTTGGCCCTCGCCATCTCGAGGAGTTCCTCCTCCGGGTCGATCCCGTCGACGAAGCACACGCCTGGGACTTCCATGAGTTCGGCCACCCGGACCATCTGCAGGTTCGCCAGGTTGGTCACGAGCAGCGTGCTGGAGGAAGCCTCGTTCAGGAGATCGCTGACCCGGTCGCCGGCGTATATGCGAGTGACTTCGGCGTCCGGGGGACCGGGGGTCAGGATCCGCGCACCGATCTTCTGAGCGAGTCCGTCGAGCTTCATGTGGGCCCCTGAGAGGAGCGAGTCGATAGTCTGGATCATCGGTTCCATGCTGTCTGCAACCCGGCCGGGCCTGCCCTCGCCGCGTTCGTCGGCCCCTTCGTCCTCGGCGTCGTCGGTCCGGGTCTCGTCCGGGTATTCCTGGCGGGCGAAGAAGGCGGCCGATTCGAGCGCCGAGGTGATGTCCATGTGGTCGACGAAGACCTCGTCCGGCACTTGGAGGGCCACGGCGGTGAAGTCGACGATGCTCCGGACCCCGGCACGCACGAGGGCCCCGGCGGTGGTCTGTGCCCACTGTGGCGGCACGGCCAGGATCGCTATCCGTATCCGTCTCTTCCTGACCACGCTCTCCAGCTCGGAGATGTCGTGGACCGGACAGCCCTGGACGGTGGTCCCGATGAGGGAGGGATCGGTGTCGAACCCGGCCGCGATGCGGAGGAAGGGGCGACGCTCTCCGAAATGGGCCAGCAGCGACCGTCCCAGCCTGCCTACGCCGACCAGAGCGACGTCCTGACGCTGGGAACCGTCGAGAAGGCTCTCGATGCTGGCCAGACAGGTGCCGACATGGTAGCCGCGGTTCGGACTCCCGGAGTAGCCGATGACCATGAAGTCACGGCGGACCTGAGCGGCGCTGACGCCCGCGAGATGGGCGAGTTCGTGCGAATAGACGTTCTCGGCGCCGCTCGCGCGCAGGTCGTCGAGCAGCCGACGGTAGAGGCTGAGTCTTCCCACAGTCTTACGGGATATCGTTGATCTGCCTGTCGTTGCCACCGGACCCGACCTACCTTTGGGGGCGCCCGCGCACCGTCCGACCGCGGACGTAGCGTTACGAAGGTAACACTGTTACACTATTCACAATTCGACAATTTACTCTATCATCGGGGAAGCGTCAACGCGGTCGTGGAGCGTTTCGGCAGATGGCGGAAGGGAAATATCTGCACCACACACGGGTCGCGGACCCGGATGACCAAGGAGGGACTGCTATGAGTCACACGATCATCGGTGTCCACATCGCCAAGCGCACCGAGAACGTGCCCGCGGTGCAGGCGGTCCTCACGAAGTTCGGCTGCAGCATCCGTACCCGTCTCGGCCTTCACGATGCCGACGCCAGGAGCTGCTCTCCCAGCGGACTCGTCCTCATCGACGCCTTCGGCGACGAGGTGGAGGAGTTCTACGCCGAACTCAAGAAGCTCAAGGGCGTCGACGTCCAACGGATGGATTTCGCCGACTGACGATCGGGCCGAGCATCAAGCGGACAGATCGACACGACACATCGACACGGCAGACCGACACGATGGATCGACGAGCGTATAAGGAGAACGAGACCGGATGTCAGCAATCGCAGATCGGACCACGACCCTGAGATGCGTCGCAGCGATCGGGGCGGTGGTCCTTGCCCTCACCCTGGTGATCATCGGGGCCGCGGGATGCGGCTCGGCAGACTCGGAAGACGCCGCGACCGCGGCCAAGCTCGAGAAGCTCACCCTGGTGGCGCCTCCGGGCCCGATGGCCATACCTATGCTCTACATGGTCACCAACGACAAGCTGGCCGATGTCGCCGATGAGACCGAGCTCGTCATCTGGCAGAACGCCGAGCAGCTCAAGGCCATGGTCGCCGGAGGGCAGGGCGATTTCGTCACGATCCCGTCGAACAACTCCGCCATCTTCTACAACAAGGGTCTGGCTCTGAAGCTGCTCGACATCTCGGTCTGGAACATCACGTATCTGGTGACGACCGACCCGGCCGTGACCAGCTTCGCCGACATCGAAGGGCGGTCCCTGGTCGTGTCGTTCCAGGGGAGCGTCCCCGACGTGATGTTCCAGTATCTGGCGGGCAAAGAAGGCCTCGACCCGGCGGTCGACTTCGATCTCCGTTACGCGGCCGATCCGACCCAAGCCGCGCAGTTGTTGCTCGCCGGCGAGGTCGACAACGCGGTGCTGGGCGAGGCCCTCGCGACTGCCGTGGTCCTGCAGAGCAAAGACTCCGAGCGGCCCCTCGCCAAAGCGTTCCCGTTCGACCGCGCCTGGGCGGCGGTCGCCGGCGAGGGGGTGCTGACCCCGATCGCGGGCACCGTGGCGACGGCGGGCGTCATGGACCGTCCGGAGGTGGTCGCGGCGTTCGCACGGGAGTACGAAGCGGCGGTGGAGTGGATGCTGGCCGATCCCGAGGCGGCTGGGACGCTGATCGAGACGGGGCTGCCCGAACTCGGTCTCAAGGCCCCGGTCATGACGGCCTCGCTCAAGAGCATCACCTGGGACTACACGCCGGCGGCGGAAGCCCGCCCGAGCCTGGAGGCGTTCTACCAGGCCCTGACGGAGCTCTCCCCCGAAGTCGTCGGCGGCAGATCGCCCGACGATGGTTTCTACTACACCCCCTAGGGGGACGACAGAGCAGCTGGGGAAAGGGGCCCGGGCGCTCTACGCGATCCTGGGAGCGGTCGCCATCCTGGTCGCGTGGCAGGTGGTCTCGCTGTTCATGAGCCCGGCGTTGATGGCTTCTCCGTGGGCCACGGCCAAAGCCCTTGCCTCCCTGGCCGGGGAGGGGACGCTCTGGATCCAGATCCTCGTCACTCTCAAGCGGCTGGTTATCGGTTTCGCGGTGGGGGCGGCGACCGGGCTCATATTGGGCATCCTGGCCGGACTCGGCTCTCGGCTGCGTTCGTTCCTGGAACCGCTGCGGTGGACGGGCATGACCATGCCGGCGGTGGTCATCGCTTCGCTGGCGATGTTGTGGTTCGGACTGGGTGACGCCGCCGTCATCTTCCTCGTGGCCGTGATCGTGATCCCGGTGGTGTTCGTGAACACGGTGGCCGGCGTCCTCGCCGTCGACCGGCGGCTGGTGGAGATGGGTCGGGTCTACCGCTTCCCCGGGCGGCTCCTGCTCACCGAGGTGTACCTGCCGGGGATCGGCTCGCCGGTCATGGCCGGATTGACCCTGGCCACGGGCGTCGCCGTGCGGGCGGTGGTGCTGGGAGAGGTCCTCGGAGCGATGGAGGGGATAGGGTTCGCCTTCTCCCGGGCCAGCAGTCTGCTCGACGCCCCGGCTCTCTTCGCCTGGATCGTGGTGCTGCTCGCTCTCATGGGATTGCTCGAGTTCGGGCTGCTCCGACCCCTCAAGCGAAGGGTGATGCGCTGGAGGAAGACAGAGACATGATCATCTTCGACCACGTGACGAAGAGCTTCGACAGTCTCACCGTCCTCCAGGATCTCAGCCTGAAGGTGGACGACGGCCAGATCGTGGCGGTGGTGGGTCCGTCGGGGGTGGGGAAGACGACCATCCTCAAGCTGATCACGGGCATCGTCGCTCCGGACAAGGGGCGGGTGACGGTCGCGGAGGGTGTGGTCGGGTACGTCTTCCAGGAACCGCGGCTGCTGCCCTGGCGGACCGCGCTCGACAACGTCGCCGTGCCGCTGCGGGCGCAGGGGATGGGGAAGGCCGCGGCCCGGTCGGCCGCCGCTCACTGGCTGGAACGGGTGGGATTGAAGGGGTTCGAGGCGTACCACCCCGCCGAGCTCAGCGGGGGGATGGCCCAGAGGGTGTCGATCGCCAGGGCCTTCGCCGCCGGCCCCAGGATCTTGCTCATGGACGAGCCCTTCAGCAACATGGACGCCGGCCTGAAGGAGTCGCTCATCGAGATACTGCAGGGGATGCTGGCCGAGCGGCCGGCCACTGTGGTCTACGTGACCCACGAGATGATGGAGGCCCTTCGCTTGGCCGACCGGATCGTCGAACTGACGCCCGATCACGCCCTGCGCGAACTGGATCTCAGCGACCGCCGTGCGGCGGCCGAGGAGTGGCGGTCCAAGTTCGTACCTCGGTCGTAGGAGATCCGGACGCCCCGCCCGCTAGCCTCGGGTCGTCGACGACGACCGTCCGAGACTGAACCAGAAAGGGAGGGGCCATGTTCGACAAGCAACCATGGATGCAGCGCGCAGGTGAATACCCGCGTTCCGACCAGGAGTACTTCGGACTCCTTTCCCGGGCCGTCTTCTCGGCCGGATTGGGGCCGAAGGTGGTCGAGTCCCGGTGGAACGGTCTGCGGAGCGCCTTCCACGAGTTCGACCCGGCGCGGGTGCAGGGGATGGGGGAGACCGAGGTGGCGGCGCTCTTGAGCGACCCGGAGGTGATACGCAACCGGCGGAAGATCGAGGCGGTGATCAAGAACGCCGGCTCGTTCCTCGACCGGGTGAAGGAGCACGGCTCGTTCCATACCTATCTTGGCGCCCTGGGGGCGGCCGAAGACATGGAGACCGCGGCGGAGAAGCTCCGAGAGGTCTTCGCCCACCTGGGGCGGACGTCGGCGCTCTTCTTCCTCTTCAGTGCCGGATGGCGGCCACGTTTGCCTTTGTCCTCAGATGGCTAGAAGCATAGTGAGACCCCGATAGCGACACCTCGGTTTCGACCGGTAACGAGCGAAAGGGGGGGCGCCATGGATCCGCTGGTCCGACAAGAGTACGAGACCAAGCTGCTCGACTGGATCGCCCAGGGGTACCAGATCCTGGCGGACGACGTCGACGGCGAACTGCGGCTGACCGTCCTCTATGTCTTCGCCGAGGGGGCGCCGGCGAGCGAGCGCGAACAGGAGCACTGGCCGATGACGGCCGAGATCGTGCAGATGCTCGACGATAACGGCATCGAGATCTCCCGTGCTCTAGCCGGTCCGCGGCCTTGGGCGGGACCTCACCCCGAGTAGCCTGAAGACGCTGCGCGCCACTCCATGGGGCAGCGGTCAGATACCACTGATGAATGGTATCTTGTCGTCTGCACGTCTTCACTCGGGCTGAGCGAAGCCGCGACGATGTCGGGGGGCGTCCTCCCGGCTGCCGGCCCATAGGAAAGGAGTCCCCCTTGTCTCGAGAAGTTGTGATCCTCAGCGCGGTGCGTACGCCCGTGGGCCGTTACCTGGGCTCGCTGACTGAGATCCCCGCCTCGCAACTCGGCGCCATCGCCATGACCGAGGCCCTGAAGAGGGCCGGGGTCGATACCACTGAGGTCGATGAAGTCATCATGGGCAACGTCCTTCAGGCCGGACAGGGTCAGAACCCTGCCCGCAAGGCGTCCCTCCTGGCCGGCATCCCGCAGGAGATCCCTGCCTGGACTCTCAACATAGTCTGCGGATCGGGCATGAAATCCGTCCACATCGCCGCTCAGCAGATCAAAGCCGGAGATGCCGAGGTGGTCCTGGCCGGCGGTATGGAGAACATGAGCGCTGCTCCGTATCTGATCCCGAAAGCTCGTCAGGGATACCGCATGGGGGACGGCGTCCTGGTGGACGAGATGATCATGGACGGACTGCAGTGCGCCATGAACAACTACCACATGGGCATCACCGCCGAGAACATCGCCGAGAAGTACAAGGTGACCCGGGAACGGCAGGACCAGATCGCCTATCAGAGCCAGATGAGGGCTGCCGAAGCCATCGCCGCCGGTAAGTTCAAGGCCGAGATCGTCCCGGTCGAGATCCCGCAGCGCAAGGGCGATCCCGAGATCTTCGACACCGACGAACACGGCCGCGCCGACACCACCTTGGAGGGCCTGGCCAAGCTCAAGCCCGCCTTCAAGAAGGACGGCACCGTGACCGCCGGTAACGCCTCGGGCATCAACGACGCCGCCGGCGCCTTCGTGGTCACCTCCGCCGAGTGGGCGGAGAAGCGGGGCATCAAGCCGCTTGCGACCGTCGTGTCCTACGCGACCGCGGCCCTCGACCCAGCATACATGGGCATGGGTCCTTACTATGCCACCATGAAGATCATGGAGAAGTCGGGCATGAAGGTCGAGCAGATGGACCTCATCGAGTCGAACGAAGCGTTCGCGTCTCAGTGTGGAGCCATCTCCGACCTGCTCGACTTCGACAACGACAAGACCAACGTCTACGGGGGGGCCATCGCGCTCGGGCATCCCATCGGGGCCTCGGGCGCCCGTATCCTCACCACTCTCATCCACGCTCTCAAACAGGAGGGCGGCACGTACGGTCTCGCTACCATGTGCATCGGCGGCGGCCAGGGTGTCGCCACTATCGTCAAGGTCTGATCCTAGGAGGAACACGTGAAGGACCGGGTTGAACAAGCACTCGACCTCATCCGGCCGGCTCTACAGAACGACGGCGGCAACGTCGAACTGGTGGACGTCGACGAGGACAACGGCATCGTCAAGGTGAAGCTCGTGGGCGCCTGCGGGAGTTGCCCGATGTCGCAGATGACCCTGCGCATGGGCGTCGAGCGGGTCCTCAAAGAGCAGATCCCCGAGATCGTCGAGGTACAGGCCGTCTAAGTGGATGCTGCGAAAGTGAAGGCCGTCTAGGACTTGATCTTGGTCAGGCCGCCGGTAGCCCGGTCGAACTGGTCCTTCAAGTAGGTGAGTTGGCCCGTCGTGGCCGAAAGGCGTTCCAGCCTTTCGGCCACGGCTTTTTGTTTGGTATCGAATTCCCGGAGCTTGGGCTCCAGGGCGCGGGCGCGGCGGATCACGATCTGGATCTCATCCATGGAGTCGACGCCGGCGGCTCGGGCTGCCTTGATCAGGCGTATCGCGCGGTATGCGAGGACTGCCAACCCGCCTATCCCCAGGGCGCAGCCCACGCAGATCATGATGATCATGACGAGGGTCATGGCCCCATTCTACCCGACCCAGGGCGCTCCAGGGCGCGGGATGACGGGGAAGCGGCGGATCGCGGCCAGGTTGGTCCGCTCCGCCAGTCGCGAGATCTTGATCACGTCGCCGGTGCGGGGGGCGTGGATGAAGAGTCCGTCACCGATGTAGACGCCCACGTGGTGGACCGGGAACCCGAAGGCCACCAGGTCGCCGGCTTGGATGTCCTCGAGGTCGATGGGGATGCCCATCTGGGCTTGATAGCCGGAGTAGTGGGGCAGGGAGATACCGTGCTGGGCGAACACGTACTGGGTGAAGCCGGAGCAGTCGAAGCCGGTCGAAGGCCTGTCACCCGCCCACACATACGGGATCCCGATATAGGTGGCGGCCGTCTGTACGAACTGGTTGAGGACGGCGGTCTCGTTCTCAGGTAGAGGCCCGCTGTAGACCTGGCCACCGTTCAGCAGTCCGAAGAGTGTCTGACGGAGACGCTCCTCTTCCAGGCGCTGCCGCTCCTTCTCCTGGGCGATGATGGTGGCGATCCTGCTGTCGATGCCTTCGAGGGCCTGCCGACGCCCGTCGAGCTTGGCCTGGATGTTCGCGCGCTCGTCGTCCATCTGGCGACGTACGCTGAGTCCCTCCAGTTTGTTCTCGTCAATCTCGCGAAGGAGCGAGTCGAGTTGCTCGGTGCTGTCGTCCAGGTTCTCGAGGAGACGCTGGTCCTTGTCGGCCAGCGAGGCCACCAGTCGGACCCGATTGAACAGATCGTCCATCCCGTCGGAGAGGAGCAGGATCTGGAGCAGTTGGTCCTTGCCCCCCGACTTGTACATCGCGACCAGACGGGCTTCGAACTTCTTGACGCGGTACGCATGGTCGGCCTGGGCCTTGGCCAGATCCTGACGGAGCTCGGTCATCCGGACGTTGATCTGGTCCAGCCGGAGCGCGTGTTCGTTGTAGGCTTCGGTCGCCCGCTCCAGCTCCACGTCGAGTGCGTCTATCTCGGCCTGCACGTTGGCCGCCTGGATCTGGAGGTCGTCCACCTGCACCTTGACGGTTCCCGTGATGCGGACGGAGTCGTCGACGGGATAGGCGAGCGCGGGGGAAGGATCGGAGACGACGTAGAAGGCTACCCCCAGGACGAGAGCGACGACGAGCGCCACGAGTCGCCGGGGGAACGTGCACGTGACCGCACGCCGGCGATCAGCCGGTCTCATGACCTCGATCCTGGCGACGGCTTAGATTCGGACATCTGTGCACGACCCTTGGTGGGATTCATCTATGTGGACTATCGGCAGAACCCGGGGAAGACTTGTGTACTTTTTCGCGCACGGGCCGCTCGTGCCTCCGTCGATCTGCCGAGATGATTCTAGCGCTACTGCTTCCTGCGTGCGACACGCCTGAAGACCTACCCTGGCGGGGCTGGCGGGACACTGGGGCGGCGAGGGCCGGGCGAGCGCGGGACGACCGCCGTGCAGGCGCTGCGGGAGTCGTGTCGAAAGACACTCGTGCACGGCTGATAGGGCGATCCGGTAGGCCGGTCCGGTGGGGCCGCATTCGGCGGTCTTGGCGGGAAGCCGCCAAGCCTGTGTTATAATCCACGGCTCAAGCGGCGCGGGGTGGAGCAGTCCGGTAGCTCGTCGGGCTCATAACCCGAAGGTCGCAGGTTCAAATCCTGCCCCCGCTACCATCGTGAAGAGGTCCGGTCTTCCGGGCCTTTTTGCTTTCCTAAAGGCCGTCACAGAAGCGCCATCTTGACCCCAATTCGACCCCCTTACCCCTGAACTTACCCCAACCCAGGTCGTATCTGGTGGTATTCAGTGGACGAAATGGAAGGTCGACGAAGGAGGGGGGAGGGGGTCCCTACCCTGCTAGATGGCGCGCGCACGCCTGTGATCGCTGTTCATTTCCGCCCATCGTCACACGCATCAGCCTGCGATGGCGCCGCCATACGCCTCCACTCGAGTCCAACTCGCGAGCGCCCTAGTCAGAGGAAGTGTTGCGATCCGCACTTGAAGTCAGGCAGGAGCCCGGGGCTCGAGCGTGTTGATAGCAGGCATCGACACGGCGCTCTTTTCGAATCCGTACATCTCTAATCCGGTGATGGCGTCACGGGTGCCCCAAAGGATGAGGCCCACGAGTTCGTCCTGAATCGACTCGCCAAATGCTTCCGCAAGGATGCCGGAGTCGCTTGCCTGGCCACCGGGTGCGAAGTCGACACTAGGGCACCCACATCCACAGCGACCGACGACCTGTAGCGAGGTGACCGACGATTCGAGACGCGACAAGTCTCCGACCACTGAGGCATTGCGCAGGAGCCAACATACGATGGCGGCCTCCTCCTGTGAAATATGTCTGTTCTCTGGAACGGTCACACTAGCTAGCGGCCCTTCCCTGAACAACATCTTGGGGTTTGACCGTCGATAACAGCTCTGAGTGAATAGTGATTCCGTCACACAGTATGCTGCCAGGTGGTGATTAAGGTCAATGGAGCGAGTTGTGGGCGGTCGGTCTGGTACGGAGGTCTCGCCAACGTGTTCATGCTCCGCTCGCGAGGTGAGGCTGGGCTTGCCTCGACTTGTCGAGCGGGTTCACAGGCCTCGTCTTGTTGGTCCGATGGCGCTGGCTATGCGCGTCCTACATCGAGATCATGGACCTCGACAGTGATACCGTGCTTCTCCTCGATCCAGGTCACGAACTCGCTACGGCCTGGTTGGTGGCATTGCTTTGCCCAAACATGCACCTCGTCACGGCCGCGGGGCGAATGCAGACGGCCCACCGAGCAAACATTGACACAGGCAAGAAGTGGGCTACTATTGAAGTAGGAAATGCAGTGATCGTGGAAGTGGGCCGGACAACCCTCCGGCCCGTGGCCTCGATAAGGGCAAATCCGTCGTAAGGCGGGGACGCAAAGCCATCGGCCCTACGAAGAAGAAAAGGGGCGGCTGGGTTGCCGAGGTTCGGCAACGCCAGCCGTTTTTTTATGGGGCGGAATCGGGTTGCCCAAAAGGGGAGTACACGAGGTAGCGATGAAAGGGGTCCGTCACTGACTGAAACGAGAAGTAGCTTCCATCTGAAGCACCAGAGAATCAACCCGTCTCCTCTGTTGCTGTTCAGGGAGTCGCGGAACCGGAAATCCGAAAGACTTCAAGCTTACGTGTTCACCCCGCGCGGACGGCGCACCAACCAGGGAGGAAGCGCGCGCTATGAGGAGCAAGATACCGGGATCCATAAGGACTTCGCTGCCGGCTGCTTTGTCACTCGTGCTGGCTCTGTCGCTGGCCCTTGCCCTGTCGGCAACAGCGACTCAGGCGTCGACGAGCAACGACGTCAATCTGGATTTCAACACCACCTTCAGTCACAACGCCGAAGGGGAGGAGGTTGGCAACACCGCCTTGTCGGTCGACGCCGTGTATTCGCATTTCGGAGTCGGTAACCAGCCGAATGACCCGCCCGAAGAGGTTGCTTCCCCTGTGCTGACGTTCACTGCTGATGAGTCGGTGACCGTAGAGTCCTGGGATCAGCGTGACTGGCGGGAGGGAAGCGAGTACATCTGGGATCTGCCCACCATCGGGGATGGTGAGGGACTGGACCGCGGAGTGGGTGTCAATCTCGCCTCACCAGAGACCTTCGTACCCGGCTTCGACGTGAGCCGCACCCTGTCTCAGCCAGGGCCGGATACCTTGGTGCTCGAGATCACCAGCACACTGATAGAAGATTTCGACGGCTTCAGTGTCTTCGTACAGATCCCGGACAGCTTTCCCAACGTGACCGTCGTGGACGCAGGCGGTGACGGGGATCACTTCGACATTTCGGAAGACGGGAAGTTTGCGACGATCAGCATCGAGGCGCCGGATCAAGCGACCTACACCTTCGACTTCACCATCCAGGTCCTCGGCGGCGGTGACGCCATCGCCTATGTGCCCTTCGGTATGGCTGCGGAGGGGCTCAATCAGGGGACCCAGGGCGTCGAGTCGGCCACGAGCGTGACCAAAGCATCGGGGCAGGGCGAGTGGACGATCGAGACGCTCGAGGCCTACTCGTGGCACTGGACGCAGTCCACGGCCAAGAGGATCTCGTGGGCGATGTCCGGTAATCGGGTGGACGCCATATTCGAGACCGGCCGGACCTACAGCACCGGTGAGGACCGCGTGGATAACGCTCTGCTCGAGGGCGGCACCTGGGTCGGCGCTGGCCTTCACAACCTGGAAGATGGCACCGGTGCGGAGATCGCCGATCCCATTCTTCGGTTGGACACTGACGAGATGGTTGGGGGTGTATCCGAGCCAGGATACTTCGACCCAGACAGTGGACTGTACACCTGGGAATTCGATGCCATCAGCGAGGGTGATGGCCGGAATGGTCACGCTGGACTCGAGGGCTCGGTCGAATTCGAGCCTGGATTCTCCGTGGAGCGTGAGGTGGACCTTGTCACGTTCCCAGCAACCGGGGGTTCTCAGACTCTGACGCTCAGCGTAACGCCAGAAGAGCCCATGGAGAGTCTGGAAGTAAGCGGTCAGGTACAGATGAGCGAACAAGAGGTCGCTCACGTCGTCGATGTGCAGTACGTCTTTGGGCCCACGGAAGGCCCAGGGGGAGATTTCGGTCCTGAGGGTTTCTGGATGGGAATAGAGAACCCGGACCCCAGCGAGACCTACGTGTGGCAGGTCACCATCGAGATTCTGCCTCGAGACACAACGGCAGACCTAGACTTCGTGCCCAGTGTGCAGGTAAGGAATGTTCAGATCACTGACTATCACGTAGGCGACGACGTCCTGGGCGACAGCCTCTCGAGAGAACTCTCCAGCGGTCTTGGCACGTGGACGTGGAGCACGGCGGGCGACTGCTTCTGGGAATGGGATGAGAGAACGGTCAAAGCCGTCGACCTGCAGGGGTATGCCAGTTCTATCGGGGAAAAGGAGGTGAGGGTCGTTTTCGATCGTGGTCAGTCGTACACGACGGACGGCGACTTTGTGGACGGTACCTCCATCGTGCAGTCCGACAACACATCGGCCTTCACATTCTTCGGCTACGTTTCTGGCGGCCCAGTCGTTCAACCCGTTCTCACTCTGGATACTGCAGAGGCCGTTGCGGTCTCTGAACAGTTCCTCGTGTCTGATACGAATCCGTACAGGTGGGAGTTTCCCGACTCGGAGGGAACTGGCGGTGTGAACGGACCCACCGCGGGCGCTGATTTCACGACGTACCCTGAATTCACCCCCGGCCTTACCGTTGCGCGGGAGGTGAACAGCACCAGCTTCCCAGCCACGGGAGGTACCCAGGTACTGACGCTCAGCGTGACCGTACCCGACGACGTACCCCCCGACGAAGTCGTGGACCTCCTGCGAGTCGGATGCTACACAGAGGTCGCCCCGGACCTCGCCCACATCACCAACGTAGAGTACTCGGGACCCGAAGTGGAGCGAGGCGAAGACCTAGGTACCGATTCTGTGTGGGAGGATGTAGGCAGTCCACCTCCTGGCACCTACGTGTGGCAGATCACCCTCGATATCTTGCCCCAAGATGGAGCGACCGAAATAGCATTCATGCCTCGTGTCACGGTAGTGAATCATCATGTTGTTGCGGAAGAAGAAGCCTATGGCACGGGCATTTCGAGAACACAATCTTGCGACTATGGCACTTGGACCTGGACGTGGCAGGCTACGGGTGACTATCTCTGGGGCTACACGGACCGGGCAATCAAGTCGATAAATCTCGCCGGATACGCCGACATCTCATCGGGAATGAACTCCATCCAAGTCAACTTCATGACGGGCAAGAAGTTCCACACCGATGAGGACAGCGTCTCCAACGTTCTGCTCGATGGGTACCTGGCAGCGTACACAGACATCCAGAACCCGGAAGACATGTCCGGTTCGCCTATCGTGGGACCCGGAGGCGAGGGTGGACCGAGGCTGGATCTGGAAGCGTCCTCGGACATCTCCTGGGCCCAGGAGGAGTTCCTGGCTGCCGGAGAGGTGCCCGGGAGAGAGTTCACCTGGGAATTCCCGGCAGTCCCGGAGAACGAAGGGCGAACGACCGGCGTCCACCTGGGGGACGTATCCTTCACCCCGGGCTTCAGCGCGACGCGCTCGGCCGATGAGACTGTGTTCGACTCGGACGGTGGCGTACAGACCTTGACAGTCTCGGTCACGCCTGAAGAAGACATCCAGCATCTGGCCGTAGGCGGGCAGGTGCATCTGGAGAGCGAGGTAGGTTTCACGGCCGAACTCATCAGCGTGGAATGGCTCGGCGCACCTCCAGACTCTCATGTGGAACAACATGGATCGGAGGGATTCGGCGCCGGCATCAACAACGCCGTAGCCGGCACTACCTACACTCTTGAGGTGAAGACCCAGGTCGCTACTGACATCGATGGTGTGGTCGTGACCTACATGCCCTTCATTGAGGTGGTGAACGAGGGTTTCGTCACTCACGAGGAGGGAACGCTTGACACGACCTTGTCTCACGACACTGTGACGGGCGCCTGGATTTGGACGGTCGGCGACGGTCCGTACGTTTACAGTCTGGACGAGGGCGCGAGTCGCGTCGTTGAATTTGACGGCTACGCGAGGTCAAACGCAAACATGGTGCACGCTCTATGCAGCGCCAGCCAAGTCTATGCCACCCAACAGAACAGCGTCCAGAACATCACTCTCGTGGGATATGCCGCACTGGGTTCATTCGTCATCAATCAACCGGACGGCCACGGAGCGGTGACGGGCGGAAGCGACGAAGGCGGTCCCTTCGTGAGTCTCTCCAGTAGTTCCACAGCGATCGCGGGGCGGGAAGACCACCTGATAAGCGGCACGTGGCCGGGAACCGAGTTCACCTGGGGCCTGCCGGCCATCGGCGAGGGCGTTCCGCCGGAACAGTGCTGGGCCGACCTCGATGAGCCGGTCTACTTCACTCCCGGCTTCAGCGTCTCGAGAACTGCGGACGTCACCAGCTTCGGCTCGGAGGGGGGCACGCAGCACATGCTGCTCACCATAATCCCTGAAGAGGCCATCGCGGGACTCAATCTGTTTGGCGATGTCGGAGTGGTTGGCGGTGGCTACAGCGCAAGCATACAGAGCGTGGAATGGGTAGGCGACCCCCCGGAGCACTACAACCTGAATTATGATGCCGACCGCTTCCAGTGCCCGATCAGCAACCTCGAGGAAGGGGTCACTCTCACGCTGGAAGTCACCATGCAGGTGGCCTCCACCGTGCCCGATGCCGATGTGGAGTTCATGCCCAATCTGAGCATTCGCAACGCGCGTACTCTTGCCAGCTCTGACACCCCGGTGATAGGCAACACCCTCACGCGTACAGCCGGCGCAGGAACCTGGACCTGGACGGCTGAGGGCACGTATCTATGGACTTGGGCCGAGGCCGCGGCAAGGATCGTCGATCTCAAGGGACACGCCAATCACGCTCCGGTGGTGGAAACGATCGTGGCCGAGCCACAGCTTGTTGCGTTAGGTGATGCAGTCGCTTTGACAGGCAGCTTCATCGACGCCGACGAGGAAGGCGATCACACCGCCACCTGGCAGTGGGATCGGGATGACCCAGAGACCGAGCCGGGCACCGTTACCTACCTTGACTCCACCGGCCAGGTGACGGGCGTCCACACCTACGAAGAGCCGGGGGTCTACGAAGTGATTCTCACCGTTACAGACCCTGACGGCGCTGAGGGAGTGCTCAGCTACCAGTACATCGTGGTCTACGATCCCGAAGGCGGCTTCGTCACCGGCGGCGGCTGGATAGACTCACCCACAGGGTCCTATGCTCCTGACCCCACCCTCGTCGGCAAGGCCACCTTCGGGTTCGTCTCCAAGTACAAGAAAGGGGCCTCGGTTCCCACAGGGAGCACCGAGTTTCAGTTCAAGGTGGCCGACCTCACCTTCAAGTCGACGAGCTACGACTGGCTGGTGGTCGCCGGAGCCAAAGCCAAGTACAAGGGGACCGGCACCATCAACGGAGAGGGCACCTACGCCTTCATGCTCTCGGCGGTTGATGCGGCTCTCACCCCCAGCACGAGCGTTGATCTCTTCCGCATCAAGATCTGGGACAAGACAACCGGAGTAGTCGTCTACGACAACCAGATGGGGGCGGCAGACGATGCTGATGCTGCCACGGCCATCGAAGGTGGATCCATCGTGATCCACAAGTAGTGGACCGGAGTCCACTCGGCCTTTCGGAGCGTGCGCGACATACAGACGGACAGACGGAGGCCTTTCGGGGCCTCCGTCTGTTGCGCCCGGTGGCAGACGTACGGGGCATCCCAGGGGTCCTGCGGAATGAGCTTGGCTGTGACGTTCCCATCACTGCGAAGTACGAGAACGTGAAAGCGATGGTCCAGGCAGTTCTGTAGCCGCTATCCCTACTCTCTGCGTAAGGTTAAGGTTGAGTTCCATGCTTCTTTGGGCCTGCGAACCCACGGATTAGCTAACGAGGACGAACCGGGGGACCAACCAAGCATCTGCAAAACTACTGCGATAGTTTGCTATTAGTGCATTAACGCAGTAGAATTGCAGACATGGACAAACGCCTCACAGGTGAATACGGTCTTTCGGCAGGCATCGCTCTGGCCGGCAGTCTAGCTGACGCCGGTCGGTACGTCTTCACCACAGACGATGCTGTCGAGCTGCGTCCTGCGGATGTACGTCCGGAGACTGTTCTTCGCCTGCTCAAGTCGCTCGCCGACGCCGGTTGGATCATCCGCCTGCGCCGGGGCCTGTATGCCGGAACGGGGAGACTCCCCGGAGGAGTGGATGTGCCCCCCTTCGCGATCGCGACTTCATTAGTGAAGCCGTCGGCTATCGCCCATCTATCAGCTCTTGCCCACCATGGCCTGACCGATCAGATTCCACGAGTGGTTTCTGCGATCACCCCTCGCAAGGTGGTGCTGCCCAGCATGAGAGGCGCGCGCAAAGGAGCGGAAGGTCAGCACCTCTGGTGTGTAGCTGGGCTCGATCTCCGCTATGTCGTAGTCGTCCCCGAGCGCTTCGAACTGGGGATAGGGATGATCTGGCTGGATGAACGCTTTCGCATACCTATTACCGATCGGGAGCGTACTGTTCTCGATCTTTTTGCCATGCCTCGACTGTTTGGCGGTCTTGGAGAAGGTCTGGGTGTGCTGGAACGGGCCCAGGGCGAGATCGATATCCCGAGGTTGGTCGGATATGCCCTTCGGTATGGTTCGATCGCCGTCGCCAAACGCCTGGGGTGGGGTCTGGAGGCCACTGGTACCAGCGCCGAGGCACTTGCCCCTCTTCTTGAGCTGGAGGCGCGCAGCTACGGTTCACTTGACCCGGGCCGGGCCCGGCGCGGACGGTATGACCGGCGCTGGATGATTATCGACAACCGGGCCGAGGACCGGGTATGACCGAGGGACTGTCTCCGCTTCGAGACCGATTGCGCAGGGCGGCTCAAGCGTTGGGTGTGCCCATCGATGTGGTCGAATTCGACTATGGACTCAGCTACGTCTTGGCCGCCATGTATGCGAGGGAGAATCTGCGGGAGTCCTTCGTCTTTAAAGGGGGCACGGCACTCGAGAAGGCCTACTTCGCCGGCTATCGTTTCTCGCGAGATCTAGATTTCACTGCTGTTGGTGGGCCTCGTGGTGATGAACTGGAGGGGACCATGGAGGCCGTGGCGCGCGATGTTGAACACTTGCTTGGCGAGCATGGGCCCTTTCTCGTTACTTCTGCTCGCCGGCCCGAGCGGGGCCCTCATCCCTCCGGGCAGGAAGCGTTCGTTGTGCAGATCCAGTTTCCCTGGCAGCGGTCCGCGCAGCGGAGCATCAAGGTGGAGATCACCGTGGACGAGCCGCTGGTCTTGGCTCCCGAGACACGCCGACTCCTGCATCCCTACGGTGAGGCCCTTGCTGCCGATCTCCGTGCATACCGCCTTGAGGAGATAGTCGCCGAGAAGCTGCGGACCCCCTTACAGGCGCAGAAGCGCGTGGACGAAGGATCATGGGCCCGCAACTGTTCCCGCGACTACTACGACCTCTGGCACCTCTTTCGGCTGGAGGAGGATGTCGTCGATCTTCCGACGGCGCTTGAGATCCTGCCCGAGAAGTGCGCCGTCAGAGATGTCTCCTTCGACGACGTGGATGACTTCTTTCCTCCGCTCATCATCAGCGAGGCGGAGCGCCAGTGGGAGACGAGTCTGGCCGATCTTGTCAGACCACTGCCGGCCTTCGATGATGTGATAGCAGGACTGCGCGCGAGCTTGCGGACGCTGCTTGGGCGGCGATAGGTGAGGTCTCACGACGGAGCGAGGCTCCTCGGCGTTTACCTTGACCCGGGCAAAGATGCCAGCACCGGTTACTTGCTGCCAGTACTATCCAGCCTACGAACGCGAGAAGCCATACGAGGAGGTATTGGCCGAACCGGCCAAGGTCGTCGCCCAGCGCCACGGGGTCTCTGATGTGGCCCCGGCCAAGACCTGCCGGCGGATTCGATGGGGCAACATGCGCTAAGGTTTCTCCTGCTGTGGGTGGCCAACCCCAGCGATTTGGGAGAGGTCGGCCTTTCCCGGCGAACCGTCGAGGCTGATGGGCTATCATGGCTCGGCTGAGAGCAACTCGAGGAGGTAGCATGCGCCGGTCTTGCATCGTCCTGATCGCCCTGGTGATGATCACCTTGACCGTAGTCGGTTGTGGAGCCTCCGATAGCGGCGTCACCGAAGACACGGCCGCTGTCGCCACGTCGACCACACAGGATTCGGTCGCCGATGCTACGACCACGACGGTCCTCGACACCGCGACGTCGACCACTCAGCCTGCCGCCCCGGACCAGTGGACCACGATTGCGGCGCTCCACTCGACCGATACCTACTGGCAGGGGATGGAGGGAATCCTCATGAGCCAACCCTTCACGATCTCTGGTGAGGCCCGACTCGTGCTCGACATGCCGGACGCCGGTGAGTTGGATGGCGTCATCGCCGCGGTCCTTTCGGCCGACGAAGTCACCGATGATCCCATGGCACTCATCGATGCGATCCAAGCAGGCGTGGTCGTGGTTGTGCCCGCGGCGATACCCATCCAGGTGATCTCGGGACTCGACGGGACCTATGTGCTTGTCAACTCGGTTCCCACGCCGAGCACGTGGTCACTGGAACTGCAGACCCGGCCTTGACCGCTGCGAACATCTGAAGGCCGGCGGTTCGTTCCCGGCTCATCGACATACCTACGTCCGGAGAGAGCCCATGGCCGACATGCCCGCACCAGCGCATCCCACCGACGAACGCATCCTGGCGGTGATCGGAAACCTCACCCTGGTCGCCGGGTTCATGGGTGTGAAGCAGAAGGCGTGCTCGCTCATGCTCACCGACCGTCGAATCATCGTCGCCGAGTTGACCAAGCAGGAGATCTCCGCGTTCGTGAACCAGACGCGCAACGACGCCAAGACCGAGGGCAAGGGTCTGCTGGGCCAGTGGGGTGCGCAACTTCGAACGCCGTTCGATTACCACGAGCGATACTGGCGGACCGCACCTGACGCAGCGCTCGCCGAGACGTCAGGCAACTTCGCGATCGAACGCTCCGCGATCAAGAAAGTGAAGCTCAAGAGCGGGATTGTCGACGACACGCACACCCAGCCTGATCAGCTGACGATCAAGACTACGTCCGCGAAGTACAAGCTGCACGTGAACGGATCGCTCTCAGTGGTGAAAGAGGCGCTTCGCACCGCGGGCATCTCCTGAGCGCGGCCCCGACACCTTGCCCCCCAGCGGTCCGGCCCCCTTCGCAGCACGTCCTTGAACGCTAGGGCGGCCGGTCAGACCCCTTTCGCTGGTCGCGCTTGCCTTGGCGCCGTCACTCGTGCCGGTGGCCTTGGCAGGCCTCAATCCAAGGCGACGCCCTGCTGTGCCAGGGTTTCCCGGAGAAGAGTCACGTCAAGGCCGCGAGGCGTGACCTCGTTTCTGGTGGCTAGTGCGGCGGCAGTACCGGCTGCCTGTCCGGTAGCCAGACAAACCGGGATCAGACGTAGCTGCACCATTGCATCTTGCGAAGCTGACATGCAGCGGCCCGCGACCAAGAGATTGTCGATCCCAGTCGGAACCAGACACCCGTAAGGGATACGCATGTCCTTGCCGACATAGGGCTTCGCCACGGTGTCGGGGAACTTGGTGGTGAATATCTCCTGCAGCGAGGGGGTGACTCCGCCCACGATCCTTCTGGTCTCCCTGACGCCGATCTGGTTGGCGGTGTACTCGATCCGCGACCGCTCGAAGCCGCTCAGTCGCTGCTTCAGAAAGCCCGCCAGCCTCATGACGTGCTCCCTCGTCACGATCTCGGCTCGCGTCAGTTGATCCGGGTCGAGGCCACTCACGCCGAACATGCTCCCCGGCCAAAGGTTGATCTCCCCCGGATAGCAGAGATCGGCGGCGAACACGCCCGGCGCGAACCCCTTCGAGTAGATCTCGAGCTCGAACGGCAGTTCGCCACTGTCTATCCCGTCCTTCACCAGACTCCGCAGGTTTCCCCAATGGCCCAGCTGAGCCACGGCTTTCTGGCTGTCCACATCGATCATGTTGGCCATGAGGGTCACCGGCAACGGCTCGGGCGCCATCTCGAAGGCCGCACCTGCCCGCGCCGACACGTCGCCGTCGCCCGTCGCATCGACGATGGTCTTCGCAAGCACCGCGGCACGCCCGGCCTTGTTCTCGAAGGTGACACCCCGGATGGAGGCGTCGTCCATGATGCTCTCCACGACATACGTGTGCAGGAGCAGCTTCACCCCCGCGTCCAAGAGCATCGTCACGAGCTCGAACTTGAGTATCTCGGGATCGACGGCGATCATCCCATCAACCGAGGGGTCGTCCCCGAGATTCTCGCAGTGCAGATACGACCGGGCCCGCTCGAGTCTCAGCCGTAGTTCTGAGGCCACGCCGTTGTCCAGCGGGGGGACTGTGATCACGAGCCCGCCGGTCGCGAGCCCACCGAGGTAGCCATAGCGCTCGAGCAACAACACGCTGGCTCCGTTGCGGGCCGCACACAGAGCGGCGGCCACACCGGCGACGCCCCCTCCACACACCAGGACGTCGACCTCGTCGTATACGGGTGTCTGTCGCTCGACTTCGACTACGTGTCGCATGTTGTCACGATCCCTTGGACATTCGCTTCATTTCCTGGTACTCGGGGCGGCTTCGGTAGAAATCATCAAGCATGTAGCAGCCGGAGATGAAGCCGAAGCCCGGCGCGATATCGCAATATCCACACGTCCTGCAGACCCGCCGGCGCTCCAGCGGCCTGCCGGCCAAGACGTCGGCCGCGATCTCGGGGTAGCTGAAGGACATACGTCCGATGCCCACGAAGTCGGCCAAGCCGTTCTTGACCACCGATTGAGCGACATTGGGCAGCCATTGTTGCAGATACGAGTAACCGGCACCCACGTAGATCAAGTCAGGACGTCTGCGCTTCAACTCCCCCGTCAGGGCGACCAGGCGGGCGACGCCGACCAGTGGGTCTTCGGGGGGCTTCCGAGGAGCGAGGGGGAGCGAGTAGTAGGGTTCCATGAGGTGAGAGTTGTACTCGGCACCGGCTGATATGCCGACCAGCTTGATGTCGAGCTCGGTGAGGAGATCCAGGAAGGCGAGTGGCTCTTCCAGATCGGTGCCCAGCCCGCTGCCGTCTCCTCCGAACGCGTACGGATAGCGATTACCGTCAAAGGGCACCGGCTTGGGTCGGTCGGGCTCGTTGGAATCGAAGGGTACGAAGTCGGTCGCACAGAAGCGAACAGCGATCTCCAGCCCTGGAGCCTCGGAACGGATGCCTGCCACCACCTCTCGGAGGAAGCGCGTCCGGTTCTCGAAGCTACCCCCATAGGGTCCGGGGCGGTCGACGGCGCTCAGGAACTCGTGGCCCAGATAGCCGTGGCAGTGCTTGATGTCGACGAAATCGAACCCCGCTTGCCGAGAGAGCTTCGCCGCTCTCACGAAATCGGCTACCACTCGTTCGATCTCTGCGTCGGACATCACCGCGCCGTCGTCTTGAGCGTCGTATAGGGCATCGAGAATGGGATGATGGTAGAGGATCCGCGGCTCAGGGCGGCTCATGTCGTGCGGGTGGGAGACGCGTCCCGAGTGGGTCAGTTGGACCCCTACCGCGAGGTCCTCGGTCGTGGAGAATCGCTCCCCGTGGGACAGGACCAGGTGTTCACGGAGTGCAGCTATCTCTTTCACATTGCGCTCGAGCATCAGCAATTGGGTCGGGCTGCCCTTGCCCTCCGGGCAGACGGCCATAGCCTCGGCTCCGAATATGAGTTTCGCCCCGCTCTTGCCCCAACGCGACCAACGCCGTCTGGTCAGATCGGTGGGTCGCCCATCTGTGGTGTTGTCCCAGCCCTCCATGGGAAGGACGGCGAATCGGTTGCCGATGGTCTTTCCATTGAGGATCAGCGGCGTGGCGAGGGGGGCATCCGGACCGGTCTCGAGCTTCTCATCGAAGGGAATAACGACTCCCAGTGATTCCGCGTACGCAAGAAGCTCGGCGGCTTTCTTGATGGTGCCGATATTACGCATGGTTACTCACCGCTGAAGACCTCCATGGTCTCTGACGAGCCGGTCCAAGCCGAGTTCCTCCAGCTTGGCGGGGGCCGGCATGGTCGTTTCGGGGTCCCAATCCATCTCCGTCAAGAAGTCGTCGAGCATGACCTCCTCATCGATGCTTATGCCGGCGGTCGCCCCGGTTCGGAGCGGGGGTCGGCCCAAGGCCCTCTGGTTGAAGGCGATCCGCCGCGGGTTGATCCCTTCCCTCAGAGTGAACAGGTGACGGATGTTGGCTATCCGCTCGCCGATCTTCAGACAGGTTTCGAAGTCGTGCTCGCGGCCGGTCACCCAGGTCAAGAAGTCGGGGATGTATGCCGTGGGATGCGAGGTGTAGGCGAACAGGCAGGTCCCGCAGGCCGACATGACGTGGAACATGGCGGTGGCCTTCTTGTGCGTCGCGCCGATCTTGTCGTACTGGTACTTGTCCGGCGGGTTCGTCATGAAGTCGACCCCTGCTATCCAGGAGCTCCCACCGCGAGAGTGGCGGCCGGGGGTGGCATCGATGCGATAGGTCAGGGCGAGGCTTGGATAGAAGCGGGGGTCGTGAGCCGGCAGCTCTTGCCCCCCCGCGTGGACCGCGTACTCGTGCGCGTTCTTCCCGATCCTCTCGGCCGCTCTCATCACTCCATCGGCCAGCAGATCGCCGATGCCCTCGCGTCGCGCGATCATGTCAGCCAGTCTGACCACGGCGGCTCCGTCTCCGAATCTGAGCTCCATCCCGGTGTCGGCTTTGGTGAGGATGCCGTTCTCGTAGCACTCCATGGCGAAGGCGACGGTCGCTCCCACCGAGATGGTGTCGAGGCCGTGCACGTTGCAGATGTCGTTGAAGCGGATGATCGACTCGAGGTCGTCGTTCTGACAGAGAGGACCGCACATGGCGATGGTCTCGTATTCCGGGACGTGGCTCACCGCGGCTCTTCCCGGTTTCGACTTCAGGTGTCCGCCGCAGCGGATATGGCACTGCCAGCAGCCATACTTCTTGGCGCGCTCAGGCGTGAACGCGTCCTCGTTGATGGCCTCGAGATTCGAATCGGTGAAGTCCTCCGGATAGGTGCCCGCCCAGTTCTTGAGTGGGGTGTCCCCGACGATGGTGTTCATCGTGGTCAGCACCGTCGTGCCGTGTTTCCGGAACGCCACGCCTTCGCCCGTGAGCCGCTTGGACCACTTGGCCCTTGCCTCCTTGGTCTTGGCGAGATCGGCCACGGGGACCTGCATGCTGCCCTTGACCACCACCGCCTTCAGCTTCTTGGAGCCCATGACCGCGCCGAGTCCGGAGCGCGCGGCCGCCCGGCCCTTGTCGGTGATGACGCACGAGAGCAGGGACAGCATCTCACCGGCCTGGCCGATGCATGCCACATGAGCGTCGGCCCCGTGGAGGGCCTTCAGGGCGTCGTCGGTCTCCAGGCAGTCCGAGCCCCAGATGGCGGAGGCGTCGTGAAGCGTCGCGCGACCTTCGTCGATGAGGAGATAGGTCGGGCGTGAGGCGATACCTGTGAAGAACACGGCGTCGTAGCCTGCGAATCTCAGATAGGGACCGAACATCCCGCCGCTGTTGGCGTCACCCCAACCTCCGGTCAGGGGTGATTTCGCGACCACGGTGAACCTACCGCTGCAGATCGCCGGGGTACCCGTGAACGGACCGGTCACGAAACCCAGCATGTTGTCCGGCCCCAGCGCGTCCGCCATGGCCGGCATGCGCTCGTAGAGGATCTTGGCTCCCAGGCCGTAACCGCCAAGGTACCCCTCGGCCAACTCATCACCGAGAGGCTCGTCGTGGCACGTGCCGGCCGACAGGTCGACGAAGAGCAGCTTGTCCATGTAGCCATACATCGGGATTTCTCCTTGGACTCGACAGCCGGTCATGACGATTGGCCCAGCTTCCCCAGGGACTCCAGTTCGTCGGCCACGTCCTTCAAGCCAAGATCCCCGAGCGTGGCTCTGGTCGGTCGCCCACACTGTGGATCCCAACCACGGCTCCTGTAGTAGGAGTCGAGGATACGATCGAAGAGGGTACGGTCGAGCTTGGTGCCGTCGGTCTTCTCCGGGTACTCGTACACCCACTCCGCTACCGAATCGGTGGTTCTGGATCGATCGTAGTTGCGGATGTGGAGCGCTCTGTCGAGATTGCGGATGCGGTCGCCTGTCTTGTCGAGATCGGCGGAATCCATATCCAACCCGGTGAGAGGTGCCAGCATCTTGGCTTCGGCGTCCACGTCTCCATAGTAGTCCTCGGCCGCTTCGAGTTCGGCTGCCGTGGCGAACCCTCTGAGGACCCTGGGGAAGACCCAGTCGCACAGCAACAGAGAGTCCTTCAACTGAGCCCGGTCGTCGAACCACTTGGTCGCCCTGGCCTTGGCGTCAAGATGCTCGAACCCCGGGTCCAGGATGCCCGATTCACCGAAGGCGCGGTCGAACGTCGCCTTCAACTTCGCGAAGTCGACCAGGGGAGAGCCCCCCTCGAAGTGAGGCGGAAACCAGCAATGGATGTATCCTGTTTGATGATGCGAAGCAAGGGGATCTCGCGAGTCGATCACCCAGTGCAGCATGTCGAAGATCCATAGGGGGCTCGGTTGTGGTTCGGTGGCTCGTCCGTCGCGGTGCGACGGGAAGCCCCACATCGGCTCGAGCCACAGGGCGGTCTTCTTCACCACCTCGGGCAGTTCGAGCTTCTCACAGGCCCGCAACAAGCCGTCGGCCAACAGGTCTCCGATGCCCTCCCTGTCGGCGATCTTCTGAAACAGGTCGAGCCAGAAATCCAACTCGTGGGGCTCGAGCTTGTGTCCCTCGATGTGGCTGACTCCGTGGTCGATACAGGCATCGAACCAGCAACACAGGGTCAGGTATGTCCAACCGGACAACCCCTTCGATTCGATGAGGACCTGTAGCCTGTCACCCGCCTCTTTCCCCAGTCCCTCTACCGCCCGTGTGCGGATGTCGCCGCTGTACTCCCGCTCGATGTCTTTGGTCGGATATTGGTACCAACGCCACCCCCCTTCGTAGGCCTCTGCGTTGCACATGACCGGGAGGTTCCGACTGACATGTGCCCCGCTTGCCTGGTAGGGGATGTTCTTGGTCATGTTCGTGCAGCCGAACGGGCAGGCGTGGGCGCAGGGGAGATTGGTCATCGTCATGTTCATGCGAACCGGGGTCTCCGTCGGCCCGGAATGCACCAGTCGCCGTACCTCTTTGCACGCCTTGACGAACTCGGCCGGCCGGGCGATCTTGATCGCACCTGTGCCCCTGATGACGATCGCCTTGAGCTTCTTGCCCCCCATCACGGCTCCGAACCCTGGCATCCCCGAGCAGTTCTTCTGGCGGTGATGGATCGTGGCGGAAGCCACGAGATTCTCACCCCCCGGCCCGATGCAGATCACCTGGGCGCCCTTGCCGTGACGTTCTTTCAGCGCCAACTGAGTCTCGAAGACGTCCAGGCCCCACAGGTCCTCGGCGTCACGCAACTCCGCTTCACCATCGTGCACCCAAAGGTACGAGGGGCCGGCCGCCAGCCCTTTGACCACGATCCCATCAAAGCCGGCGTACTTGAGCTCCGCCGTCCAGTTGCCCCCAAAGCCGCTGTAGGTGAACCAGGGGACGGGATAGGTGCGGGGTGAGACGCTGCACACCTGCCCCTTTCCCGAGGTGGGTGCGAGCGTGCCCGAGAACGGTCCGGTCATGAACATTAGGAGGTTGTCGGGAGAATATGGCCCTGTGCCGGGCCGGAGCTCTTCCCAGGCGATACGGGTGGCGATACCTTTGCCGCCGATGTAGTCAGGCACGTACTCGGCCGTCTCTTGCGCAGTCGTTTCTCGACTAGAAAGGTCCACGCGCAGGATCTGACCGGCCCAGCCACCAAGATCAGGCACTAGTCCCTCTCCCTTTCTGCGCGCTCTACATATTGGAGTGCCCCCCAGGGGCACATGCTCACGCACTGCGGCCCCTCCTCATTGTCGCGGCAGAGGTCACACTTGAAGAAGAGCGTCTTGCCTCCTTCGGTCTTCGACCATATGGGGGCCACAGAGAGCCGGCAGGCCTCGGCGCAAGCCCCGCATCCGTCGCACTCACTCTCGTCGACGAATCTCGCTCCGGTCCTCTCGTCGATGCACAGGGCCACATCCTTGCGGGGACAGGCCGAGTAGCACTCGGGATCGCGACACTGGAGACAGTTCACCGCCGGGAAGAGGAAGGCGAAGTCATCCGCTTCGATGTGGATCCTGGAGAGGTACGAGCTGCTCACCCCCTCGTGCGTGGCCGAGCATACGAGTTCGCAGATCCTACAGCCGCGGCATCGCGCCCTCTTGTGGATCACGACTCCTGATCGGGGGACCGTCCCGTCAGACATGCCTCTCACACCCCTCGAGAGGTGGTAAGCATACGCTTTTCATCGTTATCATGATTTGCAGCATACAACAGCTCTAGAGAAAAAGAAATCGTTTGCTATTTGGACAATGATGTGTTGAACTGGATGATGTGAGTGCCTCCAGACGGACAGGCCAAACGGCGATGGGGTCGCCGTGGGCGAAAGGTCTTGCCCTATGAACCTAGAGCAGAGACTGTGCGAGCTTCGGGTGATCCCGGTGGTGGAGATCCCCCGCGAAGCAGACGCCGTGCCTTTGGCCCGGGCTCTTGTCGATGCCGGTCTGCCTTGCGCGGAGATAACCTTTCGGACGGCTTCCGCGGTCGCTTCCATCGCAGCCATATCCAAGGCGGTCCCCGATCTACTTTTAGGCGCCGGCACAGTCTTGAGCGTACCGCAAGCGCAGGCTGCCGTCTCAGCCGGAGCCCGATTCCTGGTGGCCCCTTGTCTCGACATGGCCGTGGTGGGTTTTGCACGGGAGCATCAGATCCCCATGATCCCCGGCGTCTGCACTCCTACGGAAGTCGGAGCGGCTCTCTCCCAGGGGTTGTCGCTGCTCAAGTTGTTTCCTGCCGAGGCGTCGGGAGGAGTCGCCTACCTGAAGGCGATCGCCGCTCCCTTCGGGGACGTGCGGTTCGTTCCCACCGGCGGCATAGGTCCTGGGAATCTGGCTTCGTACCTGGCGGTCAGGCAGGTGGCGGCGTGCGGCGGGACCTGGATGGTGAGCAAGGATCTGATCAGCGCGGGCGACTTTTCGAGGATAGGCGAACTGGCCGCCGAGGCGGTCGCCATAGCCAATGAGGCGCGCCCAGTGGCTGGGCAAGCGTGAGGGGTGCTGCGTGCCGGTTCTTGACATAAGACCTCGGGAAAGCTGCCGCTGGGATTTGGTGGCACTGGGCGAGGTCATGCTGCGACTGGACCCGGGCGAAGGGCGGATATCGACGGCCCGGTCGTTCCAGGCTTGGGAGGGCGGCGGGGAATACAACGTGGCACGCGGTTTGCGCCGGTGCTTCGGTCTGCGCACGGCGTTGGTCACCGCGCTTGTCGACAATCCTGTCGGCCGCCTCGTCGAGGACTTGGTCTTCCAAGGTGGCGTCGATCAGAGTCACATGCGTTGGATCCCCTTCGATGGGGTCGGGCGTGAGGCGCGAAATGGCCTCAATTTCACCGAGCGAGGCTTCGGGGTGCGAGGCGCCCTAGGTTGCTCCGACAGAGGCCACACCGCGGTGAGCCAGCTGCGCCCCGGTGACATCGACTGGGACGTCATTTTCGCCGAAGAAGGCGCGCGCTGGTTCCACTGCGGCGGCATCTTCACTGCCCTCAGCGAAAGCACGGCTGCAGTGGCGGCAGAAGCCATGGAGGCAGCGCGCCGAAGCGGCACTGTCGTGTCCTACGATCTGAACTACCGGCCTTCTCTGTGGAGCGCTGTCGGCGGCAAGGCGCGGGCTCAGGAGGTAAACAAGGGTCTGGCGCCGCTGGTTGATGTGATGCTCGGCAACGAAGAGGACTTCAGCGCGGCCCTCGGCTTCAAGGTGGAGGGTCTGGACGAGGGTCTCGCTCGACTCGATCCGGAGCGCTTCGGTCGCATGATGGCGGATGTCGGCTCCACGTACCCCGGCATCAGAGTCGTGGCCACCACGTTGCGCGCAGTGCTCTCGGCCAGCCGCAACGACTGGAGCGCTGTGGGTTGGGCAGAGGGCCGTCTGCATCAGAGCACGACCAGGCAGGACCTGGAGATCCTTGACCGGGTCGGCGGTGGCGATTCTTTCGCTTCTGGTCTCATCTACGGGCTGCTCAACGGCTTTGAGCTGCCGCTGGCGCTCGAGTACGGTGCCGCGCACGGAGCGCTCGCCATGACGACGCCCGGCGACACCTCCATGGCAACGCTGGCTGAGGTGGAGGCGCTGGTGCGCGGGCGCGGCGCCCGGGTACGGCGATGAAGGGCAAGGGCGTCTCCCTGCGAGACGTGGCGCGCCTCGCCGGCGTGTCTCCTGGCACTGCCTCGCGGGTGCTGAGCGGGTCGACCTACCCCGTGAGTGACGATGCGCGGGGACGCGTGCAGGAGGCGGCCCGCTCGCTCAATTACGTGGCCAACTCGGTCGCCCGGGCGCTGGTCACCGGACGCACGGCCGTACTCGGCGCCATCGTCCACGATGTCACCGACCCGTTCTTCAGCGGCGTGGTCCGCAGCCTGCAAGACGTCGCCGTGGCCAACGGGCTCGTGGTGCTTGTGGGCAATGACGATCGTGACGCCACCAAGCTCGAGGCGTGCCTCACGATGCTATTCAGTCAGAAGCCGGCCGGCGTGGTGCTCATTGGTGGCCAGCTGCGCGACTCGACTGCCGTGCTGCCGGTGGCGCAGGCTGTGCAGCGGTTGCGCGACCAGGGCGTGCCGGTGGTCGGTGTGGGTCGCTACGAGCTCGACATTCCACACGTGGCCGTAGACGAGCAGGCTGCGGCGACGTGTGCGGTGCAGCACCTGCTCGACCTCGGGCACCGCCACATCGCCTTCGTCGGCGGTGTCGTCAACTCCACTACCGTCGAGGACCGCTATGCCGGCTACGTGACCGCCCTGGCCCGTGCGGGTATTCGGCTCGATGACGATCTTGTGGTCCGGACACCACTGACCCTCGAGGGAGGATCAGCGGCGGTCGCGAAGCTGATGGAACGTGCGACGCGGTTCACCGCCGTCTACTGCACCACCGACGACGTGGCGTTCGGCGTCATATCGGGCCTGCGCTCCCATGCCCTCGAGGTCCCCTCCGCGGTGAGTGTCATCGGCACGAACGACGTCCCCATGGCGGCTCATGTGGAGCCGCCCCTTACCACCATCCGGGTATGCGGTCGGGGGCTCGGATCTGCCGCTTGGGAGCTGCTTGTGGCCGAGTGGGACCGTGGTGAAGGAGACCGCCGGCCCCGACTGCCCTTCGAGCTCGTGGTGCGCGCTTCTACGATGCCGCCCGCCACGGCTCCGTCGTCGACGCCCGGGCGGCGCGAATGACCTGGGTTGCGCCGAAGGTCCGTCGTCGCACCCGGGAGAAGTCCTCGGTGTCGCCCAAGCGGGGTTCGCTGGCGGCGTCGCATGGGCGCTGTTCTCTTCGGAACGGCAGACGTTTGGTATTGAGACACGAGCACGAGCGACGGGCAACCGACCGAGAAGGTGGGGTGAGGCGATAGATGAGCAGCAAGCGCACCGACGATCTCATCGAATACGACCGGAGACATATCCTCCATGCGCAGATCCCTTTGGGCGAGAACCTGGGCATCATCTACGACTCTGCCGAGGGGATCGTGCTGCGTGACACGGAGGGCAAGGAGTACCTAGACGCCTCGTCGCAGATGGTGAGCTGCAATCTCGGCCATGGCCGCCGAGAGATCATCGAGGCGGCCCAGAAGCAGTTCGACAAGCTTCAGCACGTCGGCCAGTACTACGGCCACTCCAGCACCCCGATGGTCGAGTGCGCGATGAAGCTGGCCGAGATCACCCCCGGCGATCTGAATCACTTCTGGTTCACCTCGGGTGGCGGCGAGGCTACAGATGCCGCTGTCCGTCTCGTCCGCCGATACTGGAACGCCGCGGGGGTACCCACCAAACAGAAGATCATCAGCCTCTACATGAGCTACCACGGTGTAGCCAATGGTCCGATGAACCTGACGGGCATCCCGGCGATGCGCGCCGGCTACGGTCCCGAGGCGCCCGGATACCTGCACATCCCGGCCTACTACTGCTATCGCTGTCCCTTCGGACTGGAGTATCCCTCGTGCGACGTCCGTTGCGCGCGTTTCCTCGAGACGGTCATCGAATCAGAGGGGCCGGAGAACGTGGCGGCCTTCATCGCCGAGCCGGAGCTCGGGGCGTCGGGGTTCTTGGTGCCGCCGGATGAGTACTGGCCCATCATCCGCGACATCTGCGACCGACACGACGTCCTGATGATCGCCGACGAGGTCATGTCCGGATTCTGCCGGACCGGCACCATGTTCTGCATCGAGCACTGGAACGTGGTGCCCGATCTGATGGCGATGTCAAAGGGCATCACCAGCGGTTACCTGCCGTTCGGTGCTCTGGCCATCAACGACCGCGTCTGGGATGGGCTGCAGGGTGTGGAGATGATGCACCAGTACACCTTCAGCGGCGCCCCAGTGTCTTGTGCGGCGGCCGTGGCTGCCATCGATGTGTACGTCAAGGAGAACGTCGCGGAGAATGCAGCCAGAGTCGGTGGTCATATCGTCGACCGCATCGAGGATGAGTTCATGCCGATGCCCTGCGTCGGCACCCACAGCGGTCTCGGACTCATGCTGGCCATGGAGATCGTGGCGGATAAGGAGACGAAGGCCATGTTCGATCCGCCAGTGGGTCCGATCATGCCGATTCTCGCCCAGGCCCGGGACAGGGGCCTACATCTTCGCCAGATGGGGTCGAACCGGATCGTCATCGCGCCACCTTGCACAACGACTATCGAGGAGGCAGACAGAATCGTCAACATTCTCAAGCCGTTGGTCGCGGCCATTCGGCCACCCGCGCGATGATCAGGGCACGCGGGAGGTGTCGGTACAACGCCGTGCACAGAAGTGCCGTGGAGCGGATAGGAGTTCCGCGGCAGACAACAGGAGATAGGGGGAAGACCATGTTTGGACGGAAGACACTCTTACTCATCATCGGGGTTGCTGTCCTGGCGCTGCTGCTCGTGGGTTTCACGGCTGCATGTGGCGGCGATGACGAGGTGGCGACTACCGCCGCGCCCGGTGGTGAGACCGCCACCGGCGAGGAGAAGACGCTGCTCGTCGGCGTGCTCATGCCGTTCTCTGGCGATGGCGCGTTGTGGGGTAGGACAGAGCTCGCAAGCATAGAGGTGGCGTGCGACCACATCAACGCCGCCGGTGGCGTCAAGGTCGGCGACGACGTGTACATGTTCGAAGCCAGGGCCTACGACAACCAGTGGGACCCGGCCGTCTCGGCGACCGTCGCGCGCAAGGCCGTGGCGGACGGCGTCCGCTACGTCGTGTCGTGGTCAGGCCCTGAGGTCCTAGCCGAGAATCAGGCCACACGCGGGACGGACGTCGTCACGTTCGTCGCCGCGTCTGACGAGATGTGCCAAGGCCCCGACCACCCGTTCAACTACAACTCCTGGTTCTACTTCCCCGACAACATGGGTGTGCTGTACACGTACATCCATCAGGAACATCCTGAGTACAAGAAGGTCGCGATGGTCGCGACCGACGACGCCGTGTCGCTCCAGGAGGTCAGGGACCTACAGGAGCAGATAGAGCCGATCGGGTTCGAAGTCATGGACCCCGTGAAGATCAGCGGCGAAGAGACCGACTTCTACCCCGTCCTGACTCCCGTCATCAACAAGGGCGTGGATATCATCGACATCGCTCCGATGGGTCCTGAGGACGCGGCGCTTCTGATCAAACAGGCCCATGAGCTGGGCTTCAAGGGCATCTTCGCGCACGCCGATGCTCCCAACATCGACGAGTACGCCGACGTCGCTGGCTGGGAGGCCATCGAGGGCCTCGTTGGCTGCCCTGTGTACCTCGAGCTCTCTGAGGTCGGCAAGAAATGGCAGACGGACTACCAGGCCAAGACCGACAACGACATGTCGACCGGTCCCACCGCCGACTACGACAGCGTCCTGCTGCTGGCGGCGGCTATCGAGAAGGCCCAGTCGGTCGATCCCGCGGTCGTGAACGAGGCCCTGCCTACGGTGACCGTCGAGGGTTCCACGGGCGAGACCAGGTTCGGCGGCGCTGATGTCCTCGGCATCCCGCACCTGCTCGAGCGGCCCATCCAGGTAGTCGAGGTCCAGAACGGCAAGCTCGTGTCGGTCTTCATGGGCTGGCCGCCACGGATCGCCGATGCCGCAGGAACCGCTCAGTAAGAAGTCGTCCGATAGCAGTGAGCATCGACTACAGGCATGGGCTCGGTGCCCCGCCTCGCGCATAGGGCGTGAGGCGGGGCACCGGACCGAGCCAGGAGAACGCATGGCAGCACAGGTAATCGCGAACAGCATCATCCTTGGGTTGACCTTGGCGCTGATGGCGATAGGGCTGACCCTGATATTCGGGACTCTCAAGATCGTGAACTTCGCTCACGGAGAGTTCTACATGCTCGGCGGCGTGCTGCTCTACTACGTCGCGGAGTCCGCCGGTTTGGGCTATTGGATCGCCGCCGCTGTCTCGGTCGTCGCGGTGGGCATGTTCGGCTGGGTCCTGGAGGTCCTTGTCTTCCGACGGTTTCACGGCGACCTCATCTCGGGGTGTATCGCGGCCATCGCCCTGACCATCGGCATACAGAGCATCACATGGGAGGTATGGGGCCCACGCACGCGCGGAGTCGATTCTCCCATGTCGGGCGAGCACGAGATCCTTGGCGCCATCTTCTCCAGCGAGCGCCTTCTGATCGCCGGTGTCTCGCTCGTGACGATCCTCGCACTGACCTGGTTCGTCAAGTATCACAGGCTTGGCAGAGCGATGCGCGCCGTGTCACAGGATAGCGAGGCGGCACGCGTCCAAGGCATCCCGGCGTTGAAGATCATGGCTCTGGCGTTCGCCATCGCTACGGGGCTGGCGGCACTGGGTGGCGCTCTCGTGGCGCCCACCACCTTCGTCAACCCGGCGATGGGCTCCACCCCGTTGACCTTCGCCTTCATCGTAGTGATCATCGGTGGCATGGGCAGCATCGCCGGCTCGCTCATCGCCAGCATGGTCATCGGCCTGCAGCAGAACCTCACAGCTCTGTGGCTTGGCTCCCAATGGAGCATCGGGGTGGCCTTCGCGCTGGCCATCGTCGTGCTCGTGATCCGGCCCAAGGGGCTGATGGGTCATGACTAAGGCGAAACTACCGCGCCGGGCCCTCATCGGGGTCTTGGCCGCCGCGCTCGCGGCGATCATCATCATGGTGCCGTTCGTCGGCGGCGACTACTACGCCCACATCGGCATCCTCGTGTTCCTGAACGTCGTGTTGGTCCTCGGCTACCGTCTGCTCAGCCTCACCGGGCTGTACTCGTTCTGTCACATCACCTTCTTCGCCATCGGCGCCTACACGTCGGGGCTCCTGTCGTCCAAGCTCGGGGTCCCGGTTGGACTCTGCTTCTTGGCCGCCGGGGCCATGGCTGCGCTCGTCTCGGTGCTTCTCATCCTCCCGGCGGCGCGAGTGCGCGGCGTCTACTTCTTCCTCGTCACCTTCGGCTTCCTCGGTGTGATGGACTCCGTGTTCCTGCACTGGTCGTCGCTCACCGGCGGAGACGCCGGCGTACTTGTCGAAGCGACCATCATCGGGACAGGTACGCAGACTCAGGACTACTTCGTCATCTTGGCTTTCGTCCTGATCGCGATCCTCGTGTTCTATCGGATCGACCGTTCGCGCTTCGGGCGCGAGCTCGCCCCGGTCGGCAATGCCGAGGCCTTGGCTGCCGTGAGCGGCATCAACGTCCTCAAGACACGTGTGTTCGCCTTCGCCATCGGCGCCGCGTTTGCAGGACTTGCCGGGAGCCTCTTCGCTCACGATGCGGCCTATATCTCTTCGAACAACTTCGGCATGTGGGGCACGATCTACATCCTCGTGTGGCTGGCGGTCGGCGGCGTACGCAGGATGTGGGGTCCGATAGTCGGCGCCGTGGCGATGACGCTGGTCGCCGAGCTGTTACGCATGTCCGGCATCTGGCAGGCCTTGTTCTACTCCGCCGTGCTGCTCCTGGTCATGATGGCCATGCCGCAGGGCATAGCCGGCCTGGCCGATACCATCAAAGCCAGGTTCGCCAAAGGGAGCGGGGCAGTCGCTGGAGGTCCGCCGTCGGCTGACGGCCTCGTCGAGGGGAGCGAATGATGGCGATCCTCGAGATCAGCGGGCTGTCCAAACGGTTCGGAGGCCTGCACGCACTCGATAGCGTCGACTTGACCGTCGAGGCGGGCGAGATCGTCGGCATCATCGGTCCCAACGGCGCCGGCAAGAGCACCTTCTTCAACGTCCTCAGCGGCGTCATGAAGCCCACGAGCGGCAGGGTGGTCTTCCGGGGTCACGACATCACGGGGCACAAGCCCAACCGCATCGCGAGCAAGGGTCTCGTCAGGACGTTCCAGGGCACCGTGCTCTTCTCGGACCTCTCCGTGTTCGACAACGTGCGTGTGGCCTGTCACATCCCTGCTCACGTCAACCTGCTCTCCGACTTGGTGGGCCTGCCGTCCGTTCGACGGCGGGAGCGCGAGATGTCGGAGAGGACCATGGAGATCCTGAAACTGGCCGGTCTTCAGGATGTGCGCGACAAGCTGGCCAAGGACCTTCCTCATGGCCACCAGCGGTCGCTGGGTGTGGCCGTTGCTCTGGCGACGGAGCCGAAGCTCCTCTGCCTCGACGAGCCGGTCACGGGCATGAACGCGGAGGAGATCGAGGCGATGATGGAACTCATCGCCCGTATCCGCGGGCGCGGCATCACCATCCTGCTGGTGGAGCATGCGATGAAGGTCGTCATGAGCGTGTGCGAGAGGATCATGGTGCTCAACTTCGGCGAAAAGATAGCCGAGGGTACCTGCGCTGAGATCCAGGATGACGAGGCTGTGATCGAGGCGTACCTGGGGAGGCCGGACGACGATGCTTCTTGAGCTGAAGGATGTGTCAGTCGAGTATGGGAAGGTGAAGGCGCTCAAAGGCGTCTCGATCGAGGTCGGTGAGGGGGAGATGGTCAGCATCGTCGGCGCCAACGGGGCCGGAAAGACGACCACGTTGCGGTGCATCGCCGGGCTGCTGCGCCCGTCGATCGGCGAGGTCTGGTTCGACGGCAAACGTATCGACGGGCGCCACACCGAAGAGATCGTCAAGCGCCGTGTCGGCTTCTGCATGGAAGGTCGCCGGCTGTTCCCCTTCATGACCGTGCTCGAGAACCTACAGATGGGCGCCTACACCCGGCGCGGCAAGGAGATCGATGACGACCTGGAGAGGATCTTCGAGATCTTCCCGGTGTTGAGGGAGCGACGCAAGCAGAAGGCTGGGACGCTCAGCGGAGGGCAGCAGCAGATGTTGACTCTGGGGCGGACTCTGATGGGCAAACCCCGGCTGCTCATGCTGGACGAACCGTCGCTCGGCCTCGCCCCGCTGGTCGTCTCCGACCTGGCCAAGACCATACAGCGCCTCCACGAGGACGGGTTGACCGTACTCCTCGTGGAGCAGAACGCGCGCATGGCGCTCCGGATCTCCGACCGTGCGTACGCGCTCGAAGTCGGCGAGGTGGTCGTCTCCGGCGACTCCGAGTCGCTCAACCGCGACGACTACATCAAGAAGGCCTATCTCGGAGGGTGACCTGTTGCCGCCGTCACTCACGGCGACTACGTCGGCCGTCAAAGGAATAGCCGGCTTTGCCGTGGACTGCGAGCAGGCCGGTCGATGGGAAGGAGCGAAATGATCGTCGGTGTACCCACGGAAGTGAAGAACCAGGAGTACCGGGTGGCCTTGGTGCCCGCGGGAGTGAAGACGCTGGTCGACGACGGTCACACCGTTCTCATCCAGGCCTCGGCCGGGGAAGGCTCCGGCATCGCCGACGCCGAGTACGTGGCTGCCGGGGCTCAGATCCGGCCCGCGGCTGAAGCGGTATACGGCGAAGCGGAGATGATCGTCAAGGTCAAAGAGCCACTGCCCTCAGAGTATCCCCTGCTTCGAGAGGACCAGATACTCTTCACCTACCTGCATCTGGCTCCGGCTCCGGAGCTGACCCTGGCTCTCCTCGAGCGCGGGGTCGTAGGCATCGCCTATGAGACGGTGCAGCGGGAGAGCGGCGCGCTTCCTCTTCTCACCCCCATGAGCGAGGTGGCGGGCAAGCTGTCCGTCCAGGTGGGGGCCCATTGGCTGGAGAAGGAGAACGGAGGCTCGGGCGTGCTCCTTGCCGGAGTGCCGGGCACGCCTCCCGCGAACGTGACCATCATCGGAGGCGGGGTGGTGGGTGCCAACGCCGCCAAGGTGGCCCTGGGCATGGGAGCCAACGTCACCATCGTCGATGTCAATCTGGACCGACTCCGCTACCTGGCCGATGTGCTGGACGGCCGTCTCACCGTCCTTGCCTCCGACACCTATACCGTCGAGGCAGCGGTAGCATGCGCGGACCTGGTCATCGGCGCCCTTCTCATCCCTGGGGCCAAGGCCAAGAAGGCGGTCACCTGTGACATGATCGCCCGCATGCGCAAGGGCTCGGTGGTCGTGGATGTGGCCATCGACCAGGGGGGCTGCGTGGAAGGGGCTCGTCCCACGAGCCATGACGACCCCGTCTACAGCATCGAGGGGGTGACCATGTACTGCGTGGCCAACCTCCCCGGCTGCGTGTCCCGGACCTCCACCTTCGCACTCACCAACGCCACCTTCCCATACGTGTCGCTGCTCGCGGGTCGGGGTTACAAGGAAGCCCTTCGGGCCGATCCGGCCCTGGCCAAGGGCCTGAACGTGCACAAGGGCAAGTTGGTGAGCCGAGCGGTGGCCGAAGGGGTGGGACTTGAATACTGCCCGTATGAAGAAGTTCTTGTCTAGTTAACAGGCACCAGGCTCCGAGTTCCGGTGCCTGCACCGGGAAGGACTGGTAGGCCATGTAGTCCGAAGCTTCGTCCCGCTGACTAGAAGCCACGTGAGAAGCCAGTCGACGAGGGTCGTAGTCTGGCAACGCTCTGCCAAGGAACTGCTCAAGACGAGTCGTCACCAGCGGTCCGGATGCTGACCGCAGATCGGCGGCCGTAGCATTCGAGGATGTACTGTGCAGGGGACCGGACCAGTCTCTCCTACGGAGTCGCTCCGGTTTCCTCAGGAGACCGACCGCAGCCCACGCCCTTGGTTGTCAAGGGATTCCCGTGCTGCGGGACGGTCCACTATCTAGCGGGAATCGCGGCGCGGGCTCTTGCCTGCGAGAGGTCTCTGCCATAGAAATGGATATCGAAAGGGGCTCCCCGGCGCGAGGCAGACCCGGTGTGCGCCGGCACGGCCGGATCGGAGCGACGCACATGCCAAGAAGGTGGGAGGAACGGGCCTCATGAAGAAGTGGAACATGTTGGTAGACGTGGCTCGCTGTCACGACTGCAACAACTGCTTTTTGGCCGACAAGGATGAGTTCGTCGGCAACGACTTTCATCCATACTCGGTGGCTCAGCCGTGGTCGGGTCACAGATGGATGAATATCGAGCGCAAAGAACGGGGCCGGTACCCGATCGTCCAGGTGGCCTATCTCCCAATACTCTGCCAGCATTGCGACGATGCGCCCTGTATCAGGTCCTCCCCGGAGGGGGCGGTCTACAAGCGTGAGGACGGCCTGGTCATCATCGATCCACAGAAGTCCAAAGGCCATCCGGAGATCGTGGATAGCTGTCCCTACGGTGCCATCTTCTGGAACGACGAGGCAGGCGTCCCCCAAAAATGCACGGGGTGTGCCCACCTGATCGATGACGGTTGGACCGAGACTCGTTGCACGCACGTGTGTCCCACCGGCGCCCTTCGTCTCATTCTCGCCGAAGAGGAGGAGATCGCGCGGATCGTCGCCATCGAGGGAGCGGAGATCTACGGGGCCGAGTTCGGAACACGCCCCCGAGTCTATTTCAAGAACCTTCACAAGTGGACCAAAGTGTTTGCTTCCGGCAGCGTTGTGTTCGAGGACACCGATGCTTGCGGGGAGGGCGCTCGGGTGACGGTGGAGTTCGAGGGCGCGGCCGTGGCGACCGAAGTGGCCAACAACTACGGCGAGTTCGTCGTCGATAGGCTCGATCCCGATAGGGAGTACACGCTACGGATCGACAGTCCGGGCTACCGGCCCTTTGTGAAGAGGCTCCAGCTCGGGGAGAGCGTCAACCTCGGTGGTATCGTGATGGCCAGGGAATAGGGGATCCCGCCTGCGCCGCGCGAAGAGCGTCTACTGTCGATCGGCCGGTTCGAATCGAAGGAGAGGACCATGGGGAAGCCCGAAAGATATACGCAACTCACCACCGGCGGCCCGGTCGTCGTTGAAGTGACCGACGGCAGAATCGTGCGGATCCTGCCACTGGAACTGGACGACACCGACGCTGCATCGTGGACGATCGAGGCGAGGGGGCGGAGTTTCACCCCCTCCCGTCGCGCCACCCTATCGCCCTACACCGTGGCTCACAAGTCGATGATCTATTCTCCCAAGCGGATCCTCACTCCACTGAAGCGGGTGGACTTCGATCCGAAGGGAGCTCGGAACATCCAGAACCGGGGGGTCTCCGGCTACGAGCCCATCAGCTGGGACGAAGCTCTGGATACGGTGGTCGAGGAGATCGCGCGGGCGAAGAGAACGGTGGGACCGGCGGCGATGCTTGCCTCTCTCGGCTCGCATCACCTCTGGGGCAATCTGGGCTATCGCCTGAGCGCGTTCTATCGCTTCCTCAACCTGGTGGGGTTCACCTGGGCCGAACACAATCCCGACAGCTGGGAGGGTTGGCACTGGGGTGGCGCTCATATGTGGGGATTCAGCCACCGGCTGGGCATCTCGGAGCAATACGACCTCCTGGAGGACGCCCTGCAGCACACGGAGATGGTGGTGTTCTGGTCGTCCGACCCGGAGACCACGGGCGGCGTGTACTCCGCCTTCGAAAGCACCGCACGCCGCTATTGGCTGAAAGAGATGGGCGTCAAGATGGTCTTCATCGACCCATACTTCAATCCCACGGCGGGGCTCTTCTCTGACAAGTGGATGGCGCCGCGGCTGGGCACTGATGTCGCTCTGGGCCTCGCCATCGCCTACGTCTGGCTCACCGAAGACCTCTACGACAAGGCATACGTTGATTCTCGTACGGTCGGTTTTGACAAGTGGAGAGAGTACGTGCTTGGATTGAGTGACGGGCAACCCAAGACCCCGGAGTGGGCGGAGGCTGAGAGCGGCATCCCGTCTCGGGAGATCATCGCCCTGGCTCGCGAGTGGGGCTCGAAGAAGACGATGCTTGCTTCCGGGGGGTTCAGTGGCTGGGGCGGCGCCTGCCGTTCGGCGACCGGCAACGAATGGGCTCGCACGATGATAGCTCTCGCGGCGATGCAGGGCATGGGCAAACCGGGGAGCAACATATGGGGGACGGTGACGGGTGCGCCGATGGACGAGGACTTCTGGTTCCCCGGCTACGCGGAGGGCGGTATCTCGGGCGATCCCGTCAATTCCGCGGCTGGCTATCGCCTACTCAACCGGATGTGGCCCGATGGATATCTGCCCGGCAACCCGCAGCACTCCACCGAAGGGCAGACGGTACCGCGGCTCCGGGTCCCAGAGGCCATGATGCACGAGCACCTGGAATGGCGAGGCAAAGGAGGCTGTGCCTCTTCGCTGGAGTCACAATTCCAGAAGTACGAGTACCCCTCTCCCGGATATAGCCCGGTCGCTCTCTATTACAAATATGGGGGCTCCTACATCGGCACCATGACCGAGACCAACCGGTACGTGAACGCCTACCGAGAAGGGAAGGTCCCGTTCGTCGTCAACCAGTCGATCTGGATGGAGGGGGAGACTCGCTTCGCCGACATCATCCTTCCGGCATGTACCAACTTCGAGCGGTGGGATATCGGTGAGTGGACCAACGCCTCTGGATACGGAGCGCACAGCATCACCCAACAAAGCCACCGCACGATCGTTCTTCAGAAGAAGTGTATCGAGCCACTCGGGGAGTCCAAGTCCGATTACGATATATTCGCTCTCCTGGCGGACCGCCTTGGGGTCGGAGGGATCTTTTCCGAAGGCGGCCAAAGCGATCTCGACTGGGTGAAACGGATCTTCCAAGCGAGCGACGTTTCCAGGCGGGTCACTTGGGAGGAGTTCGAGAAGAAGGGCTACTACATCGTCCCGATCCCCGCCGATCACAAAGCCACTCCGACTCTCCGCTGGTTCGCGGAAGACCGGGAGAAGGACACCCCGGACTGGGGGCCGGCACCGTGGGACCAGCTACGGAACAAGGGCCTACAGACCCAGTCCGGCAAGATCGAATTCGTGTCCTCCAGTCTGACGCGAGCCGCTCTCGATGATCCGGAGCGTCCGGTCATGGGTCCCCAGTACATCCCCTCCTGGGAAGGCCACCGCACCACCGAACTGTACAAGAAGTATCCGCTGCAGTTGGTGAGCCCGCACCCGCGGTTCAGCTTCCACACTGTCGGCGACTCCAAAGACAGTTGGCTCAACGAAGTCAAGGACCACCGGGTGCTCGTAGGAGACCACCGGTACTGGATCATGCGCCTGAACGATGCGGACGCCAAAGCACGTGGCATCAGGGATGGCGACCTCATCCGGGCCTTCAACGATCGGGGAGCGGTCATCCTGGTCGCCCAGATAACCGAGCGCGTGACACCGGGGACGGTGCACTCCTATGAGTCTTGCGCCGACTACTTGCCGGTCGGCGAGCCAGGCAGTTCCGCGGATAGGGCGGGATGCGTCAACATCCTGACGTCCAAACGCTACGTGACACCGACCTCCACGGGCATGGCGCCCAACTCATGTCTCGTCCAGGTGGAGAAATGGGAGGGAGAAGACGCGTGATCGTATTCGGGCACACGTATCTCCCTCGCCGGTCTCCATACTGCTCGCCCGAGCCCGAAACCACGGATACAGGAGGTAAGAAGCGGCAATCGCCACCAGGAAGAGCCTAGCGTTCAGAGAGGGATAAGTGAGTCACAAGCAAGGGGGGAACGACTGATGAGTGACCAGGAAGAACACGACGGCACTATCATCGATGGCAGAGAGGTCAGTCGACGCGAATTCCTCAAGATCGCGGGCATAGCCGGTGCCGCGGTCGGCGCCGGAGCCGGCCTGGGCGGTCTGCTGGCAGCCTGCGGTGAGGAAGAGACTACGACGACCGCCGGGGGAGTCACCACTACGGCGGGTGGCACCGACACGACCGCCGGCCAGGAGACCACCACTACCGCGGGCGTCGAGGGCGGAGACCCGGTGAAACTGGGCTACGTCATACCCATCACCGGCTCCGACGCGGCGTTCGGGGCGGCCTGCAAGTGGCACCTCGACTGGTTCGAACAGAACGTGTGGAAAGACGGCCTTCTGTGCGGAGACGGGAAGAAGCACCCGGTCGAGTGTACCGCGGCCGACATGCAGTCCGACACCAACCGGTCTGCGCAGGTAGCCGGAGATCTGATCACCAACACTCAAGTGGTGTTGCTCGGGGGCAGCTCCGGTACCGCGGTGCCGCCGGTGCGTGACCAGGCCGAAGCCCTGGGTTGCCCGTGCGTCAGCTACGATTGCCCCGGCGAGATGTGGAACGACGTGCAACCTCCAGAAGGGTTCAAGTGGAACTGGAACACGTGGTTCGTCTTCAAGGACATGGTCGCCAACTATCTCGCCATGTGGGCCGCGATCCCGAACAACAAGATAGTGGGAACCGTCTTTCCCAACGATGCGGTCGGTGTGGCCTTCCAAGCGGGCCTCGTGCCCGCGTTCGAGGGGGCGGGCTATACGGTGGTGGACGCAGGCCTGTTCACGTCCGGCTCCGAGGACTACACGCAGCAGATATCGCTGTATAAGAAAGAGGGCGTCGAGGTTCTCCTGGGTGTTCCCACCCCGCCCGATTTCTCCAATTTCTGGAAGCAGGCGTTGCAGCAGGACTTCCATCCGAAGGTCTCTACTCAGGCGCGAGCCATGCTCTTCCCTCAAGGGGTGGAAGCCCTGGGCGATCTCGGTGACGGCCAGACTGTGGAATGTTGGTTCCATCCCAAGTTCAACTACACCAGTACCGTCACCGGTCTGACCTCAGAAGAAGTGGCCGGCATGTACGCGGAAGCGACGAACCAACAGTGGACGCAGCCCGTGTGCTATTTCGGCCAATTCGAGATCTTCACAGACATCCTGGGGCGGGCTAAGGACCCCTTGAGCAGAGATTCCGTCGTGGAGGCGATCAAGCAGACCGACATGACCACCATCGGCGGCCCGGTCAACTGGGCGGTGAGCCCTGAACCATACTCGGGATGGCACAACTTCTGCACGAAGCCTATCACCGGTGCCCAGTGGGTTCCGGGGACAGGCGCGTACAAGTACGATCTAGAGATCGTCGTCAGTGCCACCACCCCGGATATCAAGCCCACCGCCGCGATGAAGGAAGTACAGTATCCGAGCTAGCGTCCTCGGTGCTACAGAGACGCTCCATGCCGATCAGCTCGCCCGTGGTCTTCGGGCCGCGGGCGAGCTCCGTCCGTCAGAAGTCTGGGCCGACGCGCTGCTCGAGATCCTCGGCCGCGGCTCCGGTACCTACGCACCAAGTCCGCGGCAGGCTCTGACGGCGTCGAAGCTGAGGTGCGCCCTGCTGACGGTCGCCGGCGCCACGAAGGGATCCGCCACAAGGAGCCATGACTGCACATCGATGAGTTCGTATGGCACCTGCGTGAAGGCGACCACGCTCCCGCACTCATCGCAGCGAGCCTCCCCCGCGCCACCCATGCCGAGTAGATCCATGTGCGCTTCGAACGGCAGATCAGCACCGCACCCATGGCAGACCATCGTACCGGCGACCTTGAGTGGGTGTTCGATCTTCTGGCCGGACATGGGCTTGATCAGAACACCGACCCCACGCGTCCAGCCCTGCTCGCGGACCGCCATGTCGACGATGGCTCCCGACAGGACCTCGACGCCGGCCCAGATGGCCGCCTCTGCCGCGTAGACCGCCCGCTTGATGGCGGGGATGGCGGTCATTGGGGCGGCCCTCGACACCGGCTTCTGATCGAGCCGGAGCAGATAGTCGAGAGCTCGCCTATCGCGAAGCCGTCCTAGAGCCTGCACGGTGGCCAGGACGATCCGGGGGTCCTCGGAACTCAGGTGGGCCAGAACCGCGGAGAGTGCGTTATCCCCCCCGATCGCACCCAACGCCCGGAATGCGTGAGTCGTTCGGTGCAGCTGGTGCCGAAGGGGTTCGACCGCATCCTCGCCGAATCCCACCAATCGCTCCACGGCTCCGTCGCATGCCGGGAACGCTAGGGGATGAGCCGGGGACAGGAGGACCGGGTCGGGCGGCACGCCATCGTTCTGCCACCGCAGCCGCGAGATAGGGTCGAGCGGTCTCTCCAGGTCGGGTTCGAGCTCGGCGATCAACGCTTGGATCTCGGGCGAGCCGTGCACGATCACCATCGACTCGGCGTCCCCGCGTTTGGCCAAAGCGTCCACGGCCGCCTGCCGCACGTGCTGCGCCTCGTTGCGGGCCGCTTTGCGGAGTATCTCCAGGCTGCGCTCGTCATCGAGCTTGTCGAAGCCCCAGAGGTAGGACGCCCGATCGTCGTAGACGTATATCCCTACGTGGCGCGGGCCCTCGTCGAGACTGGCCTCGACAAGATCGAGCACCCGATCGAGCGCGACCTCGACGCAAGCATCCCAGAGCCACCGTTTGTGACTGACCCTAACATCGGGATCCTCCGGGTCGTCGAGCTCTTTGAGCAACCATTCGACGGCCACCGGGCCCCGCGCGGTGCGCAGCGCCCTTTGGGCGGCCCCGGAGCTGGGCGAGCTGTAGCCCGCGGCGTGGATTGCGAGGATCTTCATGGCGGTCGGATCGTCGAGCTCGGCCAGAGCCAGCGCGGCTGCCTCGACCGTCTCCTCGCACTCTCTGCCCGGCATAAAGAGCGACCGAAGGCCCCCCACGTCTCGCGCCGCCTTGAGCCGCTCGACTCTCGCCCTGCCCTCGGCTGCTCTCTCGGCGGCCTTCTCGGCCTCGGTCTTGCGGCTGAAGAGAGCCATCGTGCCCACCCCCCTGACAAGACTTCGTCGACCCAGGCCGGGCCGCACCGGTCCGGCGGGGCTCCGTCCATGGCTGTAGAGTACACCTTCGGTAGTCCAACGCAAGAGCGACTACTCTCGCTACCATCGCACAGGCTATCTGGGGCATGTTTCTTCCCTCTCCTGCCCGCCGGGTTGTCACTCGACTCCACCCGCTGTAGGCTGAGTCGTCAAACAGGTAGCCTCGTCGTCCGGGCGACAAAGAAAGGGGCGGAAGACGTGAGACCAGGAGCTGCCCCGGAAGACCGGGCGCGAAAGACGGAGATCCCCTTCGTCGACGGGATCCCCTTGCCCCCGCCGGTCAGGCCGGTGATCATTCTGAGCGGGTCTGACTACGAGCTCGGCTATCAGTACTTCCAGCAGCTCGTCCAGATCTATGGAACATGGCTGCCCTCACAGAGAGGGGGCGTCCTTTACCACACCGCTCCCCTGCATCGGGATGGGTATTCATCCGAGGAGAAGGAAGCCCTGGAAAGGTACGACTCCTACGTCAAGGAATACACCCCGGAGTGGGTGGATATCCTGGGCGGGATGGTCGCCGGGGCGGCAGACGCGGGTATCGAGGTGACCTACGAAGACCTGCTCGCCTTCTATGCACTCTACGAGGAGTTCCTACCTTGGTCTGAGCAGTCCTTCGTGGTCCCCGAGCGGCCGACATGCAGTGGGCTCGCGGCCTGGGGGAGGGCGACCAAGGACGGCCGGCTGGTATGCGCCAGCAACGGTGACGACGACATCGGGTTCTTCTCGAGCACCGTCATGGTGTTTCCGGAGACCGGCAGTGCCTTCATAGCCTCTCCCTACAACATGCCGGGCTTCGGCGGCTTCCCATCTCATCCCGGCATGAACGCCAAGGGACTCGTCCACGTCCACCACGGGACCGGCAAGTTCGCCTTCCCCGACAGGGGCTATACGGTTCCGCGGGGCTTCGCCAACATGCACATCCTCCGCTTCGCACAGAGCGCTCAGGAAGCAGCCGAGATACATCTTGCCTATCCCAAAGCCGTCAACTGCAAGGACGGTAACTTCTTCGCCGACACGAGCGGCGACGCCATGGTCATCGAGAGCCGGAACCCACCGGTCATACGCCGCGCGGGCGACCTGGGCGAGGTGGATTTCCTGCACCACACCAACAACTACCTGGCGAGGGCCAACGGAGACGAGCGAGAACAGGACTACATCTCCCACGGCGGTTGGCTCAGCAAGGAACTCAAGGGGCTGGAGGAGATGGACCTGACCGCATGGTCGGTCTCGCGGAATCTCTTCATGTGGAACATGCTTCACAACTACCAGGGAGAGGTGGATCTCGACTTCGCCACAATGATGTATCGCTTCCCCAGCACCATCGCCCATCCGACGCTCGAGGCGGCCGACCAGGCTTACATCTCGGAGCGGGGGAGGAGCTACCACGCCCGCATAGGGAGTCTGGACAACTCCGTCATCGGGATCGCGCTCCCTGATGCCGGCGACAACGGGCGGTACTACGTATGCTCGGGACCGGCTACCAGAAGTACCGGGCCTGCCATGCCCACTCTTCACAACTACGGTCCGGGCCAGACGTACTCCTTCTACGAACTGCGGCTCGCGGCGGACCCGACCGCAGTCGCCCAGGCGGCGCTGGAGCGGGCGCAGACCGACCTCTACTACGCGAACACCGCGATGGGTAGACTGGACTACCTGGAGGCCGCCGCGCTGGAAGCTGCGTTCGACAAGGCCAAGACCGAGTACTTCAAGGGGCACTACCACCTGAACGGGGTGCTTTCGGGCCGGGTCACCCACGATCGGGAATCGCTCTACGATCTGGCGAGAGCGACGAGGGCTTACACTCGCTGTCAGGTCTTCGCCAAGCAGGTGCGCGAAGCCATCGACCCTCCGCAGAGCAGGCCGGAACACCTGGGCCTCAGGCCCTGGTTGGGCGACTGGGGCGAGTGGGAGACCCTGTTCGAGGAGTAGGTGACCGGATGAAGAGCAAGATGATGTCGTTGGCCGACGCGGCCGATCTCGTCGAAGACGGCCAGCTCCTGGCCATCGGCGGCAATGCTCTCAACCGCAACCCTGCGCGCTTCGCCCGGGAACTGGCACGCCGCGGGCTCAAGGATCTGAAACTCTGCGGCGCGGCCCACGGCTATGCGTCGGATTTGTTGTGTGCGGCCAAAGCTGCCGACACCGTCTACTTCGGATTCTTCGGTTTCGAGAACGAATACGGCCTCGCCCCGGGGATGCGGAAGGGATGTCAAGAGGGGTGGCTCAAGGCTGTGGAGGGTTCATGTACGGCCCAGATAGCCGCCCTGCGTGGGGGAGCCTACGGCATCCCCTTCATGCCAGTGGCCGGTCTGTGGCGTAGCGATTTAGTAGACCTGCGGCCCGAGTTCTATCGCATCATGGAGAGTCCCTTCACAGGAGAGAGGGTCGTATGCGTGAAGTCGCTCGTACCCGATCATGCGGTTCTTCACGTGCAGGAGGCTGACGAATTCGGCAACGCCCGTATCACCGGTCCGAAGTATCAGGACGTGCTCATGAGTCGGGCGGCCAGGAAGACGATCCTGACGACCGAGCGACTGGTGCCGACGGAGAAGATGAGGGACATACCCGAGCTCACCAGCATCCCGTACTTCCTTGTGGAGGCGGTAGTCGTGGTCCCCGAGGGATCTCGGCCGACGATATGCATGGGGGAGTGGCCGGCCGTGGACGACGCTGCAATGAAAGCGTACTTGGAGGCAGTCCAGACCGACGACTTGACGGCCTATCTCGAGGCGGCCGACGGGAAGGAGCTCTGAGTTGGCCTACGGAGCAGCGGAGATGATGTGCGTTGCGCTGGCGCGAGAACTGCGCGAAGGTGAGGTCGTCTTTCACGGTTTGGCTTCTCCGGTGCCGATGACGGCCACGAAGCTTGCCAAGGCTCTGGGCAGGCAGGTAACCGTGGTATCTATCGCCGGCGGAGTCGATCCTGATTGGACGAAGCCCGCGACCGTCACGACCACTGTCGGCCCCAACCAATTCGAAGGAGCGGTCGCGGACTACGGTCTCGACGAAGTATTCGACCTGGCGGCCACCGATCGTCTCGACGTCACGTTCCTGAGTTTCCTGCAGATCAGCCCTCGAGGCGAGATCAACATGTCTTTCGTGGGAGGCTGCTACGACAAGCCGAAGGTGCGTTTTCCCGGCGGAGCGGGTAGTGCTACGTTGATCCCCGTGACCAAACGCACGGTCATCTGGCGGACGAAGCATGACCGCAGGTCGCTCGTCGAGGAGGTCGAGTTCGCTACCACGGCGGCCGATCCAGAGAAGGAGTTCGTGGTGGTCACGCCGTTGTGCATCTTTCGTATGGCCGATGGGGTGCTGAAGTTGGAGAGCGTGTTTCCGTACTCGAGCCTCGACGAGGTGAAGGCGAACACGGGGTGGCATATCGACCTCGACGAAGTCCCGACTTCCGATCCTCCGAGCGAAGAAGAGCTTGTCCTTCTGGAGAGAGTCGATCCCCACGGGATGCGCAACATAGAATTCTAGGCCGAGGCCTCCGGGAACATCGGTCTACTTCCCCACTCTCCCGGTGTTTCGCGCGCGGATTCGCCAAGAGCTTGAACTCAGGTCGACCAGACCGCTTTGGGTGGAGCGACGACACCTGTCGCCCCGGCGCACCCGGAGCCTCTCAGCCGAAGTGAAGGGCGGATCATGAATCCGGTCGTAGTAGCGGCGCTCTTCGGTCACGTTCGCCTCCCGGAACAGGGTGGGGACGGTGGGCCATTCCCGGCACGTAGGTCACGAGGGTATCTTGGCCGGTCGGGCTGGGTGAGCCAAGGGAGGGCGAGCAACGGTGCCCACGGAAGCCCGGTATTGACGGCCTCATAGGGTCGCAGTAATCTCTATGCACCGGCCTCTGTGAAGACCTTGGGCGAGTAGTCGACGGCGACCGAGCACTGATACCCACCTGATAGACCAGACCCGCCATCAGGCGGGAGTCAAGGCCAGGCCCGACTGTCAGCGGGGCGGCAGGCATACCAGGCAACGGTAGTCTGTCGCCCGTCCTCCTTTCTCACCCGGATCCTCGCCGAGAGCCGGCCATCGAGCGTGGGTCGGGTTGCTCCGGGAGCCAGAAGGAGGATCACCATGAAACGTCACTGGAGACCCGCCGTGTCGTTCGTCCTGGCCGTCGTGGTACTGCTGACCATCGTCACTCCGGCGCTGGGCAAGCCGGCGAATGACAACGCGGCACAGTGGGGCATCTATGTTGCATCGAGGTGCCTGTTCAACACTAGCGACGAGTTTGCAGAGTTCAGACTAAACACGAGGGATCCGGACCCCAAGAGGCTCAGTGGTAGAGTCGTGGACTGGGAGCACGGAAACCAGTTCTTCTGGCAGTGCTACCTAGGTGACGTGAAGATGAGCGAGGGCTGGGGTCGAGTCAAAGCCGAGGCGGCTGTGACCGTACTCGGCTACATCGAGGGCACCTGGCTCGAGGACCTCGACGGCGTCTTCACCTTCGATTTCAGCGGCACCACGCCGATGAGATGGGACGGTGAAGACTACGTCTTCAACCTGAGTTGGAATCCCGAGGGCGAGTGGACGATCAAGGTGCCCAGCCTGCCGAGGGACAACGAGTTGGGATGTTTCGGCTACCGGCTCCGTAGCGGCGAATCGGGCTACTGGGCGGTCATCAACAAGTGGCTGACTCGGTAGTCGGACCGCATGAGGAGATGGCGTCTCGACATCACTACCCCTGAGGCGGTGGCAAGAGTTGCTGTGGAAGGTGCGGCCGGTGAACGCGGCCGCACCTTCAACGCTCGCGTCGCTGAGGACGACCGCGCGACCTACGGTGCCGGGGGGTGGCTGATGAGATACAGGAACTCCCCGACCGTCATGCCTTGGACGAGTTCGGCCCACTGTCTGGGGTTCTCGAAGGTGCCGATGGGCAATTCCCCTGCCTCCTTGAGCGCCTTCCAGACCTGACCAGGATTGTCGTACGACACGTCGGGCGTCGCCTTGAGATAGAAGCTGTCTGCACCCTTCACACCGGAGCGCAGACCGTCGTTGCCAGGTGCCGCCAAGGCTGGCGTGGCGATGAACGCCATCGTCAGCAGCAACACCACGAAGAACAGTAGGATCTTCCTCATCACAGGGCCCTCCTTCTGTCAGCTAGCTCGTTCCGCAGCCCGCTTGCTCTGAGTATAGGTGCGGTGAAGATGCTTGTCCATCGGTGCGCGTGGAAGCAGACCCCTCTTCCGACCCGCCGGCCGAAGTTGTAGGCTGGTGACCGACACCCGAGAAGCAGTGAGTGAACCGCAAGATCCAGCTCGACCTAGGGAGCAAAGATGCTAGCTTTCACGAATGCGAACCTCATCGACGGCACCGGTGCGAAACCCGTCACCGGCAGCGCGGTGATCGTCGACGACAAGAAGATCGTCTCTGTCGGTAGGTCTCTCGACGTCCCGAGGCAGGCCTTCACCATCGATCTCGCCGGCAAGACGCTCATGCCCGGGCTCATGGAGGGTCATGCCCACCTGGGGGGCAGGGACTATCCTCCTGGGCTCGACAATGCCAAGAACTCGTGGGACTACGCGCCCATGCGCGATCTCACGCTGGCTTCAGGGGTCACGACCATCCGGAGCTGCGGCGACTGGATGAAGGACACCATCGGGACCCGGGAGAAGATCGAGAGCGGCCTGCTCCGCGGCCCCCGGCTCGTCTGTTCGGGCGCCCAGTTCCAGCGGCCTGACGCTCACCCCAGCCGGACCGTCTGGGGGAACGACCCGGACACGTGCGCCAACGCCGGCATGTTCCCCACATCCCCCGAGGAGGCGCGGGCTCAGGTGAGGGTCCTCAAGGAAGCCGGCGTCGATTTCGTGAAGATCATCGTGGCGGATTCCTTCGTGTTCATCTTCCCCGAGTACATCGAGCCGCTCTCCGACGACATCATCCAGGCCATCATCGACGAGGCTCACGAGGTGGGGCTCTGGGTGATGTGTCACGTGGACGACCCCATGGCGGCCGCCAAAGTGGTCCGCTACGGAGCCGACGAGATCAACCATCTGATCTCGATGGGGATCGCGGAACTCCCGGACGAACGCGCCTACGACGAACTCTTCGAGCTGATGCTGGATAGGGGCACCTGGTTCATGCCGACCATCACCATCGTGCGCGAGTACAACCACCTCATCCTGGAGAAGGGCGCCCCGGCGACCATCGACGACTACTTTGTCCCCCACTACAGGAAGGCGTACGAGGCCGGGGTGCGCATGGGGTGCGGTTGCGATTCGGGCGCCCCGGACGTGCCCTGGGGGCCTGCGCTCCACGCGGAGCTCGGGGAATACGTGCACGGCCTGGGGATGTCGCCCCTCGAGGCGATCTCGTGCGTGACGAAGAACAACTCCGTCATCTTCGGGATCGATCAGAAGGTGGGTGTCATCAAGGAAGGGATGCTCGCCGACCTGCTCGTCGTCGACGGAGACCCGTCCACGACGATCGAAGACGTGGGGAACATCCGGATGGTCGTGAAAGAGGGTTCGGTTGTCGTCGACAAGATGCTGGCCTAAGCGCCCTCCGGAGGCAGGTCGAACCACCATTTGTCGCCTTCGTGGGCCCGGCGGTGGTCCTGCCGGACCGAGTCGGCCCATATGGCTACCCGCCGCGCGAGCCGGGAGCGGGCCGCTGCCCAGCGGACCAGGTTGTGGTTCCATGAATCCGGTCTGGTCCAGGGGCAGACCTTCACGCACATGTTGCAGGCGCTGCCGCTGCGGCGGTTGGTGATGAAGAAACGCGCACACCGTTCCTCATCGGGCTTCCATACCTCGTAACCGTTGTATACGACCTTGTCTCCGGCGCTGATGGCCTTGCTCGGGCACTCCTCGGCGCAGATCCGGCAGTGCTCACAGAAGTCCTGCAGCCCGAAGTCGATAGGCTGATCGGGGACCAGAGGAAGGTCGGTGAGCACCGCCGCCACTTTGTAGCTCGCCCCGAAGTAGGGATTGATGACGATCCCCGAGCGGCCCACCTCTCCCAAGCCGGCCAGGAGGAGCAGCGGGGGGATGAGGATCTTGTAGAACTTGGGATAGAGCGAGAAGTGCTGGGCCTCGGCAGGGTAGCCCAGCCGTCGGATGTAGCGCGCCATGGTCTGCGACGCCAGCGCCAGGCGCTGGTAGGCGCTGAAGCTCAGGGAGTCGCTGATGAAGTCACGGCCGGTGGAGGCCGCCGTGGTCTCCGAATCCTTGCGGATCAGCATGAGGATGGCGTACTTGTGCGGGACCTCGATAGGATCGCCCTCCATGTCGTGGCTGTAGACGGCGTACGAGGGTATCTCCGAGATGCCCACGAGGTCGGCCTTGAGGAAGTAAGCCAGACGCTTGATGTGGCGGGTCAACACTCGGGGATCGTCGGGGATGGGAGCCTTGACCGGAGCCGGGGCGTCATCGTCGACGGTGGCCACGTGCAGGGTCATCTCGTATTCGGCCGCGCACACCGGGTAGTTGAGTTCCATCCCGCCGCCGTTCGGTCCGAGAAAGACCTCGCGCACGCGGTCCCCCCAGTCTCCCCGGGCAGCCCGGGCGAAGGCGATGTCTCTCTGGTCGATGCGCTCGATCGTATCGGCGATCCGGGTGGTCGGTTCCTTCACCCGCTTTAGGCGATGCGTGGGATAGGGATCGAAAGGGGCATCGCTCGAGAGGATGTCCTTGCTTCGACTGCCGGTGCTCATCAGAGAGACTCCCTTGGACGTGGCGGGACCGGGCGCTCAGTGTTCCGAGGCGTGCCTGCGGATCAGCCTATCATCCCGGCTCGCGTCGCGCTGCGGTCGTTCTACCCGCCGAGCAAATACAGGGTCCCTCGGTCCGAACCGCCGTATTCGGCGGGGTCGACGACCGTGCCGTTCGCCTCCACCCAGTCGGTGACCGCTTGGAGGATCTCCCTGGTCGTCGATCCGAAGCCGGTGCTCGTGGATCCTGTGGTGCCGGGACTACCGGTGAGCCACATGTACCGCAGAGCTCCATCCGCCACCATGGTCTCCAGCTCATCGGCGGTCGGGTAGGGATCGCGGCTCTTGTAGCCGCCGATGGTCACCACCGGCTCGCCGGTCGCCAGGATGATGGGCACCGATACCGACGTGGATTGGACCGCCACCAAGTACTCTGCGTTCTCCCGGTTCTGCTCGAGATAGGCGAGGAGGCTTTGATCAACCCCCAGGTCCGTCTCGCTCGAGCTGCTCGAGTTCGGCCCGCTCGTGGGCGGTCCCGCGGCCGCTGTATTCCCGGTCACCTCTCGGCCGATAGTGCTCACGGAGTAGGCGAACGGACCGGCCAGGAGCGCCACCACGCACAGGCAGACCGCCGCCAGACCGGTGACCTGGGAGAATCGGCGGCGCGAGAATCGGCGGCGCGAAAGTCGGCGCGAAAGTCGGCGCGAAGGTTGGCGACGCGGAAGTCGAGTCTCCGGCGGCAGGAGCAGGAAGAGGAGCAGTCCGGCCGCGCCCGCCAGTCCCAACACCAAGACCGCCGTGGCCTGGCCGGTCGCGTACCCGGAGACGCGGCCGAGGAGGACCGCCGACCAGACCGCGCTCCCGGCTACGATCACGGGAAGCAGCCAGGCCGACCATCTCCGGCGACGGCCCAGACGCCATAGGTCGACGGCGCCCGCCCCGGCGAGTGCCGCGACGCCGGGCGCGAGTACGACCGTGTAATAGGAGTGGACGGTGCCCGAAGCGAAGTCGAAGGCTGCGATCATGACCAGGCTCCACGCTCCCCACAGAAGATAGCCCGCCCTCGGCCTGTTCGTGCGCCCCTTTCGGAGGGTGACGGCCAGACCGGCGAGGAGGCCTGCGAGCGCCAAGGGGAGGAGCCACGCCACCTGTCCTCCCAGTTGAGCGTTGAAGACGCGCAGCCAACTTGGATCACCGCTGAGATTCGCGCCTTGCGCGGTGGTCTCCAGGATGCCGGCGCTACGACTGATGATGAGGTCGATCCAGGAATCGTTCACCGTGCCGCCCACATGGGGCCGGGTGGCCGTCGGCCACAACTCGACCAGCGCGATCCACCATCCCGCGGATCCCACGAGCGCTCCGAACGCGGCCAGCACTTGGAGGATGCGGCGCCCCAGCCGAGGTGGCCCGCACGCCAGGTAGACCAGGCCGAAAGCGGGCAGCACCATGAGACCCATGAGCATCTTGGTCAGGAAGGCGAACCCCAGGAGCGCGCCGGCGAGGACGAGCCTTCGGGTGGACCCGCCTTCGACCGCCGACCAAAGCGCCCACGCCGCCAGGAGGATGAGCAGGGTCAGGAAGGCGTCCGGGTTGTTGTAGCGGAAGATGAGGACGGCGACGGGCGTCAGCGCGAAAGCGAGCCCGGCGAGGAGCGCGGCGGCATATCCCCGCCAGCGGCGGACCAGATGATAGAGGACGAGGACCGAGGCCACGCCGGCCAAGGCCTGGGGCACCAGCATGCTCCACGTCGAGAAGCCGAACACCCGACCGAACAACGCCATGACCCAGATGGCCGCGGGTGGTTTGTCGACCGAGATGAACGAGCCGGGGTCGAGGGAACCGAACAAGAAGGCCTTCCAGCTGACCGTCGCGCTCTTGACCGCGGCGGCGTAGTAGCTGTTGGCCATCCCGTTCCGGGAGAGGGCCCAGGTGTAGAGGACGAGCGCGAGAACGGCGATCGCGGCCGGGCCGGCGATCGCCCACCACGGCTTGTCCTGCGCCAGTCGGGCCACCCGTCCGCGGACGCGGGAGAGGGGGGACTCGGTCCTCAGCGGGTCCACGATCCCCGTCGACCGTCCGGTCAACTCACGAAGAGGATGTCGCTCACCGAGCGCTCACCGTTCTTCTGGGAGGGGTCGTTGACGACCTCGCCCATGAAGTAGAGGGTCGCCGAGCCGCCGCCGTCGAGGTTGTACGCCGTGGTGCAGCCGAGTCCCTGGAAGATCGCGGCGAACTCCTCCAGTGTCACTCCTCTGCTGTAGCCCGGACTTCTCCCGTCGACCACGACGAACACGAAGTGGTTCGCCTCGATGACGCCGATGCCCGTCCTGGGGTTCGTTCCTTGGATGGGATGTCGGGGGTCCACCTCCGCCTCGTACGTGTCGAGGCCGTTGGCGATCGCGCCGTCCGCCAGCAGGCCCGGTCCGAACGAGTAGGTGTTCCAGACTCCGTCCGCGAGCAGTTCCTCAGCGGAGGTGGTCGTCTCGTCGTAGACTTTCATGGTCCCGTCCACGTAGATGGCCAGTCCGGTCCGCGCCGGCACGTCTCGATAGACGACGCCGTTGCGGATGACGATGCCGTCGTCTCTGGCGCTGTAGTAGTCACCGTTGATCGCGACTATGGCGCCACTCGCTTCGGCCATGGTCGAGGTGTCCTGCGCCTTTCCGCCGAAGGTCCCGTTGGCGAAGGCCGATTCCAGGTCGGTCCCGTCGGTGAGTTGGACGTCGGCGACGTAGTAGGTGATCTTGTCTTCTCCGCTGCCCGTGCTCACCGTGGATATCGTGATGGCCTTGGTCGCGCTCGTGTAGCTCGTCTCGGTGGCGGAGGAATCGGAGACTGCGTCGCCCGCATCTCCATCGTCGGCTTCCGCTGCCGTCGACGAGGTGGTCTCGGTGGTCGCCTGGTCGGCTGGCGAGCCCGGGTCTGTAGACACGGTCTCGGCCGTTGACGTCGAGTCACTGCCGTCGGTGGACATGGTCGCCGCGTCGGCGGTCGGACCGCAGGCTGCTGTAGCGAGGGCGACGACGATCACCACGCATATCAGCGCGAAGGTGGTGAGGCTCGTCTGTACCAAGGTCTTCTTCATCGAGGTTCCCTTGTGTTGTTGATATCCCAGATCGGTCATCTGCGCGGCTTCTTCAAAGGCCGAGCGAAACGAAGCGTGGACTCCGGGAGGAACCGCTTGGCTCGGATCCGTGAATGGGTCCGTCTCCCGGCCTTCTTCTCTCATCCTCTTCGCTGGGGTGATCTCCATGCCTGGAGATTAGGTGGCGGCCTGTAAAGCCGTCGTCAAGCGCCTGAGCGCGCCGGCCAGGTCGAGCCGGGTGATCCGAGAAGGTCGAGCCCCGCGCAAGGACTGTCTTGGGACGTATTTACGTTCCTTTTACGTTGGCGGCCGGATACTGGGGGCGCCCTGGCACCTATGAAGGAGAGCCCGACCATGAGGAAGCGCACGCTCCGCGCCCCGATGTTCGTCGCAGTGCTGGTCGCTGCGTTGGCGCTGTTCGCCGCTGCCTGCGGCGGCTCCGCCGACACCGCCGCGTCGTCCTCGAGCGAGAGCGTAACGAGCGGCACCATAGTATTCAGCGGTCTCGTCGACTACCCGATGGATTTCACCTTCCTCGACATGGACTACATGGATTGGGTGACCGTCACGGCCGAGGAACCCACAGCCGGCGCCACCGAATACCAGGGGGTACTCGTGAGCGACATCTTCTCCTATGTGGGCGTTCAGGCCGACGCGACGACGGTGGTCGTCACCGCCGCGGATGGGTCGACGAGTGAGATCGCCCTCGCGGACGTGAGTGACGACGCCTTGCTCGTGGTGGGCGAAGACGATTCTCTGAACGCCGTCATGCCTGGCATGGCGAGCGAGGCCTGGGTGGATGACGTCGTCGCGATGGACTTCAAATAGATGGAGCGCATGGTGAAGATCTCAGCGAAGATCTCAGCTCTGCCCTACCGCCGTATGTCGGCCGTCCTGGTGATGGCGGCGTTCGCCGCAGGCGCCGGCCTGACCACGTCGGCGTGCGGTTCGGAAGCCGTGGCCTCGGACGCTGTGGCTGCGACCACCGCCACTACGACGGTCTCGACCTCCTCCACTGAGGCGGTGACTACCCCCACGGAGACGGTGACCTCGTCCACGGAAGTGGCGACCCAAGCGGCAGGCGACGGACTCTTCGATAGCTCGGTCGTCCACGCCATCAGTGTCGAGTTCGCACAGGAGGACTACGACGCGATGATCGAGACGTACAAGGACAGCGGGGAGAAGGATTGGATCGAGGCGACCGTGACCATCGACGGGACCACCTATGAGGACGTAGGCATGCGCCTGAAGGGCAACTCCTCCATCCGCGGTCTGAAGGACGGGCGCACCGGCGGCCCCGGCGGGGACCTTTCGGCCGCCGATCCACAGACGCTGCCTTGGCTGATCCGTCTCGACAAGAACGTCGACGGGCAGCATCACGCTGGCATTACCGATCTCGTCATCCGCTCCAATACCTGGGAGACGTCACTCAACGAAGCGGTATCGCTGGAACTCCTCGAGATGGCTGGGCTGGCATCGCAGAAGGCGATAGCCGTCAGTCTCACTGTCAACGGGAGCGACGCCGCTCTGCGGCTGGCCACCGAGCACCCCGAGGACGTGTGGATGGCGGAGCGCTTCTCGGGCAGTGGGGCGCTCTACAAGGCTGAGAGCACGGGCGACTACACCTACCGGGGTGACGATCCCGACATGTATACCGAAGTCTTCGATCAGGAGGCGGGTAAGGACAACGCCGATCTCACGCCGCTCATCCAGTTCCTGGATTTCGTGAACAACGCCGACGACGCCACTTTCGCGGAGACGCTTCCCCAGGTGCTCGATATCCACTCGTTCGCCACGTACCTCGCGATGGAGGAACTGATCGACAACTTCGACGACATCGACGGGCCGGGGAACAACTCGTATCTGTACTACGATCCAGCGATCGGCACGTTCACCGTCGTACCCTGGGATCACAACCTGGCTTTCGGAGGCATGGGCGGCGGCGGTGACGCCGGGGGTGGCCGTGAGGCGCCCGGGAACGCTCCGGAAGACACGCGGTCCCCTCGAAGCAAGGCCAACGTCCTCGTGCAACGGTTCCATGCCAACGCCGAGTTCGAGGCCTTGTACCAGGAACGGCTGGTGGAGTTGAAGACCCAGCTGTACGGCAGCGGCGCCGCCGCGGACGTCCTCGACACATGGGTGACGCTGCTGAAGACGCAGGCCTCCGACCTGGTGGATCCCGCCACCGTCGACGCTGAAGCCGCGAAGATCTCGGCCTATTTCTCAGCCGGCTAGGTCGACCGAATACCGACGAAGGACGACGAAAGAACCATGAGAAGACGATCCCTCAGAAAGCAGACGATCTCGCTCGTGGCTGCGCTGACGCTCGTCGTGGCCGTGGTGGTGATCACCGGACTGTGCGGTGGCGGTTCGCCGGCGACCGCGGTAGCTTCCGCGGCGGCTCTCGACGCTGTCGTCTCAGATACGAAGGATGCATACGCGGAAGGGATCGTCGAGATAGACCTCTCCGACCCTGCCTCCGTCGACGATGCGAACGTCTCTGTGGAGAACGGTGTCGTGAAGATCAGCGCGGCCGGCGTCTACAGCTTGAGCGGCGCCCTGGACGGAGGACAGATCCAGATCGACGCCAAGGGCAAGGTCTATCTGGAGCTGAACGGGATCGACGTCACGAGTGCCTCGGGTCCGGCCCTTTGGATCGAGAACGCCAAGAAAGTCACTCTCGTGTTGGCGACCGGTACCACCAACTCTCTCGTCGACACGGCCACCGGCGACGCCGACGCCGCTGCTCTCCTGAGCAACGACTCGCTCGTCGTCACCGGGAGCGGCGCTCTGAACGTGGTCGGCAACAACAGCGAGGGCATCTCCGGCGACGACGACATGGTGATCAACAGCGGGACGATCACGGTGACGGCCCGGGGAGACGGTCTCGCCGCCAACGATGACATCACCATCAACGGGGGCGAGGTATCGGTGATCGCCGGCGGCGACGGTCTGGACTCCAACGGGACGGTCCACGTCAATGGTGGTCGGCTTCTGGCGTTCGGGGGTCTCGCTCAAGGCGAGGGTGGCATCGACGCCCGTGGAGGCCTGATCATCACCGGCGGCACCGTGGTCGCGGGTGGGAACGCCATGGCGACTCTCGGCACCTCTTCGCGGCAGACCTCCGTGTACGTGACCTCCGGCGCTGTCCAGACGGGCGGGACCACGGTGAGCCTCAGGCGCGATGGGGAGGACGTCTTCACCTACACCCCGACGGTCGCCTACCAGAACGTCTTGATCAGCTCGGGCGAACTGGCGGGCGGCGTGACCTACCAGGCCTACCTGGGCGAAGAACCGGGCAACCTGGTCCTGGCGGTGAGGTGACGTGATGACGGCCCGAACCTCCGGCGGACCGGCGCCGGCCAATCTTCACATCAGCGTGACCAGCCGGGCCTCGGGGGCTCCGCGGCTGCGCGAGCGGGTGGAACAGAAGTTCTTCATCCGGCCGGACCGGATCGGACTGGCGCTCTCTCTGCTGTCGAGGACCTGCCGACCCGACCCCCTCTATCCCGTGGGCCAGGTCAACAGTCTCTACTTCGACACGTACGACCTCGAGGAGCATCGGAAGTCTGACGCCGGCGATTCGGCCAAGGACAAGATCCGCATCCGCTGGTACGGCGAGGAGTTCGATCCACACGTCAGGGGTACCGCGACCGAACAGACCGTGGGAGTGTGGCTGGAGCGCAAGACCCGGCGCGGCTTCGCCTCCACCAAGCAACGTCTGTCTCTCGAGGTCTCGTCCTCTGCCCTCGCCTTCAACGCTCTCGGGCAGGGGATCGTCCCGCCGGCCGTGCTCGTCGATACCATGGCCCGCTTCGGCTTCTTCCAACGAGGCAGGTTCTGCCCGGTGGTGGCCATATCCTACTGGCGCTACCGCTTCGTGGAGCCGTGCAGCGGCTTTCGCATCTCCATCGACTCCCGGATACGCTCGTCGGTGTTGATGCCCGCGCTCGGACGAGGGGAGCGGGGCCTCGAGCTACCCGGCGCCGTCGTCGAGGTGAAGGGGCCGGTGTTCGACGTCCCCTGGGCGCTCAGGCCGCTGGCCGATATCGGCGCTTCCTGGACGCGATATTCCAAGTACTCCTCGAGTCTGGACGCTCACGCGGCCGACCTGGGATGTGTCTCGAGGACCTGGCCCTCAGGGATGATGGAGAGAGAGCCCGGCCACATCGCCATGGTCTCAATGCCCGAAGAGGCACCGGAGCGGGTCGCAGAGTCGGCAAGCCGATCTATACAAGTCGGATAGAGAGGGATCTGTATGTGGCAAGACGTGGTGTCGGTATGGCAAGGGATGCAATCTTCGCTGAGTTGGACGGAGGCGCTGATAGCCATCGGGTTCTCTGTGGTCTTCTCGCTCGTCGTCTATTTCATCTACCAGGTGTTCTATGGATCGAGGCACATCGGCGCAGGAGTGCACCGCATGTTCCTACTGGGCGGTCCTGCCATCACCGTGCTGTTCCTCGGGATCCAGACGTCGATCCCCCTCTCACTGGGTCTACTCGGCGCCCTCTCTTTCGTGCGCTTCCGGACCCCGGTCAAGGATCCGGCCGAGATCGGCTTCCTTCTTGTGCTGATCGCCTGTTCCATCGGGGCCTCGTCAGGGAACTTCATGCTGATCACCCTGCTCCTGGTCTCCACGTTCATCATCCTGGGTGTCAAGTGGTTCTTCCGCGACCGCGTGGCCGTGGGAGCCAGGGGCAGCTTGATGCTCTCGCTCGATCAAGCGGACTTCGACCACCTGGAGGGAAGCGTGAAGAACTTCCTTGCGGCCACGCTCAAGGGGCTCAGTCTGGAGTCCATGTCGGTCGTGGACGGTAGGGTCAACCTGCAGTACCAGTACAGACAACAGGCGGCCTTCGATTGGACCGGATTCGCAAGCGAACTGAACCGATCGACGGCGCCCGCAAAAGTGGAGATATTCGTCGGATGAAGAAGAACTTGATGACAATCCTGATGGTCGCCGCGCTGGCGCCCGCTCTCGTGCTTTGGACGGCCGGCTGTGGCCAACAGAAGGCAGTCACCGAGGTCCTGGCCGAGCAGACGGCGGTGACCGGGACTGCTGGGTCCGTCACGACGTCCGCCGCGGCATCGATCGTCACCTACGATACAGAAGACCTCGATGCCACGTGGGATGCCTCCAGCGCCTCTCTGGTGACCCTGGCGGGTGACTCCATCCGGTTCGACGGCACAGGGGCCACCGTGGACGGCGCCACCATCACGATCTCCTCGCCCGGCACCTACGTCGTCTCGGGCACCCTGGACGACGGGCAGATACGGATCGCCTCGGATGAGGACGGTACCGTCAGATTGGTCCTGAAGGACGCCGACATCACTTGCTCGACCAGCGCCCCCATCTATGTGACCAACGCGGACAAGACGATCATCACCCTGGCGGAAGGCACCGAGAACCGGATCACCGATGGGGCCTCGTACCAACTCGAGGACTCCCAATCGGACGAACCCAATGCCGCGGTGTTCAGCAAGGACGATCTCACCGTCAACGGCTCGGGGTCGCTGAGCATCCAGGCCAACTACAGTAACGGTATCAACAGCACCAACGCCCTCAAGATCACCGGCGGCAGCATCACGGTCGACGCGGTCAACGATGCGATCAAAGGTAAGGACAGCCTGGGCGTGAAGACCGGCACCATCACGGTGACGGCCGGCGGTGACGGTCTGCAGTCTCAGAACGAGACCGATGCCGAGAAGGGCTACATCTCCATCGAGGGCGGCACGTTCACCATCGACTCCGGCGGCGACGCCATCCAGGCGGAGACCACTCTTGCTGTCCTCGGCGGCGAGTTCACTGTCACTACGGGTGGCGGCAGCGCCAACGGCACGAGCGCGGGTCAGGGCACGAGCGCCAAGGGACTGAAGGCCACCGGCGGGGTCTTTGTGACCGGCGGCACGTTCAGCATCGACTCATCCGACGACTCAATCCACTCCAACGGGAACGTGACGATCACTGCGGGAACCATCGACCTCGCCTCCGGCGATGACGGCATCCACGCGGATGCGACCCTCCAGATCGTCGGGGGCGAGATCGTCATGACCAAGTCCTACGAGGGGCTCGAAAGCGCTGTGATGGTCATCAACGACGGGATCATCCGCATCGACGCCAGCGACGACGGTATCAACGTCGCCGGAGGTGTCGACGGCTCGTCGGTGAACGACCGGGCCGGGCAGAACCAGTTCGCCGCCAACATGAGCAACCAGCTCTATATCAACGGTGGTTACATCGCGATCGACGCCGGCGGCGACGGGGTCGACTGCAACGGCCCGATCTACATGACGAACGGCATAGTCATAGCGAACGGCCCCACCAACGACGGCAACGGCGCGCTCGATTACGGGGGCGAGTTCCAGGTCACCGGCGGCTACCTGGTGGCGGTGGGCAGCGCGGGCATGGCGGAGGTCCCGAGTGACACGTCGACCGTCAACTCCATCATGGTGAACTTCGATTCGGCGCAGCAGGCCGGCACTCTCGTCCACATCGAGAGCCAGGATGGCGAGAGCATTCTCACCGTCGCCCCGACCAAGCAGTTCCAGTCGGTGGTCCTGACCTCGTCGGCTATCGAGCAAGGCGAGACCTACACCGTGTACCTGGGTGGCACCTCCACCGGCACCGTCACCGACAGCGTCTATTCCGATGGTACCTACACTCCCGGGACCGAGTACGTGAGTCTTGCTATCGAGGGGGTGGTCACCACTTCCGGGGCGACCGGTATGCGGGGTGGAGCACGGCAGAGCGGCGTACCGGAAGGAGGTACCCCTCCGGGACGTTGACATCCACAGAAAGCCGCCACACGCCTGGGCCATCCGAGGGGATGGCCCTTTCTCTTTGACGACGGCCGTCTCGACCTCGGAGTGGGTCCCTACAGCAGCGTCCCCACTCTGAGGCTGTCGACCAAGTGGTCGAAGACCGGGCGGTATTCGTTCAGACGGTCCTCCTCCATCCACATGAAGAGGACGCAGGAGTAGGGACCGGACGAGGCGAAGCAGATCCTGACGCGCAGGGGGTGACCTTGGGCCGTCATCCGGAAGGTCGTCTCGGCGGCGTCGAGACCGTTGACCGAGAACGCCCTCACCGGTCCCATGGCCTCCACGGAGAGGTCCGCAGCGGTGTTCGCCATCCAGTAGGCGGAGGCTTCCTCGAGCGCCTCGGCCGACGTCGGTTCCGGTTGCCCCGCTGCGACGGCGGCCTCTTCTTGAGTCTCCACATGGCCGGCGAAGGTCACGCAGTTGATGGGTGTGCTCCCGAATACACCGGCGTAGGGGTCACCAAGACCGATGCTGCCGGGCACGGGCGTCTCGGTTCCCATAAGCCCCTCGGGGGGGAACTCCACCCACGAGGCGGGGTACTCGAAAGTGAATCCGGAGACGGGGTCGGTATGGAGAGCCATCGTCGCCTCGATCGCCGCCCATGTCTGCGAGGTCGACGGTGATGGGTCGTTCCCGGCGGCGCTCGCGCTCGTACCCGTGGTGGCCTCCTGGGCGGAGGGTGTCGTCACCGCGGCCGAGGGGGATTTCACCTCGCTTCGTTCCCAGGGCGGGTATACGAGCATGACGACGGCGGCAGCCGCCACCACCAGGAGGACGATGCCGCCGGCGACGAGGCCTCGCCGCGACGCACGGGGCGGTCGGCTTTCGGGAAGGGCTACGGGAGCGTAGCCGTCGGGATGGGCCATCTTCGCCCGCTCTGACCAATGAAGATGCTCGTCTCCCATCGCCTGTCTCCCCACAAGGAATCGGCCCGTGGTCGTACAACAACTTGTTTATCGGCAGCTACGGCGACGAGCCTTACGGTAGAGTAGTGGGGATCGTGCCAAAAGGATGGAGGACGTCAAAGTGATGAAGCTGGCCGCATCGATAGTGGGGGGGATACTCCTTCTGGGAGGCGTGGCCGTTGCTTTCTATCACTACCTCGTTGAGAGCAGCGACACCTCCAAGTTCATAACGCTCGCCATCGCGGCGGCGTTGCTCGTCGTGGGTTGGGCGCTGTTCGACTATGGCACAGGGGCCACCCGGCGCTGGAGGGGAGGGAAGCCGAACGGAGACGGGCCGAAGTAGCCATCGAGGGTCCCGCCGGTCAGCCCGTTCGCCGGTCAGTACGCCCCCGCGTGCTCGAAGATCCGGCGCGGGTTCTCGACCATCATCGTGTGGAGCTGTTCGTCGCCGACCCCACACTCCCTCAGCAGGGGGAGCACCGTCTCGCTGATGAACCGGAAGTGTGAGTCTGGATTGAGCTCTGGGCTCATCGGACACCAATCGATGAAGCAATTGGCGTCGTGCGACAGGAGTATCTGCGTCTCGAAGCCTTGGGCGCACAGGTCGGCGACCACCTGCGCCCTGACGCGGTATGGAGGCGGATAGAGCGCATCCAGGCCGAACCGGTCCATCCCGATGTATGAACCGCGGTTCATGAGTTCCCGCAGGTAGTCGAGATCGGTGCTGTCCCCACAGTGGCCGATGATGACCCGGGTAAGGTCGACCCCCTGCCGCTCGAAGAAGTCCTGCTGAGCCAGACCGCCGCGCTTGCCGTCGGTATGCGTGGAGAGCGGCGCCCCGGTCTCCCGGTGCGCTACGGCGGCCGCCCTGAGGATCCGCTCCAGGCCCGGAGTGATACCCGGCGCCTCGGTCGCCACTTTGATCACACCCGCCTTCACCGGGCCGCCGTTGATGCCCTCCCGGATGTCGGTCACGAACATGTGGACGAGCGGCTCCGGCATGTCCACGGGCAATCCCGGGCCCCGCACGGCGAAATAGGGCGGGGTATCGTAGAAGTCGATCAAGCCCGTCGCGACGATGATGTGAAGATCGACCCGCTCGGCGATGCGCTGGATCCGGGGTATGAACCGGCCGTAGCCCACCGGTGTCTGGTCGACCAGAGTGTCGATCCCGGCCGCCTTCAAGGCACGGAGCTTGGCGATGGCGTCCTCGACCCGCTCTTCTTCCCGCCAGCCCGTGTCGTAGTTCTGCATGATGTCGGGGCTGAGGATGAAGATGTGCTCGTGCATCAGCACCTGGCCCAGTTCCGACGTGTCGATCGGACCGCGGACCGTGTTCACCGATGCCATGTCCGCCCCCTCCCATCGTCGCCCACCGTGCGATCGTCGTCCGCCGCGCACTCCCGGATCCCCATCCTCTCAGAGTGTGAGCAGTTCAGGAAGACCGAGGCGAGTCCGGGTCCGGGGCCGGGGCCGGGGTCAAGGAGCCGACGGCCCCCGCATGATACAGTGGCCTCTGTAGGACGACCGCCGGGTAGAAACGCACCATCTGCCTCGCTTTTCCGCCCTTTCCCGCAATCACGATCCCCGATCGCCAGAAGAGGGAGGTCATACGTGAGCAGCCAGAAGGAGGTGCGGTACGTCGTTTCGCGTCTCGAAGACCCCGAGGATCTCGAGAGCGCTCGGAAGCCGATAGGCTGGCATCCCTACCTCGATCTCGCCAAGAAGCATGCCGACCGCGAAGGCGCGGGCACCTGTGTCGACGCCGAAGGCGGGTGCTACCAGTTCGACGGGCCGTACCGGCGGCGTGGTCACTGGCACGCGGAGTGGACCAACCGCAATCTCTATCAAGGCCGCACGAAGAGCAGCCCGGCACCTGAGGCCTAAGACTGGCGGAAGAACCAGGCTGCCTGCATCTTGAGCGCCGCGGCCGCGCGCCGGAGTTGCTCCGCTCCACTCTCCAGCAGGTCAATCAAACCGAACCCGGTCTTGGGCGACATCGCGGCTCCATCCGGGCCCGCTTCGCTCTGCCACAAAGCCTCGTAGACCTGAGCGAAGAGCAGCGAGTTCTTTCGGGAGGTCAGATTGCTGACCAGACTGAACAGGGGATTCCGCCCGGCCATGAGGTTGCGCGCCATCCGTTCGAAGATGCCCGTGGCCGAGTAGTAGGTGCCGTTGCATTCGTTCATCTCTCGGATGATCTGCTCCCGGCTCAGGTGCTTGTAGCGGGCGACCGGGTAGTTGAGAGTGTAGTAGCGCCAATCTCCGGGGAAGGCGTCGAGGGCGATCCTGCCTTCGGACCGCAGTTGATCCCAGAGCCGGGTCCCGGGGAGCGGGGTGAGGAAGAGGACGTTCATGTTGTCGACCCCGTAGCGACTCGCCGCTTGGGCTATCAGCTTGCCCACTCCCGGGCGGTCGGAGTCGAGCCCCATGATGAACGAGCCCACCACGAGGATGTCGCGGCTTCGGATGCGTTCCACCGAGGCGGGGATGTCGCGTCCGGACAGCATGGCCGATTTCTTGCCCAGCTCGGGCAGGCCCTCGGGAGTGACCGATTCGAACCCGATGAACAGGCCGATGCAGCCCGCCTTCTTCGCCAGGTCGAGAAGCTCCTCGTCATCGGCGATATTGACGGTCGTCTGTCCGATCCAGGACTTGCCGGTGTCGGCTTCGGCCAGGGCGCGGAAGAGCTCCTTGGCCCGTTCGATATGGTGTGGTCTGCGCCCGATGAGATTGTCGTCGACGATGAGCACCCGGGCTTCGGGGATCGACTTGAACTCCTCGACCACCTCAGCGACCGGCCGCTGACGGTAGCTCGCTCCGTTGAACCGGGTGACGCTGCAGAAGCTGCAATTGAGCGAGCAGCCCCGGGTGGTCTGGATGGAACCGAAGGCATAGCCGTCGGGAAGGAGGTCGTGCCGGGCGGGAACGATCTGGTCCATGGCGGCCCGTCCCGCGTCGTAGCGGGTCTTCAGACTTCCGCTGCGCGCGTCTTCGAGCAGATCCGTCCACACCGGCTCCGCCTCGCCGGTGACGACCGAGTCCACATGACGGCTCGCCTCGTCCACGCACATGGTCGCGTGGATCCCGCCCATGACCACCGGGACGCCGCAGGCGCGGAAGCCGGCTGCTATCTCGTAGGCCCGGGGCGCCTGGGAGGTGAAAGCGGTGATGCCTACCAGATCGGGCCGAGGCAGAGCTTCATAGTCGATCTGAGCAAGGTTCTCGTCGAGGATCGAGATCTCCCAATCGGCCGGGGTGAGGCCGGCGAGGACCAGGAGTCCGAGTGGCTTCCATAGGCGGAAGCGGTTCCAGTAGCTGCTGCGGTTGAGGGAGATGCTGACCAGCGGGTTGGAGGGATTGACCAGATACAGAAGCATCGTGTCTCCAGACCAAGATCGTTCGCGTGGCGTAGGTGGAGGAGACACTGTGGTCGTTTCGCCAGGAGGGCTAGGCGAGGGGGGAAGCCAAGCCGGTCCCCAGGGGTCTGGACCCCCGCGCCCTAGTCGCATGTCTGGTGGAGGATAGCACCTTGTTCCGGAATCGGTCTGAGAACGACGAACGCCGGCCCGAAGGCCGGCGTTCGATCATCACGAATGTGATGCGGGTGCTACCAGCGGTTGCCGCCGCCGAAGCCGCCGCGGTTGCCGCCGCCGCCGAAGCCGCCGCCACCGGAGCGAGGCCCACGGGGAGCCTGTTCCTTGGCTACGTCGACTTTGATCGCGCGGCCGTCCATCTGGGTCCCGTCAAGGGCGCCCTTGGCAGCCTGAGCCTCTTCGGCCGAGCCCATCTCGACGAAGCCGAAGCCCTTGGGGCGTCCGGAATCACGGTCGGTGATGAGGTTGACCGAGGCCACTTCGCCGTGAGCTTCGAAAGCGGTCCGGATAGTAGCTTCGGACGTCTCGTAGCTGAGATTGCCCACGTACAGTTTTGCTGAATTCACTACAGCCTCCATGAACGGAGTTACATTGCGACAGACGAGAGGGAAAGACTGGAGACTGAGCGAAGAGGCTGTTAGGCTCGGCGCCGTGCCTGAAGAAGATACCTATCGAATGCGTGGTGGCAGTATAGCACGGCGTTTCAATGGCGATTCGGGTCCGTCGTGGTTCGTATCGTCGATATGCGGGTATACTATGGCCGAGAGTCCTGAGAGTTCAGCGCATCATCCGAAGAACCTACAAGCGGTCTCGCCGAGGAAACGCGGAGACAAATGGCTGCGGAGTACGTGGAAGCGGGGGCCAAGTAGGGGGGCGCGGTTGGAAAGGCGGGTTCTCTTGGGGTTCTTTCCATTTGTGGGTTCTTTCTATTCATGCCCTGAGCCGGCAGCCGGTCAGTGAGAGGATGCGGATCGTCATGAGGATCGAGATCAGAGAGGCGAACACATCGACGCCCGAGCGCCCGCTGTGGGTGTGGAACGTGTATCAGGGCAACCAGAACGTGGGCCGGGGATTCAGCCCGAGCGAAAAGGAAGCCAACAAAGAGGCCAAGTTGGCGGCTTCGCGGGCACCGCGCTACTCCTAGAGATTCACGCCGCTTTCCGGAGGACGGCCAGCCGCCCGGCCAACAGCCCGTGGGTCGACCTGTCGAGAGCGCAGGTGTCGAACCCTTCTTCGTCGAAAGCCGCACGGATGTCGTCCCAGGTATACAGTCCGTAGCTGGTGCCCACGGGACGGAAGACCCACTTCACGAACCTCGGATAGGCGAAGTCCATCCAGATCACGCAACCTCGCGGCCTGAGCACGCGGGCGATCTCCTTGATGGCCCGCGTCCATGCAGGGATATGGTGGAACGTGTTCTGAGTCAGTACCAGATCGACCGACCCATCTGCGAAACTCAGATGTGCAGCATCCTCGTCAACAGCCCTACAGCGACGCTTCAGGCGTCCGCCGCCGATCGAGCAGGTGACGCGCGGCGAGATAGGGGTGGCGCAGGGCCATGCGTGGTCCGGAATAGCGCATGACCTCGCGGATGCGGTCGCGCAACTCCGGCCGGAAGCAGTGGACCGCGCAGCGGGCGCACGTCGGTTTCTCCGCACCGAAAGAACACCTCTGCACGCGACTCTGTGAGTACTCGAGGAGTTCTGCGCACCGCGGGCAGAGGGCGTCCGCATCGTGATGGTCTCGACAGTACATGGCGACCATGACGGCCACCGTGCGCTGCTCTCTACGGACGCGGCGGGGTGGGGCCGGTACCGGCGGGGGCGAGGAGGGTGGCACCTCAGGGGACATGCGGCCGCTCCGATGATAGGAGCGGGTGAGTTCGGCTCCAAAAAGGATGATGTGTGCGGTGTAGTAGATCCAGATCATGATCACGGCCAAGGACCCTGCCGCTCCGAACACGGAACCGATCCCGGCTCGGCCCAGATAGAGGCCGATCACGTAGTTGCCGATGCTGAAGAGCACCGCGGTGACCATGGCTCCCGGGAGGATGCGTCGCCAGGGTACCCGGATATTGGGCAGGACCCTCAGGACGAACGTCACGAAGAACACGACCACGGCCAGCGAGAAGGCCACACTTCCCGCCCGCAGCACCCAGTCGGGCACCGGAAGCGAGTCGGAGAAGCGCCCGGCCACCGCTGTCACGGTGGCGTTGGCGATCATGGTGGCCAGGAACATGAATCCCACGACCAGCACCATCGCAAGGTCGAACAACTTGCTCACGACATACCCCTTCAGCCCTCCACCGGCGCGTCCGGGGACCTCCCAGATGTCGTTCAAGGCCCCCCGGACGCCGCCCACCACTCGGGAAGCCCCGAACAGGAGGACAACGGCGGCGATGACCGTCGCGGCGACGCCGGCACCGCTCACGTACGCGCGGGCAAGCAGCGATTGGATGAACGCGGCCCCTTCTTCCCCCAGAGTCTCGGTGAGGCGCTCCACGATGAGGCCTTCGGCTGCATCCTGCCCGAACCAGAAGCCGGCCACGCTCACCATGATCACGAGGATGGGGGCCAGGCTGAAGATCCCGTAGTAGGCGACCGCGGCCGCCATCCGGCCGCAGTTGTGATCCTGCCAACCTATGATGGCGTCCTTGAGCAGTCCGCCGGTCGTGCGGGCGGACGCCCCGAGTCCGGCGAGACCGCGTCGCGTCCCGGCCCGCACGTGTGCCCACAGGGAGAGCGCTGTTCTGCGGATCGGTGTCACATGGACGGGATACCCGGATGGGCGATGGCCTTAAGCACGGTCCGCCCCCAGTCTTCGACGTCATGACCATCGACGATCCGCCCCAGGCGGCGCATCCTCGGTCGGCGCTCTTCCTCGGACAGCATGAGGGCGCGGTAGAGGTCGGCGCGCAATCCCTCGGGATCGTAGGGATTGGTCAACACGGCGCCGTGCAACTCGGCTGAAGCTCCCGCGAACTCCGAGAGTACGAGGACTCCGGCTCCATCGACGGCATTCTGAGCCACCACGTACTCCTTGGCCACGAGGTTGAGCCCATCGCGCAGGGGGGTGATCCAGGCGACGTCGGCGGCGGCGCTGTACACGATCACGTCTTCGAAAGGCAACGAGCGGTACAGGTAGTGGACCGGCGCCCAATCGAGGGTGCGGTACTTGCCGGTGATCCGGCCCACGGTCTCGTCCACCGCCTCTCTGGTCTCGTCGTAGACCTCCATCCCCGAGGCGGGAGGGGTCGTGACGAGGACGAGCGTGACTTCGCCGAGGAGTTCCGGATGGGCTTCGAGCAGGCTCTCGAATGCCTCCAGCTTCTGGATGGGCCCTTTGACGTAGTCGAGGCGCTCCACCGAGAGTATCAGTCGGGTGTCGGCGAAACGGGCCCTGATCCTCCGGTAGTGTTCCCGAGCTTCCTCGGTGGCGAGGATGTCGCGGATGGTCTTCGCGTTCACGCCCACAGGATGCGCCCCGAGGGTGATGCTGCGCCTTCCCACTCGGACCCTGGTCGGCATCTCTCCCAGGGCCAGCGCGCATCCATGCACGCGGAAGCGAGGGGCGGCCGAACCGGTCTTGAGGATCTCGGTCTGCATGTGCGATTGCAGAACATCGACGAAGTTGGCCGCATATCGGGGCACGTGGAAACCGACGTAGTCACATTGGGCCAGGCTGCCGATGATCTGGTCGGCCCAAGGGATGACGTTGAAGACCTCGGCCGGTGGGAACGAGGTGTGGTGGAAGAAGCCTATCCGCAGGTCCGGCCGCAACTGTCGGAGGAAGGCCGGCACCATCCAATGGTTGTAGTCGTGGATGAAGACGATCGCACCGTCGTCCGCTTCGGCGGCCGCTCGTTCGGCGAAAGCCCGGTTCACCGCCAAGAAATGCTCCCAGTCCGTAGACGAGAACGTGGCTCGGTCTGCGAACGAGAAGATGACCGGCCAGAAAGCCTCCTTCGAGAACTGCTTGTAGAAGCGCTCCACATCGTCGGCGGTCATGGGCACTTTGGCGACCGTGAGTTCGGGATACCGTTCCTCGTCGACGGACTCCGATGCCACGAATGGGGGACCGTCATCGGGCTGGATCGACCATGCCACCCAGGAGCCGTGCCGCTTCCCTTCGAAGAGCCCGAGGAGGGTGGGGATGATCCCGTTGGGACTACGATGGGGACGGCGTACCCGTTCTCCTTGGCAGATCGATTCCTCGAACGGCAGCCGGTGATAGACGATGACCAGTTGGGCATCGCCCGGAGCGCTGTCGTCGTCGCAAGCGCCGATCTTCAGGGAGAACCCCATCTGGCGGATGGCTTCAAGGATGCCGCCGGCTCCCGGTGACCGGGCCTGGGTGACCCCGGGGATCTCTTTCGTGGCCTTGAGGAGGGCTTTCTCCGATTCCCCGACCACGACTCCGCGGAAGCCTTGAGAGAAGAGCGAGAGGTCGTTCAGCGTGTCGCCCGCGGTCAGGACTTCCTCGTCCCGCATCTCCAGGAGCTCGACCAATCTGCGCAAGGTGCTTCCCTTGGACACTCCGGCCGGAAGCACGTCGAGGTAGCGTTCGGCCGAGTAGAGCACGTCGCAGTCGAGGTGGTCCAACCGTGCTCTGATCTCGGGCAGGAGTCCCGGATCGTCGAGGAAGAAGGAGCAGCGCCGCTCCTGGGGTACCGGCTGGCGTTCGAGGCCGCCGACTTCGCGTAGGGCCAGGATGACCGCCTCCGCTCCGATCCATCGTGATTCGATCTCCAGTTGGATCGGTTGGACGGGGGTGAGGTCGCCTCCGTGCAAGATGGTCGCTCCGACGTCGGCGATGATGAAGTCGGGGTCAGGTATCACCGGGTTGCTCAGGAGCGGGATGACGCTCTCCACTCCTCGCCCCGTCACGAAAGCGAGGCGTGCCTCCGGATCGGCGTCGATGGCTCTGTACAGCGCGAGGCGGTCGGAGCGTTCACCGCCGAGAAAGGTCCCGTCGAGATCTGTTGCCAAGAACAAGGTGTTCCGTCCCTCCTTGGGTGGGGATATGTAGCCTACGACCGCCATCGACAGGCGGGACGCGAGGTGATGGGTCGCGACGCGTCACGGACCGTCGAGCGGCGCGCGTGAACGCGGGCGAGTCTGACAGACGAGCGGCATGGGGCCGGGCAAGTGCCGAGACCATCGGGGCCCCATCTATCGGGGCAGTCCGCTCTCGCGTAGCGTGATCGATTCCTCCTCTTGGTGCTTGCGCAATCCAAGTGAGACCGATGTTACAGGGGCGGCGGTCGGAATACGAGGGGGCGTGGACCTACAGGTCGGCTGTGACGGTGCGGGGACCGGCGGGCGTGCCGAGGATGAGGACGTCCGCCGGACGTATGGCGAACAAACCTACCGTCACCACACCGGCGATGCTGTTGATCTGCCGCTCGAGTCCGACCGGATCGAGGATCTCGAGCCCGTGCACATCGAGGATGATGTTCCCGTTGTCGGTGACGAAGCCCTCTCTCCAGGCCGGTCGCCCCCCGAGTTCGGCGAGGGCGGTGGAGACATACCCGCGGGCCATGGGCACGACCTCGACGGGCAGGGGGAAGTGTCCGAGCACATCGACCAGCTTACTCTCGTCGGCGATACACACGAACCGGTCGCTGGCCGCGGCCACGACCTTCTCTCTGGTGAGCGCACCGCCGCCGCCCTTGATCAACTGCAGCGCCGGATTGGACTCGTCGGCGCCGTCGACGTACACCGTCAGACGGCCCACCTCGTTCAGTTCGAAGACTGGGATCCCCTGGGCTTCCAGCCGCCGGGTGGAGGCCTCTGAGCTGGAGACGGTCCCCTCGATACGAGACTCGATCCCGGCCAGGGCGTCGATGAAATGGTTCACTGTCGAACCGGTCCCCACGCCCACTATCCCCCCGGCGACATGGGCCAGGGCCGCTTCGGCGGCCTGTCGCTTCATCTCGTCCTGGCTCGTCATCCGGCCCATGGGGATCCTCCCGGATCGTCTATAGCGGAGCAGTGTCGACATGATAGCGCGCCCCGGACGGGTCGGACCTCCCGTCAGGGGCGCGGCGGTAGCCGGGCGCCGGGGGTCCGGCGTCAGCGAGAGAGTCGTGGTATGGCTCTACTTGGCCTCGGCCTCCTGTTGCGCCTGACGGAAGGCGGCGATGAAGCGCATGGCGTAGTTGTCGCGGCCCAGCACGAGGTCGGCGGAGAGCACGGCCTGACGTACGAGAGCGACGTCGACGGTCGGGCAGGTGAGCCCGGCTTCGATGGCGATCGCAAGATAGGCGCCGGTCAGGACCGGTCGGTTGGGGAGTCCGTGGGAGATGTTGCTCGCGCCCTGGGTCTGGTTGACCCCGAGTTCGTTCTTGACCCGTCGAGTGGCTTCGAGCGTACCCAAGCCGGCCTTGACGTTGGCGCCCAGGGAAAGGGTGAGACAATCGATGATGATGTCTTCGCGGGGGATGCCCAAGGCCTCAGCCCGTTCGACGATCTTGTAGGCGATCTCCACCCGGGCGCTGGGGTCGTTCGGGATCCCCGACTCGTCCAGGGTCAGGCCGATCACGGGGACGTTGTACTCCTTGACCAAGGGAAGGATCTCTTCGAGCGAGCTCTCTTCGCCGGTCACCGAGTTGACGATCGGCCTACCGGGGCAGACGGCCAGCGCCGCCGCCAGGGCCTTCGCGCTCCGGCTGTCGAGGCACAGCGGGACTTCGACGGTGCCCGCGACCATCTCCACGGCCTTGGGCAACATGGCAGCCTGGTCGATGCCGGTCGCGCCGACGTTGACGTCGAGGATGTCTGCGCCGGCCGTCACCTGGGCAAGAGCTTCTTCCTTGACCACGCTGAGATCTCCGGCGCGAAGCGACTCGGCCAGGCGCTTCTTGCCGGTGGGGTTGATGCGCTCGCCGATGAGGACGGTGGGCCGGTCGCCCCCGATGATGACCTCGCGGGTCGAGCTGGCTACACGTGTCTCCACTGGATACCTTCCTCCGTCTTGGTTCGGTGTGCTTAGTTGCCGTCGGTGCCGAAAAGGTGAGAGAAGTCGATAGATCCGCCGGGTGGGACCACCACGATCTCGCTGTCGCGCTCACCGCTGAGCAGGCGCCTGAGAAGCTGGATAGAACCGGGAACGATCGCATGCTCCAGGTCCAGATCTTCGGCCCAGGCTTGGCTTCTGTCGACGCACTCGTTCACGTCGTACGCCGTCGTGTCGATCAGGCTCACCCGCTCATACCCGGCGAACATGGCCTGGCGGAGCCTGGCCGCCCGCTCGGCGCCGTAGCGTTCCGTCCAGTCCTCGAAGGCCTCGGTGACCGAGTTGTCATGTCGGAACCACCCGCGGGTGAGGTAGTAGCTGCGGGGGTCGCGGGGGATCTCTTCACGGACGCAGCCGTGATTGAGGAACAGGGAGATGCAGTCGTCGACCCGGGGGAACACCAGGGTGAGGCGCTGGGAGGTCAGACCGCGCAGGCCTTCACCACAGAACCCGAGGGCGAAGATCACCTCGTCGACGGGCGGGACAGTGATCTCGATACGCCGCGCGGAGGCGGGGCCCCGCCCGGTCTTCAGCGAGGGGAGCCTGGCCGGTTCGCCGGTCCGAGCGCTCTCGTCGAGGATGTCGAGCAGAGCCTGCAGCGCGGCCTTCAGTCTCTCGGGACGATCGTGCAGGCCGCTCTCGCTCCACACCACCGGCGGCCGCTGATCGGCCGGGATGGTCTGGAGCGCCAACTGCACCTCGTCTTCGATCATCTCGCAGGCCAGGATCACCGACCTCACGTGCTCTGCTCCTTCGGATGGACACTCATATATGGGTGGGCCACAAGTGGAGCGCGGACGGGGCGGACGTCGTCGTCCGCCCCGTCTCGCACGGTCCACGGTCCGGGTCTAATAGACTCCGTATTCCCAGGCTGCTTCGATCATGGCCTGGAGGTTCTCGTCCTTGCCTTCGTCGGCGACCGCGCCGATGTCGAGGATGAAGCCGCCGCCTTCGCCCGCCGCGTCGATCAGTTTGCGCACGTGGTCGATGACTTCCTGCTTCGTTCCGGCATGAAGGAGGGACAGGGGCATGTTGCCCTCGACACAGGCGACCTGGCCGATCGTCTTCTTGGCTTTCGCCATGTCGGTCTGGTCGAAGTGCCATACGGTCTTGCCCTTGGGCAGGTCCATGATGGCTTCCAGGCGCGAGGCGTAACGGCCTTCGGCAAACAGGAAGGGGATCATGCCCTCGTCGATGAGACCGAGGATGACAGCCCGGAGGGTAGGCCAGTAGAACTTGTGGAACTGCTCATCGCTCATGAAGCCGTCGGCACCCTTGTGGAGCGGCATGAAGACCACCGGAGTGATCGGGGCCGGGCTGCGTTTGAGGGCCCAGTCGATGGCCACGGGTACCAGGCGCTCGCACGCGGCGATTACCTTGTCGGGGTAGCGGAAGATATCGGTGATGACACCCTTGGTGCCCCGCAGTGTGTCGCCGAGAATGTCGAACGGTGCTTTCGTCCCACAGCTTCTGTAAGTCGGAAAGCCCAGTGCCATGGTCTCTCCCATGGCTGGGAAGACGACTTCCGCCCACTTGTTCAACATCTCGGCGGCATCGGCAAGCCTTCTGAGACCGGCGACCATGTCCGGTGACCCCCAGGTGCCGACATTGCCGGACACGAAGGGCAGTTCGATGAAGTCGAACAATGACGACATGTTGGCGAAGCCGGCGAAAGCACCCACCGTGCGCGGCAGATAGGTCCGCAGCATGTAGTCGGTCGGATCGCTTATGAGGGCATCGTATTCTTCCGGGAGCATCCACTCTTGCTCGTTGTATTGGTAGCCAGACTCTTTGGGGACACCATGACCCGGCCACGCGTAGAGCCTGTAGTCCAAGGCCTCGAACATCGAGCCGGGGACCGTGTTGTGGATCGGGTCGGAGGAGGCGTCCGGCTTGAACTTCAGGTTGAATTCCCTGTAGGCCTGAGCGGCACGAGCCGTCTCGCTCATCGCTTCGTAGGGGGTCATGCCCGCGCTCTTGGCCGGCCAGAATCCGGTGTTGAGGTTAACCGGGACCCTGTCCGGCACGCCCAATTCAAGGGCCGTGATAAGACGATCGAGCCGAGCCGTGTAGTCGGCCTTGGCCTGCGCCGAGGCGAACTCGATGGCGGGGTTCCTCCATGCCTCGATGCGGCTGGCGCGACGCTCGTCGGCGGTCATCTGTGCCCAGGGTTTCTCCGCCATTCCTACTTCACCCCCACCGTTTCCTTGGCAAAGGCCACCGCCGCCATGGCGTCATCGCCAAAGGCGTCGGCGTTGGTGTAGGCCCGCACGGTCTCGTCCATCTGCCCGCCGCCGATGATGACCCGCAGGCCGTCACGCAGTCCGGCGGCTTCCACCTGCTCGATGGTGGACTTCATGGAGTCGAAGGCCACACTCAGGAAGCCGGAGAGGGCCAGTACCTGAGGCTGGTGTTCTTTCACCGCGGCCACGAAGGCTTCTTCGGGCTGGTCGATGCCGAGGTCGAATACCTCGAAGCCGTTGACGTCGAGCATGAAGCCGACGATGTCTTTGCCGATGTCGTGGATGTCTCCCCGCACCGTGCCCAGGACCACTTTGCCCAGTTTGACCGTGGTGGACTGCTGAGCGGCCATGAGGGGTTTTAAGGTCTCGCCGATCTTCTTCAGCATCTCTCCGCTCATGATGAGCTCGGGCAGGAAGTAGGTGCCTTCCTGGTAGCGCTCACCCACCACCTGCATGGCTTCAGAGCAGAGGTCGAGGATCTTGCCGGGGTCTTCGCCTTTGGCCAGGAGATCGTCGACGATCTGCAAGGCCTCGGTTTCTTTCATGTTGGCCATGGCTTCGATGAGTTCGTGGGCCATCGGGGCTCCTTTCGTTGCTGCGGGCGGTCTGTTGACCACGACGACTATGTGTTGCCGAGTGGGTGAGCGGATCTCCTGTCTCCGCGCCGTCCCCTCGATATCACCGGATCCGCGTCATTTCGATAGTGCACTCCAGACTAGCGGGCGACATGGACCGATCCGCCATGCAGGTCGTGCGCCGCTTCCATCAGGGCCTCCGCGATCGTCGGGTGGGCGTGGATGGTCTCGCCCAACTGCTTGACCGTGAGACCGTTTTGAATCGCCACTGCGACCTCATGGATGATATCGGTCACGTGTGGACCCATCATACTTGCTCCGAGCACGAGGTCCGTGTCCTTGTCGGCCAGGAGCTGGACGTATCCCGCGTCCTCTCCCATGGCGAGGGCCTTACCCAGAGCCGAGAAGCGATACGTGCCCGAGATCGGCTGGTAACCGTGCTCGGTCGCTTGTTCTTCGTTCAGACCGACGCTTGCCACCTCGGGGGAGGTGTACGTACAGGAAGGCGTCGAACGCAGGTCGCGTTTCCGTCCGACGCCCAGGCAGTTGTCCACCGCCACGAAGGCTTCGTAGGAGGCCACGTGCGCGAGGAGCATCCCGCCGTTGACGTCGCCGATCGCATACACGCCGGGGGCGCTCGTCTCCAAGTAGTCGTCGACCACGACGTATCCCCGGGCGTCAACGGCGACTCCGGCCGTTTCCAGGCCCAGGCCCTCGGTATTGGGGGTTCGACCCACCGATATGAGGATCTTCTCGACCTTCAGGTCGGAGCCATCGGACAGTCTAGCCACCACGTGATCGTCCGCGTACTCCGAGATGCTCTCCACCTTGGTCTTGAGGAGCACCTGCATCCCGCGTCTCTTGCAGACGCCCTGGAACTGTTTGGCCAGCCGCTTGTCCTCGAGGGGGAGCATCTGGGGCATCATCTCGACCATGGTGACCTGCGCGCCCAACTCGGAGAAGAAGGACGCGAACTCGCAGCCGATGACTCCGGCGCCGATGATGAGCATGGACGCGGGGATCGTCTCCAGATCTAAAGCTTCAGTAGAGGTCAAGATAGTCGGGTGATCGAAATCGAACGCAGGTAATCGCGCTGGTTCCGATCCGGTGGCCACGATGATCTTGTCCGCGATCACCTCGACGGAGCCGTCCTCGGTCTCCACGAGCAGCGAACGGTCACTCGTCAGGCGTCCCGTTCCCCGTATCACCTGCACGCCGGCCTTCTTGAGAAGGAGCTCCACGCCGTCGCGCAGGCGGGTGACTACCTGGGTCTTGCGCTCCATCATGCGGGCGAAGTCAGGCAGGATCTCGCCGGCCACGGTGAAACCGTATTCCTCGCCGGAGCGCGCGCGGGAAAGTGCCTCGGCGCTGGCCAGCAGGGCCTTGGTGGGGATGCAGCCGCGATTGAGGCAGGTCCCGCCGACCAAGTCCTTTTCCACCAGGGTGACGGCCGCCCCCTTGCCCGCCGCCCGCAGGGCGGCCACGTAGCCGCCGGGTCCGGCGCCGAGGACGACGATGCGTGTGGCCGCTTCGGTCATGCCGGTGCGTTCGCCATCTGGAGGATCTCGGGTACGATCTCCTCTTTGCCTATGGCCATGACGTGTACGCCGTCGCAGACCTCGTTGTCCCGAAGGAAGCGGATGTGACGGGCGGCGATCTCCATGCCCTTCTTCATCTGGTCTTCTTTGGCGACGGCACCGAGTTCATCCAACAGAGCATCGGGCACGAAGATGCCGGGTACGGCCCGGTTCATGTATTTCGCCATGCCTACGCCGGTCAATACGACCAGACCGGCCATGATCTTCACTTCGGTCCCGGTCGTGATCTCGCGAGCCTGCTCCATGAACCGTTGGAAGTTGTCCATGTCGTATACGGCCTGGGTCTGAAAGAAGTCGGCCCCGGCCTCTACCTTGCGGGCGAACTTGTACATCTGAGGCTCAAGGGGGTCGGCCTCGGGGGTGACCACTGCGCCGACGTAGAAGTCGGTGGCTCCGTCGAGTTCGTTGCCCTCCCAGTCGTGGCCTTCATTCATCTTCTTGCAGCACTGGATGAGATGGACCGAGTCGAAGTCGAACACGCTCTTGGCCTGTTTGTGGTCGCCGACCGAGGGATGGTCGCCTGTGAGGCACAGAACGTTGGTGATCCCGAGGAAGGCAGCCGAAAGCAGGTCGGACTGCAGGCCCAACCGGTTGCGGTCACGACAGGTGGCCTGGAAGATGGGATCGCCGCCCCGGCGGACGATCTCGCCCGACACTGCCAGGGAGCCGAGACGCATGACCGCGCTCTGGTTGTCGGTGACGTTCAGACCATCGACCAAGTCTTTCAGAAGGTCGATATGGTGGAGCATGTTGGTGACATTGGTGCCCTTCGGCGGGCCTATCTCGCCGGAGACGACGAAGTTGCCGGCGTTGCACGCGTCGCGGTAGGTCCCCATCACTCTTCGCTCCCCATCTTCAGCTTGCCGGGGCCGCGCTCGACGATAGCGGCCGGGCGGCGGACGACGTTCCAGTCCTTCGGCTCGTGCAGCTTCGTGCGTTTGTCTTCCCGGCCCTCTTTCTTCAGCTGCTCGTGGATGAGCGTCCATGCGCAGGGCATCTCGGGGTCGACCTCGCACATGCCGTGGTTGGTCCCCCCGCACGGGCCGTTCACGAGACCCTTGGCGCACCGAGTGATCGGGCAGATGGCCCCATAGTCGTCGATGACGCACGCACCGCAATGAGAGCACTTCTCCAAGAAATCCATGGAACGCTGGATGTTGCCGAGGAAGAGCGGGTCGCATCCCGGTACGACGTGCTTGTCGGTCGCGGCGCGACAGGCTTGGGTGCCGGCGCCGCAGGAGAGAACCAGGAAGGCGTCGGCCTCGGCGACAACCTGCTTGTTCTGACGCAGGACCCGCTTGACGTCGAGCTCGTGGCACCCGGTGTGGACGACATCGGTGAAGACGACCTCTTTGCCCTCTTCTTCCAACTGGGCCTTCATCTCGGCCACCTCGGGCTCGCCACCGGTGCGTGTGGCCGTGGCGCATTCACCGCAGCCGATGATGACTATCTTGGTATCGCCTTCCAGATCCTCCAGGATCTCCTCGAAGGGCTTCTTCTGAGAGATGATCAACTTGGTACCTCCGTTCCCCCCGCGGGGTCGCTACTTCGTCTCGAGGTGCAGCCGCGCCGCCCGCAGTGTGTTGCGGGCCAGCATCATGTTCGTGACGGCGCCGACCCCACCGGGAACCGGGGTTATCGCCTTGGCTTTGGCCGACACGGCATCGTAATCCACGTCGCCGACGGTCTTGGCCTCCGCCTCGGTCAGGTCGGCCTTGCACGACCTGCACGGGTCCTTCTTGCCGCGGCCCAGCGCGCCGCACGAAGGGCACAGTATGACGCGGTTGATGCCGACGTCCAAGACGACGGCCCCTTCCTTGACAAGGTCGGCTCCCACGAGATGGGGGACGCCGGCGGCGACGACCAGATAGTCGGCCACCTTGGTGTGCTTGGCCAGGTTCCCCCGGTTCGAGGTGAAGACGTGGGAAACGGTGATCGTGGAGTTGCGGTTCAAGAGCAGGAGGGCCATCGGCTTGCCCACGGTGTTGGAGTGGCCGACCACGCAGACTTCGGCCCCCTCGAGTTCGCCGGCGGGGTCCTTTCCTTCGGCCCGCAGGTAGCGCTCCAGGAGTTCCACGCAGGCGGCGGGGGTGGCGGGCGGGAACGTGGGCTCGCCCAGGGTCAGGCGACCCATGTTGAAGGGATGGAAGCAATCCACATCCTTGTCCACCCTGATCGAGCCGATGACGACCGAGTCGGAGATATGTGCCGGGAACGGGCGCAGGGGCAGGATGCCCGACACGCCTGGATCGTCGTTAAGGCTGCTGACCGACGCGATCACGGCTTCCTCGGTGGCATCGGCAGGTAGGGTCTCGTTGCGATATCCCAGTCCCATCTCTCCGCAGAACTTCTCCACGGCACCCCGGTACATCTTCGACCCGAAGTCATCGCCTACCAGCAGCGTGGCGATGCCGGGACTCGAACCCAGCTTCTTGAGCTCTTCGAGTTCGCTGGTCAGTTCCGCCCGCAGTTCCGCGGCGATCGCTTTTCCGTCGATTATCGTGGTTGCCACTCGTGCCTCCCTGGCTTCGGCGATGGTGTGCGTTCGACCGGTGAGCTCTCAGATCTTGGAATAGGTCAGGGACAGGACTATATCTCGCAGGCGGGCCGTCTCCGAGAGCACCGCCTCGATGCGCGTCCAGGCCTGGCGTTTGAACTCCTCGTTCTCGATCCAGGCCAGGTTGATGCGGACGTTCAGGGCCGCCGACTGAGCGGCGGCGTCGGCCAACAGTACAGCCACCCCGGCGTCGGACACCGCGTTGGGGTTGCCCTTCTCGGCGGCCGGAAGCGACAGGCGGGCGACCTCGGCCGCGGCCTCGGCCACCTGCAACGGCACCTCGGCTGCTCCCTTGAGGGCGGCTTGGAGGACCTTGGTCCGCTCTTTCTTGTCGCGGTCGGTGTCGCGCGGCATCTTCATGGCTTCGGCGACGGCCTCGTACGCGCAGGCATCGAGCGTGACCAGGTCGGCGAGTTCGCCCCGAAGGTCCTCGGCCTCGGCCTTGAGTTCGGTGATCTGCTGCTGGACGGCCGCGTACTTCTCTTTGCCCAAGGTGAGGTTGGTCACCATGGTTACGAGAGCCGCGCCCAGGGCTCCGACCAACGCTGCCGCGCTACCCCCGCCCGGAGCAGGGTCACCGCTGGCCAGTTTGTCGGCATAGGATTGGATGCTCCACTGGGCGTATTGCTCCTGAGTCATATATAGCTCCTTGTGCGCCGGTCTTCCTGGCCCGAAGGACAGCCTAGAACAGACCCACGATCTCGCCGTTGATGAGATCGATCTGCTCGGCGGCTGGGTGCTTGGGCAGCCCGGGCATGGTCATCATCTTCCCGCATACGGGCACTATCATGCCGGCGCCTGCGGAGAGCCGGACCTCGCGCACGGTGAGCCGCCAAGCCCGCGGGCGGCCCAGCTTCTCCTTGTCGTCGGAGAGCGACGCCTGGGTCTTGGCCATGCAGACGGGCAGCCCGGCGTAGCCCTGGCGGGTCAGACGCTCGATGGCGGCACCCGCTTCATGAAGGTAGTCGACGCCGTCGGCCCCGTAGATCTGGGTGGCGATGGCTTCGATCTTCTCGGGGATGGAGAGGTCCAGATCGTAGGCGAACTTGAAAGGCGGCTTCTCCTTGCCCTCACAGACCCTGACCACTTCCTCGGCGAGTTCCACGCCGCCTTCGCCGCCTTTGGCCCACACGTCGGAAAGCACCACGTTCGCGCCCATCGCTCCGACCCGCTCACGCAAGAGCGCGACTTCGGCGTCGGTGTCATCGGGGAAGCGGTTGATGGCCACGATGACCGGCGGACCGTAGAACTGCATGTTCTCCAGGTGCTTCTCGAGGTTCTCCAGGCCGGCGGACAGCGCGGACAGGTTCTCCTTCTTGAGATCGGCGAACGGTACGCCGCCATGCATCTTGAGAGCGCGGATGGTGGCCACCAGCACCACGGCATCGGGGACCAGGCCGGCGTAGCGGCACTTGATGTCGAAGAACTTCTCGGCGCCCAGATCCGCGCCGAAACCGGCTTCGGTGATGCAGTAGTCACCAAGCTTGAGAGCCATGCGCGTGGCCTGGACCGAGTTGCACCCGTGGGCGATATTGGCGAACGGGCCGCCGTGGATGATGGCCGGGGTGTTCTCGAGAGTCTGCACCAGGTTGGGCATGAGGGCCTCTTTGAGGAGCACGGCCATCGACCCCGAGGCCTTGATGTCCTTGGCGGTGACTTCTTTGCCCCATAGGTTGGAGGCGAGCACGATCCGGTCGAGTCTGGCTTTGAGGTCTTCTATATCTGTAGCCAGACAGAGGATGGCCATGATCTCGGAGGCCACGGTTATGTCGAACCGGGTCTTGCGCTCGACCCCTTCGCCGCCCTGACCGACGGTGATCTGACGGAGCGCCCGGTCGTTCAGGTCGACCACGCGGGGCCAGTACACGTCGTTGGGATTGATGTTGAGTTCGTTGCCCTGGAAGAGGTGGTTGTCGAGGATCGCAGCGCACAGGTTGTGGGCCGTGGTGATGGCGTGGATGTCGCCGGTGAAGTGGAGGTTGATGTCCTCCATGGGGATCACCTGGGCGTATCCCCCACCAGCGGCGCCACCCTTGATGCCGAAGCAGGGGCCGAGCGAAGGCTCGCGCAGGGTGGAGATGGCCTTCTTGCCGATCTTATTGAGGCCCATGGCCAGGCCGACGTTGGTCGTGGTCTTGCCTTCGCCGGCCGGGGTGGGGGTGATGGCGGTACAAAGGACGAGTTTGCCGTCGGGACGGTCCTTCCGCCGATCGAGCACGTCCAAGTGGATCTTGGCTTTGTACTTGCCGAAGAGATCGAGGTCGTCGGCGTCCAGTCCCAGGTCGGCGGCCACGTCCATGATGGGGATCGGATTGGCCTCGTGTGCGATTTCGATGTCGCTCTTCATATTGTCTCGCTCCGTTCGCTCCGTATTGCTGGTACGGTCGGCCCCGGGCCTCAGGTCGGTCACCCGTCTGGTCCTCACCCTCGGCTTACGATGCGGCTCCCACTTCAACCCCTACAGTTTCCCTGATATCGTGCTCCTAACCCTCGAGTCGTCTCGTCTGCGAGCGACGGATGCCGTAGGGCAGAAGAGTAACCTTCATCAGAGGCTCTCGCAAGAGACCTCGCTATATACTATAGTTATATAGTTAAGTTCGCAAGGGCCAGTCACAGAGCGACGTTGCCGACGGCGGAAGAGGCGGTATGTCAGACAGCAACCCAGCAGGGACCGACGCGTTCCGATCCCAGCAAGGCGGAGAAGATCCTGTCAGGGCGATCTCCACCAGGGTGGGCCCGGCCGGCTACCGGGGCAGGCGTTCACACGAACCGGCGTATCTGCACATCGCCAATGCGATCGCCGACGACATAGGAGCCGGCATCTACCGTTCGGGGGATCAACTGCCGACGGAAGCCCAACTACGCGCCGAGTTCGGGGTCAGCCCGATGACTGTCAGGCGGGCCATCAACATCTTGCTGGACCGAGGCCTCGTGACCACCACCCAGGGCAAGGGGACCTTCGTTCGCGGATTGGACCTGGGTGAGGCCGTGTTCCGACTGCAGGAGATCACCGACCTGTGGGTGGGTGACGGGACTGTGGACGTCCTGCTGCTGGAGGCGAGCATAGTCTCGGCCGACCAGGACACCGCGGCCGTTCTCGAGTGCGAGGTGGGTTCGCCCACGGTGTTCATGCGTCGTCTGATCCATCGCAGGGGACTGCCGGTGGTCTATCAGTTGGAGCACGTCCTCTACGATGAGCACAGACCCCTGGTGGAGGCCCAACTCCAGATCACCTCTCTCGACGGCCTCCTGCGCTCGAGCCAGGGTAAGGGGATCCCGAGCGGGCGGCTGACGATCCAAGCCGTCAGCCTCGATATCGACCAGGCTGCGATCCTGCAGGTGCCCACGGGTTCGCCCGCTTTCTCGCTCGAGCACCGCTTCCGGGATTTCGAGGGCAGACTGGTCAGTCGGGGCATCTTCCTGTGCCGCGGGGACCAGTTCCGTCTCACCACCCATATCGGGGTCGTCCCGCCGAGCGAGTAGTCCTCGGTCAGGGGTCCCGGGACCGCCCTGTGGCCGGGGAAGGGCCACACGCACCGTGGCCAAGACTTGACAGAGCCTCGCCTAATCTCTATATATATGGTGTTCTGATAGGTCGACGTGGATCGGCGCACGAGGGGAGACAGGCGCTTGCAGCAGGACAGGGCTCAGGCCGTCGCGGCAGCCGTCGCGGCGCTCGATGAGAAGACGGCCATCGCTTTGGTCACGGAAGCCCTCGCTGATGGTGACAGCTCCCTCCACATCGTCCGTGCTGCCCAGGACGGCATGCAGAACGTCGGGGTGCGCTACGAGCAGCAGGATATCTTCCTGTCGGGGCTGATCATGGCGGGCGAGATCTTTCGCGGCATCATGAACCTCGTCCAGCCCGGCCTCGAGACCGAGTTGGTGGGCGACGCGTCCGGGAAGGTCCTACTGGGCACGGTTGCCGGCGACATCCACGACATCGGCAAGAACATGGCCGCCCTGGCCTTTCGCATGTTCGGATTCACGGTCGAGGATCTGGGCGTGAACGTTCCGCCCGAGCGGTTCCTCGAGGCGACCCACGAGTTCCAGCCCGATGTCATCGGGTTCTCCGGCCTCATCTCCGTGGCTTTCACGTCTATGAAGGAGACGGTGAGGCTGATCAAGGAACACGCCGAGGAGATGGACCCGGTCCCCGTCACGATAGTGGGGGGCGGGACGATCGATGAGATCGTCGCTCGTTACATCGGGGCCGATCATTGGACCACCGACGCGATGGAAGGCGTCCGGATATGTCAGCGAGTGCTGGAGGTCGACGGAGGCGTTCAGTCCACCACGGGCGAGACGCCGGTCACGGCGAGCTGAGCAGGACCGAGGGGAGGTCGATGTAGACGATCGGAAGAGCGGGTCTGACCGGCTGGGTACGGCCAGTGTCAGTGGTGTATGAACCGATGAACCAGGGTAAGATATGACTTCATGTGACCTGAAGGGGGGCAATGATGACTGAAGAAAGCAAGCGCTCGTGCGATGAGGGCACCAGTCCGCTCAAAGGGGGCTCGGTCTCTCGCCGCGAGTTTCTCAAGATCGCCGGTCTGGCCGGTGCGACCATCGGCGTAGGCGCCGGGCTGGGCGGCGTACTTGCCGCGTGCGGCGAAGAAGAGACCACGACGACCGCCGCCGGCGGCGAGACTACCACTACGGCCGCCGGCGGCGAGACCACGACCACGGTGGCGACCGGTGGCGAGACGGGCCGCGAGGTCAAGATCGGCTGGGTCACCATGACCACGGGTGTATTCGCCGGTCTGAGCGAGCCCGACGACTTCCTGTTGGCCATGGCCAAAGAGACCATCGGGAACGGTCTGGTCGGTGCCGACGGCATGGTCCACCCCATCACCTGGGTCGTCAAAGACAGTCAGTCCGACAGCAACCGGGCCGCGGAAGTGACCGGAGAGCTCATCACCCAGGACAAGCCGGACATCGTCATCGGCGGGATGACTCCGGTGGTCAACATCCCCGTGGCGCAGCAGTGCGAGGCCAACGGTGTGCCTTGTGTCACCTACGGATGCCCGATGGAACCGTGGTTCTTCGGCATGGGCGGCGATCCGGCGGTGGGCTTCAACTGGGCCTACAACGTGTTCTTCTCCGTGGGCGGCCTGAACGATGTCTATTTGGGCCTGTTGAACCTGCTTCCCACCAACAAAAAAGTGGCCGCTCTCTGGCCCAACGACCCTGACGGTGTCGCGACGTCGGATGCGGCGACCGGTATGCCGCCGGTGCTGGAGGCAGGCGGGTATACAGTCGTCAACCCGGGTCTGTTCACCGTGGGCACCGAAGATTTCTCCAGCGTCATCAACAAGTTCAAGGCCGAGGGTTGCGAATGTTTGGTGGGAACGTGGACCCCGCCGGATTTCGCGAACTTCTGGAAGCAGTCGGTGCAGCAGGGCTTCAACCCCAAGATGACGGCCATCGCTCGGGCGATCCTTACTCGGCCCGACATGGATGCCGTGGGCGATATTGCGAACGGTCTCTGCCTCGAGGTCTGGTGGGAGAAGACCTGGCCGTTCACATCTTCACTCACCGGTCTCACCTGTCAGGGCATCGTGGACGCATGGGAAGCGGCGCAGCCCGGTCCGTACAGCCCCGCTCTGGGCCTGACCGGCGGTGCTGGTTTCGACATGGTGACCGACGTCGTCAAGCGCACGGTCGATCTCGACGATCCAGCTTCGTACGTGGAGGCGATCAAGGCTACCGATGTGGAAACCATCGTGGGTCCGATCAAGTTCGACGCTCCCCTGCCCAACTGCGCTCTCACCCCGTTGGTTGGCGGGCAGTGGATCGGCAAGGTGGGCTCTTGGGAACGCCTGGTAGTCGACAACTCGGCCTATCCGTCTATCGCGAAGACGGGCGAGGTCGTGGACAGAACCACGCTCTGAGCCGACAGTCAGTTGAGTGCTACAGACAAGTCCTCGCGTAGCGTAGACCTGTGACGGTCATACTCCACGCCGAGCATCTCACCAAGTCCTATGGGGCTGTGGTGGTGGTCGATGACCTGAGCGTCTCCCTCAACCAGGGGGAGGCGCTCGGGGTCGTCGGTCCGAACGGGGCCGGCAAGACCACCATGCTCAACCTACTCACGGGTACGAGCTCGCCGGACAGTGGCCGGGTCTCGTTCGCGGGCGTCGATATCTCCCGACGCTCCCCCGAGAAGCGGTGTCGCGCCGGTCTGGGCAGGACCTTCCAGATCCCGCGGCCTTTCGAGGGCATGACCGTGTTCGAGAACGTACTGGTGGGCGGGACCTACGGTCGGGGCGCATCGGAGAAGGCATCCCACGAGGTATGCGCGCGGGCTCTGCACCGTGCCGATCTCTTGCCCGTTTCGAACATGCTGGCTGAGTCTCTCGGCCTGTTGGAGCGCAAGCGCCTGGAGTTGGCCCGCGCTCTGGCGACCGAGCCCAAGGTGCTGCTCCTCGACGAGATCGCCGGCGGGCTGACCGAGCACGAGGTGCAGTCGCTCATCCAGACCATCAAGCAGTTGCGGGCCGAAGGCATCAGCATCATATGGATCGAGCACATCGTTCACGCCCTTCTCGCCGTTGTGGATCGTCTGATCGCTATCGACTTCGGGCGGCTGATCGCCGAGGGCGACCCCAACGAGGTGATCAACAGTCCCGAGGTCCGGGACGTCTACATGGGGAGCATGGCCCCGTGAGCCTGCTGGAACTCGACAACATCTCCACGGGATACGGGCACTTCCAGGCGCTGTTCGACATCAACCTTCGCATAGACGAAGGGGAGACCCATGCCGTCATCGGTGCCAACGGGGCCGGCAAATCCACTCTATTGCGGACCATCTGCGGATTGATTCGCACCGACCAGGAGAAGGTGCGTTTCGACGGGCAGGCTATCGGCGACCTTGCCCCTCACAAGCGAGTGGGCCTCGGCATCTCCTATGTGCCGGAAGGCCGCTGGGTCTTCCCCAGCCTGACGGTGAACGAGAACCTCCTGGTGGGAGGTCACTCCCGTCGTACGGGTCTGTGGACCATCGACAAGGCATACGAGACCTTCCCGTTGCTGGCTCGGCTTCGCAAGCGGCAGGCCTACAGCCTGTCCGGCGGTGAGCAGCAGGCGCTCGCGATCGCCCGGGGCCTCATGTCGAACCCCCGCCTGTTGCTTCTCGACGAAGTGTCCCTGGGTCTCGCTCCAGTGGTGGTGGAGAAGATATACGAGTCCATGCCGGCCATCGTCGACGCAGGCACGACGGTACTGCTGGTCGAGCAGGACGTGGGCCAGGCCATCAAGTTCGCCGACCGGATCACCTGCCTGCTCGAAGGGCGGCAGGTCCTGGAAGGCAGTCCTGACGAATTCTCGAGCGAGCAGATCTTCGCTGCCTATTTTGGAGTGTGACGGGTGATCTGGGTAAACGACGTCCTCCAGGGGATCCTTCTCGGCGGGCTCTATGCGCTTTTCGCCGCGGGCCTGTCCCTGGTTTTCGGGGTCATGCGGCTGGTGAACCTGGCCCACGGGGACTTCAGCATCATGGCCGCCTACATCGCTTTGGCGATCGTTGGATCCCTGAACATCAACCCGTTCTACACGATCGTCCTCGTGATGATAATCATGGGCATCTTCGGCTACATCATCCAGCGGGGTCTGTTCAACTTCGCCATGGATGCGGGGCCCATGCAGGCTATCCTGGCGACCTTCGGCATCGCCATCATCATCCAGAACCTGCTGCTCGAGGGGTTCACCGCCAACAGCAAGGGACTGGACGCGGGGAGCATCGAGAACGCGTTCATCCGGATCAGCGATCAGGTCGTGATCGGCTGGTTCCCGTTGATCACGCTCATAGCCTCAGTGGTGGTCCTGCTGGGCCTCCAGATCTTCCTGGGGCGCACCAGGCTGGGCCGGGCCTTCCGGGCCACGGCGGACAATCAACGGGCCGCTCAGCTCATGGGGATCGACAACCGCCACCTCTACGGGATGGCGATGGCGTTCGCCCTGGCCATCGTCGCCATCGGCGGTGTCTTCATCGGGATCCGGACCACCTTCAGTCCGAGCGCCGGGCCCCTACGTCTGATCTTCGCCTACGAGGCGGTCATCATCGGCGGATTGGGCTCGCTCTGGGGCACGCTGGTGGGAGGTATCGTGCTCGGCATCGCCCAGGTGATGGGTGATCACATCCAGCAGGGCTGGGGGATGCTGGTCGGGCACTTCGTGTTCCTCGCGATTCTTGCGTTCCGTCCCCAGGGTCTCTTCGCGAAGCAGGTGCAGTGATGGCTACGCCGATCAAGGTCGAACGCTATACGAAGTCCAGCCGGATCGCGCTGCCCGTCACGGCTGTGGTGATCATCGTCGCCGCCACCATCCCGGCCTGGGGCTCGTCGAACATCATGAAGCAGGGGGTCACGTTCCTCACCCTGCTGGCGCTTGCCCAGATGTGGAACCTTCTTGCCGGCTATGCCGGTCTGGTGTCGGTCGGTCAGCAGGCTTTCGTCGGCATCGGGGCGTACTCGCTATGGGTCTTCTCGGAGAAGGTGGGCATAAACCCCTTCTTGTGCGTTCCTTTGGCCGGCGCTGTAGCCGCTCTGTTCGCGTTCCCCACCGCTGGTCTTGCCTTTCGCCTTCGAGGGGGCTATTTCGCTGTCGGCACATGGGTGATCTCCGAGGTCTACCGGTTGCTGGTCACGCAGACCTCGTGGCTGGGAGGAGGCTCCGGGGTCAGTATCAACAAGGCCGTGCAGATCGCCCCCTCCACTCGAGAAGCGGTGGTTTTCTGGTGGGCTCTGGGTGTGGCCGTCGGGGCCATCGCCCTGGTCTACCTGGTGCTTCGTTCCAGGCGGGGGATCGCGTTGACCGCTATCCGGGACGACGAGATAGGAGCCCGCAGCCTCGGGGTGAACGTGCTGCGCTCCAAGCTGTGGGTGTTCATCCTGGCCGCCTTCGGTACCGGGGCCACCGGCGCGGTCATCTATCTCAACCTTCTCAGGCTGCAGCCCGAGGCCGGGTTCAGTCTGCAATGGAGCGTCCTCATGATCTTCGCGGTGGTGATCGGAGGTCTGGGTACCATCGAGGGGCCGATCATCGGGGCTATCATCTTCTTCGTGCTGCAGCAACTCCTCGCGGACTACGGGACCTGGTATCTCATCCTACTCGGCGCCCTTGCAGCTCTGGTCGTGGTCTTCGCCCGGAGGGGCGTGTGGGGCACCTTCGCACGTCGCTGGCCCGTGGATCTTCTGCCCTTGCGTAGGCGCCTCTGTCTGGAGACCGTGTGCTTCACGGAAGAAGCGCCTCCAGCGGCTCCCACGACGGCGTCCACGCCGCCTGAGATTCCGGGAGCGGCCGAGTCCGAGGACACACAGGGCACCGACGTCTAGCGGCCGACCCGGCAGGGTCGGTATCCTCGATGGACATCTTGTGATGGGGCATGGGTTCGAGCCGGCCGGCATCTCAGGGTCATCATCGACCGCCTGGTGAGGGAGAGCGGCGAGACTCCGCAGCTGGGCGGCAAGACTCAAGGAGGAGCCACGTGGGAGACGGGACCAGATTCTACATCGACGGACAGTGGGTCGAGCCGCTTGAGCCCGGTCCCCTGATCAGCGTGGTCGACCCGGCTACGGAGGAAGAGATCGCCAGGGTCGCATCCGCCGGTCCGGCCGATGTCGAAGCTGCAGTCGGCGCCGCCCATAGCGCCTTCGCCACGTTCAGCCAGACCAGCCGCGAGGAACGTACGGCCATGTTGACCGATCTGCTCGCGGCCTACAAGAAGCGACTGCCGGAGTTGGCGGCTACGATGACCGCCGAGGTCGGCATCCCCAAGACCTTCTCGGAGCGGGTCCAGGCGCGCATCGGCGAGTGGCACCTCGAGGCCGCGCTGCGGGTCCTGGCCGAGTACAGGTTCGAGGAGGATTGGGGCACTACCCGGATCATGCGCGAGCCCATCGGGGTGTGCGCGCTGATCGCCCCCTGGAACTGGCCGATGAACCAGGTGATCGTCAAGGTCGCCCCGGCCTTGGCCGCCGGATGCACGATGGTGCTCAAACCCAGCCAACTCTCACCGCTCTCGGCGCTGCTGCTGGCCGAAGCCGTGGAGGAGGCCGGCATCCCCGCAGGCGTCTTCAATCTCCTGAACGGCCCGGGCTCATCCCTGGGTAGCGCCCTCGCCTCGCACCCGCTGGTGGACATGGTCTCGGTCACCGCTTCGACCGAAGTGGGCGCGGCCGTCGCTCGCGAGGCCGCTGGAACCATCAAGCGGGTATCGCAGGAACTGGGAGGCAAATCGGCCAACATCGTCTTCGACGACGTGAGACTCGAGAAGGTGGTGACCGGGGCGGTACGCGCGTGCATGCGCAACTCCGGACAGAGCTGCAACGCCCCCACTCGGCTGCTGGTCCAGGGCTCGTTGTACGAGGAGGCTGTCACGATAGCGGCCCGGGTGGCGGACGAGCTTGCCGTGGGGGACCCGACCGACGCCGACACGTTCATGGGTCCGGTCGCCGGGAAGAGACAGTATGAGACGGTGCGCGCGTACATCCAGGCGGGACTGGACGGGGGAGCCCGGCTGGTGGCGGGCGGCCTGGAACGTCCTCCCGGTCTGGAGCGTGGATACTACGTCAAGCCCACCGTGTTCGTCGACGTCGAGAGCGACATGCGCATCGCCCGGGAGGAGATCTTCGGCCCGGTGCTGTGTATGGCTGGATTCAAAGACGAGGACGAGGCTGTCGCTATCGCGAACGACAGCGATCTCGGGCTATCCGGCTACGTCCACTCGGCCGATCTCGAGCGGGCTCGCCGAGTGGCCCGGCGTCTGCGCACCGGCATGGTGCATCTGAATGGGGCCAACACCGATCTTGCCGCTCCCTTCGGGGGCTACAAGAGGTCGGGCAACGGCCGGGAATGGGGTCGGTTCGGGCTGGAGGAGTATCTCGAGGTCAAGGCGGTCATGGGCTACCGCCCTCCCGAGAAGTAGGAGGGGCGGATCGATGATCCGGCAGATGTCGCCGAGCGTTCTCTCACCGGGGTCCGCCGGACCGCGCCGGGCGACAACTGGACGTCTTCAGGCATCAGTCGGATTCGAACGCCCCGGCGACCGGATCGAAACGGCGGACAGGATAGATGGTGACGAAGGGCAGGTTGTTCGCTTGGAGCACCTGCTCCACCGTCCCTCTGTCGGGTGCCTCCCAGTCACAGAAGGTCCTGTCGTTGGAGACTGCGCAGTAGCTGCGTTTCCAGGTCACGCCGGGAGGGAGTTCGGACGCTCTTTGGGCAAGGCCTTTCAACTGCTCCTCGGTGAAGACTTGCGAGTGGACCGCGAGGAAGCGTGGCATGAGGCACCTCCTTGCTGCCGGCGGACCCATCGGTGAGTAGTTCCAGCATAGAACAGGTGGCAGCGAGGCTCAACACTCGTGCTCGGGAGATGTGCCGACCGCTATGAGCCTTCCCTCTCTACGCGAGATCCTCTCTCTTCCCGCCTTCTCCGGAGCCGAACTGCTGTCGGGACAGTCTCGCCTCGACGAACCCGTGACATGGGTCCACGTCTCCGAGTTGCTGGACGCGTGGCGTTTCCTTTCGGGCGGAGAGATCATCGTGAACACCGGTCTGGAACTGGGTCGCGCGACATCGGCCGCGCGGGAGGCCTACCTGCGGTCGCTGGTGGACGCCGGAGCGCAAGGGCTTGCCTTGGAGTTGGTGCAGTGGCTACAGGAGGTCCCGGAGGAGATGCTCCAGACCGCCCGTCTCACCGAGTTCCCCCTGGTGGTGTTCCACGAAGAGGTGCGCTTCGCCGATCTCACCAAGGAAGCTCACGAGCGCATCCTCCGGCCGCCGGCCACGTCGGACGAGGCGCCACTGGGGACCCTCCTGGACGCGTTGATCGAGACCGGACGGGCTCCCAGCTACATCGAGACCCAACTGGGCCCTATCCTGGCTCTGCCCGGGCGGCCTCGCGGGACCCTTCTGGCCACCCTCGAGGCTCTTCACCGCTCCCAGTTCAACATCGCCGAGACCGCGCGATTGCTGGGCGTGCGGCGACAGACCGTCTACTATCGGTTGGAGCAACTCACAGGGATGTTGGGCGACCTTTCCGTCCCGTATACGAAGACCAGACTGATCGTGGCCCTCGAGCTGCTGAAGCGGACTCCTCTATGACCCGGGCAGGCTGGTCTTCCGACGGACCACGCATTGTTGCTGGAGTTTTGACACTTTGTCCGTTGAATCATCCCGGGCTGAGTGAGTACCATATTACGTCGGCTATGGGAGGGAGTATGGCCCGAACGTCCGCAGAAGCAATCCGGGGGGATCGCGAATACGCTCCGTCCCTCAGGTCTGTCCAGTGCACCGACCCACATGCGTTCCAGAGTCGGCTTTGTCGCGCCGTCAGTCGTGATCGCCAAGGAGGAGCTGCAATACGGTCTTGATATCCATGAGGAAGCCCTGGCTGAGGTCGACAGGATGATCGCGGCCTAGAAGTGATCGGAAAGCCCCTACTTCTTCAGAACGAACCCATACGAGAGGAAGACTTGATGAGCGTGACAGAAGTCAAAACCCTGAAGTACTGCGTCGACGGCGAGTGGACCGAGTCGACCACCGGCACCTACATGGATGTGAGCGACTCGAGCACCGGCGAGGTCTTCGCCCAGGCCCCCTGCTGCACCGCCTCCGAGGTCGAGCAGGCGATCCAGTCCGCGCACCTCGCATACGGACCCTGGTCCGGGACGCCAATACAGAAGCGCACCCAGGTGCTCTTCAAGTGGAAGACGCTCCTCGAGGAGAACACGGAGGAGCTCGCCTACATATGCTCCCGCGAGGTCGGCAAGAACCTGGACGAGGCCCGCGGTGAGATCGTCAAGATCATCGAAGGTGTCGAGGTCGGGGTCGCCGCTCCCATGATCACCAAGGGCGAATCACTCATGAACGTGTCCACCGGACACGACACCGTGAGCTACCGGGAACCGCTGGGCGTGTTCGCCGGCATCGCTCCCTTCAACTTCCCGGCCATGATCCCCTGGGGTTGGATGATCCCCCTGGCCATCGTCACCGGTAACACCTTTGTGCTGAAGGCCGCCAGCCTGGTGCCGACTTCCAGCGTGCGCCTGCTCGAACTGCTCCAGGAAGCCGGACTGCCCAAGGGCGTGGTCAACCTGGTGACCTGCTCCCGCAAAGAAGCCGAGATCCTCCTCACCCACCCATTGGTGCGCGGCGTCAGTTTCGTGGGCTCGACTGGCGTGGGCAAGCACGTCTACTCCGTGGCCGCCGCGCACGGCAAACGGGTCCAGGCTCAGACCGAGGCCAAGAACCACGGCCTCGTACTGGCCGACGCCTCGCTTGAACGCGCGGCCGCCGGCATCATCAACTCCACCTTCGGCTGCGCCGGCATGCGCTGCATGGCTCTGCCGGTCTGCGTGGTGGAAGACTCGGTGGCCGACGAGTTCATCGGCTACATGAAGAACTTCGCGCTCCAGCGCGTGGTCGGCTGCTCGTACGATCCCACCACCGAACTGGGCCCCGTGGTCAGCGCCGACCATCAGGCCTTCGTCAAGGGCTGGATCGACAAGGGCGTCGAAGAAGGCGCCGACCTGGTGCTCGACGGCCGCGACCTGGTGGTCCCCGGTTACGAGAAGGGCTTCTTCGTCGGTCCCACCATCTTCGACCACGTGACCGAGGACATGGCCGTCGGCCGTGAGGAGATCTTCGGCCCCGTGCTCTCCATCAAGCGGGTGGCGGACTTCGAAGAGGGCATCACCCTCATGAACAACAGCCGTTTCGCCAACGGTTCCTGCATCTTCACCGAGAGCGGCTACTACTCTCGCGAGTTCGCCCGCCGCACGCACGCCGGCATGGTCGGTATCAACGTGGGTATCCCGGTGCCGGTCAGCTTCTTCCCCTTCGCCGGTCACAAGGATTCGTTCTTCGGCGAGAGCCACGTGTTCGGTGTGGACGGCATCCGGTTCTTCACCGAGACCAAGTGTGTCACCACTCGCTGGTTCACCGAAGCCGACAAAAAGCAGAAGAAAGTCAACACCTGGGAGGGTACGGTCGTCCGTTAGGAAGCCGTCGCCGCGCGCGAGCGCGGCCGTCGACCCCGGGCGTGTTTTTCAAGTGGGCCCCACGATCTCGTGGGGCCCACTGCCTCTTTTCGGGGCCTCGACGCTCGCTAGGTGTGATGTCTTGGCCTGGAACGCTGATGGTCGGCCGCTATCGTTTCTCGAGTGGCGATTTTCTTGTTGTGGGAGAAGGTCCGTTCCTTTATGATTGGACGCGATGAAAGGGAGACAATCGGAACCGTCGGGCCGACTGAGCGAAGAGCTCGTCGGCTCGTTGTACGAGGAATGAGCGTGAGGCCTTGAGCGCCGACACCACGCTGCTGATCGCCGTGGTCGCGGTCGCGCTCATCTTCGATCTCATGAACGGCTTCCACGACGGCTGCAACGCCGTGTCGACGGTCATCTACACGGGTGCCCTGAAACCGCGTACTGCCATCGCGCTCTCGGCCATGTTCAACTTCGTCGGACCCCTGGTCATGGGTGTCGCCGTGGCGAAGACCATCGGCGGGGTCATCAATGCGGGTGACGCCACTGCGCATCTCGTGATCGCGGCTCTTCTGGGCGCCTGCGTCTGGGAGGTTCTGACCTGGATCTGGGCCCTGCCCGTGAGTTCCTCCCACGCCCTGGTCGGTGGACTTCTGGGTGCCGGAGTGGCGGCCATGGGACCCGGGGGGATCAACTGGCAGAAAGTCATCCTCGTATTCGCATCTCTCCTGATCTCACCGTTCCTGGGCATCATCACCGGGTACGTCCTCATGCGCATCAGTCGTCTCTTTTTTGCCAAGATGCGTATGGACATGACGAGGGCAGACCGCTTCTACAAGCACATGCAGATACTGTCCTCCAGCTGGGTGTCCTTCAGTCATGGTTCGAACGATGCCACGAAAGTGATGGGGATCATCATCATCTTCCTCGCTGCACGGGAGGGGCTGGGTGTCACCGAGTATGTGGCCGCTCACGGTTTCCCGCTCTGGGTGATCTTGGGGGCAGCATCCGCCATGGCCGTGGGGACGTTCCTCTCGGTCAGGTCTTTCCGGCTCATCCGGACCCTTGGCGAGAAGATAACGAAGCTCCACCCGATCAACGGGTTCAGCGCCGAAACCGGAGGTGCCATCGTCATCCAGGTTGCGTCGCTGTTCGGGCTCCCGGTATCGACGACCCACATCGTCACGTCGGCGGTCACGGGGACCGGCTTGGCAAGCAAGTTGGGAGGGGTCAGCTGGAAAGTCTTCCGTGCTATCATGCTGGCCTGGGTGGTGACCCTACCGTTCTGCGCGGCTGTGGCCGCCATCATCTATTACATCCTCAACCTGGTTATGTGAAACGCTCGTGCACCGGTCGACAAGGGCGGGAGAGGGGCAGACATGGCGAGTTCGCGACTGAAGAAGATCCGGCGCTCCATGGGTGGGGAGACCACTTTGGAGGGGGCGATCGACGCCATGGGCAAAGAACGCGAAGAGCAGATCCTCGAGCGCATGGGTGAGTTCACCGAGCAGGTGGTCATCATCGTCGACAAGTTGCGGGACATGGTGGAACGTTTCGCGGCGGATCGCTACGCGGAGCTGGAGGAGTCGGCTAAGGAGCTCGATCAACTCGAGAGCGCGGCCGACTGCACCAAGGAAGCGATCCTCGACCGGCTTTCGCTGGGCGGCGTGTTCCCGATGCACCGGGCAGATCTCGCCCGTCTGGTCGGCTCCATGGACAGCATAGCCAACCTGGCCTCGGGCGCGGCCGACCGCATCGTGATGCGTAAGTTCACCCTGCCGTCTAGCATCAACGACCAGTTGGTCAAGATGGCCCAGGTGGATCTCGAGGCCGTGAAAGAGCTGCGGGAAGCCGTGCTTGCGATGGGGAGCGACCTCCGTGAAGCTATCCGGCTCTCCGGGATCGTCGAACGGCTTGAGAGCCATGCCGACGATCTCTACGCGGAGATCTACCGAGACATGTTCGAGATGGAAACCGATTTCAAGACCTTCCACCAGTTGAAGGCGATCATCGACCGGCTCGAATCGATCGCCGACCGATGCAGCCAGAACGCCGAACTGTTGCGGCACATGGCCCTGGAGTATCTGGAGAACGAGTAAGCGAGGCCCCGCGGGGGTCTCTGTCGACCGCGCCATGAAGATCGGTCTTGCGCAACTCAATTCGCGGGCGGACAGAGAAGCCAATCTCGTCGCCGCCGGGGTCGCGCTCGAACGGCTTGCCGCCGAGGGAGTCGACCTGGCTCTCCTGCCCGAGATGTTCAACCACCTCGCTCATGACGCGGACAACGCGGCCGCGGCCGAACCCATCCCCGGGCCCAGCACCGCATGGGCGAGCGAGGCGGCCCGCAGGCTGGGGATGTACGTGCATTGCGGGAGCATCATGGAGCGGAGGGGGGAGGACGTCTTCAATACCGCCGTGGTGTACGACCGGGAAGGGAGCGAGGTCGCGCGCTACAGCAAGATCCACCTGTTCGACGTCCGCCTGCCCGACGGCACGGCCTACGTCGAATCTGCCGCCGTCACACCCGGTGACCGGGTCGTCACGTTCTCATGCCACGGTCTCACGTTCGGGATGGCCATCTGCTACGACCTGCGCTTCCCCGAGTTGTTCCGCGCCCTCGCCGACGAGGGGGCGGACGTGTTCGTGACCCCGGCGGCCTTCACCGTCGCTACCGGGATCAGTCACTGGGAGCCGCTGGTGCGGGCTCGGGCGATAGAGAACGGGTGCTACCTGGCCGCGTGCGGCCAATGGGGACCGCACGGCCGGGGCAGAGCCTGCTACGGACACAGCCTCGTGGTGGACCCGTGGGGCACGGTCATCGCTCAATGCAGCGAGGGCGTGGGAACATGCACCGCCGGACTCGACGAGGATGCCGTCCGCGCGACCCGCGAGAGGATGCCTGTGCTTCGTCACCGGCGGAGAGACTTGTTCGGCTGATCCCGTGGCTGTGCGCCAGCGCAGTTGAGACAGTGTCTCTGGCCGGCCCCAGGGAGGTCTCCATAGACCTCCCGGCACTCTCAGAAGTCCATCTCGAAGTGGAACACTCCTTCGGAGAGACTGCTCCTCACCTTCAACCCGCTGTGGTTGACGACCGCCTGCATCGCCTTGTTGTCGCGCAGCACCTCAGCGGTGAAGCCCGCGATACCGTTCCGTTTGGCGATGGTGACCAAGTGTTTCATGATGAAGCTTCCGATCCCCCGGTCCTGCCAGTCGTCACGCACGACGAAGGCGACTTCCGCCCGGTTGGTTTTGGGATCGAGGTAGTAGCGCCCGACGGCTATGATCTCGTCCCCGAAGGCTTCCGGCAACGTCCCGACGATAGCCACCTCGTTCCGATGGTCGACGTAGACGAAGTTCTGGAGTTGCTTCTTGGGGATGCGCTTCATGTGTGACATGTAGCGGTAGTAGACCGTCTCCTGTGAGAGGGAGTAGAAGATATCGCGCGTAGCGTGCTCGTCGGTCGGATGCATCGCGCGGAAGCTGATTAGCGTGCCGTCGTCGAGCAGCATGGTGGTGTTCAATTCCTTCGGACCGATCGTGATCTTGCCCTCGATGTCGGCCATCTCGGGACGGACGTACTTGTACTCGATGGCCTTCGCCAACAGTTCCTCACGGAAATCGGGGTGGGCGATGCTGATGAGGGCCATCGCCCGTTCCTGGACCGTCTTGCCGTGCAGATATGCGATCCCGTACTCCGTGACCACGTAATGGGTCGATCCCCGGCTGGTCACGACGCCGGCTCCGGGCGTAAGGGTCGCGACTATCCGAGACACCGTGCCTCCGAGCGCAGTCGACGGCAAAGCGATGATGGGCCGGCCGTCGTCGGATCGGGCCGCGCCGCTGTTGAAGTCTGCCTGACCGCCGATCCCCGAATAGAACTTGGTCCCTAGCGAGTCGGCACACACCTGACCGGTGAGGTCGACCTCGAGACCCGTGTTGATCGCCACCATCTTGTACTGCTGACCGATCACGTACGGGTCGTTGACATATTCGGTGGGGTTGAACGAGAAGAGGGGGTTGTCGTTCACGTAGTCGTACAAGCGTTTGGTCCCCATAGCGAAACTGGTGACGACGCGCCCGCGGTCGGTCGTCTTCTGGTTGCCGGTGACTACTCCTGCCTCGATCAGGTCGATCACGGGATCGGTGATCATCTCAGTATGGATGCCCAGATCCTTCTTGTTCACGAGGAACTCGAGGACCGCGTGGGGGATGCGCCCGATACCCATCTCAATGGTGGAGCCATCGTCGACCAGAGACGCGATGTTCTCCCCGATGGCGCGGGTGGTCTCGTCCACCTCCGGGGTGAAGGCCTCGATGAGGGGCTCGTCAACCGGCACGAGGATGTCGAAGTCGTAGATGCTCATGAAGCTATCGCCGAGAGTCCGAGGCATCTGTGGGTTGATCTGAGCGATCACGAGTCCCGCGTTCTCTGCCGCCGTCTTCACGATATCGACCGAGATGCCGAGACTGCAACGACCCTGCGGGTCGGGGGGGGTCACCTGGATCAGGGCGACGTCGAGCGGCATCTGCCCGGTGGCAAACAGCCGGGGTACGTCGTATAGGAAGATCGGCGTGTAGTCGCCGTAGCCTTCCTGGATGATGTTCCGCACGTTGTCGGCCACGAAGAAGGTATTCACCGAGAAGTGGTCGGAAAGGTCCTTGAACGCGTATGGGGCCTCGCCCAGGGTGAGCGCGTGGATGACCTGCGTGTCGGCGAGCTCGTTGTGGCGCGCCACCAGCGCTCTCACCAAAGAAAGGGGTTGGGCCGTGCCGGTCCCCACGAAGACCCGCTGTCCGGGTCGGACGTTCGCGACCGCCTGGGCCGCAGTCGCGATCATGCTCTTGTACTTCGTCTGCCAGTCGGAGTCGAAGTTGGGGTTGATGGCATCGCTCATCGCGAACCTCCCGCAGCCAACTGGATCCGTGCATCAGCCGCCACTGATTCTTCTCCCACTCTTGCCACGATAAACGGGTTGATGTCGAGCTCGGCGATCTGCGGGAAGTCGGTGACCAACTGGCTGATACGCTGCAGAGCCTCTGCTATCGCGGCCAGATTGACCCCGCTCTCCCCACGGACGCCCTCGAGCAGTTTGTACGAACGCGTTCCCATGAGCATGCTCATAGCCTCGCCCGACGTGATCGGCGCGAGGTGGAATGTGACGTCCTTCATGACCTCGACGAAGATCCCGCCCAGGCCGAACATGAGCATCGGGCCGAACTGCGGATCGCGGGTCATGCCCAGGATCACCTCGCGGCCCTTGGGCACCATGTGCTCGAGGTAGACGCCCTCGAGCATCGCATCCGGCGCTTTGCGGCTGATCCGGAGCATCATCAGTTCGAAGGCATCTGCCACTTCCTGGGCGCTGTTGAGGTTGAGCTTGACTCCCCCGAGGTCCGACTTGTGGATGATGTCGGGGGAGACGATCTTCATGGCCAGGGGATACCCGATACGCGGGGCCGCGTCCACCGCTTCGTCGACCGAGGTGACCAAGCGTCCGTCGGGAACGTGGAAGTCGTAGGCTTTGAGGATGTCCTTCGCCTTGACCTCGCCAACGTAGAGCCTCCCGGTCCGTAGCTGGCGGGAGATGATGCGGTCGACCCGCCTCCGGTTGACCGGGAAACGGGTGACGATGCGCGGAGGGCGGAGGCGCCAGGCGGCGTAGTCGACCATGGCCTTGAGTGCTGCCACCGCCCGTTCGGGCGAAGGGTAGTCGGGCAGGTTCGCGGCCACCAGTTCCTCGCGACCGGGGATGACGTCCGCACCTCCCATGAACGTGGCGACGAGGGGTTTGGCTCCGTTCGCGCAGGCGGCGATGGCCCGTGCCGTCTCGGCCGGTTTCGTCATCGCCTGCGGAGTCAGGATGACCACGATCGCGTCCACTTCAGAGTCGGATTGCGCGGCCTCGACGGCGGCTGCGTACCGCTCGGGATCGGCGTCGCCGAGGACGTCGATGGGGTTGCCGACGCTGGCTGCCGCCGGCAGCTTCGCCCGGAGGCTGTCAGCGGTCGTGGGGTGCAGGGACGCTACCTTCATGCCCGCCTGTTCGACGGCGTCGGCCGCCATGATGCCCGGTCCCCCGGCATTGGTGATGATCGCTATCCGGCCGCCCTTGGGGAGCGGCTGCATGGCGAACGCGGCCGCGTAGTCAAAGAGCGACTCGAAGGTGTCGGCCCGGATGACCCCGGCGCGCTTGAAGGCTGCGCCATAGGCGATGTCGGCCCCTGCCAGCGCTCCGGTGTGCGAGGATGCCGCTTTGGACCCGGCGGAAGTCGTGCCCGCCTTGAGGATGACGACGGGCTTGACAGCCGCCACCGACTCGGCGACGCGGATGAACTCGTCTCCGGAGCCGATACTCTCGAGATACCCGACCACGACCTTGCTCTTCTCGTCGTCGGCGAAGGCGGCAAGGAAATCGGTCTCGTTCAGGTCGGCCTTGTTGCCGATGCTGAGCAGCGTGGCCAGCCCCATCTTGCGTGACGCCGCCCAGTCGAGGATGGCGGTGCAAAGGGCCCCGGACTGCGAGAGGACCGAGATCCCCCCCTGCTTGGGCATGTAGTTGGCGAACGAGGCGTTCATGTTGTGGTGGGTGTTGATGAGGCCCAGACAGTTCGGACCCATCACCCGGGCGCCGGAGGAGCGACAGATGTCGACGATCTCGCGTTCGAGTTGGGCGCCCTCGTCGCCGACCTCCTTGAAGCCGGCGGTGATGATGACTATGGCCTTGGCTCCGGCATGGAGGGAGTCGATGGCCGCCTTCTTGACCGCCGCTGTCGGCACGGCGATCACGCTCATGTCGATGGGCTTGCCGTACTCCTCCAGGCTGGTGTAGACCTTGGCGCCCGACAACTCGCCTCCCGAGGGGTTCACCGGCACGATGTCACCCTGGAACGAACCGTCGATGAGATTGACCGTGATCGCGTGGCCCACCTTGCCAGGGGTGCGCGAGGCCCCCATCACGGCTATGGCCTTGGGATAGAGGAGACTCTCGAGCATATACTTCTCACGTCCTCTCGTGAACGAATACGGATCGGCGGCCGATGGCTACGCGCATCGTCCGCGTCTGCCGACCGGCGCCGCGGTGAGGCGCGGACCGGTCGTGGGGTCTGGGCGTCGTCCGACCGCCGTCGGCGATGTCGTTCCCAGGGATCGGAATACCGCTATCCGTCTCCTCCCTGCCCATCGTGGTCGGCCCCCCGCGTGGGCAAGTGCCGTGAGCACAGCAGACGCTCTCGGCCACTCGAGGCGATCTCAGTTTGCATCGTGCGTCGTGCATTTTACTACGTCGGAGCCGGACCGGGTGGCGGGACCTCCTTCCCGATGTTTGGGCAGGCGGGGCGCTCTGAGGCTACAATGACCGGTACGGGCGGCTCGCCATCGGAAGCCGCCGTTCAACGAGGTAGAGCCTGTGCGGAACGCTCTGAAAGCCTTTGGGGCCGCTTTGGCGGTGGTGGCGCTCTGTGCGCCTCTGATATTCTGGCCCGTCGACGACGCTCAGACCACCGCGCTCGACCCTTCGGAGGTGACCGTCACCGTGCCGCCGGTGGTCGTGGTCCCGACCACGGTGTCACCGGCCGAGACGACCACCACGACGACCACGGAGGCGCCCTCCGAGCCGACGTCGTCCACGACGACCACTACGCAGCCTCGATCGATCACCATCGCGGCCGTAGGTGATGTGTTGACGCACACGCCGGTCCTCGGTTCAGTATTCGATCCACAGACCGGATCGTATGATTTCGCGCCGGTGTTCGCCCCGGTGGCTCGATTCATCAAGAAGGCGGACTATGCCGTCGCGAACTTGGAGGCCCGTCTCGGAGGATACGAGCAGGGATACTCGGGGTATCCTCGGCTCAACGCGCCCAACGAACTGGCTTACGCGCTTCGCGACGCCGGTTTCGACCTGGTCGCGACCGCCAACAACCACTCCCTCGACCTGGGATGGGATGGGATCGTGGGGACTCTCGATCGGCTCGATGCCGCCGGCCTCGCTCATGTCGGCACGCATCGTTCGCAAGAGGAGAGGAACACCCCGGTGGTGGTCGACGTTCGCGGCATCAAGGTCGGCTTCCTCAACTACACGGTGTCGCTCAACGGTCTGGTCCCGCCGGCGGAGCACGCCCCGTACGCGGTCGACATGCTCGATCCCGACCAGGTGGCATTGGACGCCGCCACGGCTCGCGCGTGGGGGGCCGATGTGGTCATCGCCCTCCTCCATTACGGGCAGGAGTACGATCGTGAACCCAGCGAATATCAGGAGGAGGTGTCTGAGGAGATCCTGTCCCGGGGGGTGGATGTCATCCTCGGCTCTCATCCACACGTGGTACAGCCGATCGCGCACATAGTGCAATACGCGAGTTGGCGGCCGAACGACAAGTACGTGGTCTACTCGTTGGGGAACTTCATCTCGAACCAGCGCTGGCGGTACACCGACAGCGGCCTCGTGGCTTACGTGCACATCGAGAAACGCGGGCTGCGTACGTTCGTCACCGGGGTGAGTTATCTGCCCGTGTACGTGCAGCGCTCCACGGTGGAGGAACGGACCCAGTATCGGATAGTCCCGGTGATGCCGGGAGTCGACCCGGGCACCGACATCCCCCTGACCACCGCCGAACAGCGCCGGATGGCCGAGGTATGGGAAGAGTTGCGCGATCTCCTCTATCGTCCCGATGAGAGTATCTCTCCCCTGGATCCCCTGAAGCTCGGGTTGAAGCTGGGAGAGTAGGCCGTCTGCGTGTGCGGGAGGTCTCCGCTGGTCTCGCGGCGCCGGGTTCTGGTAGCATGCCGGGACGATGCTTGAGTTCTTGCGAAACCAGCCGATTGAGGCCCCCGTCCTGGCCGACTTCTTCGACCGTTGCGGATGGCGAGAGGTCGATGCCGGCGCGAAGCTCGAATGGGTGCTGGCCGGGTCTACCGAATGGGTCACCTGTATACTCGACGGGGAACTGATCGGGTTCGGCAGATCCTGCCGGTTAGGGCCGATGAACCGCATCGTCTGCGACGTCCTGGTCGACTCTCGGTTCCGGGGCAGTGGGCTCCGGCGTGAGATCGTCCGGCTGCTGGTCGAGAACGCCGGTAGTCTCGAAGAGATCTCCGTCTTCACCGAGAGACAGGCGTTCCCGCTCGGTGGTCTTACGAGATCGGAGGAGGAGACTGGACTCGGACGCTTTCCCAAAGCCCCACCCGGGGCTTATCTTGGCAGAGGTACGAAGACTCCGGGAGGAACGGAATGACTGGGTACCGGGTCACGTGTATCCCTGGTGACGGGATAGGTCCCGAGATCATGGCGGCGACCAAGGTGGCGGTCGCGGCCACCGGCGTTGACATCAGATGGGTCGACGTCGAAGCCGGCGCCGACGTCATGGAGAAATACGGTACGCCTCTCCCCGGCACCGTGATCGACTCGATCCGGGAGACCGAGGTGGCCATAAAAGGGCCGGTGACTACTCCCGTGGGCTCCGGGTTCCGCAGCGTCAACGTGGCGCTCCGCAAGGAACTGGACCTCTATGCCAATCTGCGTCCCGCCGTGACCATACCTGGGGTCCAGTCGCGTTACGAAGGGGTCGATCTGGTGGTGGTGAGGGAGAACACCGAGGACCTCTACGCGGGAGTCGAGCACATGGTCGGTGCCGACGCCGCCGAGTCGATCAAGATCATCACGCGGAAGGGCAGTGAGCGCATCGCCCGGTTCGCTTTCGAGTATGCCCGTCGCGAAGGCCGCCGGAAGGTGACCGCGGTGCACAAGGCCAACATCATGAAGCTGTCTGATGGGCTGTTCCTCGAGGCGGCGGGCGAGGTGGCAGCCGACTATCCTGACGTGGAGTTCGAAGACCGCATCGTCGACAACATGTGCATGCAGTTGGTCCAGAAGCCCGAGCTGTACGATGTGCTGGTGTGCCCCAACCTCTACGGTGACATCATCAGCGATCTCTGCGCCGGCCTGGTCGGCGGTCTGGGAGTCGCTCCGGGTGCCAACATCGGGGAGGGTATCGCAGTGTTCGAGCCGGTCCATGGTTCAGCGCCCAAGTACGCCGGCCTGGACAAGGCTGATCCCACCGCCCTCATCCTTTCGGCCGTCCTGATGCTCGGCCATCTCGGTGAGCCCGCGGCGGCGCACGCGCTCTTCGAGGGCGTGCGCGCGGTCATCGGCAAGGGCGAACGGGTCACCTACGACCTCGGTGGCAGTTCGGGGACCAAAGACATGGGGGAGGCTATCGCCGAAGAGGTGGCACGCCTCGTCGGGTAGGCGACCGAACCGGTCGGTCGCGTCGAGCGATCGGCCATGGGGTCGCCGGGACCCCCGTCGATCGGGCACTCCAGAGCGTCAGGCGGTCAGGCCGGCGTTGGCAGGCCGTCGTCGTCCCAGCCTCGCTTGTGCCAGTAGATGCGGACCCTTCGTCCCAGCTCGTCCCTGTCGAGCGGCGGTGCCGTGTCGATGGGCTCGATGAAGAAACGCTCCGCCACCGTATCGTCCGCGGGAGTGACGCCAAAGGAGAGGTTCAGCCTGCGGATGCGCGTGATCACGTCGTTCGAGAGCATCTCGAGGTCCACTTTGGTGACGGGCGCGCCGTTCAGCTGGGCGGCTGCGGAACAGAAGCAGTCCCAGCTCATGAAATCCCGGTAAAAGCGGCACATCACCAAGCTGTCCATCAGCAGCATGCGATCTTCCCAATCGATGTAGGTCTGGACGAAGGCGTCGTCGTCCAGGTCGTCGAGGAGTCCACCGAGTTCCGGCTTGTAGAAGGTCGCCCGCAGATGGCAGGCGCCCCTGACGCTCACCGCGTAGCTGAGGGCCATTCCCTTGAGCTTGCGGGGGTCGTAACCGGCGGGGTCGAGATGCTTGGACGTGATGGACCACTCGTCCATGCCGAAAGCGGCCAGGGCAGGGTCGATCCCCTCGGCCAGGATGTCGGCGGTCGGCGTGGAGCGTCGGGCTATCTGCTCCAGCAGCAGGGCGATGCCGTCGACGTCCCCGGGAAGAGGACCGTCGGGGACCGATCCCAGTTCACGGCCCTTGATGGCCACCGCGACGAGATTGCCACATGTGATGGTGTCCATACCCAGCAGGTTGCAGCGCTCGTTGAGCTTGGCCACATCCCGGGCGTGCTCCACTTGGCAAGACCCTCCGAAGGAATAGAGGGTCTCGTACTCAGGGCCGGCCATCTCCCGGCCCGCGTCGGGGCCGGCGGTGAAGCGGAGGAACTTTCGGCAGCGCATGGGGCAAGGAGGGCAGGTGTCGTTCGTGACTTCGGCCCATTCCGGCCAGTGCTCGGCCTCCAAGGTCGCCCGATGCGGGGCGGCTCCTCTGGTGAAGAAGTCGGTGGGGAAGGCTCCCGCCTCGTTGATGAGGGCCACCATCATGGGGGTCCCGAATCGCCTGTAGTTGTTCGAGGCTGGAGATTCACTGGCGAGCTTCGCCACCGCCCGCCGGGTCTCGACGAACTGCGCTTGGGTCTCGAGCTTGAGGGGGCCCGGGGAGGTAACGCTTATCGCCTTGAGCGATTTGCTACCGAACACCGCGCCCATGCCGCCCCGCCCGAGCGTGTGGGCCTGTTGATGCATGACGGCCGCCACCTTCACGAGGTTCTCTCCGGCGACACCGATGGAGAGAACCGAGGAGCGCTTCTCGAGCCGACCGAGGACCCGGACTTCGGTGGCGGACGCGTCTGCGCCCCAGAGATCGTCCGCGGGCAGGAAGTGCGCGCCTCGCGCATCCAGGTGCAGATGGACGGGGTCGTGCGAGGCGCCGGTCACCACCAGCGCTCCCCAGCCGGTCTCTCGGAGGGTGCGGGCGAAAGTGCCTCCGCAATAGGCCTCGAGCCAGATCCCCGTGAGGGGACTCCGGCAGAAGGCGGCGAAGCGATCCGAGCCCGACATCCCATAGCCGGCGAGTGGGCTCGAGGTGATCACCACGATGCTCTCTGGGGCCAAGGGATCGACCGCGGGGTCGAGATATTCCTCCAGGAGGCGAAGTCCGAGGACCTTGCCCCCCAAGCCCCATGAGGCGGAGACTTCCACCTGCTCTACACGCGTCTCTCTCGAGGTCAGATCGACGAAGAGCACCTTCTCCGAATGGGTCATGGCTACTCCCTCCTCAAACGGCGGACGCTGCCCTAGCGGAGATACGCCGGCCCGTGCCCCCCGGCGTCCCGCCCGGTCAGGGACCCGAGCACCCGGGTCAGACCTGGCCCATGGTGTCCGAAAGGATGTCGAGGCCTCGTTCGAGGGTCTCGCCTTCCACGGTGAGCGGGACGAGCACTCGGAGCACATTGTGGTAGGTCCCAGCGCCGACGTTGATCACGCCGTTCTCGTAGAGTTTCGTCCGTAGTCTCTTGGCGAAGTCCCCGGCGGGCTTCTTGGTCTCCGGGTCTTCGACCAACTCGATGGCGGCCATAGCGCCTAGGCCGCGCACGTCGCCGATCACCGGGTACTCCTTCTGCAGGCTGCGGAAGCGGTCGCGGATCCGCTCGCCCAGGATGGTGGCCCGCTCCAGTAGGCCCTCTTCCTCGATGATGTCGAAGACGGCCAGACCGGCGCGGCAGGCGGTCGGGTTGCCCCCGAACGTACTGCCGACGCCACTGGGATGGACGGCGTCCATCACCTCCTGGCGTCCTGTGATACCCGAGATGGGGAACCCGGCGCCGAGGGCTTTCGCCGTCGTCATGATGTCGGCCTCGACTCCCCAATGCTCCATCGCGAACCACGCTCCAGTACGCCCCATCCCTGTCTGGATCTCGTCGGCGACGAGAAGGATGCCGTGTTTCTGGCAGATCTCCTTGAGCTTGCCCATGTACTCCGGCGGCGGCACGATGAAGCCCCCTTCACCAAGGACCGGCTCGACGACCACGGCCGCCACCTCACCGGCGTCGACCTGCTTGTCGAAAGCCTCCTCCAGGAGGCCCGCGCACGCGCACCCGCAGGCGGGGTGCTCCAGGCTGAGCGGACAGCGGTAGCAGTAGGCATAGGGGATGCGATACACCTCCGCCGCGTAGGGTCCGAAGCCGACCTTGTACGGGTTCACCTGCGACGTGAGGCTGAGGGTCATGAATGTGCGACCGTGGAAGGCGTCTTCGAACGCGATGATCGCTTTCCGGCCGGTCGCGTAGCGGGCGATCTTCACCGCGTTCTCGACGGCTTCCGCCCCGGAGTTCATGAAGAAGGTCCGTTTCGGAGAGTCGCCGGGGGCACGCTCGTTCAGTTTCTGAGCCAGACGGACGTATGACTCATAGCCGGTCAGGCCGAAGCAGGTGTGAGAATAGAGTTCCGCCTGCTCCTTGACGGCCTCGACGACCCTCGGGTGGCAGTGTCCGACGTTCATCACGCCGATCCCGGCGGCGAAGTCGATGTACTCTCGCCCGTCGACGTCAGTGATGATCGCGTTACGGGCCTTGGACACGTACACCGGAGCCGTGGCAGGCACGCTCCGCGGTACGACCTGTGCCCTCAGATCGTTGAGTTCGGCGTTGCTCATCGTCCCTCCACCTGATACCTGTTGTGGGGAGCGTACCACGAGCACGTGTTCCGCGCCCTTCCTTGAATCGGTCCCCATGTCTAGTAAACTAAGATGTCACCCGTATTCGACCCCAGAGGAGTCTAGCCTTGAAGAGCACCAGCCAGAGCGTCTACTCCGGACCTGCCCGAGCGCCGCATCGCTCGCTCATGCGCGCACTGGGGATAGGCCGGGACGACAGCGAGCGGCCGCTCATTGGCATCGCCAACTCGTACAACGAACTGATCCCCGGCCACATGCACCTGAACACCATCGCCCAGCAGGTCAAGTACGGCGTGTGGCAGGGTGGCGGTCTGCCCCTCGAGTTCAACGTCATCGGGGTATGTGACGGCCTGGCGATGAACCACGAAGGTATGCACTACTCCCTGGTCTCTCGCGAGATCGTGGCCGACTCGGTCGAGATCATGGTCAAAGCTCACGCCTTGGACGGGCTGGTGTTGATCCCCAACTGCGACAAGGTGGTGCCCGGCATGGTCATGGCCGCGGCCCGGCTCGACATCCCGGTCGTCGTCGTCTCGGGAGGGCCGATGCTGGCCGGAGACTACCAGGGTGGCAAGGTCGGCCTCACTCAGATCTTCGAGGCGGTCGGCCAGTACTTCAAAGGTGACCTCTCCGCCGACGAACTCGCCGAACTAGAAGATTGTGTCTGTCCGACCTGTGGCTCTTGCGCGGGGCTATTCACGGCCAACTCCATGAGCTGTGTCACCGAGACCATGGGACTGGCTCTGCCTGGCGACGCCACTATCCCCGCTCCGTTCTCGTCCCGGCTGGTCCTGGCCCGTCAGAGCGGCGCAGCGGCGGTGGAGGTGACCCGCAAGGGTTGGACGGCCCGGCGGTTCCTCACGCCCACGAGTCTGCGTAACGCGTTGGCTGTCGATGCCGCCCTCGGTTGCTCGTCGAACACCGTGCTGCATCTCATGGCCATCGCCAATGAAGCTGAAGTAGAGCTTGAGCTCGCTGATTTCAACAAGGTGGCGGATGCCACGCCGAACGTGGTCAAACTCTCTCCTTCGGGCAAAGACCATATGGAAGACCTGCACCGGGCCGGTGGCGTGATGGCCGTGGTCAAGCGCCTGGCCGAAAGGGGACTGGTCGACGGCACTGCCCCTACGGTCGCAGGCGTGGATCTGAAGGTCCAATATGACGCGGCCGTTATCCGCGAGGACGAGGTCATCCGGCCACTCGATCGGGCGTACCGTCCCACCGGGGGTCTGGCCATCCTGTTCGGTAACCTGGCTCCGCTGGGCGCGGTGGTCAAGGAATCGGCGGTCTTGCCGCAGATGCTGAACCACAGAGGCCCTGCGCGGGTCTTCGACGACGAGCCCGCGCTCATGGACGCCATCGAGAAGGGCGCCATAGAAGCGGGATCGGTGGTCGTTATCCGCTACGTGGGTCCCAAAGGCGGTCCGGGGATGCCGGAGATGCTGACCCCGACCTCAGCTCTGGCGGGTGCGGGATTGGACGACAGCGTTGCGCTCATCACCGACGGCCGCTTCAGCGGAGCCAGCCGGGGAGCCAGCATCGGTCACGCCGCGCCGGAGGCGCTCGACGGCGGCCCCATCGCTCTTGTGCAGGATGGCGACATCGTCAGTATCGATATCCCGGGGCGGAGTCTGACCCTGGAAGTCGAAGAAGACGAGATGGAGAGAAGGAGGACGGCGTGGCAGCGCCCGGCTCGAGACTATTCGGGCGTGCTGCGCCGGTACGTAGCCTCCGTCTCCGGGGCGGAGACTGGGGCGATCCTGGGTGGCGGGACCTCACGGTCCTGACCCCCGCTCCCTAGCCGACACCTCCCCGGGTCCGGCCGGCTCCCGAGCCGGCAGTCCGAGCAAGCGCATGTGAAAGCGAAAGCGGAGCGCACCATGAAAGCAGCTACTGTGATCCTCGAAGCGCTGAAGCGCGAGGGGGTCGACGCGATATTCGGGTTCCCGGGAGGCGTCCTACTACCACTGTACGACGCTCTCTACGATTCCGATCTCAGACATATCCTCGTCCGTCACGAACAGGGCGCCGGCCACGCCGCCGACGGCTACGCCCGGGCCTCGGGCAAGGTCGGCGTGTGCATGGCCACATCCGGACCCGGTGCCACGAACCTTGTCACCTCCATCGCGAACGCCTACATGGACAGCGTGCCCATGGTGGCGATCACGGGACAGGTGGCCCGCCATCTCATCGGACTGGACTCGTTCCAGGAGGCGGATGTCACCGGCATCACCCTGCCCATCGTCAAGCACAGCTACCTGGTCAAAGACGCGAACGACCTCTCTCGTATCATCCGGGAAGCCTTCTACATCGCGAGCACGGGCCGTCCCGGACCGGTCGTGATCGACATCCCTGTCGACGTGACCAGAGAGGATGTGGAGTTCGACCCGTCGATCGTCCCGGATATGGACCTTCCCGGGTACAAGCCGACGGTCAAGGGCCATCCCAAGCAGATCCGAGAGGCGGCCCGAGTCCTCGCGGCCGCCGCCCGCCCGGTCATCTACGCCGGGGGCGGTGTCATATCTTCGGATGCATCTGAAGAACTGCGCGAGTTGGCTCTCTACGGTCACATCCCGGTGGTGACCACCCTCACGGGCAAAGGCTGCTTCCCCGAGGATCACGACCTGGCCATGGGCATGGTGGGGATGCACGGCACCCAGTATGCCAACTATGTGATGAGCCGGTCTGACCTCATCGTGGCCGTGGGTGTCCGCTTCGACGACCGGGTCACGGGCAAGCTCGAAGCCTTCGCTCCGGAGGCTCGGTTCGTGCACATCGATGTCGACCCCGCGGAGATCTCCAAGAACGTGGCTGCGCAGGTGCCGATCGTGGGAGATGCCAAGCGGGTCCTTGCCTCACTGTTGGCCGAAGTCAAGAAACTCGAGCTCTCTCCCGATCGTCATCTGCCGTGGATGGAGCAGGTCGAGGCTTGGAAGCGCGACCATCCCCTGGTCGTCAGGAGCGAAGGCGACGGCGAGATCATGCCCGAGTTCGCCGTGAACAAGATCTGGGAAGTCACTCGAGGTGACGCCGTTGTCTGCACCGAGGTGGGGCAGCACCAGATGTGGGCTGCTCAGCACTACCTCACCAGGCAGCCGAGGCACTTCATCAGCTCGGCCGGTCTGGGCACGATGGGTTTCGGTTTTCCCGCGGCGATAGGCGCGCAGGTGGCTCGTCCCGACAGCCTGGTGATCGATATCGCCGGCGACGGCTCGTTCCAGATGACGCTCCAAGAACTGGCGACCGCTGTGCAGCACGACCTGCCTGTCAAGGTCTGCATCTTGAACAATCAATGGCTGGGCATGGTGCGGCAATGGCAGGAGCTCTTCTGGGGACGTCGCTACAGCCACACCTGTATGGAGTGCCAGCCCGACTTCGTCAAGCTGGCCGAGGCCTATGGAGCCACGGGTCTCCGTGCCTCCACCCCCGATGACCTGGAGGAAGTCCTTCGAGTCGGCTTCGCCGCTGAGGGTCCGACCGTCATCGACATCCGGGTGAAGCGGGAGGCCAACGTCTATCCCATGATCCCGGCCGGTGGCACGGTCGACGACATGCTGGGGGGAGACCGATGAAGCACACGCTCTCAGTCCTCGTGGAGAACAAACCAGGGGTCCTGACCCGCGTGGCCGGTCTGTTCGCGCGGCGAGGCTTCAACATCGACAGTCTGGCCGTGGCCGAGACCGAGAACCCGGCCGTCTCTCGGATGACCATCACCGTTGACGAGCAGGATCAGCCGGTGGAGCAGGTCACCAAACAACTGCACAAACTCATCAACGTGCTCAAGATCACCGACCTCGATCCCGGGAGCAGCGTGGAGCGGGAACTCCTCTTGATCAAGGTCAGAGCCGACACCCAGTCGCGCTCCGAGATCATGCAGGTGGTAGAGATCTTCCGGGCAAAGATCGTCGATGTGAACGCTGAGGTGCTGCTGATCGAACTGACCGGGACACGTGAGAAGGTCAGCGCATTCATGGATCTTCTCGCCCCGTTCGGGGTGGTGGAATTGATGCGGACCGGCCGGATAGCCATGGGACGCGGTCGTCGTCCTACATGAGCCGGGGCTCCGGATCCGGCGGTCTGAGGGCCGCCTTGTGTTACCCTGCCAGGACGCACCAGGATAGGAGGTAAGAGCTAGAGATGTTGTACGAAAGAGATGCCGATCCCAGTCTTCTCGAAGGCAAGACCGTGGCGATCATCGGCTTCGGCAGCCAGGGGCATGCACACTCGCAGAACCTGAGAGACAGTGGGGTGAAGGTCGTCGTGGCCGAAGCCCCAGGGTCCGCTGCTTGGGAACGTGCCGCGGCTGCCGGCTTCGAGGTGCTGACCGCCGACGCGGCCGCCGCCGTGGCCGATGTGATCATGATGGTCGTGCCCGACCAGGCGCAGAAAGTGGTCTACGAGACCGCTATCCGCGACAATCTCAAAGACGGCGACATGTTGATGTTCGCCCACGGCTTCAATATCCACTACAACCAGATCATCCCGCCGGCGACGGTCGACGTGACCATGATCGCTCCGAAGGGCCCCGGGCACCTGGTGCGCCGCGTGTATACCGAGGGTGGAGGCGTGCCGGCGCTGTTGGCCGTCTACCAGGACGCCACCGGCACCGCCCGCGCCCGGGCGCTCGCCTATGCAGCGGGCGTGGGTGCGCTTCGGGCGGGCGTCATCGAGACCACATTCAAAGAAGAGACCGAGACCGATCTCTTCGGCGAGCAGGCCGTTCTCTGCGGCGGGGTGAGCGAACTCATCCGCGCCGGGTTCGAGACGTTGGTCGACGCCGGCTACCAGCCGGAGGTCGCCTATTTCGAATGCCTCCACGAACTGAAGCTGATCGTCGACCTCATCCACGAGCACGGCATCAGCGGCATGCGCTACTCGATCTCCGACACTGCGGAGTACGGCGACATGACCCGCGGCAAGAGAGTGGTCAGCGACGAGACTCGCGAGGAGATGGAATTGATCCTCGAGGAGATCCAGACCGGTGAGTTCGCCCGGGAGTGGATCCTCGAGAACCTTGCCGGGCGCCCGGTCTACAACGCTATCCAACGCGAAGAATCCGAGCACGAGATCGAAGTCGTCGGCCGCGAACTGCGAGCGATGATGCCCTGGTTGGGCAAGAGCGGAAAACTCGAGTAGGGCGGGCCTCACAGGCGCGTATCGCGCTGTTGCGAAGACTCGAAGGGGCGCTCCGGCACCGTGCCGGAGCGCCCCTCTTTCATCCGGTCGTCAGGTGCCGCGCGGGCGCCGACCTGCGGGTCTAGACGGTCTCGCCCTGGTTCTTTCCCGGAGGGTCCCCTGCCTCGGCGCCGAGGTTGGTCTGGACGTGATGTATCAGGGCTCGGGCAGCACCGGTGGTCGAGCGATCCTTGCCTCTGATCAGGTTGAGATCGCGGGTGAGACCCCCGGCGACGTCGATGAGCACCATGCCGGCACCGCCGGACCCGTCCACCGCCATCCGGGGCAGGATCGACACGCCCAATCCTTGACGGATGAAGTTCTTGACCGATTCGAGGGAGCCCGTACGGTAGGAGACTTTCGGTTCGAAACCCGCCCGGCGGCAGGCGTCGCAGAACTGATCGGTCACGTTGAACGCGTTGGTGGGAAAGACGTATTCCTCGTACGCCAGTTCCGCCAAGGACAGGGACTGACGATCGGCGAACCGGTGTGTGGGCGGCAGGGCCAGAAGGAGATCCTCGGCTCCCAATGGGGTCACATCGAGGGTCTGCGGCGAACCGGGGGCGGTCACCACGGCGAAATCGATCGTGCCCTCCATCACAGCCTGTTGCAGATCCTGGTCCCCGCCTTCGAACAACACCACCCTCACCCTGGGGAAGTTCTGACGGAACGACGCCAGGAGGGAGGGGACGAGGTATGTGGCCAGAGACGGGTTGCATCCCATCCGCACCTCTCCGGCCTCCATGCCCAGACGCTCTCTGAGCACCCGGACGGCCTCGTCCGCCCTGAAGAGGACCGACTGGGCCAGCGGCAAGAAGATCTCCCCGTCAGGGGTGAGGGCGATCTTTCGTCGAGCCCGGTCGAAGAGTCTGGTGCCGAGTTCCTCCTCCAGGCGCCGCATCTGGTAGCTGAGCGCCGGCTGCGACACGTGGAGCAGGTCTGCGGACTTGGTGAAGCTGAGCGTCTCGGCGATGGTGACGTAGTACTTGAGCTGGAGGAGTTCCATAGAGAGAGTTTATAGCACATATAGAAACAATATATTGGACTTATATGCGGCCAAACCGTACACTGCACCAAGGCTGAGCACTGAAGTATCGCGATCATGGGAACCCCCCCTCTCAGATCGCGGCAGAGCTAAGCAGCTTTTCCCGCAGCATAGCCGACTCCTCCCCCAACGGAGTCGGCTATGCTACTTTGTCTCTCGCTTCGGCGTCTGTCTGGACTCGATCCACCCACAGACCCTTTCGGTGACCACCATCCCGTGACGGAGTCTTCGTGACCCTTCGAATCGCGAACATGAGCGCTCGGCTCCGGACCCGCGTGAGCGGCTCCGGAAGCGGGCGGCCCCGGCGGGTCAGGCTGATGGCCGAGGTGGGTCTCGGACTGGCGGGCGTCATATGGGGTGGCAACTTCGTCCTGGTCAAGTTCGCGATGGGACACATGCCCCCCCTCTACTATCTCGGTCTGCGCTTCTTGGTGGGGGCTCTGTTCCTCGCTCCGTTCAGCATCGGAAGACTGCGGAGGTTGAACCGGCGAGGTTGGCTGCTCGGATGTGGGGTGGGCGCTCTGTTGTTCGCCGGGTTCGTGTTGCAGACGGTGGGTCTGCGCACCACGTCTCCGGGCATATCCGGCTTTCTGACCGGTCTGTACGTGATCATGGTCCCGCTGATCCTGGGGATCTTCACCGGCCGTTGGCCCTCTCCTCTGGTAGGAGTGGGGGTGGTGGTGGTCGCTGGGGGCCTCGCCCTGCTCTCCCTGTACGGCGAGTTCGGGTTCGGTTGGGGGGAGATCCTGACCCTCCTTGCCACGGTCTTCTGGGCACTGCACATCCTCGGCGTCGGGTATCTGTCGGCCCGCATCAGTGCCATCGCCTTCGTGCAGCTCCAGTTGACGACGTGCGCCGTCCTGGCTCTTGCCGCCTCGTTCATCTTCGAGCGCCCCCCACTCTTTCCGGGCTGGGAATCGACCGGGGCCGTCTTGTGGACGGGCATCATGGGCGGTCTGGTCGCGTACATGCTCATGGCCGTGGGGCAGCGCTACACTCCTCCGACGCTGGCAGGGGTCCTGATGAGCCTGGAAGCGGTGTTCGCGCTGGTGGTATCCATCATCGTCGGCTACGACAGCCTGACTCTGCGGACGTCGATCGGTTTCCTCCTGGTCTTCGCCGGGACGACGGTGGCGCGTATGGCGTCGAAAGAGCCTCCCGAACTGGCCGTCGAGCCCTCTCCGCCGGCGCCCTAGCAGGCGGCCGGAGTCTCCCTATCGCTCGGGCGACACGTATAATAGGAAGCCGAACGTCCCAAGGAGGGTGCATTGGAACGGATCATCGGCAATCTAGACAAAGCCAAGCTCAAGCTCGACGAAGCCTTCTTCTATCTCGACGAGATCGAGGAGTTGATCCAGGAGGACGAGTTGAGCGAGACCGCCGGGGACAAGGTATCCCAGGCGACCGAGAGGTTGACGTCGGAGTTGTCGGCACTGAGCAGCCGGGTGGCGGAACTGCAAGACATCCTCTCTGCGCTGGAGCAGCAAGGGGTCGCCGAGGAAGCTCCTCCCGCGGCAGCTCAGGACGACGGTAGCGAGTAGGCGCCTGCCCCATGTCCTCAGCCACAGGGGGTCCACATGGGCCGGGGCCGCTCGAGCCTGCGGGCGCTCTTCCTCCACTGATCGTCAGTGCCTGTCTCGTCGGGCTCCGCACCCGGCTCGACGGTCGGTGTCGCTCGTTTCCCCAGGTGTCGGCCCTCTCCTCCGAGTACTGTCTGGTACCGGTGTGCCCCGAGCAACTCGGGGGGTCTCCGACCCCACGTCCCCCGGCCGAGATCGCCGGCGGCGCCGGGGATGAGGTCTTGGACGGCCGAGCGCGCGTCCGTACCGTCGAGGGGACCGACATCACCTTCGCCCACCTTCGCGGAGCCGAGGAAGTGCTGGCCGTCGCCCGATTGGTCGGGGCTTCTACCGCGATCCTCAAGGCACGGAGTCCCTCGTGCGGGGTCGGCACCACCTACGACGGCACCTTCACCCATACACTGCAGCCCGGTTCCGGGGTCACCGCCGCCCTCTTGGCCCAGGAAGGCCTGAAGCTCTATACGGAGGAAGACTGCGCGGCGCTGCTCACCGCGGACTCGGGGTCGACGTAGCCGTGCAGGCGGGGCATCCGGCTGGTGCTCCAGACTCCCCGTCGACTCGGCCCGCTGTCATTTCCTCTGATGATGTTCGGGAATGTAGTCTTCGAGTATGGGGAAATCGCTGAGGTCTTTGTCGATGGCGGCTCGCATGAACGAGTCGACCCACCAGAAGATGTCTTGGGTCTGGACGTTGCGGCGGAGCCGTCTGATGCGATAGCGGCGCTCCCCCTTGGCCATGCGGAAGGCGTTGTAGATCGCGTCGGCGGTCTGCTCGACGTCGTAGGGATTCACGACCAGCGCCGCCTTCCCCAGTTGGGCGGCCGCCCCCGCGAACTGGCTGAGGATCAGCACCGAGTCCTCGTTCAGGCTGCAGGCACAATACTCCTTGGCGACGAGGTTCATCCCATCCTTGAGGGCCGTCACCAGGGCGATGTCCGCGGCTCGGTAGAAGGCCAACAACTCGGTCGGGTCCAAGCTCCTGAAGAAGTAGTGCACCGGGACCCAGCCCAGTCTCGAGAAGCGGCCGTTGATCTCGCCGATCATGCGCTCGATCTCGAGTTTCAACTCGTCGTACTTGGGGATGCCTTCTCGGCTGGGGATGACCACCTGGAAGAGGTTCACGTGGCCCCGCACTTCGGGGAACCGCTCGAGGAGGTTGGCGAAGGCCCGCACCCGTTCGGGGATGCCCTTGGTGTAGTCGAGCCGGTCGAGGCCCAGGATGAACTGGCGATCGGGCCAGCGGCTCTTGATGTCGTCCACCTGCGACTGCACCTCGGGCGCGGCTGCCCGCTCGGCGAAGCCGGCGGCGTCGATGCCGATGGGGAAGTTGCCCACCCGCGTCTCGCGGCCCTCGAATCTGATGACGTGGAGGTTCTTCTCGACCCGCACCTGGGCGTTCTTGATGAGCATCCGCACGCACTGGATGAAGTTGCGTCTGTCGCGTAGCGTCTGGAAGCCCACTAGGTCGTGGGCCATAAGCGACGTCAGTACCGTTTGGCGTTCCGGCAGCTTGAGAAAGATGTCCGGAGAGGGGAAGGGGATGTGGAGGAAGAAGGCGAGGTTCGCCTCACACCCGGCGTCACGCAGGTGGTTGGCGACGTCGATCAGTTGGTAGTCGTGGATCCACACGAAGTCGTCGGGCCGGCAGTCCCTGACGATGCTGTCCGCGAACTTGCGGTTGACCTTGACGTAGGTGTGCCAGTAGTCGGGATCGAACTCGCACTGCGTCTGGAGGTCGTGGAACAGCGGCCACAGGCTCTCGTTCGAGTACCCGTGGTAGTACTCATCGACCTCCCTCTGCGTCAGCGGCACCGCCTTCAGAGTGTATCCCGCCCCACCGGAAGCCTCTTCGAGGATGCTGTCGAGCCCCGGCACCTCTTCGGTGACTCCGGGCCAACCGATCCAGAGACCGCCTCTGTCGCGTAACACGGGGAGGAGCGCCGTCACCAGTCCGCCGGCGCCGGGCTTCACCGTCCACGTGTCGGTGCTCTGGTGCGACAGGACGTAGGGGAGTCGGTTGGATACGACTATGAGGCGCTTGTTCGAACGCGGGGCCACGTGACCTCCTTGGCTCGTCAGCTCTTCAGTTCGATCGAGGCGACGCGCCTCATCCGAGTTCGATGCGGTCCTCGTTACCGTGGGTGAGGGCCACCATGAGGGTGAGGTACTCGCGGAGGTGCCGGGTGATGAGGAAGCTCTGCCTGACCAACTCGCGAGCGTTGTCGCCGATCTGCCGGATGCGGTGGCGCTCGAAGAGCAGATAGCGGATGCGCATCGCTGCTCCCTCGGGACTATCCACCAGGAAACCGGTGCGGTGGTTCAGCAATTGCAGCCGGATACCGCCGGTGTCACCGCCGATCACGGGCTTGCCCTTCCACATGGCTTCGGTGACGGTCAGACCGAACCCCTCCTTCAGGGACTTCTGCAGCACGATGTCCGCGCCCGTCTGCAGGGCGTTGATGGTCCGGTCGGAGTAATGTCCCGACGAGAGCACGTGGATGTCGGGATCGCCTTCGGCCGCTTCCCTGACCTCTCGTAGCACCACTTCGCCCTCGGGGTCGTCGGCCGCCCCTCCTCCGGCCAGGATCAGCTGCAGACTGGGGACGAACTGCGTCGCCAGTTGGTAGGCCTGGATGACTCCCAGGGGATCCTTGAACCGGTCGAAACGCGATACCTGCAGGATGGTCGGTCTGTCCGGGTCTATCCCGAAACCTTCGAACACCTTCCGTACCGCCGCGGGCTCCAACGGCAGGTTCTTCTCACTCAGGGGGTCGATGCTGGGCGGGATCAGGAACACGGGGTGCGGCATGGGCTGAGCGAACGCGTCCAACGAGAAGATGCTGGCGTCGTAACCCAGGATGAACTTGCGCAGGTATTTCCACACAGGGCGGTGGGGGTGGCTGAGGTCGATGTGGCACCGCCAGATCCACTTGCCCCGCCGTTGCGGGCAGTGACCGAGGAGGGGGGCGGGCTGCGGATCGTGGATGAAGACCACATCCGCCTCTTCGAGCACGCCGCGCATCTTCTCGGCGTTGCGGATGTTGACCGCCTCGTATTCACGAAGAAGGGCCTCCGGGATACGCAGGCTCTTGCCCTGCAGGGCATTGTGGAAGGACTTGGTGCAGGTGTAGAAATCCTCGTTCCCCTCTATGACCTCCCAACTGGCATCGAGGCCGAGTTCCTGCATCAGCGGCACGAGCTTCTCGAGTATCTCCGCGACCCCGCCTCCTTGGCGGGTGGAGTTCACATGGACGACTTTCAGACCGTCGAGGAGAGTGGCGAGTTGGCGCAGTTGGTCTATGGCGTCCTGTCCGGCGTGTTCGCCGTAGCGGTCGAGCAGGCTCACCTTCTTCGCGGCCGCGGTCATTTGGACCCTCCTCCGACCTTGCCCACGGGAACTGGGGCGAAGTACTCGGAGAAGAGTCTCGCGAGACGCTCGCGCAACAAGAAGAGCGACTCGAAGTAGGGCTCGACCTCGGCTAGTGAGTCACACAGATCATCATATTGCGGGCCCAACCCGGTCAGCCACGCCCGGAAGTCGTCGACGCCGACGGGCTCGCGGCGCCGGGAATCGATGAAGTGGTAGAAGATGCTCCCGACCGACAACTCGGGCAACACCTCGGCGAATTCGCGGGGGTCGGTGATGCGCCTGTGCGTATCGAAGACCACTATGACCGAGCGGGCGAAATGGAACTGCTGGTCGGCCCGGGCGAAGAGCATGAGTTCCGTCTCGTCCAGCCGTTCGTCGATCACCTCGAGCAACTCTTGGCGGAGGTCCTCCAGATCCGGATGGTCGACCGGGTCTATCACCGCCAATCGCTCCGCGGCTTTGTTGTCATGGAGATTGTGGTGGCACCACGTGGCGAAGTCGTTGTTGTATTCGCGATCGACGAACTGCGGGCGGAGGAGGGTTCCCCAGAAGTGGTGGTAGATGCACCCTGGGTGGACGTCTCTCAAGATGTCTCGCAACTCGCGCAGCGTCTGAGCCCGTCGGCCGGTCGCCAATATGGCCAGGGCGCAATCCTTGATCGCGAAATCCACCACGATTCGAGCCTCCTCGTTTCCTTGTAGTCTACCCGAGGCACGCAGGTTCCTAATCGCCTTGCATTTTATGTGTATGAATAAGGTATGATTCAGATTGCATCGACAGGAAGCTCTCCCCGCGACGTGCAGAGTGCTTCATCAACTCGTCCGTCCGCAGGTGCATCCGAACGCATGCGGTTCTGTTACTGGGATCTGTGGAGGAAATGATGAGCACGGCAAGACTGTATGTCGGCAACCTCTCCTACGGCACCACCAAAGAGACCCTAGAGACGACGTTCGGGCAGTACGGCGAGGTGGTCTCGGTAAACGTGATCACAGATCGGCAGACCGGTCGGCCCAAGGGCTTCGGCTTCGTCGAGATGAGCACGCCCGAGGAAGGCGAAGCCGCCAAAGAGGCTCTCAACGGGACCGATCTTGACGGACGCACCATCAACGTCGACAACGCCCGCGAGCAAGAACAGCGGAAACCGGGCGGGTTCGGCGGAAACCGCGGCGGCTACGGCGGTGGAGGTGGCGGCGGCTACGGCGGTGGCGGAGGCTCCCGCTGGTAGAGGACCGCAGCTGAACAGGCTTCGTACGGGGCGCCGGGAGACCGGCGCCCTTTTTGTTTATGGAGTGCGGCCCCAGGGTAGGCAACAGTGGACCGGCGCGGCCCGCCCGGGCGTCCGAGCGGGTCGGCGCGAAAGCGACAGAAGGGGAGGACGGTCGCGTGGCCGAGATCAAGCTCGACGTGCGCGGAGAGACATGCCCAGTGCCACTGGTCGAGGTGCGCAAGGCGCTGCGGAAAGCGGCTCCCGGTGACGTGATCGAAGTGGTGGGCACCCATCCTTCGTCCAAGAAAGAGATCCCCATGGCCGTCAAAGCGCTGAAGTTGGAGATCCTCGGCGTAGAGGAGGAGGCGGACACGTGGAAGATACGGATACAGCGTTGACCCTCGAGGGAGGACCGGGCGACAAGGCCACGATCGTGGTCCAGAGCGGCGATTTCGACAAGCTCTACAGTGCCCTCATCATCAGCAACGGTGCCTTGGCGATGGGGATGGATGTCTCCCTCTACTTCACGTTCTGGGGTCTCATGCGACTGAGGAAAGGTGCCCTCGAAAGCGGTCCCCTCTCGAAGATGCACATGTTCGGTCTGGGCAAGTGGATGGTCAAGCGGCGCATGCGCAAGGCCAAGGTGGTCTCGCTGGAACGGCTTGCCCAGGACTTCAAAGCTCTGGGCGGGAAGATCTTCGCCTGTGACATGACCATGGACATCATGGGGATCAAACCGGAGGACCTGCGTCAGGACCTCATCGAGGAGTATTGCGCGGTGGGTACGTACATCGAAGAAGCCCGCCACTCCATCATCACCCTTTTCATCTAGGAGCGGCGATGTTCGAGACGACCATCTACCTTGACAATTCTGCGGGTACCCGGCTGGACGAGCGCGTGTTGGAGGCGATGAGGCCGTATCTCTTCGACATCTACGCCGTCGCCACGTCAGAGTTCGGGTATTCCATGGGCATCGAATCCAGGGAGGCGTTGGAGCAGGCGCGGGCCACTCTCGCGAAGAAGCTGGGTGCCCAGGCCGAGGAGTTCGTGTTCACTTCGGGCAGCACCGAATCGAGCAACATGGCCCTCAAGGGGGTCGCCCTTGCGCTGGGGGAGAAGAAGGGCAAGCACATCGTCATCTCTCGGATCGAAGATTTCCCCGTCCTCAACACCGCCGCCGCCCTGGCCAAGCAGGGATACCGAGTGACGACTCTCGACGTGGACGGCGAGGGACTGCTGGATCCCGATTCGGTCGAGAAGGCGATAGACAAGGACACGATCCTCGTCTCGATCCAACACGCCAACCAAGAGATAGGGACCGTCCAAGACATCGAAGCGATCGCCGGCATCTGTCGGGAGAAGGACGTCCTCTTTCACACCGACGCTACCCACTCGTTCACTCGTCTGCCCCTGGATGTGGACGCGACGCCCATCGATCTGATCACGGTATCGGGTCACACCATCCACGGGCCTAAGAGCGTGGGCGGTCTCTACATCCGCTCCGGTACCGCCATCGGCAAGTGGATGGACGGGGGCTTTCAGGAGTCCAACCGGCGGGCGGGAGTGGAGGACATCCCTTCGGCCGTGGGACTGGCCGCGGCGGCCGAGTTGGTCGACGACGAGGAGAACGAGCAGCTTCGCGGGCTTCGCGACCACCTGCTCGACCGAGCTCTCGGCGAGATCCCTCATACCACGCTCAACGGGCATCGCACGCGGCGCCTTCCGCAGAACGCCAACATCACGTTCCACTACGTGGAGGGAGAGTCGATTACCCTCCAGCTCGACATGCGCGGTTTCGCTGTGAGCACCGGATCGGCCTGCTTCAGCAAGTCCCTGGAGGCGAGCCACGTGATCATGGGCATCGGCGGCGACCACGAGCGGGCGCACGGGTCGGTGAGGTTCAGCTTGGGTCGCTACAACACCCGGAGCGAGGTGGACGGGGTCGTGGATGCGATCGCCGAAGTGGTACGCGAACTGCGGGCCATCAGTCCCCTGATGCCCGATGAAGAGAAGGAGCGATAGGATGGCATTCCCCTACAGCGACAAGGTGCTCGAGCATTTCCGCAACCCTCGGAACGTGGGGAAGATCGAGGACCCCGACGGCAAGTCCACCGAAGGCAGTCCGGCCTGCGGCGACATGGTCGCGGTGTACATCAAGGTGAACGACGAGACCAACGTGCTCGAAGACATCAAGTTCGAGTCCTACGGCTGTGCGTCGAACATCGCCACCGGGTCGATCATCACCGAGATGGCGAAGGGCAAGACGCTCGCCGACGCCAAGAACATCACCTGGAAAGAGGCTTCCGAGGAACTCGGCGGGCTGCCGCCGCTCAAGGCGCACTGCTCGGTCCTCGCGGTGGAAGGTCTGCGCGCGGCGATCCGCGACTACGAGGAGAAGCACGGACTGATCGAGGAGCGCGAGCCGACGACCGTAGAGATCATCAAGAAGCGTCTGCGCCACGTGATGAACCCGCTCCGCGGCCTGGACGTGGTGCGGACCAACCTCATCAAGGAGATCACCTTCGAGGGCGGCGTGGTCCACATAGTCGCCGACCTACCGGCCGATCACCAGTTCGCGGCGGTCATCAAGGCCGACATCGCCGAGAAGATCGAACCGCTGTGGGATGTGGAGAAGGTGGTCATCGACTTCGAAGGGTGACGGTCGCGCACGCATCCCTGCTCCAGCTGCGTATTCACGATTCTTCCGCGGGGACACGAGCGCGATCTCGCCAACGGAGGATCTACAGTCGTGATCTCTACGTGCGGGGCTCCAGGCGGACGGCCAGGATAGCGAGGTCGTCCAGCAGGCGCCCGTGGGCGTGATCCATCACGCGGTCTCGTAGGAACGAGGGCAGGTCTTCCGGGGTCACCTCGGGATTCCCGGCCACTGTCGCGAGAAGCCGCTCCTCCCCGAAGAGCTCGGCTCCGCGGCGGGCTTCCGTAAGACCATCGCTGTAGAGCAGGATCAGATCCCCCGGATCGAGGGACACCTCCGCGCTCGTGTACTCGGAGTCCTCGAAGAACCCGATGACCGGGGAAGCCGCGGAGAGGACGAACGTCTCCCCCGAACCGCGGCGGACAAGGGGCGGGGGGTGACCGGCAGCCGCGTATTCGAGCCTGCCGGTCACGACGTCGAGTGTCCCGTAGAACGCGGTGAGGAACTGCACCGGACCTTCGTGGCCAGCGGTCGCCTGAAGGATGACCATGTTGGTCTTGGTGAGCACGTCGGCCGGCGACAGACCCTCGTAGGCGAACGCCTTGATCGTGTCCTTCGAGACCGAAGTCAGGGCGGCGGCTTCGAGACCATGTCCGGAGACGTCGCCGATCAACAGGCCTGTCTGGCCCCCGGGCAGGGCGAAGAGGTCGTAGAAGTCTCCTCCCACCCGAGCGGCCACCGTGGCGGGTCGGTAGAGGTGCCCGAACGAGACCCCCTCCATCCGCTCTGGCATGAGGAGGAGTGCTTCCTGGAGCACGTCGGCGATGTGCCGTTGTTGCTCCTCGCTCTCCCTGAGGGCCTCTTCGCTCTGTTTGAGTTCACGGAACAGCAGGCTGTACGGCTGCACGAGGGCCGTCTCGACGACCGCGCGGTACACGAGGTAGAAAGCGACGAGCTTGAGCATGTGCCCGGCCAGGTTGGAAGGTCCGAACGGCGAGACATACAGGGTGAAGAGCAGCTCGGACCCGATGGTGACGAGCACGGATGCGGCCAAGCGGCGGAACACCCTCCGGTCGAAGCGTTCCCTTCTCAGGAACAGGAGCCACAGGCCGGCGAGCAGCACGAGGCAGATCGCGTATTCACTGACGATCTTGAAGCGGGTGAGCCCGTCGGCATCCGAGAATGCCGCGGGGAACAGACGAGCGAAGATGAGCGCCGCCAGCGCGGCCGTCAATACACCGAAGGCGACCACGTACCAGTGGGCTCTGATGCGGCGTCCCAGCGCGAACGGAGCGGCGATGAAGGCCAGGGCCTGCACGTAGCGTCCGGCCAGCCAGAGTTGCGTGGGCAGGTCTGCCGTATATCCGGTGAAGATGTTCAGGCCCTCGTAGGAAAGCGTGTGGAGGATGTCGAGAAAGCCCACGAAGAGGAAGGCGGCGCCCAGGCAGAGCAGATAGTCGTTGCTCGTGAAGCCCCGGGTGTTCCAGGCGATGACGAAGACAGCGGCGGCCACCAGGGCGCTGAAGAGTTCTACGAGGATGTGGAACAGGTTGAAACTGTAGAAAGTGGTGAGATAGAGGGCGACGAGGACCAAGGCCCCGATCATATAGCGGGCGATGCGGTCGGTATCGAGTCCCCGGCTGGGGGTCGGTCTGGTCAAGCTGTCTCCCGTGAGCACGGCAGTACGCCGCCACCATAGCATCCGGACTGGGACAGGGCTACCGGGACCGGTCGAGGAGAGGGATCAACGAGGCGGCGTCCGTGGCGGGCGCGGAGCAGGTCTCCCGATGGCACACCCAGGCGGCGGCCTCGGATCCCGCCGGCAGCGCCCTGCCTCCGAGCAGGGGGACGACCGACCGGACCCCGGAAGGCCCGGCGGCCACTATCGTGGCCGGCCGGTATCGGCCGGCTGCCGCTTCGAGGAGTCCTCGAGTGGTGGCATGGTCCATGGGTCCGACGATGGTCACTTCGGTGAGGCCGGACTCCACGAGTCGGAGGGCGGTCAGCCACTGACCGAACACCATCGGCGCTCTCTCCACCCAGGCGGCGCCGTTGGCCAGAGTCTCCTCGGCCACTTCTCTGTATCGGCCCTCTCCCGTGTAGGCAGCCATCTTGAGAAGCACGGTGGCGGCCATGGCGTTACCGCTGGGGGTGGGACTGTCCTGGAGGGAGCGCGGGCGGATGATCAACGTCTCGTGATCGGAGCTGGTGTCGTAGAAGCCGCCCGCGGGCCGGCGGAAGTAGCGGAGCATGGCATCGACGAGGTCGCGGGCCGCTGAGAACCAGGTCTCGGAGAAGGTTGCCTGATAGAGGGCGAGCAGGCCTTCGGCCAGGCACGCGTAATCGTCCAGGAAGCCGTTCCCGCCCGGTGCGCCGTCCTTCCACGTGTGATAGAGGCGGCCTTCGGGCCGGGAGAGCTCCCCCAGCAGGAACGCGCCGCTCGTTTCGGCCGATTGCAGATAGCGAGTGGAGCCGAAAGCCACGGCGGCCTCGGCGAGAGCCGCCAGAGCCAGACCGTTCCAGCCGACGAGCACCTTCTCGTCCCGGGCCGGTCGGGCCCGTTTCTCCCGGGTGGCGCGCAGCTTTCCGAGCGCGTCCGAGACCAGACCGGCCTCTCCTGCCCGCGCATCGGCGGAGAGGTCGAGATGTAGGATGCTCGCGCCCTCGAAGTCGCCCGATTCGGTGACCCCGTACGTCCGCATGACCACTTCTGCAGACTCGGGACTCAGCGCGCTGCGGATCTCATCCGGGGTCCACACGTAGAAGGCGCCTTCTCTTCCCTCGGAGTCTGCATCTTCGGCGCTGTAGAAACCTCCGGCAGGATGGCGGAGATCGCGCAACAGGTAGTCCAGGGTCTGTTCGGCCACGCGGCGATATGGGACGCGGCCGGTCACCTGCCACGCGTGCACGTAGCATCGAGACAGTTGCGCGTTGTCGTAGAGCATCTTCTCGAAGTGGGGGACCAGCCAGCGATCGTCGGTGGAGTAGCGGTGGAAGCCGCCCCCGACATGATCGTAGATGCCACCCGCTGCCATGGCGTCCAGAGTCTTCTCTAGCTGAAGCTCTACCTGAGCATTAGTCTGTGGGGCGAAGCGCGCGAGTAGCGCTTCGATCAGCATCGGGGCCGGGAACTTGGGGGCGCCGCCCCAGCCGCCGTGTTCGTCATCAAAGGCGACGTCCAGGCTCCGCAAAGAGCGGGCCAGTATGACCTCCGGATCGAGCGGGGCGTCGGATGAGCCCGGCGGTACGGGACTCGTGCCGTCCAGCCGCTCTCGTATCTGGGCGGCCGCCTCTTCGAGGTCGCTCCTCCGCTCCTCCCACAGGTCGGCTATCGTGTTGAGGACCTGGCGGAACGAGGGCATACCGAAGCGGGGCGAGTCCGGGAAGTAGGTCCCTCCGTAGAAAGGGACGCCTTCCGGCGTGAGCCAGGCACTCAGCGGCCAGCCTCCGCGGCCCGTGAGGGCGGTGACCGCCTCCATGTAGATGGCGTCGAGGTCGGGACGCTCTTCGCGGTCCACCTTGATGCTCACGAAATGTCGGTTGAGAAGCGAAGCCGTCTCCGGATCGGTGAACGATTCGCGCTCCATGACGTGGCACCAGTGGCAGGCGGAATAGCCGATACTCAGGAAGATGGGCTTGTCTTGGCTGCGGGCGAGGGTCAGGGCTTCGCCGCTCCAGGGATACCAATCCACGGGATTCTCGGCGTGCTGCAACAGGTACGGGCTTGTCTGGTCGGCGAGATGGTTGGGCATGGGGCTAGTCTTCCCGACGTTCCCGATTTGTATACAATAGGGCCCTGTTCTTTGAGACTCCGTTCTACACATCGAGATTCTGGTCATGTTCATGGAGGCGGTCGATGCCCAGGTTCCTTGGCAAGAAGAGCCGGTGGCTCTGGTGGGACATCGCGGCGGTGATCGTGCTCATCGTGGTGGTGCTGCTGGTGCTGGCGCTGACCGGGACCGTCCACATCTTCGGCTCGGCAGGGGGCGCCGGTTCGGCGTGATCGGGTGGAGTGTCGGGCGCGTCCCGCGTCCGGTAGTGCTCATCAAGGAGGTGCGCGGTGGTCAAGGCGAGTGAACTCATCGGTCGATCCGTGGTGGCGCGCGAGGGCGGCAAGGAAGTCGGCAAGGTCAAGGACCTGGTGGTCGATCAGGCGGGGAAGCAGGTGCTCGGCTTCATCGTCTCGGAGGGTCTGATCAGGCGGACCAAAGTCGCGAGGTGGGCGGCTCTGCAGGCCGTCGGTCCTGATTCCATCGTCATCGACTCGCCCCTCAGCGTCGTAGAGGCCTCCGAGGTCGCCGAGATCAAGGCGGTCCTCGACAGGGGGACCAACATCCGCGGCCTTCGGGTGCAGACGACAGCGGGCAAGGAACTCGGCAAGGTCGAGGACTTCCAACTCCACGAGACGAGCGGGGCTTTGGAGGGTTTCGAACTCTCCGGCGGATTGCTGAGCGACACCTTCGGCGGTCGCTCGTTCCTCCCTATGCCCTTGACGATCGAACTCGGCAAAGACGTCGCCTTCGTCGATCCGGAGGTCGAAGCCACCCTGCAGCAATCGGGCGGCATCAAAGGGGCTTTCAAGCACTCAGAGTGATCGGTCCGCCCCTCGGAAGGCCGGTAGACCGGGTGCGGCTCGGCTAGCCGAGCGACTCGTGGAGCGCGGCCGCTACGTCTGGGTAGTCCACCTGTTCGAAGCAGTAGCGCATCTCCCGGAATGGGCCACGGAGGCGGTGGACCTCGTCCGTGACCGTCGCATCCTGGACGATGACCGCGGCCATGAGTCCGGCCAGCGTCTCGAAGTCCGCCTCGCCCATGCCGAAGCGGGTCATCTCGGCCACTCCCAGCCGCAGGGCGCCGGCGGCGGTGAAACCTTCCTCGCCCGGCGCGGCCTGGTAGTTACAGATGATGTCGTTGGCCTCGAGGCGCGCGGCCGACTCCGGCCCGCGACCGTAGCCCACGTCAAGGATGACTTGGTGGGTCTCGGTGAAGCCGCAGGCGGGATCTCCGGCCGGGTGGAGACCGGCGGCGGCGAGCGCCCGGGCGAAGGCCTTGGCGTTGGCGATGACCGCCGGCTGGTAGGTGTCTTTGAAGTGGTTCATCTCGTAGGCGGCGAAGAGCAGGCCGAGCAACGTGCCCAGGTGGTGGTTGGAGACCGAGCCGGGGAACGTTCGCCGGCGCACTGCCTCCCACAGTTCCCAGCGCTCTTCATCCTCGCGGACGCGGCTGCCGATCACCCCGCGTTGGGTGCCGAAGAAGGTCTTGTGGGTGGAGCCGGTCACCAGGTCGGCGCCGTCGGCGAACGGTCGCTGGAAATGCGGGCCCGCCAGGCCGAGGACGTGCGCCATGTCGTACATGACGATGGAATCGAGGCCGTGCTCGTCGACGAAGCGGCGTACATCGGCCACCGGTTCCGGGTGCAGCACCATGCTCTTGCCGAAGATGATGAGTTCCGGCCGGTGCTCGGCCATCAGTTCGAGGGTGCGGGCCACGTCGATGCGATACGGGTTCTCGGCCAGCACCGGGAAGTTCACCACTGCCGGCCGGTCGGTGCGGGGATCGACGGCAACGTAGTCCTTGAGGGCTCCCATCGGCTGCGCGCTCAAGTGCCCGCCGCCGCCGATGTGGTTGTTCATGACCATCCCGATGCGTCCGGGCTCGGCCTTGCGGTCGGCCCGATTGCGGTAGTCGACCAACGCGGAGAAGACGGCGGCGTTCGCCATCTGACCGCTGACCACCCGGGTCTCGACCTCGGTGCATCCCAGATAGCGGCACATCTCCGCTTCGAGCAGACGTTCGACTTCATCGATGAAGGCGGTGCCCTGGTAGTAGAAGACGTCGGCGTCGTAGAAGGCCTCGAGCTTCTTGTGTTCGGCGTAGCGGAAGGCCGGGTCGGTGACCGACAGCAGTCGCACCAAGGGGGAGGGCGTCATCTCCGATGGGATCAGGTTGATGCACCGCTCCTGTCGCCAGCGGTGGTTCTCGACCGCTCGACGCAGGAGTGCGCCCGCCTGCCCGGGTAGGTCGGCCGCGGCCGCGGGTCGGGGCATCGCGTGCGCCAGGGCGTGCACGATCGGACGGGCGTAGGGCGGGGCTTCGCTGCGCAGATGGTACGGCACCACCACGGCCGCCACCTCTTTGCCGCGCACGTCGACGATGAGCGCGTCGTCTTCGAGGACGTCGTTGTCGAGCAGGGCCAGACAGATCGAGCGAAGGCCGTGGGTGTCGCCGGGATGGGAGTCGAGGCCCTCGCCTTCAAAATGCCAGTACGGGACCACGGTGCCGCTGGTCACTAGGCCGACCGGACGACCGTCGCGCACCACCGGCGAGCCGGCCCGGGCCACGCCTCGGCCGGTGAGTGCCATCGGCCGGGTGAGCCGGGGGAGGTCGCTTCCCAGCGAATGATCGCGGGCGAGGATGCGCCGGTAGGCGGCTTGCTGGCGGAGCAGGGCCTCGCGGCCCACGAAGTCTCCTTTGACGGTGGAGAAGCTCACGCCGAACCCGGCCAGCGGCGACGAGAAGAGGGGGATCTCGACTCCCGCGGCATCGGTCCCCAACTCGTGTCCGTAGAGGGGCAGTCCCGCCTCCAGACGGAGGGTGTCCCGGGCTCCGAGGCCACAGGGAACGGCTCCCTTTTCGACGAGAAGATCCCAGAGGACGGCCGCATCGTCGCTCGGGACGAACAGCTCGAAGCACAGGGGTTCGCCGGTATAGCCCGTGCGGCTGAGGAGCACGGGTACACCGCCGATCGTGGCCTTGCCGAGTTCGTTCCTCCGCGGCTCGGGGAGGGTTCCGGCATCGAGCGATCCCAGCAGGATGTCGCGGGAGAGGGGACCCTGTAGCGAGAGCAGGGAGAGCTCCTCAGTCAGATCGGCCACGTCGGCCGGGCCGCCGTCGCGGGTCGCCGAGGGGCGGCCGTCGCGGGTCGCCGACGAGTGCTCGTCGCGTATCCGGAGCAGGTGGTCTCGGTCTTTCTCCCGGTTGGCGGCATTGACGACGAGGAGGTACTCGTCTTCCACGAACCGGTAGAGATAGGCGTCGTCGATCGCCCCTCCGGTGGGGGTGGGGATGAAGGTGTACTGAGCCTGCCCCACCTCGAGGGCGGCCGCGTTGTTGCTGAGCGAACGCTGGAGGAAGGGGAGGGCTCCGGTACCCCTGACCGCGAAACGCCCCATGTGGGAGACGTCGAAGAGGCCGGCGCGGGCGCGGGTGGCCAGATGCTCGGCGACCACCCCGGTCGGATACGAGAGAGGCATGTGCCAACCGGCGAAGTCGACCATGGTCGCGCCCAGAGCGAGATGGCGGTCGTGGAGGGGAGTCTGCCACAGCGTATCCTCGGGGTCTCTGTCGGCCATCAGTATGCCTCCTTCACCTCTCCGCGGTCTCGAAGCCAGAGTAGGATCAGCGTCGCCGCCACCCCCGCGGCCACGATCGAATAGAACGTTGGATAGAGCCAGACCGGTGCCGAAACGGTCGACGGTTGCACCCGCAGGGCGTTGTTGCCGAGGCGGAACAGGTTGAAACCGAGCGCGAAGACCAGGAACGGGACGCCGGTCGGCGTGGGCCTGCCTCCGCGGGCGCCGCCGCGGCGGAGAAGCCAGACGGAGACGACGGCGAGTATCACCGCCGCGGCCATCTCGTAGAGTTGGGTGGGGTGGACCGGCCGGACCATCCCCACGAATCCCAGGATCCCGGTCTTGCCGGTGGTGAGTTGAGAGGCCCACGCCGGGCTGCCGGAGGGGAAAGTGACCCCCCAAGGCAGTGAGGTGACCGTTCCGAAGCAGCAGCCGTTGAGGAAGCACCCCGTGCGCATGAGCACGATCCCGGCGGCGAGCGCGGGCACGGCGCTATCGGCCAGGCGCCAGACGGGAAGGCGCAACAGAAACGAGAGCCCGAGCCCGGTCGCGAGCGCCAGGACGAGGCCGCCGTCCAGCGAGAAACCCTGGAACTCCAGCCCGTAGACGCGGCTGAGGTCTTCGGCGTACCAGCTCCAGTTGACGCCCAGGTCGAGCAGGCGGGCTCCGGCGATGCCCACTGCCAGCGCGCCGGCGTAGACGGCGAGCGCCCGCCACCAGGAGAGGCCCCTCCACCGGGCCACGAGTACCGCCACGACCACAGCGACCACCCACGCCAGGGTGTAGAAGGTGCTGTAGGCGCGGAGCACCACCTCCGTATCGCCGAGACTGAAGCTCAGCAGTACCGGGTGCATCTCACGAGGAGCTCGGACGGCGCTCTCATGCTCCGAGGATACTCAACCCGCCCACCCGAAGGCAATGACCGCCGCGCGGATCGGTCGCCGCGGGCGCCCTCGGGGACGGCCAGGACGGTTTCCTCCGGCCCCGGTTTCTACTACGATGGAACTGAAATGGTCGAGCCTGTCTGATCGGACCGGGAGGAGTCAACCATGAGGTCGCCAGCCACCGGCACGGACCCGCTCACCCCCGCGGGCGCCCTCACCGCCCTCGCGACGGTCGCGCTGGCCGTCTGTCTATACGCCCTGTGCGCGTTAGGTGCCGCCGGTGGCTTCTTCGGGCCTGACGAGGCTCAGGCGCGGGCAGCCGAGGCGGTGGCCACGGCAGGGGGACAGAAGGTCGTCGCGTTCGAGGACGTGACCATCGGCGCAGGCGAGTCGTGGGACAACGTAGTCGTGGTCGGCGGCGACGTCATGGTGGACGGGACGGTGCGGAACGTGGTTGTCGTGGTGGGTGGCGACCTGACCGTGGGGTCGAACGCCCGCCTCGGTACGGGAGTCGGTCCCGACGCGGCGGCGGTGGTCGCGGTACTGGGGGAGGTGACTATCGAGGCCGGCGCGCGGATCGACGGGCGCGTGGTGGACGTGGCCGGCAGCGTCTCCGGGGCGCTGGACTCGGTGTTCTCAGACCCGGTCTTTCGCCCCTGGAGCTTCGGTTCGGTAGTGGGGTGGATCGCCTCCACGGTGGGCATGGCCATCGTCGCGATCATCATCGTGGCCATCGCGCCTCGGCAGGTGGCCGTCGTGCGCGACCGCGTACGCGGTCATTTCTTCTCTTCGCTGGGTTGGGGAGCCTTGGGGGCGGTGATAGGCATCCCGCTGGTGAGTGTGTTCCTGATCGTGACGATAGTCGGCCTCCTCCTGCTCGTCCCTTGGCTGGCCGTGGTGGTGCCCATCGTGTCGCTCTTCGGCTTCGTGGCGGTGGGGGCCGCCTTGGGGAGGATGATCCTGGGTGTCCGCGAAGACCGGCGGGGGGCGTTGATGGCCGCCGCGGTGCTCGGGGTGTTCATCGTGAACGTGCTGAGGTGGATCCCGGTCGGTGGGTTCGTCATCGCGGTCTTGTTGTGGTTCGTGGGGTTCGGCGCGACCTGGGTGGCTATCTGGGTCTGGAGACGTGACAAGCGGCGGGATGCCCGAGAGCGACTCGCCAGGGAGCGTGCCGCCGCCGCTGCCGGAGCGCCTCCGCCGGGCGGGGCGGCGCCTCCTCCGACCGTCGACGGCGCGCCGTCGGCTCCGGGACGTCCCCCGGAGGGCGGTCCCCCGCCGCCGGCGGACGGACCGCCCTCAGGCTAGCCCGCGCAGGAGTCGATAGATCTCGACCATGCCCCAGGTGTCTTGGGCGCAGTACGCCAGCATGTCGGCGCGGAGCCGGTCGGTCTCGGGACCGGCGGACATCTGTCGCAGCCGTTCGTAGGCACGAGAAGCGGAGCTCCCGTCGGAGATGGCCAGCCCCTCGTAGCCGCACCCCGGCACCAGGGCGGGCAGCACTGCCTTGAGGGAGAAACTCCCGTGGAAATCGGGGTGGTAGACGTGGTCCTTGACGAACGGCTTCAGGTCGACCAGGCGGTCGGCGATGTCGAGCAGGGGCGCTTCCAACGCGGGGACCAGGCAGGCCAGGTCGCGCAGGCGCCCGGCCTCGAAAGCGGAGTGATAGGCCAGGACCGAACCGGCGTCGGCGAAGCGGCGCACGAGACTCGCCGCCACGTCGGGGCGGGGGTCGCCGGAGCCCTCGGCGAGGAAGGTCGCGTGGTCGACCGATCCATCGGCATGCATGCGGTGATCGGACCATTGGAAGGGGATCTGCTCGTAGGGTCTGGTGCCCACGAAGACCGGCAGCGCCGGGTACCAGGTCTCGAAGTCGAGGAAGTGTAGGGGGAATGCGAGACGGTCCAGAGCTTCCCCCAGACCCGGGTCGACCGTCGTCTCTCCGCGGCGAATGGCCTCGATCATGCGCCATACGCGTGGTCCGGCGCTGCTCGCTTGAAGGACGCCCGACAGGCGGGCTTCGTCCAGGCTGTTCGGCTCGACGTCGGCGAGGTCGCACACGCCCGCCTCTTCGAGGCAGGCTATCGCCAGGGTGGCGGCGCCCAGTTCGCCCGGAGGGTATCGAGAGAAGCGGGGGCGGCAGTATCCGTCGTAGAACTCGCAATCGCGGCAGGATGCCCGGAAGGAGGCCCCGGGGGGATCGTCGGAACTCAGCCATGCGTGGATCGACTCGAGCATCGGCGGCAGGACCTCGGCCGCGTAGCGCCGGGCCGCGTCGGTGACGTCGTCGCCGGTGAAGAGCGCCCGGGGATCGTAGGTGTCGCCTCCCGGGTGCACGTAATCGCGGTCGAGATGCAAGAGATAGGCGCGGCTGATGGGCAGGCCGGCCGCCTCGAGCACATAGAGTTGCACGGCGACGTCGGGGACATGCTTCTTCTCGTCCAGTGACGCGCTCGACTTCACCTCGACCAACTCGAAGGTGCCGTCGTCGAGGCGGCGGAGGATGTCGGCCCGGATGAGGATGCCCCGCTCTTGCACGGCCGCTTCGTAGAGGACCTCGCATCCGGCCGCCAACGCCTCCCTGGTCTCGCGGAGCGCCTCGGGGATGTGGCGATAGTCGGCCTTGATCAGTCTCCCGCCCGGATAGTAGTCCCGGGCCGACTCACCCAGCTTGGTGCCCGTGTCGAACAGGGCCTGGCGGCTGGGGGTGATGGTGCACAGGTCTCCGAACCGGGCCGGGAACGCCCGGAGGTAGCCGAGCCGAGGGCAGTCGAGGAAGCTCGTGTATCGCGACTTCGACAGCCGGGGGACGCGTCTGTTACCGGAGGAACCGTTCATGCATACAAGCATAGCGCGCGGCCCGGACAGGGAATCGACTCCGTGCCCGGTGCGTCGGGGTGGAACGGTCCTGCGAGGAATCGCTGAGCAGACCGCGCTATCGGAGGAGGATTCGCGCGCGGTTGCGCCGTCGCCGAAAGGGTGCGACTACTCGGTCGAGCCCAACTTACCCAGCAGGTTCCAGAGCATCTGCGCGACCTCGCCCCGGGTGGCATAGCCGGTGGTGCTCCAGCTGGCCAGCGTGCCCTTGGGCCCCACGATGCCGATCAGGAGCCCGTTGTACTCGGCGAGACGGATGTTCTGCCCGTGGACCTTGTCGGCGTAGCTGAGCACGCCGCTCCAGCTCGAAGGCGGAGGCGCCAGCACGGTGCTGCCCGCCCGCACGATCATCGTCACGACCTGTTGACAGGTGATGTTGTTGAGCGGACGGAAGCTGCCGTCGGTGTAGCCGGTGGTGAGCCCGGTGAGGGCCGCTTTGGCGATGTAGTGATAGGGATAGAGTTCCCCGCTCGGCTGATCGGCAAGCTTGGAGTCGGTGAAGTCGAACACGTCGGACGAGTTGACGGTGAAGCCCATGGTGAGGACGATCATCTTGGCGAACTGCCGGCGCGTGACCTTGTCGTTCGGTCCGAAGTTGCCGTTGGTGTAGCCCTCGATGATGCCGGCCTCAGCCATGCCCTCGATGGCCGTGGCGTACGGGTGGCCCGCCGGCACATCCGGGAAGCGGGTGGCCTCGGAGGCGGGCACCGCGTAGTAGAGACCCTTGTTGCCGTGCCAAGAGATGCCGGTGCCGTCGACCTCGGGAGCGGCCACCTCGTCACCTTGTTGGGATATCTGGGTCACGGTCTCAGTCTCGCAGTCGTAGGTCATGACGGCCGACGGCTGCTTCGTCTCCCAGGCTATGCAGGTGCCGGCGATCGACGGGCTGACGTTGCCGGCGATGTTGTTGGTGAGGGTGGTGGTGGTGCCGGCCGTGATGTCGTAGAGCTTGATCTGGTAGGTGGGCCAGGTCGGGGCGGCGCCGGGGACCCAGAGGTCGCCGGAGGTCCAGACCACTCTGTCGCCGTCGATGCGGGGGTGGTCGTTCGACTGGGTGTTCTCGGCGATGATCGTGAGTTCCTGGGTGACCAGGTTGTAGAGAATGATCCTCGAACCGTCGCCGTCGCCCACGGGGGCGTTCTCCACGCACACCAGGTAGTCACCCGAGAGGTCGGGACTGCGGTACTGACTGCCGGCCAGCACCAAGGTGGAGGTGGCCATGGCCACGTCGTAGAGGTAGATGCCCGGCTTGGGATCGGTGATGCCCTTCATGTCCTTTTCCCACACGATGCGGCCCGTGTCCATGCGGGGGTTCCAGTCGTTCCAGTCGCCGGGGTCGGTGTTGCGGGTGACCCGCTGCACGATCGCGGTCTGGATGTCGTAGACGTAGATGTCGTCGTAGGAGCCGGTGCGGGCCCCCTGGTAGGCGATGTAACGCCCGTCGACGCTGGGGTTGTAGTAAGAGCCGGGGAGCGTCACCGGGATGGTCTTGTTGCTCCCGGCGACCATGTCGTACACGTACATGCGGGTACTACCACCACCGGCACCCGACCAGGCGATGTAGTCGCCGGCCGACGACGCGAACGAAGGCACCACGCCGGACGCGGGGGTGGGGATGGTGCGCACCACCCATTCTGCTTCTTCCGTAGACTCGGGTTCGGCGGCGGCCGTGGCGGTCACCCCGAGTGTGAGCGCGATCACGCATATCGCGATCAGCGCCAGGACGAGCCTTCTATTTCTCATCACGAACCCCCAAGGCCGCTGCACGCCGGTGTTGTTGTGGCCGCCCCATTGTCCCGCCCGAGCATGTGTCGGGTCAATAGGCGGGTTCATACGACCGAAGTCTCAGATTACCGCGCGAAGTCCCGGTGTGGCGCGCACAGGTGGTCCTTCGGCGGCGACCGTCATGTTCCTGCCGAGATCCTTGGCCTGATAGAGGGCCTTGTCGGCCCGATCGAGGACGGTGTCGACCGTATCGGTACCCTCGGCGGGCGTGGCCTGGAACTCGGTCGCGCCCACGCTGATGGTCACGGGGATGTTGCGTCCGTCGGGTCCCGCGCCCACCGTCATGGCGGCGACCGCCTCTCGCAACCGGTCGGCGGCTTGGACGGCCTCCACCAGATCGACCTCGGGCAGGAGGACGGCGAACTCCTCACCGCCAAGGCGGCTGAGCACGTCGCTCGAACGGAGGGCGTTGCGGCACACCCTGGCCAGTTCCCTGAGCACCAGGTCGCCGGTGCGGTGGCCGAAGGTGTCGTTCACGAGCTTGAAGTGGTCGACGTCGATCATGAGGAACGAGGCCTTGCCTCCGTAACGGCGGGCCCGGTCGAACTCACGAGAGGTCAACTCGAAGAAATGACGACGGTTTACGAGACCGGTGAGGTCGTCCTTGTTGGCCAGTTCCCGGGCCTGTTCGAAGAGGCGCACCCTTTCCGTCACCTCGTGCAGCACGACGGCCTGGCCGAGCGGCTCCTTGTGCCGGCTGGTGACAGGGGAACCGCTGATGCTGTAGTAGCGCTTGCTGCCTTCGATCATGGCCACCATCTCCCGGTGCCCCGGCAGGACGCCTCCCGAGACGCCGCGCTGCTCCAGCATCTCGACCAGCACCGGATAGCCTGCCAGCACCTCCTTCACCGGAAGCCCCATGACTTCGGCCCGCTCCACTCCGAAGAGCATCTCGGCCGACCGGTTGAGGTCGACGATCCGTCCGCCCCCGTCCGCGACGATCACGCCGTCGCCCAACCCTTCGACCACGAGGTCGCGGGCCAGGGGGACCATGTCGAACAGCCGCCAGCGGAACAGGCCCACCGCCAGCAACAGACCGGAGAAGCCGGTGATCGCCACGGTGAGGTTGTAGTCGCTCCACGGCGGCAGGTCGAAGACGTAGAGGACGGTACCGATCAGGGGGAGCAGGAGCGCCGCGAAGAGCAGCACGTATTGAGGCCGGTAGAAACGGGGAGAGCGGACGATGGCCCGCCCGAGTAGGATGAGCACGGTCAGGTTCAGCAGACCGATCACCGGCATCATGACCCCGTAGTACCAGGCTCCGTAGTCGGCGTGCAGCACGGGGAAGGGGGCGCCCGTCGTCTGGATGTAGGGCTCGCCCCTGAAGAGCCCGGCGGGATCGACGAAGGCGATCAGCACCGTGGAGGCCGCCACCGTCCAGATGAACGTGGTGATGGCCCGAGGGACGCGCCTGAACCCCAGATACCGCCGCACCATCTCCCACCAGCAGAGCGAGACCGTGGCCACGCCCAGGAACTGGATGTTGGCGAAGAGGACCTTGCTCTCCACTTCCACCGCGACCATCTCGAACACATATCCCACCGCCCAGATCAGCAACGCCCCCAACGTGGCCGCGAACCAGCGGGCCACCGGGTCGCGCCGGTTGCTCCAGGCGACGGTGAGCAGGGCGGCGAGGACGCATGCCGCCCCCACGAAGGGCAGGATGTGTGGGGTGAACGAGAAGTGCATCAGCGGGCGCTTCCTCCTCCTGGACTCATGATCACGTCGTATACGGCGGCCCCCGCTGTCTCCGTCGCATGCCGCGCGGCCGTCCTTGTCTTTAATGTCGGTCGCGGTTGGGTAGTACTTGAGATATGAGTAGAGCCATCGCCGTCAACGGCAGCCCGCGCAAGGGCTGGAGCACCGCCCGTCTATTAGAGGGGTTCCTCAAGGGGTGCGCCGCCGAGGGGGCCGAGACCGAGCTGGTGCACCTCTACAGCCTCGCCTACCAGGGTTGCATCAGCTGCTTCGCCTGCAAGCGGATCGGGGGCGTCTCCTACGGTCGCTGCGGTCACCGCGACGGGCTCACTCCCCTGCTGGAACGGGCCGCCGAAGCCGACGTGCTGGTGCTGGGCTCACCGTTCTACTTCCACACCGAGACCGGGGAGATGCGCTCCTTCATGGAGCGCCTCCTCTTCCCCTACCTGTCCTACACTCCCGGACATGCCTGCATCTTCCCGAGAAAGATCCAGACCGCCCTCGTCTACACCATGAACGTGACCGAGGAGCAGTTGGCCGCCTTCCACCAGGATTCGAGCATCGCCGCTTCGCAGGGGATCATGGAGCGGGTGTTCGGGAACTGCGAGACCCTGCTCTCCACCGACACCTACCAGTTCAGCGACTACTCCCGGTACGTGTCCACCGCCTTCGACGCCGAAGCCAAGGCGCGACGGCATCGGGAGGTCTTTCCCAAGGATGTCCTCCGGGCCCGGGACCTGGGCGCGCGGCTGACCCGCTCGGCGGAGTAGCCCGGGGAGGGGAGAGACCGCCGGTCAGTCCGCCGGCCCGGCGAGCCCTTCGCGCTCGGCCAGGGCCGCACCCTTGTCGGTGAGCCGCAGCCAGAGGTTGGCGAGCAGGGGATCGAACTCCACCAGGCCCTCACAGGCCAACTCGGCCACCAGCGTCTCCGCCGTGGCGGCGTCGAGCCCCAGTTCGTGCCGGAGTTCGGCTCCGGAGACCTCGGCCTCGGGATTCCGTTGGTGGGCGCGGGCCAGGTAGGTGAGGATCAGCGATCTATTCATGGGCTGGATGATAGCGGGTGTGGGGCGGGTGAGAAAGGCACTCTCATCCAATCTGCCAGACCATCTGTCCGTAGTCCTGCTTTGGAGAAGGCAGGGAAACTGTCGCACTGCCCACTTGAAGCATCAACTCGAGAGTGCACATTGGCAGCATCCCCCCAAGCCCTCATTTGGACGTGGGCGCGTCTCCTCAGAGGGTCGACTGGAAGCCTGAGAAGCAAGACCCTGTCTGTGTCAAGCTTAGTGTCTTAGTGCAATACATAATGCTTCAGTGCAATTGAATAGAGATATCTAGCCTTAAGTGCCTTTTTGTTGATGATTTGCACTCTGACAGCAAGGAAGACCCACATCTCATGTGTGCAGGTTAATCATCTAGAGAAAGGCATTGACAGGGCCATGCATTGCCTTTAGGCTGTGTACTGCGGTTGACGCAATATGTCAACTGCAATGTCTCTGTCGAAGTCCGAATGGGGGGCTTTGGCAAGAGATGGGCACCGAACTGGTGAATGGGACTGGTTAGGTGCATCTCAAAGGAGAAGGGAGAGTTGGGAACTTGCGCGGTCTCGACGGGGGCATACGAGCCCCAGAGGGTCAGCGCTGCTTGAGAGGAGAGAGAAATGGCGTTCAAGATCTGGTAGTTGTCGTTCTTCTGAACGGCTGGAGTCCTAAAGCTCCAACCGGCCCGGCCGATATACTTGGGTGAAACCTAGGGTCAAGTATAGGTGGGGCCTGTGGGCCGGGAAGACAGCATAAGTCTATCGAGCCCGAGCAGTTTCTGGTCGCTACTCCAGCGGACGGGATGGCTCGGGCTCTATGTCGTTGGACTGGCAGTTGCTGCTGCCGGCCTTATGGCGCTTCTCATTATATATGAGGTCAGTTGGCCGGCCTCTTCAGACTCGGGCTTCTTCGCGTGGCCTGGGTTGCTCGTCTTTGTAGCAATAGGGGTGTTCGCGGAGAAGTACACCGTCCGGGTGGGACGCGGGATGGAAGTCTCTGCTGGATTCTTGGCCTTCTTCTTGGCAGCAGCCATCGTCGGCCCTCTCGGTAGCCTGGTAGTTGCGGTTACAAGCCAAGTCTGGCTGATCAGGCGATCAGATTGGCAGAGGGGCGTGTGCTTCGCGTCTGCGCTGGGGCTTGCTGCCGGTTGCTCGGCGCTACTGTATTGGGCGCTCTCAGGCCGTTTTGATGCTTCGGAAGTGACCGTCGCTGGAATAGGGTTTCTATCTGGGCTGTTGTTCCAGGCAGTCAACTATGTTGTCTTCATTCCCGTGAGCTGGATCAGGCGGGGCATGAAGCCGGCGGCCCTCTGGCGCGAAGGCTTCCAACCCTTCCTCCCGTTCCACTTCTTCTTCCTGAGCATCAGCCTGGGTCTGATCTTCATCTACCGCTACTACGTCAACGGGGCGGGGCCGGACACGCCCGGGATGCTGTGGAAGTCGACCCTGCTCATCATCGTGTGCATCCTGCCGGTGCTGGGGCTCATCTACGCCTTCCGGGCCTTCGCCCACCAGCGGGAACTGGCCCGGCACAACGCCGCCCTCGCCCGGCGCAACGAGCGTCTGGCCCTGCAGGCCGTCGCCAGCCAGGTCACCGCCCTCGACCTCAAGGACAACTACACCGCCCGCCACTCGGCCGCCGTGGCCCAGTGGTCGCACGACATCGCCAAGGCCCTCAAGCTGTCGGCGCACGATCAGAACGTCACCCACCTCGCCGGCCTGCTGCACGACGTGGGCAAGATCGGGGTGCCCGACGACGTGCTCAACTGTCCGGGCAAGCTCGACCCGGTGAGCTGGGCCCTGGTCGAGACCCATGCCCAGAACGGCCAGAAGATCTTGAGCAACATCGACCAGTTCGACGAACTGGCCAACGTGGTGCTCTACCACCACGAGCACTACGGCGGGGGAGGCTATCCCCACGGGGCGGCCGGGGACGCCATCCCGCTCATCAGCCGCATCATCTGCGTGGCCGACAGTTACTCGGCCATGGTCAGCGACCGGCCGTATCGCAAGCGCCTGCCGGTGGACGTGGCCACGGGCGAGCTCGAGGCGAAGAAGGGCATCCAGTTCGACCCGGCCGTGGTCGAGACGTTCCTGGGCCTCCTGCAGCATGCTCCCGCCGCGTATCGCGAGGGCGAGATGGCCGACTTCCGGGTGGAGTTCCAGAAGGTCAAGTTCCTCCGCGATCTCGAACCCGAGCCCGAGGAGGACGAAGCGGACGGCAAGGCCCCCGACCGGCGCGAGCCGGCTCCGTCCGGAGCCGCCGCCTAGACTCCACCGTCACGCTCGCCAGGATTCGGCCCGCGGCGGGCGAAATCGTACCTGATGTACCATCACCTTCGTAGACAGCTGCGGTAGGGGGAACATGCGTTTTCACGTGCTCGGCCGGATACTGGGCGCTCAGGGTCTCTCCAGCCTGGGCACCTCGATGTCCACCATCGCCCTGGCCTTCATGGTCAACAAGCTCACCGGCTCGGTGCTGCACATGGGCGCGGTCATGGCCGTCTCCACCTTCCCCCTGGTGATCACCAGCTTCGTGGGCGGGGCCCTGCTCGACCGCTTCAGCACCCGGGGCCTCATGGTGCTCTCGGACCTGATCCGGGCGGCGCTCATCTTCTCCATGCCCTTCCTGGCCCAGGAGGCTCTCGGCTACATCTATATGGTGGCCGCCCTGATGGGGATCTGCTCGGCCGTGTTCAATCCCGGGCAGATCAAGCTGATCGGCGAGTTGGCCGAACGGGAGAAGCTGGTGCGGGCCAACTCCTATCTGAGCGTGTCGCGCGACGGGGCCGAACTGGTGGGCTTCCTGGTCGGCGGCGTGCTTGTGACCTTCGTGGGCTACACCCTCACCTTCATGCTCGACGCCGGCAGCTACGTGCTCTCGGCCCTGCTCCTCATCGGCCTGCCCAAGCCCGCGCCCCGGACGGGGGCGGCGCCCCGGATGGCCGAGCTCATCGCCGAGTCGCCCCGGGTGTTCGGGCGGCTGTGGAAGCATCCCGGGCTGCGCACCAACCTGCTCCTGGCGGTCTTCCCGCTGCTGGTGGTCATGATGAACGTGCCCAACTCCTACGGTCTGGCTCTCGACGTGTTTGAACGCGGGGCGGCGGGATTGGCCGCTCTCGAGGTGGTGACCGCCTCCGGGTTGATACTGGGGGGCCTGGTCATCAGCCGCATGAGTCTCAAAGGGGACAAGAATCGGTACGTGTTCGGGGCCCTGCTGGTCATGGCGGGCTGCTTCATAGCCGTGAGCTTCAGCGGGTTCTTCTGGCTCTCGATCGGGTTGATGGGGGTGGCCGGCATGGCCAACGTGGGCCTGTTCGTGCCGTCGATCACGATGTATCAGGAGGTGCCGAGCGATCGGGACAAGGGCCGGTTGATCGCGCTGCGGGCCGGGTTCGGTCAGATGGGCAGCACCGGTGGCCTGCTCCTGGGAGGTATCCTGGGAGAGGCTCTGGGGATCACCCGCCTGTTCCTGGTGGCGGGACTGGTCGGGATCGGCCTGGCGTTCGTCATCTACGCACCCTATCGGATCGCCGCCAACCGCCGGGCGCGGAAGGTCTGGGCGACCACCGTGGCCCGGGGCGTCAGTCGCCGGGAGGCGACGGCGGCGGCCCGCAGCGTGGCCGAGGGCGGCGCGCTCGTGGGAGCGGGCCGCGCGGCGGCCGCCTGGGAAGAAGCGGGAGTGAGGGCCGGGGCGGCGACAGCCACCACTATCATGGCCGCTGGTATCGAGGAGGAACTGTGAAGTCATCATCAGCGCGGGGCGCGAGGTCGCAGGCGGACGCCGGACCGCTTCCGCGTATGGGCGGCATCGCCCTCAAGAACGGTCTGGTGCTGCTGTCGGACCTGCACTGGGCCGCGGCCATCCGCGAGCCCGATGGGGCCATCAGCCTGGCCTCGGGGCGCAAACCCCGCCTGCCGGTGGCCGGAGGGGTTGCCGCGCCCGGAGCGCCCGGTCCGGAGGCCGGCGACCGCGGCTCCCCGCGCGGCGGCGCCGGACGCCGCGCCGACACCCGCCGTCCCATCACTCGTCGCCGGGTCTCACGTCGGGGCGGCGCCGGAGAGGGGATCCCTCTCGTGCGCGGACTGGGCCGGTTCGGCGAGAGCCTCCTGGTGCTCGCCGTGGTGAAGGCCCGGTTGCCCCGGGCCGAGTTGCCCCTGGAGGGCGGCCGGGTGGCGGCGGCCTTGGCCGGATCGTTGGCGGCCACGTCGGCTGTGCGGGCCCTGGCGCCCAAGTCGGCGATCGTGCAGGAGACCGGCACGGCGCTGGCCGCGTTCGTCCCGGCGGTGTTGGCTCTGCGGAACTCCCCGATCTCCGGGTATCACGGGGCGGAGCACAAGGTCATCGGCGGCCGGGAGGCGGCTCTGCGGGAGGGGTATCGCGCGCCGGTGGACGCGGGCCCGGCGGCGGCCGACGACCGCGAGCCGGGCGACAGCCGGGCCGCCGCGAAAGAGCACGACCGCTGCGGCTCGAACCTGGTCGGTCCGTACCTCCTCGCCACGGTGGCCACGAACCTCCTCGTCCGTTCGAGATCGGGCAAGAGGTCCTCGGTGGCGTCGGCGGTCGCCGGCGCCGTGAGCCTGGGGGCCGCTCTCGAGGCACTCCGCTGGGCCACCCGTAACGGCGATTCGGTCCTGGCCCGGCTCCTGCTACTGCCGGGCCGCACCATCCAGAAGCATCTCACCACCACCGAACCCACCGCCGAGCAACTCGAGGTGGGCGAAGTGGCCTTGGCCGAACTGATCCGGCTCGAGCGGGCATCCGCGCGCTAGAGCCGGATCAGTTCCGCTCCCAGCCTCTCTAGCTCTCGAGGATGGCCTCCGCTTCGGCGCGGTACGCGTCCATGACGAAGGGGATACCGGTGACCCGGGCACATTCTTCCGTGAGGCTCATCAGATCCTTGCGGTCTATGGCAGGGATGCTGAAGGCGCGGGCGCCTGCCATCAACTGCTGCAGTCCGACCCGGAGCTTCTCCACATAGGAGTAGAAGCCGACCGCGCCGAGCGGGATATTGCTCATCTCGTCCGCGCCCACGATCTCGGTCACTGCTTCCCAGCACACGAAGATCTCCTCCGGCGTGTCGCCATACTGCCCGACCGTCCGCGGAAGACCGCCGTTGTTCATCCAAAGCCCCACGTTCTTGCCGACCATGCCTGGGATCATGAGGGCACGGCCCATGCACACGGCTTTGGTATACGGGGCCCCGAGGGCGAGGGCCTTGAAGATGTGGTCCTCGGCGCTGAACCCTCCGCCGAAGGCCAGGTCCGGCACCCGCTTGCCTCGTGCCGCCAGTTTGCCCGCGAATTCCGCGGCGGCCGAGTGGAGATAGAGACTGGGCATACCCCACTCCTCCATCATCCGCCACGGGCTCATGCCGGTCCCGCCGGGGGCTCCGTCGATCGTGAGCAGGTCGATCTTCGCGTCGCTGCCCCATTTGAGGGCCATGGCCAGCTCACGCAGCCCGTACGCGCCGGTCTTGAGGGTGATGCGCTTGTAGCCCAGGCCGCGCAGCCGCTCGCACTCGGCCAGGAAGCCGTCCTCGTCGATGAAACCAAGCCGGCTGTGGCGCTCGAACTGCTTGAGGGCTCCGTCCCGGAACGCCGCCTGGCTCACCGGGTCGGAGGGGTCGGGCGTGACGATGTAGCCGCGCCTCTGGAGTTCGAGGGCGCGCTCGAGCGAGTCGACCTTGATCTCGCCGCCGATGCACTTCGCTCCCTGGCCCCACTTCAACTCGATCGTGTCAAGGCCGTGCTTCTCGATGACGTACTCGGCCACGCCCAGGCGGGTGTCCTCCACGTTCATCTGCACGAGGAGCTCGCCGTAGCCGCGATGGTAGCGCTTGTAGAGTTCGATGCGCCGGTCCATATCGGGAGCGAGCTTGACCTTGCCGTTGGAACCCAGTTCGAGCGCCGGATCGATGCCGCAGACGTTCTCGCCGCACACGCAGGTGACGCCGCTCAGGGCCGCTCCGATCGCGAAGTGCTCCCAGTTCTTGCGGGCGATCTCGGTCGAACCCAGCGCCCCGGTGAAGACCGGCGCCAGCATCTGCACCTTCTTGTCCCAGCCGTATTCCGTCTCGACGCTGACGTCGGGGAAGGTGCAGGTGTCGGGATTGGCCTCGACGCCCTCCGGGAGGCCTTCGCCGCCGAGAGCGTAGCCCTGGATATTGAAATGGGAGTAGTCGAGCGGATAGTCCTTGTCGCCGCCGGCCGTGATCGAGCCGAACGGGCCGGGATAGATGACCTCGCGGCCGCGCAGGGTGGCCTGGAAGACCTCGCAGTTGCCCCGGCAGCCGTCGATGCAGCGGGTGCAGAGCCCGGACCCAGGCACCACGCTGCGCGAGCGGTTCGACGTCTGCGATACGTCATTCGCGTTTGGTCGTTGTAGATTCACGACGGACTCCTTCTTATCTCGCGGACGTGTTGCCTGCCGGTTCCATATCGGTACTACACGCGTGCATCGAGCCCCACCATCTGCCAACGGGTGCATTGGAACCCGCGGCCGAGCTCGCACATGATGCAGGTATCGGGGATGTCCTCGACCATCGAGACCTGAGATGCGCACAGAGCGCAGATGCCGCCCTCGGTCATCGGACCGGGGCAGGGCGTGATGGTCATGGGGCAGACCTGTATGCAGTTGTTGCAGCGCTTGCACAGGTCGGGGCGCGTGTCGAACGGTAGTGCCACATGACGGTCGCCGCCCCGTCCCACCAGGCCGAGGGATCGGGACTGCCAGATCTCGTCGCACACCCGCACGCAGCGGCCGCACAGGATGCAGTCCTTGTTGCGCAAGGGGTAGCGCGAGCGGGTCACGCCCACCCGGGCGGCCAGGTCCTGTATGGCTCGGGAGTTCGGGGCTTCGGCCAAGATCAACTCGACGATGTTCCGTCTGGCCCGCAGCACCGCTTCGGAATGCGCCTCCACCACCATGCCGTCCTCGGCTTCGAGCGTGCACGACGCGGTCATTCTGCGCCGATCGCCCTCGACCACCTCCACGATGCAGACCCGGCAGGCCCCGATGGGGCTGACGCCGGGGATGTGACAGAGATTGGGGATGCAGATCCCCGCCTCCAGGGCCGTCTCGAGGACGTTCGCCCCCTCATAGGTATCGATGGCGGCCCCGTCGACAGTGATAGTCACTCGTTTCGCCATGGATGCCCCCTCATACCTTGCTTATCGCCTCAGAGAGGCATGCGTCGACGCACAGACCACAGTGCTCGCAGAGTCCCTGGTCGATGCGGTATCCGTCGTCCTCGATCACCGCGCCGTGCGGGCACTCCTCGAAGCAGGCGCCACACTGCACGCACGCGTCCTGGTCGATGACGAACCCGACCACGAGAGCCTTACAGACACCCGCCGGGCAACGCCGGTCCTTGATGTGGGCCTCGTACTCGCCCTGGAAGTAGCGCAGGGTGGAGAGGACCGGGTTGGGCGCGGTCTTACCCAGAGCGCAGAGAGAGCCGGCGGACACGGTCCAGGCCAGGTCCTTGAGCGTCTCCAGTTGCTCCATCGTCCCGCGACCTTCGGTGAAGTCGGTGAGGATCTCGAACATCCGGTCCGTGCCGATGCGGCAGGGCACGCACTTGCCGCATGACTCGTCCTTGAGGAAGGCCATGAAGTAGCGGGCCACATCGACCATGCAGGCCGACTCGTCCATCACCACCATGCCGCCCGAGCCCATCATCGAGCCGGCCGCCGAAAGAGCCTCGTAATCGACGGGCAGGTCGAATTGCGAGACGGGCACGCAACCACCGGATGGACCGCCGGTCTGCACCGCTTTGATGCTCTTGCCGTCTTGCGCTCCGCCGCCGATGTCGTAGATGATCTCTCGCAGCGTCGTCCCCATCTCCACCTCCACGAGCCCGGTGTTCTTCACGTGGCCGGTGAGGGCGAAGATCTTGGTGCCTTTGCTCTTCTCGGTGCCTTTGGCCGCGAACCAGGGTGCGCCCTTCTGGATGATCTGAGGGACGTTCGCCCACGTCTCGACGTTGTTGAGGCAGGTGGGCTGGTCGAGGTAACCCCGCTCCACGGTGTGGATGTCTTTGGCCCGGGGCTCGCCCACCTCGCCTTGGAGTGAGGCCATGAGCGCGGTTGACTCCCCACACACGAACGCTCCTCCGCCTCGCGCCACCATCACGTCGAAGTCGAAGTCGGAACCGAGGATCCCTTTGCCGAGCAGGCCGCATTCCCGCGCGTCGTCGATGGCACGACGGATATGGGTGACGGCCAGGGGGTATTCGTTGCGTACGTAGACATACCCCTTGCCGGCCCCGATAGCGTAGGCACCGATGAGCATCCCTTCCAGGACGGAATGGGGGTTGCCCTCCAGTACGCTCCGGTCCATGTAGGCCCCGGGGTCGCCTTCGTCGGCGTTGCAGATCACGTAGCGGTCTTGTCCGGTCGCTGCTCGGGCCTGGGCCCATTTCCTGCCTGTCGGGTAACCGCCTCCGCCTCGTCCACGGAGCCCGGAGGCTGCGATCTCTTCGATGACCGCCTCGGGGGTGAGACCGGTCAGTACCTTGGCCAGAGCCGAATAGCCGCCGACCGCGATGTAGTCCTCGATGCTCGTCGGCGAGAGACGACGATTGTCGGCCAGCAGACAACGGTCTTGGGCCGCGTAGAAGGGGATGTCGCTCTCTCGCGTCACGACCTCGCCGCACACTGGATCGGTGTAGAGGAGGTCGGTGATCACCTCACCGGACTTCAAGGTGCGGGCGACGATGTCGGGGACGTCCGCCTCGGTCAGATGACAGTAGAAGACCCCCAGGGGGTCGATGATGACGAGCGGTCCTTGCTCGCAGAAGCCGTGGCAGCCGGTAAGGCGAAGACCGACCTTCTCGGCCAGCCCCTGACGCTCTATCTCTTCGGCCATGGCGGTGGCCACCGGCAGGCACCCGCAGGCTCGGCACGCTGTGCCGGCACACATGGTCACCGTCGTCTCGAAACGCGTACGTTCGCGCTGCAGTGCGTCGCGAAACGATGCCAGCGCAACCGGGTCTTGCAGCCTATGCATCTGCCACCACCTCGGCCAGGGTGGCCTCGACGGTCCGGCTCGGGTCTATGTCGGCCGCGCGCACCGAGTCGAGCAAGGTGCGCAGTCTGGCAGGGGTCATGTGGTCGTGATACTGCCCATCGAGCACGACGACCGGGCCGAGGGCGCAAGCCCCCAGGCAGTTGACCGTCTCCAGCGTGAACGCCATGTCGACAGTCGTATCGCCCGGCCCGACGCCGAGTTGGGCGGTGATCTCGTCGAGCAGCTTCGGGGCTCCGCGGACATGGCAGGCGGTGCCCGTGCAGACCGTCACCACGTGGCGGCCGCGCGGAGTGAGACTCAACGCCTTGTAGAAGTTGGCCAGCCGGAAGACCTCGATCACCGGTACGTCGAACGAATCCGCGACCTTTCTGATCGCATCCTCCGGTAGATAGCCGTACGACTCCTGGATGTCCTGGAGGACTTCCATGATGCCGAAGGGCTCAGTGCTGCGCCCATCAAGGATCGCGTCGAGGCTGCTTCTCTCCATAGCCCTCTCCGGTCTCTCGCCTTCCGGTGCCCGCAGCCCGTACCTCCGAGTCGAGGCCTATCGGCTGCGGCTTGCCGCCACTTCAGGCCACGATCCCGGGCTGCATGTTCCGATCCACGCTCGCCCTTGCCGCCCGACTCTCGCAGGGACCAGTTCGCAGCCTGCGTGATACGGCATACGATTGCCGGACTGTATCAAGAAGCGCGCGCGGTGGCAACCGCCTATATTCACCTTCTTATGCCGCACGGCGAGCAGCTTCCTGTGGTCATCGGGGGGGAGTTATGCGGCAAAATGGCCGGAAACGTTCTGGCAATGCTTGCTGTTTACTGCGACCGGATCAGGCGATCAGAGGCCCGCTCGGGTACTCTACGAGCCCAAGTCGGTGTTCGCCGGCCGGTTGTGTTCACCGCTCATGCGGCATATTTGCCGGTTAAGACCGCCTCCAGCGGCAGCTTTCCTGGTAATATCCGCATCATGAGAGAACGGACCGAAGAGAAACGACTCGCCATCCTGCGGATCCTGCGCGAGGCCGGTGGACCGCTGGGCAGTTCGAAGATCACCGAGCGGCTGTCGGCCATGGGCCAGGACATCAGCGAGAGGACCGTCCGCTTCCACCTGCTCGAGATGGATAGGGCCGGTCTGACCGAGAATCTCGGTCGCAACGGAAGGGCCCTCACCCAGAAGGGTTCCAGCGAGCTCGATAGGGCCGGTGGCTTCGAGAAGGTCGGCATCCTCTCGGCCAGGATCGATCAGATGACCTACAAGATGGATTTCGACCTCGTCGCCAAGGTGGGCACGGTGGTCGTCAACGTCAGCGTCATCCCGAGCGGCGAGCTCGAGCGCTGCATACCGCTGATGACTCAGGTCTTCGAGGCGGGATACGCGATGGGCGAACTGATCGCTCTGCTGCACCCAGGGGAACAGATCGGCCGGATGGCGGTACCGGAGGGAAGTGTGGGGATAGCCACGGTGTGTTCCATCACGGTCAACGGAGTACTGGTGGCGCACGGCATCCCCACGCACTCGCGCTTCGGAGGCTTGCTCGAGCTACGTGACCATAAGCCCGTGCGGTTCGCCGAATTCATCAATTATGATGGGACCACGCTGGATCCCCTCGAGATCTTCATCCGAAGCGTCATGACCGACTACGTCGGGGCGACGCGGAACGGGAACGGTCTCATCGGAGCGAGCTTTCGGGAAGTGCCTGCCGACAGCCGTGACCACGTGCTCGAGCTCGGTCGGCAGATGGACCGGGTCGGTCTGGGCGCGATCCACTCGGTGGGATGGCCCGGGCAACAGTTGTTGGACATCCCTGTCAGTGAGGGTCGCCTGGGGTTCGTCGTCATCGGGGGCCTCAATCCCGTGGCGATCCTGGAGGAGAAGGGTATCCCGGTATACCGCACGGGGGCCCTCGCCGGCTTGATGGACTACTATCGCCTGTTCCATTTCCGCGAGCTTCCGGACCGGGCAGCCGAACTCCGTTAATCTCACCTCCCGCTGACGTTCGCGGGCCTGCAACGGGGCCGCGCACCCGACGCACATCCCACCTTTGCCTCCGGAGCCCCGCGTCCCTTCGCGGAAGAAAAACGATCATCTTTACAAAATGCTTACAAAATGCACGTAATATACCTGCATATTGGGAATAGATTACGGACAAACGGATGACGCGGCCGGCATCGCCGGCAGCGGGTGGGCCCACAGACACGGAGGCCGAGCGTGAGCGACAAGGCTGACAGCGAGAAGAGACCGGGGAGCGTCGGGGCGAAAGGCGAAGGGCGCGAGACCGACCTGGCCATCGTGGAGCACGTCCACGGTCTGGCCCTGCTGGGAGCCCGCCGGGTGGTGCAGGCCCGCAAGCTGCTCAGTGGCGGGCAGAAACTCCGTTTGTTCCCTTCGATGGCGGCGTCGTTGACCAAAGAGGGCAGGCCCGGGTTCCTGCTCCTCTTCGATATCACCCGGACCCTCAGCCTCGACGGCGACATGACCATCTCCGAGATCGCCGACGCGGTGGGCAGGCCGCTCAGTACCGCCTCCCGGTTGGTCGACGGGTTGGAAGCAGCCGGTCTCGTCGGCCGGCACGAGAACCCCGCCGATGGTCGGTCGACGCTGGTGGGCCTGACCGAGACTGGACGCGTGGTCGTGGCCGAGTTACGGCTCGAGGCCGCGGCTCCCTTGGTGGAGAGGCTCACTCGGCTGACGGCCCGCGAACGCAAGACCCTCGAGAGACTCCTCGGCAGGTTGGCCGCACCGGACACGGGCGACGCGCCGGGTCCCAGCGACGTACCGGGCACGGGCGACGCGCCGAGCACTCGGGAGGTCGACCGATGAAACGCTGGGCGATCGTGGGAGTGCTGGCCTTGATCGTGGGGGTGGCGGTGGTGATGGTCGCGCTTCGACCGTTCGCGGACGACGAGACGGCGGCGGTCACATATACGGAGGCGGCCGTGCAGCGGGGCACGGTGACGCAGACGGTCTTCGGCTCGGGCACCGTGCGGCCGCTGGAGCAGTATGAGATACGGGCCGCCATTGGCGGGACGATCACCTCAATGTCGGTCGGAGAGGGCGACACGGTCGAGGCCGGCGATGAACTCTTCCGGATCGACGGGAGGCCGGTCTATGCCCTGGGCGGCGAGTATCCCTTCTACCGGACCCTGGGCGCGGAGGCGGTGCCCGGCCGGGGCACAGGAGATGATGACGACTCCGGTGACGAGGAAGGTGACGACGTCGTGGCCCTGCAGCGACTGCTGGCCGCCGCGGGGTACTACGAGGACGCGATCGACGGCGTCTACGGACCGGGTACGCAGCAGGCGGTGGAGGACTTTCTCGAGGGCAGGGGCGAGGAGGCGACCTCGGTCGTCGGCCCGGACGTCTTCCAGACGGTCGGGGGCACGGCGGCTCCGGGTGCGGGTGGCGCGGCAGACGGCGGGGTCGCGGCAGACGGCGGCGTCGAGGTGCTGCTCGTGGACGTCGCGGTGGGCGACGTGATGGCTCCCGGGCGGACCGTCATGGTGACCGCGGCGGGCGCGACCATGAAGGCCGAGTTGAGCGTCAACGAGCTCGACGTGGCCCTTCTCCGGCCGGGCCAGCGGGTGGAGTTGACGGTGGACGCCCTGGGGGGCGAGGTATTCGCGGGCACCGTCGTCGAGGTGTCACCCGGACTGGTCGTGGGGACGAGCGGCGGGACCTCGGTCGGGTCGGTGGGGAGCGCGGACCCGGCGGCCGGCGGAGCCGCGACCGGGAGCGCCTCGAAGACCGGCGCCGGCACGGGGATCGTGGAATATCCGGTGGAAGTGAGGTTCGACGAGCCGGTCGAAGGTCTCCGGGCGGGCATGAGCGTCGACGCGGAGATCGTGGTCGCCGAAGCGGAAGAAGTCCTGGTCGTGCCGGCGAGCGCGCTGCTCGAGCAAGACGGCGCCGATGTAGTCCTGGTGCCGACGCCCGTGGCGCCCGAGGGCCTGGACGCCGGGGAAGTAACGGCGGGCGCCGTGGCGGGAACTGACGGGGCGGTCGAGTTGCGGGTGGTGGAAGTGACGGTGGGGCTTCGCTCGGGAGCCCTGGTCGAGATCCGGGAGGGGCTGAGCGAAGGGCAGGCGGTCGTGGCGCAGACCATCGTCGCCGACTCCTCCGGCGAGAGCGGTTCCGGCGGCTCGGGCGGGATCTTTCCCGGGGGCATCCCCGGCGGGCGGATGCTGGGAGTGAGGCAGGGGATCGAAGGCCTGGGCGGCGAGAGCGGGGGCGACGGAGGCGGACAGTGAGCGCTCCGGTCATCAGGATGCGGGGCGTGGACAGGGTCTATGGCCGGGGAGATTCCGCGGTCAAGGCGCTCGACGGTATCGAACTCGAAGTGGGGTGGGGGGAATTCGTCGCGATCATGGGTCCGTCCGGTTCGGGCAAGACCACTCTCATGAACATCATCGGCTGTCTGGACCGTCCCAGCCGGGGGTCGTACGAACTCAACGGCACAGACATCTCGTCTCTCTCGGAGGGTCGCCTGGCCGAAGTCCGGCTGCGCGAGACGGGGTTCATCTTCCAAACGTTCAACCTCTTACCGAGGTTGAGTGCGCTCCAGAACGTGGAACTCCCTCTCGTCTACGCCGGGGTGTCGGCCCGCAGGCGTCGGGAGAAAGCCATGGGTCTCCTTGCCACGGTGGGGCTCTCCCACCGGGTGGGGCACCGGCCGGCAGCGATGTCCGGCGGCGAACGCCAGCGCGTGGCGGTGGCCCGCAGCCTGGTGAACGATCCCTCCCTCTTGCTGGCCGACGAACCGACCGGCAACCTCGACTCGCGGTCGGGGGCCGACATCGTGCGACTTCTGGAAGATCTGCACGGGCAGGGGCGGACCATCGTCCTCATCACTCACGAGCGCGAGGTGGCCGACCACGCCGGCAGGACGGTCTTCATCCGCGACGGGAAGGTGTGTGGCACCGAGACGCACGACGGACAGACGCGCGGCACCGAAGCACGTGACGGGCGGGAGCGGTCGTGAGCGCCTGGGAAGCGGTGCGCATGGCTCTGAGCTCGCTGTTCGCGAACAAGGGCCGGTCGGCGCTCACCGTGCTGGGAGTGGTGATCGGGATCATGTCGGTGATCGCCCTCATGGGAGTGGGGCAGGGAGCCCAAGACGCGGTGATGGGTTCGGTCGAGGAACTGGGGAGCAACCTCCTCTATGTGCGGCCCGACGAGGGCGTCGCGGGAGCCGACCCCCTCTCCGACGGGGACGTGACCGCTGTCGCCGCGGTCCCGGGGGTGGCGGCGGTGGCTCCCGAGACTTCGGTCGGCGCCACGGTGACCTACAGGGGTGTGACACTGACGCCGGTGGTGACGGGGACGACGCCGTCCTGGCCTGCGATCAGGAACGCGGGCGTGGCCACCGGTCGCTTCTTCGACGAGGGAGAAGTCGACCAGGCGGCGCGGGTCGCGGTGGTCGGCAGCGGGGTGGCCGCCGACCTGGGAGTCGACGACCTGCTGGGAGAGAAGATCTCCGTGGGTGGCCTGCCGTTCGTCGTGGTGGGCGTCTTGGAGAGTCGCGGCGGCGTGGGCGGCTACAGCCCCGACGACATGGTCCTCATCCCCTCGACGACGGCGCTTATGCGCCTCACCGGCGGAGACGACTATGACGGCATCAGCATCCAGGTGGCTGACGCCGACCTGATGGGGACGACCGAGGCCGAGATCGTCACGCTGTTGCGCGCCCGTCATCACGTCGAGACGGACGCCGAGCCCGACTTCACCATCACGAGCCAGGCCGCGGTCCTCGAGACCGCCGGGTATGTGACCAGCATCCTCACAGCCCTCCTCGCGAGCATCGCCGGGATCAGTCTCCTCGTGGGGGGGATCGGGATCATGAACATCATGCTGGTGAGCGTGACCGAGCGGACGCGGGACATCGGCATCCGCAAAGCGATCGGAGCCCAGCGCCGCGACATCATGGGGCAGTTCCTGATCGAGTCGGTGGTGCTGTCGCTCCTGGGCGGAGTGCTCGGCGTGGTAGCGGGCGTGCTTCTGTCCCGGGTCCTCGGGGGCTTCGTCGGGTTCGAGGCTGTCATCACGATCGAATCGGTGCTGCTCGCCGCGGGCGTAGCGGGAGGGATCGGCGTGTTCTTCGGGGTCTATCCGGCGTGGAAGGCGAGCCGGCAGGACCCCATCGAAGCCCTGAGGTACGAGTAGGAGCGCCGGGCAAGGCGAATGAAGTAGTTACTCACTCCATTTCGTGTGCAGTTCAGAATCAGAACGGTTCACCTGTTGGGACAGATGTGTTTCGCCAGGTGATACAGGCTGCTGTGCCTCATCAGCGTTCTCGTCCGGGTCGCATGAATATGCGGTTTTGCAGGTATAAACAGGGGAGACCGAATCGATGACGAGTTCGAAGCGCTTCAGGAGGATCCCGAAGAACAGAGTCGGCAGGAGGTAGAAAGGGGGATTCTCACGATCATGGTCCAGATGGAGTAGATACTCCAATATATGCGCACCCCGTTGACATTCGGGCTACTGGGGGAATATAGTGGCATGAATGTCGGCGCCGTCGACATATCCGTCGCGTGGGGCGACGGGTAACGGACCAAAGGGGGAGCCCTGTGAAGCGTAAACCCACAATACTGTTGGCCTTCGTCTTCGTACTGGTTCTCGCGGTCGCCATGTTCGCGGTGGCCTGCGGCGACGAGGCCACCACCGACACCACCGCAGCACCCACCGACACCACCGCAGCACCCACCGACACCACCGCAGCACCCACCGACACCACCGCAGCGGCGAGTGGCGATCCGATCAAGATCGGTAGCTCGCTTCCGCTGACCGGTGGCAAGAGCGTCCCGGGCCAGGCGGCTAAGCAAGGGTTCGAAGTCTGGGCCGACATGATCAACGAGACCGGCGGACTCCTCGGACGTCCTGTCGAGCTGATCATCAAGGACGACGCCAGCGATCAGAACACGATCGTGGCCGACTACAACGCTCTCATCTCGCAGGACAAGGTCGATCTCCTGCTGGGGACGTTCTCGTCTCTCCTGACCCTACCTTCGTCGGCCGTGGCTGAGAAGAACAACATGGTCTACATCACGCCCGCCGGCGCTGCACCGGAGATCTACGAGCGTGGATTCACCAAAGTGTTCATGTCCCAGCAGGCGCTCGCTCCTGACGCCGGCAAGACCTGGGCCAACTACATCGCCAACCTGCCCGAAGGCGAACGGCCGAAGACCGCCGCTTATCCGACCATGGACGACCCGTTCACCTCTCCGGTGATCGAGGGCATCAAGACGATCCTCGAAGCCGCCGGTGTCGAGACGGTCTACGAGACCAAGTACCCTGAGGGGACCACCGACTTCGACTCCATCGTCAACGCTATGGTCAGCGCCAAGCCGGACCTGGTCGCCCACGGCGCCATCTTCGACGACGGCGTTGCTCTGGTGCGCGGCCTGCTCAAGGCTGGGTTCACACCCACCTATCTCTTCCAGACCACCGCTCCGACGCAGGGCGACCAGTACTCGGACGGTATCGGCATGGAGAACACGGAGGGTATCTTCTTCCACATGACCTACGCTCCCGAAGCTGCGACCCCCGGCAACGACGAGTTCAAGGCCCGTTTCGCCAAGATGTTCGGTGCCGACACCACTATCTCTGAGGACGTAGCCGACGCCTACGCCGCCGGTCAGTGCCTGGCCGCCGCCGTGGAAGCCGTGGGCAGCCTCGACCAGGACGCGATCGCCGATTGGTTGCACAACAACTCGGTCGAAACGATCCTCGGTACGCTTGCGTGGGATGCCGATGGTCGGCCGCAGGGCGAGATGATGATCGGTCAGTGGCAGAGTGGCGACGTGCAGATCGTTCTGCCGGCGGCTCTCGCCTCCACCGACACCATCGTTCCTGCCTGGCAGCCCGGTAAATAAGGCTGTCGTAACCCGAACCTGGAAGCAGAGAGACCCGTGATATGAGCCTTCTCGTACAAACCGTCATACTCGGCTTGCTGGTGGGCGGAGTCTATGCGCTGCTCGCGTCGGGCCTGACAGTGATCTTTGGAGTAATGCGCATCATCAACATCGCCCATGGCGCGTTGATGCTGTTCGGTGCCTTCATCACCTACACCCTGTGGCGGCATATAGGTCTGGATCCGTTCGCCGGAGTCGTTATCACGATGATCGTGATGTACGGGATCGGTTGGGCTCTGTACTTCGTGACCGTGCGCCCGGTTCGCCGGGCGCCGGTCACCACTTCTGTACTCTTGACCTTCGGGCTCGCCTTCTTCCTCGAAGGGGTCATGGGGTTCATCTGGGGGAACAACGCTGTTGCTTCCCGACCCTCATACGTCGAGAGTTCCTTCCATCTAGGCTCCTTCTACTTTCCCAAAGGACTGCTCTTCGCGTGCCTGCTCGCCATCCTGATCCTGGTCGCGCTGCAGATGGTCTTCTCCAAGACCTGGCTCGGCCGATCGATCCGGGCGAGTGCCTCGAGTGAAGACGCCGCCCGGCTGGTCGGGGTGAACATCCCCATGGTCGCCGCGGTCACCTTCGCGCTCGGCGCCGCGAGCGCAGGCGCTGGGGGAGCCGTGATCAGCATCCTCGGGAGTTTCCTCCCCGGCATGCAGATACTGTGGATCACCCGGATGCTCAGCATCGTGGTGCTCGGCGGTCTGGGGAGCGTACCCGGGGCCGTCATCGCCGCGGTGATATTGGGCGTGGGTGAGTCTCTGGTGGCCACCTACGTCTCGCCGGTCTGGTCGCCGGCCCTTTCCATCGTCCTCATCTTCGTCATCCTGGTGGTCCGACCCCAGGGCTTGTTGGGCACGAAGCTCAGAGAGGACGTGGCCCAATGAAACAGAACGAGACCACTCCCAAGAAGCCGGGCTTCTTCTCGCCGCGGACGATGCGCTATCTGCCTCTGGTCGTCATCGGCCTCCTCATCGCCCTGTTCCCGGTCCTGACCTCAAACGGTTACTACCAGAACATGGTGATCATCTCCTTGGTGATCGCCATCGGCGCGGTGGGGCTGAACATCATCACCGGGTTCAGCGGTTATCCGTCCTTGGCCCAGGGGGCTTTCCTCGGGGTCGGCGCCTATACGGCTGCCATCGGTTCCATCAACGTCGGGGGATCGCCTTTCTTCTGGATCCCGCTCGCCGGCCTGGTCGCCGGGTTCTTCGCGTTCCTGCTCGGCCTGCTCTCGCTGAGGACGAGGGGGTTCTCCTTCGCCATAATCACGGTGTCGTTCCTTATCCTCGTGCGGATCATCGCGCAGAACTGGCCCGGCCTGACCAACGGTCCGGCAGGCCTCACTCTGCCTCTGCCCACATGGGACAGGGACTTCTTGAACTGGCCGTTCCACTTCGCCCTGATCGTGCTTCTGGCCATATCCGTGTACGTCGCCTACCGGATTCGTTCGACCAAGTTCGGAGTGGGTCTGATCGCCATGCGCGAGGACGAGGACAAGGCCGGCGCGGTCGGTATCAACACCCCGATCTACAAGATGGTGGGGTTCATCTGCAGCGCGGTCTTCGTGGGCATGGCCGGGGCCGTATACGGCTACTACCTGACCTTCGTCGACCCGATAGGCATGTTCGGCCTCCTGCTCAGCGTCCAGATAATCCTGGCGGTGCTTCTGGGCGGCAAGAGCACGATCTGGGGTCCCGTGCTGGGTGCGTTCATCATCGAGCCTTTGAACGAGTTCGCCAACAACACACTGGGGGGCGGTAACAGCCGTCTGGTGGTGTTCGGCGGTATCTTGGTGCTCGTGGTGCTCCTCCTGCCTCAAGGGATCATCCCTACCGTGTCCAAGCGGATCACGCTCTACAGAGAGCGCAAGCAGCCGGGCCTGACAGGCTCACGGATCGAACTCTGTGAACGGCCCAAACCGCCGCGGCCCGAGCCGTCGACCGAGATGGTCCTCGAGGTCCGTCACCTGAACAAGCGTTTCGGCGGTCTCCAAGCCGTGGACGACTGTTCCTTCGGTGTGCCCAAGGGCTCGATCACCGCGCTCATCGGTCCGAACGGATCGGGCAAGACCACGGTCTTCAACCTCATCACGGGGATGATGACCGCGGACTCCGGCGAGGTCTACCTCGAGGGCAAGCGGATCGACCATCTGCCACCTTGGGGCCGGGCTCACGCGGGACTGGGCCGCACCTTCCAGATCACCCGGTTGTTCGGGGAGATGACGGTGCTCGAGAATCTGGTCGCACCGCTGCAGGAGTTCACCACCGGGCATCTCAACCACTCCGCGATGAGCGGCGAGGAAGCAGAACGGGCGGTCGAACTGCTGGGATTGGTGGGAATGGCGCGGTACAAGGACCGGCCGGCCGCCACCCTCAGCTACGGTCAGCGGAAACTGGTCGAGTTGGCCCAGGTGCTGGCTCTCGAACCCCGGGTCGTTCTCTTGGACGAACCTGCGGGCGGCATCAACCCCACCCTCATCGAGCGGTTGGGCGAGTTGATCATAGAATTGAACGCCTCGGGCAAGACCTTCCTCATCGTCGAGCACAACATGCCTTTCGTCATGGGCTTGTGCAATCCCATCCGCGTCCTCGCGCGGGGCTCGACCATCTGCGAAGGGTCCCCCGAATACGTGCAGCAGGACCAGTGTGTGCTCGACGCGTATCTGGGCGGCGATTTCGTCCTCGAAGAGAAGGGCGCGAGCGATGCTTGAACTTAGGAATCTGACGGCGGGCTACGGTGGCGGTGCGGTCCTCCGCGGCGTCGACCTCAAGGTCGAGGCCGGGTCGATCGCGTGCATCGTCGGCCCGAACGGCGCCGGGAAGTCGACCGTCTTCAGGGCGGTGAGCGGCCTGCTCGAGATCATGGGCGGCGAGATATTCGTCGATGGTGCCCCGATCCACAACCTCACTCCCGCCGAGATCATCTCGGCGGGAGTGGCGCAGGTGCCGCAGTCCAATGGACTCTTTCCGGCCTTGACCGTGCGGGAGAACGTGCTCATGGGTGGGTATCTCATCCGGCGGCAGCGGGCGCTCGTCAAGAAACGCTACGAGCATGTAGCTGCTCTCTATCCGGTCGTGCGGGAGCGCGCCGGCGACAAGGCGGGCAACCTGTCTGGCGGTCAGCGACGCATGGTCGAGTTCGCTCGGGCTCTGATGCTCGATCCCAAGCTGGTGCTTCTGGACGAGCCGTCGGTGGGATTGGACCCCATCGTGCTCGCGCAAGTTCGCGAAGCCATCCAGACCATGCACGAGGCCGGCAAGACCATCGTGCTGGTCGAGCAGAATGTCCGGTTCGGGTTCAACGTGTCGCTGGAAGGCATCGTCATGGAGAGCGGCCGGGTGTTGATGCAGGCCCCGGCTCAGGAGCTTCTTGCGAATCCCGAGTTGGCCACGCTGTTCTTCGGCGGCGCGATCGACGAGCCGCCGGGTGAGGACGAGGACGAACTGGTATGTAAGGTCTGAATGCACCCGGCGCGGTATGCTGGGATGCTGGCGACAGAATGGACGATACGAGGTGGTGATGAAGCATGTTCTATCCGGTCGAGGTTGATCTGAGCGACAAATCGCGGGTGCAGCAGGCGACCGTGGTACTCAATCCGGCGGAATCCAAACGCCTTCTTGCCAAGACGGTGGCTGGACTCCCAGAGATCAAGAACGCGTACGCCAATGGACGGCTGTCGGTGTCGACCTGCTCGAGCAGCGCCCTCATCCTCGAGGAACTGACCGGCGAGAAGATCCCGCCGCACTGTTATTGCATCGGCATGGTCGCCGACGGCATGCTCACGACCAGCCAGAAGGACGATCGCACAGCGGCCCGTTTCTTCGTCAAGGGCGAGCGGGTCGAGATGGACGCATGGTCGTTCCTCGACTCCTTCGAGAACGGCGACGCCGTCATCAAGGGCGCGAACGCCGTGGACCCGTTCGGGAACGCCGGCGTCTTGGCCAGCAACCCACAGGCCGGTACCGTGGGCGCGCTCATCAGCCTGATCGGCGTCCGAGGGCTGCCCATAATCATGCCCGTGGGTCTCGAGAAGCTGGTGGCCTCGGTGGTCGAGGCGGCCAATGGCTGGGGACAACTCACTCTGTCGCGCAGCATGGGCGAGAAGGTCTGGTTGTATCCCGTCACCAGTGGTCTGGTCGTCACCGAGATCCAGGCTCTGGGGGTGCTGGCAGGAGTCAAGGCCAAGCACGTCGCCAGCGGAGGTATCGGTGGCAGCGAAGGAGCGGTGATACTCCTGCTCGAAGGATACGAGGAGAACATCGAGAAGGCTTGGAACATCCTCGAAGGAGTGAAGGGCGAGGCCCCGATCCCGGTGCCGCGGCACCAGTTCTCCTGCTGAAAGACCGGCTGGTATCCGCCCGGGGGTGACTCAGGGCGGATACCACGGTCGATATCGGAGTCGGTGATCACCGCCTAGGAGGTCCCTGTGGCCCGGACGCACAAGCGCATCCCTGCAGCTGAGCGGCGGCAGAAGGTCGTCGAGGCGACGCTGCGCATCATGGCGTTCGAGGGCATCCAGGGAGCGACCACCGCACGGATAGCGGCTGCGTCGGGAGTCTCTGAAGGGACGCTCTACCGACTCTTCGGCAACAAGACGGGGATACTGCTGGCGACCCTCGACGCGGTGTACAAGCACTTCTTCGAGGTGATCGCTTGCTGCGACGAAGAGGACCCACTCGAGCGGCTGCGCGTGATCGGCAGACGGCACTCGGCGATCATGATCGACTCCAGGAGGGAGCACCACACGAATGCCCTCTTCGCTTTCATCGGGGCTCCGGCGTCGGCCGGTCTGACCCAGGCGGTCGCGGAGAGGCAGCAGAAGGTGCTCGACCTGCTTGCCGGCATCGTCGAGGAAGGCAAATCCGCCGGGAGTATCCCGGAGAACGTCGATCCCTACATGGTGGCGTGGGTCTTCGTGTCGATCTATTGGGCGGAGGATATCTCCTCGCTATTGGGTCTACCCGGGTTCCTGCTGGAGGGGCGTTCGAAGAGGATGGCCGACTGCCTGCTTCGCTGCTTCGTGACCTGCTCCAAGTGCTAGCGTAGCAGGCTCACGAACGCCTCCGTGAGTGACTGGTAGCTGCGGTCGAGCGACTGCGGGATGACGCGGACATCGGCGATGACCGGCATGAAATTGGTGTCACCCGACCAGCGGGGCACCAGGTGCAGGTGGAGATGGTCCTTGATCCCGGCGCCCGCCGCCGAACCCAGGTTGAAGCCCACGTTCAGACCATCGGGGGAGCAGGCCTGCGTCAGCGCCCGCGAACACAGTTGAGCCAGGTCCATCATCTCGTGGAGGGTCACCGCGGGCAGTTCCTCCAAGGAGGCCAGATGGGCGTAAGGTGCGACCATGACGTGCCCGTTGTTGTAGGGGAAGGCGTTCAGAATCACGTATGCGTGGGTCCCTCGGTGGATGATGTAGGCGGCGCGGTCGTCGCCGGAGAGCGGCTTCTCGCAGAAGACGCAGCCCTCGGGCTTGTCCTTCGTGACGTACTCGAGCCGCCACGGGGCCCATAGCCGCTCCATGCCTTCTCCTTTCGTGGCCGGCCATCCGACCGGCGTGGGTATCGGCCGGAAGTCGCCGGTCGTCCGTCGATTGTAGCGCTGATGGCTGTGTTCAGGGAGTCACCGACCCGCCCGATGCGATATCATCGGGGTCCATGTGACCTGAGCGTCGCCCCGTGTCGCGGGGCGGTTTCATAGAGCTACGAGGAGGCCTCTGGTGGGAGCAGGCGAGGTGCGAGTGATGACGGGCGGCGAGCCGGTCGCGGTCCTATCGGATAGATACGAGGGTCCCCCCGCCGATGAGGTGGTGGCCCGCCTGCAGCAGGCCGATATGGACGATGTGAAGGCGGTCGTGTCCTGGCGCGGTGTCGTCCTCGACGGGGACGTCTGCGTGGTCGAGTTGGCGCGGCGCTACCTCAGGCTGATCCAGGAGGAATCGTGTGGCCGTTGCGGACCGTGCCGGATAGGCGTGGACGTCATGCGCGAGATCTTCGAACGTCTGGCCGCCGGCGAGAGCGAGCCTGAGGGGACCGAGACCGCCGTGGAGAAGTTGCGTCGCCTGGCCGAGTCCATCGACGACTCCGCCTGGTGCGGCATAGCCAACACCATCCGCGACCCCATCCTGGCCCTGCTCGAAGTGGGCGAAGAGCATTTCGCCGCGCACGCCGCCGGGCTCACCTGCGAGCCGTTCGATTCCTTCGGGTGGGTCACGGCGCCCTGCCGGTCGACCTGCCCCTCGACGGTGGACTGCGGTGCCTACATCTTCCAGGCGCTGGAGGAGCATCCCCATCTGGGCACGACCATCGTCAAGCGTGACAATCCGCTGCCGGCCATCATCGGGCGGACATGCCCCCATCCTTGTGAAGAGAACTGCACGCTCGCTCAGACCGGGCAGCCCGTCGCCATCAACAACATCAAGCGCTGGTGCGCAGATGTGGCTGAGGACCTGGTCGACGATCGCGGCCCGTCGGGAGACCTGCTCGAGGCTGAGAGACCGCACGAGCTAAGCGAAGCCGCCACGGCGCAGGCCAGCCAGCAACCGGTCGGCGTCTCGGGCAACGGGAGCGGCCCCGCCGGGCGCGAAGGCAAGAAGGTGGCCATCATCGGGGCTGGGCCCGCTGGTCTGTCCGCCGGCTATTTCCTGGCCCGCCGGGGCTATCGTCCGGTGATCTTCGAAGACCTGCCCGTGCCGGGGGGCATGGTGCACGTGGGCATCCCCGAGTATCGCCTGCCTCGGCACGTCATCCGTCGGGAGACGGAGTTGATCGAGCAGGAAGGCGTGGAGATCCGCTACAACACGCGACTGGGGCGCGACGTCATGTTCGACGACCTGGAACGCATGGGCTTCGAGGCCACCTTCGTCGCCATCGGCGCACATCTCGGTCGGCCTCTGGGAATCCCCGGGGAGGACCTTCCCGGTTCCATGGACGCGATCGAGTTCCTTCGGCGAGTCGCCCTCGGCGAAAAAGTGGAGATCGGAGACCGGGTGCTGGTACTGGGCGGCGGCAACTCCGCGATGGACGCCGCCCGCACCTCGGTCCGGCTCGGCGCCAAGCAGGTACGGGTCGTCTATCGCCGGACCCGGGGCGAGATGCCCGCCAACCCCTGGGAGATCGAGGAGGCCGAAGAAGAGGGGGTCGACTTCCTCTATCTGGCAGCCCCCGTGGAATGCGAGGGCGTCGAGGGGGTCAAAGGCCTGGTCTGCCAACAGATGGAACTGGGCGAGCCCGACGAGAGCGGACGCCGCCGGCCTGTCCCCGCCGACATGGCCCCGTTCGTCCTCGAGGCCGACAGCATCATCGCCGCAGTCGGTCAGCAACCGGATTTCGCGCCCTTCAAGACCGACGAGGCGATCAAGCTCAATCGCTGGGGCTACATGGAGGTCGATCCCTACACGCTCATGACCAGCAAGCCCGGAGTCTTCGTGGGCGGCGATGCCGTGAGTGGCGGAGGGACGGTGATCGAGGCTATCAATGCGGGCAAGGTGGTGGCCAAGTACATCGACAGGTACCTGCGCGGGGAGTCCGTGGCCGAGGACATCGAGGACAAGACCAAGCGCTTGGCCGTGTATCTGGGAGCTCAGAAGAGCGTCTACCCGGTGAGCGACACCGTCGACTACGGATGCCGGCAAGCCATGCCGGTGATGCCGGTAGAGGTCCGGAAGCACACCTTCGATGCCGTGGAGTTGGGCTATTCACCGGCCCAGGCTACCGCGGAGGCCGACCGATGCTTGCGGTGTCATCGCCCCATCCTGGTGGCCACCTGACCACTTGGCGGTCACCTAACCACCTGGTGGCCATCTAACCGAGACACGTGGGCGGCACCCCGCTTGAAACGCACGCCGTAATAGGTTATAAGTATCACAGTTGTATCGATACTAGTATCAGTAGAAACTACTGTGGAACCACGTCCACCGGAGGAGCCGGTCTTCGGCGGGCACGTGGCGGCCGATGCTCGATGAGAGTGAGGGGTCATGGCTTTGAAGTACGCGATACTCGGACTGCTCAGTTGGCGCCCGTTCTCGGGCTACGAGATGAAGAAGCTGTTCTCGGAGTCGACCGCCCTCTACTGGTCAGGCAACAGCAACCAGGTGTACCCGGCCCTCGTGGGTCTCCGGAAAGACGGGCTCGTCGTCAGTGAAGTCCGGCAGCAGGGCAACTACCCTCCGGGCAAGGTCTACAGCCTGACCGACGCCGGCAGGGAGGAACTGCGCGAGTGGACGGCGTCGGATCCGACCGTGCCGCAGATACGGAGCCCGTTCCTGACCCAACTGGCCTGGGCCGATCAACTGGACGATGAAACGCTTCGCTCTCTCCTGGACCGATACGAGCACGAGTTGCGCATGCGCATGCTGATTCAGCGCGAGTTGGTCCGGCGAGAACCGGAGGGTCCGGCTCGCTCTCCGAGAGAGACGGCGCTGTGGGCGCTCATAACCGAGCACGATGCTGAGATATTGGAGTGTGAGCTGCGTTGGCTGGGGAAGGTGCGGGAGGCCACGGGGATGGGGGTCGCTTCATGAGCACTCGGACCATCTACAGGTCTGCGGACGGCAGGCGGGCGGTCATGGCCGTATACGATCGACTCCTGGCTGCTTGGCCGGAAACGACCGAACAGATCTACGTCGACACCAGGCATGGCCGGACGTTCGTGCTGGCCGTCGGCGAAGAGACGCGGCCCCCGGTGGTGCTGCTCCACGGTTCGGGCTCGAACGCCCTCTCCTGGGGAGCCGACCTTCCTGCGCTATCCCGTCATTTTCGCGTGGTCGCCGTGGACACCCCGGGCGAGCCGGGGCGCAGCGTCGAGGAGCGTATCCCCTGGAGGGGCGCGGGGGTCGTCGAGTGGCTGGGCGACCTACTGGACGGACTCGGCTGCGAAAGGGCCGCGTTGGTCGGCATCTCACAAGGAGGGTGGCTGGCGCTGCGCTTCGCCACGGCCACGCCTGAGAGGGTCAGCGGCCTCGCGGTCCTGGCTCCGGGCGGGCTCACACCGGTCAGACCGGGGTTCATCCTCAAAGCGGTCCCTCTCAGCATGCTCGGTCGGCGTGGAGCGGAAGCAGTGGTACGCATGACCCTCGACACCGACGATCTGCCGCCCGAGGCGGTCGACTACATGGGACTGATCATGACCCATTTCCGCTCGCGGACCGACGCGCAGCCGATCTTCACCGACGAGGAACTGCGAAGGCTCGACATGCCGGTCCTCGCGCTCACAGGGGATAGGGACCCGATCTTCTCTTCAGCCAAGACGGCGGACCGCCTCGCCCGCCTGCTGCCGCAGGCCGATGTCCGGCTGCTGCCGGGTGTCGGCCACGCCCTGATCGGAGTGGCGTCCGTCCTGGTCCCCTTCTTCCTCGAGGCCTTGGGGGTGGACGGGCTGGGAGGCCTCTCGGCTAGGGTTTGACGTTCACCTTGCGGACCCGTTTCCCGAAGAGGCCCATCCCGCCGCCTTCGCTCACGATTTGGAGGATGCCGGCGGGGTCGGCGACAGTGACTCCCGAGAGCAAGGTCACGCCCCGACCTCCGAACACCTCGGGGACCAGGGGCGTGGAGGCGCCCACGAGGGCTACTTCCCGGCAATCACCGGACACCTCGAGCAGCCGGTCGAGTTCCCCCACGATGAGGGCGGTGGACGTGATGACGGCTATGTCGCAGTCGGGAAGCAGTCCGTACGCCTCTTCCGCCGGCAGCACCTGGTCGGAGCGGGCCGCATTTCGCTCGAATATCGTGAGTCTCCGTGCCTTCTGACGCAAGGGAGACACGAGGGGCCCGAAGAACCCCACCATGCCGACCGTGTCCTCGGGCCGCACCTCCAGGGACTCGAGGATGTCGCCCTCGAGCTGGTCGGCGGTCGGCCGGTTCGCTAGGGCGTTGGCCACGGCGAGGCCCAGCGTGCACTCCACTGTCTCGCTCGATGTCAGATAGGGTAGGGCCTCGGCGGCGATCCTGCCGGCCAGAGGACGAAGGCCCGTGAAGACCGAGCACCCGGCGGATGCATCCTCGTGGAACGTGTAGGCCACTCCCGCGTTGCCGTCGTCGAGGAGTACGGCGGTATATCCGAGGCCGATGCGGACGTCCGCGAGCCTCCGCTGAGAGGCGAGCGACGAGAGGTGGTCCTGCAGTTGGTCGACGATCATGCCCGGATCCTCCGTGGTAGATGATTCAGTCAGTTATATGGAAACTGCATCTAGATAGTAGTACAGTTGGTTCGAGTAGGGAACACTCGGGATGGAGGCGATCATGCCACGAGGAGATGGTACGGGTCCGATGAGCGGGGGCGGCAGGGGCGCGATGGGCGGTCCCCTGGCTGCGGGTCCCGGCGGTTACTGTGTATGCCCGAGTTGCGGCTATCGTGAAGCTCACACGGCGGGCAGCCCCTGCAACAAGAAGAAGTGTCCGAAATGCAAGACGCGCATGACCAGGGAAGGCTGAGGAACGGGGTCGCCTAGTACCAGAGGGTGAGGCCGGTCTGGGGGTCCATCTTGCGGGTCACTGCAGGTCCGGTGAGGGTGGTCAGGAGGATCTCCATGTTGAAGACCAGCGTGTCGTTCCCGAGATGACCGCCGAAGCAGTGGCCCTCTTCGTCGCAGAGGGTGATGTGCACATGGACGATCGGCTCGCCGTTGAGGAGCGACACGTTGCCCAACATGCCCGCCACCTCCAGGCGACGGTCGAGTACTAGGTCGATCCATTCCTGCTTCGGTTGGTCGTAGTAGCGGATCGTCGCCTGAGAGACGGCGCCCACTCCCGAAAGCCACGCCAGGTTGATGCCCTTCGCGCGCACGAAGTCGCCGAGTTCCTTGAGCAGGTCGCTCCCGTACGCGGGCTTGAGGATATGGGCCGGGCCGATGGTCGCCTGAAAGTCGAGCATGGTCTTCCTCTCAGTCATCCCACTTGAACTCGGGGGCGATGTGATGATCCCAGATCTCTTCGGTCGCGTCCTCGAGCGCGCGCTCCTGGTCTGGGGATAGTTCGGTGATCAACGCGGCGGGATCGCTCAACAAGCGCACTTCGAGCTCGGATGCGTCGACGCGTCCATCGTCGTTGATGGTCGCGTTCTTCTCCCGGAACTGATCGGCGAGTTCGCCGAGGTCCATGCCCTCCCGGAACAGGCTGACCCGGTGCTCGGGCCTCGTCTCGGGCCTGAGGTCGACGATGTACTGATACCAGACTATATCCCAGGCGATCGTGAGGAAGACCATGGGCTCTTTTCCGGCGGCCTTGGTCAGGTTGGCCCGGGGTTTTCCCAGGCTGCGTTGCACGTCACGCGTCTTGCCCGTGAAGGGGCTGTCGTTGAAATGGCGTTGGACCGCCCTGACCTCTTCCAGCAGGAACCCGAAGGCAGGCATGGGGCGCTCGAGGTCCTCAGTGAGCCCCGCCGTGGCGTCGATCGCGGGACTCACGGATGCCGAAGCGGCTATTTCGGAGGTGTCCGTGGCCATGTCGGAGTTGCCGGGCGCGACGTCCTCACTCGTGGCAAGGATCGAGGTGGGGCCGTCTGCCGGTGGTTCCCAGGTCTCCGGTGGGGCTTTGTCTGGGACTGACTGCTCTGTCCGGGTGTCCGCGGGGGGCGGGACGATGGTCGGCGCCCTCGGGGGCTCGATATCCGGAGTCGCCTTGTCGGCGGCCAGCATGGTCGGAGCCGGCGCGGGCTTGGTCGAAGTCCCGGCTTCGCCGGCGGAGGCCGCCGTGAGTAAGAACTCGGTCTCCTGGAGGCGCGAGCGGGTCTTCTCCAGCTCTCGTTCCAGCGTCTGAAGTCGGCTCTCGACTGTCGCCGTCTTGTCTATGGACTCCGTGATCACCTCGGCCGCGAACCGCTCGAGTGAGGAGGCCAGGCGTTCAAGGGCGCCCTGCATCTCGCGCTGCAGTCCGATGAGGTCGGTCACCGGTAGGAGCAGTTCCTTGGTCTTGTCGAGGGCGTCCGGGTCCGCGGCGCCGCCGCCGGAGAACTCTTCGGAGTCCGGCAACTCGATGGCGGCGAAGGGGTCTTCAGGGTCGGAAGCCTCGCCGCCGGCCTCGCCGCCGAACGCCGCTCCGGCCGCGCATTCCGGACAGAGGCGGGCGAGACTGCCGTCGGCGAACTCTTGGATCACTATCTCGTCTTCGAGCGCCCCGCCACAGATCTCGCAGCAGTCGTCCGGAGGGAAGACGTCATCAGGAAAAGCCATGGTTCATGCCTCCTTCCCAGGTGCGTTCAACCGTCCTGGGAATGCGGATGATGGTTGGTCACAGTATAGCAGCAGCCTGGTAGAACTCGGGGCTGAGCGGGAGAGAATGTCAGTGAGGACGCGTGCTAGACTCTTGCCGCGTCATGTCGTGTCGGCGTCCGTTTTGGGCGCGTTCGTGGTCGGGTTCAATCTTCGGGTGGACTATCCAGATGATCGATGTCCGTCTCTATGCGAATCTTGTCGAGTACGCGGGGAAGACTCCAGGGCGACTCGCGGGATCGGCCGGGTTCTCGATGGCGGCCCGCGAGGGCCTCACGGTCAGAGACGCGGTGGCGGAGGCGGGCATCCCTCCGGAAAGCGTGCATATCGCCATGGTCAACAACGCGAGGGTGGACTTGGACTCCTCCCTCGAAGACGGCGATCGCCTGAGCTTGTTCCCTGCTGTCTCCGGCGGCTGACGCCGCCGGTCGTATGTCACCCGATCCCACCGGAGGCTGTCGATGCCCGTAGCGAAGAAGATCGCCGAGTCATTCCAGAGGAGCTCGTGGATCAGGAAGATGTTCGAAGAAGGCGCCTGTCTTTCCGAGACCCACGGCTGTGACAACGTCTTCGATTTCAGCATCGGCAACCCCAACTTGACCCCACCCGCCGAGTTCCAGCGCGTCCTCGAGGAACTGGTCTGCGATGGGAAGGTGGGCACGCACGGTTACATGCCCAACGCCGGCTACCGGGAGACGCGCGCCGCGGTGGCCGACTACCTATCCCAGGATCAGGGGGTGCGGATCGGGGCGGACAACGTAGTCATGACCGTCGGTGCCGCCGGGGCGCTCAACGTCATCTTGAAAGCAGTTCTCGATCCGGGAGACGAGGTCGTCGTCCCAAGCCCCTACTTCGTCGAATACGGCGCCTACATAGACAACCACCAGAGCGCGATCAAGCCTGTATCGACCGGCGAGGACTTCGACCTGGACCTTCGGGCCATCGAGAAGGCCATCGGTTCGAAGACCCGAGCCGTCCTCATCAACTCCCCCAACAACCCCACCGGCCGCGTGTACCCCGAGTCCACCATAAGCGCCCTTGGCGAATTGCTGGGCCGGAAGTGTCGGCAGACCGGGCGCATCATCTATCTGGTCTCCGACGAGCCATATCGGCGGATCGTCTACGATGGTCACCGGGTCCCACCGGTGATGGCGGCATACGCCAACACCATCATCGCCAGCAGCTACTCCAAGGAGCTGTCCCTGGCCGGAGAACGGATCGGGTATCTCGCCGTCAACCCCTCGACTCCGCAGGCGGAAGTACTCATGGAGGGGTTGATCATGGCAAACCGTATCCTTGGCTTCGTCAACGCGCCGGCTCTCATGCAGAGGGTCGTGGCGCGGTTGCAGGGAGTGGGAGTGGACATCTCTCCGTATCGACGCAACAGAGACCTTCTCTACACGACTCTGACCGAGGCCGGGTACAGCGTGGTCAAGCCTGAAGGGGCTTTCTATCTCTTCCCCCGGTCGCCGGTCGAGGACGACGTCGCGTTCGTCAAGGAGTTGTTGGGTCATCTGGTCCTGGCCGTACCGGGGAGCGGCTTCGGGAAGCCGGGCTATTTCCGCCTGGCCTACTGCGTGGCTCCACAGGTGGTGGACGGAGCCCTGCCTGTCTTCCGCCGAATCGGAGAGAAGTACTTCGGATGAGAGATCCCGAGTACTTCGGATGAGAGCTCCCGACCGCCTTCCTCGGAAGGACGAGGTCGACGGAGGTCACGTCACGGAGCGTGGCCGCTCCTTGTAGCTCGACTCTTCGATGGAGACCCGATATACGAGGGTCTGAGAGAGTACGTCCTCGTCGAACGGGCGGTCCGCGGCGGCCGGGTCGTACTTGGCCACGATGGCCCGCAGGGCGCTTTCTCGCTCCTCGGGGGACTCGAGCACTTCGGCCTGACCCCAGACCAGGACCGAGGCATACGAGAAGCCGTCGGAGCATGGATCGGCTCCGCGGACGAAAGTGGCCTCGCCGGTCACGGCGATACACACCCACGGGTGGTTCGCCAGCGCCGCTGTCTTGCGGCCGGGTCCCGTGTGGAACAGGATGATGCCACTGCCGGGTCCATCTCCGGGGTCGGGTCGGTGGACGAAGTTCAGGGGGACGACGTAGGGCCGGGGTGAGTCGCCGTGGTCGGATTCTCCGAGTTCGATCAGGCTCAGGTAAGCTGTCGCGGCTGTCGCGAGGACGTTCTCGGCCGGATCGCGGTCTCGCGTCTTCGGGTCCGATGCTGCTGTTTTCAAAGCTCCCTCCTCGCCCTGGTGTCGGCGGCCACCTCGACCGTCGTCGGTGCCACCCACCCTACCGACCTCCGGGACGAACGATACCGCATATAATGGAGCCCGCTCACGTCCCATCTTCGAACGAGGCGCTTACGTGAAGTACATGGTCCTGATCATCGACGGCGCGGCGGACTGGGCCGTGCCCGCGCTCGGCGGGGCGACGGCCCTTCAGGCCGCCCACACCCCTCATCTGGACGGACTGGCACAGGAGGGAACGGTCGGCATGGTCCGCACTGTGCCCGAGGGGATGGAGGCATCCAGCGCGGTGGCCTGCATGAGCGTGATGGGTTTCGACCCCACCCGCTTCTATGCCGGTCGCGGCCCGATCGAGGCGATGGCCATGGGCGTCGATCTGGAGCCGGGCCAAGTCGCCATGCGCTGCAATCTGGTCACGATCGTCGATGGCACCATGGCCAGTTACTCTGCGGGCAACATATCGTCGGAGGAGGCCTCTGCGTTGCTCGACGCGCTGCAGAGCGAACTGGGGGACGAGCGCCTGCGCTTTCACCCCGGTGTAGGGTTCCGCCACATCCTCACGGTGCGCGACGGGGCCGAGTTGGTGGACACCGTCTACACCGCCCCCCACGACATCACCGACACGCCGGTGGCCGGCCGCGGCCCTGTGGGGCCCGGCGCCGGCCTCGCTCAGGACCTCATGGAGAGATCGAAAGAGGTGCTGGCGCGGCACCCGGTCAACGCGGCGCGAGTGGCACGAGGACAGGCGCCCGCGACTCAGATATGGCTCCTCTGGCCGGGGATGCGACCCGGGGCCATGCCCAGTTTCAGCGAGGCGCACGAAGGCCGGACCGCTGCCCTCACCTCGTCTGTCGACCTGTTACGCGGGTTGGCCGTTCAGGGCGGGGTGGACGTGCTTTCCATCGAAGGCGTGACGGACGGCGGCGACAACGACTATGAAGGCCAGATGGCCGGCGCGATCGAAGCGCTGAGCGACCACGACCTGGTGTTCGTGCACGTCGAAGCTCCCGATGAGGCCGCGCACGCGGGCGATATCGAGGGCAAAGTGAGAGCGATCGAACTGGTCGACGGGCTGATGCTGCCGCAGATCCTCGCCCTGCGGGAGACCCGGCCGACCACCGGAGATCCCCCGGCCGGACTGCGACTACTCGTGTTACCGGACCATCCGACGCCTCTGGAGATCAAGACGCACACCTCCGAGCCGGTGCCCTTCCTGTTGTGGGGCCCGGGATTCGAGAGCAACGGCGCGGAGGCCTACAGCGAGACAGAGGCCCGGGCCACGGGCTACGCCGTGGCGCCGGGCCACCTTCTGATGTCGAGACTTCTGTCGGGAGATCTCTAGGAGACGGTCGTTCGCCGTTGGTCGCTGCGGACGGCCAGTGGGTCGCTCGTCCGAATGGGTCAGGCCATCTTCTCGAACTCGTCCTTGCTGGCGCCGCAGTCAGGGCACTCCCAGTCATCGGGCAGGTCTTCGAAGGCGGTTCCTGGAGCGATCCCTTGCGTCGGGTCCCCCTGCTCGGGGTCGTACACGTATCCGCACAGCAGGCACTGCCACTTGTCCATGAGTGCTCCTTTCTCCGAAGGTCCGATCGGAGTCGGCGATGTCGGTCGAGCCTTATTATCTCCACTTCCATCCATATCCAATCAGACGTACGCGGGGCTTGGACTCGGGCACGGTCCGAAGGGTCGAGCGGGTGTCCGCTCGCCTAGGCCGGGGCGGCACCGGTGGGAGGGGGCGGTCCTTGACTTAGACGCCCGCGATTATGTAGGATGAGGCCTTGGGTTATGCCTTTCAAGGCCGTATTGGTGCGAGCGGGGGCACGCGCCGAACGCCTTTGGGTCCTGCCGCTACAGGGCCTGGATCCGAGGTTTATCTCCGAAGTCAATCGCCGTGAGCGCCTAGAAGGAGGCAATGCTGCATGGAATCTGAACCGCGCAAGGAACCGATGCGTCGCTGGAGGAGACTCGCACTCTTCCTGGCCGCTTCGGTGGGCTCTCTTCTGGCTTTCGCGCCTGTCGCGTTGGCCGCCGAGGGCGGCGGAGAAGCAAGTCTGGTCTTGCCCAAGCTCGACCAGGTGGACTTCCACGGGATAACGGGGCAACTGCTTCTCGCGTTGGGCCTCATCATCTGCGCCCTCGGTCTGATCTTCGGTCTCGTCGTCTTCTATCAGGTCCGCAGGCTTCCGACCCACAAGTCGATGCGCGAGATCTCCGAGTTGATCTGGCAGACCTGCAAGACCTACCTCCTGCAGCAAGGCCGCTTTCTGATCATCCTGTGGGTCTTCATCGCCATCGTCATCGGCGTCTACTTCGGGATACTGAGTGACTTCACTGGTGTGAAGGTCCTGGTGATCCTCATCTTCAGCATCATCGGTATCCTCGGCAGCTACGGCGTCGCGTGGTTCGGGATCAGGATCAACACGTACGCCAACTCGCGCACGGCCTTCGCCAGCCTCAGGGGCAAGCCTCACGCCATCCACGCCATCCCGATGCGCTCGGGCATGAGCGTGGGCATGATGCTCATCAGCGTCGAGTTGATCCTCATGTTGATCATCCTCTTGTGGATCCCGCGCGACTACGCGGGCGCCTGCTTCATCGGCTTCGCCATCGGCGAGTCGCTGGGCGCGGCGGCTCTGCGGATCGCCGGCGGTATCTTCACGAAGATCGCCGACATCGGCTCCGACCTGATGAAGATCGTCTTCAACATCAAAGAAGACGATGCCCGCAACCCGGGCGTCATCGCGGACTGCACCGGCGACAATGCCGGCGACTCGGTCGGCCCGAGTGCCGATGGTTTCGAGACCTACGGCGTCACGGGTGTGGCTCTCATCACCTTCATCATCCTTGCCGTCCAGGAGCCGCTCGCACAGGTGTCGCTCCTCGTGTGGATCTTCGCGATGCGCGTGATGATGATCGTCTCGAGCGGCGGGTCGTATTTCTTGAACGCGTGGATCGCCAAGAGGCGCTACAAGAACGCCGACCGCATGAACTTCGAAGGTCCCCTCACCTCGCTGGTGTGGATCACCTCGCTCGTATCGATCGTTCTCACCTTCGTGGTGTCCTATCTGCTCATCGGCGGGGGCACCCAGATCGGAGAACTCCACTCCAACTATTGGTGGATGCTTTCGATCATCATCAGCATGGGTACTCTGGCCGGCGCGCTCATTCCAGAGCTGGTCAAGGTCTTCACCTCGACCAAATCGGCCCATGTCAAAGAGGTCGTGGTCTCGGCCAGGGAAGGCGGCGCGTCGCTGGACATCCTGTCGGGATTCGTGGCCGGGAACTTCAGCGCCTACTACCTCGGCTTCGCCATCATGGTGCTCATGGGTATCGGCTACGCGGTGAGTACGCAGGGTCTGGGTGACATCATGCTCGCCCCGGCGGTGTTCGCCTTCGGTCTGGTGGCCTTCGGCTTCCTGGGAATGGGTCCGGTGACCATCGCCGTGGACTCCTACGGTCCCGTCACCGACAACGCCCAATCGGTCTACGAGTTGTCGACCATAGAGCAGATCCCGAACATCGAAGCCGAGATCAAAGAGGAATTCGGTTTCGATCCGAACTTCGACGTGGCCAAAGACAACCTCGAAGAGAACGACGGAGCCGGGAACACCTTCAAGGCTACGGCCAAGCCCGTCCTGATCGGCACGGCCGTGGTCGGTGCCACCACCCTGATCTTCTCGATCATCATGGCGCTGACCGACGGTCTGGAGAGCAACATCGACAAGCTGTCGCTGTTGTACCCGCCCTTCTTGCTGGGCATCATCATGGGCGGCGCGATGATCTACTGGTTCACCGGTGCCGCCACTCAGGCAGTGACGACGGGTGCCTATCGCGCGGTGGAGTTCATCAAGGCCAACATCAAGCTCGATGGCAGCGTCACCAAAGCCTCGGTGTCGGACAGCAAGAAGGTCGTCGCCATCTGTACCCAGTACGCCCAGAAAGGGATGATCAACATCTTCCTGGCCGTGTTCTTCGGTACTCTGGCCTTCGCCTTCCTGGAGCCGTTCTTCTTCATCGGCTACCTGATCTCTCTGGCGGTGTTCGGTCTGTTCCAGGCCATCTTCATGGCTAACGCCGGAGGCGCCTGGGACAACGCGAAGAAGATCGTCGAAGTGGATCTGAAAGAGAAGGGCACCGACCTGCACGCGGCTGCTGTCGTGGGCGACACGGTCGGCGACCCCTTCAAGGACACCTCCTCGGTGGCTATGAACCCGATCATCAAGTTCACCACCCTGTTCGGCCTGCTCGCGGTGGAACTCGCTGTCTCCATTGTCAACGATCAGGGCAGCCGCACCCTTACATGGATCCTGGCTGCGGTGTTCTTTGTGATCTCGGTGTACTTCATCTTCAGGTCCTTCTACAACATGCGGATCAAGAAGCAGGAGACCGAGGCCTGATCAGACTGTGAGTCACACTCGGCACGGTGCAGTAGAGTGCCGTGGCCACCGAAAGGCTCGAAGCCGCCCGCTACACGCGTGTAGCGGGCGGCTTCTTTTCTGATAGAATCACGCGGTTTCGGCCGTATCACGAACGATCACGGGGTCGTCGCGAAGACCGGCATACCCCACAGGAGTGATACACGTGAGTGCGCCATCTGCGATCAAGCGAGCCCTTCTCGGGCGGCCGTTGGCCACCGAAGAGGAACTGCAGCAGCGCCTGCCCAAGAAGTTCGCCCTTCCCGTCTTCGCCTCAGACGCCATCTCCTCCACCGCGTACGCGACCGAAGAGATCCTGCTCGCGCTCGTTCTGGCGGGCGCGGCGGCGACAAGTCTCTCATTCCCGATCGCCATCGCCGTGGTCGTCCTTCTCGGTTTTGTCGCCCTTTCGTACCAGCAGACCGTCCATGCGTACCCGAACGGAGGGGGTTCGTACGTAGTGACCAAGGAGAACCTCGGCCTGGCTCCGGGTATGGTGGCGGCGGCTTCTCTCCTTGTCGACTACGTGATGACCGTCGCTGTGAGCGTGGCCTCGGGCGTGGCGGCGATTACCACGGCCTTCCCGGTGCTGTACGAAGAACGGGTGATCATCTGCGTCGTGCTCATCATCCTCGTGGCCCTCGCCAACCTCAGGGGGGTCCGCGAGTCGGGGCGCTTCTTCGCCATCCCCACGTTCCTCTTCATCGTCCTCTGCGTGGGTCTCATCGTGGTGGGGGGGATCCGCTGGGCGACGGGGACGCTGGACCAGGTCGCCCCCTCTCCCGCCGGGGCCACCCTGGAAGGGGCGGCGTTGTTGTGGATCGTGCTCCGGGCGTTCTCCGGCGGGTGCTCAGCCATGACGGGCACCGAGGCCATCTCGAACGCGGTCCCGGCCTTCAAACCGCCGGAGAGCAAGAACGCCTCGGTCACCCTGGGGATCATGGCGGCGACCCTCGCCTTCCTCCTCCTCGGGGTGACCGGTCTCTCTCAGATCCTCCACGTCGCGCCGCTCGATGGGACCACCGTGCTCGCCCAGGTCGGCCATGCCGTGTACGGAGGAGGGTTCTTCTACTACGCGCTCCAGGTGGCTACCATGGCCATCCTGATCCTGGCGGCCAACACCAGTTTCACCGGGTTCCCCCGACTCTCGTCGGTGCTGGCCCGCGACGGGCTGATGCCCCGACAGTTCATGAACCGCGGGGACAAGCTGGTCTTCTCCAACGGCATCATCGGGCTGACCGTGGCCGCCATAGCGGTGTTGATAATCTTCAAGGCCGAGACCCACAGCCTGATCCCTCTCTATGCGGTGGGGGTGTTCACCAGCTTCACCCTCTCCCAGACAGGCATGGTCATCCGCTGGTTCAGGCTCCGCTCCCCCGGATGGCGTCACAAGGCGGCAATGAACGGTATCGGGGCGTTGATGACGGGGATCGTCACCTGCGTGGTGGTGGCGACCAAGTTCACCCACGGGGCGTACATCGTGGTGATCGCGGTGCCGATCCTCGTGACCCTCTTCTATCTCGTGAAACGTCACTACGGCCGGGTCGCACAGGCTCTCGAACCCGAGGGGTCGGTCGATCTGGCGGCGCTGGGGGTCGCGGCTCTCGCGCGCCCCAGCACCACGGTGGTGGTGTTTGTGGCTCAAGTGAATGCGCTGACGGCTCGTTCTCTCGCTTTGGCTCGATCCCTTGCTCCCGACGGCGTGCACGTCGTCACCATCAGCAACGACCCCGAGCGGGCCTCCAGACTCCAGGAGACGTGGCAGAGTCTCGATCTCGGTATCCCGTTGGAGGTGGTCGAATCCCCCTATCGGGAGTTCGTGCGTCCCGCCGTCGAGTATGTCCATTCACTCGAGCCGGCACCCGGCCACACCGTGGCGGTGATCATCCCCGAGTTCGTGGTGAAGCACTGGTGGGAGGCTCTGCTCCACAATCAGGATGCGTTCCGACTGAAAGCGGCACTTCACCGCGTTCCCTGGGTGGTGGTCATCAGCATCCCGCTCCATGTGGCCGTGGCGACCGACCGGCGCGGACCGGGTGAAGAGGCGGGCGAAGAGGCGGGCGACACGCCAGCCAGAGGGAGCGACGAGGAGTAGACTGCGTGTCCGAAGCGTCAGTCCCCTGCGGGGTCGATTGTCTGGCGGGTCGATAGAAAAGCGAGTGGAGCGCTCGAAACGAGGGATATCGGGTAGGGGAAGGACATGAACGAGCTCTCTGAAAGATGGGTGGAAGCGGATCTGATAATCACCGGCGCGGGCGAAGTACTGACGTGTCCGGCTGCTGACGCTGGTCCCGGTGGAAAGGCCGACCTCGGGAGGATCACCGAAGGAGCGATCGCGGCCCGCGAAGGTCGCGTTGTGTGGATCGGCAAGGCCTCCCAACTGCGAGAAGAGGTGCGCCCCGTGGCGGGTGCTCAGGTCGTCGAGGCCGAGGGCCGGCTGGTGATGCCGGGGCTCGTCGAATGTCACAGTCATCTGGCGTTCATGGGAGACCGGTCGAGCGAGTTCCAGCTACGGGTCGCTGGGGCCACCTACCAAGAGGTGACGGCGGCGGGCGGGGGCATCATGAGCACCGTGCATGCCACCCGGACGGCCAAGGACGAACTGCTGCGGTCGGTGGCCCACAGACGGTTGGACCTCTTCCTGATGTACGGGGTCACCACGGTGGAGGCCAAGAGCGGGTACGGACTGTCGTTGGAGCAGGAACTCAGGCTGCTGGAACTCTATCGCGAGTTGGATGAAGCACATCCGGTTGACGTGGTGCCTACGCTCCTCGGGATGCACCAGATCCCCGTGGAGTACAGCGATCGGGTCGACGAGTATGTCGGCCTGGTCTCGAAGAAGATGATCCCGGCAGCGGCCAAGCGGAAGTTGGCCCGTTTCTGCGACGCTCTCTGCGAGGAGGGGGCGTTCTCGGTGGAGCAGTCCCGCCGTATGCTTGTGGCCGGTCTGGAGCACGGGCTCCTGCCCAAGCTGCATACCGACCAGATGAGCGCGAGCGGCGGGACTGAGATGGCCGTGGACCTGGGGGCCGTGTCGGTGGATCATCTCGACATGGTGAGCGACAAAGGGATCGCCGCCCTGGCCGCGGCGGCTGAGGCAGCGCGGACGTCCAGCCGAGATCACGGTGGCCCGGGCGCGCGCGCAACGATCGCCGTGCTCCTTCCCGGAGCGACCTTCTTCCTGGGCGAGGGTGGCCAGGCTCCGGCGCGGCGACTTCTCGACGCGGGAGTCCCGGTGGCCCTGAGCACCGATTTCAATCCCGGATCGAGTCCCACCCAGAACCTCTGGCTGATGGCTACGATGGGTTGCTCGGCACTGCGCATGTCGGCGGCGGAGGCCATCAGGGCGATCACCATCGAGGCGGCGGCGGCGGTGGGCCTCGACGACGAAGTGGGTAGTCTCGAGATCGGGAAGAAGGCCGACATCCTCATCCTCGAGCACACGGGTCACGCTCAGATCCCGTATCGCTACGGTATGAACCCTGTCTGGCGGGTGTTCAAGGCGGGCAAGCTGGTGATCAAGCGCGATCAGATAGTGGAGGAGTGGTAGTGCGGCTGGTCGAATGCGTGCCGAACGTCAGCGAAGGAAGGGATACGGCCGTCCTGGGGCGGATCGTGGAGGCTGTGAGCGGTACGCCCGGCGTCGAACTGCTCGACTGGAGCGCCGATCCTGAATACAACCGGGCTGTCTTCACGTACGTGGGTGATCCGGAAGCCGCGGTCGTCGCCACCCAAGCCCTTTGCCTGGAGGCGTTCTCGCGCATCGACATGCGCACGCACCAGGGTGCGCACCCCCGTCTGGGCGCGGTCGACGTGGTCCCGTTCGTCCCGCTGAGAGGCGTCGAGAACGAGGAGGCGGTCGCTCTCGCCAAGCGCCTGGGCAGATGGATCGGAGAGCAGGGTGTCCCCGTCTACTACTACGAAGAGGCGGCGGAGCGGGAGGAGCGACGCTCCATCACCGACGTGCGTCGGGGGGAGTATGAGGGCCTCGAAGCGCGTCTGGGCACGCCCGAAGGGACGCCGGACGCCGGGCCGGCGACCTTCAACGCCCGGTCTGGTGCCTCGATCGTGGGAGTCCGGTTCCCGTTGATCGCCTTCAATATCGATCTGGCCACGGACGACCTCGAGATCGCTCGAAGGATCGCCAAGGCCGTGCGCTCCTCCGGCGGCGGCTATCGGCATGTGCGGGCCATGGGTGTCGCTTTGACAGAGAAAGGCCGGGTCCAGGTAGCCACGGACATCCTTCAGTATGAGAAGACCCCTATCCACAGGGTGCTCGAGACCGTGCGGTCGGAGGCGGCGCGGCACGGCGTGGCGGTGGTGGGCTGCGAACTGGTGGGTCTAGCTCCTCTGGCTGCTTTCGAGGAAGTCGTGCGCCACTATCTGCAGATCCACGACTTCTCCGTCGACCAGGTGGTGGAGAACCGGCTGCTCGGCTAACGGGCCGCGCTCGAGGCGTCTTCCCTCGGGGCAATGTTCTGCCGTGTTCTGCGAGGTCCGTGCGTCGACCCTTGAGAAGTGAGTGGGTGTTCGCTTACACTGGGTCCAGGCCGACCCACACCGCGGGCGAAGGGGGGCACAGCGGAGCGAACACGGGGAACCCACGCAGGTCGAGGCAGGCGATCGTCTTGCGAGATCTCATTGGAATCCGATCAGGGGAGGGTGAGGAAGTGGATCCGGACAAGAACACCGAGGGTATGACGACCGGCGGCGCATCCGTCAGTCGACGGGAGTTTCTGAAACTGGCGGGGATCGCCGGCGCCGTGGTGGGAACAGGCGCGGGATTGGGCGGACTCCTCGCAGGGTGCGGCGAAGAGGCCGCAACCACGACGACGGCTCCGGCAGCCACCACGACGACGGCTCCGGCAGCCACCACGACGACGGCGGCCGCCGGAGTGGAGGAGGGGCGACCGGTCAAACTGGGATGGTCGACTCCTCAGACCGGGGCGCTGGCAGGCTTCGGGGGCCCGAACCGGTACACGCGGGACCGCCTGCTCGACGTGTGGAAGGACGGGATCGTCTGCGGTGACGGCAAGAACCATCAGATCCAGTTGTCGTTCGTGGACAACCAATCCGATTCGAACAGAGCCTCTCAGGTAGTGGCGGACTTCATCCTGAACGAGAGTGTAGACATCGTCCTCGCCAACTCCTCTCCAGACCTGCTCAACCCGGCGGCCGATCAATGCGAGACTCTGGGCGTGCCGGGTATCCTGGTCGATTGCCCGTGGCAACCCTGGTACTTCCGGGCGGATCCGCCCGAGGGCGGATGGAAGTGGAGCGTTCTCATGTTCTGGGGCCTCGAGGACGTCATCGGGACCTTCACTGCCATGTGGGACAAGAACCCGACGAACAAAGTGGTGGGCGGCTTGTGGCCGAACGATCCCGATGGGAACGCATGGAGGGGCGGTTTCACCGACGCGCTGGAGCCGATGGGGTATACGATCGTCGACCCCGGTGCCTTCCCGGTGGGGATGGAAGATTTCACCACCATCATCTCCGAGTTCAAGAGCGGAGGCGTAGAGATCGTGAGCGGCGTGCTGGTGCCGCCCGATTTCGCCAACTTCATGAAGCAGGCCACTCAGCAGGGATTGGAGATCAAGTACGTCAGCGTCGGCAAGGGCCTCCTCTTCCCGGCCTCTATGGCCGCCATGGGCGACGTGGGTCTGGGGGCGACCACCGAGAACTGGTGGCATCGCAAGTTCCCCTTCAAGTCTTCGTTGACCGGCGAGAGCTGCGACGAGATGGCCGCCGACTACGAGAAGACGAGCGGAGAGCAGTGGTGCTCGCCGTTGATGCACTACATCATCGGGGAAGTGACCACCGACGTCCTCAAGCGTACTCCCGACATCGACAGCAAGGACGCCATCATGAAGGCGGTCTTCGAGACGAAGCTCGACACTCTCAACGGACCGATAGACTTCACGCAGCCGGTGGCCGAAGGGACTCAGCGTCCCGTACCCAACGTCTGCAAGACGCCTCAGGCGGGCGGACAGTGGAGGAAGGGCTCGGAATGGCCGTACGAGCTGGTCATCGTCGAGAACGTGAATGCCCCGATGGTGGAGGTCGAGGACACTCCACAGCTGCTTTCTTGAGCATCCTCTGAAGCGACCTCGCGCCCGTCAGGTAGAGTCACGGCTAGCCGGGCGGGCGCGAGGTCCATGGTCGACCTGCCTTCGCGTGGCGGCCACGGCTCTCGATGCTGTAGTAGTAGGGCCAAGACCGGAGCCTTTTGTAACTCCCCAATTACTCAAGCGCCCAATAGGGGTCGTCGTGCACCCGTGCGTGGCATGTCCGCTATTGCCCTGCATTGGTGCGAGAGTGTAGGATATGGAGAAGTGGCGGGACAGGCCACAGAAGCACTACTTAGTAAACGGAGGGTAACAGAAGCATGTCGGAGAAAGAGGAACGCAGGACCGTAAGCCGTCGGGAGTTCTTGAAGATCGCCGGCCTCACCGGGGCGACGATCGGTGCAGGCGCGGGTCTGGGCGGCATACTGGCCGCCTGCGGGGACGACACCACGGCGACGACTACGGCCGGCGAGACGACGACCACGGGGGCTGGGAGCACTGATACCACGGTGAACACCGGTGCGGAAGCCGGCCGTGAGATCAAAGTAGGCTTCGTCGATCCCTTGACCGGGGGCATAGCCGCGTTCGGTATCCCAGGCAAGTACATCACCGAGCGCTGGACCGAGGCCGTCAAGGACGGGCTCGTGTGTGGCGACGGACTGAATCATCCCATCAACATCATCGTGCAGGACAGTCAGTCCGATTCCAACCGGGCGGCTCAAGTCACCGGTGACCTGATCCAGAACGACCAGGTCGACTTCATCATGGCGGCGGCGACTCCGGACACGGTCAGCCCGGTCGCGGACCAGTGCGAAGCCATGGGGACCCCGTGTCTCACTGCCGACTGTCCGATGGAACCCTACTTCTTCGCCCGCGGCGCCTCTCCCGACACCCCGTTCAAGTGGACCTACAACATCTTCTGGGGCATGTGGGAGATCTCGGACAACAGTCTTGACCTCTGGGGGCAAGTCGACACCAACAAGAAGGTCGCCGCGTTGTGGCCGAACAACGCCGACGGCAACGCCTACCGCGACTACTACGGCCCGCTCATGGCCGAGAAGGGCTACACGCTGGTCGACGGCGGAGCCTACAACGAACCCAACGAGGACTTCACCTCGCAGATCAGCCTGTTCAAGAAAGAGGGTTGCGAGATCCTGCAGGGCGTGATGATCCCACCCGACTGGACCAACCTGTGGAAGCAGTGCAAGCAGCAGGGCTGGACGCCCAAGATCGCCGAAGGGATCAAGCCGACCCTGTTCCCGTCGGCCATGGAAGCCATCGGTGAGATCGCCGACGGCCTGTGCGGCCCCATGTGGTTCCATCCCACCTTCCCCTTCAAGTCCTCGCTCACCGGCGAGACCGCGCAGGAGATGTGCGATGACTTCGAAGCCCGCATGGGTATGCAGTGGCAGCAGCCCATCCTGCACTACGTGACCTTCGAGTGGGTGGTCGACGTTCTCAAGCGCACCACGAACGTGGACGACAAAGACGAGATCATGACCCGGGTCAAAGAGACCAACATGCCGATGACCATCGCCGGTCCGATCGACTTCACCGCCCCACTCGCTCCGCGGAGCGCTCACGTGGTGCCCAACCAGGTGGGGACCCCGCTCTACGGCGGTCAGTGGCGCCTGTCGAACGGCGGCCCACATATGTTCGATCTCTACGTCTGCAGCAACGTAGCTGCACCGCAGATCGAGGCCCAGGATACGCTCAAGGCTTTGGCGTAGTCTCCGAGAGTTCGAAGCGGTCCATCCCTGGGTCGCGGCGCGGGATCGACCCGCGCCGCGACCTTGTGGTATAGGATAGACGCGTTTCTCGTGACGAATGGAGGGCTCCATGACCGTATCGAATCTGGCCCAGTCCCTGGGTGACCTGAACGAAGAGGCCGTCATCCAGGGGGTAGAAGAAGCTCTGGCGGCAGGCCAGGCTCCCCTGGGCGTCCTGCAGGAACTCCAGGCCGGTATGACCATCGTGGGCGAGCGCTTCGAAGCGGGGGAGTACTTCCTCTCCGAGCTCATCTATTCGGCCGACATCTTCAAGACGGCGGGGGCTCCTCTGCAGGAGCGGCTGAAGGACCAGGTGCAGGAGACCCACGGCACCCTGGTCTTGGGAACGGTCAAGAACGACATCCACGACTTCGGCAAAGACATCGTGGCCACCGTCATGACCTCCAACGGCATCAAGGTCGTCGACTTGGGCGTGAACGTGGAACACCAAGCCTTCGTCGACGCCATCAAAGAGCACAAGCCCGCCCTGGTGGGCATGAGTTGCCTTCTCACCACCGTGTTTGACGACATGAAGACGGCCATCGAGACCATCAAAGCCGCCGGACTGCGTGACCAGGTCACCGTCCTCATCGGGGGTGGCCCGGTCGACCAGGCCACCGCCGACTACGTGGGGGCCGACATCTACTGCAGGACCGCCCAAGACGGAGTGAGCGCGGCCAAAAAGATCCTGGGGGTGAGCTAGTCATGGTGGACAGGACCACCGAGGAACTCTACGCCCTTCGCGAGAAACGCATCCGCGACGCGGTCGCCCTCAAGGTGCCGGACCGCGTCCCGGTCGTACCCAACGGTCCGGCCTGGCCGGGAAGGGCCATGGGGGTGAAGATCTCCGAGATCGCCACCAACGTCCCGGTGAGCTACCGCACGATCATCGACGCCTACGCGGGCCTGGGGGACATAGACGGCATCCAGAGCCCGGCCTATCACGTGGTCACCCTGAGCATCCAGTGGCTCTCCAAGGTGAAGGTGCCCGGCCGCGACCTCCCCGACGACGAGCTCTGGCAGGTGGACGAGGCGGAATTGATGACCGCTGAAGACTACGACGCCATCCTGGCCGAGGGCTTCGGGCCCTGGCTGGCCCGCTACTACGCCGAACGTCTTCCGGGCGCGACCGAGGAGTTCGAGGCCTTCGCCGCCCATATCCCCGAGGCGCTCGAAGCCTGCCGGGCCCGGGGCATCGTCCCCTTCACGCCGGCGGTGGCCACCGTCCCCTATGAGTACTTCTGCGGCGGGCGAACCATGAAGGAGTTCATGCTCGATCTCTTCCGCAAGGGCGACAAGGTGCAGGCGGCCATGGACGAGGCCCTGCCCGTCTTGATCGAGAACATGCGCGGGGTCATCCGCGGTCTGGGACTCATGGGCTTGTGGATCGGCGGTTGGAGGACGGCGAGCGAATTCCTTGCCCCCCGGCTCTGGGAGCGTTTCGTGTTCCCCTACTTCCAGAAGATGGTGGAGGCGGCCATCGAGGAGGGCGCCATCCCGGTGCTCCACTTCGACGCCAACTGGACCCGGGATCTGGAACGCTTGAAGGAGTTTCCCAAAGGCAAGGTGGTCCTCTCCCTCGACGGCAAGACCGACATCTTCAAAGCCAAAGAGATCCTGGGCGATCACATGTGCATCATGGGCGACGTCCCCCCGAGTCTCTTCAGCCTGGGTACCCCGCAAGAGGTCGGCGACTACTGCAGGCGGCTGATCAGGGAGATCGGCCCGGCCGGGTTCATCCTCTCCTCGGGTTGCGATGTGCCCATCACCGCCAAGTACGAGAACGTCAAGGCGATGGTGGACGCGGTCTCACCCGTCGACTGACGACTCCGCCCCATCGGCGTCGGCCGGTGGGGGCGAACCGGGCCCTCGCCGCGGCCACCAACTCCACCTGCGCAGGAGGACGGTGATCGCCGGCACCAGGGTCGTCCGTACGACGAAGGTGTCGAGGAGAACGCCGAACGCGACGGCAAAACCTATCTGAAGCAGCCCGAGGATACTGGCACTCATCATGCTGGCGAAGGTGCCCGCCATGATGATGCCGGCAGAGGTGATGATGCCCCCGGTCTTGGCCAAGGCGAGTCGGGTACCGGCGCGGGTGCCATGTCGTCCGACCTCCTCCTTGACTCGTCCGATCAGGAAGATGTTGTAGTCCATGCCCAGCGCCACCAGCATGACGAACATGAACATGGGTACCCACCACACGATCCCTGCTGCGCCGAGTATGTCCACAAAGAGCAGGCGGACGACGCCCAGAGTGGCCGTGTATGAGAGCAGTATGGTGAGGATCAGATAGATGGGGGCTACCAGGGCCCGCAGGAGCAGCAGCAGTACCACGAAGATACCCGAGAGCACGAAGACGATCGCTCGGGTCATGTCTCGATTCGAGGCGTCACGAAGGTCCACGAGGACCGCCGAATTGCCTTCGACCACGCCCGAGAACTCGTCGCCGTTCAAGGTCTCTCTGATGGCCTGCACCGTGCTGAGGGCTTCGGGCGTGTAGGGGCCGGTATCGAGGACGACCAGGAGGCGGGTCGCGGTGCCGTCGGCGGACAGGTAGGCGTCGCGCAGCATCTTGAGACCCTCGTTGCTCTTGAGATAGAGATCGGGGAGGAGGATCGCGTCGGGACGGGAGACGAAGGTCGTCTGCAGAGTCTGCAGACCGGTGACGAGATCGTCCAGCAGTCCGAGGGCTTCGGTGTAGACGCCGGGGTCATACCGAGACGCCTGGTCTGCCGTGCCCTGAGCGGCAGCATCGGTGTCGGTCGATCGAGCGAGGGTGGCCAGGGAGGCGAGGGCCTCCACGGCCTTGATGTATCCGGGGTCTTGCGCCACCTCGGGGTAGCTACGGGAGAGCTGGTTGAGATAGCCGTAGAGATCGAGGAGGCCGGCGGCGGCCGTCTGGAACAACTCTTCCGGGGGCACAGCGCCACTCTCCGAGGCCTGCTGCAGGGCCAGTTCGAGCTGGCCGGCGCCTTGTTCGACTGCTTCGGCCTGGACGCCGAGTTGGTCGGCCACGCTCAGCGTCTTCGCGTCGGGCAGAGAACCGGTGAAGCTGCGTACGGCCGTCACGTGTTCGAGTCCGGCGAGTTCATCCTGCAAGCGCTGCATGTGGGCCAGACCGGCGGGAGTATCGTAGCCGTCCTGGTCGATGGCCACCACGTTGAGAGGCTGCATGGTGCCGGGGCCCACGTGGGCCGCCAGCACGTCGAAACCCTGACGGGCTTCGTTGCTCTCGCTGAGGTCGCCCAGGAGGTCGAAGTCGCGGGCGAGCCCGTTACCGTAGATCGCCAAGGGCACGAGCACGATGACAGGGACGAGGAGGGCGATGACCGGTCGCTTGACCACCTTCCCCGCCCAGGAATGCCAGACCCCCGCTTCCTTCATGTGCTGAGCCTTGCGGGGCCAGAAAGCGTGGTCTCCCAAGACGGCCAGCATGGCCGGGGTGAGCGTGAGGCCGGCCAGCAGCGCGATCGCCACGCCGATGGCGATGCTGGGGCCGCTGGTGTTGTACAGACCCAGTTCGGCGGCCGTCATCGTGGCCAAGCCGACGATGACCGTCCCCGCGCTCGAGGCGATGGTCTCTCCGACCGCCCGTACGGTCCGCTTCACCGCCGGGCCCGAGGTGGGGGAGTCGGCTTTCTCCTCCCTGAACCTGCTTATGAGGAAGAGGCAGTAGTCGGTCCCCGCCCCGAAAAGCACCACGATCAAGAACACGTTGGTGTACATGGAGATCGTCATGGCGTGAGCACCGAGGTAAGCCACCACTCCTCGGGATATGAGATATGCGAGACCGATGGTGATGAGAGGGATGAGAGGGCTAACCGGCGATCGGTAGATCACGAGCAGGATGACCACGACCAGGACGATGGTGATCCAGGTGGTCGAATCCACGCTCCCCTTTGAGCTGCTCCCGTAGGCGCCCAGGATGGGGCCGTCTCCCGTCATGTAGGTGGCCACCCCGGCGGGCGCCGTCAGCGCGAGTCGCTCGTCGATAGCGTTCATCGCCTCTTGGGTGGTCGGTTCCGTGCCCACCGCGCCGAAGCGGACGAAGATGAGGGCGACCTGCCGATCCTCGCTGGTCAACCCGGCCTTGGTCTGCTCATCCCCGAGCGTTGGCGACCAGACTTCGTCGACGGCGACAGGAGCTTCCGGTCCGCTCAGCCAATCGGTGAGGTCGGCCACGAAGTCGGCGGGCGCACCCTCGTCGACCCGCGCCCCTTGACCGGCGTCGACCACCAGCACGGCGCTCGAGGGCGAGATCCGATCGGGGAAGTACTCCTTGACCGTCTCGCTTGCGTCCAGGCTGGGGGCGGTGGCGGGCAGGAACGCCCTCTGATCGCTGACCGCGACATCGTCGATATTGGGCGCGACGAGCGTGAGCGCCACGGCTATCACCACCCAGGCGGCGACGATGGGCCAGCGGAAGCGGGAGGCGAACGAGCCCAGTCTTGAGAACACGGTCTGCTCAGAGCTCCGGGGTCATGGCCGGAAGCCTACGGCCGCGGTATCTGCTTGCGCCGCTTGTAGGTCTTCGCCAGCTCCAGGAAGATCCCCACGTCCCGATCAAGATCGCTGTGCGTCCCGTCGAAGTAGAAGACTCGGATAGGGATGCCGTCGTGGTCTTTGCTGACCCGCGGATAGATGGCTTCGGTGACGATGCCGTTCATGCACGTGAAGGGGCTGATATCGACGATGCCGTCGGCTCCCTGGTTGTAGAGATAGATTGCTCCGCCGGTCGAGAGCACCATCTCGCCCAGGGCACCCGCCTGAGGAAGGTAGGGCGCGGCGTATTCGAGGACCTCGGCGACGTGAGGCTCGGGGTGATGAGCGAAGACATCGTGGAAGTCTTCCATGAGGGCCTCTTCGTCCGCGTGCATGATCCGGGCGGTGATGAACGTCTTCACCCAATCTTTGCTGAACCTGCGCTTCTCCTCGCGCAACCGGCGGAAGGCCTCCTGGTTCGTGTACCACACCCACTCGCCCACGCCCGCCAGCCAGCACTCGCCGCCCTGAGCTTCGATATGGCGGATCAGTTCGTTGTTGGCGAACGTGTTCAGGCGGCAGAAGATCTCGCCCACGACCCCAATCAGAGGACGCTCCTCCTCCCTGACCGGGATGGCGAGAAATGAAGATCTCACCCGCTTCAGGCCCTCTTTGAGCTCGGCCATGCGTTCCTTGTTGCTGATGCCCTGCCTGGCCGTGATCTCGCTCATGAGGTCGAGGTTCTCGAGGTAGACACGGTCGGTCTCGCCGGGGGCCACCTCGTACGGGCGCGTTTTGAGCAGCAGCTTCAGCAGGATGTCTTGGATGAGGACGGCACGCCAGGCCGTGCGTATGAGTTCCCGGGCCTGATCGCCGATCCCCGCGTAGCCGTCGGCGGACGTGAACGCCAGGATGGCTACGTCCTCGTAACCCTGGTCGTCGAGAATGCGCCGGAGCAGTGCCCAGTACTGGCCGAAGCGGCAGGGGCCGTTGGCGGTGGGAAGGAGGAAGGCGGTCTTCTTGGGGTCTACACCTTCGTCCTGGATGAGCTTCATATAGTCGCCGAGAACGATGCGCTGGGGGTAGCACTCGTCGCCAGAGGTGTACTTGCCGCCCAACTCCAGCGTACGGGCGTCTTCCTCCGGAGTGACTCGGGCGTCGAGACCGATCGAGCGGAACGCCGCCGCCAGCATCCGTGACCCCCCGTAGGGCATCCGGCACAGCCACATCACTCGGTCATGGATGTCGATGTGCTGCTTGCTGACCGGACTCGACACCGGCGCGTGGGCCGCGACCGGCTTCGGCATGGTGTCCAGGACCCGTTCGGCCTGCTCCTTACTACCCTTCCCGTTGCCACTCCTGGTGATGGTCTCGGTGCCCACCTAGCTCTCCCTCACCGGTTGTTTCGCTCGCTCCTCGCGGACCCACCAGCGCAAGAACCCCTTACTGTCCAGGTAGGCTTCGCAGCGGGTCATGGCCCCGGCGTCGTTGGTGTGTTCGTCGAACTGTAGAACGAGGAACGGGTCGGGCGACGCGGGCCCGATGAAGTGCTTGACGTACGAATCGGGGCCACACTTGAAGTTGGTCATGTAGATGATGTGCAGGTTCGGATGCTCCGCCACCACCCGGGCGGCCTGAAGGATCTTCCTGCCGTAGTTCCAGAACATGTTGGGAGTGACGTCCCGAGTCTCCCTACCCCACAGGGAGAGAAAATCGATCGGGATGATGTTGACCCCGTAGTAGCGTCGAAGCTTGGCGGGGATGTCCATGTTCACGCCGGGATCGTAGATGTTGTAGGGTCGTCCGATGAGGACGATCCCCAGTTCATCGTGCTCTTCCAGGGTGGAGAGGGCGTCGGTCCCCGCGATCAAGAGGCGACCGCGGAACTCCGCCTGGGCTTCGTAGGCGTCGGCGAGAGCGGCATCGACCGTCCGGGCCGGGACGCCGAATGGCTTCATCGCCGCTCGCAGGGTCTCGCGGAGGAACTCGCGGCCCCGGCGGAAGTGGATCGTCGGCGCGAAGAACCGGTCGCTGTGAGCTTCGAAGGTCGGCGCCAGCCGGATGACGTGGGGGAGGGTCTGGCCCCACGGGCAGGCATGTGACTCGATCTCCGGGTGGTCGGTCTCCTCGTTCAGCTGGTTGGGGATGAAGATGTGATCGGCACCGGCCTCCAACAATTCAGCCACGTGCCCATGGGCTACCCGAATGGGGAAGCAGGGCTCGGCGACGGCGCTCTCGATGCCCTTCTCGCGGATCCTCTTGTCGGTCTCTCGCGAGAGCATCACGTCGAAATCACAGGCTTTGAAGAACGTCGCCCAGAAGGGCAGACGGTCGTAGGTGTACATCGTGCGGGGGATGCCCATGACGCCCCGGGGGGCATCGGAGCCGCTTCGCAGCAAGGCGGATGTATCCTCGGTCTCCGCCACGTACGAGTAGAGAAGTGCGTCCCGGAAGCTGACGAGATCGCGGATGATCGGCTCCTTGTCGACCTTGGCTCGCTTTCTGTAGCGGTCGGAACACTTGTCGCCCCAGTAGGTCTTCTCGTCGCCGATGGTGAATTGGCGGATGTCGCACTCGTTACTGCAACCTTTGCAGGTGAACTCGCGGACGGAGTAATCGACTTGTTCGATGTCCCAGCCGCGGAAGCGGGAGGGAGCCTGGGTGGCGGCCATCTTCTCCCGGGCGAGAAGAGCCGCTCCGATGGCGCCCACCACCCCGTTGTGCGGGGGCACGATGATGTCCTTGTCCAAGATCATGCTGAAGGCGGCCGCCACCGCGTCGTTGTAGGCCGTGCCCCCCTGGAAATAGATGGTGTCGCCGACATGGCGCCGGCCCACGAGACGGTTGAGATAGTTGTAGGCGATGGAATACGCCAGCCCCGCGACGAGGTCCTTCTTGTGGGCACCTCGTTGCTGGTACGAGTTGACGTCACGCTCCATGAAGACCGTGCACCTCTCGCCCAGACGGACGGGCGCGGTGGACGACAAGGCCAACTCGGCGAATTCACCGATGATGCTGATCCCCAGCTTCTCGGCCTGTTCCTCCAGGAAAGAGCCGGTACCGGCCGCGCAGGCTTCGTTCATGGCGAAATCGACCACGACCCCATCCTGTAGGCTGATGAACTTGGAGTCCTGCCCGCCGATCTCGAAGATCGTGTCGGGCACCCGGTCGATGAGCTTGCCGCCGATGAAAGCCGCCCCGGTCTTGTGAGCGGTGATCTCGTCATTGATGGTGTCGGCGCCGATGAGTTCACCGATGAGCTCCCGCCCCGAGCCGGTGGTGGCTACTCCCAGGATGTCGAGGCGGGGTCCCATCTCGTTCCAGATCTCGGCAAGGCCCTTGTTGACGACCTCGACCGGGCGGCCGTCGGTCTTGACGTAGATCTCCTTGACCATCTCGCCGTTCTGGTCGAGAACGACCAGGTTGGTGGATACCGAACCTACGTCGACCCCCAGGTACGCTCCGATCGTGCCTTCGGGCGGGAACTCGTAGGGCTTCACCCGGTCACGAAGGAGGATGACCCGGTCCATGGAGAGTGCATCGCTGGTCTCGAACGTCGCCGACTGCCGGAGGTCCAGGAGTGACTCGTCGAGAGCGAGAGAGTCCGGTCCGGCCTGTCCATCCGCGGCGGTGAGGGCGCTGCCGATGGCTCCCATCCACGCGTAGTACGCGGGGATGATGAGCTGCTCCTCGTCCATCTCGAACGTGTCGCGCATGGCGGTGACGGCCCCCATGTTGGCTGCCACTCCGCCGATGAAGGCTACGCGGTCTCCGACGGCCTTGCCCTTGGTGATGGTCCCCCGGTAGTTCCGTACTACCGCGTTGCACAGACCCTTCAGTACCTCGGGCGGTCGATAGCCCTTCTGTTGGGCATGGATCATATCCGACTTGGCGAAGACCGAGCAACGGCCAGCGATGGATGCGGCTTTGCCGGCTCCACCGACGATGTCCCCGACGTCCTCGATGTCATAGAGCAGGCGGTTGGCCTGTTGGTCCATGAACGAGCCCGTCCCTGCGGCGCAGTCTCCATTGGTGCCGTAGTCGGCGATCCCCACACGGCCCGTGACTTCGTCGGTCTCGAGCTGGATGAACTTCGAAGTCTCGCCGCCCATCTCGAAAACATTGGTGACATCGGGATGGAGGGTCCCGACGGCCCGGGCGATGGCCTTGAACTCGTTCTCGTACGGGAGATCGAGGGCCGTGCTCACCAGCCGGCCGCCCGTGCCGGTCACGCCCACCGCCGTGACGTAGCCCTCCGGCAGCGCAGCCAGGACCTGTCTCAGCAGCTCACGGGCGGCTTCGGCGGGGCTGCCGTTGATGCGGCGATACGCGGTGGCGAGGACCGGTGGCGAAGCAGGATCGGGTAGCACACGCCCTTCGACCGCAGGCTGATGGAAGATACCGGACCTTTCGGCTACGTCTCGAAAGAGCTGTAGGTCGTCAGATCCCCCCACGACAGCGATCTTCACGCTGATGCAACCGATATCGATGCCAAGAGTCCCCATCGTCCGCGCACAGCCTCCGGTCCGGGCGGTCTTGCTCCCCCACCGCCGGGCAGAGCCGATCGGCTGGTCATCCCCAGCCCACTTGTTGGGGAAAGCTGCAACGGGGGTAAGCTCGCCTCGGCTGGGAGCGGAGAACCATCCAGCCTGCGGCTTGGCCGCCTGTTTGTCCTTGATCGTGCAGCCCCGATAGATTACCACGTCGTCCGGCCGCTACGGCCGCGTGATGCGGCCTTCAGGAGCGGACGGAAGGGGTCGCTCAGACGAAGAAGACGAGGGTCACCACAGCGAATATGGGTCCGAGGATCGCGACCGAGTAGCCCAGGTATCCGAGGAAGGACGGCATTCTCAACCCCGAGTGCTCGGCGATGGCCCGCACCGTGAGGTTCGGCGCGTTGCCGATGTAGGTCAGAGCACCCATCATGACCGCTCCGCAGGAGATGGCCGTGAGGAATTGGGCAGGCGTGAACGCTAGTCCAGCAACGGCTTGGGTCGACGCCAGGGCGCCCACCGTGGCGGCCCCCACCTGACCCTGAGCGGTGGCGGTGAACGCGAGGTAGGTCGGGGCGTTGTCGAGGAAGGCCGACAGTCCGCCGGTGGCCCAGAAGTACTGCCAGGGCTGAGAAAGGCCTATCGACGCGCCTCGCGCCTGCAGGAGGGCGAGTGCGGGGATCATGGTGGCGAAGATCCCGGCGAAGAGGACCGCCACCTCGATCATGGGTGCCCAGCTGAAATGGTTGGCGGCGCGGGGACCGCGGGGACCGAGGCGGACCGACAGTACTGTCAGGACGACGAGCAGTACGTCGCGAAGGAAGGGGAAGTGGATCGCCTCGCCTGCGTGCGCGAGCGGTCCGGATATCAGCACAGCGGCGATCACCAACGCGAAGAAGACGAGGTTGAGCTTGCCCACGAGGCGCATCGGGACATAGTCTTGGACGTCCCAGCGCTTCGCTTCGGCCGGCTCCTTCCGGTAGTAGTAGAGATCGAGAACGAAATAGAGGGCCAGGGTGAGCCCGGCGGAGAGGAGCCACTGGGGCCACAGGCGGAGGGGCCAGGTGAAGGGGACTCCGCGCAGGAAGCCGAGGAAGAGCGGAGGATCGCCCAGTGGCGTCAGCATGCCGCCGATGTTGCAGACAGCGAATATGAAGAATACCGCCGTATGCCGGGTATGGGTGCGCTCTGAGTTGGCCCTCAGCAACGGGCGGATCAGGAGCATCGAAGCCCCCATCGTCCCGATGAAACTCGCCAGAAGGGCGCCGCCGGCGAGGAAGGCCAGGTTGGTGCGGGGGGTGGCGAGTAGGTTGCCGGTGAGATAGATGCCGCCGGAGATCGTGAACAGAGCGAGCAGAAGGACGATGAAGGAGACGTATTCCTCACCGGTTGTGGCTGCCACCTCCAGGCCCAAGTGGCCGAACCTGACCAGCAGATACACGAGGGTGGGGATGCCGAGGACAGCGGAGACGATCGCCTTGTTCCGGTTGCGATGGAACCAGCGGCTCGCCACGAGCGGGAGGACGGCTATGGCCACGAGCATGCACGCAAAAGGCGCGATGGTCCAGTAGTGGAGTTGGTTACCGAGTTCGATGTTCATGCAGTCTTATCCGGGTCGGTTTGGACAGGGAGGCTCGGAGCCCGGTCCGGCGACCGGACTCCGAGCGGCCACCCCGCGACGAGTCAGGCGAAGGGGGACTCGGGTGTCAGCGGGCGGCCGGAGACAGACACGCGGCGAGACGTGGGCCAGAACGGCACTATCGGCCCTAGGGACACCCGGCTAGCCGATCGCCGTCTGGCCGGTCTCGCCGGTCCGGATCCGGACGCAATCCTCAAGATCCATCACGAAGATCTTGCCATCGCCGATGTTGCCGGTCCGAGCGGCACCCACGATGGCCTCGATGGTCGGAGCGACGAACTCGTCGTTGACCCCGATCTCCAGCTTGACCTTTCTGAGAAGGTTCCCCGGCTCGACATGACTACGGTAGATCTCGGCGACGCCTTTCTGGCGGCCTCGTCCCATCACGTCGGACACGGTCATGAGGTTGATCTCAGCCTCCGTGAGTGCGTCGACCACGTCGTCGAGGCGGTCCGGCTGGATGATGGCCACGATGTACTTCATGCGCTTGAGTCTCCTTCCGACCTGAGCCTTGACACGTCGGCTCTCCACTGGGTACGCGACAAAGCGTACATCAAACCGAACCGGGGCGTGCCTGCGTATCTTCACCGTCGACGGGCCTGTCACTACAAAAGGATCCTAGTTCACATGCCTCAGTGCGGGCATGGTCCGAAGGGCTAGATTGGACAGGCTCTCTCTTGTACACATACACGAAATGCGTTCAGAAGGATCTGCAACCAGCCTGGGAAATAGAGCCCGCATTGGAGCGTGGACCGGCTCTCTGTTGGCCGAATGGCCAAGAGACGGTTCCCAGTGATATCCTGTGTCCAGCCATGCCTGTGACAGTAGAACAGATACTCGCACTCGATGTGCTCAAGGATGCCCGGCTCTTGGCGGGGGCGGAAGGACTCGACCGCAAGGTGACGTCGGTCACCGTGGGCGAGGTGCCCGATATCGCGGACTGGCTGTCTGGGGGCGAGTTGGTCCTCTCCACGATGTTCGCCGTCAAAGGTGACCTGGAGCGGCAGCGGGAGTTCTGTCGGAGAGTGATGCTCGCCGGAGCTGCGGCCCTTTTCGTCAAGACCACTCGCTTCGTGGAGGGTCTTCCCCCGGATGTGATCGAACTAGCCGAAAAGCGCAACTTCCCCATCGTCGAGGTGGCCCAGGGATTGCGTTGGACGCGGCTCATGCAGGACGCCACCGAAGTGATCATCAACCGTCAGGCGTCCCAGCTCGAACAATCGCAGTCAATCCACCGGAATCTCCTGGGCGTGGTGATCAGGGGCGGTGGATGGCAGGAACTCGCCGCCGAAGCCTGTCGCTTGATGGAATGTCCGGTCGTCATCCTCGATGTGTCTCTCGAGATCCTCGCGGCGTCGGAGGGCTTGCCGTTGCCGCTCGTGGAGTTGGAGACCGCGATCGGCCGGCCGGAGATGAGAGAGCGGATCGCGGCCTTGGGCCGGATCCAGCGGCTCTTCCGACTCGAAGAGGAGGGGGTACCCTCCATGTTCGCCCTTCCTATCGTGGCCAGCCACGCCAGGCTGGGCTACGTCTGCGCCCTCACCGAAGCGGCGGAACTCACGTCGATGGAGATGCTCATACTAGAGCATTCGGCTACGATCGCCGCCTTGGAGATGGCCCAAGACCGGGTACGTTTCGAGACGGAGGTCCGGTTGAAGGGCGACTTCGTCGACGACGTGATCAGCGGGAACGAACGAGTGGGTCCTTCACTGTTGCGGCGCGGTACCTTTCTCGGGTGCGACCTCACCCAGGGAGCGACGATACTGCTTCTCGGAGTCGACGAGTTCGACGGTTCGCTCGCTCAGCCGGGAGTCGACCAGGAGGAGTTGGATCGACACATCGAGCGGTTCTTTGCGCACTGCACGCGCTTCATCTCGAGTTCGGAGCCTTCGTCGCTGGTGAGTCTGAAGTCGGGGCACGTGGTGGTCTTCGTATGCGGCAAGACGGCCCAGGACCGGGTGGCTCTCGAGAGGTTGGCCGCCACGCTCCAGGGCTTCGGCGAGGAGGAGGGCCTTACCGTCTCGGTGGGTATCGGTGCCTTCGTGCCTGCCTCCAACCAGATGGACCGGGGCTACAAAGAAGCTCTGGTGGCGCTGAAGGTGGGACGGACACTTCACGGCCCAGGCGGATCGCTGCATTTCGGCGATGTCGGTACGTATCGGCTGCTGCTGCAGATCTGGGAGAAGGAACCCGAGGACATCCGAGCCCTGTACGAAGAGACCATCGGACCGGTCGATCGGTACGACGAGGCGAACGGTACGCAACTCACCAACACTCTTGTGGTCTTCTTCAGGAACAACGAAAGCCTGACGAAGACGGCAGCTGAGCTCTATGCACACCGCCACACGGTCCGCTACCGCCTGGAGAAGATCGCCGACATCTGCGGGCTCAGCGTGTTCCAGACGGAGCACAAAGAGCGGCTTGGGCTGGGTCTCAAGGCGAAGAGCCTGCTCGCGGGCTGATCGCACATACTCCATTAGTACAACAGAACCGCCAAACCATTGGACGGTTGTCGCTTCACTTCACCCCCGGGGTCGGCTGTAATCTAGCTGACATATGCGGGGTGAAGGGCTCCGCAGTTGACGCCAGACCGGCGATCTGGTGGAGGAGTGTGACATGACTGAGACCATCAACTCGGGCGATACCGCCTGGATGATCGTCAGCACCGCGTTGGTGATGTTGATGACTCCAGGGCTGGCCTTCTTCTATGGAGGTCTGGTCCGGCGAAAGAACGTCCTGTCGATCATGATGCAGTGCTTCATGCTCATCGGGGTCATCAGCGTGCAATGGGTACTTTTCGGCTACAGTCTCGCCTTCGGTCCCGATCATGGGGGAGTGATTGGCGGGCTGAGCTGGGCGGGCCTCAACGGGGTCGGCCTCGAGGCCAACCCGGACTATGCCGCCACCATCCCCCATCAGCTCTTCATGGTCTTCCAGATGATGTTCGCGGTCATCACCCCGGCCTTGATCATCGGGGCGTTCGCCGAACGGATGAAGTTCAGCGCTTTCCTGGTGTTCTCGATCCTGTGGACCACGATCGTCTACGATCCGATGGCTCACTGGATATGGGGCGTCGGCGGCTTCCTGCGCGAGTACGGCGCACTCGACTTCGCGGGCGGCACCGTTGTCCACATCAACGCGGGTATGGCTGCCTTGGCGGCGGCGCTTGTGATCGGCAAGCGCAGGGGCTATCCCGAAGTCTCACCTCCGCACAACCTGCCCTTCGCGATCCTTGGCGCCGCTCTTCTCTGGTTCGGATGGTTCGGGTTCAATGCCGGTAGCGCTCTGTCGGCCAACGGGCTGTCTGTGTCGGCATTCGTCGCCACCCATATGGCGGCCGCAGCCGCCGCCGTCGCGTGGGCCGTCCTCGAATGGATCACACGTAAGCGACCCACCGCTCTGGGGCTCATCTCGGGGGTGGTCGCCGGTCTGGTGGCGGTCACGCCGGCAGCCGGTTTCGTCACTCCGCTGGGAGCCATGGCCATCGGGGCCTTGGCCGGACTCGTCTGTTATGTCGCGGTCGTGGTGGTCAAGCGGAAGCTGGGCTACGACGATTCGCTCGATGCCTTCGGCGTGCATGGCGTGGGAGGCATGGTCGGGGCGCTGCTCACCGGTCTTTGGGCCACCACCGTCGTCAACCCGGCAGCGGCCGATGGTCTCTTCCATGGCAACTCCAAGCAGTTGCTCCTCCAGTTCGTCGCCCTGATCGGTTGTGCCGCCTACTCGTTCGTCCTCTCGTTCGGACTGCTCAAGCTGGTCGACAAGTTCATCGGCCTGCGCGTGGAGAGCGAGAAGGAGAACATCGGCCTCGACCTCACCCAGCACAGCGAGTCAGCATACACGGTCGTCGGTTGATCCCGGAGTACCGAGGAGGACGAGGATGAAATACGTAGTCGCGATCATCCAGCCAGATAGATTGGACGACGTGATAGCCGCTCTCGGCGAGGAGGAGATCAACCTCATGACCGTCACCGACGTCATGGGTCGGGGGCGTCAGAAGGGCGTGGCCGAGGTCTACCGGAGCCACGTCGAGCGCAATGGCCTCTTGCACAAGATCAAGATCGAGATCGCTGTGAGCGACAACCACGTGTGGCAGACCGTGGACGCGATCACGCACGGCGCCCGCACGGGAAGCATCGGTGACGGCAAGATCTTCGTCCTCGATCTGGAGGAGTGTGTGCGCATCCGCACCGGCGAGACCGGGGTGTCCGCACTGGCCTAGGCCACCCCGTCTCCATACCCCTCCCGGCGCTGACCCGTCGTCAGGGACGTGAAGGCCCGGCCCCCTGGCCGGGCCTTCACCGCTTTCTAGGGTCTCAGCTCGTGCCGGTTCACTCCGGTTCCACGATCGCGGCGGTGCCGTACGCCAAGACTTCCGTCATGTTGTTGCCCAGATCGGTGGCATCGTACCTGATGGAGACGATCGCGTTCGCGCCGATCTCTTCCGCGTGCTGGACCATCCAGGCGAAGGCTTCGGCCCTGGTCTGCTCGCACAACTCGATGTACTCGGGGATCTGACCACCCCCGAGAGTGCGAAGGGACGCTGTGATCTGGCTTCCGATCCAGCGGGCCCTGACGGTGACGCCTCGCACCACTCCGAGCGTATGGACGACCCGGTGACCGGGGATCGTGAGGCCGGTGGTGGTGAGACGATGATCCATGAGCCCTCCTCGTATGACGGTCCAGGTCGAGACCGATCGGCGATGGTGGCGACCGGGCCTCCCGCGTGTCGGTCGTCTCTGTCGGGTCGACTGTATCGCGAACGCGCGAGTGTGTCGCGAGGGAGGAGGAAGAAAAGTCCACCCGGCGGCCGAGGCGGCCGCCGGGTGGATACAGCAGGGTGGCTGTCTAGAGGATGGGAAGGTAGCGGGAGAGCTCGTAAGGAGTGACGAGAGCCTTGTACTCGTTCCACTCCGCCCACTTGTTGCGGACCAAGAAGTCGCACACGTGGTCGCCGAGCGCTTCACGCACGAAGGACGATTGCTCGAATTCCTTGATGGCCTGGTAGAGGTCCTCGGGGAGGGAGTCGATACCCGCGGCCAACCTCTCGGATTCGGTCATCTCATAGATGTTGTTGCTGGCTTCGGGCGGCAGTTCCATACCCTTCTCGATCCCGTCCAGACCGGCGGCGAGCATCGCTGCGAAAGCCAGATACGGGTTGGCGGCGGGATCGGGGTTCCGCAGTTCCACTCGAGTGGCGTTCTCCTTGCCCGGCTTGTAGAGAGGCACTCTGACCATGGCGGAGCGGTTGCGTCTGGACCAGCAGATATAGACGGGAGCTTCGTAACCGGGGACCAACCGCTTGTAGGAGTTGACCCACTGGTTCGTCACCAGGGATATCTCTTTGACGTGGGCAAGGAGGCCGGCCACGTAGGACTTGCCCATCTTGGAGAGGTGGTACTCGTCACCGGCGTCGAAGAACGCGTTTCGCTCCCCCTGGAACAGGGACTGATGCACGTGCATCCCCGAACCGTTCACCCCGAACATGGGCTTGGGCATGAAGGTCGCGTACAAGCCCTTGGCCTGGGCGATCTCCTTGACCACGAGACGGTAGGTCATGACCTGATCGGCCATGCACATGGCTTCCTTGAACCGCAGATCGATCTCGTGCTGCGAGGGGGCGACCTCGTGATGCGAGTACTCCACCTGGATCCCCATGGCATGGAGAGCGTTGATGGTGTCGCGTCGGAGATCGGTGCCCGCGTCGAGAGTCGTGAGGTCGAAATAGCCGCCGTGGTCCAAGACCTCGGTCCCGCAGCTGTCCTTGAAGTAGAAGAACTCGAGTTCGGGACCGACGTTCATGGTGAGGCCCATCGCCTCGGCCCGGGCGACCACCTTCTTGAGCACGTTACGGGGGTCGCCCATGAAGGGCTCGCCGCTCGGGGTGCGGATCTCGCAGAACATGCGGGCGGTCCCACCGGCTCCGGCGCGCCAGGGCAGCAGCTGGAACGTGCTCGGGTCAGGATAGGCGACCATGTCGGACTCTTCGATACGGGCGAAGCCCTCGATCGAAGAACCGTCGAAACCCATCCCTTCGTCGAACGCGCCTTCGAGTTCGGCGGGGGTGACGGCGAAGCTCTTGAGAGACCCCAGAACGTCCGTGAACCAGAAGCGGACGAATTTGATCTGCTTGTCCTCGACTATGCGAAGGACATCTTCCTTGGTCATCTTTTCTGCCATCGATTGCTCCTTTCGGGGTGCTGGGCGGTACTAAAGTTCACCGACACACTAGTACGCATACATGCGGCCGTATGGACGAGAGGTATAGGGATAGATCTTGACAAAGGGCTCCTCCATGATCGGATCGGGATCCAGGCCCATCACTTTCGAGTAGTGGGTCAGGATCTCACGGATACGGTCGATCTCAGCGGGGGTCGGTTCGGAGACTCGCACTTCCTTGCCCAGTTGGTGGTCTTCTACGGTGCCGCGGACGTACATGACTCCCGCGTGCATGCCCGTGCCGACGTAGGACCCCACGACCGGTTCGGCGCGCCCATCTGACCGCTCGAGACCGAGCACGATGATCTCACCGCCGGCCATGTACTCACCCAGGAAATCCCGGGCGTGGCCACCGATGACGATCAAGGGTTGGCTGTCTCCGAAGGCCTTCATGTGGATCCCGACTCTGTACCCCACGTCACCGCGGACGTACACGCCGCCGCCCCTCATACCGTATCCGAGGACGTCGCCGGCATCTCCGTTGATGATCACCAAGCCGGAGTTCATGGTATTGGCCACACCGTCCTGGGCGTTGTCGTTGACGACCAGAGTGGGACCGTTCATGAAGGCGGCCATGTCGTTCCCGGGGACGCCGTTCACGGTGACCGTCACTCCGGGATAGGCTAGCCCCGTTCCGATGTAGCGCTGGCCGATGACGTTGTCGAGGACGACCTCGGTGGCTCCCCGCTCGATCTCTTCGCGGATCTGCTCGTTGAGGGTCTTGTAGTAGACGCCCTTCGCATCGATGTGGACCTTCTTGCCCCGGCGGCGCGTGACGCCGCGGGTGTCGCCGGGCTGTCCGGCGGTCAGGCGGGCCGGTTCGATGCCGGTCGGTCCCTTGCGGGCCGGGCCGGTGGGGACCCGCCGGACTATCGCGGAGTTGGGGGTCTCGTTCATGTCCTGGCGGCCGCTCATAGGCCGGCGGGCTTGACGCCCAGGATGTCGAGGGTCGTCTTGTCGAGCCCGAGACCCCGCAGTCGTTCGCGACTGCCTCTCAGGCTCTCGATGGCGTTGACCCCCAGGGCGCCGAGGACCTCGGCGATCTCGTGGGTCCATGCGGTGACCAGGTTGACCAGCTGCGAAGCGGCCCACTCCGGGTCGAGCCGGCGGGTGAGTTCGGCCCGCTGGGTGGTTATGCCCCAGGAGCAACACCCGGTGTGGCACTTCTGACAGACGTGGCACCCCATGGCTACCAGAGCAGCCGTCCCGATCGCGCACGCGTCAGCGCCGAGGGCGATGGCTTTGGCCACGTCGGCGGAACCGCGGATGCTCCCCGCCGCGACGATGGAGGCCCGGTTCCGGATGCCCTCGTCGCGAAGCCGCTGGTCGACGGTGGCGATCGCGATCTCCAGGGGGATGCCCACGTGGTCGCGGATGATGGTGGGGGAAGCCCCCGTGCCGCCGCGGAACCCGTCGAGATAGATGATGTCGGCGCCTGCCCTGACCACACCCGAGGCGATGGCGGCGACGTTGTGCACGCAGGCTATCTTCACCGAGATCGGTTTGTAGCCGGTGGCTTCCTTCAGCGCGTAGATGAGTTGGCGCAGGTCTTCGATCGAATAGATGTCGTGGTGAGGCGCGGGGGAGAGGGCGTCGGTGCCTTGCGGGATCATCCGGGTGATGGAGACCTCGTAGTCGATCTTCTCCCCGGGGAGATGTCCGCCGATGCCGGGCTTCGCGCCCTGGCCGATCTTGATCTCGACGGCCGCTCCCGCCTGGAGGTAGCTCGAGTCGACCCCGAACCGTCCCGAGGCGCACTGCACGATGATGTTGTCCTGATAGGGCTCGAGGTCAGCGTGGAGCCCTCCTTCGCCGGTGTTCATGAAGGTGCCCAGTCTTGCGGCTGCCATCGCCAGAGCCCGATGGACGTTGAGCGAGACCGAGCCGTAACTCATCCCACCGAACATGATCGGGGTCTCAAGCTGAAGTTGACGATCGAACTCGGTGACCAGCCGGTATCCCCCGGCGCCTTCGTTCTTGGCGACCATTGCCGCTACAGCGATGGAATCTGGCTTGCGACCAAGGAAAGTGCGCATCTCCATCGGTTCCCGCAGCGGGTCGATGGACGGGTTGGTGACCTGACACGCATCCAAGAGCAGGTGGTCGAAGATGCGAAGATAGGGACGGTCGTTGCCCATGCCGGTGAGTTGGACACCTCCGGTCTCTGCCTGCTTCCAGATGGCTTTGATCGTCTCGGGAGCAAGATTGTCCGACGGTTTGAACGCCAGATCGTTCTTCCTGATCGTGATCGCGCCGCCCGGGCAGTAGGTGACGCAACGATGGCAGGCGACGCACTTGTTGTGGTCGGGGATGGGCCGCTTCTCGGCCTCGTCCCACGTGTAGACGTTCCAGCCACACTGCTGGACGCAGCGGCCGCACTGGATGCAGGCGTCTTTGTCGATGTGGACCCTGAATTCAGACGGGATGAACGTGGTGTAGGCCATCACGACACCGCCGGGACGGTCGAGTCTGATGAGCGCTGGGCCGCCCGGCGCTGTCCGGCGCTGGCCCCCGACCGAGAGATGGCCTTCCGCCGCCCCTTTTCGCTCACCCGAGCGATCACCGGTTCACCTGCGAGCGGCATCCAGCTCTTCTCCGGGTGCGGGCAGATCTCGCGGATCGCGGATTCCTCGCTCGCCACGTAGACGATGTCGCCGTCGCGGGCCGCGACGAGAGGCCGGAGTTTGATCCGATCGTTGAGAGCGACCATGCCGTCCTCCATGCCGAGGACGACGGCGAAGGGGCCGTTGAGCAAAGCCGGGCCGTAGACCATTCGGAGCGCAGTGTACAGCTTGCCCTGCTCCTCGGGCATGAGGTCGATATCCTTCCAGAAGGGGCTGGCCAAGGCTTTGCATGCCACCTCGACGGGGAGCCCGTGACGCCGGAGCATCAGGTCGAACAGGTAGGTGACGACCTCCGTGTCGGTCTGGAGGGAGCACTGATAGCCGAACATCTCGAGATAGCGGCGGTTGATGCCGTAGGAGCTGATCTCGCCGTTGTGCACGATCGAGTAGTCGAGCAGGGTGAAGGGATGAGCCCCACCCCACCAACCCGGCGTGTTGGTCGGGAACCGGCCATGGCCGGTCCAAGTCCACCCCATGTATTCGTCGACGCGGAAGAACTCGCCGATCTCCTCAGGGAAGCCCACTCCCTTGAAGGCGCCCATGTTCTTTCCAGAAGAAGCCACGAACGCTCCGTCTACATGGGTGTTCACGTCCATCACCGCGTGGACCACGTAGTCCTCGGCGGTCAATTGGGTCTCCTGGAGTCGCTCTTCGGCGATATCGAGGAAGTAGCGCCAAAGGATGGGCTCGTTCTCGATGCCGCGGATCGACTTGGTCGGGATAGGCTCGTCCATGACCACCCGGAAGTGCTTCTTGAGGTAGTACTCGGTGTCGTCCCGAGCGGTCTCGTCGTTGTACATCAGGTGGAAGCAGAAGAGATGGGGGAGCTCCGGGTAGATGCCGTAGCCTGCGAATCCCCCGCCGAGGCCGTTACCGCGGTCGTGCATGGACGCCATGCTGCGTAGGGCCAACTCGCCGCTCATGCGGGTGCCGGATTCGTCACACACTCCCATGAGCCCACAGTTGCCGAGGATGCGGTGTTCGGACTCTTCGCGATACTTCGGTCTCGGAGCGAACTCGCTCCGTGGACCGCGTAGATGTGGGGAACGACTCATTCTTCTTCCTCCGAGTCCAGCATGCCGCGCAGCTCCTCGATCCCCCCTGCGGGCTGGTCGGGAAGGCCCAGCTTCGCTCTGACGGATGCCCGACCAGAACCCAGGCTGCCGCTGGCCAGGAACGTCTGGTATCCGGCGCTGGCCGCCGCTGGGATCTTGCCTTGTTCCCGAGCGAGGTTCTTCAGCCTCTCGAAGACTTTGGCCATACCGATGCGGCTGTGACATTTCTCGAAGCAGGTGAGGCAATCGACACACTGCCACACCTGCGGGCTGGCGAGCACTTCGTCCAGATCGTCGGTGAGCAGGCGGGCGATGACTGCCGAGGGCACGAAGCTGTCGTCGGTCTGGGCCACGGGGCAGTCGACGTCGCAGGCGGCGCAGCTGGCGCAGGTCTGCAGTTCAGGGATCGTGAAGGTGCGGGCAAGGACCTCCCGCTGGCCCAGCCTCGTCGCCCACCGCTCGAGGAAGGGGAGGACGCTCACTCGGTGCATGTCGAGGCCGAGTCCGTCGGGGGACATGCCCATGGCCAGACCGAGGAGTTCGGTGAAGTAGAAGACAGGGACACCGGCTTCCCCGCTCTCACGCAGGAGCGTGGCCTGATTGAGGTCGAACTGCTGGAAACACGACGGGCAAGACACCACGAGGGCATCCGCACCATGGTCGGCGACGTTGCTCAGTTTGCGCCGACAGAGGGCCAGCGAAGCCTGACGCTCACCCACGCGGTCGAGGGCGTTGCCGCAGCAGTCCATCTTGGTCTCGTATTCCACCACGGTCACGCCGAGCGCCCTCACCAACTGCTCGAATTTGACCGGCGCAGTCGGGCTGTCCCAGCGGACGGCCGGACTGGGTCTCAGCAAATGACATCCGTAGTGCACTGCGATCTTCATGCCGGCGAGTGGCTTGGTCACCCGCTTGCTCAGGGCGGAGGGGCCGAAATCTTCGCTGAGCCATTCCACCAGATGCCAGACATCGAGGTCGTCAGGCACCGAGAGACCGGCTCTGGCCAGCTTCTCGTTGATGCGGTTCTTCAGCCGCCAATCGACCTTGAGGCGGGCAGAGACCGCTTTGAACGTGGAATAGCAGCCGTTGCAGGGCGTCAGCAGGGGCAGACCCTGCCGGTCGGCGACCGCGAGGTTCCGCGCGGCGGTCAGATAGTATGCGTCCTCATCTGCAGCTTTGACCAACGTGGTCTCGGGACAGCAGGTGAAGCCGTCCACATCCACCAGGTCGACGCCCAGTTCCGCGAGAGTCAGGCGCGTCGCTTTTTCGATGAAGGGAAAGCGTGCGGGGATGGTGCAGCCCCAGAACATGCTCATCCGCCTCATGCGTTTTCACCACCCTATATGCTGTTGTCTGGCCGAACCGCCTGAAGCTTCAGCGGCCAATGGGGAAGAATAGCAGCGGGCACCATTTTGGAGTCTATCCAATGGGCCCAGGTTCGACCCGGAACACTATACACATGGACAAGCCTGCGTTCCCCCGAAACGGGTCGTCCGGTCACGCGCGGCAGGGGATCGAGCCTAACCGTTCACTCTCTCTCGAAGGGTACACCCAGACTACGGGGTTGCACCACCCGAAGAGAGCGCAGTATACGCGCCACGATCCGGCGGGAAGGCTCCGGAAGGGCGGCCAACACCCGTTCCACCCACTCCGCATTGCCGATGTTGACAAGGAGAAGGGTCAGGATCATGAGAGGGAACGGCGCCACCTGGAGCACCTGGGAAGGGATGCCTTGGAGGCTGGGCTGGAGTACCACGCTGAGCCACTGGAGTAGACCGAACAGGTAGGCGCCCAGGGCGGCTCGTACGGGGTTCCACGCTCCGAAGATCACGATGGCGAGCACGATCCAGCCGAGGCCGTCCAGCCCGGATATCGTGCCCTTCCACCCCGCCTTCACGCTGAGTGAGAACATGGGGCCGGCGAGCCCCACGAGCGCCCCGCCGAGGGTCGTATAGAGATACCTGGTCAGGTCCACGCGCGCCCCCCGGGCGAACGCCGACTCGGGTCGTTCACCGACGGCTCGGAGCATCAGGCCGGGCCGCGTGCGGTAGATCCACCACCACGCCACGACGACCAGTACGAAGCTGAAGTAGGTCATGACGTCGTGTCGGAAGAACAGTGTGCCGAGGATCGGGATATCAGCCAGACCGGGGATGGCGCGGACCGACAGGATGGGACCCTTTTCCCCCATGTAGGGGTTGCCGAGGAAGTACGCGAGGTCGCGGCAGAAGAGGGTGAGAACGAAGCCCACGGCGACCTGTGACTGGCGTAGAGTGATGCTGCCTGCCGCCACCACCAGCGAGACCGCCGCTCCGATGACCGCTCCGGCCAGGAAGCCGAGGAAGAGGCTGCCGGTCGTCACCGCCACCACGAAGCTGCCCATGGCCGAGAGTAGTATGGTCCCGTTGACGGAAAGGTTGATGACTCCGGCCCGCTCTGCGAACGTCTCGCCGACGGTGGCGACGACGATCGGCGCCGCGGTCGCGAGCACCCCGGCCAGACCGACGAGGATGGTGGCTCCGTCCATCAGGCCTCCTCACTCGTCGATGCGACCGTGACCATACTCGCACCGACGGCGGCGAGACGGGCTCGACGGATGTACCGCTGGCGGAAACCTTCTACCAGCAGAACGAACAGCACGAGTGCTCCCTGCAAGACCCCGGACAGAGTGGAGTCGAGCTTGAGCACGATCGGCAGTTGGATGCTCCCGATGTTGAGGGCGGCGAAGAAGAGGGCCACCGGGGCCACCCAGATCGCCCGGTAGAGGATGAGCATGCCGATCATCAGCCCCAAGAAGCCGTAGCCGCTCGAGATCGACGGGATGAGTCGGTGATACACGCTGGTCACCTGGATGGCGCCGGCCAGTCCGGCGAGCCCCCCGCAGACCAAGAAGGCCAGGAGACCGTACTGCCAAGTGGGGACGCCCAACAAGAAGGCGGCCCGACCGTTCCTGCCCACGGCTTTCAAGCGGAGGCCGAAGTAGGTGCGCTCGAGAAGGATGTACACGACGATGACCGCCAATATGGCCAGACCGAGGGCCCACAGGCTGAGGCGGAGTCCTCCCACCGTGGGGAGCCAGAGTTGCTCGGGAAACGGCTCCGTCCCGCTCATCGATCCGATGCCCGGTCGTTTCCAAGGACCGAAGATCAGCCACAGGGTGAGCGCGGTGGCCACGAAGTTCAGTCCCAGACCGCCGAAGATCTCGTTCACTCCTCCGAACGTCTTCAGAACGCCCGCAAGCGCGGCCCATAGCCCGCCTCCGACGATGCCCGCGACCATGGCCGCCGCGATGATGAGCGCGGGGGAGAGGGAGGTCTCCTGCAGGAGTCTGAGCATCCAGGTGCTCAGCACCGCTCCGAGAACGATCTGGCCTTCAACCCCGATGTTCCAGAGCCCGGCGGCGAACGTCACGAGGACTCCGGCCGCCGCGAGAAGCAGTGGCACCCAGGCGACCAGCACGTTGGAGAAACTGCCCATGGAGCCGACGGCTCCTTTGGCGATCTGCACGTACGCGTCGAACGGGGGGGCGCCCGCCACGAGGAGGATGACGCTCGTCAACAGGAAGGCCAGGACCAGGGCGCCCAGCTGGAGCCCGAGATTGATCCAGGTCTGTCGCGAAAGGCGCAGAGCAGGGCGTCGCGCCGCACTCCCCAGATTGCTCATCTCAGACATGGGCCCGCTCCCCGGGGTGGCTGCCAATCGGACGGCCGTCCAGGCCGGTGCCGCCGATGAGCTGACCCAATTCGTCGACCGAGGTGGCTGTGGCGTCCAATGGCCCCACGACGGTGCCGGCAAAGAAGACCAGGATGCGGTCGCTGTAGCGGAGGAGCTCGTCGAGGTCGCTCGACGTGAAGATGATGGCTCCTCCCTGGTTGCAGCGTTCCTTGAGCTTGCTCCACAAGTAGATGACCGACTCTATGTCCAGGCCCCGGGTGGGGTGCTCGAGTAGCATGAGTCTGGCCGCGGCCTTGACGAGGGCGAGCAGGGCTCTCTGTTGGTTCCCTCCGGAGAGAGATTCCACCCTACTGGTCGCCGTCCCCCTGATATTGAAATCGGCGATGCGTTCCGCGGCGAGGCGGCGGCCCTTCTCGCGATCGATGAACAGACCCGGTTTGGGTTGTGTCAGTAGGAAATGATCGGTCAGGGTGAGGCCCGGGATGAGCCCTTCTTCCAGCCGCGCCGCGGGAACATAGGCCACGCCGCGCTTCTTGAAATGACGATAGGGCTTTCCTGTGAGGTCCACCCCGTCGAAGACGACCCGGCCACCGGAGGCCGGGTTCAGGCCCGAACAAGCCCGGAGCAGGAGGCTCTGGCCGCTGCCCTCCATCCCGGCTAGGCCGATCGTCTCGCCCGCGCGAACCTCCAGGTCGAGCCCGTCGAACCTGATGCGGCCGTGCTCCGCGCCCAACCTTGACAGGCTGAGCAGCGTCTGACCCGGGGCGCACGTGACTCTCTCCCCGGGTGATACCTGGCGCTCGAACATCATGGTGACCAGACTGTCGACCTCGAAGGGGGGCAGAGCCTCGCCGACCAGTCGACCCTGTCTGAGTACGGCGGCGCGTGTGCAGAGTTCCTGGACCTCATCGAGTTTGTGAGAGACGAATATGACCGTCTTACCCTGGGCGGCCAAACAGCGTAAGGTGTCGAAGAGTTCCGCTTTCTGCCGAGCGCTGATGCCAGTAGTGGGCTCATCGAGGATGAGGACGCGAGCCCCGAGCCACAGCAGTCTCAGCAGTTCCAGCTGTTGGCGCTCTCCTACCGTGAGGGAGCCGACCTCGGCCTTCAGGTCTATCGACAGTCCGAGGGAGCCCGCCAGCTCCGCGACGGCCGTCGCCGCTTCCCTGCGCCTGGGGATGATGCCGCCCGGAGCACCGATCAGGAGGTTGTCGACCACTCGCATCGGTGGGAAGTCGAGCGGATCCTGGTGGAGCATTCCCACGCCGTGCCGTATGGCGTGGGCGGGCGAGTCTATCCGGACCGGCTTGCCGTCGAGAAAGATGGTGCCGCTGTCGGCGCTCTGATACCCCGACAGGATCTTCATGAGCGTGCTCTTGCCCGCGCCGTTCTCGCCCAGGATGCCCTGGATGGTCCCTGCCGGGACCGACAGGGAGATGCCGTCGTTGGCCCTGACTGGCCCGAAATGCTTGCGGATGTCTGAGACCTGGACTTCCATCTACCTCACGGCCGGGGCTAGGGGATCAGAAAGGGGAGACCGGAGCGGTCTCCCCTTTCGCTGGATGCATCTTTGGTCAAGGCTGCAGTGGACTACTCAGAAACGCTCTGGCCTTCCATGCCTTCGAGAAGTTGAGGCAGGTACCAGACTTGAAGGTCGGTCGCGACTTCGCCCTCGGCAAGGAAGGGGGTGCCATCCTGAAGATTGACCGGCCCCGTCCAGAGGTCCAGACCTCCGGCCAACGCGGCGATGAATTCATCGACTTTCGCCGCAGCCTCGGTAGAAAGGCCCTGCCCTTTCTCGAAACCGACGATGGAGGTGTCGTGGTTGTTGATGTCGGCCCAGTCAGGTGCTCTCCAGTCCCAGAAGCTGGTCCACTGGCCCTCACGAGCGGCGGTCACGGCTTCGAGGTACGAAGGTCCCCAGTTGAAGAAAGGGACGCCCAGAGCCACGGCCGGGGCTTCTTCGAGAGAACCGACGAAGTCATACGGGATCGCCCAGACCTGCTTGCCGGCTCCGGAGAGTTTGCCCGCTTCCACCAGCGCTTCCGTGGTGTCGATACCGGAGATGACTACGTCGAAGCCCTGGTTGAAGAAGTTGTCGGCCACTTGGGTGGGGTCGGAGGTGACGCCCGGGATGTTGAACCAGAAGCCGATCCAGTTGACGCTGAACTGCAGTTCCGCCGGGTCCTTGCCCAAGTACTCGGTCCACGCGTATCTGGCGCCCAGGTAGACCGAGGCGGCCAGGCGTCGGGTCTCGTCGTTGATCAGGGGCCCGAGGTAGCCGATCTTGCCGGTCTGCGTGGTGAGCGCGGCAGCCACGCCCGCGATCATCTTGCCGTATTCCATGCGGCCCATGATGTTGCTCAGATTGGCAAGGTCTTGGAAGTCCTTGCCCTCAACCCAGGCACCGTCGCCGGAGGTGTGGACCACGGCGATGTCGGGATGGGCCTTGGCGAAGGCGATGGCGCCGTCTTTCATGTCGTCCGACGTGAAGAAGATCATCTCGGCGCCCTGATTGAGCAGGTCTTCGGCCAACTGTTCCGGCGTCGTGCCGGGGCGGTCGGCCGAGTTCACCTTGTCGACGTAGACCATCTTGGCTCCGGGGAGCTTGGACTCCACGTAGGTGCCGCCTTCGTAGTTGGCTTGGCTCCAACCGTGGTCGTTGTAGGGGCCGACCAGGAGCATGCCGAAGACGAACTCTTCGTCCATGGTCCCGGCGGTGGTGGTCGTTTCGCCCGCTTCGGTGGTCGAAGCCGTAGTGCCGGCGCTGGTGGTGGTCGACTCTTCGGTGCTGCCACACGCGGCCGCGAAGAGACCGACGGCGATCAGCAGGAGTACGAGTGCGCTACAGATGAAGACGCGGTGCGATCGAGATGCAGGCATCGCAGGGAACACCTCACAATTCTGGTTCGTGCAAGAAACGTCACGTGATCGAGGAAGCGGATAACCGCAGTCAGAGCCTCGGCCAGACCTCCTTTCGTCTGTCGTCTGAGCGCAGGCGCCGCTTCCGCGGGACGCCCGGGTACGTAGAGCCATTCTAACCACTTGATACCACCCGAATCCAGCGTCAGCCGATCCGGGTCCGCATCAGCGGGTGGTTCAAAGCTCGAGCATCTTGATCTCGTAGATCTCGTCCAGCTCCAGACACCGGTCTATGGCCGCCTGAGGGACCTCCCCGTCGACGTTCAGGAGCATTATGGCTTCGCGTGATCCGTCGGCCATGCTGTCGGAAGTGACCATGGCCGAGATATTGACGCCGAATTCGCCCATCGTGGTCCCCACCCGGCCGATCACGCCGGGCACGTTGCTGTGGGGCGCGTACATCAACCGGCCTTCGGGGACGAACGAGATGTTGTAGTCGCCCACCCTCACGATGCGGGCATGCTTCCGCTCGAGGACCGTGCCTGCGATGACGAACTCGGTGCCGTCACCTTCGGTCACGACCATCCGGATAAGGTTGCGGTAGTCGCCGCTCTCGAGGGTGATGGTCTCGCGGACCTCGATGCCGATCTGCTGAGCCAGGTAGTTCGCGTTGACGAAGTTGACGTTCCCCGGGACCATGCTGCCCTGAAGGATGCCCTTCAGGGCGACGACCGACAGGATCTTCGCGTCGGCGGGTTCGTCGATCTCTTGGCCAGCGAACACGATCTCGACTCGCTTGACGCTCTCGCGACGGATCTGCCGATACATGGCGCCCATCTGCTCGGCCAGGTGTATGAAGGCCTGGAGTTTCGTGAACGATTCCTCCGACAACGCGGGGATGTTCACCGCGTTCTTGACGATCTCGCCTCTCAGGCCGGCCACGACCTCGGCCACGACCTCCTCGCCTACGCGCTTGGAAGCCTCGAACGTGGAGGCGCCGAGATGAGGAGTGCCCACCACAGTCTCGAACTCGTAGAGGGGGTGGCTCTCCTGGGGCTCGTTCACCCAGGTGTCTACCCCCAACGAGGCGATGTGCCCAGACTTCAGCCCTCGGTAGAGGGCTTCCTCGTTGAACACTCCCCCTCGCGCACAGTTGACCATGCGGACCCCCGGCTTCATCATGGCGATCTGCGCATCGTCGACCATGTTGATGGTCTCCTTGGTGCGCGGCGTGTGGATGGAGATGTAATCCGATTCCTTGAGAAGCTCCTCGAGGGTATCCCGCTTCTCGACATTGAGGTTCGTGAAACGGGAGTCGGGGATATAGGGGTCGTACGCGATCACCCGCATGGAGAAGCCCCGCGCCCGCTGCGATACCAACCCGCCGATCCGGCCGAGACCGATGATCCCCAGGGTCTTGCCGTAGAGTTCGCTGCCCTCGAACTGCTTGCGCCCCCAGTTACCAGACTTGATGAACCGGTCGGCCCATGGGATGTTGCGGCTGCTCGCCAGAAGGAGGCCCAGGGTGTGCTCCGCAGCCGAGACCACGTTGCTCTCGGGGGTGTTGCAGACGATCACGCCTTTCTGCGTCGCATAAGGGACGTCGATGTTGTCGAGCCCCGACCCCGCTCGACCCACTATGCGCAGATTCACCGCGGCGTCCAGGAGGGCCTTGTCGATGAGCGTCTCGCTACGGACGATGATCCCCTGATACTCAGGGATGATGGCGAGCAGATCCTGCTCGCTGAGCTTGTATCGCACGTCCACCTCGCAGGCGGCGGACAACAACTCGATGGCACTGTCGTCCATCAGCTCGGCCACTAGGACCTTGACGTCTGTGAGCGGTTCCAACCCTGCCTCCATCGACCGGGCGCGCGTCGCCTGCGCGCGCCTAAACACGTGGGCGAACCCATAGGCTAGCATACGCCCGCGCGGGATGGGTGCGGGCAGGCGGACCGGGGGCGAAGAGCAGAGGAACGGCGGGTGGACACCCGCCGTTCTCGCCGGTCGGAGTAGGGTGCGCGGCGGCGTCGGCCGCCGCGTGCCGGGTCAGAAGGGCAAGCGGTCTGCAGGTCGCCGTTCGGGGACGGGCACCCGGGGGATCGTCCCCTCGTTCCATCCCTTCGATACGTAGAGGTTGCAGTAGCAGCTGCCGTATTCCTCCACATCGGGCGTGCGATAGTCGCACGGACAGGTGATGTCGCGATCGGCCTCGCGATCACCCGAGGCGAGCCGGCACGGACAACACATGTAGCCGTAACGCTCCTTGTTCGTCAGGAGGCCGGCGATGAGGTCCATGACCATGGGGGTGTTGTCGCTGAAGTAGTAGCCCTTGGGCTCGTTGACCTTCTTGAGCCTCTCATACATCTCTTCCGCTGTGATCACAGTCCCAGTGCCTCCAGGATCTCCAGTTCGCGGTATCCCACGATGACCTTCTCACCGATCAGGAGCGTGGGGAACGCGCATTGCGGATTGACCTTGCGGACATCGTCCAAGACCTTGCTCATCTCATCCTTCGGGAGCAGGTCGACATCGACAGAGTCGTACTGGATGCCGTTCTCGTCGAGGAGCCGCTTGGTGTTCTTGCAGTGTCCGCAGGTGCTGAGGGCGTAGAGGAACACCTTGGGTTGATCCATGCTTCCACCTTTCCCGTTGACCGGAGCCGTAGGGTCCGGGTCGTTCTCGTTGGCAGGGACATACCCCGAGCGGCGAAGGTCTACTCCTGAATATCAGTCTTCGGGCATCTGCGCGGCAAGCCGGCGGCGCAGGAAGTCCAATGCACCCAGGGCGGCTCTTTCCCGTATCTGCTGACGGGTACGGAAGAGGTTCAGCTCCTCCACCGCAGTGACCCCGCTCACGACGCTGCCTATGTAGACGAGGCCCACGGGCTTGTCGTCGGTGCCGCCACCCGGTCCGGCGACGCCGGTAGTGGAGACTGCGCAGTCGGCCCCCAGGAGCCGCCGGACCCCCTCGGCCATCGCGGCGGCCACCTCGGCGCTCACTGCTCCGTGCTCGGCCAGGACCGCCTCGGGGACGTCGAGCAGTCGGGTCTTGACCGCGTTCTCGTACGCGATGACGCCACCCAAGAAGTAGTCGCTGCTGCCGGGGACGTCGGTGAATCGCTTCGCCACCAGGCCACCGGTGCACGACTCCGCGGCGGCCACGGTCAACCCGCGACGGAGCAGGGCCTCACCCGTCACCTCGGGCAGACCGCTCCCGTCGACGCCGAACACCCGGTCTCCGAGGATCGCGCATATGCGCTTCTGCACGCCGTCGAGCCGGGCCTGACCCTGCGGCGTGGCTGGACCCCGGAGGATGATCGCGAGTCCTTCCAGACTCGCCTTCGTGCCGATTTCCACCTCGCCGCCACGCCATTCGAACTCCGACAGCATCTCGGCGACCAGGGATTCTCCGATGCCGAAGGTGCGGATCCGTCGGACGGCATGACCTTGCCCTGTCCCGGTGCGTTCCCGGAGCAGCGGCTCGACGGTGCCTTCCCACATCTCCTTCATCTCCCAAGGCACCCCAGGGAGGGCGACGACCAGGGTCTCGCCGGAGGTGATGGTGAAGCCCGGGGCCGTGCCGGCGATCGGGATGGCTTCGGCACCGCGTGGGAGTCCGGCCTGCTTGCGGTTGCTGGGCGACATCTGGATGCCCCGGCTGGCGAAGCGCTCCCGTATGAGATCGAGAAGATCATCGTGGTGCTCCAGGGGGACACCGAGCGCCTCGGCTGCGGCTTCACGGGTGAGGTCGTCGTCGGTGGGACCCAGGCCGCCGGAGAGGACGAGGACCAGAGGGGTGCGGGCCAGGCTCTCGCGGATGGCGGGGACGATGGCCGTCAGGTCGTCGGTCACACACAGGGAGCGGGTGGCGAACACACCCAGATCGAGAAGCCGTTCGCCCAGGTAGGACTGGTTCGTGTTCACACCGTCACCGCGGAGGAGTTCGTCGCCGGTGAAGATCATCTCGGCTGTGTATGGCATGGGTCGGCTCCGTTCTTCACAAGGCTCGTCGCGGCGTGTATCATACCCGGTCGACCGCAAGTGTCTATGAGGGACAGGACCATGCAGGACCGAACGGCATATCCAGATGACTCCGCCATGCAGGCGCTGTCCGCCGTCGCTTCGGCCCATGCGGCTTGCTCCCGACACCTCGGTCAGACCCGCGGCTGGCAGCCCTTGTGGTTCTAGCCCCTCGCGTTGCGAGGGGCGCCTCCAGTGGCCGGATGATCTCGATCATGGCGGCCGACACAGGCGTATTGGTGCGCCGACTGGTTGGTAAATGACCGCGAAAGGGAGACCGTGACAGACCGAGCCGACAATCCACACGATATTTCCGCCGTCAAGTTCGATTCCAACGGCTTGGTGCCGTGCATCGTCCAGGAATGGGACACCGGCGAAGTCCTGATGCTCGCCTACATGAACGAGGAGTCTCTCCATAAGACCCTGGAGACCGGGTTCACCTGGTTCTACAGCCGCTCGCGCAAGGAACTGTGGAACAAAGGCGGGACCTCGGGACACCTCCAGAAGGTGCGCGAACTACGCTACGACTGCGATGGCGACACTCTGCTCGCCGTCGTCGAACAGACCGGCGTCGCCTGCCACACGGGCGACTTCACCTGTTTCGACAACCGATGGCTCAGCTCACCCACCGGAGAGCGGCCTGCCTTCCTCGCTCGTCGAGAAAGGTAGGCGGCCATGAGATCCGGCAACTTCGCCGCCGCGCCCTCGTTGGAAGAGGCGCGGAGGCTCAGCGCCAGCTATAACGTCATCCCGGTGTCGCACCAGTTCCTGGACGACACGGAGACTCCGGTGTCGGCCTTCCTGAAGCTGCGTCAGTCGGCGGGGTGTTTCCTGCTCGAGAGTGCCGAACAGGGTCTTCGTCTGGGTCGATTCTCGTTCCTCGGGATCAAGGCTTGGGAGAGCATCCGTCTGTACGGGCAGACCGTTACAGTCCGCAGGCGGGGCGTGGATTCGTTCCACAGTCTGGACGCGCACGGTGAGGATCCGTTCGCCTTCATGGCCGAACATGTCAGTCGCTACCGCGTGCCACCGCTCGAAGGACTGCCTCCCTTCGTAGGAGGGGCGGTGGGCTACTTCGGGTACGATTGTGTCCGCCACGTCGAACGTCTCCCGGACGCTCCGCCGGACGACTTGGGCCTCCCGGACATGGCCTTCCTCCTGACGGACGTCATCGTGGTGTTCGATCACCTGCGGCACTCGATCACGCTGCTGACCAACATCTTCCGCGATGAGGAACCGGACTTCGACGCGGCCTATGCCGCCGCTATAGGGCGGCTGACCGAAGTGAGGGCGCGTCTCCGCTCGCCCATCCCCACTCCTGGATGGAGTCTCGACCGTCCGGAAAGGTCTGTCGATGTCCCCGTGCGTTCCGGCTTCGAGCGGGAACGTTTCCTGGCCGGGGTGGAAGCGATCCGCGAGTACATCCACGCCGGTGACGCGTTCCAAGTGGTGCTGTCCCAGAGGTTCGAAAGACCGGTCGACGTCAGCGGCTTCTCGATCTACCGAGGATTGCGGGCGGTCAACCCCAGCCCGTACATGTACTACATGTCGTTCCGTGACTTCGAGGTGGTGGGGTCGAGCCCCGAGCCGCTGGTCACCGTGAGCGGTACTCGAGCCGAGACCCGTCCGATCGCGGGGACCCGGCCCCGGGGCGCCACTCCGGCAGAGGATGCGGCGCTGGCGGAAGAGATGCTGGCCGACGAGAAGGAGAGGGCAGAACACCTCATGCTCGTCGACCTGGGCCGCAACGATCTGGGCCGCGTCAGCCGCCCCGCGACGGTGAAGGTCGACGAGTTCATGGAAGTGGAGCGATACAGCCACGTCATGCACATGGTGTCGTCGGTCGTGGGCGAGTTGCAGGAAGGGATCGGTGCCACGGACGCGCTGCGGGCGGTGTTCCCGGCGGGGACTGTCTCCGGGGCTCCCAAGGTGCGTGCGATGGAGATCATCGACGAGTTGGAGCCCACCCGGCGCGGTCCGTACGCGGGTGCGATCGGCTATCTCAGCTACTCGGGGGAGCTCGACTCGTGCATCTACATCCGCACCATCCTGGTGAAGGACGGCAGAGCCTACGTCCAGGCGGGAGCAGGCATCGTCGCCGATTCCGACCCCGCCAGCGAATTCATCGAGACCGAGAACAAAGCGAGGGCCATGTTCCGGGCCATCGAACTGGCGGCCGCTCAAGAGGAATGGGAGTGAGTCATGATGATGCCGGTACAACAGGAAAGAATCAAGCTCAAGCAGAGCTTTAGTATTGCTCAAGATCCGGACCGTTTTCCCGAACCGGGACTGACCGATCTCCGGATCCTGGTCGTGGACAACTACGATTCGTTCACCTACAACCTGGTCCAGTACCTGGGCGAGATATCTGCGGCTGAGATCAGGGTCTTTCGCAACGACGCCATCTCGGTGTCGGGCATCTTGGAGGAAGCCCCGACCCACGTGGTGGTGTCTCCGGGTCCGTGCACCCCCGATGAAGCGGGCGTGAGCATGGACTGCGTGCGGAACCTGGGGGGAAGATGTCCCGTTCTCGGGGTCTGTCTCGGCCACCAGTCGATCGGACAGGTCTATGGGGCGGAGATCGTACGAGGCGCGGCTCCGGTACACGGGAAGACCTCGCTGATCCATCACGATGGCCGGTCGCTCTTCGTCGGTCTGCCCGTTCCGTTCGTGGCCACGCGTTACCACTCTCTGGTGATCAGGCCGGACCTGCCGGAGGCGCTCGAACTCTCCGCCTGGACCGAAGACGGGGTGGTCATGGGCGTGCGTCATCGGGAGTACGCGGTGGAGGGGGTGCAGTTCCACCCGGAGAGCCTCCTCACCGCCGTCGGCAAGGAACTGCTCTGTAGCTTCCTCAAGCGGAAGGAGGCCCGCTGGGCGGACGGACCGGCACCGGAGAAGGGCCCATGAGTCCGGGGTCGGAGCCGGCCGGGCGTGGAACGTCCTCGGCGCCGGTCGCACCCGGCTTTGCAGAGGTCCTTCAGAGCCTGGCCGAGCGACGTGACCTCACCAGGTCCGAAGCGGCGTCGGCTCTGGCGCAGATCGTGGATGGAGGGGTGGGAGAAGCTCAGGCGGCGGCCTTCCTCATGGGGCTTCGGGTCAAGGGCGAGACGGCCGAAGAGATCGCCGGTCTGGCCGAGACCATGCGTCGACTCGCCGTGCACGTGAAGACACCCTACCGTGAGGACTTGATCGACATAGTGGGGACTGGAGGAGACGGTCTCGGCACGTTCAACGTCTCGACGACGGCCGCTTTCGTGACAGCCGGCGCCGGGGTCCGCGTGGCCAAGCACGGCAACCGAGCGGCCAGCTCGTTATGCGGTTCGGCGGATGTGCTCGAGGCTCTCGGTGTGCGGATCGATCTGGGTCCGGAGGCCGTGGCGGAATGTATCGACCGCGTAGGCATGGGATTCATGATGGCGGCGCTCCACCATCCGGCCGCGGGTAGGGTGGCTCCGGTCCGGCGAGCGCTGGGGGTACGCACCGTGTTCAACTTCCTCGGCCCCCTGACGAACCCGGCCGGTGTGAAAAGGCTGCTCCTCGGGGTCGGGGCTCCCGACTACTTGATGATCCTGGCTGAAGCCCTCGCCCGCATGGACTGCGACCGAGCGCTCCTGGTCCGTGGCGACGAGGGGATGGACGAGCTCTCGGTAGTGGGACCGAGTACCGTGGTCGAAGTGACGAGAGGCTGCGCCGGCACATCGCGTTCCCTCGATCCCAGGGAATGCGGCGTCTCCCTTCACGAGTCGGCCGAGTTGGCCGGCGGCGACGCGGGAGAGAACGCGGCGATCACCCGTCGGATACTTGCCGGCGCGCACGGAGGACCTCGGGACGCCGTGGTGCTCAATGCCGGTGCCGCTCTCTACGTGGCCGGGTCCGCGGATTCGGTGGGAGCCGGGGTGGAGCAGGCGAGGCGCTCGATCGACTCCGGACGTGCCGCCCGGGTGCTCGCGGACATGGTCACCGTCACCAACGAGCTCAGGGGGGGTCGACCGTGACCGGAGCATCGGGAACGTATCTGGACCGCATCGTGCCGGCGGTGCGGGCCCGGCTGGAGGAGCGGAAACGCGGACTGCCTGCGCGCGAACTCGAGGCCATGAAGACTCCGCACCGGCAGGCGTCCCTTGTGGCTGCGCTGCGCGCTCGAGGCGTCTCCCTGATCGCCGAGGTCAAGCGCGTCTCCCCCAGTAAAGGGCCCATCCGCCCAGCCTTGGAAGTCGCGAGCCTGGTCCGGGACTATGAAAGGGCAGGAGCGCGGGCCGTCTCGGTCCTGACCGAGCAGGACTTCTTCCGCGGCAGCCTCGACGATCTCCGCGCGGCTGTCGCCGCTACCTCGCTACCGGTGTTGCGCAAGGACTTCATCATCGACGAGTACCAGGTCCACGAAGCCCGGGTCTTCGGTGCCGCCGCCATCCTCCTTATCGCTGCCCTGCTTTCCGACTCCGAGATAGCGGTGCTGGCTGAGCTGGCTGGCGAATCGGGCCTGGACGTGCTGCTGGAGGTCCACGACGAGGAAGAACTGGAGCGGGCCCTGCGGGTGCCGGACGTCGTCATCGGGGTCAACAATCGCGACCTTCGCACGTTCGAGGTGTCTCTTCAGACGACGGTCGACCTGGCGGGCCGGGTACCGCCCGACCGGTTGCTGGTGGGGGAGAGCGGCATCAAGGATCACGCGGACGTCGTCCTCCTCGCTGGGTCTGGGGTTGACGGGATACTTGTCGGGGAAAGTCTCCTTCGAGGCTCGGACGTCGGCACTGCCGTCACCCGACTGATGCATGATCACTCGGCACCGGCGGGCTGAGAAGTGCACGTCTGGGCGAAGCGCATGGCATACGGGGAGGAGGTCGGATGATCACTTCGCTGTTGGTTCCCGTGGATTCATCTGCCCACGCGCAGGCCGCCCTCGAGCACGCGGTGGCGATGGGCAAGACCTATGGTGCGCGCCTGACCGGGCTCTACGTGCTCGACATCCGGTACCTCGAGATGCCTCCCTACCTCGACTACTCGTACACCTTCGAGGCGATGCCCCCCACACTCGCACCCATAGACGTCATGGACAGGTTCAGGGTCAAGAGCGAGAGACTCCTGAACGACGTCAGGGAGAGCGCGGGCAGGGCAGGGCTCGTTGTGGACGCTCGGACCGAAGAGGGCGTGCCGAGCCAGATCATCGCCGACCTGGGCGGGGCTCACGATCTGATCGTCATGGGGAAGAGGGGAGAACACGCCAAGTGGGGCCGAGACTTCCTCGGGTCGACCGCCGAGAGCGTGATCCGGCGCTCGGCCAGCCCGGTCTTCTTGGCCGAGGGCGGGTATCGGCCGCTCCGGACCGCCCTGGTCCTGTTCGACGCCAGCCATCCGGCGAACCGGGCTTTGAAACTCGCAGCCGATCTGGCACTGCGTGTGGGGATCGACCTCAGGGTCTTGACCGTCGACGACGATGTCACGCGGGGGGAAGCCACTCTCGCCGAAGCGCGGGCCTACCTGGACCCGCTACGGATGCGGGTGGACTACATCCACGAACTAGGCCGGGAAGTGCGGGCCACGACAGAGGTGGTGGACCACGACCCCGCCGACCTTCTGGTCTTGGGGATGCGCGGCCACTCAGCCCTCCATCAACTCATCCTCGGCAGCACCGCGGAACACCTCATGCGCACCGTCGAGCTCCCCATCCTCCTCGTCCCATGAGCGCCCGGGCTGAGACGGCGCTGGTCCTGACGGCCGAAGGCCTGAGCGAAGTACCCTGGAGCGAGATGGCGGAAGAACTCGCTCGACTGGCCGAACCTCTGGGTCCGGTCACCTGGGTCCAGACCGACTGGCATCCTGGGGCGGTGCAGGCACTCGAAGACATGGGTCTCGACGAGATCGCCGTCAGGAGTCTCCGGGGTGGACCAGAGCGACCGCGCGTCGAGGAGTTCGCGGACCACCTCTATGTCTCGTTGTTCGCGGCGGAGCCGACTGATGCAGCTGACGCCCCCCTTGTCACTGACGGAGAGGTATCCGTCTTGGATCGACGGATCGGGCGGACGTTGCCCAGTCTCCGCGAACTGCGTCTCTTCATGGGTCCCCGTTGGGTCATCTCCGTCGGTCGGCTGGACCCGGCCTGGCACGCGGAACTGGCGGAACGGATGCGCCGCCAGGTCTTCTCTCGGGACAGAGGGGCCAGCTTCATCGCCTATCACATCTGCGAGTGGGCGGTGGAGAGTCTCCAGCCGGCTCTGGATGAGCTGGACGAGAGGATCGACTCATTGGAGGACCAGGTGGTCCTGGCCTCCGGCGAGGCGCCCATGCAGGAGCTTTTCGGCCTCAAACGTGACCTGGTGGATCTGAGGAGACGCGCGGCTCCTCTGCGTGACGTCATGCAGAGATTGGGATCGCACGGCGTCCTCTTTGTGGAGCCGGAGGCCGAGGTCTATTTCCGGGATGTCCGCGACGACGTCACCCGGGCCATCGAGCTGCTCGACACCTATAGGGACATCCTTTCCTCAGCGCTCGACCTCCACCTGTCGAGCGTCTCGAATCGTCTCAACCGGGTCATGAAGCAGCTGACGGTGGTCGCAACGATGTTCATGCCTCTGTCGTTCCTGGTCGGCCTGTTCGGCGTGAACTTCCGCCAGATGCCCTTTGGGAGCCTGGGATGGTTCGTGGCGATGTTCGCTCTCATGTTCGTGTCTGTGCTGGGCATGCTCGTATACACATGGAGAAGGACCTGAACCGTGCCGTCGTCCTCGCCGATCCTCGTCAAGATCTGTGGGCTCACCCGGCACGAGGACATGGTCCTCGTGGGTGAATCGGGTGCTTGGGCCGTAGGGATGGTGTTCGCGCCCAGTCCGCGGCGGGTGACACCCGCCGAAGCGCGCGTACTGGTCGAAGGCGCCGCCGAGAGTCTGAGGACCTCGAGGATCGTCGAGGCGTCGACGGTCCCGGATGGCGGTGTTCCGAACGCGACCCAAGGCGAAGGTCCGCTGGTCATCGGCGTGTTCGGCGACGTCGCGGCGGGCGAGATCGCCGAGGTCGCCCGTCAAGTCGGGCTGGACGGGGTCCAACTCCACGGGGCCTCGGGCCCGCGCGTCGCCGAGGTGAGGGATGCCCTGGCAGACATGGCGGCCCCTCGACTATTCGCCCGGGATGCGCCGGTGCGACGGTCGCCCCCCGCTCGGGCGACCAGGGCGATAGGCCCGAAAGTGCTGGTCATCAGAGCCGTGCCCGTGGATCCAGAGGCCGACGATCCCGGCGGCCTGGTCGCGCGCATCGTCCGGGCGGGCGAGGGGGCCGATCTCCTGCTGCTCGACACGGCAGTCCGGGGCAGGTTCGGCGGGACCGGGACGGCCTTCCCTTGGGGGATCGCCGCGACGCTGCCGAAGACGACACCGTTCTTGATCGCCGGCGGGATAGGCCCGGAGAACGCGGCCGCGGCGCTGCGCCTCTCCCGGGCGGTCGGCATCGATGTGTCGAGCGGCGTGGAGGAGTCGCCGGGGGTGAAGGACCCGGCGCGGGTCGAAGCACTGATGGCCGAGGTGGAGGCATTCCGCGGCGCCGGATACGGCGCACGCATCGAAGGTAAACGAGAGAGAGGATCACCGACGTGACCATACCGCAGAGATTCGGACCCTATGGGGGTCGGTATGTGCCCGAGACCCTGGTTTCGGCTCTGGAGGAGCTCGACGAGGCCTACGAACGGTACCGCGATGACCCCGCCTTTCGCGAAGAACTGGCCCGGCTCCAGTCCGACTACGCGGGTCGGCCGACGGCTCTCTTCCTCGCGCGGCGACTCTCCGAGTGCGTGGGGTGCCGGACCTACCTCAAGCGCGAAGACCTCGCTCACACCGGCGCGCACAAGATAAACAACACGCTGGGGCAGATCCTTCTGGCGGTCCGGATGGGCAAGAAGCGGATCATCGCCGAGACGGGCGCCGGCCAGCACGGTGTGGCCACGGCCACCGTCGCGGCTCTCTTCGGTCTGGAGTGCCACGTCTACATGGGCGAGGAGGACATCCGGCGCCAGGAGCTCAATGTGTTCCGTATGCGGCTGCTCGGAGCGGAGGTGCTTCCTGTGACGTCGGGCAGCGCCACGCTCAAGGATGCCACCAACGAGGCCATCAGGGACTGGGTCGCCAACGTCGAGACCACTCACTACATCATAGGCTCGGTGGTAGGGCCGGCGCCGTATCCCACGTTGGTGCGCGACTTCCAGTCCGTCATCGGCCGGGAGACGAAAGAGCAGATCCTGGAGAAGGAAGGACGTCTTCCCGCGGGATTGATCGCCTGTGTGGGGGCGGGTAGCAACGCCATCGGGCTCTTCCGCGAGTTCATCGATCGCGACGACATCCGCCTCGTGGGTGTCGAGGCCGCGGGCTTCGGTCTCGACTCGGGCAAGCACGGAGCTTCGCTCGCTCGGGGAACGGCGGGTATCCTTCACGGCTCGTACTCATACGTTCTCCAGGACGAGGACGGCCAGATCCAGGAAGCGCATTCCCTGGCCGCCGGGCTCGACTATCCCTCAGTGGGTCCCGAGCATGCCTATCTCAAAGACGTGCACCGGGTGGAGTACACGAGCGCCACCGACGAGGAAGCCCTGGAGGCATTCCAAGTGCTCTCGCGGCTGGAGGGGATCATCCCGGCTTTGGAGAGTTCGCACGCGCTCGCATACCTGCTCAGGGGCGGGCACGGTTTCACCCCTGCCGATCCCGTGGTCCTCTGTCTCTCGGGGCGCGGCGACAAAGACGTGTACAGCGTCGCCGACATGTTGGGGGTGCGATGATGAGCGCTCTGACCCAGCTCTTTCGCGACGCGCAGGCCCCGCTGCTCATGCCCTACGCAGTCGGGGGATATCCCGACCCCGAGGCGTGTCTCGACATCGTGGGGACATATGCGCGGAGTGGCGCCGGCCTGATCGAGATCGGGATCCCCTTCTCCGACCCACTGGCCGACGGCCCCGTGATCCAGGCGGCTTCTCAGGTGGCGCTGCGCAAAGGCGTGCGGCCCATCGACGTCCTCGAGATAGCCGGGAGGGCGGCCGCGGACGGAGCCTCCGTGGTGCTGCTCAGCTATCTGAACACCATCCTGGCCTTCGGGCAGGACCGTTTCTTCGACGTGTGTCAGGACCGGGGTGTCCTCGGGGTGGTCGTGCCCGACCTGCCCGTCGAGGAGGCGGCGGAGCTGCAGGACGTCGCCCGAGCCCGGGAGGTGGACGTCGTCCTCCTGGCGGCACCGACCAGTACCGACGCTCGATTGGCTCGGATCGCAGCGGCGGCATCGGGGTTCATCTACTGTGTGTCGACCACCGGGGTGACCGGAGCGAGGGCCGAACTACGCAGCGACCTGTCGGAGTTCGTCAGCAGGATCCGCAGGCAGACGGATCTGCCCCTGGCCGTCGGCTTCGGTGTCTCCACCATCGCTCAAGTGGTCGAGGTGGGGTCGTTCGCCGACGGGGTCATCGTCGGCAGCGCCCTGGTGGACATGGTGGCGCGGAGCGACGCTCAAGACGAGGCATTGGACAAGGTGGCTACGTATGTCAGCGAGGCAGCGGCTGCGTTGAAGGGCGGACGGACATGATCGGGGGAGATACGGAGGACGGCGCGGAAAGCGCGCTCGACGTCACTGGGTGAGGAGGATACCCTCGTTCTCCAGGTAGTCCTTGAGCGCCTGGGGGCGTACCCCGTAGAGCCCGGACAGATACGTGAGATCGTCCTTCCGAATGGTCAGCATCTCCTGGGAGGGGTCGTTGCGCAACTGCCGGAGGAAACCTAGGTAGGTCTCCAAGGGCTGCCGTTCCTCGGGGGAGAGCCTGTGGAGAGAGTCGAGCCGGATCCGAAGCGGCCCGTTGCGCGTGAGAGACCGCTGGAACTCGGGATCGTCCTCGATGTCGAGGATCGACATGGGTGATTGGCCGTAGATCGAAGCCAACTCGTAGAGGCGTTCCAGGCTCAGACTCCGCTTACCACGCTCGTAGGCACTGAGGGTCGAGACCACGAACGAACCGCCGGAGCGCTCACAGACCTCCTGGAGGCTGAAACCACGGTCCTGGCGCAGGCGACGGAGCTTCTCGCCGACCAGTTCGGCATACCGTTTCTCTCTGTCCGTGTGCGGTTGTTCCATAACAAAAAGTGTAGCAGTAGAACAGTAGGAAATCTACCGAGACAACATCGTTTCATGCGCGACTGGCTTCATGATTCGCGGGCGCGCGACACATTCCTTCTTGGGTGCAACGGAGGATGACGGAAGGGGTGCGGAGACCGTCGAGCACGGTCTCCGCACCCCTTCCGGTCCGCGGCGACGCTCCGATGCCCGACGAGCCGACTAGGGTGAGCCCTCGGTCCGCTTGGCTGGAGCTGTCTCTACTTGGCTTCCGTCATGGTGACGTCTATGGTCATGTCGATGGAGAAGGGGCCTCGTTCGTCTGCGGGGACGATCTCGTCGGGGGCTTCCGTGATCTCCATGTCGAGGGCGAGGGTCTCTACACCGGTGATGGAGACTGTCCGGCCGTCGGCAGTATCGATCTTGGCGGTCCCGGCGAAGTCGAAGGTGCCGCCCAGACTCATCTTGAAGGCCAGAGTGGGCTGGTCTTCACCACCCAAGCCCTGCATGAGTCCCTCGAGCATGGCGCCCAGATCGAGTTCGACATCCATGGGCACGGTAACAGTGTAGTCGATGGTGGCCATCTCCCGGCCGTCGATGATCTCCACCGCGACCAGCTTGGCCTTGGTGGTAGCCGTGATCTCTTGGCCGAGGCCGGGGATCGGGAAGCTGGAGTCGATCGACCATTCGTCACCGACCTCGCCGAGGCCGGACTCGGGGAAGAGCACGGAGAACTGATTGGTGAGTTCGGTCGGGTCGAAAGGCATACCCGACTCGCCAAGGGCGCCGAGTCCGGCCTGACCCGTCCCCTCGACGGAGACGATTCTGCCGGCGGAGTCTATCTTCATGGTGACGCTCTGTGAATCGAGCGCCTGAGGTTCGACCGGTTCGCCTCCGGCCGTCGCTTCGACGAGTTCGTAGTCGAGGGTCAAGGTGGTGATCTCGTCCGATACGTCATCGACGGTGTAGGTGACCCGGAGCTTGGTGGTCATGTCCTCGGGGATGACGCTCTCATCGGTATCCTGGCCCTCGAACCCGGAGGCCGAGCCACTTATGGCCACGGTCATATCGTATGCCCACGAATCTCCCGGATTGTAGGAGTACTTCAAGGCCACTTGCTCCGACGACGCGGCGCCGCATCCTGCGAGAACGAGACCCAGGCTCAGGATCAGGACGAGGACCAGGACCAAGGCTGGGGTCTCCCAAGAGCGCTTCCTACGAGCCATCACAGGTCTCCTTTCGCGTGACGCCGACTCAGAAGGACGAGTGGTGCCGAAGGCGGGGGTCGAACCCGCACGAGGTGTGAGCCTCACTGGATTTTGAGTCCAGCGCGTCTGCCAGTTCCGCCACTTCGGCCCGAGGTGAGTGCCGGCTATTATAGTCGATAGGACCGGCGTTCAAGGGCGGATGCGACGGAATCTGCCCGTTCGTTCCTCGTGCGTTCCCGGCTTCATGGTGGTATTGTCTTCGTGTCCCGAAGACTGGCACGGCGTTCCGACCTGTGGGAGACTTACCAGGGCTTGACTACGGTGACCGGGTCGCCTTCATGTCGACCGGCGGAATGGTGTAGAGTTACTAGCAAAATCATGCCACTCTCAGGCGGAGTGTTGACCCGCTGGCTGAGGCTGTTCAGTGTCGCCCGCCGGGTCGCTGTGGTGCGTCCTCCCACATGCGCATTTCTGGATTCTGGGCGTGACCCAAACAACAAGACGTGGAGGTTGACGTATGGAGAAGCTCATCATCACGGTGGCGACCACCGGGGCAATGACCACGAAGGAGCACACGCCCTATCTCGCCACCACCCCTGCCGAGATCGCCGAAGAGGTCTACACGGCCTACCAGGCGGGGGCATCGGTCGCTCACGTGCACGTGCGCACCGACGAGGGCAAGGCCACCATGGACATGGAGAAGTTCCGGGAGACTGTCGGCCTGATCCGCGAGAAGTGCGACATCATCGTCAACATGACTTCCTCCGGCGGCCTCGGCTTCTCAGATGAAGAGCGTATCGCTCCCCACGTCGAGTTGAAACCCGACATGGGTACGTTCGACGCCGGGTCGATGAACTTCTACCGCGGCATCTTCCTCAATCCGCCCGAGTTCCTCGAGAAACTGGGCACCGCGTACATCGAGAACGGCATTAAGCCCGAGGTCGAGGTGTTCGACGCCAGCATGGTGTGGAACGCAGTCCGCTTGATGAAGGCGGGCTTCCTCCAAGCCCCCCTCCACTTCCAGTGTGTCATGCACGTCCAGGGCGGGATGGAAGGGACCCCGAGGAACCTCATCCACCTCGTCGACATGCTGCCCGAGGGTTCCACTTGGTCTGCTTTCGGATGTGGGCCGACCGCGCTGCCCATGATGACCATGGCCATCCATATGGGCGGGCACGTCCGTGTGGGTATGGAAGACAACGTGTATATCACGAAGGGTGTGCTGGCCAAGCACAACTATGAATTCGTGGAGACGGCCCAGCGACTCGCCAGGGAGTTCGAGCGCCCTGTCGCTACGGTGGCCGAAGCCCGGCAGATATTGGGGCTTCCCCCCAAGAAGTAAGGTGCCAAGCGGGCGGACGGCCAAGCTGTCCGCCCGCTCCACATAGCCCGGAGCCGCGGGGCCGGACTGTCCGGGAGATTCGTTCTCCCGGCCGAGCCGCGGGGCTGGGCTGCCGGATCGGAATTGCGACGCTAGTCGCTGGACGGAGGAGCTAGAGCATGAAGAAGGTCTCGATCAGCGAAGCACTGCGGTACTCTCCCCCTGCTCACAATGATTGTGCCTGTTTCAGGCTGCAGGGTAAGGAAGAGACCGGTACCAGCCAGTTCTCTCTGGGGTGCACGCATTTCCTGCCGGGCGGTGGAGCCGATTTCAGCCCTGGACGGCCATTCGACACCATCTATATGTGCATCGAGGGCGAGGTCACCATCACAGACAAAGACGGGAACGACATCGTGCTCAAGCCGCACGATTCCATCTACATCGGTCCTGACGAAGGCCGTTCCATCGAGAACAAGACCCAGTATCCAGCGAGCATGCTCGTCATCCTGGGCTACCCCGTCTGAGACAACGCCTTCGCGCCGTAAACAGCAATTCGATTTGGAGGATGACAATGGCTGAAGACAAACCCGCCAAGACCGTCGAGGAACTCAGGAAGATCTTCGATCTGAGCGGCAAGGTAGCGGTAGTCACGGGCGCGGGTGGCACTCTGGGCCACGCTCTCGCCAGGGGCCTAGCCGTGTTCGGCGCCGATGTCGCCACTTGGGACATCAAGCCCGACCTCACGGATGACATCGTGTCCGACATCAAAGGCCTCGGCCGAAAGGCTCTCCCCGCCGGCGTCGACGTGACCGATGACGCCAGCGTCAAGTCCGCGATGGAGGGCGTGATCAAGGAGTTCGGCCACGTCGACATCATGGTGACCGTGGCCGGCAGCGCCGGTAACCGCCAGCCCGCCGAGACCTTCGACATCGACGAGTGGCAGAAGGTCATGAACATCAACGTCCGCGGCACCATGCTTTGCGCCAAGTACGCGGGAGCCGAGTACGTCAAGCAGGGCAAGGGCGGCAAACTCATCACCATCGGCTCGGTGCGCGGATACCTTGGCCATCCAGGGGGTTATGCGGCCTACGGTACCTCCAAAGGCGCCGTCCACCTGCTCACCAAGCAACTGGCGACCGAGTGGGCGAAGTACAAGATCAACTGTAACTGCATCGCTCCCTCCATCTTCTGGACGCCACTCACGCAGCAGATCAAGAACGATCCGGAGATGGTCAAGATCTTCATGCAGCGCATCCCGCTGGGCCGGGCTGCCGAACTCGACGACTTCATCGGGGCTGCGGTATTCCTCGCCTCCCCGGCGTCCGACTACGTGACCGGCGTGATCCTTTCCGTCGACGGCGGAGCAGTCGCGGGATGATGAAGCTCGACGACGTCAAGAAGATCGCCATCATCGGCGGCGGCAATATGGGCCATGGCTGTGCCATGGTATTCGCCGCGGCCGGTTACTCGGTGGGACTCTATAGCCGCAGAGCCGAGACGCTGGAGAAGGCCGTCGAAGGCATGCGGAACGATCTGACGTTTCTGGCTGATCGCGACCTGGGCAGACTCGACGAGGTAGAGGCGACCATGGCCCGCGTGGCGACCACGCAGGATATGGCCGAAGCGGCCACCGATGCCGACTTCGTGCTGGAGTGCGTGGCCGAGGACATGACCCTCAAGCAGGACACGTTCCAGAAACTCGACCAGATGTGCAAGCCTGACGCGATCCTGGCGACCAACACCTCGGTGATGAGTCCCACCGAGATCGCGAGCACCTCGGTCAAGCGTGACAGGATCATCGGGACCCACTGGTGGAACCCGCCGTTCCTCATCCCCTTGGTCGAAGTGGTGCAGACGGAAGAGACGGCCCCGTGGGTCATCGACGTCACCATGGACCTTCACTGGGCGATCGGCAAACACCCGGTGCATGCCAAGAAAGATGTGCCCGGCTTCATCGCCAACCGGCTGCAGCACGCACTGTGGCGGGAGGCGGTGTCGATCGTGGAGCACGGGATCGCCGACGCAGCCACGGTGGATGAGAGCCTCAAGTTCGGCCCCGGCCTGCGCCTCCCCGTGATGGCGCCACTGGAGAACGCCGACATGGTCGGTCTCGATCTGACCCTGTCGATCCACAGCTACGTGCTCAAGCACCTGGAAGACTCCCACGAGGCCTCCCCGCTTCTCAAGGAGAAGGTGGAAAAGGGTGAGTTGGGCTTCAAGTCCGGCGGCGTGGGCTTCCAGAGTTGGACCCCGGAGGAACAGAAGGCTCTCCGAGCCAACATGCTGAGCTACTTGTGCAAGGCCGTACGGGAGATGAAGGAGGCCGGGATCAAATAGGGCCCGGATCGTAGGATCCCGATCGGGAATGGTGGACAGTCCGGGCATCCAAGTGCCCGTATGTCGGAACGGTAACAAAGAGAAGGAGACAAAGGATCATTATGGGGAAGAAAGTATTCGTAGACCTGACCCATCCCTTCAGTGCGGAGATTCCTCGCTGGCCGTACTTCGTCAAGCCGGTCATCGATTCGATGCACACCATGGCCAAGGGTGGCGTCCTCACCCAGCGGGTCGACTGTGTCCAGCACACAGGCACCCATGCCGACGCTCCTCGTCACGTCATGGAGCGTGAATTCGACGGCAAGCGTGCTCGTTACACCCACGAGATGCCGGTCGACGCCTATACGGGCGACGCCATCTGCCTCGAGATCAAGATCCATCCTTGGGGCCTGATCGGGCCCGAGCACCTCGAGGATGCCTGCAAACGCGCGAACATCAAGCCCGAAGAGCTCGAGGGCATGGTCGTGTGCCTGAACACCGGCATGCACCGGCTGTTCGATGACTCCAAGGAGTACTACCACTACGCCAAGGGTACCGGCATCGAGGCGGGCAAGTGGTTCGTGAAGCACAAAGTCAAGTGCGTCGCCATGGACTCGCAGGCGCTCGACCATCCGCTCCACACCGCCATGGGCAAGAACGGCCCGCCGATGATGAACCTGCGCGGCGCCACCGGCAAACCGATCACCGAAGAGTACGTGGACAAGTTCGGCCTCGAAGCCTATGCCGAATTCGACAAAGAAGTCTACATCCAGGTCCACGGGAAAGAAGCTTACGACGCCAAGTTCGGCGAATTGGAAGCCCTCGGCCAGGAAGGCACCTGGGAACCGTGCCATAAGTACATGCTGGGTCACGGCATCGTGGGTGTCGAGAACCTCGGCGGGGACCTCGACAAGGTGTCCGGCAAGCGCTTCCGCTTCTTCTGCTTCCCGATCCGTTGGTACATGGGCGACGGCGCCATGGTCCGTTGCGTGGCCGAGATCGACGAAGATCAGGTCAACAAGGGCGTTCCCGATCGTACCTACACGTATTGCGGTACCGCCTACGGCCCCGTTGCCGACAAGGAGCACGAGGGTTACGACATCTATCCCCTGTAGGCCACTCACTCTCTTCTGCCGCAGGGCGAAGGGAGCGGCCGGGATAGGTACTATCGCGTTGAGCCCCCCGCCGGAGAACCGGCGGGGGGCTTCGTCGTGAAGAGCGGCGACAGACACCCTCTCGTGCAGACGAGGCCATGTGATGCCGTAAGGTGGGACGCAGGACCATTCAGCGGGACGAAGTCGGCCGAACTGACGCGCATGTTTGCCGAGAATGGCACCCGATGAGACAGTTGTAGCCGAAAGACATCAGCAGATGACCACCTTCGTGCACTCGCCGGCGTTGCCGGGGCAACGGGTATCCGCACACGAGACAAAGTGAGGTACGACATGGGTGAAGTTGTACGCCTGACGAACTCATCGACGGGCGGGCCCGTCTTCGTCTACGTCCAAGACGGGAAGATCGTCCGCATAACCCCGATGGATTTCGACGACACGGTGGACGCGGCGTCGTGGAAGATCGAAGCGAGAGGGAAGACGTTCACACCGCCGCGCAAGACCACGTACTCGGTCTACACCGCCGGCTTCAAGTCCATGATCTACTCCGACAAGCGGATCAAGACTCCCATGAAGAGGGTGGACTTCGATCCGGACGGCGAGCGCAACATCCAGAACCGCGGTGTATCCGGGTACGAACCGATCTCCTGGGAAGAGGCGACCGACATCGTCGTCAAAGAGGTCAACCGCGTCAAGCGCGAAGCCGGTCCGGCATCCATCCTCACGAGCCCCAGTTCTCACCACATGTGGGGGAACGTCGGATATCGGCACAGTACGTACTTCCGGTTCATGAACATGATGGGCATCACCTACGCCGACCACAACCCGGACAGTTGGGAAGGTTGGCACTGGGGCGGCATGCACATGTGGGGCTTCAGTTGGCGGTTGGGCAACCCCGAACAGTATGATCTGCTCGAAGACACTCTGCAGAACACCGAGATGATCGTGTTCTGGTCGGCGGACCCGGAAGTCAACACCGGGATCTACTCGGCTCACGAGTCCACCATCCGCCGCTACTGGATGAAAGACCTGGGCATCAAGATGGTCTTCATCGATCCGTTCTACAACCATACCGCCGGCCTCATCGGCGACAAGTGGTTCTCTCCGAAGATCGGCACCGACCACGCTCTCTCGTTCGCTATCGCCTACACCTGGCTCACCGAGGGCACGTACGACAAGGAGTATGTGGCCACGCACGCCCACGGCTTCGAGGAGTGGGCCGACTACGTCCTCGGCAAATCAGACGGTGTTCCCAAGACCTGCGAGTGGGCCGAGGCCGAGTCCGGCGTGCCGGCTTGCGAGATCCGTGCCCTGGCGCGCGAATGGGGCAAGAAGAAGACCATGCTGGCCGCGGGTGGTCTGGGCGGCTGGGGCGGCGCCTGCCGCGCCTCGCACGGCATCGAGTGGAGTCGCGGCATGATCGCGCTGGCAACCATGCAGGGCATGGGCAAGCCGGGCTCCAACATGTACTCGACCACCCAGGGTACTCCAGTCGACTACGAGTTCTACTTCCCCGGCTACGCCGAGGGTGGTATCTCGGGCGACTGCGAGAACTCCGCCGCGGGCTTCAAGCTCGCCTGGCGCATGTTCGACGGCAAGACCACGTTCCCGTCCCCTTCGAACATCAACACCGCGGCCGGGCAGCACATCCCTCGTCTGAAGGTGCCCGAGTGCATCATGGACGGCGAGTTCCAGTGGTCGGGCAAGGGCTTCTGTGGTGGTGATATCCAGCATCAGTTGCACCAATACCAGTATCCGGCCCCCGGCTATCCCAAGATCAAGATGCTATGGAAATACGGTGGTCCGTGGATCGGCACCATGACCGCGACCAACCGCTACGCCCGGATGTACACGGACCCGAGCCTCGAGTTCGTCGTCAGCCAGTCCATCTGGTTCGAGGGGGAAGTGCCCTTCGCGGATATCATCCTGCCGGCGTGCACCAACTTCGAACGGTGGGACATCTCCGAGTTCGCCAATTGCTCCGGATACATCCCCGACACGTACAGCCAGTGCAATCATCGGGTCATCTCGCTGCAGGCCAAATGCATCGAACCGGTGGGCGAGTCGAAGTCCGACTACGACATCTTCTGCATGGTCGCCGACAAACTGGGCATAGGTCCGATGTTCAGCGAGGGCAAGACCGATCTCGAGTGGGTGGAGCAGTACTACAACGCCACCGACATGCCGAAACACATGACCTTCGCGGAGTTCAAGGAGAAGGGCTATTTCGTCGTGCCGAACAATCCGAAGCGCAAGAAGACCGTGGCCCTGCGGTGGTTCGCTGAAGGTCGGGAGAAGGACACGCCCGACTGGGGTCCGCGGCTGAACAACCAGGTCGGTCGCAAGGGTCTGCAGACGAGCACGGGCAAGGTCGAGTTCATCGCCACCAGCCTGAAGAACTTCGAGGAGCAGGGTTTCATCGACGAGCACAGGCCGGCCATGCACACCTACGTTCCCGCCTGGGAAGGTCCGCGCTGCGAACTCGCCAAGAAGTATCCGTTGGGCATGCTGGCCCCTCACCCCCGTTTCTCCTTCCACACGATGGGTGACGGCAAAGACAGCTTCATGAACGACATCAAGGACCATCGCGTCCTGATCGACGGGCATTACTACTGGATCATCCGCGTCAACAGCGTCGACGCCGCCGCCCGTGGCATCAAGAGCGGCGACCTGGTACGGGCGTACAACGACCGGGGTTCCGTCATCCTCTGCGCCCAGGTGGGCGAGAGGACCCAGCCCGGGACGGTACACACCTACGAGTCGTGCGCCGAGTACAATCCATTGGGCACGCCTGGGAAGTCTGCCGATCGAGGTGGTTGCGTGAACATCCTTTCGCCCGATCGCTACATGTCCAAGTACGCTTCCGGCATGGCCCCGAACACCATGCAGATCGAAGTCGAGAAATGGGACGGCGGCATCTACGAGACCGACTGATCGACGAGGGTCGATCGGTCCTGCATGATCTACAAGGAGCCTGCGATATGAAGCAATGGTATAAGGTCATCGACGTCGCCAAGTGCCATGACTGCAACAACTGTTTCATGGCCGACAAGGACGAGTTCGTCGACAACGATTGGCCCGGCTACACGGCCGCGCAGCCGCGTCACGGCCACCGCTGGGTGGACATCCTCCGGCGCGAGCGTGGGCAGTACGCCCGGAACGACGTGGCTTATCTTCCGGTGCCCTGCCAGCACTGCGAGAACGCCCCGTGCATCGACGCCGGCAACGGCGCGGTCACTCGTCGCCCGGACGGTATCGTGATGATCGACATGGTCAAAGCCAAGGGCAACAAAGCTCTGCTCGATTCATGTCCCTACGGCGCGATCTGGTGGAACGAAGAGAAGGAGCTTCCTCAGAAGTGCATCTTCTGCGCGCACCTGATCGACGATCCCACGTGGAAGCCGCACACCACCCGGTGTACGCACGCCTGCCCGACGGACGCCATGGCCACGTATTTCGTCGAACCGGAAGAGATGGAGAAGATGATCGCGGCCGAGGGGCTGGAGGCCTATCTGCCGGAGCTGGGGACGAAGCCTCGCACTCTCTACAAGAACCTGTTCATGTTCACCAAGAACTTCATCACCGCCGGCGTGCTGGTCGACGGCGACTGCTTCGAGGGCGCGACCGTCACCTTGCATTCGGACGAGGGCGGTATCGTGTGCAACCTGTCGGGTGCCGGAGTAGCCAACTGCCAGGACACATCCACCCTGGCGACCCGTACCACGAACTTCTTCGGGGAGTTCAAGTTCGACGGGCTGGAGAACGGCGAGTACAAGCTGGAGGTCGATGCCGACGGCAGGACCACCACCATGGTGGTGACCATCGAGAACGAGTCGGAGAACTTGGGTTTCATAGAACTCTAGTAGGACCGCTTTCGGACGTGTTTCGGTCGGAGGGCTCTGTATGCAGAGCCCTCCGCCATTCTTCCGGACGGGCCGGCCCGTCCGTCGACTCGCCGTCGATGCGCGGATCGATCGAGGGGCGGGCAAAACGCAGCAAAGGAAAGACCAACTGTGAAAGACATAGTCATCTTCAACGGCAGTCCCCGCAAGGATGGCAACACCTCCACTCTCCTGGAGTTGGTCGCCAAAGGGGCGCGCGACTGCGGAGCAGAGGTGCACTCGTATACGCTGTTCAAGATGAAGTTCATGGCCTGTCAGAGCTGCTTCTTCTGTCGGCTGCACGATGACTGCGCTATCAACGACGAACTCCGGAAGGCCCTCCAGGACGTCAAAAAGGCCGACGGGGTGGTGATCGGCTCCCCCATCTACATGATGCAGATGACGGGCCCAGTGAAGAATCTCTACGACAGGCTGTTCCCCCTCACAGACTCGCAATACCGACCACGTTTCGGCACGAAGAAGCTGCTCACGGTCTACACTCAGGGCATGGGAGACCCGCATCTGTTCGAGTCGTACTTCGACTACACGGCGGCCGTCTTTCCTTGGTTCGGGTTCGAACTGTTGGACAACCTCGTGTGCACGGACGCCAGTGATCCCGAGAGCGCCGAGCGAGACGCGGAGCTGAAGATCCGGGCCTACGAAGCGGGCAAAGCGCTCGCGACAGGGACCTAGACGGACGGACGCCTCGAGCCAGAATGTCTTGACGATGATCGAGCGAGCGCCGCGTACGCGCATGATCTGACTCTCGAGGTGCAGCGCCAGGTGGGTCCCCATCCGGAGCGGAAACGTGAAATCCGGGCGATCTCCGAGCTATGCTATGGGAACGGAGCGTCGGAGGGACCGGCGCCCTTCGATCGGGTTCGATCACAGGAGCGTGAAGATGCCGAGGACCGGTGGACGGCCGAGAGCGGGGATCGATGACCGCACAGAAGAAGAGAACGATCTCTTCGTCAGGGCGCTGGCCCGGGGTCTGACCATCTTGGCTCTCTTCGACGTGGAGCACCCGGAGTGGAGCCTCAACGAGATATCGGAGCGGACCGGGATCTCCAAGACGACCGCCTACCGTATGCTTCGGACCCTGGAGTGGAAGGACTTCGTGGCTTTCGACCCGGAGAGCGGGCGATATCACATCGGGCGGGCGACGATCCCCGGTGCATATCTGGCCCTGTCCTACGTGGGGTTCGTCCGCGCTGCCCACCCGTTCCTGGAGAGACTGGCCGAAGAGACGGGGGAGACTGTGGAACTCACCGTGGCCGGGGCCGGGGGCGCGGTGGTCGTCGACCAGGTGGCCACCTCTCATCCGTTCAAGCCGAACCTGCCCATCGGCCGCATCCTTTCGAGCACTGCGAACTCGTCGCTCAAGATGCACGTCGCCTTTCGACCTGAGGCCGAGAGACAGAAGATCATGCGTTCGGCCCAGCTGAGACTCACGCCTCATACCGTAACCGACCCGGAAGAGATCGGTCGCCAACTCGAAGCGGCGGTCAAGGAGGGAGTGTCGTACGACCTCGAGGAGCAGGACTTGGGCGTATGCGCCGTATCGGCGCCGATCTTCGGACCGGACGGGGGGGTGAGGGCGGTGGTGACCGTCGTGGCTCCGTCGGAACGGTTCGGTGCGCGGGAGCGAAAGAAGAAGGCCGACGCGGTCAAAGCGACGGCAGCGGAGATGACCCGGTACCTTCAAGGTCAGTCACTCGCCGGTGTTTGACTGAGGACCGCCGGGGTGTCATAGTAGATGCCCGCTATGTTAGTGGAATAGCTATTCCATGGAACGGAATAGTTTCGGCAAGAAGGAGGCAATATGGCAGAGGACCGTACGAAGAACAGTAAGTCGGGCGAACGCACGCTGATCCGGGATATCAGTTTTTGCGGCGTGCCCGAGAACGGTTCGAACGCGTCTATGGTGGACGTGAAGGACGGGAAGATCGTCCGCATCCGTCCCATGCACTACGACTGGAAGTACGATCCTGACAAGGATATGAACCCGTGGAAGTTCGAAGTGCGGGGCAAGAAGTTCGAGCCCAGCATGAAGACGCTGATCCCGCCGTACTCCATCGCGTACAAGAAGCGCGTCTACTCGCCGGCCCGGATCCGCTATCCCATGATGCGCGTGGACTTCGACCCCAACGGCGAGCGGAACATCCAGAACAGGGGCAAGAGCAAGTACAAGCGCATCTCCTGGGATGAAGCACTCGACATCATCTCCAGCGAGATGAACCGGATCAAGGAGAAGTACGGCCCGACCGCGCTTCTCTACCAGAGCGACCAGCACGGTGAGAACAAAGTCGTGCAGGCCTGTCACGGCGCCGGTCGACGCCTCCTCCGCCTCTGGGGTGGCTTCACCCAGCAGAACCGCCAACCCGACAGCTGGGAAGGCTGGTGGTTCGGCAGTAAACACTTCTGGGGATGTGAACCGGTCGGCCAGGGTCAGCAGAGCAACCTGCTCTACGACATGTCGCACAATGCCGAGTTGCTCCTTTTCTGGGGTTGCGACCAGGAGACCACTCCCTGGGGTTGGCAGGGACAGCTCCCCAGCCGTCTCAGCTACTGGTGGACAGAGCTGGGCATCAAGCAGATCTATGTCTGCCCCGACCTCAACTACGCGGCCGCCGTGCATGCCGACAGGTGGATCCCGATCCTGCCGAACACCGACGCGGCCCTGTATCTCGCCATCACCTACATTTGGTTCGCGGAAGGCACCTACGATAAGGAATACCTCGACACGCACGCGGTAGGCGTGGACAAGTTCGAGGCCTACGTCATGGGTGAAGAGGACGGCATACCCAAGACCCCGGAATGGGCGGCGCCCCTCACTGGAGTGCCCGCGCGGGTCATCAAAGCCCTGGCTCACGAGTGGGCATCCAAGCGCACCACCGTGGTGATCGGCAACGGTGGTCCGGGTATCCGCGGCCCGTACGCGACCGAACCTGCTCGTCTGCAGAATATCTGCTTGGCGATGCAGGGTCTGGGCAAGCCGGGCGTGAACCAGGCCAAGATGATCGAGTGGGGTCTCTTCGACAAGCCCGACCAGTATGCTCAGCCAAAACCGTTGCGCGTACCGTACCTGCGGGCCGCCTACACCGGCGGTCACCCGGACGAGACCAACCATCCGTCGTTCATCCCGAAGACCTATATCCCCAAAGCCATCCTCGAGGGCCAGTGCGACTGGTACGGTGTGGAATCTGAGTGCGCTCCGCGCGAGGACCAGTTCGTCCACTACAAGTACCCCGCCGACGGCTGCTCGAAGATCCACATGGTGTGGACCGACTCCCCGTCGTGGATCACCTGCTGGAACATGGGCAACGAGTTCATCCAGGCCATGCGCCATCCCGACATCGAGTTCATGTTCTGCCAGCATCCGTGGCTGGAGAACGACGCTCTGCTGGCCGACATCATCCTGCCGGTCAACACCAAACTCGAAGAGGATGACATCGCCGGCGATATCTTCAGCGGCCAGTACAACCTGCTCTTCCCCGAGCACAAGTGCGTAGAGCCCCTGGGTGAGTCGTACAGCGACTACGAGATCGTCTGCATGCTCGCCGACCGTCTCGGTCTCCTGGAGGAGTACACCGGTGGCAAGACGATCCCCGAGTTGATCAAGTACGGCTGGGAGACCTCCCGCTGCGCCGACCTCATCAGCTGGGAAGAGTTGAACGAGAAGGGCTACTACGTGGTCCCGACCTCGGACGGTTGGGAAGACGTACCTGCCGGGTTCTACAACTTCTACAAAGACCCGAAGAAGTACCCCCTGAGCACGCCGACCGGCCTGCTCGAGTTCGAGGCCACCGGTCTCGTGGAGCACTTCCCCGACGACATCGAGCGGCCGCCCGTACCCAAGTGGATCCCCAAGGGCCCGAGCCACGAGGAGACGCTGGGTACCGACCGTGCCAAGAAGTATCCGCTCCTCGTCATCTCGAACCATCCGCGTTGGGGCGTGCACTCGCAGCACGACGACATCACCTGGCTGCGCGAGATCGAGACCTGCAAGATCACGGGTCCCGACGGGTATCAGTACCATACGACCTGGCTCCATCCCACCACGGCGGCTGAGCGCGGGATCAAGCACGGAGATGTGATCTCCATCATCAACGAGCGGGGCATCGTCCTCGGTGGCGCCTATATCACCGAGCGCATCATGCCCGGCGTGGTCTACATCGACCACGGGGCCAAGTGGGATCCCATCGACCCGGGTGTGATCGATCGCGGTGGCGCGATCAACACCATCGTGCCGAAGAACACCACGTCGAAGAACGCTGTCGGGCACGCCGTCAGCGGCTTCCTGGTCGACGTCGAGAAGACCGATATGGAAGAACTCAAGCGCAAGTATCCCGAAGCCTTCGAAAAGCCCTTCCACCCCTGCGCTGGTCCCGGCTTAGAGGCCTGCATCATAGGGGAGGTGGACTGATGGGCAAGGTCCTGGTTATCAACTACGACATCTGTAACGGTTGCTACAACTGCCAGGTGGCCTGCAAAGACGAGCACGTCGCCAACGACTGGTCGCCGATCGCGAAGCCGCAGCCGGACACGGGCCAGTTCTGGAACAAGATCTACGACAACGTCCGTGGTCAGGTCCCCAAGGTCAAGATCACGTACGAGCACAGCATCTGCCAGCACTGTGACGATGCCCCGTGCATCCCGGCCTGCAACGCGAAAGCCATCTACAAGCGCGACGACGGCATCGTGATCATCGATCCCGACAAGTGTCGCGGCAACCAGATGTGTATGGAGGCCTGTCCGTACGAGAACGTCATCTACTTCAATGACGCCCTCAACATCGCTCAGAAGTGCACGTTCTGCGCGCACCTGCTGGATGATGGCTGGACCGAGCCCCGTTGTGTGGACGCGTGTCCGACCGGAGCCTTCATGTTCGGCGATGAGGACGACCCGGCGATGAAAGAACTCATCGCCAAGGCCGAACCGCTCAAACCTGGTCTGGATGTCAAGCCACGCGTGTACTACATCGGCCTGCCCAAGAAGTTCATCGCCGGCGCGATCTTCGACCAAGAAGCCGACGAGTGCTCCGAAGGCGCCACCATCACCGCGACCAACACTGCGACCGGTGAGAAGGCGCAGGCCACGACCGACAGCTATGGCGACTTCTGGCTGCGCGGCCTGAAAGACGGTACGTACACCTTGTTGATCGAGAAGCCGGGCTATCTCTCGCAGAAGTTCGGTCCCGTCGACGTTACGAAGAGAGACATGAACGTCGGTGACATCGCCATCTGGAAGGCCTGAAGCTCAGGTCGACCCTCCGATGACATAGCACCGAGACGGTGATCACCCGGGGGTCCGCCTCGAACGAGGCGGACCCCCGGGTCTGTCCGGAGGCGGCGGCATCGCCGCCTCCGGACAGACCATTGCCTCCGACGAGATCGTTCGGTATGGTCGATCCGACGACCGACCCGGCCGGAAACCTCCGACCTTAGAGTGAAGGGTGGCAGGATGTCGATACTAGAGCGGATCGCCGATGCACTCGACCACCTCGATGAGGGCACGGCCGACATGGTGAGGACCGCGCTCGAGGAAGGCGAGGATCCGCTCGCGATCATCGAAAAGGGCATCGTGGTCGGCATCCGTCGTTGTGGCGACAAGCTCGCCGCGTACGAGTACGGCGTCCCCGAGTTGTTGGTGGCCGGCGAACTCGCCAAAGACTGCGTGCGGGTGGTGAGACCGCATCTCGACCCGGGCGCTTCTCCGACCAAGGCCACCGTGGTCATCGCCACCGTCCAGGGCGATATCCACGAGTTGGGTAAGAACCTGGTCAGTCTGCTGCTCGAGTTGAACGGGTATGCCGTGGTGGACCTGGGGGTGGACGTCGGACCCATGACCATCATCGACAAGGCCGAGGCTGCCGACGCGGATGTCATCGGCCTGTCGTCCCTCATGGTGACGACGATGCCGGCGCAGGAAGAGGTGATCGCGTACCTTCGAGATCTGGGCGTGCGGGAACGGTACCGGGTCGTGGTCGGCGGCGCGCCGACCTCCCAGGAGTGGGCTGACTCCATCGGCGCCGACGGGTGGGCAGAGGACGCCCAGGCGACTGTGGCTCTCCTGGATTCACTCTGCGGAGAGGGGGAGAGGCGATGATCGGGGTCAAGGACGTCCTCGAACGGTCGGTCACCGGCCGCATCATGCGGGAGCGGGACTTCGATCTCAGTTTCGCGAAGAGGCTTCGCGAGTTGGCCGCGGATTCGGGCGTGCGGATCGACCCGACCCAAGTGATCCCTGACGACGCGACCGCCGATGCGATCGGGGCCGCCGCGATCGAACTATTGGTCGACGTCGGCCTCTACAACAAGGACAGCCAGAGGGTGGTGCAGCTCACTCGGGAAGAAGTGATGGAGCTGACTACGACGAGGCTCTCTGGCCTCGTCCTCGGCGAGGGTGGTGACGAGGTCGAGGTCCGCGAGAGGAAGCCCGGATCGGACTTTCCACCGGTCGTCGTCACCGGTCCCGTGGGTGGCCCCTTCACCGAGGACGTGTTCCTGCCCTGTCACCAGTCGTATGCTCAGGAGCCGACCTGCCAAGGTCTCCTCGGCGGGGTCCTTCTGAGGTGGCAAGGCGTGGAGAACATGGCCGGTCGTCCGAACGAGGTGATCGTCACCGCGGCTGAGGGCGACCTTATACGGGAAGCCGCCGAACGAGCCGGTAGACCCGGTCTCTACCTGGGACCGTATCCGCCCGGAGGAGTGTCGACCCAGGCGATCTTCTGCAACCATTCGGCCGGCGGGCTGGCCCCGCGGCGCAGTCAGATACCTATCCAACTGATGCCGGAGCTCAAGCTCGGGTGGGCCAAGATCGACCTGGCTCTGTACTGCCAGAGCCACGATGTACACCCTTGGACCGACATCGTGTCGGTGATCGGGGCCTTCTGCCGGGACTCCCTGGAGAGTTCGATATCCCAGACGGCCGGGGTGCTGGGCGCTTGGTCTTTCACGGGTGGGTCGACGGCCTCCATCTGGACCACCGACATCGAGGGTCTCTGTACCCGGAGACGGAACATGTGGGCCAACTGTGCGACCACCCGGGCTCTCGAGCGGCTGGTCGGCAATCCCGTGTTCCTGTTGGGATACGCATCCGCGGGGCCGTGCACGGAGATGGCCTTGCTCGAGACGGTCGCCTATTCCGTGGCCTACACGAAGGCGGGAGGTGAGCTCATCTGGGGTGGCTCCACGTGCAACGGCGTGGATCCCGACAGGTACGCGGGGATGCAGGGGCGCATGGTCGGGGAAGCCGCCGCAGCGGCCTGCAGCCTGTCCGTCGACGAGGCGAACGAAGTGGTCGATCGCCTTTTCTCCGAGTATGAGGACGACCTTCCTCACGCACCCAAAGGCTGCACCTTTCCTGAGTGCTACGACGTCGAGACGATCCGGCCCACGGACGACTATGTCCGCCTCTACGAGGCGACGGTGTCTCGGCTCGGCCGCGACTCGAGTTTGGACCTTCGGTAGTGAAGGCTGATATACTTACCCGGCTTGGGATAGAGTTGCCCGCTTCAGTCCAGCCTGCGGCACCAACACTCTGGGGGATCTTCGCCGTGGGAGGTATTGGACTAGTCTAAGAAAACTGCCGAGCAGGCAAGGCCGTGAGCTGCTCGACCGGTTCCGAGGAGACTGCGGACCCGGCCGGGACTGGGGACAGTTCCGGGGCGTATCTTGGACAGGCGCGATCCGCGCCACTCCGGTATACCGTCAGGATGTCGACATGCTGTGCGCATGGGTATCACGCTCCCCCTGCGTCCGGCGGCTTCCTGCACGCCTTTGTCTCTCCTTCTCTGTCAACACGAAACACCATCGCAGTTCGCGCTGCATATCGAGGGAGCTTAACGACATGGCGGATTTGGATAGGAAAGACCACTCCCTACACGAGGAGACGATCGCGGGCGACGGCAAGAGCTTCAGTCGCCGAGAGTTCCTCAAGTTGGCCGGCGTCACGGGGGCGGCCGTCGGTCTGGGAGCCGGGCTCGGCGGCCTGGTGGCCGCGTGTGGGGGCGATGACTCCGGCACCACCGGAGCTGAGAGCAGTTCCAGTGTAACGGTCGGCGGCGGGGGGACCGAAGGCGACGAGATCAAGATAGGTTTCGTTTCGCCGCTCACCGGCGCGCTCGCATCGTTCGGCGTGCCGGACCAGTATTGCGTCGATCGCTGGAACGAGGCTGTCGTCGATGGCTTGGTTTGCGGCGACGGCAAGAACCACAAGATCAAGATCATCCTGGCCGACAGCCAATCCGACTCGAATCGGGCGGCGCAGGTAGCGGGCGACCTGATCAACAACGAGCAGGTCGATCTCATCCTGGTGGCGTCGACTCCAGACACAGTGGCTCCAGTCGCGGACCAGTGTGAAGCCAACGCCACCCCTTGTCTGTCTAACGATTGCCCGTGGCAACCGTACTTCTTCGGTCGTAACGGCGACCCTGCGGTCGGGTTCGAATGGACGTATCATTTCTTCTGGGGACTCGAGGACATCATCGCCACGTTCTCAGACATGTGGCCGAAGGTGGCGACGAACCAGTCCGCCGGAGCGATGTGGCCGAACGACGCCGACGGGAACGCGTATCGGTCTGAGTTCGGTCCCGCGCTGACCGCAGCCGGCTACAGCTTGGTCGATCCGGGCGCATACCAGAACTTCACCGAGGATTTCACCGCGCAGATCAATGAGTTCAAGAAGAACGGTTGTGAGATCGGCACCGGCGTGCCCCAACCGCCGGATTTCACGAACTTCTGGAAGCAAGCGACCCAGCAAGGCTTCAAACCCAAGATAGGCACATACGCAAAGGCGCTGCTGTTTCCCCAGTCGATGGAGGCTTTGGGAGAGGTGGGCTACAACCTCACCACCGAGGTGTGGTGGACTCCCCGGCACCCGTTCGCGTCGTCACTCACGGGAGAGACCTGCCAGCAACTGGCTGACGATTTCGAAGCGCGAACGGGCATGCAGTGGACGCAGCCGCTGCTCCACTATGTCGTCTTCGAGATGGCGGTCGACGCTCTGAAAAGGGCTGACGATCCAAAGGACAAGCAGTCGATCATCGAAGCGGTGAGGACCATGAAGCTCGACACCGTCGGCGGTCCCATCGACTTCACGGCCCCGGTGGCGGACGGCGGTATGCGTCCGGTCCCCAACGTATACAAGTCCCCACTTGTCGGTGGCCAATGGGTCAAGGGATCGACGTACATGTACGATCTCGTCGTGGTCGACAACGTCGCCGCCCCCGATATCGCCCTGGAGGCGGAGATGCAGTCGCTGTAGGGAGTCCTTGACCTACGACCAGCACGGGAGGAAAACGCCTCCTCTTCCGGGCCGCGATCTCGTCCCGACGACGGGATCGCGGCCCGGGGTCTCTGTCTCCGACGGGCGGCCCCTTTCCGGCAGGTTCGAAGTTGATGGGTCTTTACAATCCCGAGGCTTTCATGGTAACAACTCCGGGTTGCATTCTGACCGCTAGGTGAATGGTGGTTCTCTTGTGGAGCCGTGTTCAGAGAGGAGGCAAAGGAAGCAGGTACCGTTGATCACTCTCAGCTTCAACTATTGTATTCATCAGGAGGGGCAATGTCCGAAATGGAAGATCGACCGTTCGAAAGCAAGACCGTTAGCCGTCGTCAATTCCTCAAGCTCGCGGGCCTGACAGGGGCCACGATCGGCGTGGGAGCCGGTCTGGGCGGTTTGGTAGCCGCTTGTGGCGGGACTGAGGAGACCACGACGACGGCTGCCGTCGAGACCACCGATACCACCGCGACCGGCGGTACGGAGACCACGGTGGACGCCGGTGCCGAGATGGGCGACGAAGTCAAATTGGGTTTCGTCACGCCTCTCACGGGCGGCCTTGCCTCGTTCGGTGTTCCTGACAACTACTGCGTCGATCGCTGGAAAGAGTTCGTCGGAGACGGTGTCGTCCTCGGCGACGGCAAGAAGCACGCCATCACGTTCATCGTCAAAGACAGCCAGTCCGACTCCAACCGCGCCGCTCAGGTCACGGGCGACCTCATCAACAATGACAAGGTGCAGGTCGTCATGGCCGCCTCGACGCCGGACACGGTGAACCCGGTGTCCGACCAGTGCGAAGCCAACGGGATGCCGTGCGTCACCAACGACTGCCCGGTGCAGCCTTACGTCTTCGGCCGCGGTGGCAGCGAGACCAGCGAGTTCCAGTGGACGTATCACACGTTCTGGGGCCTTGAGGATGTGCAGGCCACGTTCCTCGACATGTGGGGCCAGGTGCCGATCAACAAGGTCGTGGGCGCCATGTTCCCCAACGACGCCGACGGCAACGCTTGGCGCCCGGCATGGGAACCTGTCTTCGCGGAGCAGGGCTACACTGAGATCGATCCCGGTCCGTTCCAGAACATGACCGAGGACTTCACCCAGCAGATCGCGCAGTTCAAGAAGGAAGGCTGCGAGCTCACCATGGGTGTGTTCATCCCGCCGGATTTCACGAATTACTGGAAGCAGTGCAAGCAGCAGGGCTTCAACCCGAAGATCGCGACCTTCGCGAAAGCGCTGCTCTTCCCGCAATCCCTGGAAGCCTTGGGGGACGTGGGTATCGGTCTGACCACCGAGGTGTGGTGGACCCCGCAGCATCCGTTCAAGTCTTCTCTCACCGGCGAGTCCTGCCAGGAGTTCGCCGATGAGTTCACCACGCGGACCGGCCAGCAATGGACGCAGCCTTTGCTCCACTACATCGTCTTCGAGCATACGTACGATGCGCTGAAGCGCGCCGCTGATCCCATGGATCCCGCCGCGATCGTCGAAGCCGTGAAGACCACCAAGATCGATACCATCGGTGGCCCCATCGACTTCACCGCCCCGGTGGAGTGGGGCAAGGTCGGGCCGGGTCACGCTCACCCCAACGTCTACAAGACGCCGGTCGTGGGCGGTCAGTGGCTCAAGGGCGCCGACTATCCGTACGAGTTGGTCATCTGCAGCAACGCAGCGGCTGACATCGTACCGACCGCTGCCCAGGTCCAGCCTCTGGCCTAGGCCGCATGCCGGTACGGGCCTCCTCGGTCCTGCCGATCCGGAGTCTAGGAGGGTCGCAGTGTCGCTTCTTGCCGACGGCGCTGCGACCCATTCTCAATGCCGTTTCCCTTTGCTTCAGTATAGAAACCGGAGGGACAAAGGCGTCGTGTGCAATCCGGGGCGACTGCTTCTTGACCTCAGGCACGACCGTATGACATTCTGTTCAATTGCGTGCTGGATAGCTCCGGTCGGGTCAGTGCGCGAGCAGTCGAGTTGTATAAAGGAAGGAAAGGGGGACTGGGGGATGACACATGGAGGTGAGTCCACTTGACGGTAGTGCTTGAAACCCAAGGCCTTCGAAAGTCGTTCGGCGGGGTCTTGGTGATCGACGATCTCAGCATCAACGTGCAGCAAGGCGAAGCGCTGGGCATCGTCGGTCCCAACGGGGCAGGTAAGACCACCTGGTTCAACCTGATCACCGGTGCATACACGGTAGACGCGGGTTCGGTGGTCTTCGAGGGCAAAGACATCACCAAGCTCTCCCGCCACGAACGCTGCCGCGGCGGCATCGGCCGTACGTTCCAGATCCCCAAGCCGTTCTCAGGCATGACCGTGTTCGAGAACGTGCTCGTCGGCGCCACCCACGGTCGCAAGATGAGCGAGCGTGAATCCTACCGGCACTGTGTGGACATCCTGGACATCACCGGCCTGCACGACAAGGTCAACGTCCTTGCCGGCTCGCTCACCCTGCTCGACCGCAAACGGCTCGAACTGGCCCGAGCCCTGGCCACCGACCCCACGCTGCTCCTCCTAGACGAGATCGCCGGGGGCCTCACCGAGGCCGAGGTCCAGGAACTGATCGACGAGATCAAGAAGCTCCGGAGCACCGGCATCACCATCGTCTGGATCGAGCACATCGTGCATGCGCTGCTTGCCGTGGTCGACCGCATCTCGGTCATCCAGTTCGGCCGCAACCTGTGCGAGGGTGACCCGCACACGGTCATGAACAGCGCGGAAGTCCAGGCCTGCTACATGGGAGGGACGCCGGCATGAGCTTGCTCGAGATCACCGACGCCAGCGTCTACTACGAAGACTTCCAGGCGCTCTACGACATCAACCTCACCGTCGAAGAAGGCGAGATCTTCGCCTGCATCGGCGCGAACGGGGCGGGCAAGTCCACCATGCTCAAGACCGTGAGCGGCGTGCTCACCCCCCGCCGGGGCACCATCTTGTTCGACGGCCAGCCCATCGATCACATGCAGCCCCACAAACGAGTGGAGATGGGCATCTCCATGGTCCCGGAAGGCCGGCGGGTGTTCCCCAGCCTCACGGTGCAGGAGAACCTCATCATCGGGGCCTACCGGGGTCGTCCCGGTCCCTGGACCACCGATGCCGTCTACGAACTCTTCCCTCTGCTCGAGCCCCTCAAGAAGCGGCAGGCTTCCGGGCTCTCCGGGGGAGAGCAGCAGGCGCTGGCCATCGGCCGCTCGCTCATGAGCAATCCTCGCCTCATCCTCATGGACGAGGTCTCGTTGGGTCTGGCTCCGGTTGTCATCAAGCGGATCTACGACGCCTTCCCGACCCTGCTGGAGAGCGGCTGCACCATCTTCGTGGTGGAGCAGGACGTCCAGCACGTACTCACTGTGGCCTCTCACGTGGCCTGCTTCCTGGAAGGGCGCATCGCCCTTCAGGGCAAACCCAGTGAGCTTACGAACGAACAGATAACCGCGGCCTACTTCGGAGTGTAGACATGGATTGGCTAAACGCAGCTACCCAAGGCATCCTTCTCGGGGGCCTCTACGCTTTGTTCGCAGTAGGCCTCTCCCTGGTTTTCGGGACCATGCGTCTCACCAACCTGGCTCACGGTGACTTGACGATCCTGCCGGCGTATGTCGCCCTCATGGTCGTCAACGCTCTGCGGTTCAACCCGTTCTACTCGATCCCCATCACCATGGTGATCATGTTCGTGTTCGGGTACCTGCTCCAGCGCGGGTTACTCAACGCCATCGTGAAGACGGGTGATGTGAACGGGGTCATCGTGACCTTCGGTATATCGATCGTGCTCCAGAACGCCCTGCTCCTGGGCTTCACCGCCAACTCGCAGGGTCTGGACGCGGGCACGGTCGAGAACCTCAGCATCAAGATCAACGACCGGCTGGCTGTCGGCTGGCTGCCTCTCATCATCTTCCTCATGTCTCTGGTGGTCATCACCGTCTTGCAGATCTTCATGGGCCGCACCAAGATGGGCCGGGCCTTCCGGGCCGTCTCTGACGACCAGGAAGCTGCGCGCTTGATGGGTATCAACAACAAGCACATCTGGGCGGTCGCGATGGGCGTCGCCCTCCTGATCGTCACCATCGGTGGCGTCATGATGGCCATCCGGACCACGTTCGACCCGCTGCTCGGTAGTCAGCGCCTCATCTACGCATTCGAGGCCGTGGTCATCGGCGGGATGGGTTCGGCGTGGGGTACGTTGCTTGGAGGCATCATTCTGGGGTTAGCTCAGACACTGGGTGCCCAGGCCTTCGGATCGGCATGGTCGATCCTGGTAGGCCACGTGGTTTTCGTGGTCATCCTGGCTCTGAGACCGCAAGGATTCCTCGCTAAGACGGTGACGTCATGAACACCACTACCACCGCAGCCCCAATGGGCGACAAGAAGTTCTCTGTATCCGTTGCCAGTCGGACGAACTACATGGTCCTCGGCTTCGGGATCCTCGTCCTGATCGTTCTCGCCGTCTTCCCGGTGTTCGGCGGCACGCCGTGGACGCGTCGTCTGGTCGACTTCTTCACCCTTCTGGCTCTGGCCCAGTTCTGGAACCTGATGCTCGGTTACGCCGGTCTGATCTCGGTCGGCCAGCAGGGCTACATCGGCATCGGCTCCTACACGCTGTGGCTCTTTGCCGACGTACTGCACATCAACCCCTTCATCGGTGTGATCTTCGCAGCCATCGGCGGCGCGATCATCGCTCTGCCGTCCGCCGCCTTGGTCTTCAAGTTGAAGGGTGGCTACCTCGCTATCGGAACCTGGGTGATCGCCGAGGTCCTCCGCCTGATCGTCGCCAACATCAAGCGGACGGGTGGCGGATCCGGTATCACGATCCAGGCGGCTACTAAGTTAGGCACCGAAGTGCGGGTCCCGGGCACCTACTGGTGGGGTCTCGGTGTGGCGGTCATCGCCATCGGGGTCACCTACTTCCTGCTCAGGTCTCGCACCGGACTGGCTTTGGAGGCGATCCGCGACAATGACCTTGCCGCGGAGAGCTCGGGCGTCAACCTGTGGCGGACCAAGCTCTACACCTACATCATCGCCGGCGCCGGGTGCGCCATGGTGGGGGCTATCGTGGCCATCCACCTCCTGCGGGTCCAGCCCGCTGCTGCGTTCAGCATCAACTGGACCGCGTACATCCTCTTCATCACGGTCATCGGCGGTGTCGGTACCATCGAGGGGCCGGTGATCGGTACGGTGATCTACTTCGTCTTGCGAGAGACCACGAGCAAGTACGGGGAGTGGTACTTCATCGTACTCGGTCTCCTGGCCATCGTCGTGACCGTATGGAGCCCCCGAGGCCTCTACGGCTACGTCGTCAGGAAGACCAACTTCTTCCTCTTCCCGCTGCAACGTAAGCTCTACTATGAGGGCGAACGCAAGAAGAGGAAGTCTGTCGCGGCAGAGAGCGGAGAGGCCGCCGGATAGTCGGCTCATCGCTCGACGCATAGCACGTCATGACCCGAGGGCCGCCGTGAGGCGGCCCTCGGTCGTTCGGGAGGTCCATCCATTCCCGGAATGGGGGTTCCGCTGAATGGGATAGGATTTCGCATAACGGTACGAAGAAGTCGTGCCCTTGTGTGGAGTACGGGGTTGCCTCAGGAGGGGCGACCGGCGGCCCAATACGGTGAGCCGAGGTTTGTACTTGGCTTCACGAGCGGGATAGCACCTTTTCGGGAGCGGCGAGCGCTTGCGTGGCGATGAGGGTCATGTTATGGTGAACGCACTTTCCACAGCACGGTTGCGTGTTCCGTATAATGGAATGCGTTTCATCTGTATCGCGTGCGAAACCGTTTCCGTCGTATCAGGAGGTATGTGTGTTGCCTCAGGCCAAAGAGGAACAACTGGGGGAGTTGGCCACCAAGCTCAGACGGCGTGTGATAGACACCCTGTGGCACGCCCAGGCCGGTCATCCGGGAGGCTCCCTGAGCGCGGCCGAGATCATGGCCACGCTTTTCTTTGAAGTGATGAACGTGGACCCGAACGATCCTACGTACGAGGACCGGGATCGATTCATCCTCTCCAAGGGTCATGCCGCCCCGATCTACTACGTCACCTTGCAGGAGCGCGGGTTCTTCGCCGAGGACGTGCTTGCTACCTACGATTGTCTCGACTCGTGCCTGCAGGGTCACCCTGACACCAAGGCTCCTGGGGTGGACGTTCCCTCGGGGTCCCTGGGGCAGGGCCTGTCTGTGGGTCTCGGACTGGCGCTGGGTGCGCGCCTCAAGAAGAAAGACCTTCGCGTGTACGTGCTCCTTGGCGACGGGGAGCTTCAGGAGGGCCAGAACTGGGAGGCGGCGATGTTCGCTCCCAACTATCAGCTCGACAACGTCACGGCCATCATCGACTACAACAAGGTCCAGCTCATGGGCCCGGTCGGACACATCATGGAGATTGAGCCGCTGGCCGCGAAATGGGAAGCGTTCAACTGGAACGTGATCGAGATAGACGGCCACAACCCGGCGGAGATCGCCGACGCCTGCAAGGAAGCCGCCCGGACGAAGGACAGGCCGACGGTCATCATCGCCCACACCGTCAAGGGCAAGGGAGTCTCGTTCATGGAGAACCAGGCTTCCTGGCATTCCGGATTGGTGACGGACGAGGTCCGGGAGAAGGCGCTCGCCGAACTCGGCGAGGAGGTGGCGTGCTGATGAGCAAGATGATCGCTGCACGCGACGCCTTCGGACAGGCTCTGGTCGATCTCGGCAAAGTGGATCCCCGTGTGGTGGTCCTTGACGCCGACCTGGGGTCATCGACGAAGGCCCAGATGTTCGGAGACGCCTATCCTGAGAGGTTCTTCCAGGTGGGCATCGCCGAGCAGAACATGGTCGGCATCGCCGCCGGTCTGGCCTCTATGGGGTTCGTCCCCTTCACGAGCACGTTCGCGTGCTTCGCCTCGAAGCGGGCCACCGACCAGATCAGGATCATGGTGGCGCAACCGGAACTACCGGTCGTGATCATGGGCGCCTACGCGGGCATGCTGGCTGGGAAGACGGGCAAGACCCACCAGGCTATCCAAGACGCGGGCATCTTCCGAGCCATGCCGAACATGACGGTCATCTCTCCTGGCGACGGGGTGGAGGTACGCAAGGCGGTCTTCGCCGCGGCCGAATACGGAAAGCCCATATACCTGCGGCTTACCCGGGAGGCCACCCCGGTCATCTTCGACGATGACTACGATTTCAAGATCGGCAAGGCCACGGTGGTGCGCGAGGGCACCGACGTCAGCATCCTCACCACCGGCATCATGCTGCCGCGTGCGGTCGACGCGGCCGACGCTCTGCAGAGTGAGGGGATCAGCGCGCACATCTTGCATGTGCCGACACTGAAGCCTCTGGACGAGGAAGCCATAGTGGCGGCCGCACAGAAGACCGGCCGCGTGGTCACGGCCGAAGAACACACGATCATCGGCGGTCTCGGCGGAGCCGTGGCGGAGACTCTGGCCGAGAACGCCCCGACTCCGATGAAACGGGTCGGTGTGAAAGACACCTTCGGCGAGTCGGCGCCCAACGACGAACTACTCATCAAGTACGGCCTCACGGCCGGTGATATCGCTCAGGCGGCTCGCGGCCTCGTTGCCGCTTCAGGAACTCGCGCGTAGCAGTTCACGGAAGGAGGAAGCATGTCCCCGATAGTCTCATGTGGCGGATTGGCCGACCTTTGGTTCGAAGACACCAAAGTCGGTCGCATGTTCAAGGAGGTCTGGGAGGCTGACGACGCCCAGATCGACAATTGGCTTGCCGACTACGGCATCCCCACGCCCTGTGGCTGGGCCACTCCCGGCACCTACATCCAGACCACCGTCCGTGGGGACATGGAGAAGGAACGGCGCAAGAACGACATCGTCCTCATCCCGGTGGGATGTACGGAGAACCACGGCCGCCATACGGTCAGCTCCATGGACACCTTGTTCTGCAGCCATCTGGCCGAGGCCGTGCGGCGGAAGACAGCTCAGAGCGGCGCGCCTGTGTCTCTCGCCCTTCCTCCTCTCATGTACGGTGGCCATCCCTACCATCACATCGGCATGCCCGGTACGGTGATCCTGCGCGAAGAAGTGGTCGAAGAGACGCTCATCGACGTCATGCTCGGTCTGTGGAACGACGGTTTTCGCAAGCAGATCATCGTCAACAACCACGGCCATCTGTGGATGCTGGAGACGGCTCTGCACAAGTTCATCAAGCGCTATCAGCTTCCCGGCGTCTTCAAGATCGTCGAGTGGCACCGCAGCGTGAAGCACTTCTTCCGCACCATCGAGCAGGGTGGGCCGTGGGAGACCTCGACGGTGCACGCGGACGAGATGGAGACCTCGGTCGGACTGCTCCTCTTCCCCGAGATGGTCGACATGAAGTATGCCGTCGACACCGAGATGAAGACCTACATGCCGGGCGGGTACATCGACAACGCCATCGAGGGCTATGATCGTCCGGCGCGGTGGTCTGAGAACGAGGGTCACGCGGCCATCGAGTTCTTCGGCACTCCCGAGGGCGTCGTCGGCAAGCCGACCGCTGCCGACCCCCAGAAGGCGAAGCGTGCGGTCGTGGCCTTCGTCCGCTACCTGACCATGGTGTGCGACGACGTCCTGGCCACGTTCCCGGCGGGGACCGTGCCTCCGGTCGAGGAGTTCACCTTCCGGAGTGCCAAGGATATGGAACCGTTCCTGAAGGAGCCGCTGAGCCCGGGCTGGAAGCCAGTCCACGCTCTGCCGTATCTGGGCCAGCACTGAGCAACCGGACCACACGAGAGGCGCGGGTGGTAGAAAGAATAGGGGAGGACCATGAGTTCTGATCTCTACGTTCGGTCTGTCGCCCGCGCCATATCGATCCTCGAGCAGTTCACGCTCGAGCGTCCCGAGTTGAACCTCACCGAGATCAGCACGGGAATCGGTCTCAGCAAGAGCACGACCCATCGCCTTCTCAGCACGCTCGAGGCCACGGAGATGGTGGAGTTCGACCGGAAGGCCGGTCGCTACCGTCTCGGGTTGAAGACCTTTCGACTCGGCAGCGTCGTCTCCAAGAGCATGGAACTGGTCAAGCAGGCCGATCCACTGTTGTGGAACATCGCCGACGAGACCGACGAGACCTCGTTCCTCCTTGTGGCCGACGGCAACGAAGCCCTGTGTCTGCGCCGCTTCGATGGCACCCATCATGTGCGGGTGCTTTTCCTCGAGGCAGGCAAGCACTCTGCTTTCAACTGTGGGGCCGCCCAGCGTGTGCTCTTGGCCCACCTGCCGGAGTGGAGGTGGGAGGAGGTCGTCGCCAACCACGTCAAGCGGATGACCCAGTACTCTCTGGTCAGCCGCGACGAGTTGGAGCGGGACCGCCGCGAGATCAGGGAGAGGGGCTACTCGGTCAGCTGGGAAGATGTCACTCTGCACGCCTGCGCTCTTGGGGCGCCGGTGCGCGACGCCAGCGGAGCGGTCATCGCCGCTGTGAGCATCTCTGGCATCGTGCAGCGGTTCTCGGCCGAGCGACTTCCCACCCTGATCCGCAGGGTCATGGAGGTGGGAGACGATCTCTCCCGGCGGCTTGGGTACATGTTGTATGAAACCGGCGAGCGGTCTTCGGGCGGCTCTCCGGCCACATCGGGCGACGCCAAGGGCCGCAAGGCACCTGAAGGCGAAGCCGACGGAGGCGTGTAGTGGATCGTCGAGCGAGCTTCGCGACCTCAGCCGCTCCTACCGGGTTCGGCCCTCTGCTCTTCGCGGGTGACGTGCCCGCTGCCGCTCGAGCGGCGGGTGAACTCGGCTTCGACGGCATCGAGATCAACATGAAGGGCCCGGAGGAGCTTTCGGAGGCCATTCTGCGCGGCCTTCTGGAAGAGAACGGTCTCCGGCTGACCGCGGTCTCCAGCGGCCGGATATACCTCGACGAAAAGGCGACCATGTCCGACCCGGACGAGGAAGCCCGGGTCAGGGTGGTGAAGAGGGTCAACCGGTTGGCAGATTTCGCCGGCGAGTTCGGTGCACCTGTCATTGTGGGCCTGCTCAGAGGGGAGCGGGCCATCGACGGTGATGCCGACGGCGCAGTGAACCAGTTCGTGCGGAGTATGCAGGAGGTGGCCGACCATTCCGCGACACTTGGGATGGACGTGATCCTCGAGGCCATCAACCGTTATGAGACCACCTTCTTCAACACGGCCGCCGAGACGGTGGACGTAGTAAGACGGATCGGGCGGCCCAACGTCAAGATCTTGCTGGATGTCTTCCACATGAACATCGAGGAAGTATCCATCGCCGAAGCGATCCGGGCCACCGGAGACTTGCTGGGACACTTCCACATAGTCGACAGCAATCGCCGGGCGCCGGGTATGGGCCATGTGGCCTTCGAGGAGATCGGCGCGGCGTTGCGCGATATCGACTACGGCGGATGGCTCTCCGGAGAGCACCTACCGTTGCCCGACAGCTTCGCGGCTGCCGCGCAGACCCGTTCGTTCATCACAGATCTGTAAGCAACCATCGACCAAGACGTCGATCGAAGAAAGGGAGTAGAGACAATGGCAGATCTTCCTTCAAAAATGCAGGCAGTCGTACTCACCGCTCCGGGTGAGTGGGAGATCCAAGAGGTCCCCACGCCCACTCCCGAGGGTACCGACGTCGTCTGCCGTGTGCATTCCGTCGCTATCTGCGGTACCGACCCGAACATCGTCAAGGGCCTGTTCCCGGGGATGTGGCCTTCCGAGTATCCGTTCATCATCGGTCATGAATGGTCGGGGGAAGTGGTCGCGATCTCACCCGAACTGGCCGGCTCTCCGGCTATGTCGAAGAAGTTCGCCGTCGGCACCCGCGTGGCCGGTGAGGCGCACTGCGGATGTGGTGTGTGCCCGAACTGCCTCGTCGGCGACTACACCATCTGCCTGAACTACGGCGACAACGCCCTCGGCCATCACCACTACGGCTTCACCACGCCGGGCGCGTATGCCACCTACATCAAGACCTCCGTCAAATCCATCCACCCGCTGCCGGAGAACCTCTCCTACGACGAAGCCGCCATGCTCGACATGGCCGGAGTGGCTCTGAACGGCGTGTGGCGGTCCGGCGTCAAGGTCGGCGACGTGTGTGTGGTCACCGGACCGGGCCCGGCCGGGAACATGACGCTGCAGCTGTGCTTGGCCGCCGGCGCCAAGAAAGTCATCATGGTCGGCCGGGGGGCCCGCCTGCAGTCGGCCGCCGAACTGGGTGCGATACCCGTCGATTACGAGAAGACCGATGATGTAGTCAAAGCCGTCCTCGACCTCACCGACGGCCGCGGCGGCGACGTGGTGTTCGAATGTGCCGGCACCAAGGAGTCCTGCACCAAGTCTCCGCTCATGGCTCGCAAGGGCGGCAAGGTGGTCATGACCGCTCTCGCCAAAGAGCCCATCCCCATCGAATGGAGCAAGCTCACTCTGGCGCAGGTCAACTTCATCGGCGTGCGCGCGAACCCCAACACCTCGGACGCCGCGCTCGCCATGCTGGCCGACGGCCGCGTGAAAGGCACCGCTCTGCATACCCATTCCTTCCCGCTCGATCAGTTCGGCGAGGCCCTGGCCACGTTCGTCGAGAAGCGGGACGGCGCGATGAAGGTGGTGCTCAAGCCGTAGGTTCAAGCACCACCGCGAAGCCCGGCCGCGACAAGCCCGGCTTCTCTACGGCGCGACGGAGAGGGCCGCCCTTCTGGGTGGCCCTCTTTCTCATGTGGCTAGGACTCCCTGAGGAGCAAGGAAGGCTGCTGGACGAGTTCGCGGACCCGTCTGAGGAAACGGGCCGATGGAACGCCGTCGAGGATGCGGTGATCCGTGGTGAGGGCCAGTCCTGCCAGGCGCCGTCTGACCAGCCGGCCCTCCCGGTAGACAGGGGTAGGGATGACCGCACCCACGCCCAAGATGGCCGCCTCGGGCGGGTTGATGAGCGGGTTGAAGGTCTCGATCCCAAGCGAAGCAAGGCTGGTGACCGTGAAGGTGGCGCCTGCATAGTCGTCCGGGCCAAGAGTGCCGGCCCGGGCCCCGGAGACCAAGCGGTCGACTTCAGCGGCCGTATCCCATAAGTCGCGGCTGGCGGCATCATGTACCACCGGGGCCGTCAGTCCACGGGGACCGAGATCGACGGCCACGCCGATGGCGATCTGGCGCAACAGTCGTATGCCCGCCCCCTCGACCCACTGGGAATTGACTTCAGGAAACTCGGTCAAAGCCCGCGCCGCCGCACATACGAAGAAGACATCGAGGGGGAGGGTGATCCCGCGCGCGGATGCCTCCTTTCTGAGAGTCTTGCGAAGGTCCATGGCCTCGGTGACGTCACAACGCACCGTGTATGTCACCTGAGGGATGGTGGTGGCCGAGAGGACCATGCGTTGGGCCGTGAGTCGGCGGGCGGTACTGAGGGCAGTGACCTCCAGTGCGCGCATGACGTCCTGCTCGATGATCCTTCTGCCATCCGTTCTGATCGACGAGAGATCGACGCCCACCTCGCGGGCCCTGGCTCGCGCTCGGGGGGAGACGGCGATCCGGTCTTCGTGGCGCGTTACCGCAGGCTGCTCACCCGGGAGCCGTCCTCCGGAACGGGCTGCGTTCTTCGGCGGGTGCTCTTCGACCGTCGCGGCGATTGCGCGATTGGGTTCCGATGAAGTGGCTAGACCCGCGGGCGAAGTCGAAAGCGACTCGAGGTCGGCTTCGGTCTCGGCGATGAAGGCTATGGTCGCGCCGACAGGGACGGTATCGCCTTCCTCGGCGACCACTCGCGCCAGGATGCCCCCTGTCGGCGCGGGCGCGTCCGAAGTCGCTTTGTCGGTCTCGATCACCAGAAGGGCTTCGTCCGCAGCTATCTCTTCGCCCACCTCTTTCAGCCAGGCGACGATCGTACCCTGCTCCATGGTCAGCCCGAGCACGGGCATCTTGACTTCGACGATCATGAGCCCGCCGGGTATCCGGTATCCACACCCGTCATCAGACGGCGAGCCGCCGCGACGAGATCGGCCGCTTGGGGTATCGCAGCGGCCTCGAGGGTCAGGTTGTAGGGGATGGGGACGTTCTTCCCGCAAACCCGCAGCGGGGGTGCATCGAGGAGATCGAACGCGTCCTCGAGAGCGCAGTTGATGATCTCGGCGGCATAGCCGCCCCTTTCCGGCGCCTGATGGGTCACGAGGAGGCGCCCCGTCTTGCGGATCGAGTCGCACACGGTCCTCCGGTCGTAGGGGACGAGGGTGCGAGGGTCGATGACCTCGAGTCCGATACCCTCGGCCGCGAGCGTATCTGCCGCTTCGAGGGCGGAGTGCACCATGGCCGAGAGAGCGACGCAGGTGACGTGCCCCCCTTCGCGAAGGATGTTGGCCCGGCCGAACGGGATCGAATAGTCGTCCTCGGGGACGGCTCCCTTCATCCCGTAGAGGAGCTTGTGTTCCATGAACACCACCGGATCGTCGTCACGGATGGCGGTCTTCAGCAGACCCTTCGCGTCGTAGGGGGTGCTGGGGAGCACCACCTTGAGACCGGGTGTGTGCGCGAACCACGCTTCCAGGCTCTGCGAGTGCTGCGGCCCGTTCCCTCTTCCGGCGCCCTGTTGTGTCCGGATGACGAGGGGAACGTCCACGTCACCGCCGAGCATCCAGCGGATCTTCGCGGCTTGGTTGCAGATCTGGTCCATGGCCAGCATGGAGAAGTCGACGTACATGAACTCGACCAGGGGGCGGAGACCGGCCAGGGCCGCGCCGAGCGCCGCTCCGGCGAAGCCGTTCTCGGAGATGGGCGTGTCGCGGACTCGTTCGGGACCGAACTCCTCCACCAGTCCACGCGTGACCCCGAAGACCCCGCCGCCGCCCCAGACGGCGATATCCTCGCCCATGATCATCACGGTGGGGTCGCGGCGCATCTCCTCCTGGAGGGCTTCGTTCAGGGCTTGGGCGTAGGTGATGAGACGCTGCTCGGAGTCGCTCATCCGGGGATGTCCTCCATGAGGGTGTCTCTGGCCGGCTCCGGGCTGGCTTCAGCGAAGGTCACCGCTTCGTCGATAGCGGTCTTCGCCGCGGCCGTCCAAGAGTCGATCTCGGCCGACGTAGCCAGGCTCTGGTCGAGAAGCAGGTCGGCGTAGGCGGGCAAGGGATCGCACTCCTTCCACAGTTCCGGCTCCTGCTTGTCGCGGTAGGTCAGGGGGTCACCAACGTGATGACCGAGAAAGCGATAGGTGTGTGCGATCACGTAGGTAGGTCCTTCTCCCCGCCGGGCCCTCTCCGCGGCTTCCTTCACGGCCATGAATACGTCGATGACGTCCATACCGTCGCACTCGATCCCCGGTATCCCGTAGCTCTGAGCTCGGCCGACGAATCCGTGTGCACCAAGAGCCAAGACCTCGTCCACCGCGCCGCTCATGCCGTAGAGGTTGTTCTCGCACAGGAACACGCAGGGTAGAGTCCAGATGGCGGCCAGATTGGAGACTTCATGGAGGATGCCTTCGTTCAGGGCTCCGTCGCCGAAGAAGCAGACGGTGATCCGCCCGTTGTCGAGCATCTGCGAGGCGAGGGCCGAGCCCACCGCGATACCCATGCCGCCTCCCACGATGCCGTTGGCGCCGAGTATCCCTTTGCTCAGGTCGGCTATGTGCATGGAGCCGCCCCGTCCCTTGCAGTAGCCGGTGGCTTTGCCCATGAGTTCCGCCATGCTCAGCTTCTCGTCGCCGCCCTTGGCTAGGACATGGGCGTGACCGCGGTGCGTGGAGGTGATGTAGTCGTCAGGGGCGAGACACCAGGTCGCGCCGACCGCGACCGCTTCCTGCCCCTGGGAGGTGTGGGTGACGCCTCTGATGCGTCCGGACCGGTAGAGAGAGGCACACTGCTCCTCGAACTCTCGGATCAGGCTCATACGCTGGTACATGGCGACCAGCCGCTCCCTGGACAGACCGGTGAGTGCCTCGAGAGAGCGGTCGCGCAGGCGCGCGGACGTCTGTGACGCCGCTCTCGCTGATGGTCGTCTGATCACTCTGGCCACATGGTTCTCCCAGGGCGTACTGCTGATGGGCCGGCCCCAGGGTGCCAAAGCTCGGGCGGCACGCCTCCCATCGGGCGCTGACGCTTGCGCGGAGCCGAACAATAGTATTGTCTGGTGGAATGAGTGTCAACAAAAGCAGTCAGGGACCCTCGGACCTGATGGTGTATGTTGATTGTGCTTAAATACTGGTGCGCAAGGGCGACGAGGAGGAGTTGACTGATGCCCAGTTGGATTGGACCATGGGAAATCGCTATCGTCTTGATCCTGGCCTTGCTGATCTTCGGTCCGCGGAAGCTGCCGGAGCTGGGTTCTTCGCTCGGCAAGTCCATCCGAGGTTTCAGGAAGGGCATGAAGGAGGGGCAGGACGAGGTCAAAGCGGCGGTCTCCGAGATGCGTGAGGCCACCGACGTCCAGGATGCGGAGCCCCCGAAGTCTGAAGTCAAGCAAGACTCCGCTGAGCCGGAGAAGAAAGCCGCCCCGGACGAGACCGAATAGCGATGATGTCGGTCATCGGGCGGAGCCCTCATGTCCGGCAGTGAGAACTATGTCTATCTTGAGATCGCCGAAGCGATCCGTCGCCTGATCGTATCGGGCGAACTCGGATCCGGTGAGCGTCTCCCTTCGGTGCGGGCGATGGCCACCCGATGGAATTGCACCGCCAACACCGTCGCCCGGGCGTACTCGGTCCTCGCCCAGGAGGGGCTTGTCTCGGCGCACCGTGGCGGTGGCACTCGGGTTGCATCCGCCAAACCGGGCTTTCCGGAACCCGCGCCTCCCGAGTGGCAATGGGCCAATCTCGTCAACAAGGCCGAGACGTACCTGCTGGAATCTCTGAGTCTGGGCCACACCCCTGCGCATGCCGAGGCGGCTCTGACCGCTGCGATCTCCCGATGGCAGGAGATGCGTCGACGACCGGCCTCCGGTGGAGAGGGGCGCGAGGTCGACGACGGCCACGCCCTGCGGTTCTCGGGCAGTCACGACCTTTCTGTGGAACTTCTCGGGCGCCTGCTGGCCGAGGAGGATCCACCGGCGACCCTGACCACCGATTTCGTGGGGAGCCTGGGAGGGCTCATGGCCATAGCGCGTGACGAGGCCGACCTCGCGGGGACGCATCTCTGGGATGAAGTCACCGGCGAGTACAACGTGGCGTTCGTCCAGCGCGTGCTCCCCAACCGGGGCATGGTGCTGTTGACCCTCGGGCATCGGATACAGGGTCTCATCGTACCCTCGGGCAATCCGCAACAGATCGGGTCGGTGACCGACCTTGCCCATGACGGGGTGCGTTTGATCAACCGCCAGCCCGGTTCGGGCACCAGGGTGTGGCTAGACGTGCAGCTGCGGAGGGTCAGCATCCCCGCGGATGGCATCGCCGGATACGACGAGGAAGAGTCGACCCACATGGGGGTGGCGAGGGCTGTGGCGGAGGCGCGGGCGACCGTCGGAATCGGCATCATGGCGGCAGCGACCGCCTACGGGCTCGACTTCGTCCCCCTCGGCCGCGAGCGCTATGACCTGGTCATCCCTCAGGAGATCTGGGACCTGCCCGGCATGGTCGCGTTACGCGGGGTCGTCGTCTCATCCGCCTTCAAGCAGGCCGTGGCCGGCTTGGGAGGCTACGACGTCGCCGAGACCGGGTCGGAGATCCGTCTCGACTGAGAGTCCGGAACACGAGGCTTCAGGCGGCTGCGCCGGTCTCGCTCCACGCCGGGGAGGCCGACCGACATGACGACAACGTGTGACCAGAGCGGGGCGGCCGGGCCCATCTTCCTTCTCGACGGCAACAACATGGCCTACAGGGCCTTCTTCGCCCTGCCCCAGGACATCGCCACCGCCGGCGGTTTCCCCACCAACGCTCTCTACGGCTTCTGTCTCATGGCCATCAAGATCCTCTCCGAATACCGGCCGGGGGCGGTAGTGGTGGCTTGGGACTCCCGAGAGAAGACGTTCCGTCACGAGGAGTTCGAGGAGTACAAAGCTCACAGGAAGCCGATGCCCGATCTCCTCTCCGAACAGTGGCCTTACTTCACTCAGTTGTGCGAGGCGTTCGGGTTCGTCAACATGGCCGTCCCCGGGTTCGAAGCCGACGACATCCTCGCCACTCTCGCCCGTCAGGCGGAATCCCGCGGGAGCGAGGCGACCATCGTCACCGGGGATCGGGACATGCTGCAGATGGCGGGTCCCTGCGTCAATATCATGGCGAACACTCGGGGGGTCACCGAGGTCAAGGTGTACGACCCCGCCGCCGTGGAAGAGCGCTTCGGCGTGCCCCCGCGGCTCATCCCCGACCTCATAGGGCTCAAGGGGGACACCTCCGACAACATCCCGGGCGTCCCGGGGATCGGGGAGAAGACGGCGGCTCAACTCCTCTCCCGGTTCGGGAGTCTGGAAGAGGTCCTCGACCACGCGGACGAGATATCAGGGGCGAAGCGTCGAGAACTGGTGAAGGAGCATCGCGAACTGGCGCTGCTCTCGAAGAAGCTGGCCCTGCTCGACAAAGACGCGCCGGTCGGGCTCGACGACCTGGCGAGTGAGGCCCGCCGGCCGGATCGCGAGCGGATGGCCGAGTTGCTCACCCGTTTGGAATTCACGTCGCTCTTGGAACGGGTGGAGCCGCTGCTGGAGGTGCCGAACCCGGCAGCGCTCGAGTCGGTCGGAACGGCGGCCAGTCTGCCGGCCGCAGGAGTGCGCACGGCCGAGACCGGGGACTGGAGTGGTGTGCTCGATTGGTCGCGCCCGCTGGCGGCGGCTGTGGAGTCATCCGAGGCGGCTCCCGGGCCCACCCTGTGGCTTGCTCAGATCGAGAGCCTGGACGCGGACATGGCCGGCTACGACCGCTACCGGCTGGTGGAGGTCCGCGACGTAACCTCGTGCGCGGCCGCACTCCGGCCCCATCTGGGGCGCTGCCCGTTGACGTGCCACGACTTCAAGTCGGCGCGTCCGCTCCACGATCTCGTGGAGCAGGCGACGCACGACACCTACATCGCCGCCTATCTGCTTTCCCCGGGGCGTCGGGAATACCGGCTCGAGGACCTCGCCTTGGAGGCGGGGATCACTCCGCCCGCCTGTCCCGGGGCCACCCTGACGGCGGCGGCCGCGGCGGCGACCGTCCTGCCCTTGGCCGAGTGGCAGGGACGGGCTCTTGAAGAGCAGGGCATGGATCGACTTCTTCGTGAGATCGAGTTGCCACTCACCCGAGTGCTGATAGCCATGGAGGAGGCCGGCATCTTCTTGGACTGCTACCGCCTGGGTGAGATCACAGGAAAGGTCCAGGATCAGCTCGAAGGACTGGAAGCAGTCGTCTTCGAGTTGGCCGAGGGGGAGTTCAACCTCGGTTCTCCCCAGCAACTTGCCCGCGTGCTGTTCGAAGATCTCGGCCTGCCCCGACAGAGGAAGACCAAGACCGGCTACTCCACCGACGCCAGGACTCTCGAGGCCCTACGGGGCAGTCATCCGATCGTGGAGCATCTGCTTGCGCACCGCGAACTGTCGAAGCTCATGTCGACCTACCTCCTTGCGCTTCCGCAAGCCGTCGACCCCGGCACCGGACGTCTGCACACCACCTTCCATCAGACCGTGACCGCGACCGGCCGTCTCTCCTCGAGCGATCCCAACCTCCAGAACATCCCTGTGCGGACCGCCCTGGGGGCGCAGATCAGGGAATGTTTCGCCGCGGAGCCCGGCAACATGTTCATCGTCGCCGATTACTCCCAAATCGAGCTGAGGATCATGGCTCATCTGTCGGGCGAGACCACGTTGCTCGAGGCTTTCGCTCTGGGGGAGGACATCCACACACGCACCGCTGCCGAGGTCTTCGGTCTGGTGGAGGGCGAGGTGGACGCCGTCCAGCGTCGGAACGCCAAGGCGGTCAATTTCGGCATCATGTACGGCATCTCCGCCTTCGGGCTCAGCCAGAACCTGGGCATCGACCGCGAACAGGCGGCGGACTACATCCAGCGCTATTTCGAGCGGATGCCCGGGGTCAAGGGCTTCATCGAAAGTACGATCGAGGCGGCGCGGCGGGAGGGCTACGTGGCGACCGTCTTCGGCCGACGGCGGCCCATCCCCGAACTGACCTCGGGGAGCTTCCAGGAGCGTTCGCTGGGGGAGAGGCTGGCGGTCAACTCGGTCATCCAGGGAAGCGCCGCCGACGTGATCAAGGTGGCCATGATCCGCTGTCACGCGAGGCTCGAGCGGGAGTTCCCTCGAGCCCGCCTCGTCCTGCAGGTCCACGACGAACTCGTGTTCGAGGCGCCGCAAGACCAAGCCACCGCTGTGCGCGAGGCGGTAGTGGCCGAGATGGTGGCTGCCTACCCGATGGAGACTCCGCTGGGGGTGGACGCGGGCATAGGGCCCGACTGGCTCTCTGCGAAGTGATCGCGGACGGCCATTGGAACCCTCGACGGGGCACGAGGCCCGCCGGCGAGTCCGAGCCCGTGTTCCACCGCTTGTTTCTGCTGTTTTGACTTTCCCCGGCTCGTAGGTATACTACCGGGCAGTAAGCCACGTGTAGGCGTGGTGTGCGTACGCATTCCTTTGGGAAGGGAAACGGAAACTACATGTCAGACGAACACACCGACGACAACGTTCAAACACTACAGGGTGGACAGGACCTCATGATCGAGGTCGACGGGAAGATGGTTCCCAACTACGACGCCACGATCATGAGCTTCGAAGAAGGGGATATCGTCACCGGAACTGTGGTGCGGGTCGACAAGGACGAGGTCCTGGTCGATATCGGCTATAAGAGCGAGGGTGTCGTCCCCGCCAACGAGCTATCGATCAGAAAGTCGGTGGATCCTGCAGAAGAAGTGACCGTGGGCGACGTCATCGACGCCCTCGTGCTCACGAAAGAAGACGCCGACGGCCGACTCATCCTGTCCCGGAAGCGGGCGCGGTTCGAGAGAGCTTGGCAGCGCATCGAGAAGGCGGCGGAAGAAGGCACTCCCGTCTCGGGTAACGTGATCGAAGTGGTCAAGGGTGGTCTCATCCTCGACTTGGGGGTGCGCGGTTTCCTGCCTGCCTCGTTGGTCGATATCCGTAGGGTGGCCGATCTGGACGAGTTCCTAGGCCAGTCCTTGGAATGCCGGGTCATCGAGCTCAATCGCTTCCGCAACAACGTGGTCCTCAGCCGGCGCGCCGTGCTGGAGGAGGAGCGCCGCGGGGTGCGCGAGCAGATCCTCGACCGGATGAACGTGGGCGACCTGGTGACGGGCGTCATCTCCAATATCGTGGACTTCGGCGCGTTCGTCGATCTGGAAGGCATCGACGGGCTCATCCACATCTCCGAACTGTCGTGGAGTCACGTGAATCACCCGTCGGAAGTCTTGACCATCGGCCAGAAGGTCGAGGTCAGGGTGCTCGACATCGACCGCGATCGGCAGCGGATCTCTCTCGGCCTGAAGCAGACCCAGAAGGATCCCTGGCAGCAGGTCTTCGAGAATCGCCAGGTGAACGAGATCGTGCACGGCAAGGTCACCAAACTCGTGTCTTTCGGCGCTTTCGTCGAGATCGAAGAAGGGGTGGAGGGTCTCATCCACATCTCCGAACTCGCCCAGCACCATGTGGAAGATCCTTCCGAGATCGTCCGGCCGGGGCAAGAGGTCAACGTCAAGATCATCGAGATCGACCCTGAGCGTCGTCGTCTCTCGCTCAGCTTGAAGCGGCTGGAGCCTGAGTACCGCATCCACGAGGACGCCCTGACCGAAGAGGGCGAAGAGGGCGAAGAGTACGAGGGCGAGGAATACGAAGAAGCCGAAGGTACCGAGGCCGTCGAGACCGACGAGACCGACGAGACCAACGAGGCCGCGCCTGAGGCCGCCCCGGAAGAAGAGGCGACGGAGGACGTCGCCGAGCCTGAAGTAGATGCGGAGCCTGACGATGTCGCTGATGCCGCTGATGCCGCTGAAGAAGCCGAGGAGTCGGCGGAAGCCGGTGAAGTAGCGGCTGAAGAGGTAGACGAAGAGGCAGACGAAGAAGCCTGACGAGGGGCTCGACGATACTGTGGGACACATGGGAGCGCCTGAGGGCGCTCCCTGTTTTTTCGGAGGGTTGATGGCCGAGGGGCAGTCTTCAGGTCCACCGGACGTCGAGAGTGGGGGTGAGCGTGTGGCGCGGGCTCAGCGCGGGCTCGACCCGGGCGGGAGACGACGCGCGGTCGTGGCCGTTGGACTCACTGGTGGTATCGGCGCCGGCAAGAGCACTGCCTTGTCGCTGTTCGGATCGGTCGGAGCCATCACTCTCTCGGCGGACCACGTGGTGCACGATCTATATCGAGACGCGGACGTGAGAGCGGCCCTCGGTACTCGGTTCGGACCTGGGGTCATCGACGCGCTGGGGGAGGTCGATCGCGGGCGTGTCGCCCAGGCCGTGAAAGGTCGGCCGGAAGAGCTTCGGTGGTTGGAACGCTTGACCCACCCTCTCGTCGCCGACGAACTCCGGAGGCGGATCGAGAGCGCTCCGGCGGGGTCCGTAGTCGTATGCGAGGTCCCGCTTCTCTTCGAGTCAGGGCTCCAGGACCTTTTCGATCTTGTGGTGTCGATCGAAGCGAGCGACGCGACCCGTCGTTGCCGTTCGATCCATCGTTTCGGCGAGGACATGTTCACGGAACTGGAGGGACTTCAGGCCTCCGGCGACCGACGGGCGGCCGGTAGTGACCTCGTGTACCACAACGACGGGGACGTGGAGCACTTGCGGGAGTTCGTCGAGAGCGCGTACTCGGCCGCCCGGAGCCTGCTCGAGGATGGTCCATGAGTCCGCGGTGGTCGCGGCGCAGGCGTGGACTCATACGACTCGCGGTACTGGTAGTGGTGGTGGCGGCGCTCGCGGGGGTCGTGGCCTGGGTCGTCACGGGGCGGACCGTGGTCCCCGGTGTCTCGGCGAAGCTGTACCCGATCCACTATCAGAGCGACATATACCGGGTCGCTGAGAGCTACGACCTCGATCCGTACCTCGTGGCCGCGGTGGTGCAGACCGAGAGTGGGTATGACCCCCGCGCGGTCTCCAGCGCCGGAGCCGTGGGTCTCATGCAGTTGATGCCGGGCACCGCCGAGTGGATCGTCCGTCTCGATAGCTGGCAAGGCGGCGCCCAGCCCGAGTTGACCGACCCGGCCGACAACCTGGAACTCGGGGCGTGCTATCTCGCCTTTCTCTTCGGTCGCTTCGTCGACGACGCTCGTGTCGCTCTCGCCGCGTACAACGCCGGGCAGGGCGCAGTCGCCGAGTGGCTCGAGAGCGCGGGCAAGGATTCCCTCGAACTGACGGACATCCCGTATCCTGAGACTCGCGGGTTCGTCGAGAAGGTGGAGCACTACTGGGAGCTGTACACTCGGATACACCCCGGGCTGTTCGACGGGCGGGAGGCCTAGAAGCTGTGGCTGATCGGTCACAGCCAGGCTCGGGGAACGCCTTCCAGCTTCGGGCCGACTACGAGCTCAAGGGCGACCAGCCTGAGGCCGTCGCCAGGTTGGTGGAAGGCGTGGAGCGAGGCGATCGCTTCCAGACCTTGTTGGGCGTGACCGGGTCGGGCAAGACCTTCACCATGGCCAACATCATCGCCCGAGCAGGCCGGCCGGCGTTGATCATGGCCCCCAACAAGACCCTGGCCGCTCAACTCTGCAACGAGTTCCGCGAGTTCCTCCCTGAGAACGCGGTGGAGTACTTCGTCTCGTACTACGACTACTATCAACCCGAGGCTTATCTTCCGGCTTCGGATACCTACATCGAGAAAGACTCCTCCATCAATCAGGAGATCGACCGACTCCGGCACGCGGCCACGTCCAGCCTGCTCATGCGCCGGGATGTGATCATCGTCGCGTCGGTCTCGTGCATCTACGGACTCGGTTCGCCCCAGGAGTATCTGGGGCAGGTGGTCCTCCTCAAAGAGGGCGAGGAGGTGAGCCGGGACGAGGTGTTCGCCAAGTTGGTCAAGATCCATTACGAACGCAACGACATCGGCTTTGCTCGGGGCAAGTTCCGCGTGCGCGGCGACAGCTTCGAGGTCTGGCCTGCCTACGAGGACCACGCTCTGCGGGTCAGCCTCTGGGGCGATGGCGTGGAGGAGATCGTGAAGGTGGATCCGGTGACTCAGGAGATCGTTGGTCGGCTCCCGGCGGTGGCCGTGTATCCCGCCACTCATTTCGTCACGTCGGACGACGCCATCGAGCGCTCGCTGGGAGAGATCGCGGCCGAGTTGGAGGTCCGGGTGGCGGAGTTGGAGGCTCAGGGCAAGCAATTGGAGGCCTTCCGGCTGCGTCAACGCACCCAGTACGACATGGAGATGCTCCGGGAGTTGGGCTACTGCAACGGTATCGAGAACTACTCGCGCATCCTTGCGGGCCGCAAGCCGGGAGAACCTCCCTACACCCTTCTCGATTTCTTTCCCGAGGATTTTCTCGTCTTCATCGACGAGTCGCACATGACCGTGCCGCAACTCCACGCGATGTATGAGGGCGACCGTAGTCGCAAGACAATGCTGGTCGACCACGGCTTCCGCCTGCCCTCGGCCCTCGACAACCGGCCCCTGCGCTTCGACGAGTTCATGGAACGGGTGCCCCAAGTGGTGTTCGTGTCGGCCACCCCGGGGGAATGGGAGACGTCGGTCTCCGCCCAAGTGGTGGAGCAATTGGTGCGCCCCACCGGTCTGGTCGACCCGGTGGTCGAAATCCGGTCCACCAAGCACCAGATCGACGATCTCATGAACGAGATCCGCGCCCGCGTCGACAAGAGCCAACGCACCTTGGTTACCACCCTTACCAAGAAGATGGCCGAGGACCTCACCGACTATTTGCTCGAGATGGGCTTCCGCGTGCGCTACCTGCATTCCGAGGTCGACACGCTGGAGCGCATCCGCACGGTGCGGGAGTTGCGCTTGGGTGAGGTGGATGTCTTGGTGGGGATCAACCTCCTCCGCGAAGGCCTCGACCTGCCGGAGGTGACGCTGGTCGCCATCCTCGACGCCGACAAAGAGGGCTTCCTTCGAGGCGAGACCGCTCTGATCCAGACCATCGGCCGGGCTGCCCGGAACGTCGACGGCAAGGTCATAATGTACGCCGACAAGCGGACGGCAGCCATGGACAGGGCCGTCTCGGAGACCGACCGGCGCCGGGCGACCCAGTTGGCCTTCAACGAGGCTCACGGCATCGAGCCTCGGACGATCGTCAAGGGCGTGTCAGACATCGCCGAGCTATTGGGCATCAGCGGTAGCGTCCCCTACAAGGAGCGCCGCAAGACGGCCCGAGGCGAGGACATGTCGGCCGAAGAGCTGGAGAGACTCATGGCCACGCTGGAGGAAGAGATGTTCGCGGCAGCGGAGGAGTTGCGCTTCGAGTATGCTGCCAAGCTCCGCGACGAGATCAAGGACCTGGCTCGGGACCTGGCCCAGATGAGGGGCGGGAGCGGCCAGGCGCCGTAGCCGAGGGTGATCGTTCGTACGTCGTCGAGTCCGCCGATGAGCGCGGTGAGCCGCGTGGGGCGGCGCCCTCGGGGGATTTGGCGCGCGGCCGACAGGCTGGAATAATGGACGGGTCGGATCCCCGAGCGATTAGAGGACAGCGGATGGCGCGTACGTACGATCCCGAGCAGATCGAGACCAAGTGGCAGGCGGTCTGGGAGCAACAGGAGACGTTCATAGTCCCCAACCCGCCCGCTGGCTCCGCAGGCAAGGGAGACGACGCCGCCTACGTCCTCGAGATGTTCCCCTATCCCTCGGGCAGCGCGCACATGGGGCACGTCAAGAACTATACCATGGGCGACGTGATCGCCCGGTTCCGGCGCCATCAGGGTCGGCGGGTGCTGCACCCGATGGGCTACGACGCCTTCGGTCTCAACTCCGAGAACATGGCCATCAAGACCGGGGAGCCCCCCGGAACGTTCACAGAAGAGGCGATCGCCACCATCAACCGGCAACTCCGCCGCCTGGGCGTGTCGATCGACTGGAGCCGGGAGGTGGCCACCTGCCGGCCCGAATACTACAAGTGGACCCAGTGGCTGTTCCTGCAGCTCTACAGAAAAGGGCTGGCCTACAAGAAAGAGGCTCCGGTCAACTGGTGCCCGTCGTGCCAGACCGTGCTCGCCAACGAGCAGGTCATCGAGGGCTCGTGCGAACGCTGCGACAGCCTGGTCGAGGCAAAGAAGTTGACGCAGTGGTTCTTCCGCATCACCGACTACGCTGAGCGTCTCCTCGAGGACTTCGCCAAGCTGGATTCGTGGCCCGAACGGGTAGTGACGATGCAACGCAATTGGATCGGCAAGTCGACGGGCGCCGACGTGGTCTTCACGATCGCTCCGGCGCCGGACGAGGAGGGCGCCGGAGCGGAGCCCGGCGCCGAGCTTGGCGCGGAGGTGACCGTCTTCACCACCCGGCCCGACACGCTGTTCGGGGCGACGTTCTTCATCCTGGCGCCGGAGCACCCACTGGTGGAAGACTTGGTGCGGGATACCCCCCGGGAGAAGGAGGTCATGCGCTACGTGGCCAAGGCCATGGGGACGTCCGCCATCGAACGGGCGAGCGTGGAGAAGGAGAAGACCGGGGTGTTCACCGGCCGCCATGCGATCAACCCGGTGACCGGCGCGCCTATCCCCATCTACGTGGCCGACTACGTCCTCATGGACTACGGGACCGGGGCCATCATGGCCGTCCCCGGGCACGACGAGCGCGACTTCGCCTTCGCGAAGAAGTACGGGCTCGAGGTGATCGAGGTCATCGAGAGTCCCGCCGAGTACAAGGACGAAGACGGGCGATTGCTGCGGGCATACCCGGGTGACGGGGCGCTGGTGAACAGCGGACGGTTCGACGGACTGGCGAAGGCCGAGGGTATCGTCGAGGTCACCGAGTGGCTCAAGACACAAGGCAGGGCCGACTTCGCCGTGAACTACAAGCTGCGTGACTGGTTGGTATCGCGTCAGCGCTACTGGGGGGCGCCGATCCCGATCGTGTATTGCGAGGCCTGCGGCGAGGTGGCGGTGCCCGACGAGCAACTCCCGGTACTGCTGCCCGATATCACCGACTACGCGCCCAAGGGCCGTTCACCGCTGGCGGCGGCCGAAGACTGGGTCAACGCCACCTGTCCCGGATGTGGCGGACCGGCTCGGCGGGAGAGCGACACCATGGATACCTTCGTCGACTCCTCCTGGTATTACCTCCGTTATGCTTCGCCCTGGCGGGACGACGTGGCCTTCGACCGCGAGGCGGTCGACTATTGGCTGCCGGTCGATCAGTACATCGGCGGGGTGGAGCATGCCATCCTCCATCTGATGTACTCGCGTTTCTTCACGAAGGTGCTCTACGACCTGGGTCTGGTGGGTTTCGAGGAACCGTTCAAGAACTTGTTCACCCAGGGGATGATCTACTACAAGGGCGCCAAGATGTCGAAGAGCAAGGGCAACGTGGTCAACCCTGACGAGCACGTGGCCAAGTATGGCGCCGACTCGCTTCGGAGCTACATCCTCTTCATGGGTCCGGGCGAGAGCGACGGGGAATGGAACGATCAAGGGATCGAAGGGGTGTACCGTTTCTTGGGCCGGGTCTGGCGGCAGGTGACGGACGCTCTCGACGAAGGGGTGTTCGCCGATGTGGCGGCCTCCTCCGGACCGACGGCGTGGGAGTTCGACGCCGCCACCGTGACGCCGGCGGAGAGGGCCCTCCTGGTCAAGGCGAACCAGGTGGTGCAGAAGGCCACCGTGGACATCGGACAGCGCTTCCATTTCAACACGGCGCTTTCGGCCATCATGGAACTCAACAACGAGATCGGTAGCGCTCGGGCCGCCGGGATGCGGGCGACCGCCAGGGGTCGCGCGGCTCTCGGGTACGCGCTGGAGATCATGGTGCGTCTCCTGGAGCCCTTCGCTCCGCACATGGGGGCGGAGTTGTGGGAGATGCTGGGTCACGAGTCGGTCTGGGACGTGGCCTGGCCCGAAGCGGATGCCCGCTTCTTGAGTGGGGAGACGGTCGAGCTGGCCGTGCAGGTGAACGGCAAGGTGCGGGATCGAGTGGAAGTGAGCAAAGACGCGCCGGCCGAGGAAGTCCTGCTGGCGGCGAAGGCGTTGCCGGGAGTGGCCAAGTACCTCGAAGGCAAGACCCTCGTGAAAGAGGTGGTCGTGCCGGGCCGGTTGGTCAACCTGGTCGTCAAGTAGACATTCCCCGGCGGGCGGCTGACGCGAGCCCGCCAGCGTGACGCCGAAGAAACGGGGCGGCCTTGCGGCCGCCCCGTTGTGCTCTCACAGTATGCGAGAGGGACTACTGCTGGCGGTTTTCCACCAGGTCGTCGACCACGCTGGGATCGGCCAGGGTCGAGGTATCGCCCAGGTCTCCGATCTCGTTCGCGGCGATCTTCTTGAGGATACGGCGCATGATCTTTCCGCTCCGGGTCTTCGGCAGGCCGTGGGCCCACTGGATGACGTCAGGAGTGGCGATCGGGCCGATCTCCGCCCGCACGTGCTTGACGAGCGCCTTCTTGAGGTCGTCGGAGGGCTCGACGCCGGCGTTCAGCGTGACGTAGGCATAGATGCCCTGGCCCTTGATCGGGTGGGGCATACCCACGACGGCGGCTTCGGCCACGCTGTCGTGGCTCACGAGGGCCGACTCGACTTCGGCGGTACCCATGCGGTGTCCGGAGACGTTGATGACATCGTCCACGCGGCCGGTGATCCAGTGATAGCCGTCTTCATCGCGTCGGCAGCCGTCGCCGGTGAAGTACAAGCCGGGATACTGGACGAAGTAGGTCTCTTTGAACCGGGCAGCATCGCCGTAGACGCCGCGCATCATGCCGGGCCAGGGGCGCTTCATGCACAGGTTGCCCACGCCGGGACCCTGGATCTCGACGCCGTCTTCATCGACGAGCGTGGGCTCGACACCGAAGAACGGGAGGGTGGCTGAACCCGGCTTGATCTTCATAGCGCCCGGGAGCGGGGTGATGAGGATGCCGCCGGTCTCGGTCTGCCACCAGGTGTCGACGATCGGGCAGCGGCCGCCGCCGATGAGGTCGTGGTACCAGAGCCAGACTTCCGGGTTGATGGGCTCGCCCACCGTACCCAGGACGCGGAGGGAGGAGAGGTCGTGCTTCTTGACCCAGTCGTCGCCTTCGCGGGCGATGGCCCGGAGCGCGGTGGGGGCGGTATAGAAGATATTGACCTTGTATTTCTCGACGACCGACCAGAAACGATCCGGAGTGGGATAGCTCGGTACGCCCTCGAAGAGGATGCCGGTGGCGCCGTTCACCAGCGGGCCGTACACGATGTAGGTATGACCCGTGACCCAGCCGATGTCGGCCGTGCACCAGTAGACCTGCTCGGGGTGGTAGTCGAAGATCAGTTCCTGGGTCAAGCCCGCGTAGAGGAGGTAGCCCCCCGTGGTGTGCATGACACCCTTGGGTTTGCCCGTGGAGCCGGAAGTGTAGAGGATGAACAGCGGATCTTCGGCGTCCATCTCTTCGCAGGGGCAGTCGGTGGTGATGTCGGCGGCGGCGAGTTCCTCGTGATACCAGGAATCGCGGCCTTCGGTCCACTCGATGTTCTCGGAGCCGGTGTGCTTGACTACGATCATCTGCGTGACGGCCGGGCACTCGGTGAGGGCGGCATCGGCGGCCGCTTTGAGCGGAACTTGCTTGCCGCCACGGAGGCCGGTGTCGGCGGTGATCAGGAGGGTGGCGCCGGCGTCGACCACGCGGTCACGCAGCGAGTCGGAGGAGAAACCTCCGAAGACCACGCAATGGATGGCGCCGATGCGGGCGCAGGCCAGCATGGCTACGGGGAGTTCGGGGATCATCGGCAGGTAGATGACTACCCGGTCACCCTTCTTGACGCCCTTCTTCTTGAGGACGTTGGCGAACTTGGTGACCTCTTCCCAGAGGCTGCGGAAGGTGATCGTGCGGGTGGATTCGGGGGAGTCGCCTTCGAAGTAGTACGCGACTTTGTCGGCCACCGGGGTATCCAGATACCGGTCGAGGCAGTTGTAAGCTACATTGAGCTTGCCACCCTCGAACCAGCGGATCTTGCCGTTACCGAAATCGTGATTCTGCACGGAGTCCCATTTCTTGAACCAGTGCAGTCTCTTCTCCGCCTGTTCGGCCCAGAAAGCGTCGGCGTCTTCGATAGAGCGCCGATACATATCCTGGTACTGCTCCATACTGGAGATCCAGGCGGTCTTCTGGAACTCAGCCGGGACGTCGAAGATCTTCTCGTCAAGTGATTCGTTGGCCACCATTTCCTCCGCTTGCTCGCTTTCTCTGACGGATATATTCCCACCCCCACGGGGGTTATGGGGGGTGAGCGCATACACACCGTAGGATAACACACCGGTTTGGTTGGACTGCCGGCTCGGTATGAGAGAGTATGTGCTGGCGGAAAGCACATCGAACCGCCCACTTGGAGCCGCCGGTACGAGGAGGACACATGTTCCTGCAGGTATGTGGAGCCGCTCGCGAAGTCACTGGTTCCTGCTACGTGATCGAGGTGGGAGCCACCCGGTTCCTCGTTGATTGCGGGATGCACCAGGGGGGAGGGAAGGAGGAGCGTCAGAATTTCGCCCGCTTTCCCTTCGACCCGAAGAAGCTGGACTTCGTCCTCCTCACTCATGCTCACATCGACCACTCGGGTCGATTGCCGCGACTGGTCAAGGAGGGCTACACGGGCCCGATATATGCGACCCCACCGACATGCGACCTGGCGGAGATAATGCTGCTCGATTCCGCCTACATCCAAGAGAGCGAGGCCGAGTGGCGGGCCCGCAAGGCCCGGCGCGCCGGGCGGCGCGAGGCCGCACCGCTCTACGACCAGGACGACGCTCGGCGGACCATCGGACAGCTCAAGCCGGTGGCCTACGGCAGCCCGAGGACTCTGACGCCTGAGGTGACCGTGGTCTTCCACGACGCGGGACACATCCTCGGCTCCGCCTTTCTCGAACTCCGGTTGGAGCATCAGGGCGAGAAGATCAAGGTGCTCTTCAGTGGGGACGTCGGTCAGCCCGACCAGCCCATCGTGCGCGACCCCGTGATCATCGAGCAGACCGACTATCTGGTCATGGAATCGACCTATGGCGACCGTCGTCACGTCCGCAACGGCGAGCCGATCGACGGGCTCGCGGCCATACTGGAAGACGCCAAGCGCACGGGGGGCAATGTGATCATCCCCGCCTTCGCCGTGGGCCGGACTCAGGAGCTCATCTACTTCCTCCGGCAGATAATGGACGAGCGCGGACTGGAGATGCCGGTCTACGTGGACAGCCCCCTGGCGTCGCGGGCGACCGAGGTCTTTCGCCGGCACAAGGAGGTGTTCGACGAGGAAGCCTGGGAGATCGTGCGGGAGCCCGGCGGCATCTTCAACTACCCGATGCTGCACTACACTGGGAGCGCCGACGAATCTCGGGCGCTCAACGAAAAACGGGGGATCGTAATCATCTCCGCGAGCGGCATGGCCGAGGCCGGGCGGATCAGACATCATCTCAAGCACAACCTGTGGCGGCCCGAAGCCCACATCGTCATAGTCGGCTTCCAGGCGCAGCACACGTTGGGCCGCCGGCTCCTCGAGGGCGAGAAGCGGGTGCGGATCTTCGGAGAGGAGATCGCGGTCAAGGCTCATGTCCACGAGATCACTGGACTCTCAGCTCACGCGGATCAAGCGCAGTTGCTCGATTGGGCGTCTCACTTCGAACCGCCGCGTCTCACCATCTTGACCCACGGGGAGTTGAACGCTGCTCTGACTCTGGAGAAGCTTCTCGAGGAGCAGTTGGGTTTCACTGTGGTAGTGCCGGAGAAGAACGAAGTCATCGACCTGTAGAGGCGAGACGGAGCGCGACCGGGAGGAGACCCCAGGTGCCGGGACTGATGCGGGCCATGCTGTTCGAGTCGGTGGGCCGTCCACTGAGGGCGGCGACTGTGCCGGTGCCCGAACCCGGGCCCGGGCAAGTCCTGGTTCGGGTGCACACGTGTGGGGTCTGTCGCACCGATCTACACGTCGTCGATGGAGAGCTCCAGCACCCCAAGCTGCCCCTGATCCCCGGACACCAGATCGTCGGGACGGTCATCGCGAGGGGAGAGGAGGTCTCCGTCCCGGTAGAAGGCGGACTCGTGGGCATCCCCTGGCTGGGGTGGACGTGCGGGCGGTGTCGCTACTGCCTGAGCGGGAGAGAGAACCTGTGCGATCAGGCGAAGTTCACGGGCTACGACATCGATGGCGGGTTCGCCGAATACGCGGTCGCCGATCATCGGTTCGCCTTTCCCATCCCGGCAGGCTATCCGCCCACACAGGCGGCGCCCCTGCTCTGCGCGGGCCTCATCGGCTATCGGTCTCTCAACATGACCGAGGATGCTGAGCGGGTGGGCATCTATGGGTTCGGCTCGGCTGCCCACATCGTCACGCAGGTGGCGCGTTATCAAGGCAGGCGGGTGTTCGCCTTCACCCGGCCGGGTGACGCGAGTGCACAGGAGTTCGCCCGGGAGATGGGCGCGGAATGGGCGGGCGACACCGAGAATCCCGCTCCCGAGGAACTCGACGCCGCCATCGTGTTCGCCCCTGCCGGGGAACTGGTGCCGCTCGCTCTGCGGGCGGTGGCCAAGGGCGGAGTGGTCGTGTGCGGCGGGATCCATATGAGCGACATCCCCTCGTTCCCCTACGAGATACTGTGGGGGGAGAGGACCATCAGATCCGTGGCCAATCTCACTCGCCGCGACGGCGCCGAGTTCTTGGCCCTCGCCCCGGAAGTGCCGGTCCGTACCGAGGTCGAGCTGTTCGCGCTGGAAGAAGCCGAGGAGGCGCTCGGCCGCTTGCGTGGGGGCGATATCCGAGGGGCCGCTGTCTTGAACGTAGCCGAGGCGCATCCCGCGTCGCGAAAGGAGTAGGTCGTGCCGGTCACCACCCTTGCCTCGTACACGATCGAACGAGTGGAAGTCCTGAGAACGGACGGGACGGTCGACGAAGCGCTGATGCCGGGACTTTCGGCGGAGCAGATAACGGGACTCTACGGTCACATGGTGTTGACCCGGCAGTTCGACGATCGCATGTTCAAGCTCCAGAGACAGGGGCGGCTGGGGACGTTCCCACGGGTTACGGGCCAAGAGGGGGCTCACATGGGGGCTGCTTTCGCCCTCCGTCCCGACGATTGGCTGGTGCCGGCTTTCCGGGAGACCGGGGCCCTTCTCCTGCGCGGCCTGGGCATGTCACAACTCCTGCAGTACTGGGGCGGCGACGAACGGGGGGCGGCGTTTCCCGCCTCTCTGCGCACCCTGCCCATTTCCATCCCGGTCGGCACTCACATGCTTCACGCTGTCGGGATCGCCTGGGCGATGAAGCAGAAGGGCGAGAGGGTCGCCGTACTCACGATCTTCGGCGAAGGCGCGACCTCCGAGGGCGATTTCAACGAGGCCATGAACATGGCCGCGGTCTTCGAGGTCCCGGTCGTGTTCTTGTGTCAGAACAACCAGTACGCCATCTCACTGCCCTACGGGAGACAGACGGCGGCGGCGACGGTGGCCCAAAAGGCGGTCGCGTACGGTATGCCGGGCGTCCAGGTCGACGGCAACGACGTGTTCGCCGTCTACCGGGTGGTCGCCGAGGCTCTCGAGCGGGCGCGTTCCGGCGGAGGCCCCACCCTCATCGAGGCTCACACCTACCGCGTGACGGACCACACGACCTCCGACGACGCCCGTCGCTACAGGTCGGAGGAGGAAGTCCAGGAGTGGCGCGAACGCGATCCCATCGAGCGACTCGCTCTCTACATGAAGCAAGCGGGGCTCCTGGACGAGGAGAAGGAGACGCAGATGCGGGTCGACGCCGATGAGCGCGTTGCCTTGGCGGTGGCCGATTTCGAGGCGATCCCGCCGCCTGGGATGGAAGAGATCTTTGCCCATGTCTACGCTGAGATCACCCCCGCGCTCGCCGAACAGAAGGCGGAGTCCGTGAGTCGCCTGGCGGGGAGGGGATGAGCGTGGCCCGTTTGAACGTGGTGGAGGCAGTCGACCAGGCCCTTCGACAGGAGATGGAGCTCGATCCCGACGTGATCGTGTTGGGCGAGGACGTGGGCCGCAACGGGGGAGTGTTTCGTGTGACCGAGGGCTTGATCGATCGGTTCGGACCGGAAAGGGTCATCGATACTCCGTTGGCGGAGTCCGGCATCGTGGGGATGGCTATCGGCATGGCGATCGCCGGCTATCGGCCGGTCGCTGAGATCCAGTTCTCGGGATTCGTCTATCCCGCGTACGACCAGTTGGTATCCCATGCCGCGCGGATGCGGACCCGGAGCAGGGGGGAGTTCACGTGTCCGCTCACGGTGAGGATGCCCTACGGTGGAGGGATCCGCGCTCTCGAGCACCACTCGGAGAGCATGGAGGCTCTGTTCGCCCACGTGCCGGGGCTCAAGGTGGTGGTCCCTGCCGATCCGTACGAAGCGAAGGGGCTGTTGGCCGCGGCCGTGCGCGATCCGGACCCGGTGGTCTTCTTCGAACCCGCTCGGGTGTATCGAGCGATCAAGACCGACGTGCCCGAAGAGGTGTACACCCTTCCCCTGGGCAAAGCCCGGGTGGTGCGGGAAGGGAGGGACGTGACGGTGCTGGCTTGGGGGGCCCAGGTGAGGACGGTGAAGGAGGCTGCTCAGCAGTTGGATTCCGAAGGAACAGCCGACGTCGAGGTCATAGACGTGCGCAGTCTCTCTCCTTTCGACTTCGAGACCGTTACCGCCAGTGTCGTCAAGACCGGCCGCGCCGTCGTGGTCCACGAGGCGCCCCGCACCTGCGGCTTCGGCGCGGAGATATCGGCCCAACTGATGGAGAGGGCCGTGCTGCATCTCAAGTCGCCCGTGCTGCGGGTGACCGGATTCGATACGATACCCCCGCTGGCCAAGCTCGAGGATCACTATCAGCCCGACGCAAACGCCGTGGTGGAGGCCGTCAAGGCGTCCCTGCGGTTCTAGCAAAGGAGTCCATCGTGGATTATGAGCAGTTCCTGGAACTGATCAAGGGGCGTCGGACGCTCCGAGCGATCAAACCCGACCCGATACCGGACGAGATGGTGGGCAAGCTGCTCGAGGCTGCTCGCTGGGCACCCACCGGTTTCAACATGCAGCCGGTGGAACTGCTGGTAGTGAAGGACCCGGAGCTTCGCATCAGCATCAAGACGATCGTCGACGACTACAAGAACAGCGATTTCTTCGCGCTGGAGGCGACGCGGGAGGCCTGGCAGGGCTCACCTTGGACGATGGAGACCCACGGGCGTTGGGACTGCCCGCTCGCTCCGGTGAACATCTTGGTCATGGGTGACGTGCGAAGGCGGACCGGCCTGCCGATGGCGGCTCGGTACAGCAAGCAGAAGGGTGACTCGATCTTCGAGTCGTCGCTTTCCAACGCCTTCATGTATATGTGGCTGGCCGCGCACGCGCTGGGTCTAGCCGCACAGCCGGTATCGGCCGTCAAGTATCCCAAGGTGCAGGGTCTGGTGAAGGATCTACTCAACCTTCCCGACTATATCTACGTGTACGACCTCTTCCTCGTCGGGTACAGCGCGATGGAAGAGGGGCCGTCGGCGAAGCTGATGCGTCATCTGGAGGAGATGGTCCACTACGAGCGGGCGGCCGACGCCGAGTTCATAAGCGGCGAGGACTTGCGGACCGAGATCAGGAAGCTGCGCGCCGGGAACGTGGCCCGGCACGTCGAGGCCGACAAGATCGACCAGTAAGGGGCGCGCCATGGCCTTCGAGTTCAGATTTCCGGACATCGGTGAAGGTGTGACCGAAGGGGAACTCCTTGCCTGGAAGGTGAAGCAAGGCGACGTGGTCACGGAGGACCAGACCCTCGCGGAGTTCGAGACCGACAAAGCCGTCGTCGAGCTGCCTTCCCCGCGCGCCGGTCGCATCGCCGGTCTGCACGCGGCCGAGGGCGACATCGTCAATGTTGGAGACGTCGTCGTGACCATCGACGAGACGTCCGGTGGGGCAGTACCTGCCCCACCGGCTGGCCCGGCTGCTACTCCGGCGCCTGCCCCGCCGGCCGAGGAGGTGCCGTACACCGGGTCCGTAGTCGGGCGGCTCGAAGAAGCCCCGGAGGAGGAGCCGGTCTCGACCACCCCGATCTCGACGGCTCCGACGGCTGTGGCCGAGACCTCCGAGGCCGGCGAGGTCGGGGTGCTGGCCATGCCTTCCGTGAGGGCGTTGGCGAAGGAGCTCGGGGTCGATCTGACCACGATCCGGGGCACGGGTCCCGAAGGTCGTATCCTGAAGCAGGACGTGGAAGACGTGGCTGAAACCGCCGCTTATGGGGTGGCACCGCCGGCCGCGCCGGCGCCTCTCGCAGCTGAGCGGACCGCCCCTCCCGCGGTCGCCGAGACGGGAGCGCCCGTCGGCGGGACTGCGCCGCCCGGCGCCGTCTCGCTCCGTCCCCTGATGGGTGGCACCATAGTGGAAGACGCTCACGGGTGGACCGAGCGGGTCGCGTTCAGGGGTGTGCGAAGGACGATGGCGAAACGCATGGCCGAGTCGGTGGCCAAGCAGGCTCAGGTCACCACGATGGACGAGGCCGACGTCACCATCCTTCGGCGGATCCGGGAGAAGGAGCGTACGATTGCGGCCGAACGAGGGGTCCGTCTCACGTATCTGGCCTTCGTGATCAAGGCGTGCACCGCCGCTCTGGAGCGCTTCCCCCGACTCAACGCCGTGCTGGAGGAATCCGGCGACGAGTTCGTCCTCAAACACTACTACAACATCGGGATCGCCATCGATACCAAGAACGGCCTGGTCGTTCCCAATATCAAGAATGCCGACGAGAAGAGCATCTTCGTCATCGCGGAGGAGATCATCGACCTGGTCGACCGGGCCGACGAGCGCAGGCTCGAACTCAGCGAGCTTCACGGCGGGACCTTCACCATCAGCAATTACGGGGCGGTCGGAGGCACGTTCGCGACGCCTGTCATCAACTATCCCGAGGTGGCCATCCTCGGCATGGGGCGGGTGCGCGAGCTCCCGGTGGTCCGAGACGGCAAGGTCGTCACCCGGCTCTTGCTGCCGCTCTCCCTCACCATCGACCACCAACTGATCGACGGGGCGGAAGCCGTACGCTTCCTCAACCTGGTGATCGGCTACCTGGAAGACCCCGACCTCCTGCTGCTGGAAGGCGCCTAGTGGACCCTGAGGCTCGAGCGGCGGTGGCCGGGTGTTCTGTGGTACTGCTTGCCGCCACCGAGGTGGAGGCGGCGCCGCTCACGCACGGACTGGAACGTCCGCGCAGGAACGTCGTGGCCACCAAGACGGTGACCGCCGGTCTGCTCGACCCCCCTGGTCTGCAGGTCCTGGTAGCCGTCGGCGGGTGTGACAAGACCAATACCGCCCATATCCTCACCTGTCTGCTCCAGGAGATGGTGCCGGCGCCACGGCTCGTGCTGCAGACCGGGATCGCCGGGGCTTTCCCGGCCACGGACGGGGCTTGGCGGGCGGAGGTGGGAGACGTCGTGCTCGCCACGGAGGAGATCTATGTCGATACGGGGTGCGCGGGTCCCGAGGGATGGCTCTCGGCGCAAGACCTGGGCCTGCCCATCGCCGAGATCGGCGGTCGGGAGTCGGGGAACCGGTTCACGCTCGACCCGAGGCTGGTCGAGGCGGCGGCTGAGATAGTCGTTGCGACAGGGTGTGATGGCTCTCGGGGCCGACCCTCGGTGGTGACGGGACCGTTCGCGACATCCTCCCGGGTGACGGGCACCCGAAAGGAGGGCGAGGAGATCGCCCGGCGGTGGGCACCGGTGGCCGAGTCGATGGAGGGAGCGGCCGCCGCCCACATCTGCGCCCTCTACGGCGTGCCCTTTCTGGAGATCAGAGGGGTGAGCAACCTGATCGTCGACCGCGATCGGGATGCTTGGCAGGTGGAACGCGCCATAGAGGTGGCGGCAGCGGCTGCTTCCGCGGTGTGTTGCGACATCGACCGGTTGCTCCCTGAGAGATGAGCAAGAACGACCGGGAGCGGGGCGACCCGTCGGGCGGTGGACGTCCTCTCCGGTTGGCCTATTCGCCCTGCCCCAACGATACGTTCATCTTCAACGCTTGGGTGCGTGGACTGATACCAGCAGCGCCCCCGGTCGTGGAGCGGCTCGAAGACATCGACACGCTCAACCGGTTGGCCCGGGACCAGGAAGCGGACGTCGTCAAGGTATCGTTCCACGCGTTCGCACACATCCGCGACGCATATGCCCTACTGCACTCCGGGGGGGCGCTGGGCAGAGGTTGCGGGCCGCTGGTGGTGGCCAGAAAGGACTCGTGGCTGCGTCCGGTCGCTTCCCTCACGCGGTTGGCCGAACTGGAAGACGGACTCGGTAGAGCTCGGGTGGCGGTCCCCGGGGAGTTGACCACCGCTGCGCTGCTGGTCGGGCTGTTCGCTCGGGGCCTGCGACAGCCGATCGTCATGCCGTTCGACCACATCATGCCGGCCGTCGCGGCCGGGGAGGTCGATGCCGGGGTGATCATCCACGAAGGTCGTTTCACCTTCGGCTCGTTCGGTCTGCGTCGCCTGATCGACTTGGGGGAGTGGTGGGAGGAGACCACGGGTCATCCTCTCCCTTTGGGAGGAATCGCCGTATCGAGAAGGCTCGAGCGATCGCTTCAGGCTCAGGTGGAGGGGGCGATGAGAGCCAGCGTCGAATTCGGATGGGAGCATCCCGATACGAGCCGGGAATACGTGAGAGAACACGCCCAAGAGATGGACGAAGCCGTCTGTCGTGCCCACATCGAACTCTATGTGAACGAGTACAGCCGCGACTACGGACCGGAGGGTGAGGCCGCCATCGTCCACCTGCTCGAGACGGCTGTCCATGTCGGGATGGCGCCGAGCGTCACGCGGGGCTTGTTCTGGGACGATTTTGGGACACCATTCCACTGAGCGGGACGCCAACTTGCTTGGCTTGCCTGCATGGTGCTTTAATCGGTCGCAGACATCCGAAGGCTACCCAACGGTAGCGTCGACAAGGAGGACGACCTTATATGGCAGCCAAGCTCATCAAGATCACCAAGGACACTCCATGGAACGACAGCGTGCCCCTGCACGAGAACTGCCACGCGTGGTCGATGGTCAATCCGAAGACCTGCCCCGGCGCTCAGTGCGAGTTCGGTATCACCGAGCTCCACCCGCTCACCGGTCGGGCACTGGACGACATCCACGCCGATGAGGACCACGTGTTCTACGGTATCTCGGGTCGCGCCGAGGCCATCGTCGATGGCGAGAGTTACATCGTCGAGCCCGGTGACGCGCTGTGGGTCTCGAAGGGCAGCGTCCATAACTTCACCCCGCTGGGCGGCGAATGCTTCCGCTACGCTGTCGTCTTCGCTCCGGGTCGCGCTTTCTGGACGAAGCAGTAGTCTCTCTCGAGCGGGCGAGCTCGTGCCGATAGATCGGGGCTCGTTCGTAGGGACCGCTTGAACGGGCGCCCATCCTCCGGCGGAGGATGGGCGCCCTCTGTCTGTCAGGGTAGCGGCGAAGTGCGTGCACGTCGGGCGGGGCGGCGGACTGCTATCCTACCGGCCTGATGCTCCACCTCACCGACATAGCGAAGTCCTTCGGCACCCAAGCGGTGCTCGACGGCGCCAGCCTGCACATCAAGCCGGGTATGCGCATCGGCCTCGTGGGCTCCAACGGCGCCGGGAAGACGACGCTCCTGCGGCTCGTGGTCGGTGATATGTCGCTCGATGGCGGCGAGATCAGCGCCCGCAAGGACCTGCGCATCGGTTTCCTCCCTCAAGAGATCGAAGAGATAGCCGATCATCCGGTGATCGAAGAGGTCCTAGCGTCTCATCTGGAGGTCCTTTCGGCGGAGAAGAAGATCGCAGAACTGGGGGAGCGCTTGGGCCGCGCCTACCAGTCGACGGCGGGTGGCGACCCGGTGTCTGGCGGTCCCGCGGACGACCCGGAAGAACTCATGCGCGAACTGGGGGCGGTCCAGACGGCGTTCGAGAGCGCGCACGGATACGAACTGGAGGCCCGGGCTCAGACCATCTTGCGCGGCATGGGCTTCCGGGAGAGCGATTTCGTCCGGCCCATAGCGGAACTCTCCGGAGGCTGGCGGATGCGGGTCGCGCTCGCCCGCCTGCTCCTCGAACAGCCCGATCTCCTCCTCATGGACGAGCCGACCAATCACCTGGACTTAGAGAGCCTTCTCTGGCTGGAGGAGTTCCTGCTGTCCTGGCCAGGGTCGTTGGTGGTCATCAGCCACGATCGCTACTTCCTGAACCGCATGGTCACCCACATCGCCGACCTGGACAGAGGGGTCATCGACCTGTATGCAGGCGGCTACGATCACTACGAGCGGGAGAAGCGTCAGCGCTACGAGGCTCTTGTGAACGCGGCCAAGAACCAGCAGCGAGAGATCGACGCGGCGGAGAGTTTCATCCGACGCTTCCGCGCGAAGAACACGAAGGCCAAGCAGGTGCAGCAGAAGATCAGGCAACTCGAGCGCACCGAACGGATAGACGCGCCCACACTCGAGCGCAAGGCCATCAGGTTCCGTTTTCCTCAACCTCCCCGGACCGGCAGAGTAGTGGCGGAGATCAAGCATGCCCGCAAGTCTTACGGCGACAACGTGGTCTACAAGCGTCTCGACCTGGTGGTGGAACGGGGAGAGAAGATCGCGCTGGTAGGACCCAACGGGGCGGGTAAGTCGACTCTTCTCAAGTTGTTGGCCGGGGTCATCGAGGCCGATGGTGGTTCGGTGACACTCGGCCACAATGTCCGCCGGGAATACTTCGCACAACATCAGCTCGAGGTCCTACATCCCGGGCGGACGGTCCTCAAGACCATGGAAGAGGCGGCTGGACCGGCGGGGCGCCTTCCCGAGGTCCGAGGCTACCTGGGGACGTTCCTGTTCGGAGAGGACGATGTCACCAAGAAGGTCGGCGTGCTCTCTGGCGGGGAGAAAGCCCGGCTGGCCTTGGCCCGGATGCTGATAGACCCCGCGGGGATACTCCTACTCGACGAGCCGACCAACCACCTGGATATGGACTCGCGCGCGGTCCTTACGGAAGCGTTGCGCCAGTTCGAGGGCTCGGTGGTGTTCATCAGCCACGACCGTCATCTGATAAACGCCATCGGCACGAAGGTCATCGAAGTGAGCGATGGCCGCCTGGTCCACTATCCGGGCGACTGGGAGTACTACCGCTGGAAGAAGTCCCAGGACGAAGGCTCGACCGAGACGGTCGCGCCGGGGATTGGACGGCCGGCTCCGGCCACCGCGGGACACTCCCTCGCCCCGGAGGGCGCCCCCACCGCGCCGACCCGGCCGCGGGCGACCGTCGAACTCGGGTACAAAGAGCGCAAGGAGTTGCAGAGTCGGTATCGCAAGGTCGAGCGTCGGATCGAGGTTGCCGAGAAGCGACAGGCCGAGGTCGCGTCGACGCTGAGCGATCCCGTCCACGGCTCCGATTACGAACTGCTCGGGCAGGCTTCTGCGGAGGCGGCGGCGCTCGCCGAAGAGATAGCCGGACTCTACGAGGAGTGGGGCCGGTTGGCGGAGGCCCTGGGAGAGACTACCGGTACTTGACGAGGGTCGGATACGGGTTGATCGCCGCCCCGCCCCCGGGTCTTATCTCGAAGTGCAGGTGTACCGCCCCACCGCTGGCGTTGCCGGTGTTGCCCGCGTAGCCGATCACCTGGCCGACACTCACTCGTACGCCCGACCGTATCCCGCCCTCTATCGAAGAGAGATGGGCGTAGTAGTAGACGTTGCCGTCGTCGCCCTTGAGATGGATGGTTATGCCGCCGAGCCCTGAGTTCGTGGGGTTGGTGCTGCGGATGACGCCGTCTGTGACCGCCACGAGCGGTGTGTTCCGAGCGGTCATGATGTCGGTGCCCTTGTGCGTGCGCCCCCCGGAGCGCGGAGCACCCCAGGTGTCGGTGAAGCTGTTGGGACCTTGGACCGGGAACACCCAGCCCGCGCTCGTATCGATCGCCGGGGTGGCGGTCTTGGCCTTGGTCGTAGTCGTGTTCGAGCCTGAAGATCCTCCCGAAGTCGACTTCGTGGTCGCGGTGGACTCCTTGGCTGCGGCGGCCTTGGCTGCAGCAGCAGCTTTCGCCTCGGCGGCGGCCTTCGCTTCCGCCGCGGCTTTGGCCTCGGCGGCCTTGCGCGCCTCCTCCTCGAGAGTGGCCACGCGGGCCCTGAGTTCGTTGTAGTCGTCCTTGGACGCTTCGAGCGACTGAAGCGTCTCGTCCCTGGCCGCGATGTAGTCCGCGTTGTCCTGTTGCTCGGTCGCCTTCTGCTGCTCGAGCTCGGCGGCAAGTCCATCGAGTTTCTCGATTCGAGCTTCGACGTCGTCGATGAACTCGTTGTCGCTCTGTGCCACCCGGGTGACGAGGGCCAGCCGGTCCACGATCGTGCCCAGCGACACATCCTCCCCCGAGAACAAGGTGTTGAGGACGTCGATGGTCTCCGACCCACGGTTCTTGTACATGTCGACCAAGCGGTCCGCTAGCTGGTCTTGGAGCGAAGCGAGATCCTCCTCGGCCGTGGCGGTCTCCGCTTGGACCTCCTCGATCCGCATGCGCGTCTCTTCGAGCCTGGTCTCGGCGTCGGCTTGTTTCTGCGCCAGCTTGTCGAGGCGCTCCTGGACGGCCTGCAGTTCAGCCTTGGCTTCTTTGAGCGCCGCTTGCGCGGTCGCCAGGCTCGACGTGGCTGCAACCGCGGAGGTGGGGAGGAAAGGCAGAGAGGACAGGGCGAGAGTCGCCAGGAGAGCTGTGATCGTCACCGCGGAGGCGAGGCGGAACATCTGTGATCTGAGGCTTGCGGGTCTCCCGTTCCGGCGCATCAGACCCGTCCTGCCCGTCTTTGTGCGTCAGACGACATGCCGGGAAGTCTACCAGGGCGGGCGGGCGGTGACCACCTATGCTGCTGTATGCTGGTAAAAAGCGCTTGTCGAGCAAGGAGGAGGAAGGATGCCGTCTTTCGACGTGGTCAGCCGCGTGGACCTACAGGAGATGGACAACGCAGTCAACCAGGTGAAGAAGGAGATCGCCACTCGCTTCGACTTCCGCGGCTCGAAGACCAGCATCGAACTCGACCGCAAAGACGAGAAGTTGCAGGTCGTCAGTGAGGACGATATGAAGCTGCGAGCGATCAAAGACATGCTGATTGCCAAGGTGGTGCGCCGTTCCATCGATGCGGAGGCTCTCGACTTCGGGGTACCGGAGAAAGCGGGGGGGGACATGCTCCGCCAGACGGTGACCATCCGCAACGGCATCGACATCGAGATGGCTCGGAAGGTCGTGAAGATCATCAAAGAGAGCAAGATCAAGGTCCAGGCGGCCATCCAGGGCGACGAGGTCCGGGTGACAGGGAAGAAGAGGGACGATCTCCAAGACGTGATCAGCCTGCTGAAGGAAGGCGACCTGGGCATCCCCCTCCAGTACGTGAACTACCGGGAATGACATCGCTCGGGAGCGGTCTCCCGGGCGCAGGAGCCCATTCCGACCCGCGCGCCGACGGGCACGTACTCTTCTCGGGAGACCACCGTCTGGAAGGGATCCTCGACCTGCCTCGAGGCGTCGACGAGCGAGGGGTCGCCGGAGGGGTGGTCGTCGCCCACCCTCACCCTCTGTACGGGGGGACCATGGCGCAACCCGTCGTGTATCGGGTGGCCAAAGCCTGCGCGGAGCGGGGGTTGGCGACTTTGCGCTTCAACTTCCGCGGAGTGGGCAGGAGCAAGGGCGGGTACAGCGGCGCTGACGAGTACCGCGACATCGAGGCGGCCGCGGCCTTCCTGCGCGGACGCCTTCGCGAGGATGCCGGCATCGGCGGCCTGAGCGCCGCCCACTCGGCCGCCCGCGGGCGCGGGGAGGTCCCGCCGCTGGCCCTGGCGGGCTACTCGTTCGGCAGTGTGATGACGGCATTGGCGGCTTCGGGGGCGGTCCCGGTGCAGGCTCTGGCCCTGATCGCTTTCGTCGTCGACTGGATCGACCTTCCTCCGCGGACCTTGGAGGCTCTGGGAGCATTCCGGGGGCCGGTGCTCGCTCTCTGCGGCGAACAGGACGACCTCGCCCCTCCCGACCTCGTCGAACGGACGCTGGGCCGGTTGGGGCTTCAGTATCGCTTGAGCGTGGTGGAGGGAGCCGGGCATCTGTTCGAAGGCCGTCAGCGGGAGGTCGGTGAGCGGGTGGCAGGTTTTCTGGCGGCGGCGCTCTCCTCCGGCCGTTTGCCGGCGTCCCCATCCGGGTAACAGCTCCACGGGTCTCATAGACTCGGCGAGACCCGTGTGTGAGCGAGCAGATGAGGAGTGTCGAGCGATGGACATGAAGGGCTCGAGGACGGAGCAGAACCTCATGAAGGCCTTCGCGGGCGAATCCCAAGCCCGCAACCGCTACACGTTCTACGCGAAGGTCGCGGAGGAGGAGGGATACCGGCAGATCGCGGACCTCTTCCTCGAGACTGCCGACAACGAGAGGGCTCACGCCTTCGGATTCTTCCGCCTCCTGGACGAGGGCATGCCTGAGTTCACGGCTTCGTATCCAGCGGGTCCGGTCCATTCCACCGAGCAGAACCTCCTGGCAGCGGCCGAGGGGGAGCTGATGGAGTGGGGGACCCTGTATCCTGACTTCGCCGCGGTCGCCGAGGAAGAGGGATTCAAGAAGGCGGCGGCCTACTTCCGCAAGGTCTCCGAGGTCGAGAGATACCACGAACGTCGTTATCGGAAGCTCCTGGCTAATGTCGCGGCCGGCAAGGTGTTCCACAAGGACGAACCCACGTACTGGAAATGCGACGAATGTGGATACGTCTACGAGGGGGCCGACGCGCCCAAAGTCTGTCCGGTGTGTGCCAAGCCCCAGGCCTACTTCGAAGTCTACTGCGAGGGATACTGAGTCCCATCCTGGCGGGTCGGCCTCGGACGGGTGACCGTTCGAGGCCTTTTTCTTTGCAGGCCCATCCTCGGTCCTAGGTCCGACCCCTTTCCCATGCGGGTAGGGTTAGGTTTCGTCCATGACCTCGATACCTGCACGTCGCCTTCTGGTATACGCGGCCGTCGCCGCGGTCGTTCTGGCCGTGGGGGTGGCAGGCGTGATCTCACTTCGCGGTGGAGCGGGTGGGGCGGCGACAGCCGTGATGATAGAGACTACGGGCATGTCGGCCGGGTCCGTCCCCGGTGGTTCCCCCGACGAAGGCAGCGCGGCGAGTCCTTCGTCCACCGGCACCACGGAGGCCGCCTCGATATTCGTGCAGGTCACGGGGGAGGTACGTCGGCCTGGGGTCTACGAGGTGGGAGCCGATTCCCGAGCTTTCCAGGCGGTCATGGAGGCGGGAGGCTTCACCGAGCAGGCGGACGAGGAGGCGGTGCCCCTGGCCGAGAGGCTCACCGACGGTTGCCGGGTGCATGTCCCGGCCGTCGGAGCGGCCGAGGGCGGCTCGACGACGAGTGAGTCTGATCCGACTCCGGGCGGGGTCTTCCCGGCGGCCGACCCGGGTACGTCGGCCGGGGGCTCGTCCTCGGGGGTAGTCGCTCTCAACTCCGCTACGTTGGCGGAACTGGACTCCCTTCCCGGTATCGGACCGGCCCTGGCCCAGCAGATCGTCTCCTTCCGTGAGGCCAACGGACCGTTCACATCGGTGGAGCAATTGACCGACGTGCCCGGTATCGGACCGGCCAAGCTCGAACAACTCCGGCCGCTGGTGCGGCTCTGACGCGGCTCGCCTCCTGGCTGGTCCGGCGGGCCGGGCTGGCGAGGCTCTCGACCTTCGCCGCGGCCATAGGGACTGCGATGGCCGCCCTTGCGCGAGCGGACCTTGGGCTCGCGTTGGCGGGCCTGAGCGCCGCCGCCGTCGTACTGCTGCTCGTGCTCGCCTGGGGCGGCGGCCGGGACAAGGGGGCGGTCGCCCTGGTACTGGTCGCCGCGGTCGTGTCCTGCGGATTCTTCGGCGGCTATCTGGGAGGGTCTCTCCGAGTCACTTCCCTCCTCGAGGGCGAGCTCGCCGCTCACGTCCAGAGACAGGCGATCCTCGAACTGATGATCTCTGGTCCCGTTCGCCACAACGGAGGTTGGCAGAGTGCGGTGGCAGAGGTCGTCAGTGGCGAGATCACAGGGGGGAACGCGACCGAGGGTGGCGCCCTACAGGTAGTGGGGGAGACCCTTTGGCTCGAGATCTGCCCGGATACAGAGACGGCAGGGTCCGAGGCCGCCCTTGACGGCGCGGGCGGCCTCGACCAGGGATACATAGTGCGGGCTTCCGGGACGCTGCGGCAGCCGGAGGGACCGACAGCCTCGGGTTTCGACCAATCGCAGTATCTGAGACGGCAGGGGATAGCGGTGGTCTTCCGGGTTGAAGCCGAGGACGTGGGCCTACTGGGGAGACGGGGAGGGGTGGCGGGCGTGTTCGACCACCTCCGCCGGGAGGCCCGCGATCATCTTCAACGCGGCCCCGACCCGCGACTGGGCGAGGTGCTCCAGGGTGTCGTGATGGCCGACAAAGAGGGTCTCGACGACGAGTGGCTGGAAGCTTTCCGCCGCTCGGGGACGGCGCACATGTTGGCGGTCAGCGGCCTGCATGTCGGCAGTCTCGCCGCCCTGGTCCTCTTTCTCGCGCGCCGCTCGCGATTGCCGCGCGGAGTCGGTTTCGTGGGCGCGTCGGCGATGGCGTTCTTCATGGTGCCGTTCTCAGGCTCTTCGCCTTCGGTGATGCGGGCGGCGGTGATGGTCTTCGTGGTCTTGATGGGACAATGGTTGGGGCGGAGTCGGGATCGATGGCAGGTCCTCGCTCTCGCCGCCCTGGTCGTCCTCTCGCTCGATCCGTTCGCCGTCTACGGAGCGAGCTTCCAACTGTCATTCGCGGCTGTTGCGGGGGTGATGGCGCTCTCCGGCCGGCTTGAGCGGTTGTTCTCCCGGCTCCCGTCCGGGCTCGCCGGTGGTCTCTCGGTCTCATTGGCGGCGACGGCGGGCACCGCCCCCGTCGCTCTGGCCACCTTCGGACAGACATCGATCGTGTCGGCTGTTGCGAACGTACTCGTCGTGCCTTTTCTGCCGCTGGTGTTGGGATTGGGGATGGCCAGTGTGTTCTTGGGTTTCGCGTGGCACGGTCTGAGTGCGGCTTTGGACACGGCGGCCGCGGTGCCCCTCGCGTGGATCCTCCGCGTGGCTCAAGCGTTCGCACTCGCGCCGGTGCTCAGAACCCGGGATCTCTGGCAGACGGTGACTATCGCGGGGGGGTTCATGCTCGCTCTCCCGGCGGCACTGGCCGTGAACGGAGGACCGAGTCGCCTCGGGTCGTGGCCTGGAGTGCGCTGGATCCGAGCTCGAAGACCAAGGCGCAAACTCGTGGCCGCGGCCATAGCGGTGGCCATCCTTGGCTTCGGGTGTGCCTTGGGCGCGGGGCTGTATCCGATGGGCGTGGCGACCGCCGACACGGTCCGACATCTGATCGGAGCTGAGACCTGGCCCGCGACCCCGGAGCTGCGCATCCTGGACGTGGGGCAAGGGAGCGCGACGCTCCTGCGCACTCCCGATCGCCGCGCGGTGCTCTTCGACGGAGGACCCGAGGGATGCTCCCTGGAGGCGCAACTGAAGTCCTTGGGTGTGGAGCGGTTGGACTTGGTCGTCATCTCCCATCCTCACGCGGATCATTTCGCCGGGCTTCTGGAGTGTCTCGATGCGCTCGAGGTCGGCATGCTCGTCGATGCGGTGCGATTACGCCCGACCACTGGGTCGTCCGTTTCGGCTGCGGTCGACAGCGGCGGAGGCGGGGAGGCCCTGGCCTACCTCGAGTTTCGTTCAGGGCTCGAGGAAGCGGGAACAGAGTATGTTGAGGGAGAGACAGGAATGACCCTGCGGGTCGGCGGCTCGTGCATATCTCTGTTCGCGCCGACCGAGGCACTGGTGATGACAGCGGGACCGCGGCCCTGGGAAGCGCGCACCACCGCGCCTACCGGCGACGAACTGAACGGCGGCTCCCTCGTGGCGCACCTCGAGGTCGGGACGGCGGGCGTGCTGTTGCCCGGAGACGCCGAAGCCGACATCCTGCGGACATACGGACTACCTCGCTCAGAGGTGCTCGTCGTGGCGCATCACGGGAGTAGAGGAGCGGTGACTCCCGCGCTTCTGGAGACGCTCGGCTTGCGGGCCGCGTGCGTGTCGGTCGGCAAAGGGAACACGTTCGGCCATCCCGATCCGGCCACGGTCTCCGTACTCGGCGACCGTGGATGCCTGCTGGCTCGGACGGACGATCACGGTTGGATATCCTGTACGATACGGGAGGGCGGACTGGTCATCGCGACCGAACGGGGAGCCGTGGGGGACTCGGAATGACGGAGGCAGAGACGTGAGCGAAGGAGCCGGCGCTTCCACCCGCCGACCTCTCAAAGCCGCCTACCTCATCGTGGGTGACGACCTTCCCAAGGTCGACTTGGCCGTGCGCCGCTTGAAAGCCCGCATCGTGGAGGAATCGGGCGTCGATCTCAACATCGACGAGTTCGACGCGGGCGCGGACCCGGCGAGCCGGGTAGTCAACGCGGCCAACACGCTTGCGTTCTTGGGGGGTATCAGGCTGGTTCTCGTCCGACAGGTTCAGGCCTGGGTCAAGGCGGAGAAGCAGACGATCGCCGATTATCTGAGGTCCCCGGCGCCCGACGCGTGTCTGGCTCTGGTGGCCGAGAAGCTCGCTCCGGCCGACCTCTTGCGCGCGGCTATGCAGACTCATGGCGACGTGCTCGAGTATCCCGCGCCTCGAGAGAGCCAACTCCCCCAGTGGCTGAGGGACGAAGCCGGTCGGCGCGGCGTGGCGCTCACCCCGGCAGATGCCCGTCTCATCGTCCAGAGATGCGGAGACAACCAGAATATCCTGCTGCGCGAGTTGGAGAAGTTGCAGACATACGCCTCAGGGAGATCCATCACCGAGGACGACATCCGGCTCCTCACGACGGCGAGCATCGAGGCGAGCATCTTCGATCTTCTCGACTCGGTCGCGACCGGACGGGGGGCGGCTGCCTTCGCGGCCGCTGAAGAACTCCTGACGGGCGGAGAAAGGACGGAGGTGCTCTTCTATCGGATACTGCGGCATTTCCAGAACCTCGAAAGGGTGGCCGCGTTCAGGGACGAGCGCATGGACGCCAGTGCGATACAGGCCGAGTTGAAGATGAAGGCTTTCCCCGTTCGCAAGCTCATCGAGCAGTCGAGCGCGCTGGGGGCCGAGGGGATCGCGCGAGGACTCGCCGTCCTGGCCGAGACCGACGCCCGCATGAAGGGCATGGGCGACCTGCCCGCGGACATGGAGTTCCAGATGTGTCTCGGCCGCCTGCTCGCGGCAGGATGATGGAAGCCGGGGGGCCGGGGAGAGGTCGGGAAGCTCTAGAGCTGAGAGAGAAGACGCGCCACCATCGACTTCTTCCGCGCCGCGTTGTTCTTATGGATCGCGTTGTGCGCGGCGGCCTTGTCGATAGTGGAGGTCAGCTTCTTGGCTGTCTGAGCAGCGGCATCGGCGTCGCTGGCGGAGATGGAGTCCTTGAGACGCCGGAAGTGCGTCTTGATAGAAGACTTGTAGCGCAGGTTCTCCAACCGCTGTCGCTGAGCGATGCGCACCCGTTTGCGCTGCTGCTTGGTATTAGCCAATCTTCATTCCTCCCGTCTTCCCTTCAAAGTCGCGGAAGTTTAGCATAGCGCTTGCTCATGGGCAATGACACAAAGAGACGTCTGGCGGTCGCGGCCGCCTTTCTTGTGGTGGCGACCGCGGGGTCCCGGGTCCTCGGGTTGATCCGGGAGATCGTGATGGTCTCATATCTGGGACTGGGCGCGGATATGGGGGCGTTCACGGTCGCCAACAAAGTGCCGAGTCTTATCCGTACGCTCTTGGCCGATACCGCGTTGTCCGCCGCGTTCATCCCGGTCTTCTCGGGGTTGCTCGAGAAGGAGCGCCGCAGGGAGGCGTGGCAGGTGGCGTTCACCGTGAGCGTGCTGGCCACCATCGTGCTCGGAGTGATAACAGCCCTGGGCATGGTGTTCTCGCCCGCTCTGGTGAAGGTGATCGCCCCGGGATGGGGGGACAAGCCCGAGTTACTGGCTCTCACGGCGCATCTGATGCGGGTCATGTTCCCGACCGTCGTGATCCTGGGATTGGCTGGGATCCTCATGGGGATCCTCAATTCCTACAATCGCTTCGCCCTGCCGGCCCTCGCTCCGATCGTCTGGAACCTGGTCATAATCGGGGTGGTGGTCGGGTTCTCCGCGGGATACGGGATCAAAGCGCTGGCCTGGGGGGTGCTGGCCGGTACCGTCGTGGAACTCCTTCTTCAGGCGCCGGCGGTGTGGAGGCGCCGCTGGAGGCGAGACACGCTCACCGGCGCAGCCGGCTCCCCGTCGGACGACCCCGCGGCTGCGGGCCGGGAGGGTCTCCGCTCCGGCCCCGGGGAGGGAGGCTCGCCCTATCGACTGGCCCTGCGCAGCCCGGAGGTCCGCCGGATCGGCATCCTGATCGGGCCAGTGATCCTGAGTCTGGGCATCATCAACTTCAACGCCTTCATAGACACCATAATCGCTACCCTGATCAGCGATGCCGCCCCGGCCGTCATCGAGCGGGCCTTCCGTCTCTTCCAACTCCCGCAGGGAGTGTTCGCCATCGCCATCGGGACGGTGCTCTTCCCGGCCTTCTCCCGCCATGCCGCGGCCAACCGGATGAAGGAGTTCAGGGAGGACCTGTCCACGGGTCTTCGTCAGATCTTCTTCGTGACGTTGCCCTTCGCGGCGTTCTTTGCCGTACTGGCCGTTCCCACGGTGCGACTCATCTACGAGCACGGCAAGGTGACCGCGGGAGACACCGAACTGGTGGCCTCGGCCCTTCTCTTCTTCAGCGTGGGGATGGCGTTCGTGAGTGTCAACACACTCTTGAACCGAGCCTTCTACAGTATCCAGAAGCCGTGGCTGCCGTTGATCACCGGGGTGATCAACCTGGCGCTCAACGTCGGCTTGGACGTGCTCCTCTACAAACCGCTCGGGGTCGGCGGGATCACGCTCTCGACATCGCTCGTCAGCCTGTTCAACTTCTTTGCGCTCATGCTCCTGCTCGGGCCGCGCATCGGCGGCGTGGACGCACGGCGCGTGGCCTGGTCGGCCGCCCGGTCGATCGTGGCGTTGGTGCCGCTCGCTGCGGTGGCCTACGGGGCGTGGTGGGGTCTCGATGCCGCCCTGGGTCGACGCCTATGGGCGCAGGTGGTGGCGGTGGGGATCGCGTACGTGGCCGGGGGAGCGGTGTACTGCCTCGCGGCGTGGGCCATGCGGGTGCCGGAACTGCACGAGGTCGTCGCGGTCATCAAGCGTCGTCGTGAGCCGCGGTCGACGGACGAGGTCATCGATCTAGACGGCAGCTAGGTTCTGGGGCCGAAGCAGCGGTCCCGTCCCTCGCCCTTCGCTTCGTACAGTCTCTCGTCGGCGCGGGATATTATCGACTGGACAGAGAGGGATCCCCGGGGGAATTCGGCGCTGTCGGCCAACCCGCAACTGAAGGTGAGCCGGATATCGCGTCCTTCGTACAGGCACGCCCGGTTCCTGACCACGTCCATTAGGCGCTCCATCGCCGAGACGGCTTCGCTGCCGCCGATGCTCGTGAAGACGAGGATGAACTCTTCGCCGCCGTACCTGCCAAGCAGATCATAGGGTCTGACCACAGAGCCGATGGCGTGTGCGAACTCCTTGAGGGCGAAGTCGCCCGCGAGGTGACCATGCGCGTCGTTGACCGTCTTGAAATGGTCGATATCGACGATCGACACGCAGAAGTTCCTCCCACATCGGGAGTATTCGGCCACCATCTCGTCGAGGCGTTCGAGGACGTAGCGGCGGTTGAAGACCTCCGTGAGGGGATCACGGATGGCCATCTCGCGGATCTGCGCCTCCATGGCTTTCTTCTCGGTCACGTCGCGGCAGACACAGAAGACCAGCTTCCGCTCGCCGTATAGTGCTCCGTTGGTGCTGATCTCCACTTCGCAGTGCGTGCCGTCCTTGCGCCGATGGCGGGTCTGGAAATGGTCGCCCGTCTCGTCGACCGTCTCGATCATCTTCAGCAACTCGTCCTTGCCGAAGTCGTCATTCCAATCCCAGATGTGGAGTCCACGGATCTCATCCACGGAGTAGCCGAGCATGCGGGCGTATTCCTCGTTCGCCTCGTATACCGAACCGTCTTGGTTGAGGACGACGATACCGTCTCGGGATTGCTCGACGAGGATGCGTCGACGATAGATCTCGTCACGAAGCAGCTCTTCAGTACGCTTCCGCTCGGTGACGTCCTTGACGTGTCCGAGCGCACCCGGGGCTACACTATCGGGGAGGGCGACGCGGTGGAACGACACCTCGAGCCACTCGGCGGGACCCCCGTTCGCCGAGTGGCGGATCACGTGGGTCATCGGGGCGCCGAGCTCGACACACGTCGAGAAGGAACAATCAGGACAACGGGAGTCTCTGCCGCGGAGTATCTCGTGGCATCTCTTGCCGATCAAGGGTGATTTCGCCGAGTACTTTTCGCGCATCCAGCGGTTGGCGAGTCGGATGGAGAGGTCATGGTCGACGAGCAGGATGCCGTCCTCGATCGAGTCCAGGATGGCCGGCAGTAGATCTTCCGACCGCTGTCTTTCCAGACTGGGAGGTATCACCACACCCCGCTCCGACCTGGCGTGTACCGCGCGTGGATAGTACCGTCGCGAGATCCGACCGACCCTGGGTTATTCAACGCCGACGGTTCGAATCCCTCCCGGTGCGAGTCCCGCAGGCCCGCGGCGCCGGCACCCACCGGGCTCTGCGCTAGAATACATCCCCCATGGGACGCTTCGACCACATACGCAACTTCTCGATCATCGCCCACATCGACCACGGCAAGTCGACTTTGGCCGATCGAATCCTGCAGGTCACCAACACGGTGGCGGAGCGGGAGATGCGTGAGCAGGTCTTGGACCGCATGGACTTGGAACGCGAACGGGGCATCACCATCAAGGCCCAGGCCGTCCGCATCTACTACCGCGCCGATGACGGCAAGGAGTACCAGTTCAACCTCATCGACACCCCGGGGCACGTGGATTTCACCTACGAAGTCTCCCGGAGTCTGGCAGCGTGCGAGGGGGCGATACTGGTGGTCGACGCCACGCAAGGGGTGGAGGCGCAGACTCTGGCCAACACTCTCCTTGCCCTCGAGAACGACCTGGAGATAGTCCCGGTGCTCAACAAGATCGACCTTCCCGGCGCAGAGCCCGAGAAGAGGGCGGAAGAGATCGCCACGGTCATCGGTTGCCCGCGGTCCGACATCCTGCAGATATCGGCCAAGACCGGCGTCGGCGTGCCAGCGGTGCTCGAGGCCGTGGTCCGGCAGGTGCCGCCTCCACAGGGTGACCTCGATGGACCCGCGCGCGCCCTCATCTTCGACTCGGTGTACGACCAGTACCGGGGGGTGGTGGCGTTCGTCCGGGTACGGGACGGCAGCTTCCGCAAGGACGACGCCCTCCTCACGATGGCCACCCGGCGCCGGAGCGAGATCGAGGAAGTGGGGATCTTCAGTCCCGACATGCGGCGCACCGACGTCCTGCAGGCGGGGGAGGTGGGCTACATCATCCCGGGGATCAAGGAAGTCGCCGACCTCCGCGTCGGAGATACCCTCACCAACGCCCGGCGACCGGCTACTGAACCGCTGCCCGGCTATCGTGAAGTGACTCCCATGGTCTTCTGCGGGCTCTTCCCCCTCGACGGCGAAGACTACCCCGACCTTCGCGATGCCTTGGAGAAGCTCAAGTTGAACGACGCCTCCCTGTTCTACGAGCCGGAGACGTCGAAGGCCTTGGGCTTCGGTTTTCGCTGCGGGTTCCTGGGATTGCTCCACATGGAGATCGTTCGCGAGCGACTCGAGCGAGAGTTCGGGCTCGACCTGTTGACCACCACTCCCAACGTCCGCTACGAGGTCGAGTCGGTGACTGGCGAGGTCCTGTCGATCAGCAATCCGGTCGACTTCCCGGAGGCGGGGTCCATCGCCGAAGTCAGGGAGCCGTACATCGCTGCCGCGATCCTGGTCCCGGCGGAGTTCGTCGGTCCGGTGATGGAACTCTGCAACGACAAGCGTGGGCGTTTCGTCCACATGGAGTATCTGACTTCCGACCGGGTGCGTTTGCAGTACGACCTGCCGCTCGCCGAGATCGTGCTCGACTTCTTCGACCTCCTCAAGACCCGGAGCCGGGGCTACGCCAGTCTCGACTACGAGATCAAGGACTTCGAACCCGGAGACCTGGTCCGTCTCGATATCCGCATCGCCGGCGAGGTCGTCGACGCGCTCAGCTTGATCGTCCATTCTGACCGTGCATATTCCGTGGGCCGAGGATTGGCTGAACGATTGCGCAAGAAGATCCCTCGGCAGATGTTCGAAGTAGCCATCCAAGCTGCGGTGGGTAGCCGGATAATAGCTCGGGAGAGCGTGGCTCCGATACGCAAGGATGTGCTGGCCAAGTGCTACGGCGGCGACATCACCAGGAAGAGGAAGCTCCTCGAGAAGCAGAAAGCGGGCAAGCGGAGGATGAAGATGGTGGGGACGGTGGAGATCCCCCAAGAGGCATTCCTGGCCGTCCTCGACCTGAACGAGGGCAAGGAGGGCAAGAAATGACACCTGAGTACCTGGTCCTCGGCATCATCCTGATAGTCATGGGGGCGATCCAGGCCTGGCTACGGCATGGGCCTGGGGGCAAGGCGCTCCGCCGCGAGAGTGGGGCGGAGCCCAGCCCGGAGCGAGGACTGCGTAGTGGGCGGGCTTGGGAAGGGTGGACCGCGATCCTCGGGGGGGTCGGGGTCGTCTTCGGCGTCGTCCTCGTGGTACTGGGAGTCTTGGGCCGCTAGGACCTTTCATCGTGGGGACAATAGGGATCACGCACCTCTACGCGCACGTCCCGTTCTGTCGGTCCCGTTGCGCGTATTGCGATTTCGAGGCCGAACCGGTCGGCCCGCACGCCCGGGCCGGCAGGGTGGACGAGTACCTTCGTGCGCTTCGCGCCGAACTGGAGAGTCTCAGACATGGCGTGGAGTCCGTCGACGGCGCACTCCTCCAGCTTCGGCCGCCGCTCGAGACCGTCTATCTCGGTGGTGGCACCCCGACCGTCCTTCCGACCGATCCCCTGGTCGACCTGGTCGCCGACCTGGCCTCGCTGGGCCCGGCGTTCGCCCCGGTCCGGTCGACCGCGCCATGGGAGTTCACGATCGAAGCCAACCCGGGCACGATCGACACGATCATGCTCGAGCGTCTGATGAAAGCGGGGGTGACGAGGCTGTCCCTGGGAGTGCAGTCGTTCTCGCCTGCCCTACGGGCGGCACTCGGCAGGCGGGTGACTCAGCGGGAGATCGACGAAGCGTTGGAAGCGATCTCGGCGGTGGGCTGGGTGGACTGGAACCTCGACCTGGTGTTCGGCATACCCGGGCAGACCTGGGACGACGCCATAGCCGACATCGAGGCCGCGTTGGCCGCGGGACCGACGCATGTCTCGCTCTACGACCTGACCTACACGGCCGCCTTTGCGGGCAGAGTCGACGCGCGAGGCGGCGCCGGTGCTCGCGCCGCCGCCGCCCGTTTCGCGGAGGAGCACTACGATCCAGCCATCCAGCGGCTCCAGAACGGGGGCTACCGGCGCTACGAGGTATCCAATTTCGCGGTCCCGGGCCATGAGTGTCGTCACAACCTGGCCTATTGGCGTGGCGAGGACTACCTGGGGGCGGGCGCGGCCGCTGTGTCGACTGCCGGGGGATCCAGGCGCACCGCCCCGCGTACGATAGAGGCGTATCTGTCCGATGGGCCGGCCGAGATCGAGCGGGTCTCACCGACGGTAAGGCTCTGGGAGAAGGCCATGCTCGGGCTGCGCACGAGCGAAGGCATCGACGAGACGGAGGTGTTCCCGGTGCTCGATCCGGCGGCCCGTGAGCGGCTTCTGCGACAGGGCTGTGTGGAGAGACACTGTGGTAGACTTCGCTTGAATCCAGGGTTTTTGGATGTCAGCAACTCGGTCATCGCGACTCTGCTGGTACCCCCGGAGGACCCGTAGTCTCAGACTTCCCGGTGGTAGATGACACTCACCGAAAGACAACGCACGATCCTGAACGCCGTCACCGAGCGCTACATCGGGTCGGGGGCGCCCGTGCCTTCGAAGGAACTGGCTGGCGCCGAGGGTCTGGGTGTCTCCTCTTCGACCGTGCGGAATGAACTCGCGGCCCTGGAAGATCTCGGCTATCTTACTCATCCGCACACGTCGGCAGGGCGCATCCCCACCGACCTCGGCTATCGCGAGTTCGTCGATCAACTGATGAGCGGCGGACTCCCTCGCTCGCTCTCGAAGGTGACGCCCGGCACGGGTGTACCCTCAATGCAGCGGGAGGACGTCGCCGGCGAGATCGACACTGCGCTCCGACAGGCCACCGATGCCATGTCGAGGGCCACGAACCTGCTAGCGCTGGCTCTCGGTCCCCGGGTCAGCGGAGCTCGGCTCTGCCACGTGGAACTCCTGACCCTCCAGCCGCACGAAGTGATGTATGTATTCATCGTGTCGACGGGCGGGGTCATGAAGGGTGTGGTCGAGTGGCCGCGGGCCATCGATCCCGGTCTGGTCGAATGGTCCCGGACCTATCTCAACGAGACGCTGAACGACCAGACCCTGACCGGCCGGTTGATCCGGCGGGTCCTGGACAACCCGGAGTTGAGCCCACGCGAAGCGGGCTTTCTCAAGGCGCTCGCGCCTGCGTTCGAAAGGCTCGTGGACGAGCAGAACCAGGAAGAGCTCTTCGTGGGTGGAGCCGCGCGGTTGCTGGCCCATCCGCGCCTTGAGGACGTCTCCTCGCTCCGAGACCTCATGTCCCTTCTCGAGGAACGCTTCCAGTTGCTCCGCATGCTGCGGGCCGCCCTGGGCTCGGGTACCGTGGTCGTACGGATCGGCGCGGAGCATGAAGCCTTGGCCCTGCGGCCGTTCTCCGTGGTCGCGGCGAGCTACGGGCTGCCCCAACGCCGGCTGGGCACGGTGAGCCTGGTCGGACCGACACGCATGGACTACGAGACCGCCATCGCGACAGTGCGCGACACCGCCCAACTACTTTCCGAACGCGTCGGGGAACGCTACGAATGAAACGTGACTATTACGAGGTGCTCGGCGTCGAACGCGACGCCGACCTGCAGCAGATCAAGAAGGCCTATCGCAAGCTGGCTCGGGAGCACCATCCCGACGTGAACAGCAGCGATCCTCAGTGCGAGGAGAAGTTCAAAGAAGCGACGGAGGCCTACGAGGTCCTGTGCGACACCCAGAAGCGCACCGTCTACGATACCTACGGCCACGACGGATTGAAGCGGGGCGCCGGGGGGCCGGGCGATTTCGGCTTTGGCGGATTCACCGACTTCTCAGACATCTTCGAGAACCTGTTCACCTCGTTCGGAGGCGGAGGGTTCGGAGGCAGCCCGTTCGGCGGGTCGGGGCGGGGGCCCTCGGGACCGGCTCGAGGTGACGATCTGGCCGTCGAGGTAGAACTGACCCTCGAAGAAGCCGCGTTCGGAGTGGAGAAGGAGATCACGTTCAGGGCCCAGGGAGTGTGTTCCGCCTGCGAGGGGGCGGGAACGACCGACCCCGCATCGGTGAAGCCTTGCGGCGAATGTGGCGGTTTGGGGCGTGTCCGCACCATACGCCGTACGATGTTGGGCCAGTTCGTGCAGACGGGGCTATGTCCCACCTGCTCCGGACGGGGCCAGGTGATCGAGTCTCCCTGCCCTGAGTGCCAGGGGGGCGGACGGGTTTTCATGGAGCGGGTGGTCACGGTCAACATCCCCGCGGGCATCGATGGGGGCCAGCGTATCCGGGTGTCCGGCCGGGGAGGAGCGGGCGAACGGGGTGCGCGGGCCGGGGACCTGTACGTGCGGGTGCGGGTTGAGCCTCATCCGGTCTTCCGGCGGCGAGAGGACGACATCCTCTATCAGGTCGACCTGACCATGGTCCAGGCGGCTCTCGGTACCACGCTGACCATCCCCACCCTCGATGGCGACCAGGACGTGGAATTTGCCGCCGGCATCCAGCCGGGCGAGGTCAAGACGCTCAGAGGCAGAGGAGTGACGCATCTGAACGGGCATGGGCGGGGCGATCAGGAGATCCTCGTCAACGTCCTCATCCCTCGTGACCTCGAAGAGGAGCACCGCCGTCTACTGCAGGAGTTCGATGAATGCTGCGGTCCGGAGCAGTACGAGCACCGGCCGGAGGGGGTCTTGCACAGACTGCGCAACCTGTTCGGAGGCTGACCGGCATGTCGCCCGGGATCGGCACCGACCGCGCCGTGCGGGTGACCGTGCCCGAGGATTCCGCCGAGGCGGTAGGGGCCATCCTGATGGAGAGTATGGGCCCCTTTGTGATCGAGAGGGCGGAGCAGGCCTGCCGGCCGGCGTCGAGCGGGAGATCCGGTCCTGTGGGCAGCGGTCCGTCGCGCGTGGTCCTTGTCTTCTTTCCGCTGGGCGACCGGTGTCCGTCTGCCACCGACGTGCTCGAGGAGCTCCCGCGGGCGCTCAGAGACACGGGAGGCATCGAGGTCGAGTCCTGCGATGTCTCGCGAGACTGGGAGGAAGGATGGCGGGAGCATTTCCGGCCCATCACCATCGGCACGGTCCGGATCCGTCCCCCGTGGGTAGAACCGCTCCCGGCGGTGGACCAGGTTACCGGAACCGGCCAAGGTGCCCCCGCGACCGGGTCGGGTGGTCCCCGCATCGACGTGGTCATCAATCCTGGTCTGGGGTTCGGAACGGGGCTCCATCCCACCACTAGAGGTACGTTGAGGCTGCTTCAGCGGCCCGGCGAAGAGGCGCATCCGTCGCCCGGAGAAACGGCCGCCGTAGGCGCTACGGGGCTTCCCGGTGGGAGAGGGCGTCTGGTCGATTGCGGGACGGGATCGGGTGTGCTCGCGATCGCGGCGGCCAGACTGGGGTGGCGGCCTGTCCTGGCCTTCGACAACGACGCCGCCGCACTGCTGTCGGCTCACGACAACGTTGTGGAGAACGAGGTCGAGGACGTGGTCGGGTTGCATGAATCCGACGTAGCGGCCGTTCCTCTCGAGTGGTTCGGCGGGTCGACCGTATTGGCGAACATGACCTTGGATCCCGTGACGGTTCTACTGGGAAGACTGGCCGGGACCCCGGCGGAGCGGCTCATCGTTTCAGGTATCCTCGCCGGCGGTCAGGAGGCCGTTGCGATCGACGCGGCCAAAGCCGCCGGTTTCGTCGTGGGTCGCCGTCTGTACGAGACGGAATGGGTGACCCTGGAACTCATCCCCGCGCGGCCCGAGCGCCGAGGAGACGGGAGATAGGGGTCGTGGCTCGGCGCAAGCCGGCTCGGGGCCGGTCTGAACGTCGGCGCGCGACTCTCGTCCGAGCGGGCTTGGTGCCCGCGGGCGACCCCACCGGGCGCTCCTCGAGCATCGCTGGGGTCGTCACCCGGCGCGGCAAGAGCATGGAGGTCGAGCCTCTCTTCCAGGCAGGACCACCCCTTCCCCTCGAGCGGGGGCCGGTGCGGCCTCAGCCGGGCGACCTGGTGCTGTTCACCTTCTCGTACGGGTTCAAGGCGCGGATCGTGCGCCCCTTGGGCAAGAGCAGGATCCTGGCCGACGTGATGGAAGCCCTCATGGTCGACAACCTGGTGCAGCGCGGGTTCAGCCCCAAAGTTGTCGCCGAGGCAGGGGAGGCAGCTGAACTGCAGTCGCGTCGGGATTCCTACCGCGCAGATCTCCGCGACCTGTTCACCTTCACCATCGACCCGGCGTTGGCCAGGGATTTCGACGACGCCCTCTCGTTCGAGCGAACGCCGGCCGGTACCACCAGCGTGTACGTGCACATCGCCGATGTCTCCTACTTCGTGGTCGAAGAAACCGCACTCGATCGGGAGGCGTTGCGGCGGGGCAACTCGGTCTACGTGGCCACCGGGGTGGAGCCGATGCTGCCTCAGGTGCTCTCTTCCGGAGTGTGCTCGCTGTTGCCGGGAGAAGACCGCAAGGCAGTGACTGTGGAGATGGAGATCGACGCGAGCGGGCGCGTCCTACAGACCCGGTTCTACCGGTCGCTCATCCGCAGTGACGCGCGCCTGGACTACGAGCAGGTGGAGCGGATGTTCCGAGGGTCCGAGGACATAGCCCCCGAGCTGGAAGAGGTGCTGGAGCGTGGGCGGGCTTTGGCCCAGGTACTTCGGGCCCAGCGACGGGAGCGGGGGAGTCTCCAGATCGAATCGCCCGAGCCCGAGTTCGAATGGGACGACGCGGGTGACGTGATACGCGCCGATCCCAGCGAAGAACTGGAAAGCCATTGGTTCATCGAGGTCTTCATGGTGCTGGCCAACGAGCAGGTGGCTTCCTTCTTGGAGCGAGAACACGTGCCCACTGTATACCGGGTCCACGACACACCTGATCCTTTCCGGGTGGACAATCTTCTCGACGTCCTCTCGAGCATCGGGCTGCCCACCCCGGCCTTCGACCCCATGGCGGCTACTCCCCAGGAAGTCCGCAGGGTCACCCGCGAGACCGCTGAATGGCTCGACCGGTATGCGCCCGCCGGTAGGGGGAAGGCGGCTCTCGTACAACAGGTGCTTAGGGCGCAGGCGCGGGCCGTATACCAGACGGCGAACATCGGTCACTTCGGCCTGGCGTCGCCCTCGTATTGCCATTTCACTTCGCCGATCCGTCGGTATCCCGATCTGCTGGTCCATCGTGGACTCCTTGCCCAACTGGGGCTGGGGCCGGCACCCACGACGTCGACGCTCTCGGACTGGGCGGAGCACTGTTCGCGTACAGAACGCGAAGCCGCCAAGGTCGAACTCAAGGCGGACGACATCGTCCTGGCCCATCTGCTGAAACGGCGCTTGGACGAGGACGGGTGGCAAGAGAGCGTCTTCGAGGGCCAGATCCTCAACCACACCCGTCGGGGTATGTTCGTACTTTTCGATCGTCTGTTCCAGGGCTATCTGTCGGTGAGTGAGTTGCCGCGCGACCAGTACCGTTTGAACGAACTCGAGACCGCGCTCGAAGGGAAGAGGACCGGCCTGGCCTACAAGTTGGCCGACATCGTCCATGTGCGGGTCATCGCTGTGGACGCCGCCCGCGGAAGAGTGGATCTGGCGTTGGCCGAGCCGGCGGACGACAGCTCGAAGTCGGAGACTCCGCCGCCCCCCGCCCGTCGGCATCAGAGAGGTTGACCTGGCAGGGTCGGGCATCGTGTACAGGAAGCAGTGAAAGGGTAGTCCGGGACATGAAGATGAACATGGATGATTGGCTGCGGAGCATCCCACACCCGGCCCTCAGGAGGGCCATGCCCATCACGACCTTCCCTGGCATGGAGCTCATCGGCAGACCGGTCAGCGCGTTGTTCTACGACGGACAGATCCAGTTCGACTGCATGCAGGCTCTGTCTGCGAGGTACCCGTCGATCGCGGCCCTCACCGCCATGGACCTGTCGGTGGAGGCCGAAGCCTTCGGCTGCCCGGTGAAGCTCTCCGATACCGAAGCGCCTACCGTGACGGCGGACATCGTCTCCGACGACGAGAGCATAGCGGCTCTGCGTGTCCCTGAAGTGGGAGAGGGGCGCACCTCGGAATACCTCAAGGCCGCGCGCATGGCGGCCGAGCGGATCGTCGACAAACCCGTGTTCGGGGGTATGATCGGGCCCTTCTCACTCGCTTGCCGGCTCTTCGACATGAGCGGGTTGATGGTAGCTCTGCGCCGGGGGCCCGATGTGGCCCACGCGCTGTTGGAGAAGGACACCGGATTCTTGGTGGAGTACGCGCGGGCATTCAAGGAGACGGGCGCCAACGGGATCGTTCTGGCCGAACCGGCCGCGGGCCTCATCTCTCCGGCTTTCTGTCAGAAGTTCTCCTCCGAGTACGTCAGGAGGATCGTCGAGGCGGTCCAGGACGACTCGTTCATCGTAGTGCTGCACAACTGCGGCAATACTGAAGGTCTCGTCAGTACGATGCTGTTCACGGGCAGCAGAGCCCTGCACTTCGGTAACGTGGTGGACATGACGCGCATCGTCTCCCAGATACCCGACGACGTATTGGCCTTCGGCAACATCGACCCCGTCAAGGTGATGAAGATGGGCTCGGTCCACGAAGTCAAGGTGAGGACACTCGAACTCCTGGAGCAGATGACCAAATACAAGAACTTCGTACTGTCGACCGGTTGCGAGGTGCCCCCCGGGGTCCCGATCGCGAATCTCGACGCCTTCTACAAGACGCTCGAGATCTTCAACGCGACCCAGGAGATCAGGCATAAATGGCTCTTCGACGCCTAGCGGGCGGCAGCTTCGCGGTACGGGCGGTCGTGGAACGGTAGATCCCAAATAGTCGGGGGAGTGCGAGAGATGAGATTGGCAAACAAAGCAGTCGTGGTGACCGGCGCCAGCTCGAGCATGGGGAGGGCGATCACCGACATGTTCGCCCGCGAGGGGGCGAGCGTCCTTGCCGTGGCCATGGGTACGAAACGCTTGGATGAGCTTGCCCGGCAGGCGTCCGGCTATTCCGGGAGGATCGTGCCCCTGATCGGCGACATGACCGTGCGCGCAGACATAGAGGGCATGGTCGACGAAGCCGTGCGCAGGTTCGGCAGACTGGACGTCCTCATAAACAATGCCGGACTCATGGACGACTTCAGCCCCGTGGGCGAGTTCGACGATGCCCTGTTCGAGAAGGTCATGAAGCTGAATCTCGAAGCCCCGGCTTACGCCATGAGGCGGGCTATCACGAAGTTCCTCGAGCAGGGTGGGGGAGTGATCATCAACATCGCCTCCGTCGGGGGCCTCTTCGGTTGTCGGGGCGGCGCGGCCTACACGGCGTCGAAGCACGGCTTGATCGGGCTCACGAAGAACACCGCGTACATGTACACGAACAAGAACATCAGGTGTAACGCCATCTGTCCGGGTTCCATCAAACGGGAAGTGGGCAAGGACGAGTTCTTGGAGGAGTTCAACGAGAGCGGTAAGGACATCGCCATGAAGGGCATGGGACTGGTCGAACGACCCGGCGAGTCGGAAGAGATCGCCGAGGTCGCGGTGTTCCTGGCGTCGGAAAGCTCCTCATACATAAACGGTCAGGCGATCGTGGTGGACGGCGGCTGGACGTGCTACTGAACGTCTTCGCGCCGGCAGGGGTGCTACGGGGCTAGGTCGTCTATACTCCCCCGACTATGAGACCCACCGGCACCAAGCTCATCGCGCAGAACAAGAAGGCGTTCCACGACTACCACGTCGAGGAGACGCTCGAAGTGGGCATAGCCCTCACCGGCACCGAGGTCAAGTCGCTGCGCGCGGGGCGGGCCAATCTCCGCGATTCCTACGCCACGGTCGAGAACGGCGAACTGTACCTGGTCGGGGCTCACATCAGTCCCTACGAGCAGGGCAACATCTTCAATCACGATCCGCTGCGGCAACGGAAGCTGCTCGCCCATAGCCGCGAGATCCGCCGTCTGTACGGTAAGGTCCAGGTGGCGGGCTACACCTTGGTGCCCACCAAGCTGTACTTCAAGGACGGGCGGGTCAAGGTGGAGATCGGCCTTGCCAAAGGCAAGACCACCTACGACAAGCGCCAGACTTTGGCGAAGAAAGAGGCTCAACGCGACATGGAGCGGGCCTTCCGCTCTCGCCAACGGGACCGGGACGAGTAGGGCCCGGACTCCCTGCCTGAGGCTCGCTATCTGAGGCGGTCGGCCGTCTCTCGGTACTGTATAATCATGGGGCTCAGTCGACGGCGGTTTCAGGCCCCGTATCTGGGCCACGTGGGGGCGACATGGTTTCGACGGGGCTCATGTCTGAGTTTAGGTAGCGAGCCGAGATCCCGGCCGTTCTCGTTAAACAGGCTGGAAAACACAATTGCCAAACCTGAATTGGCTCTGGCCGCTTAGTCTGACTAAGACTTAAGCGCCTGTCGCGCCTCCCGTGCCTGCCGGGGAGGGTCGCGGCATAAACCAGGCGGGCTCACTCTCGGCGAGTGCCGCCGGCGTCGAGGGAACATGAAGGTGGCTGGTCGAGCGCACCCTGCTCCTACGGGGGCGTGAGGCGAGAAACATAGTAGGGGCTACGCTCGTAGACACCTAGGCCAGACGGGTTTCGGACGGGGGTTCGATTCCCCCCGCCTCCACCATGCTCTCGGAAAAGACCTGCTAAAACGGGTCTTTTTCACGTCATGAGACAGCGGAGTTCTTGTTGCACGTTGCATTTTCGCGGGTTTACCAGGGCAATTGCACCAGAACGCATAATGAGACGTGAGACATGCGGCTGGCGGCATCTGAGGAACCTCTCCCTTCTGCTCGATATGTCTCCTTTTTTTCCTTATGTCCGTCACGCGCTGCTTGACTTGGATTGTCCCACGGAAGTGCCGAGAGCTCCAGCCAATGGACGCACGGGCTGACCAAAGCAGCACGCCACACACGCTCCATAAGCCCCACAAGCCCCGCACGCCACACACCCTCCACAAGACCTGCACGTCGCACACCCTCCACAAGACCTGCACGTCGCACACCCTCCACAAGACCTGCACGTCGCACACCCTCCACAAGCTCTGCATGCCGCGCAACGCACCTGGGCGCCTCAGCCAGAGCCACAGCGTCGTTGGGCGGCGAACCAATGGCCAATTGAGGCCAGACAGGAAAGATACCCGCTCCACTGCTCATTCTCTCGGCATCAGAAGGGGAAATCGTCTTCCTCCATTGGGTCAACGCCAAGCAGCTTCAACATTGCCTCGACACTAGCGAAGAGCTCATCGAAGGTCACTACTTGTAGATTGCCCAACTGCCCACGGACAAGCTCCAAGGACCGAACCTGCTCCGGGGTTAGCTCCGACAGGCATCCGGCTACGATAACGCACCTCGGATTGAGGGCTTCGATTGCGTCGCCCCCGCGGTGCACGAGGGCATAGAACTCCTTCTGAAGGCTGTCTCTCTGCTGCAGAACCTGGCTAATGGCGCCCGCCAGCTCTCCACTGATTGCGTGTACCTCAGTCCTGTATTCCGTTCTCCTCACAAGTTCGGCCACCGGTGTCTTAATCTCCACGATGCCCACGTTGGCAGTGAACTTGTTCTTGTAGAGAAAGTCCGCTATCTGTCCAAGGCTGTTGTGCAGGGTCTTACCGCCAACATAGGCTTTGGCAGCGACGATAACCATCGAGTTGGCAAACACCTGCGACAGAATCCAGCTCCGGTCAGTCAGCTCTTTCTGCCAGAATTCCTCCGATGCGTTCTCTCTGTTTTCTCGCCACACCTTGAGCACAGCCACCAATTCAGCCGCGCGGACAAACTGGACGAGTCGCCCCAAGTCCTCCGTGTCTATTCTGGCCAGGGCATCCACAACATCGTCCATACGGGGGGCGGCGGCACACAGCGTGGCCATCTTCCCCAGCAACTCTGGACCACTCTCGGTTGCCAGTGTCTGCAGAACGCCAGGCTGCTCAAGAAGCTTCATGATTCTCTTCGCGTCTCTGTCCGGGAGGACCGCGTATTCGTTATCCCCTAGCGGGACTCCGCATTCCTCTTCGTAAACCCTGTAGCAGGCCGAGAGTCCGTTCATCAGGTTGAGTACGGCCTGAGCCTTGAGGTTCAAATTGACTTCTTGCCCCACTCTGAGAGTGGCGGGGTTGAAAGAGTCGTAGTCATCCCATGCGGGGATACGCCCTTTTCTCTGGTGCACGAACTGACCTCTCACGCACGCTGCTGGGTTCGTGGGGTTCTGCACAATCTCAGGCCTAAAGATGAGTCGCGTTGTCCCCGTCTCTCGAAGCACTATCTCCGAGACACTTGCCGACGACCGGGACGTGGAAATCGTTGTGATTCTAGGAACATCCGACTGCGGACCCGCCATCCCATTCCCCCTATGCTCGGCAGCCCGGCATTGCCTTGCTCAGATTCCATCCACGGTCAACTGACAGCTGCTACTCACCTAACTGCTGGTCCAACTGAGGGCCTTTGCCACGGGGCAATACCAACTCCCAACACACCAATTGCAGGTCCCGCTCGGTTGGCTCGGTTGACACGGGTCTTGGCAGCGGCCTGTCAAGCCCTTTGGCTTCGAGGGCTTCCCAGAGTCTCTGCAGTGCCTCCATGACTCCAAACGGCCCCAGGTCAGCCTGTCTAAGCATTCTGTAAGCATCCTGTACCGCGTCATCCCGCTTCAGCAAGTCCATGGGATGCGGCTCACCGCACCATCGCTGGAAGTCCTGCGCCAGCTCTGGAAGGTTCTCCCACACGTGGTCGCTCTGCAGGTGACGACGGATGACTTTCACGAGCTCACTGGGGTCCTGGCTGGCCATCTCTCTCTTGTACTCCTGGCCGAGTTCAGCGATGGCCTGCTTCAGGGGCTCGAGGAGATACTTGAAGGGGTTGTCCGCCGGGTCGAACGGAGCGCGCCGGCCGTCCTTCTCGGCGTGGATGAGCTGGATTGCCTCCAAGGCTGACTTCACAATCTGACCTGTCCGGTCCTCGTAGAAGCGCCAGAAGACCTGCCCGCCGTATTCATCAGGCATCTTAAGCATGATGAAGATGCCAGGGCGGTCCCCTTCCTTGATGCTGTAGATGCCATCCTTGAGCTGGCGGGCCTCCTCGGTTCCCAGGTTGCGCACGAGGTCCATGTACCCTCGCACCTCGTCGAGAGCGTCGTCCAGGTCCTGACGTTTCTCGCCTTCCCGGTAGATTTGGTCGGCCTTCTCGCCGCCGGCTCGTATGGCCATCCACTGGTCAAGAGCCTTCTGCTCAATCTCCTCACCGAGCACAGAGGCGTCCAAGCCCATGGTGGCGTCGATGGCGGACACCTTGCCTTGCAGCCTCTTGACCAGCTTGAGCAGCTTCTCCAGACCCTTCTCCGGCATCATGTTGAAGATGTAGATGTCGTTGTGCGGGGAGAAGAGCCGGTCGATACGCCCAGCGCGCTGAATCATGCGCACCGGGTTCCAGTGTAGGTCGTAGTTGATAAGGTATTGCGCATCCTGAAGGTTCTGGCCCTCGGAAAGGACATCGGTAGCGGCAAGGACGTCTATGCGCTCTTCTCGTAGCGGCTTGATGCGGTCAAGGAGCTCGGGGTCGTCCAGCTCCTCGTTCTCCCTGATGGCCGCGAGTGGCGCAAAGCGTTCCAGGATAAGCCGTCGGCGCTTGGCGTCGTCTTGGCCGGTCAGCTTCGATATATGAGCACCGCCGGAGAGATTGCTCTTGCACCGGAACTTGCCTCGCCAGTCATCTCCGCGAGGGCCTCCACACTGCTCGAAGATATAGTCGATGGTGTCCTTGTAGTTGGAGAAGATGACGGCCTTAGTGGGTTCACCGTGCTCGTCCGTGGAGGGAAGAGCCTCCAGGAGCTCACGAAGAGCCTGCATTTTGGGGTCACCTACCTCCTGCCAGTACCCGTCAGCCTCCGCGAGCAGTACGAGCAACTTCTCCATGGCTTCAAGGTCCTGGGTGACATCTGTCCGGAGGGATTCGAGCTGGAAGTGCGCAGCGTCGTCCTGGGGCAGCTTGCTAAGCAGCGCCTCGAGCCGCTCATCCGTCTCGGCTGCCTGGGTGACGTCGTCGGGAAGCGACCCTCCGAAGACCACTTTGATTCGCTGCGCGTCTTTGGGGCTAAGCACCTTGCCCTTGTCGAGGAGGTCAAGAAAGGCTTGGAGATACCGGGCCTGGTTGCGAACCGTGGCGGTGAGTGCGGCTAATGAGCTCTCGGTGCGCTTGAGATAGGTGGTCTTGAGGATGCCGATGTAGCTCTCGTTGCGCTTGACCGCCTGGTCCTGCTGTTCACGTGCTTTCGTATCGAGGTTCTTCTTCAGACGGTAGGCCTCGAGGTTGTAGACGGCGAAGCTGAGTCCTTCGATGGTGGAAATGACGTGGTCGTAGATGCCGGCATAGAGGTCTTCGAGGCTGTAGGTAATGGCGCCGGGGATGTGGTGTTCGGGGAACGTGAGGGTTCTGCCGTCGATTTCGAGCGGTTCGCCGGCCTCTTGGCGTTCGCGGATATCGTGGCGGGTCCTACGCACCATGGTAAGGAGCATGGTGTCAAGAAGACGGGGGCCTCCCCCTGACTTCACCAGCTCTCTGAAGATGCCCTCCAGGTTTCCCACGGGTCCTCGGCCCACATACCAGGTGTTGTCTCCGCGGGTGATGAGCATGAGCTGGTGATAGAGGTCCCAGAGGGAGTTGTTGATGGGGGTGGCCGTGAGTAGAACCACGCGTTTATCAGGTTTGGCCCCCCCACGGATGAGTTCGAGAAGAGCGCGGTAGCGCTTGGTGCCAGGGTTGCGGAAGTTGTGACTCTCGTCGACCAGGATGACGTCGTAGGACTGGAGCTTCTTCCTGCGCCGCTCAAGCTGCGCTCTGCGTCCGGTATCTTCGACTTCCTCGAGGTCCACCAGTTGTGGGAGGGATTCCATGGTGATGGTGTCCCCGGCGATGCCCCAGCTGTGCAACCTGTCACTCGACCAGTTGTTCTCCAGTTGGGCAGGGCATACCACAAGAGCACGCGTAGCCGTCTTCTGACGCGCCAGATACTCCTTGAGCACCCCTAGTCCGACGAAGGTCTTGCCGAGACCCACGGAGTCGCACAGCATGACGCCCCAGTGCTGCTCCATGAGCTGGACGCACCGGGAGACCCCCTCTTGCTGGAATTGGGCCAATTGTTGTTGTAGGTCTTCGCCTAGGCCCAGGCCGAGGAAGCGGCCATACGCGGTGTGAAGAGCCTTGATGAAGACCTGCCAGGGGCGGAAGCGTCGACCGAAGAGCACGCAGTCCTCAAGGAGTTCGATGAACTCCTGTTTGCAGTCCAGGCTCTCTTCCCACTTGCGGTCGAACCAGGCTTCCAGGTCGGCGACCACCTTCTCGTCTGTCGTGGTGAGATTCAGCTCCACGTTGTTTTGCAGCCCACCCTTGGTGAGATTGGAGGAGCCGACGGCTGCGTAAGCCTTGTCGGGTCCTTGGAAGATATAGGCCTTCGCATGAAGATGGACATCGGGGGCGGTGTCGCGTCCAAGGACCTTGCGGCACGCATACTTCTGAGCATGAGGTCCCAAGTACCGAGCGACCTCTACTCCTCCTCGGTTTAGGAATTCCACTAGCCTGCGCACCTTGTCCCAGGCACCAAGGTCAAAGTCTTTGAGAAGGAGGATGTTGCTATCATCACTCACGAAGCGCTTGCGCTCATCATGGTTCATCAGTATCCAGGGAAGGCCACCCTCCAGGAAGTCGTACCAGCTGATGAGCTCTTCCGGCCCGTAGAGGTCCACACCGTCGGAGGCAAGAGTCTCTCCGGGTCCGAGAGTCTTCAGGAAGGGACGTTCACCCAGGAGCAGACGAACTGAGTCGACAGGGTACAGCTCATTCTGTATGGTCGAGAAGCCGTCGGGAGTGAAGTAGGCCGTGGCCACTAGGACTCTTGCGGCCTGCATCGACGATAGAGACTTCTGCAATTCTTGCAGCAAGGTCCCGCTGTAGTCATCATTCGCGATAGGTCGCATCACGCTTCACTTTCATGCAGGGGCTGGTGTCCGCAAGGCAGCTCATATTGATGTGGCCTTCAGCGTTTCAGCTTCGGCAGCACCTACAGCTTCGTTGTGCCTCTCAGCGCTCCATTGAATTAGGGCGTCGCGCTCACTGTCAGTAAGCTCATATAGCTCCTGTACTATCTCTTCCAACTCAGACAGCAGGCCGGACTGCGTCGCGTCCTCTTGAAGGCTGGCTACCATTGACGAAAGCTTACTTCCAACTGACGATGAGGGCTCGGGGAGAGGTATATTCCTGACGAAGTGGTCATAAAGCTGAAGATACCCCCCTCGAATCTGGGTCGTTGTGAAGCAGAGCATGAGGTCAATTACCTTCGAATTGAGCACACCTATCGCCCAAAGAGGTAGGCCGGCCGCGAAATAGCACTTGTTGTTGAGAAACGCACCTGCTTGTTCGTGCGCGAAGCGCGGTTCGTACGCGAACTCTGGCCAGACGACCTTGTTAGAGGCCAGCTCTCCGTAGTACGTACAGGCTCTCAACTCCCACCAGAAACGACCCTGGTCAGCTCGCGGTCTGAGCTGCTCCTCATAGTGTGAGAGGTGAGCGTTGACGGCGGGATACGAGTTCGAGAAGATGGCTCTCGCAACCTGCTCGTTGGTTTCGCTTCTCCAGGGGTTTTGGCAGTCCGCATCACCCGAGTTCTGAATAGCGATGATATGAAGACCCGACCACTCCGGTCTCCAACGTTTGATGTCTCGGCCTCTCAGCCACGGCTTGATAAGCTCAGTACTACGTGGGTCTTCGGTAACGAGCCGCTCCCTGGTGGCCCCATCAATGACGAATGCCTCATTAAGCCCCGTCTTGATGCCGTAGTACATCCTGCCCTGTACGAGTTCACCCAGCGGGACCCCCTTCGTCATTAGGCGCTCGAATAGTTGGACTAACTCGGGCTCCTCAAGTACCCAGCCTTCTCGTTTCAACATTCGCTGGGGGTAGTGGCGAATCTGGTGGTGTTCGAGGAAACTCTCCAACTTGCTCAAGGCCTCCCGAACACTTGTCACGCTGGCAGCTACGCCCTGCTCCTGCAGATACCGTCTGACGGTTCCATTGAGCTCCGTCACCAAGGTCTCGTGAGTCTCTCGGGGGGCCACATTGGCCGCCACGAGGACGGCGGGGTATGCGGCCGCTTCGAACACCGGCAGGTCTCCGAAGTCGACTATGTGACTGATAGTCAAATGAGATGGTAGGAAGGCCCGGATGCCATTACCATAGCCGGCCCGCATGTATTTGTTACTGGTGATGAAACCCAAATGGCCTCCGGCGGCCAATATCTGGATAGCACGAGCGAAGAAGTACACGAGAAGGTCCGCGGTGCCGCAATGCACCTCGGCAAAGGCAGCCCCGTACGCTTCCTGGTCAGAGGCCGTAAGACGCTCTTGCCTCACGTACGGCGGGTTGGCCACCACAATGTCAAAGCCGCCTGACTCCATAACCTCGGGAAACTCCACCGGCCACAGCATGGGTTTGAGGTACGCGGCCCAAGGGTCTAGCCCCGCGAGCAACTCCTCGACCGTCTTGACGCGAGTCTCTGCTGCTTCAATTTGCCTCTCGACCCCGCGCAGTTCACGCGCGCTGGCGCCAAGCTGCTCCTTCTCCTGGTATTGGCGTCGCAGGTTGGAGAGATAGGAATCCGCATGTCCTTTGAGCCAGTCAATCTGAAGACGGGTCGCCTCGACCTGTAGCGACCGCACTCGCTCCCGCACTCCACGGGCCTCAGCTGGGTCCAGGGAGTGCGAGTAGGTCTCCTGGAGCACATACAGCTCGCTCTCGATGGCAGTGAGTCTCTCTTCTCTAGCCGGGTCGAGCAATCCCAGATGGTCCTGGGTGGGCAGACTGTGACGGAGGGTATCCCCGCCTACCCGGTCGATGAGACTGTCCCCGGCTACGAATCGGAAGTCGAGATTAGGTAGCGGCTCGGGATAGTCCGCATCTATGACCAGGCTCAGCCACAGTCGCAGCTGGCATATCTCCACCGCTTCTGGGTTGATGTCCACGCCGTAGAGGCTGTGGGTGATGCTCTCTCGTTTCCATTCGGCCACCATCTGGCCGCTGGGCGAGACCAAGGTGTCGGCACTCTGGTAAAGACCCCGACGAAGCTCGACGATTTCCTGGAGCATGCCTACCGGAAAGGCACCCGAACCTACCGCCGGGTCGCATACGGTGACCTCTCGCAAGGCGTCTTCGATAGTCTGCCGTTGCTCGACTGTGAGCCTAAGGTCCTCGGAATCCGGGTCTGCAGCCTCGCGCCTCAGACGCTCGAGCGTCGCCTTGTCTGTCCCCGTCCTATCTACGAGGTAGCCATCCAAGGTCTCGCGACACATGAAGCGCACAATCTCCCGAGGGGTGTAGAAGGTACCTGTGTTGCTACGTTCTGACTCCTCGTTAAGGTTCTCGAACACTTTGCCGAGGAGCTCTGGGTCCGGGTCCACGGAGAGGTTGTCAGGGGTGGACTCCTGAGTTGTGAACCTATAGGAACGAAGCAGGCCAAGGACAGAGGCCTCTTCCGCTGAACTGGGGTCGAAGAGGTCGTTCGGCACCTCGAGGGTGGCATGCTCGCGTTCGGGGCCGTAGAGCTCATCCTCCAGGTGGGTCTGCAGGAAGAGTCCGCCGTTGAGGTAGGGGAGGTCTCCCAGGTTCGATGCTCTCTCATTGCGGCTCTCAGGTCTCACGGCCAGCGCTTCGAAGAAAAGGGGCACAAGGCTGTCCCGGAAGAAGTTGTGGGAGTGGTCCAGCCGGCAGCGAGACTCATAGAGATTGAGAAGGTACGCCTGGTCATCATCAAGCCACCCCTTGGACTGCAGGAACCACAAGAACAGGATGCGACCCAGGTTGCGTGTGACAAAGCGCCTCGCCTCGTCCACCATGGTCTCGTCCCCAAAGAGCGTGTGGGGGTTGTGCTCGCCGAGCTCCTTGATGAAGCGGTCTCGCACCGCCTTGAACTTGAGATAGAAAGCTTTGGTGACCCGCTCCACGTCGAAGGCGTTAGCCCATCTGCGACTCAGTCCCAACAGGTTCAACCCCGAAATTACCTCAAGGTCCGAGAGGAGCTGTAGGTGGTGGTTGTTCGGGTGGGAACGGCTGACGAGGGCGCGGACGGTTGTTACTTCTCCCTTGGCTCGCACACGTGGGAAGACAAGCTCGAAGTCATCCTGGTCCCGATGAGTGAGGATGATGAGAACGCGAGCATCGCCCTGAGGTTCTACTTCGACCAGGGTTTTGGCCGTGCGTCGTCTGATACGGTCCCTGTCCAGGGGCCGCTCAGGCCAGACTGTGCTCTCGGCCAGCCATAGACCGACCGGAGTGCCTGCGGCGGCGAAGTGGCCCACCCGTCGCAGTCCGGCAAGGGCACCGGACAGCCTCTGGTGGCAGGGATGGAGTGTGTCCTGGATGTAGTCGATGGGGTGCTCGACGGCGTCGAAACCGAGGCCGGAGACAAGGTAGGCGAAGTTGTTGTCTAAGTCGCTATGGCCAAGGTATCCCCTGAAAGCGGACAGGTTCGCCATTCCCCACCTCGCAAGTGACTAGCTCCTTTGCCCGCTCGGACCCACGAGAATCTGGGCGAGCGTACTCCATACTACACAGAGCTTCGGATGGGGAGAAGCGAGAGTCGCCACGTCTTGAAGCTTGGAGGGGGGCGGCAGCCACATAGTACGATATGGGTCAAGTGCGTGGACACGCGCTAACCAGGCATCGGAGGGATGTCACATGGGAGAGACGAGGGATTCACCTGGGTCTGCGGGCTTCGGTTGCCTCCTGTCGGAGCTGGCCGAGCTTGAACGGGAGTCAATCAAGGACTCAACCCAGCGTTGCGCCGCTCTGGTTGAGGCTGCGAGGGCTCTGTTCCGAGATGACGCGCCAGCTCCTGAGGTGCCCAAGGGAATCCTCGCAGAGGTATTCGATAGGTTGGCGGACCTGGCCAAACGCGGTATTCGCGGCTTGGAGCTTGAACGTGCACCCGCGTGCGGAGCATTCCAGAGTGAAGAGTCGAAGCACTTCTGGCAGAAGCTGATTTCTGATATCGACTTCGCATTCCGCTGGCAAGATGCTGAGGCCAAGCTGCAGAAACAAACCATTGAGAGTCTTCATCACTCGCTTGTGATGGTCATCCCGTACTTGGTCGCTGATGGCGCCTATGAGGCAGCGCTAAAGAACCATCGTGCGCTGAGGAATCTCTTCACAGCTTCTGAAACGCCGAGCATGGTCGATGAGCTGCGCCGGGCTGCAGTCTTGAATTGTCTGGCTGGCCAACGTGTGGGGTTGGCAGGCCAGAGCTTCATACGACGACTCGAGAGACTGGACATGAGCAGCATGTCCGGGACGGACTTCTCGACGAAACGGGATATCTAGGAATCAATTCCTCTCGGTTCGCGCACTCACGGCAGCGTCGCTTGCTGGTTGATAGCTCAACCTACGGGTCCTGGTGCCTCAACCGTGCCGGGCTTGAGACCCCAAGCTCCGCAATCAACTCACGCCCCGCAAGCTCCAGCAGTGCCGCTTCAAGCACATCAAGCGCCACCTGCGCGCCTCGCACCGCAGCGATGAGGAGGTATTGGGGGAGTTCGTCTCGCTCTTTTGGTGCGAGGGTGGAATAGAGGTGGGTGAGTTCGGTGAGCGTAGGTTTCGATAGCACCCTTGGCTTCGTACTGTAGACGAGCAGATGTTGACCGGGACTCTGTCTGTATGGCGGTCAAGGAACCGGTCTAGTGGGGGGTTGTTGGATATTTCGCCTGCGTTCCTCCGTCAGACGGCTCTTCTTGCGATATTGACGGTGAAAGGCTCTGAGGGTTGACACATCTTCCGCGAAATCCTCAGGGGCCGCCACATTCCCGATGTCCGGAAGAGCCGGTCTGTGCCCCTTCAGATATTGAGAGCATTTCTTCATTGCGCAATAGACCGTGAGGCAGTCATCGTCATCGACGCAGACGTAGCGCAGCTTCTGGGTCTCAACTTCGCGTCGCATACCTTCTACGACGTCGCCAAGTACGACCTCCTCGACGACACGCTCCCAAGCCACCCGCAAGAGACCGTAGGCATCCTGGAGAGTGTCTGAGTAGTGGCCTTGCCCAAACGCCTTTTGTACTCTTTCGGTGACTCGCCTTTCGAGATGGTCCACGAGGTCGTTTAGTTTCATGAGTTGGGGGTCCTCGCAGCCCAAGCACACGCCGGTTCCTGCTGACTGTCTCCGAACAATCTCCAATTGGGACGGAATCTGCAATTCGGCGGCTTGGTTCTGAATGTCCCGCACGAGCGCAACGTCGTGTGTGAAGACTATCACTTGCCTAGCACGTGCCTCCTCGACGAGCCTCTTGGCGATTCTTGCTCGAAACTCGTAGCCCAACGATGACACAGGGTCATCAAGGACTATTGCACTTCGGTGCCCGCCTTGGTTCAGTTCAGCCAAGAAGCAGGCGATTGCGAGCACTCTCTGCTCGCCTTCACTTAGGACGTCAGATACCATGATTGGCCGCTTGTGCGGAGTCACGAGTCGCAACTTGATGAGTGTCTCACCACTCTTGCCCTTCTGCGTCAATTCGACCAACAAACGGCTCAAGCCGACACGCTTCAACTCCGTCGCCAGGGATGCTCTCAGGCCGTCAGTGACCACTTCGGCGGCGATTTTCTTGGACTGGTTAGTGATGTGCCGGGTGTCCAAGGAGGCCAAGCACGTATCGATAAGGCGGGCTTTGTGCCTTGCCTCGGCCAACGCAAGAATCGCGTCAAGGCTGCTCGAAACCCTCCCCCTTTCTTCCAGGAGCTCAGCTTCTGCTATGAGTTTCTGGCGCGTCTCAGGGTTTTCTGATTCTTCAAGCTGCCGCGCTTCGTGCTCAAGTCTTTCGGCCAACATCGCGAGTTCACTCTCCGCTGAGCTAGCAAGCGGGGCGACTTCCAACCAGTTGCCAGCTTCGGGTAGGTCTTCGACTTGCTGCAGCCAGATGTTCGACCTTCTGGCCAGGTCTCGGAGTTGGCGTGCCAGAGCTGTGTCGAGTTCCTCTATCAGGTCGACCAGCATTCCCTCCGTGCTGGCCAGGTCTGAGACGGCTGCTTTGGCTGCCCCCATCTTGTCCTCGTACTCGCGTGCGGCCATCTCGGCTGACAACCGAGCCTTTCCCTCTAGCGAATCCGCGAATCTCTGTAGTCTTTGCTTCGCATCCTCACCCAGAGGTTGCTGGCAGAGAACACATCGACTCTCGTCACCAACAAATGGGAATGCCACCCCCGGGTACGCTTCCTGCATGGAGTATGACCTGGCGGCCTCAAACAATGCGCGCCATACTCCGCTTCCAACCCCAGGCAATGGCTCAGTTCCAAACACAGCGACTTGGGCAATGCTGGCGGCCTTCAGCGTGTCTCTTGCACTCTGACCTAACTGGGCGAGGTGCGCATGCGCTTGGGCGGAAGCCGCTTGCTGGGCGGCATCAACAACGTCATGCAGCGTCCGTACTCTCTCTGCCAGCTTGGCCTTCGTCGCGGCGAGTTTGGTCGGTGCCGGCAGCCCGAGCCATCCCGTCAATTGCGCCAGACGGTCTTTGTCCGCTTCCGTCAGGGTGCAGACACTCTTTGTGTTAGCCACAGAGTCCTGGGTGAACTCCTCCATGATGCCGCGCACCGAGGACTCGACGATTGTGCCGACCTTCATCTGGGGCAGAGCTGGTCCGAGAGACAGAGCTGCTCGCTCGTCAGCCAGCCTCACCGCGAAGTCTCTGAATAACTCTGCAAGCTGGTCGAATACCTCGAGCCCATAGGGGCGGTATGCGATTTCGTTCTCTCCATCTAGATAGACTCGCGTGCAGCAGGCATCAAACAGCGCCACGCTGGCCAACTCCTCCGAGGTGGGACTTGCCTCAGTCCAAGTCTCGGTCTTGTCCTCTGAGGCAACCTGCGCGACCTGTTCCGACGCATCCCGTGGCACTTCTTCAGTGCCACAGACCAGAGCGAACTCCGCCTCGGCGGCGGGAGGGTTTGGGTCATCTAGGAAGACGTTGGGGAGAATCGGCGGATGCGGTCCGCGAGCTCTGCAGGCTGACCGAATGATGCGCCCGTATCCGGACTTGCCAGCCGCGTTCGAACCATATACGACACTGATTCCGCAGGGTGAATGAAAGCGGAGCACCTGGCCGGGGACGAGGGCATTCACGCCTTGAACGTGTTTGAGCGACTTTATCGAGACACGAGTCGTGATTCGTGGCTGCGGGTCTGGGGGGTGCGTCGGTTCGGGGTGGCTCCGAGGCAAGGGTGGTCCAAGTCCGCTCTCAGCCTTCAATGCTCGATAGAGTGACTCCTTCTCTGTAGCCGTAATCTGCTCGTTGGTCACGAGGAGTCGTATTGCCTCTCGCTCCCACATAGGCTGAGAGCGAGACCAATCCACAATCTGCTGAAATATGCCCGTCGCCGTCCCCTTGGATAGCTGCAATGACATCGTAGTCACGTACTAACGAGAATGCAAAAAGAAGAGAGCTTCTATTGCTGCTGGCAGTTGGCTGGCCCGCTGCCCATCCGTCGGGGCCCTGTAGCGACTCCGAAACACCCAAAGAATGGAGTTGCGCCGCGGGTTCTGTGGTTGAGCTCGATGCCGCACCTTCTGGCGCGGCATCGAGCTGACGAGGTATCAGTGCCTATCCAGCCACTCCTGCCCAGACTCTCCCGGCTCGCGCGACACATACGCGATGAGCACCCCCGCCATCGAACACGCCCACAGCACCAGATACAGCCAGGGGAACCCCTCCACAATCCAATAAATGAACGGGAAGACATACGCTGCTGGGAAGGCAACGACAGCGAGGAACGCGCCCAGTCCGCCCAGCCAGTGGAACATGGTGAGAATCCAGAGTCCGTAGAGGGCAAGGCCGAAGCCGTGCCAGATGAGTTTGCCGACGAATCGTCCGAAGAGTCGCATGAGATTTCCTTTCCTGGTGAGTGAGGCCGCCTCACCGTTCACGTGGCGAAGCGGCCTCGAGGTATGAACAGACGTTGCTAGAACAGACACTCGGCTTGCGGTGCCGGCGAGAGCGGCGCCGGTGGTTCGAAGAGAACCTGGGGCTCGTGCACAGCCGGCGGAGACGAGTGGAGCGTGAAGCCCCGAGCGGTACCGTGGTCCCTGTACTTGAGATTAAGGGTCTGCTCCAGCTGCTCGAGTTGGCTTCGGGCCGAGCGTGCGGGTGGTGTGAAGAGTCTTTGCATTTGACCTCCTTACGGTCGGTGCGGAGCGGGCTAGGCGGCGCTTGCCTCGAGCACCCGGGGGAGGGCGCCGGCAAGGAGCTCAGCAAGGGGTCCGCTCCAGATGGTGCGGCCGCCGAAGGCTGAGCCCTCTGCGACCCGGAGGCATGCCTGAGTGGCACCATCATGTTCGTAGAGATTGACGGTAATCGAGCCGGTCCAGCTCTGGACCGAGGCTTCGATACCACTGTTCTTGGTTCCGCAACGAGTCACGTTGCCGCGACTTCCTTGTAGTTGTCCGTAGAAGTGGGACATGTGTCTCTCCTTAGGTGAGGGTGGGAGCCCGAAGGGCGCTGGCTGACTGCGCCCGCGCTCGGGCAGGGGTCATCGCGGCCGCCTGAAGGCCAGCGGCCGAAAGTCAGTTCAACGGGATGCGGGGAGGAAGCCAGAGGGAGTATCGAGTCATCCCATCCAGCTCCGCGGGGCCAACGACGAGAGCAGACTCAGCACGCCACGCACGATTCGCACAGTCAGCAACTACCGCACGTGCCTCTCGTAGTCCTATCTAACAGGGTTCAAGTCTTCTCTTACACACAGAGCTCTAGGATGTCCGCCTCGGATATGACTACTGGCGTTTGGGGGTGCTACTACTGCAGGGAATCCCGAGTTCTTCAAGACGTGACGGGTCAAGACCCACTACTATCCGGGAGCATCTACCCTGCCCTCTCGCACGCTTGCGCGCTTTCGTGTTTGTGAACTTCACCTACCTCGTGTGGCGCCCCTTTCTGTTGTTCCTGGCTACAAAGGCGAAGAACCAGGGGCAGAGGGGGCCGGCAAGGGAGAAAGGGCAAAAAAGTCTGAGGCGCGAGGGGGCGAGCGCACCTGCATATCCGCGCGTCAAGCGCGGTCCAGGAGAAGACTATTTTGACCCCCTTGCGGGCCACCGCTGAGCGCCCATCTTCTAGCTCGTTTCTCAGCCAGCCGTACTCGGCGGGCTGTCACCCCTGCGCGGACCCTGGTACGCCCTGCCGGCTAGCCAGGAGCGACGGGAAGGGAAGCCAGGCAGGGGTTCCGGAGGCAAACAGGATTGCCACGGGCTGCGGGGTACGGGGAAGCTTGGGAGAGGGGCGGAGAGTGGTGCGCTTGTGACGCGTGCCGAAGGTGCGGAGAGTACGATGCGGGTGGGGCGCGTGCAGAAGGTGTAGGCGGTGGGGAGCGGGGATTGAACAGAGGGCTCCGCGGGTCTGTCAGCAGATTGGCGGGTCACACGGGGCGCGTCTCAGAATTCCCGCCTTATTGCCTCTATTCCCCTGCGGTGGCTGCGGAAGCGTAGTCCATGGCATCCACCGTCGCTTGCTCCATCTCCTCCTCGAACAGCGCGAGGTATTCGTCAGCCTCGTTGAACCTTTCCTCCATCGCCAGTTGCACGGCTTGGACGAAGTAGTCAGTTCCTTTCTCGTAGTGTGCCATTACTTCCAGGTATAGGGCGTGGGAGTGCTGATGCGCGGTCGGTGGAACGACTGCGGCGGGTTCGCCGGCGAGCGATATGACGGCTTCGCATTGCCCGATGACTGCGTTGCCGTGCTCGGTGGTCGGGTCACCGGTCATCGTCTCCCAGCGAGACATCACCTCGGTCAGCGCCTCCACCATGTCGGCGTAGTGGGTCACCATGTACTTCGTGTATTCGGTCCCAGTGTAGGTGGGCTCGAGGTTGGTCGCAGTGGAGACCTGGGTCGTGGTCGAATCGGGTGGCGGACCACCGCATCCGAGCAGCAAGACTGTCAGGGCAATCACGGCTATCGACGCAGGTCTTGCGAGGCGCATCGGTCCCTCCTGAGTCCTTGCGGGTGCTTCATGCGACAGAGAGAGCGTGACTCCCAGCCGGACGAGCCTACGCTGCCGGCTACTCCTAACTTATCGGCAGGTGTGGTCCGAAGCGTGACCGTCTGGGCAATAAGCGTGGGATGCGCGAGAGAGTGGTCAGCAGCCGGTAGCGAGGCCGTGGGGAGCCGGTCCTCTCGCTCTCCTTGGTGGGCCACATGACCTGTGGAGCGGCCGAAGAGTCGAAAGCGGGGTGGGAGGGTTGTGGGTGTGGAGCGAGCTAGGTGGGGAGCGGGGCGGGCGACGGGAAGGGAAGCCAGGCAGGGGTTCCGGAGGCAAACAGGATTGCCACGGGCTGCCGGGAACGGTGGAGCTTGGGAGACGGGCGGAGGGTAGTGTGCTTGTGACGCGTGTGGAAAGTGCGGAGCGTGCGGTGCGGGTGGCTTTGGCCTCTAGAGGTAGCTCGGGCCATATGGAAGTAGCCCGGCGCTGCAGCGACCTTCTCGCGAGGAACTCAGGGTGAACACCTGTTGACCTCAGCCTGTGGGCGACTGACCCTCTGGGGCAAGGATTCTCTTGTCCGGCAGGCGTGCTAGGGTGAGAGGCCGTTGCCCCCAGAAGGAGGTGCCGAGTGAATTGCGGCATATGCGGAGCTCCCTGTGCACCGACGGACAAGCGCTGCCCGGACTGCCGTTGCGTTCTTGGGGGAGGGCCTGTCCCCGTGCCGGAGAATGGCAAGTACGGATTGGTGGACAAGGCGTCGGGTCGTTGGGTCCTCGCCCCACGGTATGAGTCGATTTACGGAGTCAGTGACGGGCTTGTCATGGCGTCTGAGGAGGGACTCTGGGGCCTACTCGACCTCGAAGGACGATGGGTGGCAGAACCCGTATACGAGGCGCTTGGTGTTCCTCGCGAAGGGCGAGTGGAGGTCGTTAGAGACGGGAAGTCCGGTTACCTGGATTACAGCGGCGTGATGGTCATAGAGCCGCGCTTTGACGACGCAGAATGGTTCTCAGAGGGACGGGCAGCAGTCTCAGTACGAGGGAAGTCTGGCTACATCGACCCGTTGGGAGAGGTTGTCATTCCTCTGATGTTCGAGGAAGCAGGAAGCTTCGCCGAGGGTCTGGCGCCCGTGAAGCAGGGGAACCTATGGGGATACATCAACGAGAAGGGTGCCTTCTGCGTCCAGCCGCGCTTCGACCATGCTGGGTCGTTTTCGGAAGGTCTGGCTGCCGTCGAGAAGTCCGGCCGATGGGGGTTCGTGGAGGCAAGCGGAAGGCTGGCAATCGAGTTCAGCTTCGAGCACGTATTCTCCTCGTTCGTTGGTGGCGTGGCAGAAGTGCAGAAGGACGGTGCCGCGGCGTATGTCGGCGTCGACGGCAGCCCCGTTCCCAAGAAGCGTACGTGGGGTGACGAGGTGCAGGAGGTGATGACCGTCGGTGTCACGAGCGCAAGCCAAGTCAGTACACGTCTTGCTGATGCGAAAGAGGCAATGCTCGCGAGACACGCCGGCGTGGACCTCTCAGGGATGATTGATGCCGCCCAGACGTTCGCTGCACGTGGGGACGTATATGAAGCAGTCGCGTTGTATGAACTCGTACTGGGGTCCTGCAGGCAACATGGAAACATGCAGGACCCCGCAGTGGCGACTGCGGTCGAGGGCTATATGCGCGTCGTTATTGCTCACGCCAAAGCCGTCACCCAGCAGGCGAATGAGATGGAGCCAGGCGACAAGGGTCGAATGGCTATGCTAGCGGAGGCTAATGCGCTCAATCGCCGTGCAGAAGAGTTCTTGGGAATCCCGAAGGGCAGAGGGTCTGCGAATGCTACGAAGACAGACCAGGAAGACGCGTCGAAATGCTTTGTGGCGACAGCTGTCTTTCAAGACGCTGAGGCACCCACCGTTCGAATCCTGAGAGAGTATCGAGACAGAGTGCTAGTCCATCATCACGCCGGACGAATGCTCATAGCCTCCTACCATGCGATTGGCCCCTCTTTGGCTCGACTTGTCGGTGGACGCGAGTCTGTCCGAAAACCCCTCAGGTGGTTACTTGCAGCTCTGGCGAGACACTTGGACTCAAAGATGAGGGCCGATGCCGAGTCGCGGGCCGGTTCGGCCACTGAGCCATAGAAAGCTGCGGTGATACTTCTGGTGGGAAACCCTCCATGGGTAGTCGACACTGTTGGTGTTTGTCTCTGTGCTCCTCACCTTCTTTCTTGAAGGCCCGGCAGCTAGTGATGTTGCGCTTCGGTCCATACCTGCTGCTGTTCGCTCAGTCCGGGCATAGGCGACCACGCAATCGACCTAGCCAAGAAACACGGGATAGCGGACCCATGGCAGAGTGGCCAAGAGCACCAACTTGGCGCGGCACCTGAGTAGCCCATGCGCGAGTCGACAATCGAATATCGAGCCAGAGGACCTCTCGCTGGTGGGCGGCGGACTGGGGGCTTGTTTGTAGGAGCGTTCGCTACCGTCGCTGTCGCTTCTGAGCTTCGACCAGGCTCTGAGTGATTTCTTCAGGCAGGGTGACGAACTGCAACTCGATGCCGAACCGTCGGAGGCTCTCTGCCGGCCAACCCTTCCCGAGGAAGCGAGCCGCGGCCTTCTGGTCGCTTAGAAGCAGCACCTTCCGCGCCGGATGGCCGAGCAGCTGTTCGGCGAAGAGGAGCTTGTATGCGTCAGCGAGGAGCTTCTGGTTCTGGCCGGAACGAGCCGGGCCTTGATGTGCGAAGACCTCCACGAGGATATCCTCGTCCTCCGAGCACCCGTCGACCTCTATGTAGCAGCCGCTCTCGGCATGAAGCCGGCGTTTCATGAGGGGAACGCCCACCTCTTCTGAGAAGAACTCCAGTAGGACCCTCTCCGCCTGCTGCTGCACGTCGCTGTTACCCGATAGATACTGGCCCATTGCAGCTCCTAGCCGAGGTCGCCCCCTGCTCGTCTCTTCGGTTAATCCCTCGGGCCGCTTATGTTCGCGTAAGGGTAGACCCCGTGCTCCTTCTTGAACTCGCCTAGCATGCGGTTCTCCACTCCTTTGGGGTCCTTGCATGGCTTCCAGGCTACCAAGAGGTCTTGGGAGTCGGCCAGCTGCCAGATGTACCGGCCACCGAAATGACCGGCGCTCTTGCCTTGCCCCATTCTCATGTAGGCCCTTAGGCGGGAGTGAAGAGTAGCCTCTGTCGCGCCACCGCCCGCCTTGCCGATGTAGACGACGGAGGACCCTGATACCCAGCGGTCCTCGAGTTCGGCGACTGGAACGGTCGCTTGCCTGCCCTTGTGCGTTCCACAGATGCTCATCTTGAGGAACCTGGTCTCCGTGCTCGAAGTGCTGAGCACCACGTACACACCGGGCCGAGCGGGAATACCTTCACAGCTCTTCCATAGAGCGCTCACCAGCTGGAAGCCCTCGAAGCCTTCTTCCTTGAGGCCGTCGACGGTGAAGTCCATCGTTTGCTCCTTCCTCAGCAACCCCAGAAACTAGCTACTTCATCGTAGCGCGCCCCACGGACGGGAGGTTGAGACCACGATACTCACGACGGTATCCTGGGGTGGGAAGCGGGTGAATACCGGGCCTGCTTGCGAAGTTGGTAGCCCGACGAGCACTTGCGAGCGCGGCTTCGCAGGCGGTCAGCGAGGACAGTGCGGGGCGGAGTGGAGTCTGTGGAGCGTGCTGAGCGAGCGGTCAATGCTGCATTGTGAGGCACGATAATACCCACTGGGGTATATGCAAGCAAAGCCTGCGAGGATGTGGGCGGCTTGCGCGAATCTCTTCCTGCCCTCCCCCTCTTCCCCCCTCTCCCACCGGGTCATGTGAGTCCGGCTTGCAGGTTGAGGGGGGGGCTGTGGTTTGGTTTGCTTTGTTTGGTTTCATGAGCCAGTCAGAGACCGGGTGTATCTGGAAACCATGTACCGCGGCGGCTAGGGGGTGAGGACGGCAACGCGGGGACGGTGGGACGTTGGGGACGGTTGCCTAGAGAACTTTCTCTTAAGAGGTTGCTCGCTCTGCTGCTTGCGTCACCCCTTTTGCAGAAAGACAGAAGGAGTGCAAGCGTGGAGAGGAGAGGGATATCGCCCAAATAGTGTCCCAACCGTCCCATCTGTTGACCAGACATAGCCTGGCACAGGTTGAAGCTGTTTCTTCAGGCCGTTTCGGCTAGATGTGAATCGTCGTCTGCTCTCCTAAGAGTGATGAGTCGGCCGTGACCGTTGCCGCCCCATTCGACGGCTACTCCTGCGGAAGCGAGTTGCGGCGTCACCTTCTTGAGATTCCGTGAGAGCGCGGTTGCAGAATTCGGCCACTTGCCTCGAGGCATCCACTCCTCGAGAGCCTGTAAGAGCGCGGTTGGGCTTCCCGACCAAGGGCCGTGACCTTCTGCGAAATCGAGCACCTGACTTCCGAATGGGTCGTACTTGAGGGAGTACGTCTTTGCCCGGGAGACTGAAGCCAGATAGGCGTCCAGGCACCTCCAGTCGCGGCACATATCGAGCGCAGCGAGGGCTCTTGCATGGTCCGCCATCCTCGGCAGAACGTCGAGACGGACGTCATCTCGGTGCCTAAGCACTCCTACCACGCAATCCAGGAGACCACCGAGGATTGCGGGCCTGACCTCGGCGAAACCGGCGGAGATGTTTGAGTCACTGAGACGTTTCCGCGTATCAATAGTCGGCAGTTCAAGAACGATTGCTCGTTCCAACAGGTCGCCGTTCAGCGGTCCGAAGTCGATACCGGTGAGCACGAGGGTGCGTCGAAACGCACCTGCGTATATGCCACCGTTGGTGTAGAAGCGACGATTAGCGAACCCATCACCGGTCACGGCCCGACAGAACGCGTCAGACTGCCAGGGAAGAATGCGAGAGACGTTGTCGAGGGCGATAACCGACGAGCCCCGAGCGGCTGCCGTCCAGTCGTCGTCCTTCGACGGCAGGGTCCGAAGCGCTACCGGTGACGGGTCAAGCAGGTCAACGAGCATGCGGGCGCAGGTCGACTTGGCTGTTCCCTGTTCCCCGGCAATCAGGAGGGGGGGGTGCTGTATGTCAGGAATCATGGCCGCGACGAGCCAACCCGCAAGTAAGGGCCAGTCCTCGTCGGTCACGTTCAGCAGACTCCGGAGCATTCCGAGTGACCCCATGATGGGTGTTGGTAAGGAGCCGGTGAGTTCGGTGTGTCGGAACACCACCGGAGGGCAAGGACGGCATTCCCAGCCGTCCGGACCGATTCGAACGACCTGACCCGATGACTGTGCCAGGTCGAGCCAGATGTCATCACCTACCTTGGCCGACCTCTGGTGGAGTTGGGTAGGGTCGGCCTTCCTGGCTTTCCCCTCAAGCAGGCGCCCGGCATCTGATAAATGCGAGATTGAGGGCAAGCCGTTGCCCGACTCGTAGTAAAGGTCGGTGATTTCCGCCTTCACAGCTGCATCTGCTTCCTGGAGGAGTCGCGCGACTCGAGGACCTTCTCTTGGCACCAGGAAAGGCTCTCCCTCGGCGCTCAGCCCCGGCACATAATGACTAAGAGCGAGCTCCGCAAGCTGTTCACTTACCTTGTTCTGGGTGTCGGCCTTGAGTCCCAACTCTTCTGCTACTGCCCTTGCGGCGGCTGAGAAGTTCCCGTCGTGCTCAAGAAACGTGAGGACGGCAAATGGACTGAGGTAATGGTCGTGGGGTAGGTCTGTGCTCGTTGAGAACACCCAAAGACTGTCGCGACCATTGTGGTTGATGGTCGCAGACACACCGCTGCTCTTGCCAGGTCGACACAGGTAGCGAGTACCATTGCGCTCGTACAGGGATTTCCAGCCATGACGAAGAAGTATGGGCTCTACATGGTTCGTCTCGTTGAATATGTCGCCTGGACGCTTTCCGCCCGTGTATGCGGGAAGCGTGGGTTCCATGAATTCTGGCGGACCCACTTCATCCAGGCTTCTTGCCAGTGCAAGAAGTGCGGAGCGTTCGTCGGGTGTGATGGTGGCGATGGTGTGGAACTTGCCTGCGAGTCGTTCGTAGCACCTGTCGCCATCTTGGCCTTCCCACTTGGAGGGAGAGACGACGACATAACCTCCTTCGCTCTTGATGTCGATGAGGGTCTTTGGCTCGCCTTCTTTGGGATTCGCTGGTCGGGCCAACGTCCCGTTGCCACCGATTTCTGAACATCGGTAAAACCAGTGTCGGCCGCCCCGAGGCGTCGTTTCGAGGTAGCCAGTTTCTATCCGCTCCACCACCTCTCCCACACCCGCCGCTTGGGCCAGCTCTTTGAGGGATTCGTAGGTTTCCAGGTCATCGAAGTCTAGGCATTCCAGGTCGCCACTGACCTCACCGCACACAATGCCGATGCCGGTCAGGCCCTGGTCGTACCAGTCCGCAAGTTCCTCAAGCGTGGCCCGGCGCTTCATGTACTTGCGCCAGGTCTCACCGATGGGGTGCTTGCTCCCGTCTTGTTTGGGCGGGACGACGGAGAGGCCAGCACCGTGAGCGGCGAGAGCAGCCCTTGCCGCGTCGTTCATACATGCGAGTTGCTCAGACACGGTCATGCGTTCACCCGCGCCTTCACCGTCTGGGCCCACGTGGGGACTGTTATGCGAGCGAGCCTATTGAGCGCAGGGGCAACCGGCTTGCCGCAACCTTGTGATTCGAGTGCGACAGTTGTGTCATACCATCTGCGTGAGGCTGGCTTCTCGACGCGGCCAGGCTGGCCCAGCTGTTTGGCTTGGGTTGGAGAAATAGCTTGTAGTTTGCGCGGCTTGTTGTGTCTGCTCTTCAATCAGACCTCCGTACGTGGATGGCGCGAGGTAGCTGTTCCGTGGTCGTTAGCACAAGTCCTCTGGTGGTGTCTCTCCCTCCGGTGTCCAATCGCTGGTTCTGGCGGGGTACTTCGCAACGAGAACATCGATGAAGTCAACCACGACAGGAATCAGCTTCGGGTCCAAACCCCGGAGCTTCATGCCAACGTATTCGAATTCGTGGTCAACACGGTTCCCCTGTGCCGTGAAACCTGCCTTGGCGAGGAGGATGTCGGTTTGAATCCCGAGCCTCTCGGCCATCTTGGCCAGCGTTGCCCGTCGTGGGACTCCTATCTGACCTTGTTCAAGCTTGCCGATATATCCGGCGCTTAGCGACAGGCGCTTCCCAAACTGGCGGAGTGACTCTCCATACACATGTGTTCGTACGTTCTTTAGGTACTCACCAAAGGACCTGCTATAGGGGGAGGGCGTCCTGTAGGGCGTGGGCATGTCGATTCCTTTCGGGTGCTCGCGTATGGCTCGGAAGGGCTTTCGCGCGACTTCCTCGGCTGCCTCAATACTGTAGACAACCTATTGCTGTTCGCTTCTGCTTGTCTGACGTGAAGGCGTAGTGGTCGAGAGTCGTAGAAATACTTTCGTGCCCAAGAAGCTCAGAGATTACGGCCACATCCACACCTTCTTGGCGCATCAACGAGGCGAAGGTCCGCCGCAGGTCATGAGCACATGTATCTGCCGGCAGCCCCGCTAGCGCGACGTACTTCTTGAATTGGCGGAACGCTTGAGAGTAGCCGTAGCCTCGCCAGGAGCCCTGCCACCTGTGGGCGAGTACTAAGGGACAGTCCGAGTCCCGGGTCACCTTGCGCCAGAGAAGCAGAGTATTGTCGAGCTGGCCGTGTAGCGGGAGGACGACAGTCTTGTTTCCTTTGGCTTTCCGCACGGTGATGTTCTCGAGCTCGAAGTCGATGTCGTCCCAACGAAGACCATGCATGCTTCCGCGACGCAGACCCGCGTAGCAGCCGAGACTGAGATAGGTCTGCATCATTAGGTTCCCGTCCATAGCCTCGTGGAGTCTGCGGATTTCCTCGCGCGTGAGGAACCTCGGTTCCGGCTTGGGAATCGCTGGGGCCTCCAAGGCAAGAGCCGGGTTCTTGCCAATCATGTCCATCATGGCCAGGTAGGCAAAGAACGACTTCACCGTCTGGATAACTCGCTTCCTGGTTGCTGGCGCTAGGTGCCCGGTCCGCTTCATGCAGAAGTCTTCTAGGTCCCTCTTAGTCACTTCCTCGGGCTCCCTGTCCGAAAGGTGGAGGCCGAGCTTATCTAGCTCGTTCTTGTAACTGTAGGCGCCGGAGACTGATGAGTGGTGGAAACGATAGTGTTCCATGTACTTGTCGATGTAGGGTCCCAGACGACCGGGTGCCGACTCCTGGAGCTTGCGATGCATGCAATTGGGCGCTGCCGGCGTCGACGTATAGTGCTCTGTGACTCGATAGTTGTCGTGTTGCACACCGGCGTGATACGCTTCAGCAAGACTAGGTGGCAAAGTTCTGGCTCCTTTCGCCATTAACAGGGCTATATATTATAACACACTAAGATACGTTTGTGCAAGTAGGTGATACAAGAACGGGGGTTCGATTCCCCCCGCCTCCACCATCCTCGGCAAGAGGACCTCCGCGAGGTTGTCGAACCGGGCACCGCGTCGGGTCGGACCTCTCCTTGGCCGGCCTCTGGGAATCCCCTTCGTCAAGGTGATAGGGTGAGGACATCATCCCCGCTCGCGGGCCGGACGGTGACTCGATGTATGTCAGCCTCATCCAGAACGCTGCGCTCCTCATCGCACTGAGCACGCTGTACGGCTTGGTGACGCGGCTGCGGGGTAGGGGTGACGTCGAAGGGCGAGGGATAGTCGGCCCGTTGGCACTGGGACTTCTCTTCGGCGGGGTCGCCGTGGCCGGCATGCTCCTTCCCTTCCGTTACGAGCCGGGCGTCATATACGACGGCCGGTCCGTCATACTGACCTTGGCCGGTCTCTTCGGCGGGGGGACTGGTAGCTTCGTCTCGATCGTGATCGCAGGGGCATACAGGGCATACCTGGGTGGTCCCGGAGTGTGGGCCGGGCTTGCGACCATCATCCTTTGTTCTGCAGTGGGGTTGACGTTTCGCCGCATCTATCACAACCGGCCGGAGACTCTGCCGGTCGCCTCCCTCTACGGTCTGGGCGTCGCTTCTCACCTGGTCATGCTCGGGAGTCAACTGTTGATCCGGCCCTGGCCGGCCGGACCTGAGGCTATTGGTAGGATCTGGCTTCCGATCATGCTCCTCTTCCCAGTGGCGACTCTCCTGATCGGACTCCTCATGAGCATCGAAGAGCGGCGGGTAGTCGGCGAAAGGGCTCTTCGCCGGGCGCGAGACTACGCTGAGAACCTGATCCGAACGGCCAACGTGATCTTCGTGGAACTGGATCGCGAAGGGCGAGTCGTCCGGCTCAACGAAGCGGCCGAGGAGATCACGGGCTACAGCCTGGATGAGATCCGGGGGAGGAACTGGTTCGACACACTCGTGCCGGGCGATCGGTATCTCGGAGTCCGGAACGCGTTCGCACGGATGGCGCGTGACGGGGTCATTGTGAAACGACTCGAGAATCCGATCCGGACGAAGGGCGGTCATCAGCGGGATATCGTTTGGCAGAACGACCTGCTGGTGGACGGCGGCGAGATAATGGGCACCATCTCCTTCGGCATGGACATAACGGAGCGAAAACAGGCCGAGGAGTTGCTCCGCCTCACTCAGTTCTCGGTCGATCACGCGGTCGATTCCGTTTTCTGGACCGATCCCGACGGCCGGCTTGTCTACGTCAGCGAAGCGACATGCAAGGCCCATGGCTACTCACGGGACGAGATGCTGGCGATGACCCTCTTCGATCTCGATCCCTCGCTCTCCAGAGAGCAATGGGCGTCGAATTGGGGGGCGATCAGGAGGCAGACCTCCATCGAGTTCGAGACGTCGCACCGGACGAAGGAGGGGACCATCTTCCCGGTGGACGTGAGCGCCAACCACGTAGTGTACGAAGACAAGGAATACAACTGCGTGTTCGCGCGAGACATCACTGAGCGGAAACAGGCGGAAGAAGCTCTACGTGAGCGCGAGGACCAACTCCGCCAATCGCAGAAGATGGAAGCAGTCGGTCAACTGGCCGGCGGTATCGCCCACGACTTCAACAACCTCTTGACCGCCATCATCGGCTACGGTGATCTGCTGCTGTCCGATCCGGGACTCGCGGGCTCGCCCGCCCTGCAAGATGTGAAAGAGATCAAACAGGCCGCTGAGCGGGCGGCTGCGCTCACGCGACAGATATTGGCCTTCTCGCGTCGTCAGGCCCTGCAGCCGGTGCGAGTCTCCCTCAACGCCGTCTTGGGCGGTATGGAGCCGCTTCTCAGGCGCACGCTGGGCGCGAATGTCGATCTCGTTACTCTGCTTCACCCCGACCTGGACCAGAGCGAAGTCGACGTGAACCAGTTCGAGCAGGTGATCATGAATCTCGCCATAAACGCTCGAGATGCCATGCCCAAGGGGGGGCGGCTGATCCTCGAGACCGCGAACGTCGAACTGGGCGATGACTACTGTCTGGCGCACCCCGACGCGCGGCCCGGCAGTTTCGTCATGCTGTCGGTGTCAGACGACGGGGTGGGCATCGACGAGGAGGCGAAGTCCCATATCTTCGAACCCTTCTACACCACCAAAGCGCCGGGTGCGGGCACGGGTCTGGGTCTTTCCACCGTCTACGGGATCGTCCGACAGAGCGAGGGGAGCATCGAAGTCAACAGCACACTGGGCGAGGGCACGAGCTTCAAGGTGTTCCTGCCCCGGGTCGAGGAAAGGAACTCGGCGTCTCTTGCCCTCCCCGTCTCCACCTCATCCTCCGGCGGGGGCGAAGAGACCGTTCTGGTCGTGGAAGACGAGGAGGCACTGAGGACGTTGGTGACCCGCATCCTCGAAGGTCTTGGGTATACGGTTCTGGCGGCTTCGACGGCGATGGAAGCTCAGGTGATACTCGCGGAGCGGGAAGCGCCGATCGACCTTCTCCTCACCGATATCGTCCTTCCGGGTGCCCAGCAGGGCAACGAACTGGCCGCTGATCTTCTGTCGTCGCACCCTGGTCTGCCGGTTCTCTACATGTCGGGCTACACGCGCGACGCCATCGCGCACGCTGGACGTTTGGATGAGGGCGTCTCCTACCTTCAGAAACCCTTCACGCCGGAGACTCTGGGAAACAAGGTGAGAGAGGTCCTGGACCGGGACCGTTTCGCGCCGTAGCCGTTGTTTCGAAAGCTCGTCTTGCATCCGGGCTGCGTTGCCCCTTGGGAAGTCACGTTCTATAATTCGGCTTCGAACAGGCAGCCCCGCCCGCGTTGCTGTCGGCGCGAAGGGTGTAGCCGGGCTTTGACCGAGCAGCAGGCATTCCGGCCCTGCGGGACGCGTGACGTTCCGTGGGGTTTTCCGTGTCTGGAGGCCGAAGTGGAGGACCTGAGCAGCAAGAAGACCAGGGCGGCACTGCTGTCGGTCACGTCGAACAGCCTGCTGATCGCTTTCAAGCTTGCCATCGGCCTGTGGATCGGCTCAGTGGCCGTGATCTCCGAGGCGATCCATTCGGGGATGGATCTGGTGGCGGCCGTCATCGCCCTCTTCGCAGTCCGCGCGTCCAGTCACGAGGCGGACGAGCGGCACCCGTACGGACACGGGAAGATCGAGAATCTCTCCGGCACGATCGAGGCGCTGCTCATCTTTGTGGCTGCCGTCTGGATCATCTACGAAGCGGTGCACAAGCTGATCCGGCCCGAAGAGATCGACATGCCTTTCTGGGGCGTGGGGGTGATGCTCGTGTCTTCGCTGGTGAACCTCGGAGTGTCCCGACGCCTGTTCAGAGTGGGCAGGGAGACGGATTCCGTGGCTTTGCGGGCCGACGCGTGGCACCTTCGCACCGATGTCTACACGTCGACTGGGGTCATGATAGGGCTTCTGGTCATCTGGGTGGTGGGAGCTCTATCACCGGGCACCGATCTGCGCTGGCTCGACCCGGTGGTGGCCATCGCGGTCGCGCTCCTCATCATGAAAGCGGCCTACGATCTGACCCGGGAATCCGCCAGGGATCTGCTCGACGTGAGCCTGCCGGACGAGGATGTCGACTGGATCGCCGGGTTCGTTCACACGAGGTGGCCGGCGGTCCGCAGTTTCCATAATCTGCGGACCCGCAAGGCCGGTCCCCAACGCTTCATCGACTTCCACGTGGTGGTCGACGACGGTATGTCTGTGGCCGACGCCCACTCCCTGGGCGACGAGATCGTGGTCGCGATCAAGGAGCGGTTGCCCGAGTCCACCGTGCACATCCATATCGAGCCCTGTGATCGCACCTGCAAGGATTCGTGCGCGAGCGGGTGCACCCTGGACGTCGGCCAGCGGCATTGATCGTCGTCCACGGGTGTGGTGAGGTTTTGGGTCGAACTGGGTACTACTGACGTGCGGGAATCATCGAGCAACAACAACAGAGGGTGAGAACCAACTAACTCTTGTCTGCAGAACGGCAAAAAGGGGTCGCCAGGGCTGATTGTCCGAAGTAGAATGCCTCGCATGCGCCCGAGACGGTCTCGGGCAAGACGCTGGGGGAGCGGTCAACAAGCGCACGGGGACGCGAGATGACGGGTGACCGGGAAGCATATACTCACAAGGAGTTTCCAGAGGCCCTGGCAGAGATCATGCGGGAGAAGTATGGGGACCGCATGGGTAATTTCGATCTGCGCCCGGTGCTGAGCCAGGTCGAGGGCTACTCCTATGAGGCGCTGAGGTTGATGCTGAAGGGAGAGCGGACCCTCAAGATGGAAGCCATCGAGGGTATCTCCAAGGTCATCGGCATGTCGCCGCACTACTTCCTCGAGTATCGCCGGATGTGGTCGGCCGCCATGGCCGAGCGGTATCCGGAGTTGATCGATACGATCTACGAGGTCGCTCTCCGGTTCGTCGAGTTGCGGGAGAGCGCGATATCGGCGAGTGGTTCCAGCGATTCGAGCGCCTTGCGCACGGGGCATTCGGGCTGAAGTCCTCTGATCCCCAAGTTGGCGAGGGCGCAACCTGACCTGATCGCCGATCGGGCGGCGAGCCAGCGAGAGTAGCTCACGGCGCGCTCCCAGACGTGGCCGGCGTTCGCGCGGGTCAACGGACATCTCACCTTTCCGGTGAGGGCGCAGACTTTCGCCGCGGACCGTGGATTCGAAGATACTTGGTCGTCGATCGCCATCCGACTCTCTCTCATCGTCCTCCACCCCTTGTATCACGTGCCGACATGTCTATCTGTACCACCAAGTGTCCGGCAACGCTATGTTACAGGGCTGTAACCAACACATTGTTGATGATTACCGGCATGTTCGCCGGTGCGCTCGGGACAACGACTACCATGCCGCCTGCGTCATGAGCGATACTGGTACCCACGTCGACCAAGCCCACCGTGGGGGTGACCAGAATGGCAGCAGCCGGTGAACGAGGAGACCGAACGGGGCGCGCTCTGATCGAGGAGGCCCTCAGCGCGGGGGTCCCCGCCCTGGACGAGGCGGCAGGGAAGCAGCTCTTCGCCGCGTACGGTATCCCCGTTCCGGAGGGAGCGACAGTGGCTTCCGCCGATGAAGCGGTACGAGTCGCGGCCGACATCGGCTACCCGGTCGTCATGAAAGGCTCTTCCACCCAGGTCCAGCACAAGACCGACGCCGGTCTGGTGATCCTGGAGGTCATGGACGAGACGGAAGTGCGCGAGAGCTACCGTTCGTTGGAGGCCCGGGCGGCCGCAGTGGGGGCGAGCCTGGACGGGGTGCTCGTCGAGCACATGGTCAAGGGCAAACGGGAGTTCGTGGTGGGACTCATCCGCGACCATCTCTTCGGACCCGTGGTCATGTTCGGCCTAGGTGGGATCTTCACTGAAGCCCTGCGCGATGTCGCCTTCGCAGTGGCCCCACTCGACGACGTCGACGCCTACGAACTGCTGGATGCGATCGAAGCCAAAATCCTCCTGGGGGCGTTCCGCGGATCTCCGGCGGTCGATCGCGATGCGCTCGCCCGCATCATCATGGCGGTCGGGCAGATGGCCGCGGACCACCCCGAGATCCGCGAGATCGACGTCAACCCGCTGCTCATCGACGGCTCCGATCCTGTGGCGGTCGATGCCCTGATCGCCGTGGGCGAGCCCGTGGAGATCTCCACGCGGCCTCCGGCCGACCTCTCGCAATTGAACGCTCTGGTCGCGCCCCGGGACGTCGTCGTGGTCGGTGCCTCCTCGGACACGGGCAAATGGGGGGGTATGATCGTCGCCAACCTGCGTCTCGGCGGTTTTCCCGGAGACATCTACCTCGTCAACCCGAAGGGCGGCACCATCCTGGGAATCCCGGTACACAAGAGTGTCTCGGAACTCCCGGAAGTGCCCGATCTGGCCCTCGTGGCGGTCCATGCCTCGCTGGTGAACGGTGTCGTGGACGAGTGCGGCCGCAAGGGGGTGCGCGCGGTGCTCGTCGTCTCGGCGGGGTTCTCCGAGGTCGGCCCCGAAGGGCGGGAGATGGAGGAAGAGGTCGTCCGCACCGCCGAGAAGTACGGGATGGCTCTGGTCGGGCCGAACTGCATGGGCGTGATCTCCTCCCACCACAAGCTCTACGGGACAGGTTTCATGCTCCTGAGGCCGGATCCGGGCGGCGCGAGCATGGTCTCGCAGTCGGGCAACCTCGGCACGCAGCTGCTGGTCGCGGCCGAAAGGCGCAAAGGCGGCGTGGGCAAGTTCGTCGGCGTCGGCAACGAGGCCATGATCGACGCGATCGATTTCATCAACTATCTGCGCACTGACTCCAAGACCAACACCATCGTCGCCTACATGGAAGGTTTCGACGATGGTCGACGACTGCTGGAGGTCACCCGTGAGACCTCCTTGGAGAAGCCGGTCGTGGTGCTTCGTGGGGGGACGACCGACTACGGCAAGAAGGCGGCAGCCTCTCACACCGGAGCCCTGACGTCGTCGACGGCGGTCTTCGACGCGGCCGCGCGCCAGTCGGGCATGATCGTCACTACCGACCCCGACGAGTTCATGGACCTGACCTTCGCCTTGTCGTACATGCCCCTGCCTCCGGGAAGACGAGTGGCTGTGGCCACGCTCGGCGGGGGATGGGGGGTGTTGGTGTCCGACGAGATTGCGCGGAGCGGTCTGGAATTGGCGACTCTGCCCGCGGACGTGATCGAGGGATTGAACGAGTTGCTCCCGCCGTTCTGGAGTCACTCCAACCCGATCGACCTGGTGGCGACAGTGACGCCCGGGGTCCCGGAAGCCGTGGTCGAGATGCTCGCGGCCAGCGACGCCATCGATGCCGTGATCGTCATGGGAGTCGTCGGTTCCATGAGCGAGAGTCGCCGGGCCATCGTCGAGATCGAGCGTCTCAAAGAAGGGTTGAGGGAGACGTTCGCGGAGGAGGCTGCCCTGACCGAGACGGGACTGTTCGAACCGGAGTTGAGCGAGCGGGAACTCGCCTTCATCAGACAGACGGCGGTGCTCATGGACCGCTATCAGAAGCCGATAGCGAACATCTCTTTCAAGCCGATGACTCAGGCCATCTTCTCGATGGGGGGTCGCTATTCGACCTTCGTCCTGCCCTCGCCGTTGCGGGCGGTGAGGATACTCGGCAAGATGGCGACATACAGCTCGTATCTCCAGAAGAAGGGCGTAGACATCGTCCGCTGACGGCCACGTGGCCCAAGATGAGGAGCCGGACCTGACGAGGCTCGACCGGAGCGAGGGCGTGCCCGACCATCGGGTGCCCGCCGGCATAGCCCGAGAGATCGCGGGCGAAGGCGGCTTGGTCACGTTCGCCCGCTTCATGGACCTTGCGCTCACCCATCCCACCGATGGCTACTACCGACAGGTCGACCGGCTTCTCGGCCCGCAGGGCCACTTCAGCACGGCGCCGCGGCTGTCGCCCGCGTTCGGCCGGGCCGTCGCTCGCTTGGTCGGCGACCTGGTGGAAGCGTCACTGAGCGATGACCTGGGGCGTGGTGGCGGCAGGGTGCCTGAAACGAGCGCGGACCACGCGACCTCGCCGAGCCTGGGGATCTCATCGGACTCCGGAGCCCGCCCGGCCGTGATCGAACTGGGAGGGGGCGAAGCCGATCTCGCAGCGGAGATGCTTGCAGCCTGGGAGGTCGACCGCCCGGTGCTTCGAGGATCCTCCTCCTATCGGATCGTGGAGATCGGTGAGGGGCTCCGTGAACGCCAGCGGACGAGGCTGGCGGATCTGGCCCAGCGAGGCTGGCGGATCGGGTGGGCCGAGAGCCTGGCGGAAGCCGCTGTCGGGACCGACCCGGTGGTCGTGGTGGGCAACGAGTTCCTCGACGCTCTTCCGGTGCACCTGATCGACGTGCGTGGCGAGGAGACACGCGAAGCCTATGTGGAGTTGGAAGGTGGGAGTCGCGGCGTGCCCCGGGAGCGCTGGGGCCGGGTGTCACCGGAGGCGGAGCAGGAACTCGTGTTCCTGTTCGGTACCGCCGGCGCGGGCGGGCTGCGCTGCGTCGCGTCCGGCGGCGTCATCGAGCTTCGGCCGTCCGCCGGGGACCTCGTGCGCGAGGTCACCGGGATCATGCCTCGCGGCTGCCTGCTGACCATCGATTACGGAGAATACCGGGCGCAAGGACGGACCGTCCGGGGTTACTTCCGGCACGAGGCGGTGGATGGACCATACGCCCGGATCGGGCGGCAGGACCTGACAGCCGACGTGGATTTTCGCGCCCTCGACCTGCACGGCAGGGAAGCCGGGTTCGAGGTGGTCCTGTACGCGACCGTGGCCGACATGCTTCGGGCCGATGGGGGCGAAGCGCGGCTTCTGATGTTACGGGAGAGGGCGTCGGGGAGATCTTCCCTGGGGGGCGCGGGCGCAGAGACGTCGGATCAGACTCTCGATGCCGATCGCGAAGCCACGGTGTTGGAGGCTCTGCTGGACCGGGAAGGGCTCGGGGGCGCCTTCAAGCTGATGCTCCAGGTCAGGGAATGACCTCTCCATCCGTGTTGTAGGTGGCTCGATCTCCCGAGACGACCAGATCCAGGCCCAGATCGGAGCTCAACCGGGCCAAACGCTGCAGGATGACGTCGGCCGCGGCCTCTGAGACCGGCGCTGGAACGCCGGTGGTGTCGTTCAGATAGACCGGGATAACCCGAAGTGAGGGAGGACCCTCGTGCTGCAGATCGACCTGGAGCACGAACGCCTCGCCGGTCTGGCGAGAGTAGTGGTCGAATACGAAGTCTCCGAGACTGTAGGCGATCAGGCGATCCTTGTAGAGCTCCAGTCCCTGGATGACGTGGGGATGGTGCCCGAGGACGAGGTCGGCCCCGGCGTCTATCACCTGGTGGGCGAGGCTCCGTTGCCCGCTGTTGGCCTGTCCGGTGTACTCCACCCCCCAATGAAAGCTCACGACCACGAAGTCGACCTTCTCGGCTGCCGCCGCCACCGCTTCGACGATGGGCGAGGGGTCCGAGGTCACAGGGTTCACTCCCGGGCGCTCCTTGCCGGCAGCGAAACCGGAAGGGAGGATCCCGGTATAGGCCAGAACGGCCACCGTCCCTGCCGGGGTGATGAGGAGGGTAGGCGCTCCGGCAGAGGCCGCGTCGGCGCCGGCCCCGGCATAGGCGACGCCTGCATCGTCCAAGCGTTCGAGCGCGTCGATCAAGGCTGAGGTCCCGTAGTCGAGGGTGTGGTTGTTGGCCATGCTCACCACGTCGACCCCGGCGGACGCGAGGCCTTGAGCGAGAGCCGTGCGCCCTCTGAACGTGTACTCCTTCCACATGGCTCTGGTGCCGACATCGGAGATGGGGCATTCGAGGTTCACGAAAGCGAGGTGAGCCTCTTCGAGGAAGGGCTTCACCTCCGCCAGCACTGCGTCGCCTCCGTGCTTGTCGATGAAGAGCCCCACTCCCCTATCCCCGAGGACATCGCCTCCGGCGGCGATGGTGAGGGGCGGCGGTGGTGGAGGCAGGGTGGTCGAGGTCGAGGTCGTTGTCGTGGTGGGATCGGGGGGAGTGGTGGTCGTCGTGGGCGGAGCCGTCGTCGAGGTCGTATCGGCGGCGGGTGTGCTTGCGTCCACCGGTCCTGGGCCGGTCGGTCCGGATGTCGCGGCGGGCTGCGTGATGATCGCCGAACGGTCGTCGGGAGAGGCCGTGGAGGCAGCGGTCGCGTCCCAGGCGTAGAACCCGGCCAGGATCACAGCGACCGCCCAGAGTATCGCGGCCGCCGCGATGAGCGTGCGATCGGCGAAGCGCGGGCGTCTGGGTGGCTCATGTGGGACCATGGCAGTGAGTATAATAACCGAATACCCCGGAGAACGTGCCGGGGTATCTCTCAGGGCGGATCATGAAAGCGCTGCAAATGGAGGCATCAGAGAACGATGCGGCCGGTGGGACGAGGAGACAAAGGCAAGCGGGTGGTCGATATCCAGACCCGGCTGTCGGCTCTCGGCTACTTTCTCGGTCGGGAGGGTGCCGACGGTCATTTTGGACCGAACACCGAGAAGGCCATCCGCGCTTTCCAGCAAGGTCGTCTCCTCCTGAGCGACGGCGTCGTCGGAGAGAACACCTGGACCGAGCTGGTCGAGGCAGGATACGAACTCGGGGAGCGTCTTCTGTACCTGCGCGTGCCGAACATGAGGGGCGACGATGTACTGTACCTTCAGAGGCGCCTTGACGAGTTGGGTTTCGACTGCGGTCCGGTAGACGGCATCTTCGGTCCGACGCTCGAGGTGGCCGTCACCGAGTTCCAGCGGAACGCGGGGCTCAACGTGGACGGTATCGTCGGTGAGACGACCATCGACCGCCTCCGTTCATTGCGCAATGCCAATCAGGACGGTCTGGCAGGCAGCATCCCGGATCGGATGAACGGATACGTGGGGAGGCACTCCCTGGCTGGCCTCCGGGTCAGCATCGACCCTGCTCACGGAGGCTCCGATCGAGGGGCACCCGACGCTCACGGTCTGATCGAAAAGGAACTGAACCTCGCATTGGGTCTCGAGTTGGCCCGTCATCTCGAAGCGGGGAGCGGCGACGTCCGCTTGCTTCGCGGCGATGACACTTCCGCTTCGGTCTACGAGCGGACGGAAGCGGCGAACGCCTGGGGTCCGGATATCCACCTGTGCTTGCATCACAACTCCAGCCCCGATCCACGGGCTCGGGGGGCGGCGGTCTACTACTTCGCGAACCATGTGTATCACTCCAGGGCCGGAAAGCGGCTGGCCGGCTATATCGTGGACGCGCTGAGCCGGGAGGTGGGCAGGGTCGACCTGCGCAAGCACGGGCGCAACTACGCCTGCCTGCGCGAGGTCAAGCCTCTCGCGGTCATGGTGGAGCCGGGATTCATGAGCAACCCCGAGGAAGGCCCGCTTCTCGCGGATGCTGAGACCGTCTCCCGGGAAGCCATCGCCATCGTACACGGCATCGAGGCGTATCTGGCCCGTCTCTGACCCCCCTTCGTGGCGGGTAGTGCCGGGTTGGTGCCGTACCAGGAAAGTGCTAAAGTGCGTGGAACTTCCAAACGAGCCCGATCTCCGGGTCTCAAGCCAGAGAAAACCATCAGGGAGGCCCCGATCAAGACCGGCATGTCAGGCAGCATCTGGCGGCGTCTGATCACGTTTCTCCTCATCGTCATGGTGATCGGTATCACGACCAGTCAACTGGTGCAGGCCGAACCGCCCGCGATCACGGCGGCAAAGAGCGAAGCCGATGCCTTGCGGGAGATCATCGACCAGTTGAACGACGAACTGGCCGCGGCGGTCGAGGACTACAACTACGCGACCGCCAAGCTCGCCGAGACCCAAGAGGCGATCAAGGACAACAGGGCGAAGCTGGCCCAGGCCGAGGAAGACCTCGGGGCGCTCAGAGCCCAGTTCACGGAGCGCATCGTCGAGATCTACAAGCAGGGCGATCTGGGGATGCTCGACACCCTGCTGGGGGCCACTTCTTTCTCCGAACTCATCAACCGTCTCGACCTACTCCAACGCTTGAGTGAGCAGGATAGCGAGATGGTCTCCCAGGTCGAGGCCTTCCGTACGGACGTGACCGAGCGCAGAGACCGGCTCGCCGTGCAACTCGAGGAGGAGAAGGTCTTCGCGGCCGATGCGGAGACCGCTCGGTTGAAGGTCGAGGAACGCCTTGCCGCCAACGAGAAAGCGTTGGCCGGTAAGGAGACTCAGATCGCCCAACTGGAGAAGGAAGAAGCGGAGCGCCAGGCGCGTCTCGCGGCCGAGGCTCGAGCGGCCGCAAAGAAGGCGGCTGAGGAGGCGGCCCGCAAGAAGGCAGAGGCAGCTGCCGCCGCTGAGCAGGCGAAGACCACCACTACGACGAAGGCCAAGACGTCCGACGGGGTCAAGGTGTCGGTCCCCGACTCGGTGGCCGGTGGTGACGTCGTGTCGATCGCGATGGAATACCTGGGCACCCCTTACGTCTGGGCCGGCGCGAGCCCCAGCGGGTTCGACTGCTCCGGCTTCGTACAGTATGTGTACAAGAAGCTGGGCGTGAGTCTCCCTCACTCCAGCCGCATGCAGTACGGGTATGGGACCGCCGTATCCCGCAGCAACCTTCAGCCGGGAGACCTGCTGTTCTTCTACAGTCCGATCCATCACGTGGCCATCTACATCGGCGACGGACGGATGATCCACGCTGCCGGTGTGGGCAAAGGGGTGCGGATCGACAGCGTGTGGACACGCAACTACACCGGCGCCCGTCGCATCATCTAGGTCCTCACGTGAAGGACGTCGCCGTCTACTATCACCCGCTCTTCCTCAAGCATGAAACGGGAGAGCACCCCGAGAACAAGCAGCGTCTGGTCGCTGCCAGGCAGGCGATCCTCGACAGCGACCTGAACGTCGAATGGGTGACTCCGGAACCCGCTTCAGTGGAAGCCATCGCGCGCATCCACGAACGTACCTACATCGACACCGTGCGCTCCACCGCCCAGGGGGGTGGGGGTTGGCTCGACTGGGACACGGCGGTCTCGCCGGACTCCTATGATGCCGCCCTTCTGGCAGCCGGCGCCGGCCTGGAGGCCGTCGAGAGGAGTCTGGCCGATGGTCAGCGGGCCTTCATGCTCGTCAGGCCTCCCGGCCATCACGCATGCCCTGGAAAGGGCATGGGCTTCTGCCTCTTCAACAACATCGCGGTCGCCGCCGCGCATGCCCTCGAGGAGAGGGGGCTCGAGCGGGTCATGATCGTGGACTGGGACGTGCACCACGGCAACGGGACTCAGGACGCCTTCTACGACGATCCCCGGGTGCTCTTCGTGAGTATCCACCAAGGGGGGCACTATCCGGGGACCGGCAGGACCGGGGAGTCGGGTGGCGAACGAGCGGCGGGTTCGATCGTGAACATACCGCTGCATGGCGGTGAGGGGGACGGGGCCGTCCTGATGACGTTCGAGTCTCTCGTGACGCCGCTTGCCCGGGCGTTCAGACCCCAATTGATGCTGGTCTCCGCCGGATACGACCCGCAGGAGGGCGACCCACTGGGCGGTCTTCGCTACAGCGAGGCCGCGTTCCAGTGGATGGCGGCCAGCTTGGTGAGGTTGAGCGAGGAGGTAGGGGCTGCCGGTCCGCTGGTATTCCTCGAGGGTGGATATGTGCCGGCGATGATGGCGGCATCCATCGTGGCCACCTTGCGGGGACTGGGGGGCGATATCCCCGATTTTGAGCGGGCAGTGACCGAAGACGAACGCGCTGACGTACTCGAGGCCATAGAGGCGGTCAAACCCCACTGGAAGGGCGTGCTCTAGCCGATCCTTCTCAAGTCGACGGCGGTTTCCTCCGAAACTATGGGGAGAACTCGCACTACGGGCCCGATCGGGCATGGAGGGGTCCATGAAGACTGTAGATGAACTGCTGCAGAGGGTGAAAGAGGCGGGTGCCTCCGACCTCCATCTCAAGGTGGGAAGCCCGCCGATGATCCGGGTCGACGGGGAATTGACGGCGATGGACGAGCCGCCGTGCACTCCCGAGGATACGAAGGACTACGCGGCCTCGCTGATGAGCGAGAAGCAGATCCGTCGTTTCAGCGAGACCAACGAGATCGACTTCGCCTACAGTGCGCCCAACGTAGGGCGCTACCGCATAAACGTCTATCGGCAGAGGGGGACCATCTCCATCGCGCTCCGGCAGGTGGTGACCCGGGTGCCCGACTTCGTCGAACTGAACCTTCCGCCCGTCGTACAGAAGCTGGCGTTGGAGCCGAGGGGCATGGTGCTCGTGACCGGGACCACCGGCTCGGGGAAGACCACGACGCTCGCGGCGATGATCGATCACATCAACCACAACCTGCGCCGACATATCGTGACGATCGAGGACCCCATCGAGATCCTCCATCAGGACCTCAAGTGCATCGTGAACCAGCGGGAAGTGGGGCTCGACACCGAGAACTACGGATCGGCCCTCAAGTACGTGCTCCGTCAGGACCCGGACATCATCCTCATCGGCGAGATGCGCGACCAGGAGACCGTCCGCACCGCCCTGACCGCGGCTCAGACGGGCCACTTCGTGCTGAGTACCCTGCACACGATCGACGTGGCCGAGACCGTCAACCGGATCATCGACTTCTTCCCGCTGTATCAGCAGAAGCAGGTCCGGATCATGCTGGCCGGGTCGTTGCGCGGGATCATCTCGCAACGTCTGCTGGTGCGCTCAGACGGCATCGGCAGGGTGCCGGCTGTGGAGGCGATGGTGATGACGGGTCGGATCCGCGACCTCATCCTGGACCCCGCCCAGACCCACAACATCCGTACGGCTGTCCAGGAAGGTGACTTCTACGGGATGCAGACGTTCGACCAGAGTCTGCTCGATCTGTTCGAAAAGGGCCTCGTCACTCTCGCGGATGCTCAGTTGATGGCGAGTAGCCCCCACGATTTTCGTCTACTCGTACAGTCGCACGGGCACGAGTTGCCGGTCGTCGACTGACGGGGCGATTCAGGCAGGTCGCCCGCGACCACGTCCGTCCCTCGACGTCGAAGAGCCGCGCTGTCCGCTTCTCATCCTGGCGGTAGGGCGAGGCTTCTCTTTCGCCTTGAAGCCGATGAGCCAGTTGATGCACCCTGCCAGGAGCGAGACGAACGCTGCCGTCGCGAGGGTCCAGACGAAACCGGTCGTCGCCAATGAGAGCTTCCCCCAGACGAACGCCTGGATGACCAAGGCGTTGACGAGGACCGCAACCACGGTCGTCACCAGAGCGACGGTGGGCTTCGTACGCACTCGGCGCAGGGGACGGACGAAGCTGTTCAAGAGTCCCAGCAGTAGGGCGAGGATGACGGCCACCCAGCCCGCTTCGATCAGGAACCGTCCCCGGGACACCGAATCGACCAGATACAGGGCGAGGTAGATGGCGACCGCGTCCGCGGTCCAACGCATGAGGAAGCGCATCATCTGTCTCCATAACGAGCTGCGAGAGTCGCGGCTGTCTCGGCCGTCAATCCTCGTGCGGCCGAGGGGGATTCCGCCACCGCATCGCCGAGGAACCGGACCACCTCCCGGGCCAGCCAGCGCTCGTCGAGGTAGGGCATGCAGACCAGGACCGTACCATCCGAGTCCACGGCGTGTTCAAGCCCCGATTCCTCCAAGAAAGTGCGCCAGCGTGGCTGGAAGCGCACGAACGCCTGGTCTGCTTCACCTTCGGATGCGAATCCGCGTCCCGCCCGGCGCGGACCCAGGTCCACCTCCGGACGAGGAGCGAAGACGGCATCGGCGAGCTGGGCACTCCGTATCCGGTCCAGCTTGAACGTCCTCTGAGCCTGGGCTTTGAGACAGAAAGCCTCGAGATACCAGCCGTCGGACGAATGGAAGAGGAGGTAGGGTTCGACTTGGCGCTTGGTCAGCTCCTCCCGTGACGTGGTGAAGTACTCGAGGGAGACCACCCGCCGGTCTCTGATCGACTGGTTCAGGGCCTGTAGCACCTCATGATCGGGGGGGAGGACGTCATCCACCATGATGACATCGGCAGGCGGCGATTCCCCGACGAGGCTGAGCACCTTCGCGCGCACGGAGGCCAGCGAGCCCATGCCCTCGAGCGCGACGGTGTCGCCGAGCAGGTCGAGGGCCAGCAGGAGGGCGCGCGCCATCAGGGGCGACAACCGGGCCGGTCGGGCGAAGGCGTCGGCCATGACTTCTCGAGTGATGAGGACCCCTTCGTCGGCGGCTTCAGCGTAGAGGGCGTAGGTGCCGCCTCCGAAGTTGACCAGGTTGAGGAGGGCGATGTCGCTCTCGATCTCCGCGCGGGACAGGCCCAGATCGTCCGCAAGGGTTCGCCAGGGCACGACCTCGGGCCTTCTCTCGTCGGTCAGGTAGTTCAGGAGTGAGATGGCTCGGGCCAGATGCTCGGGCCGGATAAGGCCTGGGGTGACTTCGGCCGACGTCCCGCGCCGGTCTCGTTGCGGGCGACGGGGGAAGACAGGGGGGTCCTGGAGAGGCGGACCCGCATGCGCGGCGACCACCTTGGCCAGACCATCGCGCATGCGCTCCCGGAGGCCGTCGGGGGCCAGCAGTTCCGCGCAGCCCCCCAGTCCTGCGACCCAGGAGAGGAGGACCTCCTCGTCCGAATAGGGGATCGAGAAAGAGACGCACCCCTCGTCGTCGTCGAGCGAGCGGGAGACGTGCGGCTCCAAGCGGGCGACCCACCAGGCCAGGTCGTCGCCGACGCGCAGGACGGCCCGACCCCTCACGGGCCCGATCGCCCAAGGGGGACGGGCGCGGTATTCGGCTGGGTCGTAGTCGGGAGGTGGAGTGAAGTCGCGGGTCTTCTCGGTGAGGAACTTGACGGCCCCCCGGATCCGGCCGACTCGGAACGTGCGGATGGCCTGTCGGGAGTGGTCGGCGCCGACCACGTACCAATGCCCTTGGATGAGGAAGAGACTGTATGGGTCGAGGGCCCGGCGGGCCGGCGTACCATCGCGATCCGGGTAGGCGAAGCTCACCGACTTGCCTCGAGTGACAGCGTCCTCCAGCCGGGCCAACTGCTTGCCGGAACGTCGCGCGTCTTCGTCGGGCGCGAACGCTATCGGGAGATGCTCGATCTCCTCGTGCACGGGGTCCAGGTCGCCGTGAGAGACAGCGGTCAGGGCCAAGCGGAGGGGTCGCGCGTATGGGAACCGGCCGTCGAGAGCTGCCAGGGCCACCGACAGCGCCCGCAGTTCCGCGGCCGTGAACTCGACCTCGGGCAGGTGGAAGTCCTTGTCGGACAGCACGTAGACCTGGGCATCGTCGACGTCGTCTCCGAGCGGGCAGGTGATCTCGATGCCGACTTTCGCGAGATCGGCCCGGTCTCCGTGGAAACGCCGGGCGAAGGTCTCGTCGGTCATCTCCGCGTAGCCCTCCACCGACTCCTGGACTTCGCGCGCTGTGAAAGGACGCGGTCTGCTGAGCAGGAACGACAAGAGAGACAGTTGTCGGATGAGTTTGTCTTCGTCTCGAGCCACGTCCTAAGACTAGCGCATAGATGCCTCTCGGGTCGGCAGCCGTCCGGTGCGACCTCTACAATGACCGGAGGGATGGATGGTATGGGACATACTGACGACATGAGGGGACGCAGCGGCGACACTTCTTCTCCTAAGGAGCGGCCCGGTCTCACTCTGGTCACCGGTCCCGCCAACGCGGGCAAGATGGGGCGTGCACTCGACTGGTGGCAGGCGCGCTTGGTCTTGCGGCCTGTGGTGGTGGCTCCGACCGTTCCCGACGCCGAACAGCTTACGGCGGATATGGTCCGGCGCACCGGGGCGTTGGTGGGTGTGTCGGCTGCGGTCACGTTCGACGGGTTCATGGCGATGGTGAGTGGGCGCCCCGTGCGCCGGCCGAGCACGTTCCAGCGGCGCTTGATCCTCGATGGGCTGGTCTCGTCGGTTCGACTCGGAAACCTCGGGCCGGCGGCGGTGTTCCCTGGGACCGTGGACGCCTTGGTGGGGCTGATCGACCGACTGGCGGAGGCCGGAAGGCCTCCCGCGGAGATGCTGGGGGTCCTCAGACGCTGGGGGGAGACCGACGTCGGGTCCCGGGGATTGGCGACAGATATCGTCGGTCTGTGTGAGGGCTACCTGGAAGTATGCCGACGATGGGGCATGGCCGACGTATGGGAGCGAACGGACGAGGTGACGCTATCGATCGAGGACTGGACGCGCCCGGTCGCCCTCTACGGTTTCACGTCCTTCACTCCCGGACAGCGTTTCCTCCTCGAGAAACTGGTCGACCGCGTGCCTGTTCTCATCACCCTGCCCTACGAAGCCTCCCGGGTGGTCAATCTGACGTCGTCGACCGAAGTGTCCAGGTGGCGGGCTCTGGCGTCCGAGGTCGTCGAACTCGAGGCGCAGGACCTGGCGTACACGTCGCCCGCGATCGCGTACCTCGAGCGTCATCTCCTGCAGGACCCACCTTTGCCTGATCCTCCTCCCTCAGACTCGGGGCCCCAGGGCGTGCGGTTCGTGCTGGCTTCAGGACAACGCAACGAAGCCGAGTCGGCGGCCCAGCAGGTGGTGCGACTCGTGAGAGAGGGTTTTCATCCCGGGAATATCGCTGTGATCGTCAGGCGGGTGCGACCGTGGGGGGGACTGCTCGGCCAAGTGTTCGGATCCTGTGGTATCCCGTATCACGTCGACGAGCGCAAAGAGGTGCGCGAGACGGGATTCGGCTACGCATTCTTGGCGGCCGTCGGGGCTATCGTCCACGACGACCCCGAAGCGCTGCTCGCGTATATGAGGAGCCCCTACAGCGACTGTGCCTCGGACGCCGTCGCCGAAGTCGAGCTCCGCTACCGCCGGGCGAACATCCGCGGCATCGACGCTCTCGAGGCCCTCGCCGAGGCGGCGTGTCCGGGCTCGGTCGTCGCGGTACGCCGGGTAGTCACCGAGACGGGTGGTGGACTCCGGCTTGTTCCGGATGGTCTCTCGCTACTCGCCGAACGCATGCTGACCGCCGGACTCCGGGGCCTGGCCCCCGGTCATCGGGGGATGGAGGAGGACGCGCGCGCTTTCCGGACGGTCTCCGCGGCTATCGCGTCGCTCGAGCTCCTACCGAAGGAGGATGGGGAGCGTTGGCTTCAGCCAAAGCTCGTGATGCGCGTCCTGGCCGGTACGTCTGTACCGGCTGGGTCTCAGGGGGCTCAGGGCGCCGTCCAGATACTCGGCGTACAGCGCGCTCGCGCGCGACGTTTCGATGCCGTGGTGCTCCTTGGGCTGGTGGAGGGAGAATTCCCTGGCTCGTCCGATGCGCCCTCGTTGCTGAGCTCCGTCCAGCAACGACGCATCGAGGCGCTGGCGGGAGGGAGGTTCCTGGCGCCGGAGACCGAACAAGAGGCAGCTCTCTTCGTGAGCGCGGTCTCCAGAGCGTGGCAGGTTCTGGTGCTGAGCGCACGAGACACCGACGACGGAGGCGCTGAAGCGGAGCCGTCGTACCTCTGGCGACTATCGAAGCAGCTCTTGGCCGTCGGCGATGCCGACCACGAGCATCGCACCCTGGCGGAGTTGGTCTTTCGGAGAAGGGTCGCACCGTCGGCGAGGCACTACCTCAGAGCCTGCGCCCTCGATGGCGTCGATCCTGACCCTGGACTCGTCGGAGACTTCGACCGCGGACCTTCGTGCAGATGGGAGCGACCTGCCGCCGACCTGGCCCACCCCCTTGTTCTCGCTGAACTCGAGAGATTGGGAGTCTTCAGTCCCTCGGCGCTGGAGAGTTACCTGAGCTGTCCCTTTCGCTGGTTCATCGAGCGGATCATCGGGATCGACGGACTTGAACACGAACTCGACGGGCGACTGATCGGTGAATTGCTGCATCGAGCGCTCAGCGAACTCTTCCGGACTCTCGATCACCGGGACGCCCTGCCTGTGCGCCCTGAGACCCTCCCGGCGGCGATCGAGACCGCGTTGGAGATAGTTGCCGATCTCGTCCGGAGCGAGGACTGTCCGGGATCGATCGGCGAGAAACGCCTGGTCCGCAGGCGGCTCGACGGTCACCTGCGCACGCTCCTGGAGATGGAGGCCTTCTCTGCGGGGACGCTCGTCTTCTCCGAGACGGAGTGGGAAGTGGGGGGGCGGGAGGGTGTGGACGTGGGCGGCATACGGATCAGGGGTCGGGTGGACAGGATCGATCTCACGCATGATGGTTCAGGCCTCTTCGTCATCGACTACAAGAGCGGGACGCCGCCCCGGGCGGGTGTCATCGGCACCAGCGAAGCCCTGCAACTGCCGCTCTATCTGTTGGCGCTTGCCGCAGAGCGTCCGGGCGCGAGGATCATCGGCGGCGCCTATCTCGGCCTGCGTGATGGCACACGGTCGGGAGTGGTGGCTTCGGACGATATGGGACTCATAGGGGCAGGTGTCCGGGGCATGCGGACCGTCGACGGCGAGGAGTTCGAGGAGATGTATGCGACCGTGCGGAACCTGGCGGAGGAGGCGGCGGCGGGCATGCGGGCCGGCAGGATCGTCCCTTCGCCTGAAGGGGAATGCCCGGGATGGTGCGACCTGGGTCCGGTATGCCGATCCCGAGTTGGGGGTCGCCGACCATGAATGGGAGCAGGCGCGTCGGGCGTCTCGGGCTGTCCCCGGTCCAAGAGGCGGTGGTGGCCGACGAGCGCAGGCGTCTTCTGGTCGCGGCCGGGGCGGGAAGTGGGAAGACCAGCCTTCTCGTGGCGTACTTCATCAAAGCCCTCGTCGAGGATGGTCTCGGCCCAGAAGAAGTGGCCGCCGTCACGTTCACCCGGAAGGCTGCGGCCGAACTGGTCCGGCGCCTCCGGGAGGTCCTCCAGGGATCGGGTCGGAGCGATCTGGCCCGAGGACTCGACGCGGCGCCTGTGGGGACCATCCACGGCCTCTGCAGGCGGCTTCTGAAAGAGGACGCGCTGCTGGCCGGTGTAGACCCGGCCTTCTCCGTGATCGAGGCGGAGTCGGCCGCTCTGCTCAAGGAAGAGGCATGCGGAGAGATCTGGGATCAGGCCGTCGAGCAGTGCGGGGAGCGCGAACTGGAGGTCATCGCCTCGCGGGGGGGATCGCTACGTCGGCAGGTGGTACCGATCTACGATCGATTGAGAGGTCTGGGCCTTGAACGGCCTCGACTCGAGATCCAGGCGGCGGGCTCGAGCGACACGCGAGGCAGGTTGGCCGCGGCCGTGCGGGCTGCCCTGGCGGCCGCAGAGGCCGTACAGAGGCCCACGAAGACACTCGGAGCCGACCTGGAGCGACTCCGAGCCTGCTTGGCGGAGACCGAGCGGGACGACCGATCAGGCGAGGACGTGGGTCCCGCGCTTCGGGCCGATCTCGATCAGTGGGCATCGTTCTTTCCCAGCCGCTCGACGAAGGCGATGGCTGTCCACTTCGAACCGGTAAGAGAAGCCCTGTCTTCCCACCGAGCCCACTTGGCAACGAGTGAGCTTCGCACTCTCGTCGACGTCATGAACGATCTCCTGGACCGGTTCCACCTGCGGTACGAAGGGCAGAAGCGGGCGCGGAAGGTGCTGGATTTCGCGGATCTCGAGCTTCGCGCACGTGCTCTCGTCGCGGAGAAGGGGAGGGACGAGGGGGCCGACCCTCTGGGAATTGGACCGGGGTCGCGCCTACGCTTGCTGGTGGATGAGTTCCAGGACACCAACGAACTCCAATGCACCATCCTGGAGGGGCTGGGGGCCGACAGGATGCTCATGGTGGGCGACGATCGGCAGAGCATTTACCGTTTCCGTGGCGCCGATGTCGAGGTCTTCAGGGAGCGCGAGACGGCTCTGGCGGCACCGGCCGCCGCGCCTGAGGGTGGAGTCCATCATCTGGACGTGAACTACCGGAGCCGTCCCGAGATCCTGGCGTTCGTGAACAGGCTCTTCCAGCACGAAACCATGTTCGGCGACCGTTTCACCGTCCTGCTACCGTATCGCGAGTCCTCGGGGAACCCGGGCGCGGTGGAGGTCCTGGTCGCGGATCGCTCCTGTGCCGACTCCGGCGAGGGGTCAGCGGTCAGCATCCAGGAGGCCGAGGCGGCAGTCCTCGCCGACCGGGTGAGGCACTTGCTGGATGACGAAGGCTGGAGTCAGCGCGACATCGTCGTACTGACGCCTGCGCAGACGCATGTCGACGTGTACCAGCGGGCTTTGGTCGCCCATGGAGTCGATGTATACGTCGTACGCGGGAGGGGCTATTACACCCAGGACGAGGTGACCGACATCGCCGCCCTCCTTCGGCTCCTTGTCAATCCACACGACGATCTCGCTCTGATAACAGTCCTTCGCTCCCCGCTGGTCGGGCTATCCGATGACGCTCTATTCATGATCGGGCGACAAGCGAGGGCGACCCGGGCGGGGTCTCTCTGGAGGGCGATAGGTCGAGGGGACGTCGAACTGGAGCCTGAAGACGCCGAGGCTCTCAGCGCCTTCCTCGCGCGGCTTGAGGCGCTGAGGAGCAGGGTGGGCCGCCCCGGGTTGGCCGGGCTGATCGACGATGCTCTCTGGGAGTGCGGCTACGACCTGAGTCTGCTGGCCTCCGACCAGGGGAGAAGACGCTTCGCCAATGTTCGAAAGCTCATGCGCATGGCCGACGACTTCGAAGCTCTGGAGGGTCCCGATGTGGCCGGCTTCGTCCGGGTCGTCCAGACCATGGGGGAGTTGAACGAGAGAGAAGGCAGTGCGCCCATCCTTGCCGAGGGAGAGGACGTGGTCAGAGTGATGACCGTCCACCAGGCCAAGGGTCTGGAGTTCCCCGTGGCGGTGCTGGCCGGTCTTGGATCCGACGTGCCGCGCACCACCTTCGGTGAGTTCGTCGTCGGGGACGACGGAGAGGCCGGAGTCTTTCTCAAGGGGTCGAAGCATGGCACCTACGAATCAAACGATCTCTGCCTGGGCCCCGCCGACGCCATCGTCGAGGCGCATAGGGAGCGGGAGCGGCAGGAGGATGTGCGTCTGCTCTATGTCGCGATGACTAGGGCGAAGGAGAGACTGCTGCTGGTCGGCGCTCGGCCGAGGGGTGAGCGGATGGACGGATGCCGGATCGGTCGCATCGTCTCCGCCCTCGACCTCTCGACGTTGCCCTCTCCTGGTGAGACCGTAGTCCTGGATGAGTCGGGTGCCGTCGTCGTCGGGGCGACGGCCGAGGCATCCGCGCACGCGGCCACGGCAACGCATCTGGGTGGCGTTGGTGTGGCCGCTCCCTCGGCTCCGACCGGCCCCGACGGGCTCGCGGCGATGGGGGAGGACCGACCGGTCTTCGTGGACTTCGATCCCCGAGTGCCGACGATCGGGCGGCTGAGTTTCTCCGCGTTGACATCTTACCGTCACTGCCCCCGGCGCTTCTATCTGGAGCGTGTGTTGGGCGTCCATCTGAGCCCGAGGAGTCGCGGGGGATGCGATGACGATCCGCCACCGACGCCTGGGGAAGAGGGTCTCCTGGACGATGCGGAATCACTCTCAGGCAGAGACGTGGGCCTCGTCGTGCATTCGATCCTCGAGCGGTGCGGCTCGGACGACTCTCCGCCGGAGCCGGTACGCATGACGGAGCTGGTGGCCGAAGTGAGCGATGACCTCGGCCTTTCCCTCTCGGCGGCCGGGGCGGAGCGGTCGGCCGGCCTCGTGGCGGCCTACTGGCGGACGCCCGTGGCGGCGGAAGCCTGGTCGGCTGGAGCTCTTCGCGAGGCTCCCTTCCTCTTCACGCGCGGCGACGTCCAGATCGCTGGGGTGATGGACGTGGTGTGGTGCGAGGGCGACCGCTGGCGCCTGATCGATCACAAGACGAATGCTCTCGGAGGCAAGGCGCCGGGTGAGCTGGCCTCGGAGTACGCTCTGCAGGCGGCGATCTACAGCCTTGCAGCCTTCGAGGCGGGGGCTAGGTCCGTGGTCATGGATTTCGCGTTCCTCGAGCGACCTGAGGAACCCGTCACGATCGAGAGAGACGCGGCAGACCGCTTCCGGCTCGAGTCACTCGTCGACGAAGCCTTGGCCGGGGTCTTGCGCGGCGAGTATCCTCGGCGGGAAGGGGAGCAGTGCGCATGGTGCGAGGTGCGGGAGGTGTGCATCAAGATGGCCCGGTCCTGAACGATGGTATACAATAGGCGACCGTCGAGCACGCGTGTGCCGTACGGCGGGGTGTAGCGCAGCCTGGTAGCGCGCATCGTTCGGGACGATGAGGTCCCGGGTTCAAATCCCGGCACCCCGACCATCAGGAAAGAGAAGAGCCGCGAGAGCGGCTCTTTTTGTCTGCCTCAGAGTCTGAGGCAGAAGACGACGAGAACGTGGGTGCCGGCGACGTCCCGCAGCTCCATCTCCTCGGGGTCGATCTCCAGCAGGGTCGGATCGAGCGTCGAGGTCGTGAAGCCCCAGCCGGACACGGCAGGCTGGGGTAGACGGCGGGCCTCGAGGACCGGCACGTCGGTGACGTTCTGCAACAGATGCTCGACCGTGGCAGCCGCTTGGGCCGGTGGTTCCATCTCCAGTGTGACCAGGAGGCGCAGCGAACTGCCGATAGACTGCATCAATTCGACCAGCTGGTTCACATCGTCACGCGGGACGAAAGCGGCGAACGTCGGGCCGCCCACGGACAGGTCGTCACCCAGCGGCTCCATGCCGGTGTGGGCGACGATGTTGGCGACGACCTCTTCCGTCTTGCCCGGATCACCGGCGGAGCGGACCGTGGTCGTGGTGGAGTTGGAAACGGTGGTCGAGGGGGCAGTGGCGGTCTCTTGGTCGGACGTGTTCAGTGCCGTGGCTTCGAAGACCATGTAGGCGGGGGCCTGGGCGGCCCGGAGGTTCTTCTCCATGGTCTTCTTGTCCTGAGTGGCGGGAGGCACCGGTTCCTGCGAGGCTGCGCTGGTCGTCGTGACCTCTCCGCCGGCCGCGGTAGTCGTGTCGAGGGCGGCCAAGGTCGTTTCTGCACCGACCGCGGCCACAGTCCGTTCGGTGCCGGGTTCGGGTGCCTGTTCCGCCGAGGCGACCGCTCCACCGTCGGTGGCGACTTGGGTCGCGGAGTCACCGGCTGAACGAGCGATGCCATAACCGACAACGGCCGCCAGAAGGGCGACGACGGCCACGCTCGCCGGGATCCATGGCCGAATGCGCTTACGCCACAACACCGACCACCGTGAAGACTCCTCGACCTTGGGCCTCTCCAGCGGCTGTGAAGGGAAGAGCATCTCGCCGAGGACCCGGTATTCCAGATCCGCCGGTGGGTCGTCCAGGAGGGTCTCGTGGACGAACCTGACGACGCTCTGCTGTACGCCCAGACGCGCGGCACACTCCGGGCACGCGCTCAGATGCCTCTCGATGGCGGCCTTGGTGTCGGGATGCGCTCTGCCATCAAGATAGTCGACGGCCAGTTCGTCCCAATCATCGACATGACCGACGATGGCACCGCCACGTGCCGGACCGAAGCCGTCTATTTGATCACCCCTCGTCATCACCCATCTTCCCCTATCGTGCCCTGTGGTGTGACGCTCCCCTCAGGCTTCGGGTTCCTGGGTCCGGGAAGGTCGTAGCCCGCCTCGGCCAGAGCGACGGCAAGCGCCTCGCGAGCGCGGAATATCCGGGACTTGATGGTCCCCTCCTGGACTCCAAGGATCTCGGCGGCTTCGCCGTAGGGGAAACCGAGGAGGTCGCACAGCACCACGGCGAAGCGGAAGCCCTCGTTCAGGCTCAGCAACGCGTCTCGCAACGGGTCCGAGAGGCCGTCCATGACAGGGTCGATGCTCTGGCGGCCGGAGCCGAGGATGGTCGCGCCGCCCGCCGGGCCCGATATATCGACCAAGGTGTCCGATTCCATCGGTTCGGGTCGATGACGGCGCAGGTGGTCGTAGGCCGCGTTCACGACAATCCGATGCAGCCAGGTACTGAACCTGGCCTCGCCTTTGAAGGAGTCGATGTTCCGGAAGGCCTTGATGAAGGCCTCCTGGACGACATCGGCCGCGTCCCACGGGTCGCCCAGCGTGCGCAGGGCGAGGTTGTAGGCTCGGCGTTCGTGCCGCCGGTAGAGCTCGGTCAGCGCGTCTGGATCGCCCTCGCGGGCGCGATCGATCAGATGAGCGTCTGCGTCGCGCACCTGTTCGCCGATACTCAAGTTGGGCACCTGCCCTTGCGGTCGAATCTCGTAGAAAAACCACTCCATTATAACGGGGGCTGTTTGCATCGGGGTGCCGGACAAGCGGAGTCGCCCGAAAGGTTCGCACGGCCGCCGGGTCGTGGTAACTTCGAAAGGGGATCATAAGGCAATGGGGACGTCTTTCGAGGAGGTGACAGGTCCCATGGCGGACGAAGGGAACACCGCGAGGGTGGATGAGGCGGAGGCCGTCCGGCGGCTCGAGGAGGAATTGCAGAGACTGAACGTGAGCGAGCACCTGGTGTACATGCTCCAGTCGCTCTCGGCGCTCGCGGTCGATCGGATGGGACTGGCGCCCGATGCTGCGAAGCGCAGGGACTTGGGCCAGGCACGCTTGGCGATCGACGCCTTCAAAGCATTGGTCGATGTCGTCGCCGACACGCGCCCGGAGTCTGAGGCGGCGCTGCATCGCAGCGCGCTGGCCCAGCTCCAGATGGCCTATGTCGGCGCCGCCGGTGGTGAGGGTCACAGTGCGGACCAGGGCATCGTCGACGACGCGGGTCGGACTGAGAGCGAGGATTCGATCGAACAGGCAGGCGACTCGGGTGACGCACCCGGTCCGGAACCCCAAGGCGGCGATGCCGATACCCGGGAACCCGACCCGGAGGTGTGACGTGATAGGCTGGGCCGTCGACGGCGTGAGCGGTCAGCCCGGGCCATGGCCCGGGATACTCCCAAAGGACCACAGGAAGGGCTGATGATGCGGGCAAGAGCTGATGTGGGCGTGTTCGGCGGGTCCGGGTTCTATTCGTTCCTGGAAGATGTCGAAGAGATCACGCTCGACACTCCCTACGGGCACCCAAGCGACAGTTATTTCGTTGGCGATGTAGGCGGTGTGCGGGTCGCCTTCCTGCCCCGTCACGGGCGCCGGCATCAACTACCGCCGCACATGATCAACTACCGGGCCAATGTCTGGGGCATGAAAGAGCTCGGCGTGAAGCGGATCATAGGACCCTGTGCCTCCGGTAGTCTGAAGAAAGAGGTGGGGCTGGGTCATTTCGTGGTGTGCGATCAGTTCGTGGACCGCACCTGGGGCCGGGGCGACACCTTCTACGACGGACCCATCACCACACATGTGTCTTCCGCGGACCCGTATTGCCCGGATCTTCGCAAGATCCTGGTGGGTACGGGGCGCGAGCTCGGCATCACTGTGCACGACGGCGGTACCGTGGTGGTCATACAGGGACCGCGGTTCTCCACCCGCGCAGAGAGCAAGTGGTTCAGCGCGATGGGCTGGGACGTGATCAATATGACCGGCTATCCCGAGGCGTACTTGGCGCGGGAGCTTGAACTCTGTTACGCGAACATCTCGCTCATCACCGACTACGACGCGGGCCTTGCGGACGACCCCAGCGTCCCGGCGGTGAGCCACCACGATGTCGTCCAGACGTTCAATGCGAACAACGAGCGGCTGAGGGGACTACTGTTCGCCGTGATACCGAGGCTCACTATGGAGCCCGAGTGCGATTGCGGTGACGCTCTGGCGGGAGCTCGCGGCTGACGCAGCCTCGAGGCGGCGCCGGCGCCTGGGCCGTCACTCGGCGGCTTTGGGTTGCTCGGCCGGCTTGGGCTGTTCCGCGGCCTTGGCCTGCTCCGTAGCTTTGGGTTGCTCAGCGGCCTTGGGTTGCTCAGCGGCTTTGGGTTGCTCAGCGGCTTTGGGTTGCTCAGCGGCCTTGGGTTGCTCGGTCGCTTCGGGGTGCTCCACCAGAAGTCTGTCGCCATCGCGGCGGACCACCGTGTTCTGGATGTGCGCGAGCACCGAGGCCTTGCGCGTGTCGTCGGATTCGCCGGCGAGTTTCAGGTCCATCTCGAGTACGCTCTCGTAGAGTTGCTCGACCAGTCGTATCGATTCGTCGGGTGTCAGCTTCAGGGGTTTGAGCAGGGAGGCGACCTTCGCCAGGATGCCCTTCAGCGCCGTGAGGGAATCGCCCTCCTGCGGATCGATATCGCCGGCCATGCGGGCCTGGTCGTCGGCCGGTTGGGTGTCTCGTCGGTCGTCTCGGCGATCGCCATCGCGTCGGTCGGAATCGCGCTTGTCGCCGTCGCGGCGTTCTCTCCTGGTCATACCTGTTTCCTCTCGGTCAGCATTCGGTAGTGGGCGACGGCCTCCGCCACGCCTTCGTTCAGATCCACCTTCCATCTCCACCCCAACTCTCTCTCTGCCTTGGTGGCATCCAAGGCGATATGCTCGACTTCGCCCGGTCGCGTGGCGGCGAACGAAGGGGTGGTCTCCGAGCCGACGGCGGAGCGTACCGCTTCGAAGACCTCCAGATCTGTCACCTCGATGCTCCGCCCCAGATTGTAGACGCCGCTGCGCGGGCTGTTAAGGGCGAGAAGGTTCGCATCGACGATATCCGAGACATAGCAGTAGTCCCGAGTCTTGGTCCCGTCGCCGAAGATGACCGGTCGCTGTCCGGTGAGGAGCTGCAGGGAGAAGATGGCGACGACGCCGGCCTCACCATGGGGGTCTTGGCGGGGGCCGTACACGTTCGGGTAGCGGAGAACCGTATACGACAGTCCGTGGGTCGCGTGGTTCGCGAACAGATAGTGTTCGACAGTGTGCTTGCTGACCCCGTAGGGGGATATGGGATCTATCGGATGCGATTCGTCCACAGGTAGGTAGCTGGGCTCTCCGAACAGGGCTCCGCCGGTCCCGGCGTAGACGAATCTCTTCACGCCGTGGGCGACGCAGCACCCGATGAGATTGAGCGAGCCGAGGATGTTCACAGACGCATCGTAGGCGGGCTCGCGGACCGAGCGGGTGACGTCGATATGGGCGGCGTGATGGATGACGGCATCCGGCCGTTCCTGCGCAAAGATGTCACCAAGCTCGGCGTCTCTGATGTCTGTCTGGTTGAACGTCGCGCCCGAAGGCACGTTCGCGTGCTTGCCCGTAGCCAGGTTGTCGACGATCACCACCTGATGGCCCTCGGACAGAAGGCGGTCACTCACGTGTGATCCGATGAAGCCGGCTCCCCCGGTGACGAGTATCTTCACATGTGCCTCCCTCGCAGGGCTTCGGCGCTGTGCGGCGTAAAGCTTTGGTGGACAGTCACCAGTGTAGTGCACCAGCTGCCCTGAGGTCAGACGGACGGTCGATACGCTATACTCTCGCGGCCGAAGCCAGAGGAGTGCGGCTGTCGGGACGTGGCGCAGCCTGGTAGCGCACCTGCTTTGGGAGCAGGGGGTCGGAGGTTCAAATCCTCTCGTCCCGACCATGGTCCGGTCAGTGGCGGCAGGCCTGAGCAGGCGGGTGTAGCTCAGTTGGTAGAGCTCCAGCCTTCCAAGCTGGTTGTCGCGGGTTCGAATCCCGTCGCCCGCTCTCTTGTCGGCCGATTGCTGTGGCAGTCGCGGTTGGGCATGCGCCTGTAGCTCAGCTGGATAGAGCAACGGACTTCTAATCCGTGGGCCGCAGGTTCGAATCCTGCCAGGCGCGCTTCGGGCCGGTGGTCGGCACCGGGAATTGGAGAACGTGGTGAACGTAGCTCAGGTGGTAGAGCACTGGGTTGTGGCCCCAGCGGTCGCGGGTTCAAGTCCCGTCGTTCACCCCTTTGGACATGCGGGTGTGGCGGAATGGCAGACGCGCATGATTTAGGATCATGTGTCTTTGACGTGGAGGTTCGAGTCCTCTCACCCGCACTCGGGCAGCCTCACGGACACTCAGAGAAAGGACTGATGTGAAGACGACCCTCAGCGAGCGCGAAGGAAACACGGTCAAGCTTGCGGTCGAGGTTTCCGGCGAAGAGCTGCAGGAAGCCTTCGACAAGCGTTTGAAACAGCTGTCGCGTGAGGTGCGCTTCCCCGGCTTCCGGCCGGGCAAAGCCCCGATAAGCATGGTCCGGCAACGTCTAGGTGACGAGGCCGTCCTTGCCGACACCATCGAAGAGTCCATGAGCGGGTGGTTCACTGACGCGGTCATCGAACTGGGCCTCGACCCGGTCGACCGTCCCGAGATCGATCTCGTCGACGACGCTCCGGAGCTGGGCAAGACTCTCTCGTTCACGGCGACGGTCACGGTCATGCCCGAAGTGGTCCTCGGCGAATACAAGGGACTCGAAGCTCCCAGGGAGCCGTCGGAGGCGAAGGACGAAGAAGTCGACGAGCAGATGGACCGTTTGCGGAACCAGTTCGCGGAACTCCGGCCCATATCTGATCGACCGGCGCAGACCGGCGACTTCGTCACGACCGATCTGAGCGCCTCACTGGATGGGGAGCCTGTCAGTCAGTTCGAGGCCGCCGATTTCGTCTTCGAGGTCGGGGGCGGCCGGATCTTCGCCGAGATCGAAGAGAACGTGGCCGGGATGAGCGCGGGTGAGGAGCGGACGTTCCCGATGCCCATACCGGAAGGCATCGGCGACGAAGCTCTCGAGGGCAAGACGGTCGAGTGCAAGGTCGTCCTGAAAGAGATCAAGGAGAAGGTCCTCCCGCAAATCACCGACAGGTGGGCATCGGAGGTCAGCGAGTTCGAGACCCTGCTCGAACTCCGCCAGGAGATCCGCAGCAAGATCCAAGAGAGCAAGACCCGCACGGCCGACCAGCGGTTCCGCGCGTTGGCGGTGAAGGCTGCCAGCGACAACGCCACCCTCGACATGCCGGAAGTGGTGGTCCGTGAGCAGGCCGAGGAGATGCTGGAGGACTTCCGGCGCTCGCTGGAGGCTCAGGGGGGCACCTTCGACGCGTACGTCGAGGCCACCGGGACCACCGTAGAGCAGATGATCGAGGACATGATGCCCGCCGCGGCGAACAACGTGAAGACCGGGCTGGTGCTCGACGAGGTGGCCAAGGCCGAGGGTATCGAGGCGGGCGATGAAGAGCTCCGTGCGGCAGTGGCCCAGATGGCCGCGGGTGCTCGGGTAGACGCGAAAGCGTTCGAGGAACGCCTGCGCAAGACAGGGCGCATCGAGGCGGTCAGGTGGCAGATCATTCGCGACAAGGCTGCCGACTTCATCATGGCCAACGCGATCGCGACCGAGCCGGAGATCGCCGCAGGTGAAGACGCGGACGGTCCGGCCAAGGCTGAAGAAGCCAAGCCGAAGAGCAAATCGGCGGCCAAGCCGAAACCAGCGGCCAAGCCGAAGTCCACGGCCAAGCCGAAGTCAGCGGCCAAGAAGGATGCCGCGGCTGAGACCGAGGAGTCGGAGGAGGAGGCTGCTGTGACCGACGAGGCAGCCGAGGCCCAAGAGGATGCCCCGCCGGTGGAGACCGGCACGGAAGAAGCCTGAACCGAAGCAGAAAGGAAGGCGCCGTGAGTCCACTCATCCCCATGGTGGTCGAGCAGACCAGCCGCGGAGAACGCGCATTCGACATCTACTCGCGCCTGCTCAACGAGCGCATCATATTCCTGGGCACTCCGATCAACGACCAGGTGGCCAATCTGGTGGTGGCGCAGTTGCTCCACCTGGAATCGGAAGACCCGGACAAGGACATCTCCTTGTATGTCAACAGCCCCGGCGGCAACGTCTACGCGGGACTGGCCGTGTACGACACCATGCAGTTCATCAAGCCCGATGTGTCCACTATCTGCGTCGGCATAGCCATGTCGATGGGGGCGCTGCTGTTGGCGGGCGGCGCCAAAGGTAAACGGTACGTTCTCCCGAATTCGAAGATACTGATCCATCAGGTATCGGGAGGGTTCCAAGGGCCGGCGACCGACATCGAGATCCATGCCCGGGAGGCGCTCAACCTGCGCAAGCGCCTGGACGAGATCCTTGCCAACCACTCCGGTCAGGAGTTGGAGAAGGTCGCAAAGGACACCGAGCGTGACTACTTCATGACGGCCGAGGAATCCCTCGCGTACGGGATCGTCGATAAGATCATCGAGCACAGGTAGGGGGTCGACTAGTGCCGAAGCCGTCGGGAGGATCCGAGCAGCTGCTCTGCAGTTTCTGCGGAAAGAGTCAACGCCAGGTCAAGAAGCTGATCGCTGGGCCGGGCGTGTACATCTGCGACGAGTGTATCGATCTCTGTAACGAGATCATCGACGAGGAGCTGGCTCCTCCGGAATCACTCGATCTCGACAACCTGCCGAAACCCAAGGAGATCTATTCGATCCTCTCTGACTACGTGATCGGTCAGGATGAGGCGAAGCGCGCTCTGGCGGTGGCGGTGTACAACCACTACAAGCGCGTGCACATGGGGGCCCTCGAAGAGGGTGACGTGGAACTGCAGAAGTCCAACATCCTGCTTCTCGGCCCCACCGGATGCGGTAAGACCCTGCTCGCTCAGACCCTGGCCCGCATCCTCAACGTGCCGTTCGCCATCGCCGATGCCACTGCTCTCACGGAGGCGGGGTACGTCGGCGAGGACGTGGAGAACATCCTCCTCAAGCTGATCCAGGCGGCCGACTTCGACGTGAAGAAGGCCGAGACCGGCATCATCTACATCGACGAGGTCGACAAGATCGCCCGTAAGGCCGACAACCCGTCCATCACGAGGGACGTGTCGGGCGAGGGTGTGCAGCAGGCCCTCCTCAAGATCCTCGAGGGGACCACGGCCAGCGTACCGCCCCAGGGCGGCCGCAAGCATCCCCATCAGGAATTCTTGACCATCGACACCACGAACATCCTCTTCATCTGCGGGGGCGCGTTCGCGGGACTCGAGAAGATCATCGAGCGTCGGATCGGCAAGAAGGGCGTGGGGTTCGGGGCCCAGATCGAGAGCAAGGCCCAGCGTGATGTGGGCGAACTGTTCGCCCGGGTGCTGCCTGAAGACCTGCTCGAGTTCGGGCTCATCCCCGAGTTCATCGGGCGTCTGCCGGTGATATCCAACGTCCACCAACTCCGCCAGGAAGACCTGGTCGCCATCCTCACCGAACCCAGGAACGCTCTCAGCAAGCAGTATCACAAGTTCTTCGCCTACGATGGCGTGGATCTCATCTTCGCCAAAGAGGCGCTCGAAGCCATAGCCGAGCAGGCCCTCAAGTTGGAGACGGGAGCGCGGGGCCTTCGGTCCATCATCGAGTCGGCACTCACCAATGTGATGTTCGAGCTCCCCAGCCGGCGCGATGTGACCAAGTGTGTGGTCACCCGAGAGGTGATAGAGAAGAGGATCGATCCGACTCTCGTCACGAGCACCGCGCCTGAAGAGCTGGAGCTGGACCAAGAATCCGCATAGGCGGGACGGATGATGGTTGAAACGCAGCGGGTGGTCCCGCTCCTCGCCACGCGTGACCTCGTACTGTTCCCGGGGATGCTGGCGCCCATCTTCGTGGAGCGCGACAAGGGGGTCCGCGCGCTCGAGCAGTCCCGGCACTCCGGCGGGCTGCTGATCATGGCTGCGCAACGCTTGGCCGCGGTGGACGAGCCTGAGCCGGAAGACATCCACGCAGTCGGTACGTTGGCCAAAGTGGTCCAGGTATCCCGACTCTCCGACGGCACTCTGAAGGCCCTCATCGAGGGTCTCCAACGGGTGTCGATCGACCAGTACGAGACGGTGTCGCCCCTGTTCAACGTGCATTACAGCCCGCTCGCGTCCCGGCCGTCTTCGAAGCAGCCACGGCTGCGGGCGCTGATGGACTCGGTCGCGAGGGAGTTCGGCAACTACGTGGGCCAGACCCCGCAGTTGCCCGAAGAGGCCGAGACGGCGCTCGAAGCGGTCACCGACCCTGAGACGATGGTCGACGTCGTGGCCTCGAACCTGATGATCGGGCCGGATCGCAAGCAGGAATTGTTGGAGGGCGACGACGTCCAGGCGAGGCTGCTGCTCCTGCTCGAGACGCTGATCCAAGAGAACGAGTTCATCGCGCTGGAGAACGAGATAGCCGACAGGGTCCACGACAGCTTCGAGAAACAGCAACGTCGGGTGTTCCTCCACGAGCGGCTCAAGGTGCTGCAGGAGGAGTTGGGCGAAGAAGGGGAAGAAGACAGCGACCGGGGCGCGTATCTCAAGCAGTTGGGGGAGAAGAAGCTCCCCGAGGCGACCGCCGCTGTGCTCACCAAGGAGATCAAGCGCCTGGCCGACCTGCCGCCTCTGTCCGCCGAGGTAGCGGTTGCGAAGACCTACCTCGATATCGCCCTGGGTCTGCCCTGGGGGACTCGCTCAGGCGCGGCGTCGCCGGATGTGGCCGCGGTGGCCCGAGTACTCGACGAGACCCATTACGGGCTCAAGTCGGTCAAGGACCGGATCGTCGAATACCTGGCCGTCGCCTCGCTGCGCGGGGGTACGCCGCCGAACGCCATCCTGTGTCTGGTCGGTCCTCCCGGGGTGGGCAAGACGTCGGTGGCCATGGCCACGGCCAAGGGTCTCGAACGCCCTCTCCAGCGTATCAGCCTCGGTGGGGTGCGCGACGAGGGTGAGATCCGCGGGCACCGCCGGACCTACGTGGGTGCCATGCCCGGTCGTATCATCGACTCACTCAAGCGCGCTGGAGTGGATGACCCGGTCGTCGTTCTGGACGAGATAGACAAGATGGAGTCCGATTGGCGGGGAGACCCGGCGGCGGCGCTCATGGAGGTCCTGGATCCGGTGCAGAACCGCACCTTCCGTGACAACTATCTCGAGCTCGAGTACGACCTGTCGCATGTGTTCTTCATCGCGACGGCCAACTATGAGGAAGACATCCCCGAGACCCTTCACGACCGGCTGGAGATCATCCGCCTTCCCGGCTACACCGACCGGGAGAAGTTGGAGATAGCTCGGAGACATCTGGTCCCCAAGATCGCCGAGGAGAGCGGCTTGGCCGAACTGGGTGACGTGTTCACTCCCGGCGCCCTGCGGACCCTCGTCCGCGAATACACCCGGGAAGCCGGAGTCAGGGAGATGGCGCGCCTCATCGGGAAGGTCTATCGCAAGCTGGCCCGTTCGAAGGTGGAGCAGAAGACGTTGCCCCGCCGTGTGGGTCCCAAAAGATTGGATCGTTTGGTCGGGCCGGCGCCGTTCCTGTCCGCGCGGCTCGGTGCCGAGCCCCAGATCGGGATCAGTCTGGGTCTCGCATACACGGGAGCCGGGGGGGACGTGTTGCGCATCGAGTGCGTGGTCACGCCCGGCAAGGGTGATTTCCATCTGACCGGCCAACTCGGGGAGATCATGCAGGAGAGTGTGACCGCCGCTTGGGGGTATCTGAAGACGTCGCTCGTGAGGGACCCGGTGCTCTCGAGGCTGTGGGCCCATTCCGCCGGACGCGCGTATCTGCTGGACAACTATCAGCCGCCCGAGCCTGGGGAAGACCCGGGACCCGGCGGGTCGAAGACGCGGGCCGTCGATCCGGCGACGCAGGACGAGGGCTTCCGACCCAACGGGGCTGTCGGAGGGGCAGAGAGGGCTTCTGTCGGGACGGTCGGCGAGGTCGAATCCGGAGAATGCGAGGCCACCCAGCCCTCCGACCACGAGGTCCTGTCGGGGCTGGAGGTGCGTATGCACTTCCCCGAGGGCGGCGTGCCCAAGGAAGGTCCCTCGGCCGGGATCGCGGTGGCCACGGCCCTGCTCTCCGCGCTTCTCCAGCAGCCCGTCCGCCCCAAGATCGCCCTTTCCGGGGAGATCACCCTGACCGGGCAGGTCTTGCCGGTCGGAGGTCTGAAGGAGAAGCTGCTTGCCGCTCTGCGGGAAGGAGTGGAGACGGTAGTGCTGCCGGTCGCCGTGGCCCCCCAGGTCCGCGAACTCGACGCGGAACTCAAGCGGGGTCTCGAGATCGTCTACGTCGACAACTACACCGATGTGCTTCCGCACGCGCTGGCGGGGTACGGGAACGAAAGGGAGCGGGACCGACGTGAGTGAGCTGACGATGGCAGGGCGCTACGCCTCACCCGAGGTCGAGGAACGGCTCATGAGGCGTTGGCTCGACCGCTCGGCGTTCAGCCCCGCCGCCGCCGATCCTCGGCCGGCCTACACGGTCGCCATCCCGCCTCCGAACGTGACCGGTTCGCTGCACATGGGCCACGCGCTGAACGACACCATCCAGGATATCCTCATCCGCTATCACCGCCTGCGCGGGTACAACACTCTCTGGATCGTGGGGACCGACCACGCCGGGATCGCCACTCAGAACAAGGTCGAGGGGCAATTGGCGGACGAGGGACTTCGCAAGGAGGACCTGGGCCGGGAAGCCTTCGAGGAACGGGTGTGGGCCTGGCGGGAGGAGTATGGTTCGACCATCATCCATCAGTTGAAGCGGCTGGGTTGCGCCTGCGACTACGGCTCCGAGCGTTTCACCATGGACGAGGCCTATCAGCGGGCCGTGGTGAAGGTCTTCGTGGACCTGTACGAAAAGGGCGACATCTACCGCGATGTGTACCTGGTCAACTGGTGCGTGCGCTGCGGGTCGGCCATCTCCGACCTGGAGGTGGAGCACGATGACAGGACTGCCAAGCTCTATCACGTGAAGTATCCGATAGCCGGGTCGAACGAGTCTTTGACCGTGGCCACCACTCGACCCGAGACCATACTCGGCGACACCGCGGTGGCGGTCAATCCGAAGGACCCTCGCTATGGACGGTTCGTGGGAGGCACGGCGATCGTTCCGCTGGTCGGGCGGGAGGTGCCCATAATCTCCGACGAGCACGTGGATATCGGCTTCGGCACCGGAGCACTGAAGATCACGCCCGGGCACGACCCGGACGACTTCGAGATCGGGTTGCGCCACGGGTTGCCCACCGTGACGGTCATCGGACTTGACGGTCTCATGACACCTGAGGCTGGTGATTTCGCCGGCATGACCTCGGCCGAGGCCCGCACGGCGGTGATCGAGGCGCTCGAGCGGGACGGTCTCTTCGTCAAGGCGGAGGACTACGACCACGCGGTGTCGACCTGCTACCGCTGCGGGACGACCATCGAGCCGCTCCTTTCCCTGCAATGGTTCATGGATATGAAGCGTCTGGCTCCTCCGGCCATCGCTGCCGTGGAGGACGAGCGGGTGAGCTTCGTGCCGGGTCGGTGGGGCGAGATCTATCTCGACTGGATGCGGAACATCCGCCCGTGGTGCATCAGCCGGCAGTTGTGGTGGGGACATCGCATCCCCGCCTACTTCTGCGAAGACTGCGACCATCTCATGGTCGCCGTGGAGACCCCGGCCGCCTGTGACAGGTGCGGTGGTGCGGTCCGCCAAGAGGAGGACGTGCTCGACACCTGGTTCAGTTCGGCGCTGTGGCCCTTCGCCACGCTGGGCTGGCCCGAGGAGACCGAGAAGCTGCGGACGTTCTATCCGACGACCGTGCTCTCCACCGCTCGCGACATCATCTACCTCTGGGTCGCGCGTATGATCATGATGGGCCTCGAATTCAGGGGAGAGGTGCCCTTCAGCGACGTGATCATCCATCCGACGGTCTTGGCGGCCGACGGACGGCGGATGAGCAAGAGCCTCGGTACCGGCGTCGATCCCCTCGAGTTGATAGACGAGTACGGAGCCGATGCCACCCGCTTCGGTCTCGCCTACATGAGTTCGGTGCAAGACGTGCGTTTCAGCGCGGAGCGCATCGAGATGGGCAGGAACTTCGCGAACAAGATATGGAACGCCTCGCGACTGGTCCTGCAGGGTGCCCATCCTCAAGCCGAGGCCGTGGTGGAACTGGCGACGCCTGCCGACCGCTGGATCTTCAGCCGGTTGGCGGCCGTGGTCCAGGAGACCGCAGAACTGTATGAGGGATACGAGTTCGACGATGTGGCCCGGGTGCTGTATCGGTTCGTGTGGAACGAGGTGTGTGACTGGTATCTGGAGATAGCCAAGACCCACCTCTATAGCGATGTGGAGAGCGAACGACTGCAGGTGAGCGGCAATCTCCTGGTGTTGCTCGAGCAGGTCATGACGATCCTCCACCCGCTCATGCCTTTCGTGACGGAGGAGATCTACGGGTATCTTCCCCAGGTCCGGTCCGGGTCGCGGGTGGCCGGTCTGTTCGATGCCCACTACCCGGAGCCTGAGGGGTCGTGGGCGGACCCCGCCGCCGAGCAGGCGATGGAAGCCTTCACGGCGGTGGTGGGCGGGGCGCGGTCGGCGCGCGAGGAGCTGGGCTTAGCCCGGGACGTGGTCGGCGCGGTCCACCTGATCGAGTCGGAGCCGGGAGCTGCCTCCGCCCTGACCGGATTGAAGCAGGCGTTCCGTTTGTTGTCGGGGTGCGAACTGACAGGCGTATCGACCGCCGCCGAGGCTCCCGAGGGGCGTTTCGCCTCCATCGAGGGTCCGGCGGTCAAAGGGTTGCTCGACCTCGAGGGTCTGGTCGACGTGGAGCGGGAACGGTCGCGGCTCGTCGCGAAAGCTCAGAAGGCCCATGGCGAGGCCGCGAAATCGCGGGCCAAGCTGGAGAACAAGGGTTTCGTCGCCAAGGCTCCCGAAGCCGTGGTGGCCGAGGAGCGAACGCGACTGGCGGCCGCCGAGGCGGTGCTCGACGAAGTGCGTCGGCAGTATTCGGAGCGCATCGGGGGCGATCTGCCCCTGACCGAAGGGAAGCGGCGATGAGCGACCACGTGGTCGATCCGGTGGAGGTCTGGGCCTACATCGACGGCTTGGAGATGCTGGGGACCCGGTTGGGCCTCGAGAGGATCCGGAAATTGGCCGCCGCCTTGGGGGACCCGCAGAAGGCCTACAAGACCATCCACGTTCTGGGTACGAACGGCAAGAGTTCGACGACCCGGTTCATCTCCTCTCTCCTTCAGTCCCAGGGTCTCACCGTGGGCGCCTACGTGTCGCCCCATCTCGTCAGTCTCGCCGAGCGGCAGATGGTCGATTCCGTGCCGGCCACCGACGCGGAGTTCTGCGATGTGGTGGCGCGCATCCGTCCGGTGGTCGAGAAGGTCGAGCGAGGGCTGGGCAAGGGAGAGTCGCTCACTCAGTTCGAAGTGCTTACCGCCGCGGCCCTGCTGTTCTTCAAGGAGCGGGGCTGCGATGTGGCCGTGATCGAGGCCGGTCTAGGGGGGCGTCTGGACGCCACTTCGGTGATCTCGTCGGATGTCCAAGTCCTCACGAGCATCGGTTTGGAGCACACGGAACTGCTCGGCGACACCGTCTTCGCCATACTCAAGGAGAAGGCGGCTGCGATCCCCGAGGGCGGACGGGTGGTCGCCGGCGCCTTGGAACCGGACCTCAAGGCAGAACTGACGGGGTTGTGTGCCGCTCGGAAGGCGGACTGCTATCACTTGGGCGAGCAGGTGGTCGTGTTGGCCGACCCGCGGGCCGAATCCTTCGACGTGTTCGGAGTGTACGGCTGCTATACGGATCTGCAACTCCAAGTCTTGGGAGGCTATCAGAGGGCCAACGCCGCTCTGGCCGTCGCGGCCGGGGAGCTGTACCTGGGAGATGAGCTCGACGGCAATAAGGTGCGTGAGGCTCTTGCCGACACCAGTATCCCCGGGCGTTTGGAGATCATCAGTACCCAGCCTTTGTGCATCTTCGATGGTTCACACAATGCTCCGGGCATGGAAGAGACCATGGATTCGCTCGACCAGATCCTGGAACGCAGGAGGCTCATCACGGTGATCTCCATCCTCAAGGACAAGGACGCTCCCGAGATGCTCGTGCATCTGGCCCCACGGTGCGACATCATCTTCGCCACCCAGAGTTCGAGCCCCCGGGCGCTGAGCGCCGACAAGCTGGCGGAGATCGTAGCCGAACTCGGCAAGGGGCCGGAAGTGTTCATCGACCCCGATCCTCGATCGGCGATGATGAGCGCGTACCGGCTGGCGACTTCGAACCAAGTGGTGCTGGTGACGGGTTCCCTCACCCTCATCTCGGACCTCAAGAAGGGACTGAGTTAGGCTGTGGCCGCTCGGCGGAATGGGCGGGGGACAGGCTCCATGGTGCTCATCACCCTTCTCGTTCTGCTCATTATCGTCGTGGTATTCTTTACCATCGGCTATGTCTTGGCGCAGGTCTTGATCTAGGAGAAGACCTTGGACAACCTCTTTGAGACCATCAACAGCATCATCGAATCCCCGTATTGGATGGTCGCCCTCTACGTGTTCGGATTCTGCGTGGTGGTCCTCTGGCTGTCGCTGGTGTTCTGGACTTTCAAAGACGCGCGTAAGCGTATCGACGACCTCATCATCGTGGGCGTGTCCGTGCTCACCTCGCTCATCCTGCCCTTCATGGGGACGGTGGTCTATGCGATCCTGCGCCCGGCCGAGTATCTGGCCGAAGTGCGGGAGCGGGAGTTGGAGATGAGGGCCATGGAGCAGGAGTTGCAGATCCTGAGGGCTTGTCCGTCCTGCGGGGATGTGATCCGACCTGACTACGTGGCCTGTCCCAGCTGCAGGCGACCGCTCAGGGCCACCTGCCCCTCGTGCGAGCGCGTGTTGGAACCAGGCTGGAAACTGTGCCCGTACTGCGGGGACGACTTCAAGGTGAAACGGGTGGCCCCGCCGATGGGCGAGCCCACCGAGGTGATCGAACCCCGGTAACATCACCCCGGCGATCTGAGCTGGGGCTTTAACGCCATATTTCAAGGTCAGGGTTCCACTGAACCCATCGATATGCAACGTGAACAAGGAGGAACGAGATCGTGGAGCGCACTCTGGTACTGGTCAAGCCGAGCGGAGTGGCCAGAGGACTTGTCGGAGAGATCATCAGTCGCATGGAGCGACGGGGACTCACCATAAAAGTGGCGCGGATGCTCATGGTCTCGCCCGAGATGGCGTCTCGTCACTATGCTGAGCACGTCGGCAAGGACTTCTATGACGGCTTGGTGGAGCAGATCACTTCCGGTCCCGTCTTCGCGATGGTTGTAGAGGGTCCGTCAGCGGTGAGCGTGGTCCGTCGAATGATGGGGGCCACTAACCCTCTCGAAGCTGCCCCCGGCACAGTGCGGGGCGATTTTGGCCTCGATACGCGGCTGAATGTCGTCCATAGCGCCGACAGTCCGGCCAGTGCCGAGCGTGAGATCGAGATCTTCTTCCCCGAAGGCGGCGAGCTGACCATCTGAACGTCGCCACACTGCGACCGCGATGGATCGGAGACCTCCATTTCCGTCTGATTTCAGCCTCATCCTGGCGTCGCAGTCGCCGCGGCGACACTCCTTGCTGGAGGATGTCGGCGTCCCGTTCACGGTGGTGTCGTCGACGGCTGATGAACAGCTTGCCGGGGGGACGGCCGTCGACCTTGCCGAGGCCAACGCGCTCGCCAAGGTCGAAGGGGCGGTCCTGCCGGCCGATCTCATCCCCGGAGCGTTCGTCCTGGGTACAGACACCTTGGTCACCGTCGACGGCCTGATCATGGGCAAGCCCCGCTCCGCCTCGGAGGCCGAGGCGATGCTGGGGCAGTTGTCGGGGCGCACTCACCAGGTGGTGTCGGGAGTGGCGCTCCTGCGCACGACGGGGCACGGGGGAGGCGATCGAGAAGAGGTGCGGGTCGCGAGCGCCGTGACCGACGTCACCTTCGTGACGCTCGAAGCGGACGAGGCGAGGGCCTACATCGATTCGGGTGAATGGAACGGTAAGGCCGGGGCCTACGCGATCCAGGGACTGGCCGGGACGTTCGTGAGCAAGGTGTCGGGCGAGTACAGCAACGTCGTGGGCCTACCCCTCTGCTTGCTTGGGAGCCTGTTCCGCGCGTTCGGGTTCTCCCTCGCGGGGCGCTCATGGGTGTGAAGGGTCGGACAGGGGTGCGGCGAAGTCACTTTCGGCGTACGAAGCTTTCAGTGGGTATAATACCGGGACGCCGTGACCGTGGCGGCCCAGCGAGGTCCTGGATGGAGGGACGGCAATAGCCTTTACCGAGTTCATCACCGGGTTTGCCGGAAGAGATATGGCGGTGGATCTTGGTACCGCCACGACCCTTGTGTACGTACGCGGACGAGGGATCGTGCTCTCCGAACCGTCCGTGGTCGCCATCGATTCCCGTACCGGGGATGTCTTGGCGGTCGGTGCGGATGCCAAGCGGATGCTCGGACGTACTCCCGGGACCATCTCCGCCATCAGGCCGCTCAAGGACGGGGTCATCGCCGACTTCGATGTGACCGAGCAGATGCTGCGTCACTTCATCCAACGAGTCCACCAGAACCGGTGGGCGCACCCTCGAGTGGTCGTCTGCGTGCCTTCCGGTGTGACCGGGGTGGAACGGCGGGCCGTGGAAGAGGCGACCATCAGCGCCGGTGCGCGGTCGGCCTACCTCATCGAAGAGCCGATGGCCGCGGCGATCGGCGCCGGACTCCCGGTGGCCGAGGCCACGGGAAGCATGATCGTCGACATCGGTGGGGGTACCAGCGAAGTGGCGGTCATCTCTCTCGCGGGTATCGTCGTCGCCCAGTCGGTCCGCATCGGGGGCGATGAGCTCGATGAGGCGATCATAGCCTACATCAAGAAAGAGTACAAACTGATGATCGGCAGTCAGACCGCCGAGGAACTCAAGCTCGAGATCGGCTCGGCTTTCCCCCTGGAGCAAGAGGAGCACGCCGAGATCCGGGGGCGCGATCTCGTGACCGGGCTTCCCAAGACCCTCGTCATCTCGTCGGAAGAGGTGAGGGAGGCCATCGCAGAGCCCGTGGCCGCCATCATCGATGCGATCAAGTCCACTCTCGACAAGACTCCTCCCGAACTCGCCTCCGACATCATGGACCGGGGCATCATGCTGGCCGGCGGGGGTTCACTGCTGAGGGGGATGTGCGAACGCGTGCGTGAAGAGACCCAGATGCCCGTGAATCTCGCCGAGTCGCCCCTGACCTGCGTCGCGGTGGGCTCCGGGCGGTCTTTGGAAGAGTTCGACACGCTACATCGGACGTCACAAAGGGCGAGAAGACGCCGCTACTAGGTAGCGGAGGTCAATATGCCGCGTAACAAGGTAGTCTGGCGACGGGCCGTGTTCGTCGTCCTGATCATCGCCTCTCTCGCGATACTCACGGTCTCCTTCAGGGAAACGGAGTCGGGTCCGGTCCATGCCATACAGCAGGCGGGCTTGAGTGTGCTCTCTCCCCTGCAGACGTGGGGAGCTCGGGCTGCGGAGCCTTTCCAGGACGGCTATCAGTGGATCCGTACGATCTGGTCGGCGCACCAGCGGGCCGAGGAGCTTCAGGCGGAGCTTCAGGCGCTGCAGGGCGAGGCGGTGAAGCTGAAGGAGCAGG